>Ga0308156_1000044_pt1 | contig 477877 bp, 472 predicted proteins | sample PhyAR2_FD_201041 | JGI IMG/M metagenome (GOLD analysis project Ga0308156, IMG submission 201041) | Phyllosphere microbial communities from UC Gill Tract Community Farm, Albany, California, United States - DLSL A.R2 | ecosystem: Host-associated > Plants > Phyllosphere > Unclassified | place... | reverse complement strand
TGTGGGGGCGGCGGGGGGGGCCCCCCCCCCCCCCCCCCACCGCCGCCTTCCCATGCGTAGCCAGCAGTGTCGTAGGGCTGATTTGGAACCCGCTGAACGAGCGCACCGCCGAAGGCGTTGAACTCTGCCGTGGTGTCCGGAATCGTTGTGCGCGGGGCTTCGTTTCGGCTGGCGTGCATGGGTTTGTTCCTTACTTCGTGTAGGTCGCCAGGGGCTGGCCCGACGTGCAGTCGAGCAGTGGTGTCTCGACGGTCCCGCCGGCGAGTGCTTCGACCTTTTGACCCTTACTGGCCTGGATATCGGTGGTCCGGGTGGCGTACCAAGTCAGCGGGGTTCGCGGGAGCCCGTTCAAGTTGTAGGCGAGGATGTCGTGTGGTGCGTTGACGACGACATTCCACTTGTGGCCGAGTGAGGGGCCGTCCCACGAGTAGATCGTGTAGCCGGTCTTGAACTCGGTTTTCGAGAGCCATTCGACGTACGACGTACCGCAGTTACCCGTCACAGTGGTGTCGACGTGAACACCACCAGCAGCAGTAACCGTCTTCGCGGGGGCTCCCTTCTTGTACAGAGGCGTTGCTCCCGTGAAGCTTCCCGATGGTGTTCCGGTGGGGACGGCGTACTGGTATCCGTCCGTGGTGGTGCGGACGTCGTAACCGTACTTCGCTGCTCGAGCCGCGTTGTACCCCTCGAACGTCATTGGGACGCTGACCGTGGTTCCCACCGCCGGGGTACCCGGGTCTGCGGTCACGGCGGCATTGGCTGGCGCAGCCATCCCCATCACGCTGAGAGCCGCGGCAGTAGTTACCATGGCCGACAGAACGAACTTCTTGCGCATTCGATTCCCACCAATCTGAAGCACGAGCACGTTATCCCCACGTATCGTGGCTTCTTCGCAGAGGAGTACCCGCTGATCGAGCTTCATTCCCCCTGTGGTTGACACTTTCCTCCGCGATCGAAGGTAGAGCCAGTCGGCATATTGGGGTACGTATTTTTGTGTATGACGGCAAAGGTATGTGAATCCGAGATACCGCGTCGTCTGTACATTCCGCAGGTGACCGCCACGGGCCGTACGCAGTGCTAGTGAACGGGCTGCTGTCGATCCCCCAAACCGCAGCCAGGCAGCGGTGCGTGCCACCGGAACCGCCCGCACAGCTGACGTCGCACCGAGATCCGCTCGAGCAGTGCGTTTGCTCGACCTTGCGGAGGACGCTCCGCTCGTAGAAGGTGTTCGCGTCGAACCAATGTGCGCGCACTGGGTGCAGGAGCCGCACGTACACGTCGAAGCCCATCCCGGCGACTCCGCCGACGGTCGCCCAACGGCCGGCGCGCTCGACGAGTCATCCACCTCGCAGGGCATCGGGCAGTGGGAACACCCGGTCAGCCCCCCCCCACGTCGCGCACCTGCACGTCGCGGACACCGCATCGGACAAGCCGACCCGTCCGGAGTAGCGTCGACGGTGGTTAATCGATTAAGCAACCCACCCGACGATCAACCGTTCCCCCTCAGCAATGACGCTCGGAAGGACGCACCACCATGCACATCGGGTCGATCTCGAGACCACGGCGCAGAGTCGCCGCCACCCTCGGAGCCCTCGCGCTCATCGCCGGGAGCCTGTTCACCACGACGCTCGGCGCGACCACCGCCAACGCCGCCACGAACGGCCCCTGCGACACCTACGGCAGCGCCGGCACCTCGTGTGTCGCCGCGTACAGCTCCACCAGGGCGCTGTACTCCTCCTACAACGGACCGCTCTACCAGGTGCGCCGAGCCTCGGACGGCGCGACCACCGACGTCGGGCTGCTCGCCGCCGGCGGGTACGCGAACGCCGCGACGCAGGACGCGTTCTGCTCCGGCACGACGTGCACCATCCCGAAGATCTACGACCAGTCGGCGAACCACAACGACCTGACCGTGGCACCCGCGGGCGACGCGGGACCGGCGAACGTCGCCGCGAACGCCACGGCGCTGCCGATCACGGTCGCCGGGCACAGGGCGTACGGCGTCTTCATGCCGCCGGGGGTCGCCTACCGGATCTCGAGCACGCTGGCGAAGGGCACTGCCCGCGGCGCCAGCCCCGAGTCGATGTACGAGGTCGCCAGCGGGACGAACGTCAACCACGGCTGCTGTTCGGACTTCGGCAACGTCGAGACGCAGGAGAAGGACACCGGTAAGGGGCACATGGACGCGCTCAACCTGTCGATGCTCAACGGCACGGGCAGCGCCGGACGCGGCCCGTGGGTGCAGGCCGACCTCGAGAACGGCGTCTACGAGGGGAAGACCGCGATCAACACCGCGAACACCGGCAACTCGTCGAAGTTCGTCACGGCGCTGCTCAAGAACGACGGCGTCGCGAACTTCGCGCTGAAGGGCGGCAACGCGCAGTCCGGGTCGTTGTCGAAGTGGTACGAGGGGGCGCTGCCGACGGACAAGGACGGTGACGGCCAGGGGTACACGCCGATGAAGCTCGAGGGCTCGATCGTGCTCGGCGCCGGGGGAGACAACTCGAACCGCGGTACGGAGTCGTTCTTCGAGGGCGTGATGACCACGGGGTACTCCACCGACGCGGCCGACAACGCCGTGCAGTCGAACGTGGTGGCGCAGAACTACCAGGGCGTCTCGACGGGCGGCGGCCCTGGTGCGGCGATCACCGGGCCCGGCGGCAAGTGCGTCGACGTCGACGGCGACGACACGGGTGGGAACACGGCGGTGGTGCAGCTGTGGGACTGCCAGGCCCTCGCCGCAGACCAGCACTGGCTCGGCAGCGTCTACGGCGCACACACGCTGAGCACCCTCGGCCGGTGCCTCGACATCAACGGCAACGGCACGGCGAACGGCACCCACGTCGAGCTCTACGACTGCAACGGTGTCGGCGGGCAGCAGTGGATCGTCCAGCCGGACGGTTCGATCAAGAACCCGCAGTCCGGCCGGTGCCTCGACGACCCGTCGGGCAACACCGCCAACGGCACGGCGCTGCAGATCTACGACTGCAACGGCAACCAGGCGCAGAAGTTCGTCGCAGCGGTCCCGATCAAGACCATCGGGTCCAAGTGCGTCGACGTGGCAGGAAACGACCTGCAGCAGAACGGGCAGCAGGTCCAGGTCTACGACTGCCAGACGCTGCTCACGGACGAGCAGACGACGGACCAGCAGTGGGCCTACAACGCGGCTGACCACACGATCCGGACGCTCGGCCGCTGCCTGGATGTCGACGGCAACGCGACGGCGAACGGCTCGCACCTGGAGCTGTACACGTGCAACGGCGTCGGTGGACAGCAGTGGGTGCCGCAGGCGAACGGTTCCGTGCTGAACCCGCAGTCCGGCCGCTGCCTCGACGTGCCGTCGGGCAACACCGCCAACACCACGCCGCTGCAGCTCTACGACTGCAACAGTCAGGCGCCGCAGGTGTTCAGCTTCAACTGAACCAGGTGACGGACTGGAGGCGCGGTGCCAGCTGGCACCGCGCCTCCAGTCCGTCTCGGCCTGGTTTTTCGGACAGTGCTTGCTTCATCGATTAAGCAGGTGCATCATGGTGCCAGTTAATCGATAAAGCATCCCCGCAACGAGGAGGCGTCATGCCGAAGTCCGTCACCCTGAAGGACGTCGCCGCGAAGGTCGGCGTGACGTCCGCCGCAGCGAGCATGGCCCTCGCCGGCCACGACCGGATCAGCGAGCGGACCCGCGAAGCGGTCCGCCGCGCCGCCGACGAACTCGGGTACGTCCCGAGCTCCGCGGGCCGAGCACTCCGCAGCCAGCGCGCCGACGCCGTCGCCCTCATCGTGCCGAACTCGTCCGCGCACGTCTTCGGGCACCTGTACTTCATGCACGTCCTCACCGGGATGTCGACCGCGGCGAACGCCCACGACGCGCAGGTCATCGTGTCGACGAACGCGGACACCAGCTCGGGTGACGTCGCGTACGAACGCGTCATGCGCTCCCGGACGGCCGACGGCGCGATCGTCACGAGTGCCGCCATCGACGACGACCACGTGCAGGGGCTCGTCGCGAGCGGTCTGCCCGCCGTCCTCATCGGCAACTACCCGCACCTGTCCGGAGCGGTCACGGTCGGCATCGACGACGTCGCCGCCACCGAGCGACTCGTGGACCACCTGGTCGAGGTGCACGGACGCCGCCGTCTGCTGCACGTCACCGGCACGCTCGACCACCAGACCGGGCTCGACCGTCGCGACGGCTTCCTCCGCGCGGCCGCACGGCACGGCCTGACCGAGGTCTCGGTGATCGAGGGCGACCTCTCCGAGACCTCTGGTGCCACCGCGATGGAGCGGATGCTGCACGAAGACCCGTCGAACCGTCCGGACGGCGTCGTCTTCGCGAACGACGACATGGCGGTCGGTGGGCTGCACACCCTCCGTCGCGCCGGTGTCGACGTGCCGGAGGACGTCTCGGTCGTCGGCTTCGACGACTTCGGACTCGCACGCGTGACCACGCCGGGCATCACCACCGTGCGGGTCCCGGCGGAGGAGATGGGCCGCATCGCGACCGAGCGACTCTTCGACCTCGTCGACCACCGTGGCGGCCAGCCCGCCCACACCGAACTCCCCGTCGAACTCGTCGTCCGCGCGTCCTGCGGATGCGACCCCGACGTGGAACGCGTCCGGACCTGACCGGGCGCGCACGCACCGAACACCACCCACCCTGCGAGCACAGCAACGCAAAGGAGCGTTCCCCGATGAAGCACGCACGCGCGACCCTCGCGGTCGGAGCCTTCGCCGCCGTGGCGGCCCTGGCCCTGACCGGCTGCTCGGCCGGCGGCAACGCCAGCACCGACGGCCCCGTCACCCTCAAGGTCTGGACCGGGTTCACCGGCGGCGACCGCCCCGGCTACGCCACGATCGTCAAGGACTTCGAGAAGGCCCACCCGGACATCAAGGTCGAGATGACCGTCCAGCCGTGGGACACCATCCAGCAGAAGCTCCCCTCCGCCTGGCTGACCGGTCAGGGTCCGGACGTGGCCGCCGTGAGCTCCGACCCGAACGCCGTCGCCCAGTACGTCAAGACGAACTCCGTGATGGCCATCACGAACACGGGCAGCGGCGACGGCAAGATCAACACCTCCGAGTTCGCCCCCGGCGCCGTCAAGGAGTTCACCTACGACGGCAAGCTCTACGGCGTCCCGGCGAACTTCGCCACACTGAGCCTGTACTACAACAAGAAGCTCTTCCAGGACGCCGGCATCGCGAACCCGCCGACCACGGTGCAGGAGATGGCGGCGGACGCCCAGAAGCTCACCACGGGCGGCAAGTACGGCATCGCCCTCGCCGACAACCAGACCATCCAGATGTGGCCCGTGCTGCAGTGGCTCGAGGGCGGCGACATCGTGAACGGCAAGAACTGCAGCGTCCTGCAGAGCAGTGCCGGGCAGCAGTCGCTGAAGACCTGGGCCGACCTCGTCGCGACGGACGAGGTCAGTCCGGTCGGACTCACGGGCGCCGAGGCCGACTCGCTGTTCTCGGCGGGCAAGGCCGCGATGGAGATCAACGGACCGTGGGCTGCCCCGGGCTACAAGTCGGCCGGTATCGACCTCGGGATCGTGAAGGTCCCGGTCGGTGTGGACGGCAAGTCGACCACGCTCGGCTCGATCGCGCCGCTGTCGATCTCGGCGAAGACGAAGTACCCGAAGCAGGCGCAGGAGTTCCTCGCCTACTGGACGTCGAAGGACGCGCAGCAGAAGTTCTCGCTGCAGACCGGGTTCCCGCCGCTGCGCACCGACCTGTCGGACGACGCGAAGCTGAAGGCCGACCCCACGGTGTCCGTGTTCGCCAGCCAGGTACCGGACTCGCGCCTGTACCTGCCGCACGTCCCGAATGCCACGAAGGTCGACTCCGACGGCTACGTCCCGCTCATCGGCGAGATCACCCGCGGCAAGTCGCTAGCGGACGCCACCAAGTCCGCCGGTCAGACGATCGACGGTCTCACCGGCTGCAGCCAGTGACCGACCAGCTCACCGGCTCGGCCCCGCCACGCACGCCGCGTGACGGGGCCCCGGCCTCCGGCCGGACGAGCAGCCTGGAGGCACGGCCCACCCGCCGCCGACCGCGTCGGTTCCAGCCGGCCTGGCTCTTCATGGCCCCGTCGCTGCTCATCCTCGGCGCGTTCGTCGTCTTCCCGATCCTCCGGTCGCTGTACTACTCGTTCTTCGACTGGACCGTCGGCGCCGTGTCGCAGCCGTTCGTCGGCTTCGGCAACTACGTCAAGCTGTTCCACGACCAGCAGTTCTGGAACGCGCTGCGGATCACGCTCGAGTACACGATCGTGTCGGTCGTGCTGCTCGTCGTCCTCGGCTTCGTCGCCGCCCTGCTGCTGCAGCGGGACACCCTGGCGAACCGGATCGTCCGGTCGGTGTTCTTCTTCCCCACGATCGTCTCGCTCGTCACGATCGGGCTCGTGTGGAAGTTCCTGCTCGACCCGGACATCGGGCTGGTCGGCGGCATCACCACGATGCTCGGGCTACCGAGCGTCGCCTGGTTGCAGTCCACCTCCCTCGCCCTGCCGACGATCGTCTTCGTGTCGGTGTGGAAGAGCATCGGGTTCGCGATGATCCTCTTCGTCGCCGGGCTGAAGGGCGTTCCGGCCGAACGCTACGAGGCCGCCGAGCTCGACGGTGCGAACCGCTGGCAGACCGTCTGGCGGATCACGCTGCCGAGCATCCGACCGACCATGCTCTTCACGTCGATGATCCTGACGATCCAGTCGTTCCAGGTCTTCGACCTCGTGTACGTGATGACCGGGGGCGGCCCGGTCTTCCACACGGACACCCTCGTGAACCTGCTCTACCGCGACGGGTTCGTCAACTACCAGACCGGCTACGCGTCGGCCATCTCCTGGGTCCTCTTCGTGATCATCATGCTCATCTCCCTCCTGCAGCTCCGGCTCTTCCGGTACGACGATGTCGACTGAGGCGAGCGTCCGGCGACCGCCCGTGGCGGAGCCGACCCGTGCCTCCAGCCCGGAGGCCGGACGCCCGAGGCGACCCGGGCGCCGGAGCGGGACCGCGCGCACCGGCTCCGTCCTGAAGTGGGCGTACCTCGGGGTCGGACTCGTGTTCGCCCTCGTGCCGTTCGTCTGGATGGTCAGCGGGTCGTTCCGGTCCGAGGCCGACCTGTTCGGCCACCCAGCGTCGCTCCTGCCGACGAGCGTCACCCTGCACGGCTACGAGGGCGTCTGGTCGCAGCTGCCGTTCCTCCGACTGCTGCTCAACTCCCTCGTGTTCACCGTCGTGACGACCGTCCTGACGCTGCTGTTCGACTCGATGTGCGCGTACGCCCTCGCCCGGATGCGGTTCGTCGGACGGAACGTCGCGTTCGTGCTCGTCATCGCGACGCTCATGGTCCCGTTCCAGGTGACGCTCATCCCGGTGTTCGTCGAGCTCTTCCACCTCGGCTGGCTGAACACCTACCAGGGGCTCATCATCCCCAGGGCGACGAGCGCGTTCGGGATCTTCCTGTTCCGGCAGTTCTTCATCGACATCCCCACCGAGCTCGACGAGGCCGCGCGCATCGACGGTGCCGGGCACTGGCGGATCTACTGGCAGGTGATCCTGCCGCTCGCGAAGCCGGCGATCGCCACGGTCGCGGTGCTGAACGGCATGGCGCTCTGGAACGACCTGCTCTGGCCGCTCGTCGTGACGACCTCGAACGACATGCTCACGCTGCCCGCCGGGCTGACGCTCTTCGGCGGCGCGCACGTCACCGACCACGCGGTCCTGCTCGCGGGCGCCGTGATCTCCCTGCTGCCGATCGCACTCGGGTTCTTCTTCGCCCAGAAGTTCTTCGTCGCGGGCGTCGCCACGACGGGGTTGAAGTGAACGGGCCGCACCGGGCCTTCGCACCGGGCACGTTCACGTGGATCGCCGGGATCGAGGACACCTGCGTGTACCCGCCCGCACGGTTCGCGATGGCCCCCCTCGACGAGCACCGCCTGACCGGACACGACGACACCTGGCGTGCGGACCTCGACCAGGTGCGCGACCTCGGTGCCACTGCGCTCCGGTACGGCGTCGACTGGCCCCGGGTGCACGTGGCACCGGGGACCTTCGACTGGTCGGTCCTCGACGAGCGGCTGTCGTACGCGGCCGCGCTCGGCCTCACCGTGATCGCGGACCTCATCCACTACGGCACCCCGACGTGGCTCGACGACGCGTTCGCCGACCCGGGCTACCCGGACGCGGTCGCGGACTTCGCGGCGGCGTTCGCGGCGCGCTACGCCGGCGTCGTCGACCACGTCACCCCGCTCAACGAACCGATCACGACCGCGTCGTTCGCCGGACTCCGGGGCGTGTGGCCGCCCGCGCTGCACGGCTGGGAGGGGTGGACCCGGGTCGTGCTCGGGATCGCCGACGGCATCCAGCGGGCGGTCACCGCCATGCGCGCCGAGAACCCGGACGTCCGGATCGTGCACGTCGAGGCGTCGTCGCTGTTCTCGGCCGGGAGCCCCACCGACCCCGAACTCGTCGCTGAGGCCGCTCTCCTCAACGAGCTCGGGACCGTCCCGACCGACCTCGTCCTCGGCCGCGTCACCCCGGAGCACCGCTCGTACGACTGGCTCGTCCGGAACGGCGCTGCACCGGGAACGCTCGCCGCGCTCGCGGAGGGTGCGGTGGCTATCGACCTGCTCGGCGTCAACTACTACCCCGACCTGACCCCGCGCACGCTCGTCGCGACCGCCTCCGGGACCGTCCAGCACACCCACGACCGGTGGGCGTCCGGCCTCGAGGAGTCGTTGCGTTCCTTGGCCGATCGCTACGGGCTGCCGATGCTCGTCACGGAGACGAGCACCGAGGGCGACGACGAGCGCCGTGGCAGCTGGGCCCGGGACTCGGTCGAGGCGGTGCGGTCGGTGGTCGCGGACGGCATCGACGTCCGCGGGTGGACGTGGTGGCCGGTGTTCGACTTCGTCGACTGGTCCTACGCCTCGGGCGGTCGCAACGTCGAGGAGTTCGAGCTCCCGGCCGAGGTCGTCGCGGCCCGATCGACCTCGGCGGCGAAGGAGCCGTACCTGCGGCGCATGGGGCTCGTGCGGCTCGAGGAGGACGCCGACGGCGCCCTCCGGCGCGTGCCGACGGGCGCGGCCGCGGTGTACGCGGCGATGGCCTGGGGCGTGGCGGCAGGCCACGAGCGGAGCAGTCGACTCAGGCGGTAGACGGCGGTGGACGTCCGGACCGGACGGACGGGAGGCACGGTGCGGGCTGGCACCGTGCCTCCAGTCCGTCCGTGCGCGCGTCGGGCGCCGCGCTTGCCAGCGCACGGACCGGGTCATAGAGTACGGACCTGTATTACAGGTACGTACGACAACCCGGACGAAGGAGTCCCCATGACCGTCGCCACCGCTCGCCCCGAGACGGAACGCGAGCGCCTGTCGGGCCCACGCGTCCCCCTGCTCGTCGCGTCCCTCATCGTCGCGGTGCTCGCCTTCCAGCTGAACGCGAGCCTGCTGACCCCGGCCATCCCCGCGATGGCGGTCGACCTGCACGCCTCCGCCGGCGTCGTGTCCCAGGTGCAGTCCCTCTTCTTCCTCTCCGGTTCGGTCCTGGGCATGGTGGTCTCCCGCTGGTCGGACACGATCGGTCGGCGGCGGGCGCTCCTGGTGACGATGGCCGCCCTGCTCGTCGGGACGCTGCTGACGGTCACGGCACCGTCGCTCTCCCTCCTGCTCACCGGTCGCGTGCTGCAGGGGACCTCGTCGGCGGCACTGACGATCGCGTTCCTGGTGCTGTCCGAGGAGCTCACCGCGAAGCAGTTCGGCATCTCGGTCGGCGTCGTGACCGCGGTGAACGGCGGCCTCGGTGGTCTCGACGGGTACATCGGCGGGGCGATCACGGACACGTTCGGCTGGCGCGCGGTCTTCGTCGTCATCCTCGCCGTCGCGGTGCTCGGCACCCTCTCGGTGATCGCCTTCGTGCCGCGGGTCCGCCGCACCGTCGCCCGCCGGATGGACTGGCTCGGCGCGACGATCCTCGGCGCGTTCCTCGTCGGGTTCTCGCAGTTCGTCAGCGAGGTGCCGTCCCGGGGCATCGCCGACCCGCGCACCCTGCTGTGGCTCGCCGTCGCCGTCCTCGCAGCGGTGGCGTTCGTGCTCGTCGAACGCCGGGTGGCGCAGCCGCTCATCGCCGTGCCGGCACTCCGGGCGCGGACCGCGTGGCCGGTACTGCTCTGCACGTTCCTGACGCTGTCGGGGGTCTTCGCGTCGACGAACTTCACCATCGTGGTCCTCAGCCAGGACGGGCCGAACGGGTTCGGGCTGAACGCGGCGATGTCCGGGCTCCTGTTCCTCACCCCGACCGCGATCGCGGGGCTCCTGACCGCACCGGCGGCCGGGTGGATCGCGCAGCGCATCGGGTGGGTCCGGTCCCTCCGGGTGGCCACCGGCGGGATCCTCCTCATCTCCGTCGCGCTCGCGTTCTCCGCCACCGACAAGTGGGTCGTCTTCGGCCTGCTCATCGTGATGGGTGTGTTCTACCTCGGGCTGTACCAGGCCACCGCGAACGGGCTGTCGGTGCTGAACGCCCCCGCCGACGCGCCGGGTTCCCTGCCGGGCATCCACGGGGCATGCTTCGGTCTGGGAGCCGGCACCGGGGTCGCCCTCGTCGGGCCGGCCGTCAGCGCGGGCACGCCCGAGGGGTACCACCTGGCGCTCTGGATCTCCGTCGCCCTCACCGCCGCGGCGTTCGTCGCAGCGCTCGTCCTCCGTCCCACCCCGAACGCTCTGCCCGCCGGAGCCCGCTCAGAAGGAGCCGCAACCGCATGACCACCCCCACGATCCCGCTCTTCCTCGACTGCGACACCGGTGTCGACGACGCCCTCGCCCTGGCGTACCTGCTCGACGTCCCGCACGTGGACCTCGTCGGCATCGGCACGGTGTCCGGCAACACCGACTCGACGACCGCGGCGGTGAACACGACGGCGCTGCTCGGCATGTGCGGGCGGTCGGTACCGGTGGCGATCGGTGCGCACGACCCGCTCGGCGGTGTCTACGGCGGTGGCGCTCCCCACGTGCACGGCGCGAACGGTGTCGGCGGGGTCGACCTGCCGGCCGGCGTGGCCGCAGCGGAGGACCCCGCGGCCGAGCTCCTGGTGCGCCTGGCGCGGTCGTACGCGGCCGGTCCGCGCCGGCTGGACGTGCTCGCCATCGGGCCGCTGACGAACCTCGCCGTCGCACTCGAGCTCGAGCCCCGTCTGCCGGAGCTGATCGGCACGCTGACGATCATGGGCGGCGCCGTCTGGGAGCCCGGGAACGTGTCGCCGGTGGCCGAGGCGAACGTCCACAACGACGCCGAGGCGGCTCGCAGGGTCCTCACGGCCGGGTTCGACCTCGTGCTCGTCCCGCTCGACGTCACGCGCCAGCACCGGTTCGACGACGCCGACGGCGACCGGTTCATCGCGGCCGGCGACCCGCTCCGCGTGGCGCTCGGCACCATGCTGCACCGCTACATCGACTTCTACGAGACCGTCGACCACGTCCGTCGAGCGCCCCTGCACGACCCGCTCGCTGCTGCGATCGCCGCCGGCGAGGTCGAGCCGACCGTCCGCGAGACGCCGCTCGACGTGGTGGTCGACGGCGCCGAGCACGGCCGGACGGTCCCGGCGGCGCAGGGGCCGGTCGTGCAGGTGGTCGTCGGTGCCGACGATGCCGCCGCGGACGTCATCCGGAACCGGATCCTCCAGCTCGACGCGGTGCACGCGTGACCGGCGCACCGGCTCTCCCGTCCCTGGCCGTCCTCGGCAGCATCAACGTCGACGCGGTCCTGCGCGTCCCGGAGCTCCCCGCACCGGGCGAGACGGTCCTCGCCACCGAGCAGCACCGGTTCCTCGGGGGCAAGGGCGCGAACCAGGCCGTCGCCGCCGCGCGACTCGGTGCCGCGGTCACGGTGATCGGCGCGGTGGGCGACGACCAGGACGGCGTCTTCGCCGTCGAGGAGCTCCGGCGAGCGGGCGTGCGGACCGAGCTCGTCGCGACGAACCCGGACGCCCCGACCGGTACCGCCGCCATCACGGTGGACGCCGCCGGCGAGAACGCGATCGCGGTGTTCCCCGGCGCCAACGCCCTCGTCGCCCTGCCCGCGGCGCTGCCGGACACCGACGTGCTGCTCTGCCAGCTCGAGGTCGACCCGGCGATCGTCGACGCGGCCGTCGCACGGTCGTCGGCGTTCGTCGCCGTCAACGCCGCGCCCGCCCGGCACCTGCACCCGGAGACGCTCGAGCGCGCCGACCTGGTGGTCGTCAACGAACTCGAGTGGGCTGCGCTGCCGGAACTCGCACGGTGCCGTCGCGTCGTGGTGACCGCCGGCTCGTCGGGTGCGTCCGTCCTCGAGCGGGGACGGGTCGTCGCCGAGGTGCCGGCCGTGCCCGCGCGGGTCCGGAACACGGTCGGCGCCGGCGACGCCTTCACCGCGGCGGTCACGATCGCGCTCGCGGCCGGGCTCCCGGCCGAACAGGCGCTCCGCACCGCAGCGCGCGTCGGCGCCGCGGCCGTGGCGGACGAGGCGTCCCAGCCCGCGCTGCTCGCCTTCGCCGAGTACGCCGAAGCCGAGCCCGAAGCCGAGCCCGAGCCCGAGCCCGAAGCCGAGCCCGAGCCCGAGCCTGAGGCCGCCGCCGACGCCGACGCCGCCGACGCCGCGAGCGTCTGACAGGCTGGGCACATGACGATCGCCGATGCGCTCCGGGGCCCGCTCCCCGCACACGCCGGGGTCCCGCTCCGCGTGGCGGCCTACATGCGCATCAGCGACGCGATCCGCAGCGGGGCGGTCCGGCCGGGCATCCTGCTGCCGTCCGAGGCCGAGCTGGTCGAGCTGCTCGGGGTGTCCCGGACGGTCGTCCGCGAGGCGCTGATCTTCCTGGAGGAAGACGGCTTCATCCGCTCCCGCCGGGGCATCGGCCGCTTCGTCGCGGAACGGCTGCCGGTGTCCGGCCTGGAGCGGGTCGAAGCACCGGAGCGGCTGCTCGTCCCGGAGGGCGGCAGCGTCGAACGCACCGAGATGGTCGTCCAGGACCGCACCGGGTTGTTCGCGTCGGAGTCGCTCGGCATCGCGGAGTCCTCGGCCTCGTGGTTCGTCGAGAGCGTGGTCCGGCGCGGGGACACCGTCGTCGGGCTCGTCCAGGAGCACCTGCCGCCCGACGAGGCACTGGTCGGCGAGTTCGCGCCGATCCGCGAGTTGATCCGGATGAGCCGGCCCGACCAGACGATGCTCGCGGCGATGTTCGACGCGGGCATCGTCCCCGGGCCGGGCACCACCGAGGTGTCCATCGGCACGCCCGGTGCGACCCGCGGACACCGTCTGGGTGTCGGCGCCGAGGAACCCGTGCTCGTCCTGTCGCGCAGTCTGCGCTTCGCGGGTCGGCCGCTCTACGTGTCGAAGACCCTCGTCAACCCGCACGAGGCACGGATCACCGTGGCCCACGGCGCCCCCTGAGCCCGATCAGTCGTCGCGGAGCGCCCGCACCATGCTCCGCAGGGCGCGGAGCGCCGCCGCCTGCTCCTGCTCACTCATCCCGCCGAGCATCCGCACCTCGACGCCGCGCACCGCCGCCGAGGCCTGCTCGAGCGTCCGCTGCCCCACCGCCGTCAGGCGCGTCGGCAATGCCTTCCCCACCGGCGCCGCGGCCGGTCGGGTCACGAGGCCGTCCCGCTCGAACGCCTGCAGCAGCACGTTCATCGACTGCCGGGTCACGAAGGCGCCCCGTGCGAGGTCCGAGTTCGACAGCCCGGGTCGTTGCGCGAGCAGCTCGAGGCACGAGTACTGCGTCACCGTCAGCCCGAGCGGCCGCAGTACGGCCTCCATCGCGGCGCGCAGGGCGCTCGCGGCCTCCTTCAGCAGGTAGCCGAGCGACGAGTCGAGGTCGATGCGGTCGCCGTCTTGACTCATGTCAGTAGTCTGACATAGATTGCCCTGTGTCAGAAGACTGACACACAACGAAGGAGCACCCATGCCCGTCACCGGCCCCGACTTCATCTCCCTGCAGACCCGCGACCTCGATGCGTCGCAGGCGTTCTACGAGCAGTACCTCGGGCTCGTCCGCTCCCAGGCCGGCCCGCCCCACGCGGTCGTGTTCGAGACCACCCCGATCGCGTTCGCCCTCCGGGACATCGTCTCCGGCACGGACCTCGACGCGGTGTCCCAGCCCGGCATCGGGGCGGCGATCTGGCTGCACGCGACCGACGTCCAGGCCATCCACGACGCCCTGGCCGCCGACGGGCACACCATCGTCGCCGCGCCCATCGACGGGCCCTTCGGGCGCACGTTCACCTTCGCCGACCCGGACGGGTACCACGTGACGCTCCACGACCGCGCCTGACGCGCGACGGGTCGAGACGCGACCACTGCCTGGAGGCAAGGTGCGCGTCCGGCGCACACCGCGCCTCCAGGCAGGGGTCACCACCGACCGCCGCAGCCCGCCCCGGTACGGTGGTCGCGGGCCGCAGCGGAGCAGCCCGGAGGGCTGGTGCACCGATGACCGGACGGACGTTCGTCCAGCAGCACGCGGCGCGCCTGCGCGCGCTGGTCGACCGGGTGCTGCCGGGTGACGAGTACCCGTCGGCCTCCGAAGCCGGGGCCTTGGACTTCCTCGCCACCGTGCTCGACGACCGGCCAGACTGGACCGACCGGGTCCGGGCGGTCGTCGACGGCACCGACGACGAGGGCGCCTCCGCTGACTGGGCCTGGTTCGCCGAACTCGTGTCGGCCGGCTACTACGCCGACGCGGGGAACGGCGGCAACCACGGGGAGCGCTCCTGGGCGATGGTCGGCTGGCAGCCCGGACCGCCCGACGGGTGGAGCGTCCCGGTGCCGGTCCCCACGGCGCAGCCCGTCGTGGTGCACCCGTCGGAGCTGGCCGAACGCTACGACGCCATCGTCGTCGGCTCGGGTGCCGGTGGCGGTGTCGCGGCGTGCGGGCTCGCCGGATCCGGTCGCCGCGTGCTCGTCGTCGAGGCCGGGCAGTGGCCGGGCACCGCCGAGCTGAGCCGGGACCACATCCGGAACCCGCGCTCGACGTGGGGCATCGCACCACGATCCGGACCGTCCGACGCGGGCAACCCGCGGACGGTCTCCGACGGGCGGACCCGGTTGCTGCTCCGGCCGTCCTCGCCGGGCTGGCACAACAACGCGGTCACGGCCGGCGGCGGCACCCGGGTGTACGGGGCACAGGCGTGGCGGTTCGGGCCGCGCGACTTCACGATGGCGTCGACGTACGGGGTGCCGGACGGCAGCAGCCTGGCGGACTGGCCGTTCGGGTACGACGAGCTCGAGCCCTGGTACGAGCGCGCCGAGTGGGAGGTCGGGGTGAGCGGCGGCGACACCGACGGACCCTGGGCCGGGCACCGGGGTCGGCCGTTCCCGATGCCCCCGCTACCGTCCGGCGCCGCTCGGGACCGACTGGCGCGGGCGGCCGACGTCCTCGGGATGTCGACGGTGCACGTCCCGCTCCTCATCAACTCGACGCCGTACCTGGGGCGCCGGGCGTGCGAGCAGTGCGGCACCTGCGTCGGGTTCGCCTGCCCGGTGGACGCCAAGAACGGCAGCCAGAACACGATGCTGACCCGGGCGTTCGCGACCGGGAACGCCTCGATCCTGCTCGACAGCCGGGTCGCACGGCTCCGGACGGACGGCGCCGGTCGGGTCGTCGGCGTGACGATCGTCGGGACCGCCGACGGGCGGGACTGGACCCGGGACGTCGACGCCGCCGAGGTCGTCGTCGCCGCGGGGGCCGTGGAGTCCGCGCGGCTCCTGCTCAACAGCCGCAGCGACCGGGAGCCGGACGGCATCGGCAACGGCACCGACCAGGTCGGACGACACCTGCAGGGGCACGTCTACGGCGGCGCAATGGGCATCTTCGACGACGTCGTGGACGACGGGCTCGGACCGGGACCCTCCATCGCGACGACCGACTTCCGGCACGGCGTGGACGGGCAGGTCGGCGGCGGGATCCTGGCGAACGAGTTCATCGCGACACCGTCGAACACCTACCAGTACCTCGTCGGGACCGGACTCATCCCCCGGTCCGGCATCGAGAGCAAGCACGCGATGCGCGACCTCGCCCGCCGCAGCATGCGGATCATGGGGCCGATCCAGGAGGTCACGACCGCCGACGCGCGCGTCCGCGTCGACCCCTCCGTGACCGACCGCCACGGCATCCCGGTGGCGTGGTTCAGCGGCGGCGTCCACGCCGAGGACGTCCGCGCCCGCGACCACACGAGCGTGCGGAGTGCCGAGTGGCTCCGTGCAGCAGGGGCCACCCGGGTCGCGGAACTGCACGGACCCGTCGTCGGGACGAGCGGCGGGCAGCACCAGGCCGGCACGCTCCGGATGGGCACCGACCCCGCGACCTCGGTCGTCGACCCCGTCGGACGGGTGTGGGGACACGACAACCTCCGGGTCGCCGACGGATCGGTGCACGTGACGAACGGGGGCGTGAACCCGGTGCTGACGATCTTCGCCACGGCCATGCGGACGATCGATGCGATGGTCGCACCACGCGGTTAGCCTGAGCCCATGAGCGACGACGCTGAAGCACAGGCCCTGTGGCGATCCATCGTCGGGCGGCCGTGGATCTGGCAGGCCGTCGTCTGGATCGTGATCGGCGTCGTGTGGATCGTCCTCGCCGTCGGTGGGGACGGCGTCTGGCGCTGGATCGTGGGCGGGGTCTGGCTCGTCATCGGGGTGCTCTGGATGTTCGTCGCGGTCTCGGACCGGCGACACGGGCGCGGGCGGTACGAGGGGCGCTGACCGGCCACCTCGGTCCTGGTCACGCCGTCACGAACAAGTACCCCGCCAGCACGAACCCGCAGCCCGCGATGAGCACCCGGAGGACCGCGGCCGGCAACCGCCGCGCCACCGACGGCCCGATCAGCCCGCCGATGACGGCCCCGATCCCGAGCGCGACGGCAGCGTGCCACACGACCGCCCCGAGCACCGCGAACAGGACTGCCGGCAGGACGTCCGCCGTGACGAGGATGACGTTCTTCAGCGCGTTCGCCCGGTGCAGGACGGGCTCGGTCGTCAGGAGCAGCAGGGCGATGAGCAGGATGCCCGACCCCGCGCCGAAGTACCCGTTGTAGACCGCCACCCCGGCCCCGGCAGCCCCGACGACCGGCCGGGACAGCGCTCGCCCTCGTGCGGTCTGCCACCGGGTGATCGTCGGCTGCAGCAGGAGGACGAGCGACCCGGCGGCGACGAGGAACGGCACGATCCGGTCGAAGACCTCGCCGGGGGTGACGACGAGCAGTGCGGCTCCGGCGAGCGAGAGCGCGACCGACGCCGGCAACCAGGCGCGGATGGTCCGCCCGTGGCCGACGACGTCCGGGCCGGCTCGGAGCGCCGAACTCAGTCCGGAGCCGATCAGGGCGACGGAGTTCGTGACGTTCGCGGCCAGGGGCGGGATGCCGACGGCGAGCAGCGCCGGGTACGCGACGAGGGAGGTGATGCCGCCGGCGGTGCCGATGATCCCCGCGACGACTCCGGCCGCGACGAGGAACAGCGCCTCCGCCACTCAGTCGCCCGCGGTGAAGGACAGCACGTCGTCGACGAGCCGGTCGGTCTCCTCGGAGGCGAGCATGTGCCCGGAGTGCTCGTAGACCTCGAAGCGTGCGTGCGGCAGGTGGTCCGCGAGTTCCCGGCCGAGTTCGGGTGGGTTCAACCCGTCGCTCGCACCGGAGACCACGAGCGCGGGCGCGGTGACCCGGCCGAGACCGGGTCGCAGGTCGAAGCCGGCCAGGGACCGTTCGACTCGTGCCTGTTCGTCCGGCGTGAGCTGCACCTGCTCCCCCGCCATCGAGCCGAGCAGTTCCGCGCGGCGATCGGCAGGGGTGTCCGGGGACCAGAGCGCTTCGGCGAGCAGGGCCATCGCGGCCTCGGGGTCGAGGGTCGCGAGGTCGACCCCGCGGCGCGCGGCGAACGCGGCCGACGAGGACGTCGTGCCGTGCGCCTTGCTCACGACGAGGACGAGTCGGTCGGTGCGCGCGGGCTCGAGGATCGCGGCCTGCGCGACGAGGTACGAGCCCATCGAGATGCCCGCGAGGGTCGCGCTGGACCGTCCGAGCGCCGCGACGAGGGCGTTCAGCACGCGGCCCTGGTCCTCGATGGTGAAGGACGCCGGGTGGTCGGAGCGGCCGTGTCCGAGCGCGTCGGGCGTCACGACGTGGAAGTGCTCCGCGAGTCGTGCTGCGAGCGGCGCGACGGTGGACGCGTCGCTGTTCAGGCCGTGCACGAGGACGAGCAGCGGCTGCTCCGGATCGCCGTACGCCTCGTACGCGATCCGGTGGCCTGCGACGTCGATGGACGGCATCTGGTGGTCCCTTCCGGTGGTGACCCCTCGTACCGTAGTCGCGTGGCGTCGCCTCCACCCCGCTGATCGGACGGCCCGGGCACACTGGGTGCATGATCGTCTGGCTCAACGGCACCCACGGGGTCGGCAAGACCACCACGAGTCGTCTCCTGCAGCCACTGCTGCCCGATGCCCGGATCCTCGACCCCGAGAAGGTCGGCGAGACGCTGATGGACGTCCGGCCGACCCTGCGCACGACGGACGACTTCCAGCACTGGGATCCGTGGCGGCCGCTCGTCGTGGAGACCGCCCGGCAGGTCCTGCAGTACGTGGGCGGGACCCTGGTCATGCCGCAGACCGTCCTGGTCGAGCGGTACTGGCGGGAGATCGCGGACGGCCTGGCGGCGCACGGCATCCCGGTGCGGCACTTCGTGCTGCACACTGACACGGACACGCTCCGCGATCGGATCCAGAACGACACCGACATGGGTCCGTCGACGTTCCGCTTCAGTCGCGTGGAGCCCTACGCCGAAGCGGCGCGGACGTGGCTCCACGACGAGGCCGAGGTGGTCGACACGACGAACGCGACTGCCGAGCAGGCGGCACGACAGATCGCGAGCGCGGTGCTCGGCTGACCGTCAGGCCGCCTGCGCCTGCGGCTCCCGGAGGGCCGGGCAGTGCTCGGGCGTCGGGTGCTCGCTGATCGTGATGACCTCGTCCAGGCGCTCCCGCGCGGCCTCGAGCTCCGCGAGCTGCGCCGTGATCCGGTCGCGCTCGGACACCAGCAGCGCGAACGACTCCGGGGTCGCCCGGCCGGAGTCGACGCACGGCAGCAGTTGCACGATGGTCCGGCTCGGCAGGCCGGCGGCGAAGAGCTGCTGGACGAGCTGCACGCGTTCGACCGCGGGTGCGCCGTAGGTGCGCTGCCCACTCGGCGTGCGGGTCGCAACGAGCAAGCCCTGCTCCTCGTAGTACCGCAGTGAGCGGACGCTGGCGCCGGTCGCGGCGGCGAGGTCTCCGATGCGCACGATTCCTCCTTGCACCTCACATGGATGTCAGGTCTTAGCGTAGCCGAGCCGCTGCGGGAAGTGCCCGCCCGGCAGGAGGAACACCATGGACATCGCTGGATCGGTCGCACTCGTCACGGGCTCGAACCGCGGCATCGGACGACGCTTCGTGCTGCAGCTGCTCGAACGCGGAGCGGCCAAGGTCTACGCCACGGCACGCCGACCCGAGCTCGTCGACATCGAGGGCGTCGAGGTCCTGCCGCTGGACATCACCGACCAGGACTCGATCGACGCCGCTGCCGCCGCGGCGTCGGACGTCACGCTGCTGGTCAACAACGCGGGGATCGCGACGACCGGTTCCCTGCTCACGGACCCCCTGGACGACGTCCGACGCGAGATGGACACGCACTTCTGGGGCAACCTCGGGATGGTCCGGGCCTTCGCGCCGGTCATCGAGCGGAACGGCGGCGGCGGGATCGTGAACGTGCTGTCCGCCCTGTCGTGGTTCGTCTACCCGGGCTCCGGCGGGTACGCAGCCGCGAAGGCCGCGGAGTGGAACATGACGAACGCCGTCCGGCTCGAACTCGCCGCGAAGGGCATCACGGTGCAGGGCCTCCACCTCGGCGCTGCGGACACCGACATCATGGCCGGCTACGAGGGCCCGATGATCGACCCGGCGGAGGCCGCACGCGCTGCGCTCGACGGGGTCGAGCGTGCCGCGGCCGAGGTCGTGGTGGACGACTGGAGCGCGATGGTGAAGGCGTCGCTCGCGCACGAGCCCGAGCGCTTCTACGCCCAGTTCGCCTGAGCCGTCAGGGCACCGCACGGAGTCGGCACCGGGGCGTGAGGAGTCCGTCAGGACCCGTTCCCCGGGCCGGCTCCCGGACGGATCGTGTCGGTGTGACCCTGACAGCGATCCTCCCCACGCTCCGCGCGTCCCTACCGGAACCCGTGGACCCCGCCCTCTGGCCGGCGCACACCGAGACCACCACCGACGACGTCCTGGTCGCCGCCGTGTCGATGGTCCGCCTCGCCGAGTTGACCGGCACCCCGTGCGTGCACACCGCCGAGCAGGCGCCGCCCCGCTACCGACCCCGCTCGTGGACGCCGCGCGACGTGAGCGTCGCCGTGGCCTCGGTCCTCCGGGTCCGTCGTCCGCGGACCGGCATGGTGCTCCTCGAGCTCGACGCCGTGCTGCCCCCGTTCGCCGTGCTCGACCAGGTGCGCTTGATCGGGCGGGTCAGCACGGCCGCTCCGACGCGGACCTCCGTGGTCACGCCGTACGACGGAACGGACGGCGAACCGTTCCACCGGCTGCCGGCCCCGCTGCCCGCCGACGTCCGGGAGGGCGATCTGCTCTGCTTCCCCTGCGTCTCGGCGATCCGGCACCGCGACGTGGTCGAGCCCGTGCGGGCCGAGGTGTCACGGTGAGGCACGGCCCGAGGTCCGGCGCCGCAGCCGACCTGCGCGCCCGAGTGGTCGACGGACCGCACGTGTGGGGCAGCTGCTCGGTCCGTCCGGTGGGTCGCACGATGTGGAGCAGCCGCACCCTCGTCGTGTTCCCGCCCGGCACCACGCGGAGCGAACGTGCGCGGCTGCGGGCGTGGTCGACGTGGCCGGGCGTCGGGGCGCTCCTCGCCGTCGCGGTGATGGCGGCGCTCGCCGGGTCCCCTGGTCTCGGCACGGCCGCGGCGGTGGTCGTGTACGCGGCCGGGTTCGTGACGCTCGCCCGAGTGACCCGGCGCCTGCGACCCGGGGTCCGCTCGGTCACCGTGACGACGTTCCACGGCAACGGCCGGCCCGAGGTCCACGGGGACGTCCGGCTGCTCCGGCGTTCGCTCGACGCGCTGGCCGTCACGGAGCGCGCCCTCCGTGCCGGGGACCTGCGCCCCGTCGACTTCGAGTCGATCTGGGCCGACGTCTGGAGCGACCTGCCGTCCCGCCCGGTCAGGCCAGGAACGCCTCGAGCTGCTCGACGACGAGGTCCGGTCGACTGACGAACGGGTGGTGCCCGGTCGGCAGCTCGACGGCGCGCGTCGCCCGTTCGGCGTGCTGCCACTGCAGGGCGACCGTGGTCGACCGGTCGTCGCCGCACACGATCGCGGTGGAGTCCACGCCCGCCCACCCGGCCGCGGTCGTCGGCGTCCCGAACGCTCGGACGTCCTGCGACGTGACGCGACTCCAGGCCTCGCGTCGGGTGGCCTCGTCGGCGTCCTGCAGGAACCGGGCGCCGAACGAGTCCGCGTCGTACCCGTCGACGACGATGCGCCCGTCGACGTCCTGGCGGACCGCGACGGGATCGGGCTCGCCCGACATGATCGAGCCCTGGGACGCCCCGACGGGCGGCAGGTAGGACGACACGAGCAGCAGGTGCGACACGGCGGGGCGCTGACCGGCCTCGGCGATCACGGTGCCGCCGTAGGAGTGGCCGACGACGATCGCCTCGGGTACCTCGTCGAGTGCCCTGCGCAGCGCCGCGGCGTCCTCGGTCAGGCCGCCGTCCGCCTCGGTCTCACCGCAGGACGGCAGGAGGACCGCGTGACTCTCGATGCCGGTGCGCTCCCGCAGGAGGTCGGCGGTGGGGCCCCACCACCACGCGCCGTCCCGGACGAGGGCCCCGTGCACGAACAGGACGGCCGGGCTCGTCATGCCGAGCGGAGGAACTCGGCGATCGGGGTCGAGCCGGTGTTGAAGCGGATGGTCTTCCCGACGGTCTCGTCGTGCTCGAGCGCGTCCGCCACCAGGTGCGCGACGTCGCCGCGCGGGACCTCGGTCGAGGATCCGTCCCAGTCGACCGAGCCGGTGGGCTCGTCGTCGGTGAGGGTGCTCGGCGCGACGACGGTCCACCGCAGCCCGGAGTCGCGCAGGACCGCGTCGGCGATCATCTTCGACTGGGCGTACGCGAAGAAGTCGTTGTCCTGCGGGACCCCGTGGTCGAGGACGGATCCGGACCAGGACACCATCACGTACCGGTCGACGCCGGCCTTCGCGGCTCCCTGGACGGACAGCACGGCGGCGTCGCGGTCGATCGCCCAGGTCCGGTCTGCGGATCCCCCGCCGGCACCAGCGGACCACACGACGGCGTCGTGCCCGTGGACGAGCTCGGCGAAGTCGGTCAGGGTCTGCTGCTGGATGTCCGCGACGTGCGGTTCGCCGCCGTGGGCGCGGATCTCGTCGGCCTGGTCGGGGTTGCGGATGACCGAGGTGACGGTGTGTCCGCGGTCGGCGAGGATGCGGGTGGCGAGGAGTGCGACCTTGCCGTGGCCGCCGAAGAGGATGACGTTGCTCATGCGGCGGACGCTACTCGCGGCGCCTCAGCAGACCGGGTGGCGGTCTGCAGGTGACCGGGGGACGGACTGGAGGCACGGTGCCAGCTGGCACCGTGCCTCCAGTCCGTCTGTTGGTCGCGTCAGCCGACCCGCCGGCGCTGCACCAGGGTCGCGGCGCCGAAGGCGACGAGCAGGATCCCGAGGCACCAGGCCAGCGCGACCCACAGGTCCGACTCGGGCGGCTGCCCCGCGAACAGCGCACGGATCGAGTTCACGATGGACGTGACCGGCTGGTGCTCCGCGAACCACCGGACCGGGCCGGGCATGGTGTCCGTCGGCACGAATGCCGAGCTGATGAACGGCAGGAAGATGAGCGGGTACGAGAACGCACTCGCGCCGTCCACCGACTTCGCCGAGAGCCCCGCGACGACCGCAATCCACGTGAGCGCCAGGGTGAACAGGACGAGGATCCCGAGCACCGCGAGCCACGCACCGACGCCCGCGCTGCTCCGGAACCCCATGAGCAGGGCGACCCCGACGACCACGGTCACCGACACCAGGTTGGCGACGAGGGACGTCAGCACGTGCGCCCACAGCGAGGCCGCGCGCACGATCGGCATCGACCGGAAGCGCTCGTCGATCCCGGCCTGCAGGTCGAGGAACAGCCGGTACGAGGTGTACGCCACGCCGGACGCCACCGTGATCAGGAGGATCCCCGGCAGCAGGTAGTCGACGTACGAGGTCGACCCGGTCTCGATCGCGCCGCCGAAGACGTAGACGAACAGCAGCAGGAACGCGATGGGCATCACGGCGGTGGTGATGATCGTGTCGGGGCTCCGGAGGACGTGCTTCAGCGAGCGCCCGGTCAGGACGGCGGTGTCGTGGATCGGGTGGGCGGACATCAGGCCACCTCCTTGGTGGTCGTGTCGGAACGGTGTCCGATGACGGCGAGGAAGACGTCCTCGAGCGTGGGTTGCTTCTCGACGTACTCGACCTTCGCGGGCGGGAGCAGTCGCTGGAGTTCGGCGAGGGTGCCGTCGGCGATGATGCGGCCCTCGTGCAGGATGGCGATGCGGTCGGCGAGCTGCTCGGCCTCGTCCAGGTACTGCGTGGTGAGCAGCACCGTGGTGCCGCTGGCGGCGAGGGCGCGGACGGCGTCCCAGACCTCGATCCGGGCCTCGGGGTCGAGGCCGGTCGTCGGTTCGTCGAGGAACACCACGGCCGGGTTGCCGATCAGGCTCATGGCGATGTCGAGCCGTCGACGCATCCCGCCCGAGTAGGTCCCGGCGCGACGCGATCCCGCCTCGGTGAGGGAGAACCGCGCGAGCAGGTCGTCGGCGGTGCGGCCGGCGTGCGGCAGGTGTCGGAGCCGCGCGACGAGGACGAGGTTCTCGCGACCGGTCAGGACCTCGTCGACGGCGGAGAACTGCCCGGTGAGGCTGATCGACTCGCGGACCGCACCCGGGTCGGCGACCACGTCGTGTCCCGCGACGGACGCGGTGCCGGCGGTGGCCTTCGCCAGCGTCGCGAGGATCCGGATCGTGGTGGTCTTGCCCGCGCCGTTCGAGCCGAGCAGGGCGACCACGGAGCCGGCCTCGACGTCGAGGTCGACGCCACGCAGCACGTGCAGGTCACCGAAGGACTTCTCGAGTCCCCGGACCCGGATCGCCGCGGTCACGACCGTTCCCCGTCCGCATCGGCCCGGTCGGCGTCGGCCTGGTCTGCGTCGGCCTTCTCGATCGCGTCGACGAGGCGCTGCTGCTCCTTGCTGAGCCACGAGCCGATGCCGTAGTTCGCCTTGAACTCCTCGGCGAAGGCGATCGGGTCGTCACCGACCACCGCGCGGACGCTCGTGCCGTCGGCGGCGCTCTGCTCGAACAGGTCGGCGAGGTCGTCGAGCATGCGCATGAGCTGCTCGCCGTCGTTCGGGCCGGTGTACATCAGGTACCGCTCGATGCCGTCGATGGCGGTGCGGTGACTCGTCGGCAGCGCTGCCGTGCGGGCCTTGTACTGCTTCCAGCGCTTCTTGTCGCCGATGAGCTTGGTCGTGATGTCCGAGATCGAGATCCCCATGATCAGTCCTGTCCGTTCGTGCTGGTGGTGGTGTGCTTGAGGTGGTCGAGCCGCTCGGAGAGGAAGGCCCATGCCTGCCAGAAGTCGTCGAGCTGCTCCTGCCCGCGGGCGTTCAGCGTGAACACCTTGCGGGGCGGGCCCTTCTCCGAGGGGACCTTCTCGACGTCGACGAGGCCGCGCTGCTCGATGCGGACGAGCAGCGCGTAGACGGTGCCCTCGGCGATGTCGGTGAAGCCCTGCTCGCGGAGCGAGGCCGTGATCTCGTACCCGTGGGCCGGTCGGCCGACGAGCACGGCGAGGACGATCCCCTCGAGGATGCCCTTGAGCATCTCGGTCTCCTGCTTGGGCATGCGTGCCTCCTGCTGTCGTGGTGGTGGCGGTCGTACTGCTGGTAGTCGGTGCGTGGTACTCAGTGACGCTGGTATTCAGTGACGTTGACTACCAGTACATAGTAACGCTGAGTACCAGGAGCGCAAGAGTAGATTCCGAACGGACTCGACAGGAGAAGCGATGAGCAAGCACAACGAGCAGCACACCCTGGTCCGCACCCTGGTGCTGGGCATCCTGAGCGGCGGCCGGAGCGCGACCCCACTGGCCGTCCTCGCGCTGAACCACGACCGCTCCTCGCTGAAGGGGTCGTGGCAGGACTGGAAGGTGTTCAGCACCCCGATCGGCCGCGGCGTGCTCGTGGCCTCTGCCGTGGGTGAGCTCATCGGGGACAAGCTGCCGGCGACCCCGAACCGGATCTCCCCCGCCGGCCTGGTCGGCCGGGTCGCCTCCGGCGCGCTCGCCGGTGCCGCGCTCGGGACGACGGGCAAGCGTGACCTCCGCATCGAGGGCGCGATCCTCGGCGGCGTCGGCGCGATCGTCGGCAGCTTCGTCGGCTGGGGTGCACGCAAGCTCGTCGGCGCCACCACGAGGCTCCCGGACCCGGTGGTCGCGCTCGCCGAGGACGCCGCGACGATCGCCGGTTCCGTGAAGGTCATCACCGCCGACTGACGCACCGTCCGGCGTCGTGCGCCTACCGTGACGTCCATGCGCATCGTCGTCATCGGAGCCACCGGCCACATCGGCACCTTCCTCGTCCCCCGCCTCGTCCGCGCCGGGCACGAGGTCATCGCCGTGAGCCGCGGGACCCGCTCCGCCTACGCCGACTCCCCCGAGTGGGCCCAGGTCGAACGGGTCACCGCGGACCGCGAGCAGGAGGACCGCGACGGCACGTTCGGTGCCCGCATCGCCGGACTCCGAGCAGACGCCGTCGTCGACCTCGTCTGCTTCACCCTGTCGTCCGCCGAGGCCCTCGTCGCCGCCCTCCGCGGGAGCGGCACGCACCTCGTGCACTGCGGGTCGATCTGGCGTGCCGGGGTCTCGCACGTGCTGCCGATCACCGAGGAGAACGCCACCGAGCCCTTCGGCGAGTACGGCACCCAGAAGGACGCCATCGCCCGGATGCTCAAGCGTGAAACCGCCGACGGTGGTGTTGTCACGACCTCGCTGCACCCCGGGCACATCAGCGGTCCGGGCTGGGCGCCGATCGGTCCGCTCGGCAATCTCGATCCGTCGGTCTGGTCGCGGCTGTCCGCCGGCGAGAGCATCGAGGTCCCCGGCCTCGGCGCCGAGACCATGGCGCACGTGCACGCCGACGACGTCGCGCAGGCGTTCCAACTGGCGGTCGAGCACCGGGAGGCCGCGGCGGGCGAGGACTTCTTCGTCACGGCCCCGACGGCGCTCACGGTGCGCGGGTACGCCCACCTCGCGGCGTCGTGGTTCGGCCAGGAGGCGCGGCTCGAGTCCGTCACGTGGGACCGGTTCCGCGAGACCACGGCTCCGGAGCACGCCGGTGCCAGTTGGGAGCACCTGTCGCGCAGCCAGGTGTTCAGCACCGAGAAGCCGCGCCGGCTGCTGGGCTACGAGCCGGCGTACACGGCCGAGGCGACGGTGCTCGACGCGGTCCGCTGGCTCGTCGGGCACGGCGAGGTCGACGTGGCGCGTCCGCTCATCGCCTGACCGCGACCCTGTTGTACTTGCGACTGTGATCAGTTGCAGCGTCAGTGCGCAGCGCGCACGACCAGACCACGGCGGCGGTGGACCACCCAGACCGTCAGCGCGAACCCGACCAGGACCGCGCCGCCCACGGTGACCGCGGTCCACCCGCCGGCGTTCCACAGGACCGAGGCGAGCGCCGATCCGATCGCTCCGCCGATGAAGTTCCCGGTGACGAACGCGGTGTTGAGACGGCTGCGCGCTGCGGGGTCGATCGCGAAGAGCCGCGTCTGGTTGAGGACGTTCGTCGCCTGCACGCCGACGTCGAGCAGCACGACGGCGACGAGGACCACCACGATCGACCGCGACCCGAGCCCGGCGACCACGAGGGAGACGAGCACGAGGGCGATCGCCGCTCCGGTCACCGGCACCGACACCCCGCGGTCGTGGAGTCGACCGACCCGCTGCGCTGCGACCGCACCGGCGAGCCCCGCCAGCCCGACGAGTCCGATCGCGCTCGTCGAGTACCCGAACGGTTCCGCGCTGAGCAGGAACGTCAGCGCCGTCCAGAACATCGTGAAGACGGCGAACACCGCGGAGCTGATGACGAGGGTCACCCGCACGGCGCGGTGCGCGGCGACCGCACGGAACACCGACGCGATGAGCGCCGGGTAGCGGACACGATCTCGTCGCTCGAGCTCGGGGATCGCCCGTCGGAGCAGCACGGCGAAGACCAGGGCTGCGACGGCGGCGACCACGTAGATCGTCCGCCACCCGAACGCGTCCGCCACGAGCCCGCTCACCGTCCGGGAGACCAGGATGCCCGTGAGGACACCGGAGGCGATGGTGCCCACCACCCGCCCTCGGGTCGCCGGGTCGGCGAGGTCCCCGGCGAGCGGGATGAGGAGCTGCCCGGCGACGGTGGTGAGACCGACGAGTGCGAGTGCCACCAGGAGCACGGCGAACGACGGCGCCACCGCGGCGAAGAGCAGCGCGACGGCGGACGCGACGAGCACGCCGGGGATCAGTCGGCGTCGGTCGAGGACGTCGCCGAGCGGCACCACGAGGAGGATGCCCAGCGCGTACCCGACCTGGGTGAGCGTGACGAGCAGCCCCGCGACCGCGGCGGAGGTCCCGAGCGAGGAGGCGATCTCGTCGAGCAGCGGCTGCGCCCAGTACAGGTTCCCGACCGCCGCGCCACCGGCGACCGCGAACAGCAGGGTCCGCGCGGGTGTCATCCCCGTGCGGTCGCTCACGGACGGCGCCGGAGGAGTTCCCCGAGGTGCCACGGCCCCGGGGCCAGGCGGACGGCTGCCTCGGCGCGGATGCGTTCCTCGCGGGCGCGGTCACGGGTGAGTTCGTCGATCTCGCGTTCGGCGTGCAGCCGGAAGCGTATCCGTCCGAAGAACGAGAGCGGTCCCGCTGGGCGGTCGGTGCGGATCGAGTCGGTCTCGTTCATGCGTCCTCCGCGGTCGTGACGGCGGCGGAGCCCGCGGCCTCGGTCGCGCTCGCCGCTTCGGTCGCGCTCGCCGCTTCGGCGGCGCTTGCCGCCTCGGTCGCGGCGAGGTTGGCGAGGAGCTGCAGGCGTTCCTCGGACGGCGAGCCGGGTTCGGCGCCGTAGACGACGAGGGTCAGTCCGGTGTCGGTGACCAGTTCCATCGTCTCGTAGGTGAGGTCGAGGTCGCCGACCTCCGGGTGGTGGAGCCGCTTCGTGCCGTTGCGGTGCCGCATCACGTCGTGGGCGGCCCAGCGCTGCCGGAACTCCTCGCTGCGGGTCGAGAGCTCCCCGATCAGGTCGGTGAGGCCCTTGTCGTACGGGGATCGCGCGGCCTCCGCGCGGAGCACGGCGACCATGTCACCGGTCACCCCGTCCCAGTCGCGCCAGTACTCCCGGCCGCGGGGGTCGAGGAAGGCGAAGCGTGCGGTGTTCGGTGTGCCCGACGGCTCGAGGAAGAGCGGTGCGTAGAGGGCGCGGGCGAGGGCGTTGCCAGCAAGGAAGTCCGACCGGCCGTTCCGCACCCAGGCCGGGGCCGTCATCGAGTCGAGCACCCGCTGCACGTTCGGCCGGACCTTCGACGTCGGGGTCCTCCGCCGCGTCGTTGCCGAGGCGTTCTGCGCACGGGCGAGGTCGAACAGGTGGGCGTGCTCGGCGTCGTCGAGGCGGAGGGCACGGGACAGCGACTCGAGGACGCTCTCGGAGACCCCGGTGAGGTTCCCCCGCTCGAGCCGGATGTAGTAGTCGACGCTCATGCCCGCGATGAGGGCGAGCTCCTCGCGACGGAGACCCTTCACCCGGCGCGCGCCGCCGAAGTCGGGCAGACCGACCTGCTGCGGCGTGACGCGCTCGCGGCGGGTGCGGAGGAAGTCGCGGACTTCGTCTCTCGTGTCCATGGCTCCACGGTACGGCGACCGCGCGGGGCGAAGGAGGGGACGACCGTACCTGCCAGCAGGGAGGTACTGCTGTTCCCCGTCAGCCTGACAACGGCGGTCGTAGCGTCGTGGACATGGACACAGTCACCCTCAACAACGGACTCGAGATCCCGGCGATCGGCTTCGGCGTCTTCCAGAGCGCGCCGACGGACACGGTCGACGCGGTGCGCACGGCGCTCGAGACCGGGTACCGCCACATCGACACCGCCGCGGCGTACGGCAACGAGCATGAGGTCGGCGAAGGCATCCGCGCTTCCGGCGTCGACCGCGACGAGATCGTCGTCGAGACGAAGGTCTGGGTCTCCGACTACGGCTACGACCAGACCCTGCACGCGTTCGAGAAGGCCACGGGCAAGCTCGGCTTCGACACGATCGACGTCCTGATCCTGCACCAGCCCGCTCCCGACCGCTTCGAGCAGACCGTCGCCGCGTACAAGGCCCTCGAGACCCTGTACGCGGACGGCAGGGTCCGGGCGATCGGCGTCAGCAACTTCATGCCGCACCACCTCCGGTCCCTGCTCGACCAGACCGACGTGATCCCGGCGCTCAACCAGGTCGAGCTGCACCCGTACTTCACGCAGCCCGACGTCCAGCGCGCCGATGCGGAGCACGGGGTCCTCGACCAGGCGTGGTCGCCGATCGGTGGCATCACGTTCTACCCCGGTTGGGGCGACGAACGGGTCAGCGTGATGGACGACCCGACCATCCGGGCGATCGGCGAGGCGCACGGGAAGACGCCGGCGCAGGTGATGCTCCGCTGGCACCTGCAGCAGGGGCGGAACGCGATCCCGAAGTCGACGAACCCGGGACGCATCGCGGAGAACTTCGCCGTGTTCGACTTCGCGTTGTCGGACGAGGAGCTCGCCCGCCTGGACGCCCTCGACACCGGCCGCCGCGGCGGTCCCGACCCCGACGGCACCGACACCAGCCGGTTCGAACGGGTCATCCCGGAGCCCTGATCGGCCCGCCAGGCCTGAATCGGCTCGCCGGGCCCGTCGGCTCGCCGGGCCAGGTCAGGCGAGTGGCACCGACACGATCCGGTCGTCGCCCTCGGTGGGGTTCCCACGGCCGTCGGTGTTGTTCGTGACGAACCAGAGCGCGCCGTCGGGCCCCTCGAGCACGGTCCGGATGCGGCCGAAGTCCCCCGCGAAGTACTCGGCGGAGTCCGCGGGCGAAGCGGCCGGGATCGCCCGGACCACCTCACCGCGCAGGTTCGCCACGAACACGGTGTCGCCGATGACCGCCAAGCCGCTCGGGGAGGCATCGTCGGTGGCCCACTGCTGCACGGGGTCGACGAACCCCTGGTCCTCGCCGCCCGTGCCCTCGACCTCGGGCCAGCCGTAGTCCTTCCCCGGCTCGATGACGTTCAACTCGTCCCAGGTGTCCTGCCCGAACTCGGACGCGAACATCGTGCCGTCGGCGGTCCACCCCATGCCCTGCACGTTCCGGTGCCCGAGGCTCCACACCGGCGAGCCGCGGAACGGGTTCCCACCGGGTACCTCGCCGTCCGGTGTCAGCCGCAGGATCTTGCCGGCGAGCGAGTCACGGTCCTGGGCGTCCGATCCCGTGCCGGCGTCACCGACGCTCGCGTAGAGCATGCCGTCCGGTCCGAACGCGATGCGGCCGCCGTTGTGGAAGCTGTTCGACGGCAGCCCGTCGATGATCGTGGTCGCGTCGCCGAGCGCGTACGACCCGGCACTGCCGGTCAGGTCGTAGCGCTGGATGCGGTTGCCGTCCTCGGCGGTGGAGTACACGAACAGGTCGCCGTCGTGCAGCGCCAACCCGAGCAGTCCGCCCTCGCCGCCACCGCTGACCCCCTCGACGGTGCCGACCTCCCGTGTCGTCCCGGCGGCGGTCAGCTCGAGCACCTTCGCCGAGTCGCGCTCGCTGATCAGGGCGTCGACACCGTCGCCGGTGCGGACCACCGACCACGGGGCGTCGAGGCCGGTGGCGAGGTCGGACGGCTCACCGCCCGGGGCGAGGAGTCCGAGCGCCGAGGTCGTGGGGGAGGCCGTCGGGACGGTCGTCGCCGACGCGGTGCCCCGCAGCGTCCGTGCGCCGTCGTCCGTGCAGGCCGTGAGGACGAGCGCGGTGACGGCGGCCGCGCCGAGGGCCGCCCAGGTGCGGCGTGGTCGAGGGGTCGTGTGCACGGTGTTCCTCCCGGTCGGTGGGTCGATCACACTCGGCGCGATCGGGAATCCGCTGGGTGGCCCTGTCCGCACCCCTCTCCGGTGCGCGGAGCGGCCTACCGTCGGGTCCGTGCACGAGCACGACGCCGTCGCAACCGGAAGGACCACCCCATGACCACCATCGCCATCGTCGGAGCCGGCAAGGGCCTCGGCCTCGCCGTCGCCGAACGCTTCGGCCGGGAGGGCTTCTCCGTCGCCGTGATCTCCCGCAACCAGGACCGTCTCGACGGCCTCGCCGCATCGCTGCGGGCGCAGGGCGTCGCGGCCGCCGGGTTCGCCGCGAACGTCCGTGACGGTGACTCGCTCCGCGGCGCGCTCGAGCGCGCCACCGAGCAGCTCGGTCCGATCGAGGTGCTGCAGTACAGCCCGCTGCCCGCCAAGGACTACATGCGCCCGGTGCTCGAGACCACGGCGGAGGACCTCGTCGGCCCGATCGAGTTCTCGGTCTACGGCTCGGTGAACGCGGTCCGCCAGGTCCTGCCGGGCATGCGGGCGATCGGCCGCGGCACGATCCTGTTCGTGAACGGTGGCAGTGCCGTCCGCCCGGGTGCTCGGGTCACCGGCACGTCCGTCGCCTTCGCGGGCGAGAGCGCCTACGCGCAGCTCCTGCACGACGCGGTCCGCGACGAGCAGGTGCACGTCGGGCAGCTCATCATCCCGTTCGGGATCGACGACGGGCAGCCGGACCACTCCGGTGCGTCGATCGCGGACCGCCTGTGGGCGATCCACACCGAGCGCGGCGACTTCCGCACCTACGCGGAGCCGCTCCCCGAGTGACGGCCTGGAGGCGCGTGGGGACCTTCCACGTGCCTCCTGTCCGTCACCGGGTCACGTCGAGAGCAACGCGACGGCACGCGAGGCGCGTGCCGTGATCTGGTCAGCTGTCGGCTCGGGTGCCAGTCCGAGCAGCCGCTCGCGGTGGAGTTCCCCGAGCAGCAGCGTGAAGAGCTCCGCGGCCGTCTCCGGTCTCGCGCCCGCCCGGACGAGGGCGGCCTGCGCGGCGAGCGGTCCCGCTTCGTGGAACTCCCGCGCGAGTTCGGGGTTCCGACCGGCTTCCGCGATCACCAGGCGGTGGAGCGCGACGGCCCGATTGGTCAGCAGCGCGCGTGCGATCCCGGCGGCGGTCGATTCGAGGTCGCCGGTCGGGGCACCTGAGTAGGTGTGTTGTCGGCGCACCACGGCGCGGAGCAGTTCGTGCTTGTCCCCGACGGAGACGTAGAGGGTCCGCTTCGTGACCCCGGCATCGGCGGCGACCCGGTCGAGGGTGACCCCGGAGAAGCCGTTCGCGAGGAACAGGTCGGTGGCGACGTCGAGGACCCGCTCGTCCCGGGCGGCGCGTTCGTCGGCGGTCGGTCGTCCTCGTTTCGTCACGACCACAGCCTAGCCGGTAATGATACGGTCGCGTTTCATTACTGAGGAGGGTCCATGACCGATGTCGTGTGTCACGTGGCGATCGCGGACGACTGGGAGATGAGCCGCGGGTTCGGCGAGTACGAGGTGGCGACGCGTGGGACGCCGCTCGAACCGGGCGGGTACGTCCGGGCGACCGTTCCCGAGCGGGTCGACGCCGTCGTCGCCGATCGGTTCGGTGACCTGTCGATCCCGTTGCTCCGCATCGACCTCAGCGTCCCGGGGCTGGAGGCCGCGGGCGTCCGGGTCGAGTGGGTCGACGGCGACCCGCGCGTCCACGGCGCGATCCCGATGGACCCGGAGGTCGTCCTCGCCGAGGTGCCGATCCCGATGGGCCGTCGGACGTAGTCGCCCACCAGGACCCGGCCCGGCTGAGGTCGGACTCGTAGCGTCGCGGTGTGGACCCCGACGCCTTCGACGCAGCAGCCGGCACGGCGCTGTTCCTGCTGATGCCCGCCGCGGTGCTCTTCGCCGCCGCGGCCCTCCGGCGACTCGGCGTCCCGCGGTGGTCGTGGGCGCTCTTCCTGCTCGGCATCGGCGGCGTGCTCGTGCTGCTGCACCTGGACGGGCACAAGCGGTACGAACTCGACGGCCCGTCCCCCGACACGATCGTCGGGTGGGGGTTCGGTCAGTTCGTCGGTCTCGAGTTCGGTCGGATCGGTGTCGCCGTCAACGCTCTGGCTGCGGCCGTCTGGATCGCAACCCGCAAGAAGGGTTACCACGAACGACTCCCCGAGCGGGAGACGGGTCTGCTCGTCGCGGCCTACGGCACGATGGCGATCGCGACCGCGCTCCCGGCGACGTGGTGGGCCGTCGGGCTCGGCGTCGTCCCGCTCGTCGTCGAGGCACCCGTCGTCCTGGCGGGTGCGGCGTTCCTGACCGTCTCGCTCACGCTGCGCTGGCGGCGACACCGGCGGATCCCGGAGGACGAACTCCCGTCGATCGTGACCACCTGGCCGGCGGATGCCGTCGTCGCAGTGGGGCTGTCGGCCGCCCTCGCGATCGGTCCGCTGTTCGCGGGCAGTGGCCTACCGGATGCGTCACTGTGGCCCCGACCCGAGTCTGCGACGTCCCCCGGACCGCCGCGGACGCCGGAGCCCGAGTGGCCGGGACCGACGCCGGTGACCTCGACGAGCCTTGACACCACCGCGGTCGAGGACGGCACGCGCACGCTGCTCACCGACACGATCCGCTGGGCCGGTCCGCTCGACGACCTGTCGTCGCCCACCCCCGCACGAGCGGATCCGCCGCCCGTGGTCCTGACGGAGGAACGGTGCGAGGGGGAGAAGCGGCGGTGGACGGGGTCCCTCGTGCTGCCCACCGTGCGACCGCAGGACCTCGCACCGCGGGTCCTCGACGGGTGGGAGTCGGCGGGCTACGCCGCGGTCGACCGTGCGATGGGGACCGACCTGGTCATGCCGCTCCGGGGCGATGTCGCCGTCGAGCGGATGCGCCTCGGCGGCGGCACCGACGGGGTGCACGTCACCGTCGAGTCGTTCTGCGTCGGCGACTGAGGGCGACCCGCCCGGGCCGCCCCGGTCAGCGGAGTCGGGGCGCGGCGGCGGCGAGCTCGTCCCAGTGCCGGTGGCGTGCCTCCAGAGCGCTGCGCTGCTCGTACGCGAGGCGGGCCGCCGTCCGGTCGGAGGTCGTGCGGAAGCCGGTCGGGAACTCGACCCGGGCGGCACGCGATTCGCTCCAGCGGAGCAGCGCCGTGCCGATGCGGTGGGCGGCCCGTTCGAGCGGGCCGACTTCGGTGAGGTGGAGTGCTGCGCTCATGATCCTTGCTCTTCGTCGTCGAGGACGGGTAGTGCTGCGAGGCGGAGGAAGACGCGTTCCGTGCCGTCGATCGTGGTGTCGTCGAGCACATGCCGGTCTCGGAATGTGTCGATGAGGGCGTGGATGCCGTCGGTGAGCTCGGTCACCTCGGCCGGGGTGAGCCGCATGATCGCGACGGAGAACTCGCTCGCATCGCGCCAGGCGGGCTCGAGGGTCTCCTGGTCACGCGCGAGGAACTCGCGGATCAGCTGTTCGGAGAACTCGTTCGACCCGTTCGCCAGCAGCCGGGCGGCGGCGATGCCAGCGGGTGACTGCGGGCCCGTCGTGCCGCCCGAGTGCACGGCGACGGGGACCCGGCGCCACCAGCGCTCACGGCCGTTTCCGCGGCCCTCGACCTCCTCGATGAAGCCGTGCTTCTCGAGCTGACGGAGGTGGTAACTGGTCGAGCCGGTTGACTCGCCGACCCGCTCGGCCAGGGTGGTGGCCGTTGCCGGACCGTGCGCAGCGAGCTCGTTGAAGAGCTCGGTGCGCAGCGGGTGGTTGAGCGCCTTCATCGACGGGAGGTCGAGGACGCGTGCTTCGGGGGCCATGCTCCGAGCGTACGACTGCAAAGAACTCTTTGCAAGTGCTTCTTTGCAAGCACTTCTTTGCAGTGTCCCGGGATCAGGTCAGCGTGCCGCCGCCGTGATCGCCGAGGCCATCGCACGGGCGATCACGACGTTCGCCGCCGCGGTGCCGTGGATGCCGTCCGGCGAGGACCCACGCACCCAGGCGCCGTCCGCCTGCCGGAACGCCGTGAACGGGTCGACGTACGACCAGCCGTGCTCCGTCGCGTCCCGCTCGAGCGCACGGCTCAGGACGAGCTGTCCGGTGCGGCGGTCGGCGCCCCACCGACTGCTCGTCCAGTCGGACGGCGGACCGGCGACGACCAGGACGTGCTGCGCGCCGACCGTCCGCACGACGGCGTCGACGTTCGTGATGGTCGTCGCCGTGGGGACCGCCTGGTTCACGTCGTTCGTGCCGAGCTCCACCACCAGGACGTCCGCCGTCGGCACCGGGCCGATCTCATGGAGCACCTGGTCCGCCCGGTACCCGCTGTGCGCGTAGCCCCCGACGGCGTGCAGGCGTCGATCGGACTCGATGACGTGCAACCACGAGTCCGGCCGGGCCGTGATCGAGTCCCCGGCGTACGCGAAGGTGACGGCGCCGGAGCGGTCGCCGGATCCCAGGGCGCCGGTCACGACCTGTTCGCGGACCGGGATGCGGGTGTCCGCCCGCTCGACCGGCGCGAGCCTGGCGCGCGTGGCGCTCTCGGCGGATGCCGTCCGCGCCGGGCCGAGGACCACGGAGCCGACGACGAAGGAGCCACCCGCGACGAGGCAGGCGGAGGTGACGATGCTCGCGATCAGGGCGAGCCGACGGGTGCGGGACACGACAACAGGTATCCCCCGGATCGACGCTCGGTACCAGTCCCCAGACCTGGGGAACGGCGACGTTCGCTGTGGGTCCTCGCGGCTGCTCACAGCTGGTCCCGTTCCTGACGGTGCCGCGTCAGAGTGCGCGACGCACCGCGACCCGTCGGCTGCGGCCCGCCGTCAGCCACGTCCCCACCGTCACCAGGACGGGCAGGCCGATCGCGAGCGACGCGAGGAACGGCCAGTCCGCGACGAACGGCATGTGCGACGCCCCGACCGGTCCGGCCGTGAAGCGCAGCGTGAGCGCCCGGATCGGCAGCAGTCCGAGCAGGGTGCCGATCACCGCGCCGACCGTGGTGAGGATCGCCGCCTGCCAGGCCGACACGCGACGTCGGAGGACCGGGGCCGCACCGACCGAGTCGAGCACCTCGTCGTCACGGCGCCCGTCCGAGCGGGCGAGTCCGATGGCGACCGCCGTCGCGCCGATCGTCACGGCAGCGGCGAGCGCGAGCACGAGCGCCTTCACCACGCCCTGCGCGTCCACCGGACCGGTCTCGTACATGAACGTCGGGCCACCCCAGCGGTCGCGGTCGAGGCCGCCCTGGCTCTGCCACGCCGAGGACAGCTCGTCCCACTGCGTCGGCGTGAGTTCAGTCGGCTGCGTCGTCACGAGCATGCCGTCGACGGCGGGCACGCGGTACCGCTCGGCGGTCTCACGGGTCATGAAGACGCCGACCTGGATCCGTGGCGACTGGACGTCGAGCACGGCGGGGATCGTCGTCGTGGCGTCCGGTCGGTCACCCGACGTCGTCGTCATGCTGTCCCAGGTCTGGTCGTGGAAGGTGTCGATCTGCACGGCGCCGTCGTGCGCGTACTCCGGCCAGAGCGACACCGCCTTGCCGGAGGCCAGAGCGTCGCGGACGGTCGCGGACGGACGGTGTCCGGTCAGCAGGGCGTAGTCGTCGACGGTGCCGGTCCAGATGTGCGGCGTCGTGCTGTCCTGGGACTGCAGGTACTGCGAGCACGACGTCGTGTCGTTCGTCCGGCAGTCCTTGCGCACCCAGTCGTGCGGCAGCGTCACCGTGGAGGGTCCCTTGCCCGCCTGCTCCTGGACGACGCCGAGCACCCGGACCCGGTCGTGGTCGAGCACGCCGGAGACGATCTTCGCCGCCCTGGCGGTGAGCGCCGCGTCGTACCCGACGGAGTTCCCCTCGTCGTCGCTCAGCGACACGGACGCCGTCGCGACGCCGACCGCCGTCCGGTACTCGTAGTCGCGGACGAACTGCGCGTGCGAGGACGCGCTCCACGTGATCGCGACCGAGGCCACGAACACGACGCTCATCACGCTCGCCAGCACCGGGACGGTCCGGACCGGGTTCCGACGGGCGTCCCGCGCAGCGAGGCGTGCCGACAGCCCGAGCCGGGTCGACAGGCGGGCGACCAGCGCGAGGAGCCACGGGGAGCACATGGCGACGCCGACCTGCACGAGGCACGGGCCGATCGCGACACCCACCCCCGCGACCCAGGCGTAGTCGTCGCCCTGCACCGGACGGTCGTTGAGCAGCAGGACCCCGACGCCGCACGCGAGGGTCATCACCGTGCCGACGACGATGAGCACGGGCGCCCAGATGCGCCGCCGACGCTGGGCGCGGGGGCTCACCTGCGCCGGTCGGAGGGATCCGCGCAGCGCTGCGAGCACGTTGATCCGGGTGGCGGCACGCGCGGCGACCAGGGCGGCCACGAGTCCGGCGAGCACGCCGGAGGCACCGATCGCGAGGAGCAGGAACCCGGGGACGTGCAGGCCCGGCCAGGTGCTCACGTTGCCGTTGTCGATCAGTCGGAACGCCAGCACCCCGATCCCGGTGCCGAGCGCGACCCCGAGCACCGCCCCGGTGACACCGAGCACGAGTCCTGACCCGGCCACGATCGTCCGCACGAACCGGCGGTCCCCACCGACACTCGTCACGATCGCGTACGAGCGGGTGTCCGCCCGGGTGCCGACCAGGAACGCGGCCCCGGCGAGCAGGGCGACCTCGAACATCGCGAAGACGCCGAGCAGTGCCATCGCCCCGAGGTACCAGCCGAGGGACGAGTTCCGCTGCGCGGCAGGGAAGCGCTCGTCCGGCGGGTCGAGCACGACGGGGCGCGACTCCACGACGATCCCGTGCGCGTTGAGCTGCCGGATCTCCGACCACGTCGGCGCGTCCGACGCCAGGTAGACCGTGACGTCGGAGACGCCGTGCTCGTCCTCGCCGGTGGTCGGCGACAGCGTGGTGCCCCACGGCAGGAACACACCCTGCTCGTCCGGGTCGGAGCCGAGGTCGCGCATGGTCCCCGTGATCGTGAACCGTTTCGTGACCGGGTCGGTCAGGTCGACGGTGTCCCCGATCGAGGCCCCGAGCCGCGTCAGGGTCGCCGGCGTCACCATGAGTTCGTCGCGGTCGGTCGGTGCGGTGCCCTCGAGCACCTGCCAGTGCCCCGCGAGCACCTTCGACCACACCGCACCCTCGACGGCCATGAGTCCGATCGGCCCCTTCGGTCCGGAGAGCACGATCGACGCGGACCCGACCGGGATCGACACGGCACCGGACGGCGCGTGGTCGAGGACGTTCGCGTAGCGGAGGTCGCCCTCGGCCTTCGACGCGGGGCTGCCCTTCGCTGCCTCGGAGTACTGCCACGCGACCGGGTCCTGCCGCATGCCCGGCAGGTCGGGGCCCGTCGCCCGCATCTGCGCGGCCGCGTGCCCGAGGTCGTACCGGAGCTGTTCGGTCGTGGTCGGCTGCGTCGACTGGACCACGACGGACACCGCGGCGAACCCGGCCGTCGGGATCCCGATCAGCGCGACGATGAGCGCCGCACGCCCGACCTTCGCGAACGCCAGACGCCGCCCGAGCCGGAGCGCCGGCCGGAGTGCGAACGGCGTGCGGACACGGGGCTGGTCGACGTCGGCTCGGCGCCGACGTGCGCTCACGAGGCTGCCCGGTCCGTGAGCGCCATCTCGACGCCCGAGTACACCGTCTCGTCGACCACCCGACCGTCCCGGAGGAACACGATCCGGTCCGCCCATGCCGCGTGCCGGGCGTCGTGCGTCACGAGGAGCGCCCCGGCCCCGGCGTCGACGTGTCGTCGGAGCATCCGGAGCACGACCTCGCCGGTCTGCGAGTCCAGCGCACCCGTCGGCTCGTCGGCCAGGACCAGCCGGCGCTCGCCGACGACCCCACGCGCGATCGCCACGCGCTGCTGCTGGCCGCCGGACAGGTCGTCCGGGAAGGCGTCGGAGCGGTGGCCGAGCTCCACGTTGTCGAGCGCGAGTTCCGCGGCGCGCCGGGCCTGTGATGCCTTCCACCCGTCGAGTTCGAGCGGCAGTGCCACGTTCTCGACGGCGGTGAGCGACGGGATGAGGTTGAAGTCCTGGAACACGAACCCGACCAGGCGTCGGCGGAGGGCGGCGAGGTCCTTCGCGGGACGGTCCGACACGAAGTCCCCGTCGATGACGACCTCACCGCTGGTCGGCGGCAGCAGGGTGCCGGCGCACGCGAGCAGCGTGGACTTGCCGGAGCCCGACGTGCCCATCACCGCGACCATCTCGCCGCGGCGGATCTGCAGGTCGATGCCGGCGAGGGCGGTGACGGCCTTCGCGCCGGAGCCGTACTGGACGCTCACGGCATCGAGTTCGAGGAGCGGCGCGGCGCTCACCGGGCACTCCGGACCGTCGCGTCGGACGCCGGCGCGTCGAGCGGAGCCGGATGCTCGTCCGGCCGGTACCGGGCGACGCTCGACTCCACGTGGTCGAGCCAGCGCACCTCGGCCTCGGCCTGGAACAGCATCGACTCGAGGACGAGCGACCAGGCGAGGTCCTCGGCCGGGTCCGTGCCCCGCTTCAGGCGCGTGAGGTCCTGCAGGTTCCGCACGGCGGCCGTGCGCTGCACCTGCACGAGGTGGGTGACGTCGACGCCGGGCACGGTCACGGCGAGGGCGAACTTGATCGCCAGTTCGTCGCGCCCACGCTTGGCCGGGACGGGCTCGCTGAACCAGCGCGCCACTGCCTCGCGACCCGCGTCGGTCGCCGTGTAGACGACGTGTCCGTCGTCGTCGGCGTCGCCGCGGGCCACGAGGCCGTCCCGCTCCAGGCGGTCGAGCGTCGTGTAGACCTGGCCGATGTTCAGCGGCCAGCTGCCGCCGGTGCGGTGCTCGAACTCCCCCCGGAGCTGGTACCCGTAGCCGGGTCCGCCCACCAGCAGCGCGAGTACGCCCATCCGTACGCTCATGACACTTCCCCCATTCTCCGTCCGACGTGGACATACTGAGTATGCACATACCCGGTATGCCGACGCAAGCTCGCGTCCTGAAATCGGACAGCAGACGGACTGGAGGCACGGTGCCAGCTGGCACCGTGCCTCCAGTCCGTCCCGTGGTCGCGTCAGCGACCCAGCTTCGACAGCTCCTCGAACTCGTCGTCCGTCAGGTCGATGGTCGCGCCCTGCAGGTTGTCCTCCAGGTGGTCGACGCTCGACGTCCCCGGGATCGGCAGCACCACCGGCGAGCGCTTGAGCAGCCACGCCAGTGCGAGCTGCGCCGGCGTCGCGCCCTTGCGCTCTGCGATCTCGGTGAGCGGGGAGTCCTCCCCGGTCAGTCCGCCGGTCGCGAGCGGGAACCACGGGATGAACGCGATGCCCTGCTCGGTCGACCAGTCGAGGAGCTCCTCGGCGTCGCGCTTCTGCAGGTTGTACAGGTTCTGGACCGAGACGATCGTCGCGATCTCCTGCGCAGCCTGGACGTCGCTGACGGAGACCTCGGACAGGCCGATGTGCCGGATCTTGCCCTCGTCCTGCAGCTTCTGCAGCTCGCCGACCTGGTCCTCGAGCGGGACCTTCGGGTCGATGCGGTGCAGCTGGAACAGGTCGATGCGTTCGAGCCCGAGACGGCGGAGGCTCATCTCGGCCTCCTGCCGCAGGTACTCCGGGCGGCCGACCGGCGGCCACTCGTTCGGGCCGGTGCGGGTGAGGCCGGCCTTCGTCGCGATGACGATGTCGTCGCCGTAGGGGTGGAGGGCTTCGTGCAGGAGCTCCTCGGCGACGTACGGGCCGTACGAGTCGGCGGTGTCGAAGAAGTCCACGCCGAGCTCGACGGCGCGCCTGAGGACCCGGACGGCCTCGTCGCGGTCCTTCGGCGGCCCCCAGACGCCGGGGCCGGTGAGCTGCATGGTGCCGTAGCCGAGACGGTGGACCTCGAGGTCCCCGCCGATGCGGAAGGTGCCGGAGGCGGCTGCCGGACGGTTCGTGGTGTCGGTGCCAGTGGTCATGGACCCGGTGTACGCCTGACCGTTCGACCCGTGCTGGACGGTTGTCCCCCGGGCGGCTGTCAGATCGGGTTCCTATGCTCGTCGGGTGCCCTTCCGTTCCCCACGACGGAGTCCCGGCCGCTCGCTCGTCATCGGTGTCGTCGGGATCGTGCTGCTCGCCGGGATCGTCGTCCTCGTGTTCCCCGCCGCGCTCGGTGTCCTCGGGACCGCCGGTTCGGTCGTCGGCTCACTGCTCCCCTGGCTCGCCCTGCTGCTCGTCCCCGTCGCCGGGGTCGCCCTCGGCACCCGGTCGAAGCGGCTCGCGCTGGGATCCCTGGCCTTCGCCGCCGCGTGGGCGTTCGCGATCCTGCCCGGGGTGCTCACGCCGGACGCGCCGGGATCGCCGCAGCTGACGGTGGTCACCGAGAACGTCGAGGCCGCGAACCCGGACCCGGCGGCCACCGCCCGGTCGATCGCGGCACGCGGCCCGGACGTCATCGCGCTCGAGGAGCTCACCGAGTCCTCCGGCACTGCCGTCGCGGGCGTGCTCGACGAGCGGTACCCGCACCACTACCGGGTCGGGTCGGTCGGGGTGTGGAGCCGGACGACGCTGCGCGACGGCGAGCCGATGACGCTCGGCCTCGGGTGGGCACGAGCGCTCCGGGTCACCGTGGACACCGACCTCGGGGACGTCCGGCTGTACGTCGTGCACATGGACTCGCTGCGGCTCGGCGGCGAGGACGGACGGCCGACGATGCTGGCGTCCCTCGCGACCGCGGTCCGTGATGACGACTCGGAGCGGCTCGTCGTCGCCGGGGACTTCAACGGCGGCTCGAAGGACCCGGAGATGCTCCCGCTGACCCGGATGCTCGACGAGGGCGGCGAGTTCGGGTTCACCTGGCCCGCGCAGGCGCCCGTCGTGCGGATCGACCACGTGTTCGTCCGCGGGCTCGACACCACGTCGACCGAGGTCCTCCCGGCGAACGGCAGCGATCACCGGGGCCTGCGGGTCGGGCTCCGGGGCTGACGGCCGGTCGGCCGGTGGCTCAGGCCTTGCGCGGGTACGGGGTCTCGCCGCGCTCGAGCCCGCCGACGAGCTTCGCCAGCCGGTTCGCCCGAGCCGTGGCGCTCGGCGCGGTCGTGATCCGGTGCAGCACCGCGTACCGGTTCGTGGCGTCGAGTTCGGCGAACAACGCGGCGGCTGCCGGGGACGCGTCGAGTGCTGCCTGCAGGTCCTCGGGCACGGTGGCCGCGGCGGCCCCGGAGTAGGCGCGGTCCCACCGGCCGTCGTCCTTCGCGCGGTCGATCTCCGCCTGGCCCCGGTCCCGCATGCGTCCCTCCGCGACGAGGGTCGCGACGAGCCCGATGTTCCGCTGCGACCAGAGCGAGGCCCTCCGCCGCGGGGTGAACCGCTGTCGGAACGTGGCCTCGTCGCGCCCGCGCTTCTGCCCGTCGATCCAGCCGGAGCACAGGGCCTCGTCGAGCGCCTGGTCGTACGTCAGCGTCGTCGGCTCCGTGGTGCCCTTCTTCGCGAGGACGAGCCACACCCCGTCGGGTTCGGCCTCGTGGGCGTCGAGCCAGGCGCGCCAGGCGGCGGCGTCCGGCAGCACGAGGTCGTCGATGTCCACGCGCTCATCGTAGGACGGGCCGCCGTCATCCCGGCGAGACGCCGCACGACGGCCGAGACACCGCGGGATCCGGCGGCGTTCCGCGCGTCGGGCGGTGTCTCGCACCTCCGGCGGCGTCGCGGCGCGCAGGTCACACCCAGTGCGGCTGCGCCAGCACCCCCGTCGGGTCCGCCTGCTCCGCGATCCGGTGCAACCGGGAGGTGTTCACGTCGAAGTAGTCCGCCGGGTCCGTGATCGCCGCGTCGCAGTAGTTCGCGTACGCCGCGTCGCCCCACGCCGGCCGCATCGCCTTCCGGAACCCCCGCACGTACGCGTCGAACGGCGCCGGGTCCGCCCCGTCCGCGAACACCGCCGTGTACTGCACGGTCATCAGTGCCGATCGCCACGGGAACGCGGTGTCGGTCCGTCCGACGTCCGACACGACGCCGCCGAGCGCGTCGAGGGCGACCCCGCCCTCGCGGTTGCCGGCGACGTCTCCAGCCGCGGCCGCGTGCTGCACGAGCGTGTCGATCTGCGCGTCCGTCAGCTTCGTGGTGCCGATCGACGAGGTCGCCGCCTGCGAGACCCGCTGCGGCTTCCCCGCGAGCGTCGACATCGCCGCTCCGTAGGTCAGCTGCTGCGCGGTGTGCGCGAGCGGCGTGGCACCGGTCGCGCGGATGAACCCGTCGACTGAGGCGTCCGCACCGGTCTTCGCCCCGGTCCACACGCCCGTCACGGTGACCGTCGGGGCGGTGTGCCGCGAGCCGTTCAGGAGCTTGAGCGTCGACCACAGCTGCCGGTCCGCCGAGGGCGCCCAGTCCTGCCAGGCGCGCACCACGGCAGCGGCGGCCGACCACCGGAAGGTGATGCGGAAGAGCAGTACGGGAGGCGCGGCCTGCGTCCGGTAGGTCAGCGCGGTCACGACGCCGACGCTTCCACCCCCGCCGCCGCGGCAGGCCCAGAACAGGTCGGGTTCGGCGGTCGCCGAGACGTCGTGCACGGTGCCGTCGGGGGTGACGAGGGTCGCACCGGTGAGCTGGTCGCAGGTCAGGCCGAAGGAGCGCACGAGCACGCCGACACCGCCGCCGAGCGTCAGCCCGCCGATGCCGACCGTCGGGCACGACCCGGCGCCGATGGCACGACCGGCCTTCGCGAGCGCGGCGTACACGTCCCCGAGCTGCGCACCCGGGCCGATCGTCACGGTGTCGTCGTCGTGCAGCTGGATCCGGTCGAGGTCCTGCGTGCTGATCACGAGCGACCGCGGGACGTCGGTGCCGCTCGCGCCGCCGGCCGACCACCCCGTGTAGGAGTGCCCGCCGGCCCGGAGCGCCACGGGGGTGTTCGTGTTCCGGGCGAAGGCGAGCCCGGCCTGCACGTCGGTGGCGTCGGCGGCCCGGAGGATCGCCTGCGGATCGGCGTCGTCGTACCGGGGGTTCTCGACGAGCCGCGCCGCGTCCCAGCCGTTCGAGCCCGACCGCAGCAGCCGGCCGGACACCGCGGCGGCGAGGGCGCCCCACGTGTCGGGTCCGCCCGGAGTCGGGGACGCGGTCGGGGTCCGCGTCGGCCGGGGTGTCGACGTGGCGCTGGGCGACGGCGACGGGGACGGTCGACTGCACGCCGCGAGCACCCCGGCGATCCCGAGTCCGACTCCCCCGGCGAGCAGGACCCGTCGGCTGGTGGCAGGGGTGCGGTGCTCGTCGTCGCGTTCGCTCACCGGACCTGTCTACCCCGCGGAGCTGCTGATGCGGGTCGCCCCCGCCCACTCGTGCACCCACTCCGGCACCGACAGGTCCCGGTCCGTCGCGCCCGCTGCCGCGAGGAGCTCCGACGGCGGCACCGTCCCGCCGGTCTTCCGCAGGAACCGCCCCTGCACCACCGCACGGGCGACGACGACCCCGCGCCGGGTGAACGTCTGCTCGAGGTACACGGCGCGGTCGTCGACCCCGAGCACCCGGGTGACGAGCTCGAATCGCTGCCCGAGCGTCAACGACCGCTTGTAGGTGATCGTCTGCGCGGACACCACCGGGTACCAGCCCCGCTCGGCGATGGCTGCCCAGAACCCGGAGCGGAGCATGAGGTCGAGCCGCCCGAGGTCGAGCATCGACAGGTACTTCCCGTTGTTCACGTGCCGCAGCGGGTCGAGGTCGGTCAGGGTCACGCGGAACGGCGTGCGGACCTCGTCCCAGAGCGACGGTCGCCGTCCGCCGGTCGTGGGGCGGAGCCGGACGCGCAACCGGAGCAGGAACAGGCGGAAGTACAGGTTCACGATCCGATCCCACCAGGGTGACCGCCGGTCGTGCGGAACCTTGGAGGAACCGCACGAAGCCGCATTCCCCGCTGACGGGTCCGGTCAGTGCCTCCCTCCAACCGAGGGACCCGGAGTAGACCTGCACCCATGCAGACACGCAAGCTCGCAGACCTCGAGGTCGGACCGATCGGCCTCGGAACCATGGGCATGAGCGCCTTCTACACGGGCGCCGGCACCGACGACGACGAGTCGATCCGCACCATCCACCGCGCGATCGACCTCGGCGTCACCCTGTTCGACACGGCCGAGGCCTACGGGCCCTACACGAACGAGGACCTGCTCCGCCGGGCCCTCGGCGACCGCCGCGACGACGTCGTCATCGCGACGAAGTTCGGGCTCATCACCCACACCGCCGGCGAGGAGACCCCGGCCACCGGTCGCGGCATCAGCTCCGCGCCGGAGTCCGTCCGAGAGGCGCTCGAGGGCTCCCTCCGTCGGCTCGGCACCGACCACATCGACCTCTACTACCAGCACCGCGTCGACCCGGCCGTCCCGATCGAGGACGTGATCGGTCAGCTCGCCGGCTTCGTGCAGGAGGGCAAGATCCGCCACATCGGCCTGTCCGAGGCGAGCGCGGCGACGATCCGGAAGGCACACGCCGTCCACCCGATCACGGCCCTGCAGAGCGAGTACTCGCTGTGGACCCGGGACCCGGAGGGCGACGTGCTCGACACCCTCCGCGAACTCGGCATCGGCCTCGTGCCGTACTCGCCACTCGGCCGCGGGTTCCTGACGGGAGCGATCACGAAGCCGTCCGACCTGGACTCCGACGACTTCCGCCTGGCGAACCCGCGCTTCCAGGAGGAGGCCTTCGTCGAGAACATGCGGATCGTCGACGCCGTCAAGGAGATCGCCACCGAGGCCGGCGGCACCCCGGCGCAGGTGGCGCTCGCCTGGCTGCTCGCGCAGGGCGACGACGTCGTCCCGATCCCCGGCACGAAGCGGGTCTCGCGACTCGAGGAGAACGTCGGCGCAGCCGACCTCACCCTGACGGCGGACCAGATCTCGCGCCTGTCGGCGCTGCCGGTCCCGACGGGCGACCGCTACCCCGACATGTCGAGCATCGGTCGGTAGACGCGACCGGAAGACGGCCTGGAGGCCCGTGGCGGATCCGCCACGGGCCTCCAGGCCGTTTCGGGGTGCGTTTCGGGCGCGTGCCGGGTGACGGACGCGACCCACGCCCGTCATCCCCGGGAAACACGGGCTGCATAGCGTCCGGAGGACAGGGAAATCCACCACCGGAGGGGACGCCATGACGACCACGAAGACCAGTGCGGACGGGGTGGACGCCGTCCCGCCGCTCGCACGACTCCTGCCGCTCGGCCTGCAGCACGTGCTCGCGATGTACGCGGGGGCGATCGCCGTGCCGCTCATCGTCGGCGGAGCGCTCGGCTTCGACAGCGCCGACCTGGCGTTCCTCATCAGCGCGGACCTGTTCGTCGCCGGACTCGCCACGATCGTGCAGTCCGTCGGCTTCTGGCGCTTCGGCGTCCGGCTGCCCCTCGTGCAGGGCGTCACGTTCGCCGCCGTCGGCCCGATGATCGCGATCGGCACCGAGCACGGCATCACCGCCGTCTACGGGGCGACGATCGCGTGCGGTGTCTTCATGGTCGTGATCGCCCCGTGGTTCGCGCAGCTCGTGCGGCTGTTCCCGCCGATCGTCACCGGCACGGTCATCCTGATCATCGGGCTGTCGTTGATGAGCGTCGCGGCTGGTTGGGTCACCGACGGCGGCAAGGACGGTGCGGCCGACCCGCTCGACGTCGCGTTCGCCGCGGGGGTGCTGCTCGCGATCGTCCTGGTCGAGCGGTTCGCGCCGCGGGGGCTCGCCCGGGTGTCGGTGCTGTTCGGGCTGCTGCTCGGCACCGTCGTGGCCCTCTTCGTCCCGGGTATGGTCGACGGCTCGGGCATCGGGAGTGCCTCGTGGTTCGCGTTCGTCACGCCGTTCCACTTCGGGCTGCCGACGTTCGACCTGGCCTCGATCGTCTCGATGCTCGTCGTCGGGCTCGTCATCATGACCGAGACGACCGGCGACATGATCGCCGTCGGTGAGGTCACGGGCCGGCCGGTCTCCAAGCGGACGCTCGCCGACGGGCTCCGCGCGGACGGCCTCGGCACGGTCGTCGGCGGGGTGTTCAACACGTTCCCGTACACGGCGTTCGCGCAGAACGTCGGGCTCGTCGCACTCACCGGGGTGCGCTCCCGGTACGTGGCGACGGCTGCGGGCGGCATCCTCGTGGTGCTCGGCCTCGTGCCGAAGGTGGCGGCGGTCGTCGAGGCGATCCCGCACGCGGTGCTCGGTGGCGCCGGCGTGGCCCTGTTCGGCATGGTCGCGGCGTCGGGCATCAGGACGCTGTCGAAGGTGCGGTTCGACAACCGGAACGTGCTCGTCGTGGCGCTCCCGCTCGGCATCGCGCTGCTGCCGACCGTCGCCCCGGAGATCTACGGGCAGTTCCCGACCTGGTTCACGTTGGTCTTCGACTCGGGCATCTCGGCCGGGGCGGTCGCGGCGATCCTGCTCAACCTGCTGCTCGGGTCGCGCTCCGTGGCCGAGCGGTACGGCGAGGACCCGGCGGTGGGGTCGTACGACGGGGTGCGCTCCACGGCCCCGATCGCCATCGCCCGCGAGTCCGACCCGGTCTGACCCGTCCGTTCTGCGGTTCTGGTCCGCCGGGCACGCGAGCGGGCGAAACATGCCCCTGATCTCATGGTTCGGGCGCGTGTTTCGCCCGCTCGCGTGCGTCCGGGGGTCGTGCATGCCACGCCGGGCATACGACGCCCCCGCGTGACATGTGCGCAGCCCGACGACGAGTGCACGTGGTGGACCGCGCGCACTCGTCGTCGGAGCGCGCAGCCGCCAGGGCGGACGCTCGCGTCAGCTCCCTCGGTAGGTGCTGTAGGCGAACGGGCTGAGCAGCAGCGGCACGTGGAGGTGCTCGGTGCCGCTCACGGTGAAGGCGACGACCACGAACGGGTGGAACGCCGGCACCCCGACGGCGCGGTGGTAGCGCCCCGTGCCGAAGCGGAGCTGCAGGTCGCCGCGAGGCAGGACGTCCGGCCCGAGGGCGGCCCGCCCGTCGGCGTCGGTCGTACCGGTGGCGATGACGTCCCCGTCGACCGTGCTCAGCACGAGGTCGATCCCGGCGGCCGGGACGCCCCGGGTCGCGTCGAGCACGTGTGTGGTGAGGTGCGGGACGGCGAAGGTCGCACGGATGCGGTGCACGGCGATGTCGGCGAGGGCTGCGGCGGCCTCGAGCGTCTCGGCTGCGGGATCGTTGCCGAGCCGTCGTTCGAGTTCGCCCAACAGCTCCTCCGGCGTCCGTCCGGCAGCCCGCACGAGGAACACCCGTCCGAACCGGCGCTCGTACTCGGCGTTGCCCGCGGCGATCGCTCCCGCGACGTCGTCCGCGGCGGTCTGCATCGCCGACTGCTCACGAGCTGAGGAGGCATCCACCGCCCGCGCACCGATCCGCGGGTGGTGGGCCAGTGCCGCATCGAGCTCCGTCGCGCCCCACGACCCGGCGGCGGCAGCGGCTCGATCGGTGAGTGCCTGCACGCTGTCGAACGGCCGGGCAGCCACGAGCGTGTCGACCCACGCGGGCACGTCCGCCCATCCACGGATCACCGCTGCGGCATCGGAGGCGGTCGCGTCGTTGAAATCGCCGAGGTCCATCCCCCCACGCTACGGAACGCCCGTTTCACGGGCATTACGCGGCGGTTTCCCCCGGAACGCGACCAGCGGCCCTGGAACGGGCCGGTCTGCCGGACTGGAGGCGCGGGTCGGCCCCGCCCCGCCCCTCCCCTCCGTCACCGGGTCGCGCTGGGGCTAGACCTCGGCGGCGAACGACGCGGCGCGGAGCTGCAGGTCCTCGATCCGCCGCAGGCGGGCGGCCTCGACGTCGTAGCCCTCGTAGGCGGGCGGTGGCAGCTTCCGGACGTTCCGGGAGCACTGGAACTCCTGGCAGACGAGCGTGCCGACCGTGTTGCCGTTCCGTCCCGCCTTGCCGGATCGCTTGGCGCTGTAGAACACGACGTCGTTCGGGAGCTTCACGTCCTGGCACCACGAGCACTGCGCACGTGCGCGCGACGAGGCCTCGGCCTGCCGGAACAGGATGCCGATGAGGTCACCCTCGAGTGTGGGCACGACGGCGTACGCACGTCGGCCGATCTTCGGGTCGCGCCAGCCGAGGAAGTCGAGGGCGTCCCAGTCGATCGTCTCGAAGTCGGCGGGCAGCGTGAGGTCGGAGGTCTCCCTGCGGGAGGCGTTCACGAAGGAGGTACGCAGGGTCTTCTCGCTGATGGGCAGCATGGTGGATCGCTTTCGGAAGGGCCCGGGGCACGCGGACGCGCGCCGCACCGGGCGGAGGGTTCAGGGTTCGATGACGGCGGCCACACCGAACGGTGCGACCGGGGGCATCACGCCCTGATGCCGGCGTCTCGGGCGCCGACCACCTCCTGGAAGCTCACCCGACCAGCCTACGACGACCTGTCAAGCCGGGCGTGTCACGGTGGACTCGTCAGAGCTCACCGGCACCGCGGTGACCAGCACGAGCGAGCCCTCGTACGTCGGCTGCACGCGGAGCGAACCGTGGGCGCGGTCCCAGTCGCCCGACTCGAGCGCGGTCCGGAGCGCGGCGACCGACCGTCGGGCGGTCAACTCGTCGACGAAGCTCCACGCCGAGTTCGCCTGCCGGGCGCCCGGGTCGAGGAGCCGCTCGGGCCGGGCGTAGTACGCCTCCGAGAATCCGTCGACGCAGGTGAAGGGGATCGGCAGCGGGGTGCTCGTCACGGTGTCCTGGCCGAGCGCGTCGGCGATGCGGGCGAGGGAGGGGTAGCGCCGCGCCTCGGTGGCCATGACCTCGGGGGCGTACTCGGCGAGCCAGTAGTCCTCGACCCGGTCGGGGTCGCACGTCAGGATCACGATCGGGCCCCGGGTCACCCGACGCATCTCGGCCAGCCCGCGCTCGAGGTCGCCCCACTGGTGCACGGAGAACGTCGTCATCGCGGCGTCGAACGTGTCGTCGGCGAACGGGAGGTCCTCGGCGACGGCGTCGATCGCCGTCGCGAGGGACTCCGGGCGCTGGGCGCGCATCGACGCCGAGGGTTCGACCGGAGTCACGTCGCGGTCCGTCGGCTCGTACGAGCCGGCACCGGCGCCGACGTTGAGGACGGTCCGGGCATCGCCGAGGGCCGCCCCGATGGCCCGGGCGAAGGACGGCTCCGGTCGGCGGTACTTCCGGTAGTCCTGCCCGATGCGGGCGTAGTCGGCGTCCCCCGCTGAACCGTCCGTCGTCCTCGTCACGATCCCAGCCTACGGACCGTGGCTGTTACGGTCGGGACATGGTCTCCGGGGGATTCGCCGTCGTCAGCGTGCTGTACATCGCCTTCTTCGTGGCGCTCGCCGTGCTGGTGGTCGCACTCATCGTGCTCGTGTTCGCCGCGATCCGCGTGCTGCGGTTGTCCGCGACGGAGCGACGGCTGCGCATCGAGCGGCTGCGGTACCAGGCGGTCGTCGACGGCATCGACGACGGCGGTGCCGGTCCGGACACGACCGGTCCGACGTCGCCCGCCGCCTGACGACCGCGGCGACGACGGGTCAGTCGACGGGTTCGGACTCCGACTCGCGTAGCGCCGCGTACTGCTCTGCGCGCTCGGTCGCCGCCCAGGACCCGAGGAGCGCGAGCGACCGCTCGGACTCGCTGCCCGGCTCCGCCGAGTACGAGAACATCACGAGGCCGGGGTCGGCGACGAGCTCGAGCGCCTCGTAGTCGAGCCGCAGTTCCCCGACGATCGGGTGCAGGATCCGCTTCTTCCCGGTCCGGTGCATGCGGACGTCGTGCGCGGCCCACCAAGTGCGGAACTCCTCGCTCCGCGTCGACAGCTCACCGACGAGCGTCACCAGCCCGGGCTCGCAGGGGTTCGACACCGCGGCCGCACGGAGGATCGCCACCGCGTCCCGGGCGGTCAGCGCCCAGTCCGGGAAGAACTCCTTGGCCGCCGGGTCGAGGAACGTGAAGCGTGCGGTGTTGACCGGGCGCCCGGGGCCGGCGAACATCGGCGCGTACAGGGCGCGGCCGAGCTCGTTCGTCGCGACGACGTCACCGCGCTCGTTCCGCACCCACGCTGGCGCTCCCGTGATCGAGTCGAGCAGCCGCTGCACCCCGGGTCGCACCCGGGTCGGGACGTTGCGGTGCATCACCTTCACGCCGGCGTTCGCGAGGCGCGCGAGGTCCCAGAGGTGGATGCGCTCGTCCTCGTCGAGCTGCAGTGCGCCGGCGAGCCCCTCGAGCACGCTGTCCGAGACGCCCTTGAGCGAGCCTCGTTCGAGCCGCGTGTAGTAGTCGACGCTCACCCCGGCGAGCATGGCGACCTCGTGGCGACGCAGCCCCGGCACGCGCCGGACCCCACCGCCGAACGAGGGCATGCCGACCTGCTCGGGGGTGAGTCGCGCCCGCCTCGAGGACAGGAAGTCGCGGATCTCGTTGCGCACGTCGATACCCATGCGACGAGCGTACGTCCCGTGGCTGGTACCGAGGCAGGCCCTGCCTGTACCCGCCGGGGCCCCGGCCGACGGTCGCGCCGGGTGCGCGAGAGCGACAGAACTCGCGGTCACCGCGCGGGGGCTCACGCCGAAGCGACAGGCTGTCGCGCGCAATCCGCGGCATCCTGTCGCTTTCGCGGGTGGGCGGGAGGGCGGGCGCGGGCGCGGGCCGGGGCGGACGGGAGGCGCGGGGCGGGGCCGCCACGCGCCTCCCGTCCGTCAGGCGGTCGCGCTGGCCGTGATGCGGACGCGCGCCACGCGGTGACCGTCCATGGCGGTCACCTCGAGGCGGTGGCCGTCCACCTCGACGACGTCGCCCACCTCGGGCACGCGGTCGAGGGCGACCTGCACCAGGCCGCCCACGGTCTCGTAGTCGCCGTCGGGCAGGGCCGGGCCGCCGTCGGCGACGAGGTCCTCGAGCACGGTCGCCCCGTCCACACCGTCGTGCTCGGCCGTGGGTTCGTCGTACTCATCGCGGATGCGTCCGACGAGGTCCTCGAGCAGCGCCTCGAGCGTCACCATGCCCGCGCTGCCGCCGTACTCGTCGACGACCAGGGCGATCTGGTGTCCCTCGGTGCGCATGTCCGCGATCGCACTCGACAGCGACTTCGTCTCCGGCAGTGCGAGCACGGGCCGGACCAGCGTCGAGACCGGGGCGGTGGGGTCGGCCGGGCGCAGGAGGTCCCGCAGGTGCACGAAGCCGTCGACGTGGTCCCGCGTGCCGTCCGTGACGAGGTACCGTGTGTGCCCGAGGTCGATCGCGTGGTCGGTGGCCGCGGCGATCGAGGTACCCGCGTCGATCGTCGACACGTCGTACCAGGGACGCATCGACTCGCGCAGGATGCGGTCCCCGGCGTCGAGTGCGCTCCGGGCGATCCGGCGCCCCTGGGCGTCGATGGCGTCGTGTTCCTCGACGAGGCCGCGGAGCTCCTCGGTACTCATCGACTCGCTCCGGGCGTTCGGGTCCCCGCCGAGCAGCCGCACGACGGTGTCGGTCGACTTCGAGAGCAGCCAGATCACCGGGCGCATGAGCGTGGCGAACCGCTCGAGCGTCGGGGCGACCGCCATCGAGAAGCCCTCGGCACGCTGCAGGGCGAGCCGCTTCGGCACCAGCTCGCCGAACACGAGCGACAGGTACGCGATGACGAGCGTCATCAGCACGAGTGCCACCGTCTCGGCCACACCCTGCTCGAGGCCGAGCCCGGTGAACAGCGGCGCCACGTCGGGGGCGATCGACGACGCCCCGTACGCGGCGGAGAAGAAGCCCGCGACGGTCACGCCGATCTGCACGGCGGACAGGAACCGGTTCGGGTCGCGCCCGAGCTCGGCGACGCGCATGCCCCGGGGACCCCGACGCTCGAGTTGCTGCAGCTGCGACTCACGGAGCGAGACGAGGGCGATCTCGGCGGCGGCGAACACGCCACCGACGAGTACGAAGAGGACCACGAGCCCGAAGGCGATCCAGGTGTCGGCGCCCATCAGCGGGGTGCCGGGTCAGATCGGCGTCGGGCGGGCGGTCTGTGACAGTCGTCCATGCCTGTGACTCTGCACAGGAAAGCTGATCAAGCGGTGAGGGAACGCCCGATGCGCGCTTCGAGCCAGGCCTCCGGGTCGATCGGGGTGACGCCGTCCATCCAGACCTCGAGGTGCAGGTGCGCCCCGGTCGAGACCCCGGAGGAGCCGACCTTGCCGATGAACTCGCCTGCCTCGACGGTGTCGCCGACCTTGAGCGGGGAGGAGCCCGGGATCATGTGGCCGTAGAGCGTGGAGACCTCGCGACCGTCGACCACGTGGTCGATGATCACCGCGGTGCCGTACGAGAAGTAGGTTCCGGAGACCCGGACGGTTCCAGCGGCGACGGCGCCGATCGGAGCGCCCATGCCCGGGTTGAAGTCGAGGCCCTGGTGCAGCGACGAGCACGCTCCGCACGGTGCCGAGCGGTAGCCGAAGCCCGAGCTCATCCGGACCGGCCCGGGGAACGGCGACCGGATCTCGCCGCCGTACGACACCGACGTACCAGGAGCTCCGGCCGAGCCGCCGCCGACGGTGAACTCGTCGCGGTCGAGGGCGCTCGCCGAGATCGCCTGGGTCACGGCGTAGTCCTGCGTGCGGACGGACGGCGCGAGGGTCGCGGTGGCCATCGAGGTGCCGGCGCTCGCGTGGGCCGGCATCGCCGACGCGGCGAACATCGCCAGGGCCGCGAGCGCACTGGTGAGGGTGATCCTGCTGGCGCGGTGCGACCGGGAGGCGCGGGGAGCGCTGGGCGCTCGCGTCACGCTGGGTGCGGGGCGGCGGACGACGCGCTGGATGCGGGAGTCGACGTGCTCGGTGGTGGCGCGGGCTGCAGTGGCCCGGCGGCCGGTGCGCTGCGGCTTCGCGGGACGCTCGGCAGTCGTGCGCTCGGCAGTCGGGCGCTCGGGCTTCGCCGGGCGTTCGCGACGGGCCGGCTTGCGGGCGGCTGCGCGCTCTGCCTCGAGGGCGGCGCGACGGGACAGGTGCACCACCGGGGTGTCCGGGTGCTGGTCGTGTTCGCGTGCAGTCGTCATGGCCGCCCACCATTCTGCACGACTCTGTCGCTTTGTACAGGTCATTTCGTGATCTCATCGTTACCGACGCCCTGAGAGGGTCCTGATCCGCCCGCCCGTCCCGGCCGCGCACCCTGCGGGATCGGTAGTGTCCGCAGTGAGCGAGCGGAAAGGACCCTCCACATGGCCCGAACGCCGCGAGAGCGGCACGAACCCGTCGACCTGGCGTCGGCGCACGTCGTGCTCGCAGGGACGCAGGAACTGCTGCCGGTGCTCCGGACCGCCGCCGTGCGCGCGGGGGTCGATGCGGCCCGGATGCGCGTGGTGGGCGTCGACGACCTGCCGGATCCCGGCGAGACTTGGGACGCGGAACTCGCCGTCATCGCGATCCGCCGACCGGGCAGCGACCCCGCGTTCCACCGTGCACAAGAGGCGGCGGAGACGATCGACTCGTTGCTCGCCCCGCACGCCGTCCGGATCGTCGTCACCGTGTCCGGCCTGACCCGGCTCGCGCCCAAGCTCGAGCGGACGCTGACGTCCGAGGTCCTGCACCAGATCGGTGCGGCGTCGGCGCCGTCCGGGTTCGAACGACCCTTCCGGAACTTCCGGATGCGGCTCGGGCTCGCGGCACTGAAGACCGCCGGGGTCCGGGTCTTCCGGGTCCGCATCGGCGAGTGACCTCGGGCCGCCAGCGAACGGTCAGCGGGCCGGCGCTCCCCTGAGTTCGAGGGCGATCTGCTCGGCGTCGAGGTTCTGCAGCATCGACTCGAGCACCTCGGCGTCGAAGCTCCCGTCGTCGCGGGCGTCGAGGACGGCGGCGCGCTGGGCCTCGAGCACCGCGAGCCGTCGGGCCTTCTCGCGACCCATCCACGCCCGGAGCTCGGCGGGGTCGGCTGCTTCGAGCTCCTCACGCGCACGGGGCCCGGCCTCGCCCGTGCCGGGGACCTGCTCCGCCGCCGTCCGCATGAGGTCGAGGAGCCGCTTGCGCTCCTCGGTGTCCTTCGCGACGGTGTCCGGCGCCGGAGCGGCGATCCTGCGGAGCAGGGGTCCGATCGTGCCGCCCTGGACCACGAGCGACAGCAGGGCGACCGCGAAGGCGATGAACACGAGCAGCGACTTCTGCGGCGTGCCGTCGGGCAGCGTCTGCGCCGCGGCGACCGTGACCGCCCCGCGCATCCCGGCCCAGACGACCGCAGTGCCCTCCCGCCAGCCGAGCGGTGCCTTCGTGTAGTACGCGATGTCCGCCAGCGTTCGGCGGACCCGCGTGGAGAACCGGTCGAGCTCTCGCTCCGACGGCGCGCGGTTGCCGGGGCGGTGCTCACGGATGACCTCGCTCATGGCGTCGCGGTCACCGGCGTGCATCTCGGCGAAGCGCTGCTGCATGCGCTCCCCGCGCTTGGCGCTCGACGACAGGGCGAGCAGCAGCGGCACCACGTACGCGGCCCGGACGACCACGGTCAGCACGAGGGCGCCGACGGCGATGAGGAGCGCCGGCCCGATGCCCGTGTGGTCCCGCTCGACCTCCCGGAGGATCTTCGCGAGCTCCAGCCCCATCGTCAGGAACACCGCACCCTCGAGCACGAGCTCGATCGTCTGCCAGTTCTGCGCGTCCGACAGGCGGTGCCCCGGCGGGAGCTTCCGTGGGCCCACGACCCCGGTGAACAGCCCGGCGACGACCGCCGCGACGAGCCCGGACCCACCGAGGAGCTCGGTCGGTACCGCGGCGACGAACGGGACCGCGAACGAGAGGGCCGTGTTGACCGCGGCGTTCGGGACCCGGCCGCGGACGGACACGTTCGCCCAGCCGACGAACCAGCCGATCACCACGGCGATGGCGACGGCCTTCGCGAAGTCCCCGAGCGCGCCCCAGAACGAGAACGACGCGCCCGCGGTGAAGATCGCCGTGCGCAGGAGCACGAGCGCGGTCGCGTCGTTGAGCAGTGATTCGCCGTCGAGGATCGAGATCGCTCGGCGGGAGATCGAGGTCTGCTTGACGATCGAGGTGGCCACCGCGTCGGTCGGACTGACGATCGCCCCCAGTGCGATGCCCCACCAGAACCCGAGCCCCGGGATCACCCAGGCGAAGAACAGCCCGAGCACGAGGCTCGACGCGATGACGAGCAGGACCGACAGGCCGCTGATGGCACCGAACTCGCGCCGGAAGTTCATCGACGGCATCGACACCGCCGACGAGTACAGCAGCGGTGGCAGGACCCCGGCGAGGATCCACTCCGGGTCGATCTCGGCGTTCGGGATCCACGGCACGAGGCTCGCGATGATCCCGACGACGACGAGCACGAGCGGCGCCGCGACACCGATGCGCGGACCGAGCACGGCGGCGCCCGCGATGGCGATGAGGGCGATGACGCCGACGACGAGGGATTCGGTCACGCACCCACCATGACACCGTTCGGGCGGTCAGTCCCGGTCGGGCTCCGCGCTGTGGAGCGCCGAGGCGTTCACGGCGTGGTGTGGAGGAACGATGTGCGCGACGACGGCCACGCTCCCCGCGGCGAGGACGAGTGCGAGCGTGCCCGCGGTCACGGCGGTCCCGATCCGCCGCAACCGCGAGCCCGACCCGCGGTCCCGCGGCGCGAACCGGGCGAGGCCACGGCGCGGTTCCGGTCCGACCAGCCACGGTCCCGAGCCGTCCTCGTCGTACGAGAACGGGCCGGACCCGTCTGGTGCGTACCGGTAGGGCCCGCTGCCGTCGACGGCGTAGGCGGAGCGCAGGTCCTCGGCGGACCACCCGAAGTCCGATGGTGTCTGCCGTGTCGTGGACATGCGCGCCTCCTGCGGTCGTGTGCTGCGGAAGACCATTGCAGGCGATGTTCCTATGAGTCGACAGTGCGCCTCCAGGAAGTCGACCGAGCGTCTGCTCGACGCAGGCCGGACCATGTATCTTGATGTCGAGACATCCTGCGCCACGAGTACCGTGGACGTACCGACGGTCGAACAAGGGAGTACCCGCCAGCATGGCCAAGATCATCTACACCCTCACGGACGAGGCACCGTTCCTCGCCACCCACTCCTTCCTCCCGGTCATCCAGGCCTTCGCCGGCACCGCAGGTGTCGACGTCGAGACCCGCGACATCTCGCTCTCCGGCCGGATCATCGCCCAGTTCCCGGAGCGGCTCACCGCCGAGCAGCGCCTGGACGACGCCCTCGCCGAGCTCGGCGACCTGGCGAAGACGCCCGAGGCGAACATCATCAAGCTGCCGAACATCTCGGCGTCGATCCCGCAGCTCAAGGCCGCGATCAAGGAACTCCAGGCGCAGGGCTACGACCTGCCGGACTACCCCGACGAGCCGACGAGCGACGATGAGCGCGACGCCCGCGCCCGCTACGACCGCACCAAGGGCAGCGCCGTGAACCCGGTGCTGCGCGAGGGCAACTCGGACCGTCGCGCGCCGCTCTCGGTGAAGAACTACGCCCGCAAGCACCCGCACCGCATGGGCGCGTGGTCGTCCGACTCGAAGACGAACGTCGTGACCATGGGCGTCGACGACTTCCGCTCGAACGAGCAGTCCTGGATCGCTCCGGCGGACGACGTCCTGACGATCGAGTTCGTCGGCACGGACGGCGAGACCACGGTCCTCAAGCAGTCGATCCCCGTCCTCGCGGGCGAGGTCGTCGACGGCACCGTGCTGCACGTCGCCGCGCTCGAGGCCTTCCTGCAGGACCAGATCGCCGCGGCGAAGGAGCAGGGCGTCCTGTTCTCGGTGCACCTCAAGGCCACGATGATGAAGGTCTCCGACCCGATCATCTTCGGCCACGTCATCCGCGCGTTCTTCCCGAGCGTCTTCGAGCGCTTCGGTGCCGACCTCGTCGCCGCCGGCCTCAACCCGAACGACGGCCTCGGCTCGATCCTCGCCGGCCTCGACGCCGTGCCGAACGGTGCGGAGATCAAGCAGGCCTTCGCGGACGGCATCGACGCCGGCCCCGAGCTCGCGATGGTCGACTCCGACAAGGGCATCACGAACCTGCACGTCCCGAGCGACGTCATCGTCGACGCCTCGATGCCGGCGATGATCCGCACCTCGGGCCACATGTGGGGCCCGGACGGCGACGAGCACGACACCCTCGCGGTCATCCCCGACTCGAGCTACGCCGGCATCTACCAGGTCGTCATCGACGACTGCCGCGCGAACGGCGCGTTCGACCCGGCCACCATGGGCTCGGTGCCGAACGTCGGCCTGATGGCGCAGAAGGCCGAGGAGTACGGCTCGCACGACAAGACGTTCGAGGTCCCGGCAGCGGGGCGCGTGCGCGTCGTCACGAGCGGCGGCGAGACGGTCATCGAGCACGACGTCGAGGCTGGCGACATCTGGCGCGCGTGCCAGACCAAGGACGTCGCGATCCGCGACTGGGTGAAGCTCGCGGTCACCCGTGCGCGTGCCTCCGAGACCCCCGCCGTGTTCTGGCTCGACGAGACGCGTGCACACGACGCGAACCTCATCGGCCTCGTCCGCACCTACCTCGGCGAGCAGGACACCGACGGGCTGCAGATCGAGATCCTCTCCCCCGAGGACGCCATGCGCTTCTCGCTCGAGCGCATCCGTCGCGGCGAGGACACCATCTCGGTCACGGGCAACGTCCTCCGCGACTACCTCACCGACCTCTTCCCGATCATGGAGCTCGGCACGTCGGCGAAGATGCTCTCCGTCGTCCCGCTGCTCGGCGGTGGCGGCCTGTTCGAGACCGGTGCCGGTGGTTCGGCGCCGAAGCACGTGCAGCAGCTCGTGCAGCAGAACTACCTGCGCTGGGACAGCCTCGGCGAGTTCCTGGCGCTCGCGGTCAGCCTCGAGCACCTCGCCGGTGTGACGGGCAACGAGCGGGCGAAGATCCTCGGCGAGACCCTCGACCGTGCCACCGGGACGTTCCTCGAGCAGGACAAGTCCCCCGGCCGCAAGCTCGGCTCGATCGACAACCGCGGCAGCCACTTCTACCTGGCGAAGTACTGGGCCGAGGAACTCGCGGCGCAGACCTCGGACACCGAGCTCGCGGCGGCCTTCGCGCAGATCGCGTCGACACTGGGCGAGCAGGAGGACACCATCGTCGGTGAGCTGAACGGCGTGCAGGGGCACCCGGCGGACATCGGCGGGTACTACCGCCCCGACGACGCGAAGACGAGCGCCGTGATGCGCCCGTCCGCCACGTTGAACCAGGTCCTCGCGGCCCTGTAGCCGCGCTGACGACGGACGGGAGGCACGGTGCCAGCTGGCACCGTGCCTCCCGTCCGTCGTGTGGTGGCGACCACCGCGTCGTCATCGACCCGGCGGGCCGACCGCCAGCAGCGCCAGGAACACCAGGGCGACGGCCACGACACCGACGCCGATCGACACGGCGGGGCGGCGCACCACGGAGAAGAGCAGGCGGTCCCAGAACCCGGCGTGCCCCTCGGCCCCTCGGCGCCACGGGCCCTCGAGCATCCCGCGCCGGGCCACCGCGACCTCGAACGGCACGGTCGCGTACGGCACGACGGCACTCGCCCACCCGAGCACGAGCGCCCCGAACGACCACCGCTGGTTCACCGCGACCACGGTCGTGACGACGAGGTAGGCCAGGAACACGAACCCGTGCACCCCGCCGCCGATCCGCACGCCCCAGTCGCCGGCGTCGAGTCCGTACTTCACCACCATCCCGGCGATGAGGAGCGTCCAGGTCACGAGTTCGGCCACCGCGGCGGCGCGGAACAGGGATCGGGGAGTCATGCCGACATCGTGACCGAACCGGCCTGGAGAACCCCCGACACTCCGGCGGTCGTATCGATTCGACGCCCGGGGAGGCTAGCGTGGGAGCCATGTCGACGCCGACCGAATCCCGTCCCCTGAACATCGTCGTCTGGAACGAGAACGTGCACGAGAGCCGGGGTGACGAGACCGTCATCGGGCACTACCCGGACGGGATGCACACCGTGATCGCCGCCGCGCTCCGCGAGCACCACCCCGAGGCGACCGTGAGCACCGCCACGCAGCAGGAGCCCGACCACGGCATCACCGCCGAGCGTCTCGCCACCACCGACGTGCTGTTCTGGTGGGGGCACGCCGCCCACGACGAGGTGAGCGACGCCGTGGTCGACCTGGTGGTCGAGGCCGTGCACGCCGGGATGGGCCTCGTGGTCCTGCACTCCGGGCACTACTCCAAGCCCTTCAAGCGCCTGATGGGCACGACGTGCTCCCTGAAGTGGCGCAACGACGGCGAACGCGAACTCGTCTGGACCGTCGCGCCGGAGCACCCGATCGCCGCCGGTGTCCCGCACCCGATCGTCATCGAGCGCCAGGAGATGTACGGCGAGTACTTCGACATCCCGCGGCCCGACGAAGAAGTGTTCCTGTCGACCTTCGCCGGCGGTGAGGTCTTCCGCTCCGGTGTCGCCTACCGTCGTGGCCTCGGGAAGGTCTTCTACTTCTCCCCCGGCGACCAGGAGTACCCCGTGTACCACCACCCGGACATCCAGCGGGTGCTGTCGAACGCGGCGTCCTGGGCGGCGCCGGTGTCCGAGCGGCGCGAGCTCACCGCCGACCCCCACCCGCGGGACTGGTTCCTGGGCGAGGGTGCGGGTAGACAGGACGGGTGACCCACCTCGACGCCGCAGCGCACCGAACGGCAGTGGTCGAGGCGCTCGGCGTCCTCGGCAGCGGCCCCGAGGAACGCTTCGACCGCATCACCCGCATGACGCAGGAGGCCTTCGGCGTCCCGCTGACCTTCCTCAACCTCGTGCACGACGACCTCGTGACGGCGCAGTCCACGCAGGGCTGGCGGCAGGGCGGGAGCGCTCCGGCCGAGCAGGTCTTCTGCTCGACGACGGTCCTGACCGACGAACCGATGGTCGTGCCCGACGCGACGCTCGACCCGCGGTTCGCGCACCTCGCGGCGGTGACCGAGCAGGGCATCCGGTTCTACGCGGGCGCACCCCTGTCGATGCTCGACGGCACCCGGGTCGGCACGCTCTGCATCATGGACGCGAAGCCGCGCGAGCTGACGGCGGAGGACCTCGACCTGCTCCGGGACCTCGCGCGCTGGGCGGAGCGCGAGCTCGGGCACACGATCGAGCGGGACCGGGTCCGGCGGGTCGTCGACGGCCTCGTCCCGGAGCCGGTGACGGTGCCCGGGTACCGTCTCGACACCCTGTCCGTCCCGCGGGAGGACTCGGGCGACGTCGGCGACTGGCGACTCGCGGCCGACGGTCGACTGCACCTCACGGTCGGTTCGGTCCCGGCGGCGGGACGCGCGTCCGCGCTCCTCGCGGCGGCGGTCCGTGCCGCGGTCATCGCGCGCACGGACGTCGCGATGGGCGAGGCGATCGTCGGCCTGGAGGCGCAGGTCGCCGCCGACCTGTCGGCTGCGGACACCGTGGGGTCGCTCTTCCACCTCCGGCTCGACCCGACGTCGGGTCACGTCGACCACGGGGACGCCGGACACGGCCTCGCGGTGCTCCTGCACGCCGACGGCACGGCCGAGGCGCTGCGGTCGCACGACCTGCCGATCGGCCTGCAGCCGCAGACGGTCCCGCGCACGCCGGGATCCCTGGACCTCGCGCCCGGCGACCGGATCGTGCTGTGCACCGACGGGGTGCTGGCCGGGGTGGGGGACCTCGACGCCCTGGTCGAGCTGGCCAGGGCGACGACGGACGGAGCCGACCTGGTCGACCGCGTCCGTGCGGTCGCGACGGGTGGGACGCTCATCGTCCTCACCCGCGACTGAGCGGGTCGCGCCCGGCCGTCCCGCGCGGTCAGCGCCGAGCGGGCTTCGCGGTGAGCGACACGACGAGCAGGGTGGCGAGCATCCCGAAGCCGGCGAGCTCGATGCCCAGGCCGGCGAGCTGCCAGTAGGCGCTGCCCACCACCTGCGGCTGTGTGATCGACTCCGGCCACCAGGGGTCGATGAGCGGGAACGACCCGGGGAACGGGTCGAGGCCGAACACCACGAGTCCACCGATCAGCAGCACGACCCCGACTGCCGCCATCGCCCCACGGGACCGCCCGAGCATGTGCACGACGAGGGCCGCAGCGATGCCGGCGAGCCCGACGACGGCGATCAGGAACGCAAGCACGACGATCGTCTGCGGGGCGAGCGCGACCCAGTCCAGCACGGCGATCGGCAGCAGCAGCCACCGTCCCGTCCGTGCCCACCGTGCCGGGCTCCGCCATCCGTCCATGCCCGGAACGGTACGACAGGCCGCGTGGGAGAACCCCGGTGATCAGCCGGGAGTCCCCCTCGGTACGATTGCAGGATCATGGCGCAGGACGGTCGCACCCGGCAGCAGCGGGCAGTCGCCACCCGGGCTGCGATCATCGACGCGGCAGCGGGCGAGTTCGACGAGCGCGGGTACGTCGGCGCCTCGATGGACGCCGTCGCCGAGCGTGCCGGCCTGACGAAGGGCGCGCTCTACTTCCACTTCACGTCGAAGGCCGACCTCGCCGGCGCGGTGATCGCCCGGCAGCACGAGGTCTCCCGTGCGTACGGCGAAGCCGCGGCCGCCCGTGGGACCACCCCGCTCGAGGTCCTCATGTGGATGTCGCAGGGGCTCGCCTCGCAGATGGTCCACGAGGTCGTGGTGAGCGCCGGCATCCGGCTCTCCACCGAGGCAGCGACGGCGGACGTGGCCCGGCAGGACCCGTACACCGACTGGATCGCCGTGGTCACCGACCTCGTGCGCCGGGGCATCGACGCCGGCGAGGTCGATCCCGCCTGGGACCCGGAGCTCGTCGGCCGCGTGGTGATCCCCGCGTACACGGGCGTGCAGACCGTGTCGGACGTCCTGGCCGACCGGACCGACCTGTACGAGCGGCTCCGCGAACTCTGGACGGTCCTGCTCGCCGCGATCGTCACCGACCGGGTGCGCCCGGAGATCCCGCGGCTCGTCGCGCTGATCGCGCCGACCACCCCGGGGGACTGACCTCGTCCGAGCGACGCGGGTCCCCCCATGGACACCCACGTCACCACTCCCCCCGAGGGTACCCAGCGGTCGGTTTCCGCTCTCGCCCCCGTTCACGGGGCTGTGCCCACGGGGCTCTGCGCACGGGTCCGGGCGCGGTCGGGCTAGCCTGACCCGATGGCCACCCCCGCTGCCGAGGTCGACGTCGACGTCCCGCTCGTCCGGGCGCTGCTCCGCGACCAGCACCCCGACCTGGCGGACCTCCCGCTCGAGCTCGTCGCGAACGGCTGGGACAACGTCATCGTCCGGCTCGGTGACCTGCTCGCGGTCCGGCTCCCCCGCCGTGCGGCGGCCGCCGAGCTGATCGAGCACGAGCAGCGGTGGTTGCCGGCGATCGCGCACCGGGTGGCGGCCGTCGTGCCCGTCCCCGATCCGGTCCGCACCGGTCGCCCGGCCCTCGGGTACCCGTGGTCCTGGAGCGTCGTCCGCTGGCTGCCCGGGACGCCGGTGGGCGAGCGTGCGGCCGGGGTGCACGTGGCCGAGGCGCTCGCCGCGTTCGTCGAGCTGCTGCACGTCCCCGCGCCGGCCGACGCCCCCGTGAACCCGGTCCGCGCCGTGCCGCTCGCGACGCGCAGCGACAGCGTCCTGACGCGACTCGCGACGAAGGACGTGCCACGGGCCGGAGAACTGGCGGCAGTCTGGCGGGCCGCGGTGGCGCTGCCCGCGTACGCCGGGCCTCCCGTCTGGGTGCACGGCGACCTCCACCCGTTCAACGTGCTGGTCGAGGAGACGCCGGACGGCGACGGCCGCCTGGCGGCCGTCGTCGACTTCGGCGACGTGACGGCGGGCGACCCGGCGGTCGACCTGGCCACCGCCTGGCTGGTGCTGGACCGGGAGGCGCGGCGCACCTTCCGCGCGCACGTCACCGCCGACGACGACACCTGGGAACGGGCGCGTGGCTGGGCCGTGTCCATCGCCTCGGCGCTGCACCTGTCCGACGACCGCACGTTCCGTGCCGTCGCACGCCGGACGATCGACGCAGTGCTGGACGGCTGACTCCGCCCGGGGCTATCGTGACCGCACCAATCCGTGCACGTGAAGATCGGAGGGGCCGTCATGACCCTCGAGTTCCGCGTCCAGCACGACGTCGCCACCGACGCCTCTCCCGTCCCGTCCGCCCCCACCCGCACCGGTCTGCGCGGGCTCCTCGACCGGTACGTCGCGCGCCGGGCCGCATCCCGTGTGCGCCGCGCCGAGGTGCGGTTGCAAGAGCTCGGCGATCTCGAACGGCTGCTGTCCGTCGCCCGCGGCGTCATCGAACGGGGGTGGATCCAGCACGCGTGGTTCGCCTACCTCGACGAACACGGGCGCATGCGCAAGGCATCGAGCGCCGCCGCGATGGACGTGCAGGGTCGCCCGCTCGTCGCCGCGTGCCTCGTCGGCTCGGTCGTCTCGGCCGCCGGGGGCCCGCACGCCGTGCACTCCCAGCAGGTCCAGCGTGCGCTCGACCTCGTCTGGCACGCCCTCGCCGTCGAGGAGGGGCAGCCGGTGCTCTGGTGCCCGGCCCCCGACGTCCGGATGGGACGGGTGCGCGACCTGACGAGCTGGAACGACGCGCCCTCCCGGAACTCGGGCGAGGTCGCCGGCCTCCTGCTCACCGCCGAACGCGTCGCCGTGCAGGAGTCGGAGCGCGTCCGACAGCACGCGGTGGCACGATCGAGGGCATGAGCAGCGCCGACGCCGTCCCCGAGGTCCACCCCGCACCGGCGGGGCCGTCGCTGGCGTCCAGCGGCGGCTCGCTGTTGTCGGACGAGGGGTCGGGGCCGGTCCTCGACGCCGCCGTCCACAAGCGGACCCTCCACCGGTACCTGCAGAAGCACCGGGACGCGCTGCTCGCGAAGCTCGACGGCCTGGCCGAACGGCAGGCACGGTGGCCGGTGACGCCGACCGGGACGAACGTGCTCGGGCTGGTGAAGCACGTCGCCTCCGTGCAGGCCGGGTACTTCGGCGAGGTCTTCGGGCGCCCGCTGCCCGACCCGCCCGCCTGGCTCGAGTCGGAGGACGGCGACGACATGTACGCGACGCTCGACGAGACCCTGGACGACGTCGTCGCGTTCCACCACCGCAGCGCCGCGCACGCCGACGCCACCATCGAGGCGCTCGACCTCGACGCCCTCGGGGTCGTCCCCTGGTGGCCGGAGGACCGGCGCCAGGTGACGCTGCACCGGATCCTCGTGCACATGTCGTACGAGACCGCCCGGCACGCGGGACACGCGGACATCGTGCGCGAGATGCTCGACGGACTCGCCGGCGACGGGGACGGCAACCTCGCCGAGAAGACCCCGGACGAGTGGGTCGAGTGGCGCGAGCAGCTCGTCGACATCGCCGAGCGATCCGGCCTCCGAGGCATCGACGCATAGCCGACGACGGCTCGCGATCGTTACCGTTCTCCCAGACTGAGCCCCCCACACCCGGTTTGACCGGGTGTTTCCCACTGATCGGACGCTCAGGATCGGCCGGACCCGAAGACTTGCAGTTGTACAACCACCGGCAGCGCTGCGTAGGTTCGAACCCACTTGTGCCCCGACCCGTGGGCAGTTCGGCCGACCGGAGAGGAGCGCTTCCGCGTGTTCCAGTACATCGGGGAGCGGTGGGACCAGATCTGGTTCGCGTCGTGGCAGCACTTCTCACTGGTGGTCCAGTGCACGGTGCTCGCGACGCTCATCGCCGTGGTGCTCGCCACACTCGTCTACCGCAGCCCACGGCTCACGTCCGTCGCGAACGGGGTGTCGGCGATCGGCCTGACGCTGCCGTCCTTCGCCGTGATCGGTCTGCTCATCGTCCCGCTCGGGTTCGGCGTCGTGCCCTCGGTCGTGACGGTGGTGTTCTTCGCCACCCTGCCGATCCTCCGCAACGCGGTCGTCGGCCTCGCCGAGATCCCGCCGACGGTCGTCGAGTCCGCCCGGGGCATCGGCATGAGCCGCTTCCGGACCCTCGTCCAGGTCGAACTGCCGATGGCGTGGCCGATCATCCTCAGCGGCGTGCGGGTGTCGGCGCAGATGGTGATGGGCATCGCCGCGATCGCCGCGTACGCGCTCGGCCCCGGTCTCGGCGGCTTCATCTTCTCCGGGCTGTCCCGCCTCGGCGGTGCCAACGCCCTGTTCTCCGTGACGGTCGGGGTGGTGGGGGTCGTCCTGCTCGCCCTCGTCCTCGACCTGCTCCTCCTCGGCCTCGGCCGTCTGACCATCTCGAGAGGTATCCGTGTCCAGCACTGACTCCGCCACCACCACCGCCCCCGACGGGGACGTCACCGGCCGCAGCATCCTGCTCGACGAGGTCACCAAGCGGTACCCGGGCCAGACGAAGCCCGCGGTCGACGGCATCACGCTCGAGATCCCGGCGGGCAAGATCGTGATGCTCGTCGGCCCGTCCGGCTGCGGCAAGACGACCACGCTGAAGATGATCAACCGCCTCATCGAACCGACCGAGGGCCGCATCGTGGTCGGCGACGACGACGTCACGGGCATCGACGCCGACGAACTCCGTCGCCGCATGGGCTACGTCATCCAGGCCGGTGGGCTCTTCCCGCACATGACCGTCGCGGCGAACATCGCGATCGTCCCGAAGATGCTCGGCTGGTCGAAGGAGAAGATCGCGGCGCGCGTCGACGAGCTCCTCGACCTCGTCTCGCTCGACCCGGAGACCTACCGCGACCGCTTCCCCCGTGAGCTCTCCGGCGGACAGCAGCAGCGCGTCGGCGTGGCCAGGGCCCTCGCCGCGGACCCGCCCGTCCTGCTCATGGACGAGCCGTTCGGTGCCGTCGACCCGATCACCCGGCAGCGACTGCAGGACGAGCTCCTCCGCATCCAAGAGGAGCTGCACAAGACGATCGTCATCGTCAGCCACGACTTCGACGAGGCCGTGAAGCTCGGCGACTGGATCGTGATCTTCACCGAGGGCGCGCACATCGTGCAGTACGACACCCCGGAACGGATCCTCGCCGAGCCCGCCAACGAGTTCGTGGAGAACTTCATCGGGTCCGGCGCCGGCCTGAAGCAGCTCACGCTGAACCGGGTCCGCGACGTCGAGGTCGAGTCCGCGGTGACCTGCTCGGTGGGCGAGGAGACGAAGGCCGTCCTGCAACGCATGAACGAGGCCGGCGGCCACCAGCACGCCGTGGTCGTGGACCAGCGCCAGCGCCCGATCGGATGGCCGAGCAAGCGCCAGCTCGAGCGCCTCACCCGCATTCCCGACGGCGTCGAACCGGACCTGCCCGTCGTGGGCGAGGCCGCGACCCTCAACGACGCGCTCGACACCATGCTCGTCTCCAGCGCCGGCGCTGCGCTCGTCACCGGACGTCGTGACGCGTTCCGCGGTGTCATCACCGTCGAGACCGTGATGGAGGCGATCACCCGGTCGCGTGCCGCCGCCGCCTCGGGCCAGGAGTACACCCCGGTCGGAACCAACACGAACCCGATCGAGACGATGCCGTCGGCGCCGGTGGCACCCACGATCGCGTCCAGTGGGGAGGAACTGTGAGCGCGGTCGCAGCCGGGCCCGCGACAGGCGCGCGCACGTCGTGGAAGGGTCTGCTCGTCCAGCCGGTCGCGATCCTGGTCGTGTTGGCGGCCTTCGCGGTCTGGCTCGCCACCGCGGACCTGACCCCGACCGAGCGCACCACCCTCAACCCGGCCGACATCCTCGCGCTGACCGGCCAGCACCTCGTGTTGACCCTCGAGTCGACCGTCCTGGTGCTCGTCATCGGCATCCCGCTCGGCGTCCTGCTCACCCGCGGTCCGCTCCGGCGGGCGAGCGTGTACGTCCTCGCCGTCGCGAACTTCGGGCAGGCGGCACCCGCGGTCGGCCTCATCGTGCTGCTCGCGGCGTGGCTCGGCCTGAACTCGTGGTCGGCCGTCGTCGCCCTCGTGCTCTACGCCATCCTGCCGGTGCTCCGGAACACCATGATCGGCATCCAGAGCGTCGACTCCCGCCTGGTCGAGGCCGGTCGGGGCATGGGCATGACCGCGTTCAGCGTCCTGATGAAGGTCGAGCTGCCGCTGGCCGTCCCCGTGATGCTCTCCGGCATCCGCACGGCCCTGGTGCTGCTCGTCGGCACCGCCAGCCTCGCGACCTTCGTCGGGGCCGGCGGCCTCGGACTGCTCATCACGACGGGCGTGAACCTGTTCCTGCCGAAGGTCCTCGTCTCCGGGGCGCTCCTCGTGGCGCTCCTCGCCCTGTCCATCGACTGGCTCGGCCGCGTGGTCGAGACCGTCGCACGACCGAAGGGACTCCGATGACCCGCCGACTCCGCCGGACGGCCGCCGTCGTGGTGGCCGGTGCCACCGCCCTCGTCCTGGCGGGCTGCGGTCTGCAGCCCGCGACCTCGTTCGTCCCCGCGGCGGACCCCGGTTCCATCAAGCGCATCGACGACCTGCCGGACGGCGCACACATCACGGTGACCTCGAAGAACTTCACCGAGCAGCTCGTGCTCGGGAAGATCGCCGTCCTCGCCGCGAAGGCCGCTGGGTTCGACGTCACCGACGAGACGAACGTGCCGGGCAGCGTCGCCGTCCGCGAGCTCATGACCTCGCACGGTGCGGACTTCACCTACGAGTACACGGGGACCGCCTGGCTGACCTTCATGGGGCACGCCGAGGGGATCCCGGACAAGACCGAGCAGTGGGAGGCGGTCAAGAAGGAGGACGCCGGCAACGGGCTCACCTGGCTGCAGCCCGCGCCGATGAACAACACCTACGCCTTCGCCGTCCGCGACGAGGCCGTGTCGGAGCTCGGGAACATCACGACCCTCTCCGACATCACGAAGCTCCCCGTCGACCAGCGGACCTTCTGCGTCGAGTCGGAGTTCAACTCCCGTGCCGACGGCTTCAAGCCGATGCTCGAGAAGTACGGGCTCGAGCTCGGTGGCTCCGGTGACAACGGCATCCCGACGAGCAACGTCAGCATCCTCGACACCGGCACCGTGTACACGGCGACCGACCGGGGCAAGTGCAACTTCGGCGAGGTCTTCACCACCGACGGCCGCATCAAGTCGCTGGGGCTCACCGTGCTCGAGGACGACAAGGGGTTCTTCCCGGCGTACAACGTCGCGCCGGTGCTCGACACGGCGACGCTGAAGGAGTACCCGCAGCTCGAGGACGTCTACGACCAGATCTCGCCGAAGCTGACCGACTCCGTCCTGCAGGAGCTGAACCGGCAGGTGGACGTCGAGGGCCGGGAACCGGCCGACGTCGCCTTCGACTGGATGGTCAAGGAGGGCTTCATCACGAAGCCGTGACGGCTCTCGACGTGGGGACACGACGGACTGGAGGCGCGGTGCCAGCTGGCACCGCGCCTCCAGTCCGTCCGTCCGCTACTGGGCCGTGATGCGGGCCGCGGTGTCGAGGATGGTCGCGACCACCTGCTCGCGGACCTCCTCGGGCTCCGACCCCTCGTGGCGTGCCGAACTGCGCAGCCCGGTCATGCACATGCCGAGCAGCATCTCGGCCGCCTGCGGGGTCGCCGCGTCGGGACCCCACGCCGGATCGCGTTCGAGGATCGTGCGGACGGCCCCCGTCATCGCCTCGGCCACCGTCGTCATGCGGGAGACCTGCCGGCGCATGAGCTGCGGGAAGCGCACGATGACCTCCTTCCGGGCGAGCCGCTCGTGCTCGTCGCCGAACGAGGAACCGAAGACCAGGAACGCCAGGTCCACCACGGCCTGCGCTGCCGGCTCCCCCGCGACCGTGGCCAGGTGCGCGTCGAGCGTCTCCGGCGTGAGGTCGAGCTCGGTGTGCCCGAGGACCGCGTCCTCCTTGCTCTCGAAGTAGTTGAAGAACGTCCGCGGTGAGACCTCGGCCCGCGCGGCGATCTGCTCGATCGTGGTGTGGTCGATGTCCTGTTCGAGCGCGAGGGAACGGGCCGCCTCGGCGATGCGGTGCCGGGTCTCGAGGCGTTTGCGGTCGCGGAGGCCCATCTCGGCGGCGGGCGCGGTGTCGGGCATGGCCCGACTGTAACCGGAACGTCACATCGTCTACAGCAAACGCAAACTTGCAGTCGTGCAGCGGACAGTACGGTTGGCGCATGACCACTCCCGTGCTCGAGGCGCGTGACCTCGCCAGGACCTACGGCCGCGGCGCGACGCGGTTCGATGCGCTCAAGGGGGTGTCCCTGCAGGTGAACCAGGGCGAGAGCCTCGCCATCGTCGGCAAGTCCGGCTCGGGCAAGTCGACCCTGATGCACCTGCTCGCCCTGCTCGACAAGCCGTCGGCCGGGCAGATCCTGCTCGACGGCACCGACGCCGCGACGCTGAGCGCCCGGCAGGTGAACCGCACGCGGAACAGCACGTTCGGGTTCGTCTTCCAGCAGTTCTTCCTCACGCCGAAGACCTCCGTGCTCGACAACGTCGTGCTGCCGTTGAAGATCGCCGGCGTCACCGGTGCCGAGCGGAAGCGCCGCGGCATGGCGGCGCTCGACGCCCTCGGCCTGGCCGACAAGGCGAAGAACGACGCGAACGACCTGTCCGGCGGGCAGAAGCAGCGGGTGGTCATCGCGCGTGCGCTCGTCGGCGAGCCGAGCGTGATCTTCGCGGACGAGCCGACCGGCAACCTCGACACGAACACCGGTCAGGTCGTCGAGGACATGCTCTTCGGGCTGCAGCGCGACCGCGGCATCACCCTCGTGGTCGTCACCCACGACGAGGAACTCGCCGAACGCTGCGACCGGCGCGTCAACGTGCGCGACGGGCTCATCGTGGGCGGACCCGACGGCACACCCACCGCCGGCGCCGCTGTCGACCAGCAGGCCACGCACGGAAGGCACTCCGCATGAACTTCCTCGACCTGCTCCGCACCGCGGTCTCGAACACGTTCCGGTCGAAGCTGCGCACCACCCTCACCGTGATCGCGATCTTCATCGGTGCCTTCACCATCACGCTGACCTCGGCGATCGGCACCGGCGTCAGCAACTACATCGACACCCAGGTCGCCTCCATCGGTGACACCGGGTCCCTGACGATCACGAAGACCGTCGAGTCCAGCACCGACAGCGGTCCGGCGAAGTACGACCCGGACGAGTCGAGCCAGAGCGTCAACCGCGGCCCCGCGTCGTTCGCGTACCTGTCCCAGTCGGACGTCGACACGATCGAGGGCGTCTCCGGGATCCGGACCGTCCGCCCGGCCGTCGCGCTGAGCACGAAGTGGGTCGAGTACGACGGGAAGGGCAAGTACGTCGTCGACGTCGCGGCCAACGCCGGCGAACTCGACGCCGACCTCGCCGCCGGCAAGCAGCTGGACGACGCGTCCTCCGCCGGCAACCAGGTGCTCCTGCCGACGAACTACCTGAAGAACCTCGGACTCGGCAGCGCGAAGGCGGCCGTGGGCAAGCAGCTCACCATCGCCGTCGACGACTACCAGGGCACCGAGCACACCCTGACCGCCACGGTCGCCGGCGTGCAGAACGAGTCGCTGTTCGGCGGTGGGGCCGGCGCGAACGCCACCCTGACCGACGCGATGCAGGCCGCCCAGGAGACCGGGAAGCCGTCCTCCATCGCCACGTCGTACGCCAGCGCGACGGCGACCCTCGAGTCCGGCGCGTCCGCGAGCACCGTGAAGAACGCCCTGTCGAAGGACGGCTACACGGGCCAGACGATCCAGGACCAGCTCGGCCAGTTCCAGACCGTGATCAGCGGCATCGTCGGCGTCCTGAACGCCTTCGCCGTGATCGCGCTGGTCGCCGCCGGGTTCGGCATCATCAACACGCTGCTCATGAGCGTCCAGGAGCGCACCCGCGAGATCGGCCTGATGAAGGCCATGGGCATGGGCGGCGGCAAGGTCTACACGCTGTTCTCGCTCGAGGCCGTGTTCATCGGGTTCCTCGGCAGCGCGATCGGCGCAGGCGTGGCGATCCTGCTCGGCACCGGGATCTCGAACCTGCTCGCCGGCACCGTCCTGAAGGACCTGCCCGGCCTGCAGATCATGCAGTTCGCACCGTCGTCGGTGATCACGATCATCCTGGTCGTGATGTTCATCGCCTTCCTCGCCGGCACCCTGCCCGCGCGTCGGGCCGCCCGCCAGAACCCGATCGAGGCGCTCCGGTACGAGTAGGCGCTCGTGTGCCTAGTCTCAGAGGAGTGGCGGCGTTCGGACGGGACCTCGGGGACGGGTACACGCTCACCCTGCGCGACCTGACGACCGTCCGGCCGCTGCACGAACTGGTGGTGGCCAACGCCGAACGCCTGCGGGCGGCCGAACCGTGGGCGTGGCAGGAGCAGACCGTCGAGACGATCGGGCTGCACACCGAGCACCTGCTCGGCCAGTACGCGATGGACCGTGCGCTCCCCTGCGTCATCCGCCAGGACGACCGCGTCGTCGGAGCCGCCTCGCTGGCCTTCGACCCGTACCTCGGGCAGGCGTCGCTCGGCTACTGGGTGGACGCCGGCCTGGAGGGACGGGGAGTCGTCCGCCGCGCCGCCACCGTCCTCGTCGGGGTGGCCCGGGCGCGGGGCGCCGCGCGAGCCGAGATCCGGACGGCGGTCGACAACGTGCGCAGTCGGGGCCTCGCCGAGCGGCTCGGCTTCACGCACGAGGGAACCCTGCGGAGCGCGATGCCCCTCGGGCCGGTGCGGGTGGACGTCGCCGTGTACGGGCTGGTGCTCTGACGCGGTCGCGGTCGCGGGCGCGGGTCAGGAGCCCTGCGTCGCGCCCTGCCACACCGCGAACACGCCGCCGACGACGAGCAGCGCGAGCACGAGGATCCACACCGCCAGCGCGACGAGGTTGAGGAAGATCCCCCAGCCGGCACGCCCGCGTGCGAGCGGCTCGCGGCTGCGCGACGCGATCCCGAGGCAGAGCCCGACGATCGGCGCGACGAACGTCCACCCGGCGAGCAGGGAGCAGATGCCGAGGACGAGACTCGCCGTGCCCAGTCCGGTGCGGGGGGATTCCGAGTACGTGACCATGCACCCGACGCTACGGGCCCGTGGAAGGCGAGTCGTCCCTCCAGGGCGTGATCCGGGTCCACCTGCGGACGGATGGTCACCGGACGCCGGTATCGTCGACTGCATGGCCTTGTTCGGACGACGCAGCAAGCACGACGTGCGCGACCGACCCGTCAGCCAGGTCGAACTGAAGCGCGCCGTCGACGAGGGGTTCCTCATCGCGAAGGCCGCGGTCACCATCGCCGTCGGCAACCGGATCATCACGAACGCCCTCCGCGACGAGGGGTACTTCGACCACGCCCTGATCGCCGAGGTCGCGCGCGAGGAACTGCACCGCATGGCCGAGGAACAGCGCGGCGACGCTGCCCGGATGCGGGACATCCGGTCGAGGTCGAGCAAGCAGAAGGGTCGCTCCCGCCACCAGCACGACTACCGACGCGGCGACGACCTCAAGCTCCGCACGCGAGAGGCAACGTACGAGCAACTCGCCGAGATGCTCGACCGGCGTCGGGAGGACCAGGGCTTCGTCGACGGCATCGTCCTCGCCGCCCGGGCCCGCGCCTGGGACGACATCGGCACCACCGTCGTCGGGCGGCTCGGGTGGGCGCAGCGCCCCGCGGACGACTACGAGATCGGCCGGGACGACCGCCTGCAGCAGATGCTCGACGAGGACTTCGCGGCACTGCTCGCGGAGCACCCGGTCGGTGCGGGCACTCCGTCGGCCACCCCGGCGGACGCCGACGAGCCCGATGCTGCCGACGCCGGCGATGACGGGACGGACCCGGCGGACCCGGACGCGGCGCGCGCCTGACCCGGGCGCTCAGGGCCTGGCCGCGAGACGCCGGCCCGGCCGCGAGACGCCGCCCGGGCCGCGAGACGCCGCCCGGGCCGCGAGACGCCGCCCTGGCCGCGAGACACCGCCGGAACCGGCGGTGTCTCGGCGGGAGCGCGGAGTCTCGGACGCGAGGCGGTGCCGGGCGTGACCGGGACGCCGCGCAGCCGGGCATCCCTAGGCTCGGGGACATGGTGGATGCGGTGGTCGTCGGGGCCGGACCGAACGGACTCGCGGCAGCGGTGACGCTCGCGCGTGCCGGGCTCAGCGTCGAGGTCGTCGAACGGAACGACACGATCGGCGGCGGTGCCAGGACGTCGGAGCTCACGTTGCCGGGGTTCCTGCACGACGTCTGCTCCGCGGTGCACCCGATGGCGCTGGAGTCCGAGTTCTTCCGACGCTTCCGGCTCGAGGACCGCATCGACCTCCGCCTGCCCGAGGTGCAGTACGGCCACCCGCTGGACGGGGGCCGTGCCGGGATCGCGTACCGGGATCTCGCGCGGACCGTCGACGAGCTCGGAGCCGACGGGCCGGCGTTCCACCAGCTCATGGCACCGCTCGCGAGGAACGCCGACGACGTCGCGGACTTCGCCACGGATGCCCTGCTGAACGTCCCTCGCCACCCCGTGAACGTCCTGCGCTTCGGCCTCCGCGCACTCGAGCAGGGGTCGCGCGCCTGGAACCTGCGCTTCCGCGAGGACGTGGCTCCCGCGATGGTCTCCGGCGTCGCTGCGCACTCCATCCAGCACATGCCGTCGCTCGCCACCGCGGCCGCAGCCCTCTCGCTCGGCGCCTACGCCCACGGGCGGGGGTGGCCGGTGCCGATCGGCGGGAGCCAGGCGATCGTCGACGCGCTCGCCGCGGACCTGGTCGCGCACGGCGGGCGGATCGAGACCGGCCGCGAGGTCCGATCCCTCGGCGACCTCACCCCGGCCAAGGCGGTGCTGTTCGACACGAGCGTGCCGGGCATGCTCCGGATCGCGGGGAAGCAGATCCCCACCCCGCGTCGCGGTGCCCTCCGACGGTTCCGGTTCGGCAACGCGGCGGCCAAGGTCGACTTCGCCCTGTCGGACCCGGTGCCGTGGGCGAACGAGTCGCTCCGGAAGGCGGGAACCGTGCACATCGGCGGGACGCGTGCCGAGATCGCGGCTGCCGAGGGCGCCGTCGCGAACGGTCAGCACGCGGACCGGCCGTACGTCCTCGGTTCGGAGCCCACGGTCGTCGACCCGAGCCGGGCGCCGGAGGGCAAGCACGTGTTCTGGGCGTACGCGCACGTCCCCTCGGGTTCCGACGTGGACCAGACCGAGACCGTCACCCGACAGATCGAGCGGTTCGCACCGGGGTTCCGCGACACGGTCCTGCAGTCGAGCAGTCGCACGGCCCTGGACATGGCGGCGTACAACCCGAACTACGTCGGCGGCGACATCGCTGCCGGGGCCGCCAGCTTCTGGCAGCTCGTCAAGCGGCCGCTGCTGTCGTCCGATCCGTGGCGGATGGGCGGCGGCATGTACCTCTGCTCGGAAGCCTCCGCACCCGGTCCGGGCGTGCACGGCATGGCCGGCTGGCACGCGGCCAGGAGCGCGCTCCGCCACACGTTCGGGCTGTCCGAGCACGTCGATCTCGCACCGGAGGACTGACCAATGTCGAAGAACGTCCGCATCCTGCACTGCCGCCCGGAGGACGTGTTCGACGTGCTCGCCGACGGCTGGCTCTTCACGACCTGGGTGGTCGGGGCCTCGCGCATGCGTGGGCAGGACGCCGGCTGGCCCGCCGTCGGCACCCGCCTGCACCACTCGTTCGGCTCGTGGCCCGTCGTGATCGACGACGTCACGACGGTGCACGAGTGGGATCCGCCGCACCGGATGGTGATCCAGCCGCAGGGCTGGCCGCTCGGCGAGGCTCGCGTCGAGCTGACGGTCGAGGAGCACCGCCGCGGCTGCAAGGTCACCATCGTCGAGAACCCGATCGCCGGGCCGGGGTCGTGGGTACCGGGATTCCTGTTGCAACCGGTGCTCTGGGTACGGAACCGCGAGACGTTGCGACGGCTCGGGTGGGTCGCTGCGGGTCGCGCCGCGACCGACTGACGCCCCCGGCGGACTGGAGGCGCGGGGCGGGCCCGCACCGTGCCTCCAGTCCGACACCTGCCCGGTCCGTCGGCGGCTTCCGCCGCTAGTCAGCGCGGCTGAACTCGCTCGCCCGGCGGACCTGGTCGTCCGTCAGGGCGACGCCCGTGTACCGCTCGAACTGGCGCGCTGCCTGCAGCGCGATCACCTCGGCACCGGTGATGACCCGCTTGCCCGCCGTGCGTCCGGCGAGGACGAGCGGGGTCTCCGACGGGAAGGCGACGACGTCGAACACCGTGTGCGCGGCCTCGATCCGGTCCTGTTCGAAGGCGAGTGCATCCTGTTGGTCGCCCGCATGCCGAGCGGCGTGACGTTGACGACGACGTCGGCCGGCGATGCCTCGCGCTCGTCCGCCACCCAGACGTAGCCGTACTGCGACGCGAGTGCCGGGCCGGTCTGCTCGTTGCGGGCGACGACCGTCAGCCGTTCGAAGCCCGCACCCCGGAACGCCGCCGTGACCGCCTTCGCCATGCCACCGGAGCCGCGGAGCAGGACGCTCGACGTCGGGTCGACCGCGTGCGACGCGAGGAGCGACGCCACCGCTTCGTAGTCGGTGTTCGACGCCGTCAGCACGCCGTCGTCGTTCACCACCGTGTTGATCGACTCGATGGCCGCCGCGGACTCCTCGACGACGTCGACGAGCGGGATGATCGCCTCCTTGAAGGGCATCGAGACCGAGCACCCGCGGATGCCGAGCGCACGGATGCCGGTCACCGCGCCAGCCAGGTCGGTCGTCGTGAAGGCCTTGTAGGCGAAGTTCAGGCCGAGTTCGTCGTACAGGTAGTTGTGGAACCGGGTGCCGATGTTGCTCGGCCGGGCGGCGAGTGAGATGCAGACCTGCATGTCCTTGTTGAGGATGGGCATGGCCCCAGTCTCCCATCTCCGTGCCGATGGAGCGGTCCACCGTACGAGTTGTGGAAAGGGGTGGGGTTGTCCCCACCCCCGATACGGGAGTCCCCCGGATTCGATCCGGAACGCCGTGTCCGTACCGTCGACGTCATGAACACACTCATCCGCCCCCGCAACGGCCGCCTCCTCGCCGGAGTCTGCGCCGGCATCGCCGACCGCTTCGGCTGGTCCCGCACCTTCGTCCGCATCGCCTGGGTCATCCTGAGCTTCTTCCCCGGCCCGCTCTGGATCGCCTACGTCGTGCTCTGGATCCTCATGCCGAACCAGGGTTCGCGTCGCTGATCCCCCACCCGTCCGGACGGGTTAGTGTGGCGGGGTGCCGGTCTCCGTCTTCGATCTGTTCAGCATCGGGATCGGTCCGTCGAGTTCCCACACCGTCGGACCGATGCGCGCGGGCGCGGCCTTCGTGGCCCGTGCGACGCGCGCCGCACGCGCGGCCGGGACGCCGATCGCCACCGTCCGTGTCGACCTCTACGGGTCCCTGGCCTCCACCGGGCAGGGCCACGGCACGCTCGGCGCCGTCGTCGCGGGGCTGATGGGCTCCGACCCGGAGACGGTGGACCCCGACGCGATGGCACGCGCCCTCGCCGAGGTCGACGACACCGGGTCGCTCCGGCTCGCGGACGGGACCGCGGTCCCGTTCCGGCTCGCCGACATCGTGCTGCACCCCCTGACGATGCTCCCCCGCCACCCCAACGCCATGCGGCTCCGAGCAGCGGACGCGTCCGACGGGACGATCGCCGAGGAGACGTACTACTCGATCGGCGGCGGGTTCATCACGAGTGACACCGGCGGCGAGGTCGCCGAGGCCGCGATCCCCGTCGACGACGCTGTTCCGTACCCGTTCTCGAGCGGCGCCGAGCTCCTCGCCGCCTGTGCCGCCACCGGACTGCCGGTCAGCGGCGTCGCCCTCGCGAACGAGACCGCCACACGGGCACTCGAGGACGTCCGGGCCGGGCTCCTGCGCATCCACGACGTCATGGAGTCCTGCGTCGACCGGAGCGTCGAGCGTTCCGGCACCCTGCCGGGCGGGCTCACCGTCCGGCGGCGTGCCGCGAACTGGTACGAGCAGCTCACCCGCGACGACCCCGAGCACGACCCGCTCTTCGCGATGGAGTGGGTGAACCTCATCGCGATGGCCGTCAACGAGGAGAACGCCACCGGTGGTCGCGTCGTCACAGCCCCGACGAACGGCGCCGCCGGCATCATCCCCGCGGTGCTGTACTACGCGCTCACGTACGTGCCGACCGTGACGCCCGACACCCGTGACGACGCCGTGGTCCGGTTCCTCCTGACCGCAGGCGCCGTCGGGTCGATCTACAAGGAGCGCGCATCGATCTCCGGCGCCGAGGTCGGGTGCCAGGGCGAGGTCGGATCAGCCGCGTCCATGGCAGCGGCCGGGCTCGCCGAAGTCCTCGGCGGGACCCCCGAGCAGGTCGAGAACGCGGCGGAGATCGCGATGGAGCACAACCTCGGGCTGACCTGCGACCCGATCGGTGGCCTGGTGCAGATCCCGTGCATCGAGCGGAACGCGATCGCGGCGAACAAGGCCATCAACGCCGCCCGGATGGCACTCCGCGGCGACGGGGTGCACCACGTGTCGCTCGACCAGGTCGTCGAGACGATGCGGCAGACGGGCGCCGACATGTCCACGAAGTACAAGGAGACCGCGATGGGCGGCCTCGCGGTGAACGTCCCGCTCTGCTGACCGCTTCGTCCCGGTCAGCTGTGCAGCAGCGTCAGGAGCCGTGCGGTCTCCGCGGCGATGGCGTCCCGGCCCGCTGACACGTACTTGCGGGGGTCGACGACGTCCGGGCGCTCGTCGAGCACCTCGCGCAGCGCTCGTGTGAACAGCCCGTTCAGGTGCGTGGAGATGTTGATCTTCGTCATCCCCGACTGCACGGCACCGCGGAGCTCGTCGTCCGACAGACCCGACGAGCCGTGCAGCACGAGCGGTACCGGAACGGTCGCGCGCAGCCGTCCGACGAGGTCCCGGTCCACCGAGGCCTCCCGCGTCAGCATCGCGTGCGAGGTCCCGACCGCCACGGCGAGGGCATCGACCCCGGTGTCGGCGACGAACGCGGCCGCATCGTCCGGATCGGTCCGCACCCCGGGAGCGTGGACGCCGTCCTTCCCGCCGACCTCGCCGAGTTCGGCCTCGATCGCGATCCCGGCGTCGTGACAACGCCGCGCGAGCGCTCGGGTCGCCTCGACGTTCGCGGCGAAGTCGAGGTGGGAGCCGTCGTACATGATCGAGTCCACGCCGAGCCCGACCCCGGCGAGCACCAGCGCGGGATCCTCGATGTGGTCCAGGTGCACGAGCACCTCGACGTCGGCGGCCCGGGCGATCGCCTGCGTCGCGGTCGTGATCGGTGCGAGGCCGCCGTGGTACCGGACGCAGTTCTCGCTGATCTGCAGGATGACCGGGAGCCCGGCGAGCTCGGCACCGGCGACGATCGCCTCGGCGTGCTCGAGGAGGACGACGTTGAAGGCCCCGACGCCGCGGTGGGCGGTGCGGGCGGTGTCCAGCAGGCCGGTGAGGGCGAGGTCGGTGATCATGCGGGGCTCCCGGTTCGGTCGTCGGACGGTGCTGGGTCGGTGTCTGTGTCGGTGCTCGTGAGGAACCGGCGGACGTCGTCGGGGTCGACCTCGCCGGCGACCGGGCGGAGGACCGCGGCGGCTCCGAACGCGGCGGCGGTGCGGAGCGCGGACTCGTCGACGACGGGGCCGCTCGCATCGGTCGGCCGGGCTGCCAGTGCCGTGATGAGTCCGGCGGTCGCGGCGTCGCCGGCACCCGTCGGGTTCCCGGTCACCCCCGCCACTGCCGGGACCTCGACGATGCTGTCGACCGTGTGTGCGGCGATCCCGTCCGCCCCGCGGGACACCACGACGACGGCGGCGCCCCGGCCGAGCAGCAGGAGCGCTCCGGTCCGTTCGTCCGTCGCGCCGGTGGCCTCGAGCAGTTCGCCGCGGTTCGGCTTGCAGACGGTCGCCCCCGCGTCGGCCGCGGCGAGGAGCGCGTCGCCCGAGCAGTCGACCAGGCTCAGGACGCCGCGGGCACGGGCGGCGGCGACCCAGGTGCCCACGACCGCCGGATCGGCACCGCTCGGCAGTGACCCGGACACGACCAGCGCCGTCGGGCCAGCGGTGTCGAGCAACCACTCGACGGAGGCGGTCACGGCGTCCCACTCCGCTGCGGTCACGCGGGGCCCCGGTTCGCCGAACATCGTCGGGTGCTCGTGGTCGTCGACGACGGTCACGGTCGTGCGGGTCTCCCCCGTCACCGCGACGTCGGTGTGCGCGAGCCGGAGCTCGTCGAGGGCATCGGCCACCCATCGTCCGGCCGGACCGCCGAGTGGCAGGACGGCGTGGGTCTCGGTGCCCCCTGCGTCGAGGACCCGACCGACGTTGAGACCCTTCCCGCCGGGGCGTCGCGCCAGGTCGAGGACGCGTTGCGTCTCGCCGATCCGCTGTTCGGCGACGCGGTAGGTCACGTCCACCGCGGGGTTCGGGGTCACCACGACGATCACGGGACCACCACCGGCGTCGAGACGGCGTGGGTGTCGTCGAGGACGACCAGGTCGGCCGGGGCGCCGACGGTGAGCGGGGCCGGTCGGCCGAGGAGGCGTGCGGGCCGGGTCGACGCCGCGGCGACCACCTCGGTCAGCGGCGTCCCGGAGTCGAGCAGGCGGCGGACGGCGTCGGCGACCGTGATGGTGCTCCCCGCGAGGGACGAGCCGTCGCGGAGCATCGCCACGCCGCCCCGCACCGACACGGCCGAGCCGGCGATCGTGTGGTCGCCGTCCGGGCAGCCCGTCGCGGACATGGCGTCGGACACCAGGACCATCCGGCCGGGCGCCGCGCGTCGGACGAGGTCCACGGCGACGGGATCGAGGTGGTGGCCGTCGACGATGCACTCGACGACGAGTCGGTCGTCCGTCAGCGCGACACCGACGGGGCCGGGTTCCCGGTGGTGCAGCGGTGGCATCCCGTTGAACAGGTGCGTGACCAGGGTCGCGCCGGCGTCGACCGCCCGGCGCGCCTGGTCGGCGGTGGCGTCGGTGTGCCCGATCGCGACGACGATGCCCTCGGCCACGAGCCGCTGGACGGTGTCGAGCGCACCCGGGAGTTCCGGCGCGAGGGTGACGATCGCGAGCGCCCCGTCCGCCGCGTCGAGGTACCGGTCGACCTCGGTCGGCGTCGGCGGGTGCAGCAGGTCCGCCCGGTGCGCTCCTCGACGTGCTGGGCTGAGCCACGGCCCCTCGAGGTGCAGTCCGCCGAGCGTGCCGTCGCCGACGAGCGGGCGCAGTCGTCGGAGGGCGGCCACGGTGTCGTCGGGCGTGCCCGTCGCGATCGAGGCGACGAGCGTCGTCGTCCCGTGGGCGCGGTGGTGCGCGGCAGCGGCGACGGCGTCGTCGGCGGTGCAGGCGGCGAAGTCGTGTCCGAGGGCGCCGTGCGCGTGCAGGTCCGCCATCCCCGGGACGATCGTGCCCGCCACGGTCGTCGCGGAGTCCGTGGTCGGCGGCGTCCCCGTACCGATCGCGACCACGACGCCGGACCGGTCGGCGGTCACGACACCGGACCGGTCGGCGGTCACGACGCCGGACCGGTCGGCGGTGGCACCGGCGTCGTCCACGACCATCCAGGCGTCGCGGAGGTCGTCCGTCGCGGTCACGATGCGGTCGGCCCGGAGCAGGGTGGTCATGCGGCGACCCCGGTCCGGGCGACGCGACGTGCGAGCAGCCCGGCACCGATGGCGCCGGCCGCGTCGCCGTGGCGTGCGGGGACGAGCGTCGGGACGCGCAGCCCCGTGAGGCGTTCGGAGACGGCGGTGCGCAGCGGCTCGAACAGCAGTGCTCCGGACTCCGCCAGTCCCCCGCCGACGATGATCGTGTGGCACCCCGACACCACGGTGGTCCAGACCAGGGCGTCCGCGAGCACGTCGACGCACTCGTTCCACACGACCGTGGCGAGGGGGTCGCCGGCGCGGACGCGGAGCATCGCCTCGTGTGCCGAGGCCGATCCGGAGCGGCGGGCGACTCCCCCGGCCGAGGCGATCTCCTCGACCCGGTGTCCGGCGTGCGGACCGGCCGGGATCCGGACCTGACCGATCTCCCCGGCCCAGCCGCCACCCGAGACGACGGCGCCGTCGACCACCAGGGCACTCGCGAGTCCGGTGCCGACGGGGACGAACGCCACCGAACCGCGGGTCAGCGCGGCGTCGGCCGTCGTCGTCTCGGCCAGGGCGCCGGCGCGGACGTCGTGCCCGAACGCGAGCGGGACGTCGATGCCGCGACGGGCGAGTTCGTTCCGGACGCGGTCGCGCACCGGCAGGTCGCGCCAGCCGAGGTTCACGGAGAGCACGACCGTCCCGGCCTCGTCGTCCACGACACCGGGGGTGACGAGCCCGATCGCGTCGAGCGGACCCCGGTCGAGCGCGCGCGTCGCGAGGTCGGCCACCAGGTCCGCGAGCCGTGCGGCACCGGGGTCGTCCCGTGGCGTCGGCACCCGGGTCTCGTCGAGGACGAGTCCATCGGCACCGGTCAGCCGGGCCTTGGTGCCCGTGCCGCCGACGTCGACCCCGAGCACCGCGCCTGCGCCGGGCATCAGGTGAGGATGACCGAACGGGTGAGCGAGCGGGGGTTGTCCGGGTCGAGCCCACGGCCCTCGGCGAGGGCGACCGCGAAGCGGTGGACGACGACGAGCCCGGCGATGGGGTCGAGGTCGTGCGCGACGAACCGGGCTCCGGTGGCCTCGACCTCGGCGGCGAGCCCCTCCGGTGCGGCGCCGAGCGACCAGACGAGCCGTCCGGGCTGCGCGATCGCGATCGGCCCGTGCCGGTAGTCCATCGCCGGGTACGACTCTGCCCAGAACTGCGCGGCCTCACGCGTCTTGAGTGCGGCCTCGAAGGTCAGGCCGACGGCAGGTCCGCGCCCGACGAAGCTGACCTGCTCGGCGTCGAGGAGATCGTCGATCGGCAGTGCGAGTGCGATCTCGGCCTGCGCGGCGAGTGCGTCCACGTCGTCGCCGATCGACGCGCGCAGGAGCGCCAGGGTCGTCGTGGCGAACCGCGTCTGCACGACCGAGCGCTCGTCGGCGAACGGGAGTGCGACGACGTCGTCGGCCACCGCGGCGGCCGGGCTGTCCGGGACGGCGGTGATGAGCACGGTCCGCTGACCGGGCAGCGCCTGCAGGAGGTCGACGATCTCGGTGGTCGTGCCGGAACGGCTGATCGTGAGCACGCGGTCGTACTCGCGGCCGGTCGGGTACTCGGAGCCGGCGAAGGCGTCCGTGACCCCGAGCCCGGCCTGTTCACGGGCCACGGCGTAGCTCATGGCGATGAACCAGCTCGTGCCGCACCCGACGACCGCGACGCGCTCGCCGGGCTGGGGGAGCGCGTCGGCGAACGACGGCAGGAGCGCTGCGGCAGCACGCCAGGTCTCCGGTTGGGACGCCAGCTCTGCGCTCACGAAGGTGTCGGTCATGGGTGCCTTCCGGTCCGGTTCGATCCGGGTGATCGATGATCAGGAAGCGTAGCGAGCGATCGTGCGCGGCGGAAGCCCAAACCGTCATTTCCGCTCAACTCGACGGTGAGCGGTGCCCGTAGGATGGCCGTCATGACTCCGCAACAGCGGCTCAACGCCCTGCTCGAACTCGTGAGCGAACGCGGCAACGTGTCGATCGCCGAGATCGGGGAGATGCTCGGGATCTCGCCGGCGACCGCTCGCCGCGACCTCACGACCCTCGCGGACCAACGACTCGTCACCCGGACGCACGGCGGAGCGGCCGCGCTCGGGGCCGGCTACGAACTCCCCCTGCAGTACAAGATCGCCCGGCAGGCCGAGGCGAAGACCGCGATCGCCCGTGCGGCCACGCGACTCATCCAGCCAGGGGACACGGTCGGGCTCAATGGCGGGACCACCACGACCGAGGTCGCTCGTGAGCTCGGCAAGAGCGAACGCTTCACCCGGGCCGACGGTGAGTACGGCGTCACCATCGTCACGAACGCCCTGAACATCGGCTACGAGCTGTCCGTCCGCGCCAACGTGAAGATCGTGGTCACCGGTGGGGTCGCGCGGCGGCAGTCGTACGAGCTCGTCGGCCCGCTGGTCCGGGACACGCTCGACGAGTTCGCCCTGGACGTCGTCGTGCTCGGCGTCGACGGCCTCAGCGGCCAGTACGGCGCGACGACCATGCACGAGGGTGAGGCCGAGGTGAGCCGGCACTTCGCGTCCGTCGGGCGCCGGGTCATCGTGGTCGCGGACTCGACCAAGATCGAGCGTGCGACCTTCGCGCGCATCTGCCCGCTGGACCGCATCGACGTCCTGGTGACGGACCAGCCGGTCCCGTCGGCCTTCGCCGCGGACCTGGCCAGCGCCGGTGTGGAGCTCGTCGTCGCCGACTGAGCGCCCGCTGCACCAGGGGACTCGTCCTCTGTTCCCGGTGGACGACGTTTCCATCGTGTAAAACCCTCCGCGGTCTCCCCATGAGCGTTCGTTGAGCGCCTATTGTGCATTCATGATCGATTCGGCATCATGGGCGTCACAATCACGCAAGGGAGCGAGATGAGCATGGGTGACGCAGGGACGGCACGACCCCTCCGGGTCGGCATCGTCGGCATGGGACAGCGCGCGGCGATCGCCCGCCACGTGGCAGAGGCGGCTGCCGCCGCGACCGACCTGGAGGCACAGGTCGTCGCCGTCGCGGACGTCACCGACCAGGGACGCGAGCGAGCACGGGCCGAGTACCCGGACGCCGTCGTGGTCGCGCAGCACGGCGACCTGGTCGGTGCGGTGGACGCGGCGATCGTGACGACGCCGGACTGGACGCACGCCGCCATCGCGATCGACCTGCTCCGCGCGGGGATCGCGGTCTACCTCGAGAAGCCCCTGGCCATCACGGTCGAGGACGCCGACGCCGTGCTCAACACGGCAGCGGAGACCGGCACGCCCCTGTACGTCGGGCACAACTTCCGGCACGCCGCCGTCGTCCGGCTCATGCGCGAGATCGTCGACCGCGGCGAGATCGGCCAGGTCAAGGCCGTCTGGTGCCGCCACTTCGTCGGCAACGGCGGCGACTACTACTTCAAGGACTGGCACGCCGACCGGGCAAAGGTGAACTCCCTGCTCCTGCAGAAGGCCAGCCACGACCTCGACGTCATCCACGCCCTCGGCGGCGGCGACACCGCCCGCGTCGTCGGGATGGGATCGCTCTCGGTGTACGGCGACGTCACCGACCGACGCGATCGCAGTGGTGAGCTCATGGGGGACTGGTTCTCGCTCGACAACTGGCCGCCGCTCGAGCAGACCGGGTTGAACCCCGTCGTCGACGTCGAGGACGTCTCGATGGTGATGATGACGCTCGACAACGGCGTCCAGGCGAGCTACGAGCAGTGCCACTTCACCCCGGACTACTGGCGGAACTACACCGTCATCGGGACGGAGGGGCGCCTCGAGAACATCGGTGACACCGGCGGCGGTGTGGTGAAGGTCTGGACCCACCGTCGGGGCTGGGACGTCGCGGGGGACCGCGAGTACCCGATCGACGGCGTCGAGTCCGGTCACGCGGACGCCGACCTCGTCACCATGACCGAGTTCCTCCGCCACGTCGCCCTGGGGGAGCCCACGACGCTCTCGCCGATCGCGGCCCGTGCCGCCGTCGCCGCGGGAGCCCTCGCGACCCGTTCGCTCCGGAACGGTTCCGTCCCCATCGACGTCCCGCCGCTCCCTGCGGCGACGATCGCCCACTTCACCACCCCCACCCCGGCCGTCACCCGCTGACGGACTCGCGAAAGGACACCCGATGCCCGCAACCACCTCCGCGAAGGGCCGCGGCCGTCGCCGCGCGATCCTCGGCGCCGTCGCAGCGATCGGTGCCGCCGTGCTCCTCGCCGGCTGCAGCACCTCCTCCGGCGCCACCGGCTCCGGCAGCGACTACGAGAAGGCCGCCAAGGACACCAAGGCGACCCTGACGTACGCCGTCTGGGACGAGAACCAGGTCAAGGCGATCAAGGCGAACCTCGAGGGGTTCAACGAGGAGTACCCCGACATCAAGGTGAACGTCGACGTGACGCCGTTCGCGAGCTACTGGACGAAGCTGCAGACGCAGGGGTCGAGCGACACGCTCCCCGACCTGTTCTGGATGAACGGCCCGAACTTCCAGCTGTACGCGGCGAACGGCAAGCTCGCGCCGATCACCGGCGAGGTCAAGGCCGGCGCGATCGACCCCGCGAAGTACTCGTCCGCACTCAACGACCTGTACACGTACGACAAGACCCAGTACGGCGTCCCGAAGGACTTCGACACCATCGGCGTCTGGATGAACAAGGCGCTCTTCGAGAAGGCCGGGGTCGCCATGCCCTCGAAGGACTGGACCTGGGACGACTTCCAGAAGACCGGCGCCGAGCTCTCCGAGAAGCTCAAGGCCGACGGCGCGTACGGCGCGGCCGGTGGCATGGACGGTCAGACCACCTACTACGACACGATCTTCCAGGCCGGCGGCAGCGTCGTCGGTGACGACGGCACGAAGTCGATGTACGACACGAAGGCCTCCGAGGCCGGGCTGCAGTTCTGGACCGACCTCATCGCGTCCGGGGCGTCGCCGTCGATCAAGCAGCTGACCGACACCACCGCCGACCAGTGGTTCACCTCGGGCAAGCTCGCCATGTACCAGGGCGGCAGCTGGTTCCGTTCCGCGCTCACCGGCACCGACCTCGAGAAGGACGTCGTCGTCTACCCGCTGCCGAAGGGCAAGGAGCAGGCCACGGTCATCCACGGCGTCTCGAACGTGGTCTCCGCGAACACGAAGCACAAGGCCGCGGCCCAGGCACTGCAGGTGTACCTCGCCGGCAAGCAGGCCCAGCAGCAGCAGGGCGACATGGGCGCGGTGATCCCGGCCTACGACGGCACGCAGAGCGCCTTCACGAAGACGATGCCCGACGCCGACCTGCAGGTCTTCCTCGACGCGGTGGACTACGCCAAGCCGCTGCCGGTCTCGAAGAACACCGCCGCGTGGAACACCCTCGAGACGAACCTCCTGCCGAGTGCCTTCGACGGCTCGACGCCGGTCGACGACGTCGCGAAGGAGCTCGCACAGAAGATGGACGCCGCCCTCGCCAAGGAGCAGTGACCCGAGTGACGATCCACACCGAGCGGCACCCCACCGCGAACACCCCGGCCCAGGCGCAGCACACGTCCGGGCCGGGGGCCCCGGGGGCGGATCGCCCCGACGGCCGATCGGACCACCGGCCCCGGCGGACCGACGGCTTCTGGCCGTGGTTGTTCGTCCTCCCGCTGCTCGTCGGCGTGGGCACGTTCTACATCTGGCCGATCATCCAGACGTTCTGGTACTCGTTCACCACATGGGGCGTCTTCGGCGGGGCCAGCTTCAGCGGTGTCGCCAACTACGTCCGGCTCGTCTCCGACCCGCAGCTGTACCAGTCCCTGCTCAACACGGTGATCTACACGGTCATCGTCCTGGCCGGCATCCCGATCGCGGTGTGGCTGGCGAGTCTGCTGAACACGCCGGGCCTCCGGTTCGCCCAGTTCTACCGGGTGCTGTTCTTCCTGCCGTACGTCGCCATGCCGGCCGCGATCGCGCTCGTCTGGCGGATCATGTTCAACGGCGACTACGGGATCGTGAACTGGTTCCTCGGACGCTTCGGCATCGACGGCCCGTACTGGATCTCGACGCCCGGGTTCGCCCTGGTCGCGGTGTCGCTCGTCGGGCTGTGGTCCTCGCTCGGCTTCTCGATGATCATCCTCGGCGCGGGCCTCAAGGACATCCCACCGGAGCTGTACGAGGCCGCCGAACTCGACGGCGCGGGCCGCTGGCGGCAGTTCCGTTCCGTCACGGTCCCGCTCCTGAGCCCGAGCATCTTCTTCGTGGTCATCGTCACGACGATCTCGAGCTTCCAGCTGTTCGACCTGCTCTACGCGATCCTCGGCAGCACGAACCCGGTGATCCCGAAGACGATGTCGCTCGTCTTCTACTTCTACAGCGCCGGGTTCATCGACAACGACAAGGGCTTCGCGGCCGCGATCGCCATGGTGATCTTCCTGCTCATCGGCATCGTCACGCTCGTGCAGTTCCGCGTCCAACGGAAGTGGGTGCAGGCATGACCGCAACCGTCACACCGCCACGGGCGGCACGCAGGCCCGGTCGTCGCGGCGGCAGCCACTGGTGGATCCACGTCGTCCTCGGCGTCGGCGGGTTCCTGATGGCGTTCCCGTTCCTGTGGCAGATCATCATGTCGCTCTCCACCAACGCGCAGGTGCAGTCCGTCACGCCGACGTTCTGGCCGGGGGAGCTGCAGTGGCAGAACTACGCCCAGGTGTTCGAGCGCCTGCCGTTCCTCAGCCAACTCGGCACCTCGGTCATGGTGACCGTCATCCGCACCGTCGCGCAGATCCTGCTCTGCACCCTCGCCGGCTACGCCTTCGCCCGCATGCGGTTCCGTGGCCGTGCGATCCTGCTCGCGATCGTCCTGTCGATCCTGCTCGTCCCCTCGCAGGTGTACCTGATCTCGCAGTACCAGATCGTGCAGGGTCTCGGGTGGCTCGACACCCTGATGGGCATCGTGGCACCCGGTCTGTTCAGCGCCTTCGGCACGTTCCTCATGCGCACGGCGTTCCTCAACCTGCCGCCGGAGCTCGAGGAGGCCGCCCGGATGGACGGCGCGAACCCGTTCCAGACGTTCTGGCGGATCATGCTGCCGCTCGCCCGGCCGTCGATCAGCGTCCTGGCGATCACGACGGTGCTGTGGTCGTGGAACGAGCTGCTCTGGCCGCTGGTCGTGTCCACCCGTGCCGAGGACATGCCGCTCGCCGCCGGCCTCGCCACCCTGTCGGGTGACCGGACGATCGACTACCCGGTACTCATGGCCGCGAGCCTGATGGCGATGGCACCGGTGCTGATCATGTTCGTCGTGCTGCAACGCCGGGTGATGGACGGCCTGGCCTCGTCGGGTCTCAAGTGACCGTCCTGGAGGCACGGCCCGCCTCCGTCGCGCTCCTCGCCGACGCGGTGGGTCGCCTCCAGGACCCGGGGACGCTCGCCGCGGAGCTCGCGGCGAGCGTCGCGGACGCACCGCCGGAGGACCGTGACGACCTGGCACTGGCGGCGGTCCGAGCCGTGCTCCCGCGCACTGCCGCGTGGCTCACCGAGCACGGTGCGACCCCGGAGCAGGCGGCCGCGAGCATCGCCGACGTGGAGCGCAAACGTGACCGGTACGGTGCCGCGACCACGGGGTTGGACTGGTTCTGTGCCCTGGCGACCGCGCGCGTGGTGGCCGTGGGGCGCCTCCAGTTCGAACTCGGTGCGCACCTGCCGGACCGGACCCGCGCGTGGGGCGTGCACGTCCCCGAGACCGGGCCGTTGGACCCCGCCGCGTGCGAGCGGTCCTTCGCGGCCGCCCCGGAGCTGCTCCGTCGGCTCGCTCCGGAGCACGCGGCGTCCGTCTGGACCTGCCGCTCCTGGACGCTGGACCCGGGCCTCGCGCTCGCCCTCGGACCGGGATCGAACCTCGTCCGCTTCGCAGCCCGGTTCGCGCTGCTGCCGCCGGGGCCGGACGACGACGCCGAGGGCGATGCCAGCGTCGCGAAGTTCGTCTTCGGGACCGACCTCGAGGCCGCTCGCCGAGCGACGGCCACCGGCCGGGTCCAGCGGGCCGTGCTCGATCGGTGGCAGGCAGGCGGGCACTGGACGGAGCGCACCGGGACCGCCCCGGTCGTGTGAGGCCGTCCGCGCCCAGCGCTCGCCGGGTACCGTCGCGCGCATGACCCAGCACGACCGCGACCACCTCGACGACGGCGTCGACATGTCCTTCGAAGAACGGCGGCAGGACACGTTCCGCCGCATGTCCGGATCCGACGAGCACGACGCCGACCCGCGCGTCGAGGTGTCCCGGGCCGAGGACGGCGACGTCCGCATCGACGTCGCGGACACCGCTGCCGTCCGTCCCGGTGGCGTGACCCGGAAGACGACCGACCAGTAGCGAGTGCTGTGCGTCCCGCGCGTCCGTGCAGGACGACGCTCCCGGCGCGGAGATCGTCGAACTCGACTCCTGAGCGCACGCGGGTGACGGTGGGGCACGGCATGATCGTTCCGTGCACCTCGTCCTCCGCCGCGTCGACGGCGGCGTCCTCGCGACGCCCCTGACCGACGCGGGGACGGCGCACGGCGAGCCGATCCGGGTGGACGAGTCGCGCCTCCCGGCCTTCGTCGCATCGCGCGACGCCCCCGACGTGCGCTGGGTGTGGGACGACACTGCGCGCTGGTACCCGGCCGTGCTCGCGGCCGGCGGCCGCGTCGGTCGCTGCACCGACCTGCGACTCTGCCGACGGATCCTGCGTGCGGCGCTCGCTGCACGGGGATCCGCACTCGCCGCGGCGCCGGTCGACGCGTGGGACGCCCCCGCGGAGGAGCCCCGTGTCGTCCGTCCCACGCAGGCGCAGCTCTTCGACGACGCGCTGTTCCAGGTGGCATCCGCGGACGACGCGCTCGACCCGGTCGCGGAACTGCGTGCACAGCTCGACGCGGTCGCGACGTCGAGCGCGGCCGGTGCGCTGCGCCTGCTCCTCACGGCCGAGTCGGCCGGGGCGTTGGTGGCGGCGGAGATGCTGCACGCCGGGCTGCCGTGGCGTGCCGACGTGCACGAGCGTCTGCTCGAGGACGCCCTCGGGCCGCGGGTGCCGTACGGCGTGCGCCCCCGACGGCTCGAGGAGATCGCCGCGGTCGTCCGGGACCGTCTGGCGGACCCGTCGCTCAACCCGGACTCGCCCGGTGACGTCCTGAAGTCGCTGCGCCGCGCGGGTTTCATGGTGACGAGCACGCGGAAGTGGGAGCTGCAGGAGATCGAGCACCCGGTGATCGAACCGTTGCTCGAGTACAAGCGGCTCGCGCGGCTGCTCACGGCCAACGGGTGGACCTGGCTCGACGAGTGGGTCCGGGACGGCCGGTTCCACCCGAAGTACCTGGTGGGCGGGGTCGTCACCGGGCGGTGGGCGGCCGACGGCGGGGGAGCGATGCAGCTGCCGAAGCTCGTCCGACCCGCGGTGGTCGCGGACGACGGGTGGAAGCTCGTCGTGGCCGACGCTGCGCAGCTGGAACCCCGCGTGCTCGCGGCGATGTCCGGCGACCGGGCGATGGCGGCGGCGGGGGACGGGCGCGACCTGTACGACGGCGTGGTCGCCTCCGGGGCGGTCGAGAGCCGTCAGCAGGCGAAGGGCGCGATGCTCGGCGCGATGTACGGGGCGACCCAGGGCGAGGGCGGCCGGCTCGTGCCGAGACTCGCACGGGCGTTCCCGGACGCGATCCGGCTCGTCGAACGGGCTGCGCGGGCCGGTGAACGCGGTGAACCCGTGACGACACTGCTCGGACGGACGTCGCCGGTACCAGAGGCCTCCTGGTTCGAGGCGCGCAACCAGGCCTACACGGTGGAGGGGACCCCGGCGATGCAGCGTGCCGTGGAGTCGCGCGCGCGGAGCTGGGGGCGGTTCACCCGCAACTTCATCGTGCAGGGCACAGCCGCCGAGTGGGCGTTGGCGTGGATGGGGTCGCTGCGGTCGAGGCTCGCCGAACGATTCCCGGGCCCGGTCACCGACGGGCCGCACCTGGTGTTCTTCGTGCACGACGAGATCGTCGTGCACACACCGGCCGAGCACGCCGACTGGGTGGCCGAGCAGGTCCGTGCAGCTGCCGCCGACGCCGGGCGCCTGCTGTTCCGGGACTTCCCGGTCGTCTTCCCCCTCTCGGTCGCGATCGTCGACGACTACGGCGCCGCGAAGGACTGATCGCTGCTCGACGGCTGCGCTGGCGCGGGCGCCCTCGGGTGTCGTCGGGCAGGGTGGTGCGATGCAGACCGATCGCTCCGAGGAGCCCGACCACCACGTCGGCGACGTCGACCTCACGACGTGGCGCACCCGTGCGGGACGGACCGGTGCCGATCGGTGGTCGGCGCTCGGTGACCGGTGGGGTGCGCTCCCGCTCCTGGTGCTGACACTCGCGATCGGCATCGGGGTCGCCGTCGTCGCGACCTGGGCGGCGTCCGAGGTCTACGACGCCGTGCGGGAAGCCGACGACGTCGCCGTGCTCGACCGTCCGGTGCTCGACTGGATGCTCACCCTTCGGTCACCGCTGGCCGACACCCTCGTGACGTGGTGGACCGACGTCGCGGGCACCATCGGGATGCCGATCGTGGCGCTGGGCTTCCTGGTGGTGTTCACGATCCAGCGTCGGGCGTGGACGCCGCTCGTGCTGCTCGTCGCGGCGAGCGGCGGATCGCTGCTCATGACGATCGCCGGCAAGGACCTCATCGGCCGAGCACGACCGCCGCTCACTGACGCGGTCCCGCCGTACGAGCACTCGCCGTCCTTCCCGTCCGGTCACACCCTCAACGCGACGGTCATCGTCGGCACGATCGTGTACCTCCTGCTGCTCCGGCAGTCGCGGCTCGTGACACGGGTGTGGACGATCATCGCCGGGACGGTGTTCGTCGTGTCGGTCGGCATCTCTCGGGTGTTCCTCGGGCACCACTGGCTCACCGACGTGCTCGCGGCGTGGGCGCTCGGGCTGGCGTGGCTCGCCCTGGTGATCACCGCGCACCGGCTCTACCTGACGGCGCTGCGTCGAGGTGCACGACCGGTGAAGCCGCTGCGCGACCGCGGCGCGAACTGAGGGATGCGAGCGATGTCCACAGGCCTTCGTGCCGCGGAGTGGATCACGGAAGGATCGGAGCGCCGGCCGGGACTCCAGGCGAAGCCCGGCCGGACTCGATGAAGCACGAGATGAGCCCCCGGCGGCAACCGGGGGCTCATCTCACCTCGTGAAGAGGTCAGTGGTCTGAGTTGCGGAGAAACTCGTACCGCACGGTGTCGAGTCTACGCGGCACCCGATCTCGACCACCCGGTCCTCCCGAGTCCCGTCAGGCGCTCACGGTAGGTTGCCCCGCATGGAAGAACGGGTCTTCGGCGGTCGGTACCGCGTCACGGGCACGCTCGGGCACGGGGGCATGGCCTCCGTCTACCGCGCGGTCGACGAGCAGCTCGGCCGCGAGGTCGCCGTCAAGGTGTTCCGCATCGGGCCGGTCGACCACGGTGAACGGGCCCGTGCGGAAGCGGAGATCCAGACGCTGGCGGCCCTGCGCAGCCCCGCGCTCGTCACGCTCTACGACGCTGCACTGGACGACCTGGACGGCGACTCGTACCTCGTGATGGAGCTCGTCCCCGGGAGCGACCTCGCCACCCGGTTGCGCGAGGGCGTGTTGGACCGAGCGACGACCGCGCGCGTCGGGGCGCAGGTCGCGGACGGCCTCGCCGCAGTGCACGCGCAGGGGATCGTGCACCGTGACGTGAAGCCGGCGAACGTGCTCCTGGAGTCGGACGGGTCCCACGTGAAGCTCGCGGACTTCGGCATCGCCCTGCTCCGCGACGCTGCACGGGTCACCGGGACCGGCACGGTGATGGGCACGGCCGCGTACCTCGCTCCGGAGCAGGTCCTCGCGCAGGGCATCACGGGCAAGGCGGACGTCTACGCACTCGGGCTGGTGCTGCTCGAGTGCCTGACCGGGCGGCAGCCGTTCCCCGGGAGCGCCGTGGAGTCCGCCACCGCACGGCTGACGCGCAGTCCGGAGATCGACCAGCACCTGCCCACCGCGTGGCGGACGCTCCTGCACGTGATGACGGCGCAGGACCCGGGGGACCGGCCCACCGCCGAGGAAGCCGCGCAGCGCCTGCGTGCGCTCCAGTACGACGACGCCGCGCCCGCCACGCAGCTCCTGCCCGGCGGCCCGGGCACCGTGACGCAGGCCGGCGGAGCGGCCGCGGCTGCTGCCGGTGGAGCTGCAGTCGGCGCCGCGGGAGCCGCCCACGCGGACGACGCGACGCGCGCGATGCCCGTGAGCAGTGCCTCCAGTCCGACGCCCGGCGACGGCGACGCCGACGCGACCCGCGTGCTGCAGTCGCAGCAGCCCGCGTCCGACGACGTCGCGACCACCGTGCTCGGCGCCCAGCGCGGCGCACCCGGTGCTGGCGTCCCGCGCGGACCGGTGGCCGCGCCCCCGGCGCAGGTGCCCGACGAACCGAAGCGGCGCCGTCGGGGCCCGATCATCGCGGCGGTCGTCGTGGTGATCCTCGTCCTGATCGGCATCGCGGTCGCGGTGTTCGCCCTGGGTGGCGACGACACCCCGGCGCCGACGGACTCGAGCACGCCGTCGACGTCCTCCGAGCCGGAGCAGCAACCCTCCGACGAACAGCAGCCGAGCGAGCCCGAGCAGCAGCCCAGCGAGCCGGAGCAGCAGCCGAGCGAGCCCGAGCAGCAGCCGAGCGAGCCGGAGCAGCCCGAACAGCCGAGCAACCCAGCGGACGACCCGTCGGTGGGCCCGCAGCCGAGTGCTCCGGTCACCAACCCGGTGCAGGACCCGCAGAGCGGCACGGACACGGGCTCGGCCGCGGACATCAGCGAGCCCGGCAACTCCGGGAACGCTCCGGGCCACAACAAGACGGACGGCTGACACGCCGGAGGTTTTCATCCAGACACTGGACCAAATAGGCTGACACCGTGCGAGAGCTGCAACGGAGCGGTGGGCCGACGACGGCCGTCGCGGCCAGGAACCAGGCCGGATTCGAGTCCCCCGAGGGGTACCTCGTCGAACGCGGAGCGGGGGAGACGACCGTCACGGCGATCGTGCCCGGCTTCGACGGACGGACGATCGAGGTCGGGCAGGAGCTCTCCTGGGTCTGGTTCCCGGAGCGCACGCTGCCCGAGGGCGCGTCCGAACCGACCGAAGCCGACCTCCCGCACTTCTGGGACGCGACGGCGTTCTCGCTCGACGTCGTCTTCGACGACGGCTCCCGACTGAGCGACGGCGCGGGCCCGGCACGTGACCAGTACGGTGACACGCTCACGCCTGCAGGACAGGACGCGGCACGCAAGCAGTGGGTCGACCAGTGGAACCGCCGAGCAGTGGACCTCACGCCGTTCGCGGGTCGCGTCGTGGACCGCCTGGAGGCACGGCTCGGCTCCGCCCCGCAGCACACACCGGACGACGGGGAGCGTCCGGTACTGCGCGGCTGGCTCGACGCCGTCCGCATCGAGGCCGCACGCCCGGCCCCCACGACCCCGCTCGGCCACGTCCGCACCACCCGCGGCACCCAGGCGTCGTCCCGGTTCTCCCGCGGCAACAACGCCCCGCTCGTCGGGATCCCGCACGGTGGCGTGTTCGGCCTGCCGATGACCGACGCCTCGAGCAACCGGTGGCCGTACGCGTACCAGGAGCACGACCGGGTCGACGGGTCGGGTCGACTGCGTCCTGCGATCCAGGCCTTCGCGACGAGTCACATCCCGTCGCCGTGGATGGGGGACCGCGGGGTGTTCCAGGTCATGCCGTCCCCGCTCGAGACCCCCGATCCGGACTGCGCAGCGCGCGCGCTCGGGTTCGACCACGACCACGAGGACGACGGGCCGCACCGCTACCGCGTCGACCTCGACGGCGGCGTCACCGCGGAGATGACCGCGGGGGAGTTCGCCCTCGGTTTCCGGTTCACGGGCGCGCGCAGCATCGTGCTCGACCACCACGGCCGGGTGTCGGACGTCACCGTGACGGTCACCGACGGCGCCGCCGTCGTCGAGGCCGTCCTCGACGACCGGCCCGGGACGCCGCCCCACTTCGTGCACGTCCGGGTCCCCGGGGTGACGGCCGACCACACCACCGTCGGCGACCGCGAACTGCGGGGCTGGCTGTCGGTGACCGGCGACACCGACGTCGTGCTCGGCATCTCGACGGTGTCGTTCGCGGACGCCCGGGCGAACCTCGACGCCGCGGGCACGTTCGACGCGATGCGCGCCCGTGCCGAGGAGCTCTGGACGGAGAAGCTCGCCACGCTCTCCGTCGACGGCGCGACCCCCGACCAGCTGACGAGCCTGTACTCGGGGCTGTACCGCCTGTTCCTCTACCCGAACCGTGCCGGCGAGACCGCGCTCACCGGGACGCCGCACCACCGCTCCCCGTACGGCGCCGTGCAGGCCCAACCGATCCGGGACGAACCGGGACCCGAGGTCGTCGAGGGGCCGTTCACCACCACGAACGGGTTCTGGGACACCTACCGGACCGCCTGGCCCCTGCTCGCGCTGCTCACCCCGGACACGGCGGGCGAGCTCGCGCAGGGCTTCGTCGAGCACCACCACGACGGCGGGTGGACGCCGCGGTGGAGTGCCCCCGGTGCCGAGGACTGCATGACCGGGACCACGAGCGACACCGTCTTCGCGGACCTGGCGGTGAAGGGCGTCACCGGGTTCGACCTGACGGAGGCGTACCGGAGCGCACTGCGCAACGCGACCGTCCCGCCGAGGGACGAGCGTGTCGGACGCAAGGGGAGCCTCCCGGGCGCCTTCCGGGGCCACGTCGACACCGGGACCAGCGAAGGAATGTCCTGGACCCTCGACGCGGCCATCAACGACTGGGGTCTCGCCGTGATGGCGGGTCTGCTCGCCTCGCGCGCCGAGACGCCGGCCGACCTCGCACGGTACGAAGCCGAAGCGGAGTGGTTCGCACGACGCTCCCTGCAGTACCGGAACGTCTTCGACTCCGAACGCGGCTTCTTCATCGGCCGGGACCCCGACGGTTCGTGGCGGGTCGGAACCGAGTTCGACCCCCGGGACTGGGGCGACGACTACACCGAGACCAACGCGTGGGGTACTGCCTTCACCGCGCCGCACGACGGTGCCGGGGTGGTCGACCTGCACGGCGGCCCGGAACGGTTCGACGCGGCGATCGACGCGTTCTTCGCGACCCCCGAGACCGGCGCGACCGCGCACGCCGGCTCGTACGGCTTCCCGATCCACGAGATGACCGAGGCCCGAGACGTCCGGATGGGCATGCTCGGGCTCTCCAACCAGCCCGCGCACCACATCCCCTTCTTCCCGATGTTCACCGGGCGCCACGACGACGCCCACCGGATCGTCCGGGACTGCCTCGAGCGCCTGTTCGTCGGATCCGACCTCGGCCAGGGCTACCCCGGCGACGAGGACAACGGCGAGATGAGCGCCTGGTACGTCTTCGCGACGATCGGCCTGTACCCGTTGGCACCCTCGACGGGTTCCTACGTGCTCGTGCCGCCGTCGGTCCGGAGGACGGTGCTGCAGCAGCCGGGAGGCGCTTCCACCGTCATCGAGGTCGCCGCCGGTTCCGCAGGCGCGTACGTCGCGTCGGTGACGGTCGACGGCTCGCCCTGGACGTCGGTCAGCATCCCGCACGCGGTGGTCGTGTCGGGGTCGCACATCGTCTTCACGCTGTCGTCCGAGCCGCAGGGCTGGGCGTCCGACACCCGCCCGGTGTCCGCGTCCGACGTGCACGGGTACCGGGACACCCCGGTCGACCTGCTGCCCGTGGGGCTCGCGCCGCTCAGCGACGACACCGGTCGGACGGTCACGGCGCTGACCGCTGGGACGTCGGTCTCGTTCGAGGTCGCAGCGGTCCCCACGTCGCTCTACACGGTCACCGCGTCCGAACCCGGCGTCTACTCGTGGGACGCGTCGCTCGGGGACACCCGCGTCGCCGTGCAGGACGCGGTGTTCGACTGGGCTGGGCAGACCCGGGTGTTCCGGCTGCAGGGGACCGGCACCGCGTTCTCGCTCTCCGCGGTGTCCGACCTGCCGCTCACGCAGCTCGAACTGATCGCGGCGGACACCCCGGAGGGCTGATCGCGCGTTCTCCGGAGGCTCTTGGGCGATTGCCAACCGCGTCGGGCATGCTCGGGCGCATGTCGATCGCGAACTCGTGGGACCCGTCCGGAGGCCGTGCCATCCCCGAGGACCAGGTGAAGGAAGACGGGCTGGAGCTCGACGAGGACCCGGCGATGCTCGGGATCTCGTTCGACGTCGTCGGTGGGGCGTCCGCCGATCCCGCCGCGGTCTCGCCCGTGGACGTCAGCGTGCCGAGCGCCCCGAGCTCTGCCGACTGACCGGTTCGGCACGCCTTCGCACAACCAAAGTCACCCCGAACAACGCGCGTGCGCAGTTCGGGGTGACTTTGGTTGTGCGGCCGGCTCGATGATCGGGCGGTACCCTGCCCGATCCGCTCAGGGAACGGTGTGCCCCGCGGCGGTGAACACGCGGTACCACTCCTCGCGCGAGAGCACCACGTCCGACCCTGCTGCCGAGTCCCGGACGCGCTGCGGGTTCGTCGTGCCGAGGACGACCTGGAAGTGGGCCGGGTGCCGGGTGATCCACGCCACGGCGATGCCCGTCGGGGTGACCCCGTGCGCGGCCGCGAGCTCGTCGAGCACGTCGTTCAGCTCGGCGTAGTGCTCGCGGTCGCCGAGGAAGACGCCGTCGAAGAAGCCCTTCTGGAACGGCGACCATGCCTGCAGCGTGACGTCGTTGCTGCGCGAGTAGTTGAGGATGTCGTTGTCGCGGTCGATCGACTGGTCGAGGCCGCCCATGTTCGCCGTGACGCCCTGCGAGATGACGTTCGCGTGCGTGATGCTCAGCTGCACCTGGTTGAACGCGAGCGGCTGCCGGACGTGCTTCTTGAGCAGCTCGACCTGGCCGGGGGTGTGGTTCGAGACGCCGAAGTGGTGCACCTTGCCGGCGGCGTGCAGTTCGTCGAAGGCCTTCGCGACCTCTTCCGGCTCGACGAGCGCATCGGGCCGGTGCAGGAGCAGGACGTCGATGAAGTCGGTGCGGAGCGCGGCCAGCGACTCGTCGACCGATTCGATGATGTGCTCGTACGAGAAGTCGAAGTACGCGCCGTTCGCGGTCGGGCGGATGCCGACCTTGGTCTGCAGCACGATCTCCGCGCGCTCGGACGGCGACAGGGTGACGGCCGAGCCGAACCGCTCCTCGCAGCCGTGCCACCCGCCGTAGACCGCGGCGTGGTCGAACATCGTCACGCCGGCGTCGCGCGAGGCGGCGTAGAGCGCGCGGATGTCCTCGTCGCTCATGTCGTTGATCCGCATCAGGCCGACGATGACGTCGGAGGCGGTGAGGTCCGTCTGTGGCAACTCCAGTGTCTTCACGCCCTCGATCCTGCCACCGGCACCGCCGGACAGGCAGGCCCTGCCCGTACCCGTCAGGACCTACGGCAGCAGGACGGCGACGACGCCGGACCCGTCGGCCCAGGTGCCCGTGAGGGTCGCTCCAGCGGGCAGGACGGCGCCGACGACCCGTGCGATGACGAGGGACCCGTGATCGGTGTCGATCTCGGTCGTGTCGTCAGCGGTGCGCACGACGACCGAGGACACCGTCGGCGAGTCCGGCGCGGTGCCGCTGCCGATCGCCGTGCCCTCCTTCTCCCACGTTCCCGGGGCGCCGTCCCGGGTGAGTTCGGCCTCATGGCCGCCGGTCGCGATCGCGCGGCGCAGGACGTCGGCGTACACGGGGTCGCCCGCGGCGTCGTACACCCAGCGGCGTCCGAGGACGGAGTGGTCCATCTCGGTGACGAGGAAGTCCTCGGCACCGGCCAGTGGCGCCCCACGGTAGGTCAGGGGAGCGTGCAGCGTGCGTCCGTCGGGGGTCCGCACCAGGATCGTCTCGACGCCGACCTCGCCCTCGGGGTCGTCGAACCGGAACTTCCCCGCGATGGTGAGGTCCTCGCCGTCGGTCACCCCGCTCCACTGCTGGGTGGGCAACCAGGCGGCGAGCGCCTCGGCCTTCGACGGACGGAGTTCTGCCTGGTGGATGACAGCCATGTACCGACCGTACCGATGGTCGGTGCACGTCGATGTTCAGTGCGCGTCAGTGCACGGAGAACCAGCCGTCGACCGCGATCGACTGCCCGGTGACGTACGCCGACCCGTCCCCGGCGAGGAACACCGCGGCGGCGGCGAAGTCCGACGCGAGTCCGTTCCGCCCGACCAGGGTCCGCGCCGCGAGGGCGGCGACCGTCGCGGGGTCGGCGCTGAGCCGCCGGTTCAGCGGCGTCTGCACGAAACCCGGGACGAGGACGTTGGAGGTGACCCCCTGCCCGGACCAGGCCTCTGCTTGGGACCGGGCCAGTGCCTCCAGGCCGGCCTTGGAGACCCCGTACGCACCGCTGGCCGCGAAGGGGCGGTGGGCCTGCTGCGAGCTGATGCTGATGATGCGGCCGTGGCCGCGCGCCGCCATGCCGGGAGCGAGCCGCTGCCCCAGGACGAACGGTGCGTCGAGGTTCACCGCCATCGTGGCGTCCCAGCTGTCCTCGTCGAGTTCGGCCATCGGTGGGCGGAGGTTGATCCCCGCCGAGTTCACGAGGACGTCGACGGTCCCGGCGGCGTCGGCGAGCGCGTGGGCTCCGGCGCGGGAGGACAGGTCGGCGACGATGCCGTCGGCCGACCCGCCGTCACGCCGGATCGCGGCGACCGTGTCGTCGATCGTCGCGGCGGTGCGGGCCGCGACGAGCACGTGTGCACCGGCGTCGGCGAGCGCGGAGGCGATGGCCCGACCGATCCCGGAACTCCCGCCGGTGACCAGCGCGGTGCGACCGTCGAGTCCGAAGAGCTGCTGCAGCGACATCCGGTCAGGCTACCGACGCCCGTACGCTGGTCTCCGTGCGCGACGACCTCCTGCCCGTGCTCGCGTGCCCCGTCTGCGCCGAGCCCCTCGGTCGTGTCGACGGCGGCCAGGTCGGCTGCGCCGCGGGCCACCGCTTCGACGAGGCGAAGCAGGGCCACCTGACGCTGCTGCCCGCGAAGCGACGCGCGCTGACCGCGGACACCCCGGAGATGGTCGACGCGCGTCTGCGATTCCTGGGGCGCGGCCACTACGCGCCCGTCGAGCGGGCGCTCGCCGCGGTGGTCGCGTCGGTGGACGCGCCGGGCGTGGTCCTCGACGTCGGGTCGGGACCGGGCAGCTACCTCGCGCACGTGCTGACAGCAGGCGGCGTTCCTGACTGGGCCCACGCCGCCGGTCCCGACGCGACGCGGCAGCGACGGGCCGGCCGTGCCGGTGGGGAGAGGCTCGGGGTGGCGTTGGACCTGTCGGCCGTCGCGATCCGGCGAGCGGCTCGGGCACACGAGCGTGCGGGAGCCGTCGTCGGGGACGTGACCGAGCGCCTCCCGGTCGTCGACGGCGCGGCCGCCGTCGTGCTCGACGTCTTCGCCCCACGGAACCAGACCGAGTACGCCCGCGTGCTGCACCCCGACGGCGTGCTCGCGGTGGTGACCCCGCGGACCGGGCACCTGGCCGAGCTCGCGGAGGCCACGATCTCGGTGGGCCCGGAGAAGGAACGGCGTCTGCACGACTCCCTGACGCCGGCGTTCGTGCTGCGGTCGTCGGAGGACCTCACCTGGACGATGGACCTCTCCGCCGAGGACGTCCACGACGTGGTGCACATGGGGCCGAGCCACCACCACGTCGACCCGGACACGGTGTTCGCCCCCGCGACGGTGACGGCCGCGGTGACGGTCAGCACGTGGAGCCCGGCAGCGCAGTCGACGGTCGAGTCCTAGGACCCGCCGCGCTCGATCTGTCGCCGAGCGGTGTGCGCTCTCCCACGCGCCCGGTCGACCGCGATGCCGATCCGGGCGAGCAGGAGCACGGCACCGACGACCCCGGCTGCGATCGGCGTCACGAACAGCCCGAGGTCCATCCCCGGCATCCGCCAGAAGTCGATCGACCACGCCGCGGTGCCGGCGAACCCGAGCAGCAGTCCGGCACGCCACCACCAGCGACCTGGCAGCGGTCCGACGCCGAGGGCGGCGAGCACCAGGAGCGCCCAGCACCCTTCCGGAGCGAAGGACCGCGGGTCGTTCGTGCCGCAGCTCGACACGGCGCACTCCCACACGACCTGGTCGGCGACGCCGGCGTACCAGTGGAACAGCGCAGCCGCCGCGACGACGGCGAGCAGCGCGACCGGCGGTCCGGCCCAGCGCCAGACCCGGCCGAACCGGGAGCGACGACGGCGAGCTGCCACCCATCCGCCGCCGAGCTCGTAACCGGGCATCGGGCGGAACTCGGGCATGCCGGCACGCTACCCGCGACCGGATTTCGTGGGGAAGTGGCTCGGAAAGCGCCGCGCGGCCCGGGCAGGTCCCCGAGCCGCGCCGGCGTCCTACTCGCTCGGGGCGACGTCGAGCTGCCAGACCACACCGAAGCGGTCGCGCAGCTGTCCCGCGAGCGGCGCCCACGGCGTCGGGCCGAGCGGCTGGCGGATCTCGGCCCCCTCGGACAGCAGTGTCCAGGAGCGTTCGATCTCGGCCGCGTCGTCGCCGTGCACGAACACGTAGAACGCGTTCGCGCCCTGGTCGTACGGCTGGTCGGGCCAGACGTCGAACGCCATGACCCGGAAGCCGGCGTCGGTGGCGACCTGACCCCACACGATCCGGTCCGCCCAGGCCGGGTCCTGGGATGCGCCCATCGCGCCGTACGTCATGGCGGCGACCTCGCCGCCGAAGACCGTGGCGTAGAAGTCGAGGGCCGCGCGGGCCTGTCCGTCGAAGTTGAGGTGGGTTGTCGTTTCGATGCTCATGAGACGAGCATCCCGGCCATTGCGGTCAGATCGTGTCCGCTTCTCCGGCGATACTGATCGACATGTCCGGTCCGTCCTCGCGCATGCTCGCCCTGCTCTCGCTGCTGCAGGTGCACCGCGACTGGCCCGGCGACGAGCTCGCCAGCCGGCTCGAGGTCAGCCCCCGCACGCTCCGGCGCGACGTCGACCGGCTCCGCGAGCTGGGCTACCGGGTGGAGGCGCTCCGGGGTCCGGCCGGCGGGTACCGCCTCGCCGCAGGCTCGGACCTGCCGCCGCTCCTGTTCGACGACGACCAGGCGGTCGCGATCGCCCTGGCGCTCGCCGTGGCGCCGGCATCGGGAGCGGACATCGCCGAGTCGGCCGCGCGGGCGCTCGCGACCGTCCGGCAGGTGATGCCGGCGCGGCTCCGCACCCGGATCGACGCGGTCGAGGCGCTCACGACGCCCGGCTCCACCCGGACCGACCCGGAGGTCTTCGTCGCCGTCAGCGAGGCCGTGCACCTCCGAGAGCTCCTCCGATTCGGCTACGGCGACGACGAGACGGCGCACCGGGTCGAACCGCACGCGGTCGTCGCCCGGAACGGCCGCTGGTACCTCCTCGACTGGGACCTCGAACGCCAGGACTGGCGCACCCACCGGATCGACCGGATCACGCCGCGGACGCGGACCCGGGTGTCGTTCACGCCGCGGGCGATCCCGGGCGGTGACGCCGTGGCCTTCGTGTCCGCGCGGTTCAAGGGATCGGCCCACGAGGACGTCTGGCCCTGCGTCGGCACCGCGGTCCTCGAGGTGTCGGCCCGGACCATCGCGCCGTACCTGCCCGCGGACGCCGAGCTCGAACCGCTCGGACCCGACCGGTGCCGACTCACCCGGGGATCGTGGTCGTGGGAGGGGCTCGCCGCAGCCTTCGCGGCATCCGCGGCGGACTACACGGTGGAGGGGCCGCAGGAACTCCGTACCGCGACGGCCGCCCTGGCCGAACGGCTGCGGGGAGCGAGCGCGCGTTAGCGAGGCGCATGCGTCCGCCAGGAGCGCGTTAGGGATCCGTCAGGACCGACCTGGAGGCGCGGCGCAGGATCCAGCATCGGTTCGGCACCACACGTGGTGCCGTCCGCGTCGCCCGGCGCGGACCCCGTGACCTTCTGGAGTCCCTCGTGTTCGACGTCTTCGTCGTCGCCGGTGTCCTCGCCGTGTTCGGCGTGGTGGCACTGATCGCCAAGGGGGTGGAGCGGCTGTGATCGTCATCACCATCGCGGCCGCCGTCCTCGGCATCGCCGCTGTCGTGTACCTCGTCTGGGCGCTCGTGCGCCCGGAGAAGTTCTGATGAGCACGACGGACACGTGGGCGGGCATCGTCCAGGTCGCCACGCTCGTCCTGCTCCTCGTCGTCGCGTACCGCCCGCTCGGCGACTGGATGGCGCGGGTGTTCACCCCGGTCCGCCACAGCCGTGTCGAGCGAGGGGTCTACCGGATCATCGGCGTCGACCCGGACGCCGAGCAGTCGTGGCCCGCGTACCTCCGGGGCGTCCTGCTCTTCAGCGCCGTCGGGGTCCTCCTCGTCTACCTGCTCCAGCGCATCCAGGTCGTGCTCCCCGGGGACCTCGGACTGCCGAACGTCGGACCGTCGCTCGCCTTCAACACCGCGGCGTCGTTCGTGGCGAACACGAACTGGCAGTCCTACTCGCCCGAGGCCACCGTCGGGTACTCGGTCCAGATGGCCGGGCTCGCCGTGCAGAACTTCCTGTCCGCAGCGGTCGGCCTCGCGGTCGCCGTCGCACTGGTCCGCGGGTTCGCCCGTCGGAAGTCCGGCACGCTCGGCAACGTCTGGGTGGACATCGTCCGCGGGACCGCCCGGCTCCTGCTGCCCGGCGCGTTCGTGTTCGCGATCGTGCTCGTCGCCGGCGGCGTCATCCAGTCGTGGGGGAGCGGCACCGACGTCACGACCCTGGTCGGCGGGACGCAGCACATCCCGGACGGGTTCGTCGCCTCGCAGGAGGCCATCAAGGAACTCGGGACGAACGGCGGCGGCTACTTCAACGCGAACTCGGCGCACCCGTTCGAGAACCCGCAGGCGTGGACCAACCTCGTCGAGGTCTTCCTCATGCTCGTGATCCCGTTCTCGCTGCCGCGCACCTTCGGGCGCCTGGTGGGCGACGACCGGCAGGGCTACGCGATCCTCGCCGTGATGGGCGCGATCTTCCTCGTGTCGCTCTCAGTGATGTCCATCGCCGAACTCGGCGCCGGCGGGACCGCGACCCACGCAGCCGGGGCAGCGCTCGAGGGCAAGGAGATGCGCTTCGGCATCCTCGGCACCACGCTCTTCGGGACCACCTCGACCGCGACGTCGACAGGTGCGGTGAACGGGATGTTCGACAGCTTCACGCCGATCGGCGGGATGATGGCGCTCGTCAACATGATGCTCGGCGAGGTCACCCCTGGTGGTGTCGGCTCCGGCCTCTACGGGATGCTCGTGCTCGCCGTCATCACCGTCTTCATCGGCGGGCTCCTCGTCGGCCGGACCCCCGAGTACCTCGGCAAGAAGATCCGCGCCCGCGAGATGACCTTCGCGTCGCTGTACGTCCTCGTCACCCCGACCCTGGTGCTGCTCGGCACCGGACTGTCCCTGGTCATCCCGGGCGTCCGCGAACAGGTCCTCGGGACGTCGATCTTCAACCCGGGCAACCACGGGCTGTCGGAGCTGCTGTACGCGTTCACCTCCGGTGCGAACAACAACGGCTCGGCGTTCGGCGGGCTCACCGCGAACACGACGTGGATGAACTCCGCGCTCGGCGTCGTGATGCTGCTCGGCCGGTTCGTGCCGATGGTGTTCGTCCTGGCGCTCGCCGGGTCGCTCGCGTCGCAGGACCGCGTGCCGGAGACCGTCGGCACCCTGCCCACCCACCGACCCCTGTTCGTCGTGCTGCTCGGCGGCGTCGCCGTCGTCGTCACCGCGCTCACCTACTTCCCGGTGCTCGCACTGGGCCCGCTCGCAGAAGCCCTCGTCCGATGAAAGCCGAACCCATGACCGTCGCGACCTCCGAGCACGAGGCGAGCACCGCCTCCAGGCCGGCCACCCGCTCGTCCGCCTTCGGACCCCGCCAACTCGTGGCGGGCCTCCCGGGCGCGCTCCGCAAACTCGATCCGCGACTCATGTGGCGGAACCCCGTGATGTTCATCGTCGAGGTCGGCGCCGCGGTGACCACCGCGACCGCGTTCGTCGAACCGTCCGTCTTCACCGCCGCCATCGCCGTCTGGCTGTGGCTGACCGTCGTCTTCGCGAACCTGGCGGAGGCCGTCGCCGAGGGCCGCGGCAAGGCGCAGGCCGACACCCTGCGGAAGACCCGGTCCACCACCAGCGCACGCCGCGTCACGCGGTACGACCCGGCGGACCCGGCCGCGCTGTCGGCCGTGACCGAGGAGATCGCCTCGGTCGACCTCGCGAAGGGCGACCTGGTGGTGGTCGTCGCGGGCGAGGTGATCCCGGGCGACGGCGACGTCGTGGACGGCATCGCCTCGGTCGACGAGTCCGCCGTCACCGGTGAGTCGGCGCCCGTCATCCGTGAGTCCGGTGGTGATCGCAGCGCCGTCACCGGCGGCACCCGCGTGCTGTCGGACCGGATCGTGGTGCGCATCACGTCGACCCCGGGTGAGACCTTCATCGACCGGATGATCCGGCTCGTCGAGGGCGCCGCCCGGCAGAAGACCCCGAACGAGATCGCGCTGAACATCCTGCTCGCGTCGCTGTCCATCGTGTTCGTGATCGTCTGCCTGACCATGCAGCCGATCGCCGGGCTCGTCGGGGCGACCGTGAGCGTGCCCGTCCTCATCGCGCTGCTCGTCTGCCTCATCCCGACGACCATCGGCGCGCTGCTCTCCGCGATCGGCATCGCCGGCATGGACCGACTCGTGCAGCACAACGTGCTCGCGATGTCCGGCCGTGCCGTCGAGGCCGCCGGGGACATCACCACCCTGCTGCTCGACAAGACCGGGACGATCACGTACGGCAACCGTCGGGCGTCCCGCGTGGTGCCGATCGCCGGCGTCAGCGAGGGAGACCTGCTCGCCGCGTCCGCGCTGTCGTCCGCTGCCGACTCGACCCCCGAGGGCCGGTCGATCGTGGAGCTCGCCGCAGCCGCCGGTGTGACGACCGGGCTGCCGGCGGGGGCCACCGAGGTGCCGTTCACCGCGCAGACCCGCATGTCCGGTGTCGACCTGGCCGACGGGACCCAGGTCCGCAAGGGCGCCGCGGGCGCACTGCTCGCCTGGGCGGGCACCGAGAGCCGCGAGATCGACGAGACCGTCGTCGCGATCTCGGACGAGGGCGGCACCCCGCTCGTCGTCGCACGGCGCGACCCGTCCGGAGCCGTCTCGCTGCTCGGTGTGGTGCACCTCAAGGACGTCGTGAAGGACGGCATGGCCGCCCGGTTCGCCGAGATGCGCGAGATGGGCATCCGCACGGTGATGATCACCGGCGACAACCCCCGTACGGCCGCAGCGATCGCCGCCGAGGCCGGGGTCGACGACTTCCTCGCCGAGGCCACCCCGGAGGACAAGCTCGCGTACATCAAGCGCGAGCAGGAGGGCGGCAACCTCGTCGCGATGACGGGCGACGGCACCAACGACGCCCCCGCCCTTGCGCAGGCGGACGTCGGCGTGGCGATGAACACCGGGACGACCGCGGCGAAGGAGGCCGGCAACATGGTCGACCTCGACTCGGACCCGACGAAGCTCATCGACGTCGTCCGGATCGGGAAGCAGCTGCTCATCACCCGCGGCGCGCTCACGACGTTCTCGATCGCGAACGACATCGCCAAGTACTTCGCGATCATCCCCGCGATGTTCCAGGCGGCGTTCCCCGGACTGGCCGCGCTCAACATCATGGGGCTGCACAGTCCGTCGTCGGCGATCCTGTCGGCGGTCGTGTTCAACGCGCTCGTCATCGTGGCGCTCATCCCGTTGTCCCTGCGCGGCGTCACGTACCGCGCGGCGGCGGCGTCGTCGATCCTCGGCCGCAACCTGCTCGTGTACGGGCTCGGCGGCGTCATCGTCCCCTTCATCGGCATCAAGCTCATCGACCTCGTGGTCGGTCTCATCCCGGGGTTCTCCTCATGACATCTGCATCTCGTTCGTCGTTCCGCTCGCTCGGGGTCGCCGTCCGGCTCACCCTGCTCAGCACCGTGGTGCTCGGCATCGCCTACCCGCTCGCCGTCTGGGGTGTCGGCCAGGCCGCGTTCCACGACCAGGCCAACGGGTCGATGGTGACCTCGTCCGACGGGACGACCGTCGGTTCGTCCCTGATCGGGCAGTCCTTCGACGGGAAGTCCGCCGACGAGTGGTTCCAGTCGCGGCCGAGTGCCGCGGGGGAGAAGGGCTACGACGCCGGCGCCTCGAGCGGGTCGAACCTCGGGCCGTCCAACCCGGACCTCCGGAAGGCGATCGAAGCGCGCAGGGCGGCTGTGGCGAAGGCCGACGGCGTGCCCGCGTCGGAGGTACCGGCGGACGCGGTGACGGCATCGGGTTCCGGTCTCGACCCGGACATCAGCCCGGCGTACGCGGAGCAGCAGGTCGCCCGGGTGGCCTCGGCTCGGGGGCTGTCGGAGTCGGCAGTGCGGAAGCTCGTCGAACAGCACACCGAGGCCCGGCAGCTCGGGTTCCTCGGTGAGCCCGTGGTCAACGTCCTCGAGTTGAACCTGGCGCTCGCGAAGGCGTCGGCGTGACCCGTGGTGCGGATCGTCCCCGCACAACCAGAGTCACCCCGAACCGTGCGGAACCGCGGTTCGGGCGGACTTTGGTTGTGCGGGCGCTCCGAGCGCCCCGCACACGCGAGAGGATGAGCACGTGAAGCGCGGGAAGCTGCGGGTCCTGCTCGGTGCGGCACCCGGTGTCGGCAAGACGTTCACGATGCTCGAAGAGGGGCGTCGCCTGCTCGACGAGGGCCGGGACGTCGTCGTCGCCGTCGTCGAGACCCACGGGCGTGCTGCCACCGCGGCGCTGGTCGACGGGCTGGAGGTCGTCCCGCGTCGCGTGGTGGAGCACCGCGGGGTGGAGCTCGACGACATGGACCTCGAAGCGGTCCTCCGCCGGGCACCGGACGTGGCACTGGTCGACGAACTCGCCCACACGAACGCCCCCGACGGCCGGCACGAGAAGCGCTGGCAGGACGTCGAGGAGCTGCTCGCCGCCGGCATCTCCGTGGTGAGCACCGTGAACGTGCAGCACATGCAGTCCCTCGGCGACGTGGTCCGCGAGATCACCGGCACGGTCCAGCGCGAGACCGTCCCCGACGCAGTGGTGCGGGCTGCCGACCAGGTCGAGGTCGTGGACCTGGCCCCGGCGGCGCTCCGCGAACGGCTCTCGGACGGGCTCGTGTACCCGGCCGCCCGGATCGACGCGGCGCTCTCGAACTACTTCCGGCTCGGCAACCTCACCGCCCTGCGGGAGATCGCGCTGCTCTGGCTCGCCGACGAGGTCGACGACGCACTCAAGGCGTACCGTGCCGAGCACGGCATCGACCACCGCTGGGAGACCCGCGAGCGCGTGCTCGTCGCCCTGACCGGCGGACCAGAGGGCGAGACCCTCCTGCGCCGCGGGGCCCGGATCGCCGCGAGGAGCGCCGGGGGTGAACTCGCCGCCGTGCACGTCACGACGAACGACGGCCTCCGGGAACGCCACCCGGGAGCCCTCGGGAAGCAGCGCACCCTGCTCGAACAGCTCGGCGGGACCTACCACCAGGTGGTCGGCGACGACGTCCCGACGACGCTCGTGCGGTTCGCGAAGTCGATCGACGCGACGCAGATCGTGATCGGGGTGAGCCGCCGCAGCCGACTCGCCGCGGCCACGACCGGGCCGGGCATCGGCAACACGGTGATCCGTGAGTCGGGCGACATCGACGTGCACGTCGTCACGCACGAGCGAGCCGGCGGCGGCTTCGCCCTGCCGAAGCTCGGCGGCAGCCTGTCCCGGGGCCGGATCGTCGCCGCGTTCGTCCTCTCCCTGGTCGCCGGTCCGCTGCTCACCTGGCTGCTGTCGTTCAGCACCGACCCGGACTCGATCACAGTCGACGTGCTCGCGTACCAACTGCTCGTGCTCGTCGTGGCGCTCGTGGGCGGGATGTGGCCGGCGGTGTTCGCGGCGGTGCTGTCCGGGCTGAGCCTCGACTTCTTCTTCGTGCAACCCCTGCACATGGTCACCGTGCAGCAGCCCTGGCACCTCGTCGCCCTCGTCATGTACGTCATCAGCGCCGTGCTCGTGAGCTTCGTCGTGGACCGGTCGGCCCGTCGCTCGCGCGCTGCCCGGCGTGCCGCCGCCGAGTCGGGCCTCCTGATGGGCATCGCCGGCAGCGTGCTCCGCGGCGACGACGCCCTGCAGGCACTCCTCGACCGGACCCGCGAGGCCTTCGGCTTCGCGGGCGTCCGGATCCGTCAGGGCGACGACGTCCCGGCCACGTCGGGGACGTTCGGCGACACGCCGGACGCGGCCACGCGCCTCCAGTCCGGTGCCGTGCTCGAGTTCGCCGGCGCACCCGACGACCCGACCCAGCGTCGACTCCTGCGCGTCGTCGAGCAGCAGCTCGACGCCGCCGTCGAGCACCGCGACCTCACCCGCGCGGCGGTCGACGCGGAGCGGATCGCCGCGGCGGACCGCGTGCGGAGCGCCATCCTGGCGGCCGTCGGACACGACGTGCGGCGGCCGATCGCGGCCGCCTCGGCCGCCGTGCAGACGCTGCGCGCGTCCGACATCGAGCTGTCGCAGACCGACCGGGAGGCACTGCTCGCGACCGCCGACGAGAGCCTGCGTCAGCTGGCGGTCCTGTTGGCAGACCTGCTGGACGTCAGTCGCGTGCAGGCCGGGGTGCTCGCCGTCACCCCGGTGGCGCTCGCGATCGAGACGGTCGTCGCCCCGGCCCTGGACGAGCTCGAACTCGGGCCGGACGACGTCGACCTCGACCTGCCGGCGGACCTGCCGCCGGTGCTCGCCGACGCCGTCCTGCTCCAGCGCGTCGTCGTGAACCTCCTGGCGAACGCCGCACGCTACGCCCCCGTCGGCACGCGGATCCGGGTCGCCGCGAGCGCGTTCGGCGGGGGAGTGGAACTGCGCGTCGCCGACCAGGGACCGGGCATCCCCGCGGACCGCGTCGACGAGGTGTTCCAGCCGTTCCAGCGCCTCGGCGACACCGACAACGACACGGGCCTCGGGCTCGGACTGGCCCTCGCCCGCGGCTTCACCGAGGGCATGGGCGGGACCATCGAGGTCGACGACACCCCCGGCGGCGGGCTCACCGTCGTCGTGCGGCTGCCGATCGCGGGACACCTGGGAGTGGAGATCCGATGAAGGTCCTGATCGTCGACGACGACGCCCAGCTCGTCCGGGCGCTCGCCGTCACGCTCGCCGCCAGGGGCTACGACGTCGTCACCGCCCGGGACGGCCGCGCTGCGATCGACGCCGTGATCACCGAACGACCCGACCTCGTGCTGCTCGACCTCGGGATGCCGCGGCTCGACGGCATCGGGGTGCTCGAGGGCGTGCGTGCATGGTCCCAGGTGCCGGTGCTCGTGCTCTCCGGCCGGACGGACTCGTCGGACAAGGTGGACGCGCTCGACGCCGGGGCGGACGACTACGTCACGAAGCCCTTCCAGATGGACGAACTGCTCGCACGGCTCCGGGCGCTCGGCCGACGGCAGGTCGCGGCGGCGACGGCTGCGGGGGCGACGCCGACGGTGTCGGTCGGCGACCTGGTGGTCGACCTCGTCGCGAAGCAGGTCACTCCTCCGTCCGGTCCGGCGATCCGACTGACCCCGACCGAGTGGCGGCTCCTCGAGGTCCTCGTCACGAACCCCGATCGCCTGATGACGCGCGAGATGCTCCTCACCGAGGTGTGGGGACCGACGCACGGCAACGACTCCGGGTACCTGCGGCTGTACATGGCGCAGCTGCGACGGAAGCTCGAGCCGGACCCGTCGCACCCGCGGTACCTGGTGACGGAGTCGGGCATGGGGTACCGCTTCAGCCCCGCGGGGTGATCACCCTGGCGGTAGCGTCGGGGCGTGACGATCGAGCTGCGCCGGGTGACGGCGGACGACTGGGAGACCTGGCGCCCGGTCCGCCTGGCGGCGCTCGCCGAGGCCCCCGGCGCGTTCGGGTCCACACTCGACGACTGGGCGGACGCACCGGAGCACCGCTGGCGGACCCGGCTCTCGATTCCGGGCGCGCTCGACCTCGTGGCGTACGACGGTCCGACGGCGGTCGGCATGGCGAGCGGTGTCCCCGGCGATGCACCAGGGACCACCGAACTCATCTCGATGTGGGTCGATCCCGACGCCCGCGGCCGTGGCGTCGCGACCGAGCTCATCCGTGCGATCGTGGGGTGGGCCACCGAGGCCGACTCGTGCTCGCTCGAGCTGTCGGTGATGCCGGACAACGCCGTCGCGCGCCGGACCTACGTGCGGAACGGGTTCGTCGTCGCCGACGAACCCGGGGACCCGCTGCCGGACGGCCGGCACGAGGTCGTCATGTGCCGCGACCTCACAGCGGAACGCACCCTCGCGGCGTACGAGCACGGCGCCGAGCAGTACGCGGACCGCACCGAGGGACACCGCTCCGGCCTCGTCGACGACCTGCTCGCGCTGGTCGCGCCGGGGTCCCACGTCCTCGAACTCGGTTCGGGACCCGGTCGTGACGCCCTCGCGCTCGAGGACGCCGGACTCGTCGTGGACCGGACCGACGGCGCACGCTCGTTCGTCGACGCGCTCCACGCCCAAGGTCACGCGGCACGCGTCCTCGACGTCCGGTCGGACGACCTCGGCGGCCCGTACGACGCGGTGTTCGCCAACGCCGTCCTGCTGCACGTGGCGCGCCCGCTCCTTCCGACCGTGCTCGAACGGATCCGCGCCGCCGTCCGCCCCGGCGGCGTCCTGGCCGCGACCGTCAAGCACGGTGACGGCGACGCCTGGAGCACGCGGAAGCTCGACCGTGCCCGGCACTTCACCTACTGGTCCGAACGCGACCTGACCGCCGTCGTCGAGCGGGCCGGCTGGACCGAGGTCGTCGTCAGGGACACCACCCATCCCGGCGCCGACGAGCGCTGGCTGACCGTCACGGCCCGTCGGCCGGAGGAAGCAGGACGACCGTGAACCGAGCACTCCGCTGGACCGCGTGGGTCGTCGCCGTGATCGTCCTGATCGCGGTGGTGTTCCTCGTCTGGGCGAACATCGTCATGCAGGGCACCCGCAGCGCCGCCCTGCAGGTCTGGCGTGATGACCGCGTCGCCGTCCGCGACGCCGGGGACTCCGTCGTGATGACGCCGACCGGGACCGCGAACGGTGTCGGGATCGTGTTCATCCCCGGGGCGAAGGTCGACCCGTACGCGTACATGGCGACCTTCCGACAGGTGGTGGCATCCGGCACGACGGTGGTGATCACGAAGCCGACGCTGCACCTCGCCTTCTTCGACACCCGTCCGCTGTCGACGTTCGAGGCGCACGCCCCGTCCGTCACGCGGTGGGCCGTCGGTGGACACTCGCTCGGCGGCGTGCGCGCCTGCCAGCTCGCTCCCGACGCGGACGGCCTGCTCCTGCTCGGCAGCTACTGCGCGAACGACATCAGCCGCTCGTACATCAGTGTCCTCAGCGTGTCGGGCTCCCGTGACGGTCTGTCCACCCCGGCCAAGGTGGACGCCGCCCGGCACCTCCTGCCGTCGAACGCGACGATGACGGAGATCCAGGGGTCGAACCACGCGGACTTCGGTGCGTACGGCGCCCAGCCCGGCGACGACACGGCGACGATCTCCCGCGCCGATGCCCGGCAGCAGATCAGCGCGGCGATCGAGGAGTGGGTCCGGACGCTGCGCTGACCGCGCGCACGGCCCGCTCCGGCACGAGTCCGATGTCCCCGAGCGTGTCGATGCCCACCCACGTCGGCCGGTACCGGTTCTGCGCCGTCGTGCGTCGGGCCTCCGGCGAGCCCGGCCCCAGGACTGGTTCGTCACCCGGCACGCGGACACGCAGGTACACGGCGGGGGCGTCGCGGTCGACGCCGACCGGCAGCAGCTCCTCGACGACCCCGTCGAGGCCGGTCTCCTCACGGAGCTCGCGCAGGCATGCCTCCTGCGGCGTCTCCCCGGACTCGACGGCACCGCCGGGCAGCACGGCGTACGACCGTCCGTCGCGCTCGCGGAGGACGACCGGGACCTCGTCGTCCCGCACGGCCACTGCGACGGCTCGGATGCGCACGGCTCCAGCTGGTCCGGTCATGCCCCGACGGTAGCCGGTGCGGGGTGCGGCTGGCAGCATCGGGGCATGGCCGTCCTCGTGCACCTGAACGGGATCCCCGCGAGCGGGAATCGCCGCGTTCGTCGACGAGCTCGCGGCGCTCGCAGCGGACGAGGGCGCGACGTTCGTGGAGTGCGCGTTGCAGGCCGACCCGGCCGAGGCGGACCGCCGTTCCACGGCGCGCGCCGCGTCCGGTCCCGGTGTGCACGGTTACCTGGGCGGGGACCGGATGGTGGACGTGGCGGTCGGCCTGGAGGCGTTCCTCGCCACACGCAGGCACCTCACCCGGGTGGGTGGTCCGGGCCAGGGCATCGGTGCGGTCCTCGACCAGGTCGACACCGCGGTCGCCGCGGCGCGGCAGCAGCGGTGATCCCTCAACATCGAACGACTGTGTGAACTCTTTCCACAGCGGGGCGGCGCGCCTGAACACCGGGCCTGGAGCGGTCCTAGACTCGTCCGGAAGCACGTCGACGACACCGTCCCCGGAGGGCAGCACATGACGACGCCGGACCGGCGCACACCAGCGCGACTCGCAAACCAGCGAGCGCTCCTGTTCGACCTGGACGGTGTCCTCACCCCGACCGCCGACGTCCACATGCGCGCGTGGAGCCGACTCTTCACGCCGTACCTCGCCGCACACGGTGTCGACGCCTACACCGAGCAGGACTACTTCGCGTACATCGACGGGAAGCCCCGGTACGACGGCGTCCGCTCCCTGCTCGAGTCCCGTGGCATCGACCTGCCGCAGGGCACGCCCGACGACTCCCCGGACGCCGACACCGTCTGTGGTCTCGGCAACCGGAAGAACGCCGAGTTCACCGCCGAGCTGACCGAGCACGGCGTCGAGCCGTACCCCGGATCGCTCCGGTTCCTCGACGCCGCGATGGCCGCCGGGGTCTCGGTCGCGGTCGTCTCGAGCTCCGCGAACGCCACTTCGGTGCTGCGAACGGCGGGCATCCTCGACCGTTTCCCGGTCGTCGTCGACGGCCTGGTCGCCCGTCAGGACGGCCTCGCCGGCAAGCCCGCTCCCGACACCTACCTCGACGCCGCGAGCCGCTTCGGGCTGACCGCGGCCGAGTGCGTCGTGGTCGAGGACGCCACGAGCGGGGTCGAAGCCGGCCGGAACGGCGCCTTCGGCCTCGTCATCGGTGTCGACCGTGGGGCCGGTGCGGACGCCCTGCGGGCGCACGGGGCCGACGTCGTGGTGCAGGACCTCGACGAACTCGTCCACGAACTGCCGGAACCCGCCACGAGCACGACGTAGGCCGACCGGCCCCGGCGATCCGTGCCTCCAGGCCGTTCGCAACCTCCCCACGAACCCCTCCCTTCCCACGGAGCACCATGAACCGCATCACCTCCGACCCGCTCGACCGCGTCCGCTACCCGATCGACGAGTGGGCACTCGTCGAGACCGAGTACACGCCCGACGAGCAGGGCGTCGCGGAGACGAACTTCGCCGTCGGCAACGGCTACCTCGGTCTGCGCGGCAACCTCGACGAGGGCCGTGGCGGCGTGCAGTACGGCACGTACATCAACGGCTTCCACGAGACCTGGCCGATCCGGCACGCCGAGGACGCCTTCGGCTTCGCGAAGACCGGGCAGACGATCATCAACGCGCCGGACGCGAAGGTGATCCGGTTGTACGTCGACGACGAGCCCCTCGTGCTGGCCGAGGCGGACATCCTCCGGCACACCCGGCGGCTCGACTTCCGTGGCGGGTACCTCTTCCGCGAGACCGAGTGGTCGACGCCGTCGGGCAAGCGGGTGCTCATCCGTTCGCGGCGGCTGGTGTCGTTCACGGACCGTCACCTCGCCGTCATCGACTACGAGGTCACCGTGCTCGACGCGGACGCCTCGATCCTGCTGTCCAGCCAGATCCTCAACCGGCAGGACGTGCAGGACGAGTACCACGCCGGGATGCGGGCGGCCGCGAACGCGTTCGACCCGCGCAAGGCCGAGGCCTTCACCGAGCGCGTGCTCGAGCCGAAGCTGAAGCGCAGCACCGGTGGGCGGTCCCTGCTCGGGTACCAGGCGGCGAGCTCCGGCATGACGATCTGCGTCGGTGTCGAGCACCACCTGGAGACCGAGAACAGCTGGGACGAGTCGTCGTCGATCGAGGACGACCTCGCGAAGCACGTCTACCGGGTGCAGGCGCGGGCGGGACAGCCGATCCGTCTGACGAAGCACGTGGTCTACCACACCTCCCGCGGGGTGCCGGCGCGCGAACTCGCCGACCGGTGCGACCGCACGCTCGACCGCGCGCACGCCGAGACCGTCGACGAGACGTTCGCGAAGCAGCACGCGTGGATGGACGACTTCTGGGCCCGCAGCGACGTCGAGATCGCCGGGCAGCCGGCGCTGCAGCAGGCCGTCCGGTGGAACCTCTTCATGCTCGCGCAGGCCACGGCCCGCACCGACGGCCACGGCATCGCGGCGAAGGGCGTCACCGGCTCCGGGTACGGCGGTCACTACTTCTGGGACATGGAGATCTACGTCCTGCCGTTCCTGTCGTACACGGCGCCCATCGTCGCCCGGAACGCCCTGCGGTTCCGGTACAACATGCTCGATGCCGCACGGGCCCGTGCTCGCGAGCTGAACCAGCACGGCGCCCTGTTCCCGTGGCGGACGATCAACGGCGAGGAGTCCAGCGCCTACTACGCCGCCGGCACCGCGCAGTACCACATCGACGCCGACATCGCGCATGCGCTGATGCAGTACGTCCGGGCGTCCGACGACCGCGAGTTCCTCAAGCGCGGGGCGATCGACATCCTCGTCGAGACTGCTCGGCTGTGGGAGGACCTCGGCTTCTGGCGGTCCAACGGCGACCAGAAGTTCCACATCGACGGCGTCACCGGCCCGGACGAGTACACGACCGTCGTCGACGACAACCTCTACACGAACGTCATGGCCCGGGCGAACCTGTGGTTCGCAGTGAACGCCTGCCGTGAGCTCGCCGTCGACGACCCGGAGGAGTACGACCGCATGGTGCGGCGGACCGGGCTGCAGGCGCAGGAGATCACCGATTGGGAGCACGCCGCCGAGTCGATGGAGATCCCCTTCGACCCGCACCGTGGCATCCACCCGCAGGACGCCCAGTTCCTCGACAAGGAACTCTGGGACCTCGACAACACCCCGGAGAGCAAGCGGCCCCTGCTGCTCCACTACCACCCGCTGGTGATCTACCGGTTCCAGGTGCTCAAGCAGGCGGACGTCGTGCTCGCGCTGTTCCTGCAGGGGCACGAGTTCACCGCGGCCGAGAAGCGCCGCGACTTCGACTACTACGACGCCCTGACCACAGGCGACTCGACGCTGTCGGCGGTCGTGCAGTCGATCATGGCGGCCGAGGTCGGGTACCACGACCTCGCGCTGCAGTACTTCCAGACGGCGCTCTACGTCGACCTGGCCGACCTGCACGGCAACACCACCGACGGCGTGCACATCGCGTCGACCGGCGGCATCTGGGGCGGCCTCGTGAACGGCTTCGGCGGCATGCGCGACCACGGCGGCCGGATGTCGTTCAACCCGCGACTGCCGCGGGACTGGGAGCGGATCACCTACCGCCTGACGGTGCGTGGCTCCCGGGTGCGGGTCGACCTCGAACAGGACGCGATGACCTTCACGGTCGAGACCGGATCGGGCTTCACCGCCTGGGTGCACAACCAGCAGTGGGACGTCACCGCCGGCGAGCCCACGGTCGTGCCGCTGCCGCACCAGGGGCCGCGGATGGCCGGGCGCACACCGACCACGAGTGACATCCAGGGCACGCTCCGTGCGGACGGGTCGGTCATCACGGCGTCGATCCCGACGATCTCCCTCGACCGCGACCTGGAGCCCGACGAGACGACCGCCTGACCATGGACGGCGGCGGCCTGGAGGCGCGGCTCGCCGTCGTCGCTCGGCTCACCTCCGAGCACACCTCCGAAGGCACCCAGTCGGGTGCGGGCACCGTGGTCTGCCGTGCCTCGTCGGGCCGACGGCGTCTCCTCGGGCACGGTTCGTGCAACGAGAGGAGACATCATGAGCAAGCGGTTCGAAGGCAAGGTCGCGATCGTCACGGGGGCGGGGTCCGGTATCGGCGAGGCCACCGCACGAGCGTTCGTCGACGAGGGAGCGTCGGTGGTCCTGACCGACACCGTTCACGAGAAGGTCCGCGCCGTCGGTGACAGCCTGCCGGGCGACCGGGTCGTGGCACTACGCGCGGACGTCGCCGATCCCGCTGACTGGCAGACGGTCCTCGACGCCGCTGTCGATCGCTTCGACCGCGTGGACGTCCTCGTGAACAACGCCGGCACGTTCAGCTCGGGCGACATCACGGACATCAGCCCGGACGAGTGGCGGCGGGTCATCGAGACCGACCTCTCCGGCGTGTTCTACGGGACCCGCGCCGCGCTGCCGTTCCTCCGCGAGACGAAGGGCTCCATCGTGAACACGTCGTCCGTTTCCGGTGAGGACGCGGACTGGCGGATGAGCCCCTACAACGCGGCGAAGGGCGGCGTCTCGAACTTCACGAAGGCCGCGGCGCTCGACAACGGGCAGTTCGGCGTCCGGGTGAACGCGGTCGCGCCGGGGCTGATCTGGACCGACCTGACACAGGACCAGGCAGAGGACGAAGAGCTCCGGTCCAAGTTCGCCGAGCGGATTGCCCTCGGACGGGGCGGGCGAGCGGAGGAGGTCGCAGCCGCCGTGCTGTTCCTGGCGAGTGACGCGGCGTCCTTCATCACCGGAGCGATACTGCCCGTCGATGGTGGGACGACGGCGAGCAACGGGCAGCCGCCGCAGTCCTGATCCGGGTCAGAGCAGTTTCCGGAGCGTGTTCGCGTTGCGGGTCGTGGTGGTGCGCTTGAACCGTGCGGCGCCCGCTCGTCTCGCGAAGGCCGTGTCCGTGCTCGACCCCTTCGGGCAGGACCAGTAGACGACGCCGGAGCCCCGGGCGACACGTTCCACGGACTCGTCGAGCTCGAGGTCTGCGAGCAGGTCGTCGAGTGCGCCTTCGTCGGAGCCGAACAGCACGTAGTCGTGCCGGTCCTCGGCGGAGTCGAACGGGAAGCCGTCCACGATCGCCGCGAGGTCGTCGTGCTGGACGAGCACGATCCAGGCGTCGTAGCCGAACCGGTCCCGGAGGGCCCGCTCGACGTCGGTCTTCAGCGCGTCGGCGGTGCCGTCGGACGTGAACACCACGTTGCCCGAGGCGAGCACCGTCCGGACGTCCTGGTACCCGCGCTCCCGGAAGAGTGCCGCGAGGTCGGCGCTCGTGATCGTGATCCCGTTGACGTTCACCCCGCGCAGCAGCGCGACCCACCTGGCCATGCCGGAACCGTAGCGGGCACGGGCGGTCACGTCCACGTCCGGGCGACTCCCCAGCCGCCGCCCTCGGGGACGATGTCCACCACGAGGGACTCGCCGTCGTCCGCCGTGGCCTGGAACCGCCAGCCCACGGTCCGCTCCGGCGCGTGGGTGATCGCGGTGGGCAGTTCCGCGCGCGTCACCGTCAGGCGGGTCGGTGTGTCGCTGACCCGCCAGCGCTGTCCGGCCCAGACCATCCGCGTGGGGACGCCGTCGGACCACCACACCGTGGCGGCCGTGTCGATGACCATCATCGGGACCCTCCGTTCGAACGTGTGTTCGAATGCTAGGTCCCGAACCGGGCCGTCGCAACAGTCGCCGCGCGGCTCGGCGCGTCGCGGCTGGGTCCCAGAGGGTTGCGTTCAGAACAAGTTCTGAATAACCTGGCGACATGACTCTCCTCGCGCCGGCCCGGACCCGCCGATCCGTGCAGTCGTCCGATCTGTCCAGGCACGCGAAGGACGTCTTCGCTGCGGCCGAGCAGGAGCCCTTGGAGGTGACCCGGCGAGACGGGAAACCACTGGTGCTCACCACGAAGGAGCGCTCGGATGACGACGAAGCGGTCCTGGACATCGCTGCGCAGCTCATCGCGGCGGTCACGGTCAACGAGCACCTCCCGCTGCACGACCGGCTCGCGATCCCGTACCCGTGGCTGAAGATGCTCAGCCGTGCCGATCAGCAGCAGTTCGCACGCGAGATCGTCGACGTCGCCCGCGGGTCCTTCTCGCTCCGGCAGCCCCGCCGGCTCTTGCTCGAGATGCAGGCGTGGCGGAACTCCGCCGAGGCGATCGCCGCCGGTTGGGAGACGACCGAGCCCGAACTGCTCGACGAGCCCGTCGTCGTCGAGAAGCCCTGATCGGTGGGTGCCCGGCGAGCCGGTGTGTCACGACCGGTCCGCACCACCGAGTTCACGATCGTCTTCGTGACCCGCGCCGCAGAGCAGGGGTGGCGTGACGTCGTCGCGACGCAGCGGAACGCCGTCGTCGGTGCATGGGAACGCCTCACCTCGGACCCGGTGAGCGAGGACCTCGCGTGCCACGCACTCAAGGGCGAACTCGGTGTCGTCACGCACTCCGGGCGCAACTGGGTCCGGCGGCAGTACGAACTCAAACGTGGCGCACGGATCTGGTACACGGTCGACGAGCCGAACCGGACGGTGCACCTGCTCGCTGTCCACACACACCACCCGAACGCCACGAAGTCGGGAGCCACCGCAGCCGCCCTCCGGTAGACGGGACCCATGACGGACGAACGACGCGACGACCAGGGACCGGACGAGCAGCACCAGGTACCGGAGGGGGTGACCGACGCCACCGTCGAGGCACTCGGATCGCTGTCGGCCGCGGTCGAGGTCATCGAGCACGCGCGCGGGCTGCTGTACGGCTTCCACCGCCTCACCGGGACCGCCGACCTGAACCTCGGCGAGGCGGTCGAGCAGCTCCGGAAGGCAGGGCACACGGACCTCGCCGACCGGATCGACACCGAGCTCGTCGGACGGAACGTCATCGCCGGCCGGTGGACGTTCCAGGTCGTCGAGGACTACGACGAGGGCTACTACGCCCTTGCGAAGGAGCTCGAGCGGACCGCGCGTGACGAACTCGTGCAGGGGCGGAAGCACCTGTTCGAGGCGAGCATGAAGGAGGACCGGCGCACGGCTGGTCGACGCCACCACGAGGCGACGCCGGGCGACCTGCCGGACTGACGCCGCGCCTCCAGTCCGCCGAGACGCCGCGCGGACGACGAGACACCGCCGGATCCGGCGGTGTCTCGGGTCAGATGCGGTGTCTCGCTCCGGAAGCGGTGTCTCGCCGGCGCGAACCGTCGCGGGCGCCGGAGGCGGCGCCCGCGCCGGCCAGCCCGGGCGTCAGCCGACGCCGAGCACGGCCTCGAGCGGCCCCCGCGCGAAGTACAGCAGGAAGCCCGCCGCGACGACGTACAGCAGCCACGACACCTGACGGCCCCGGCCGGACAGCAGCTTGATGAGCACCCAGCTGATGAAGCCCGCACCGATGCCGTTCGCGATCGAGTAGGTCAGCGGCATGATCACGATCGTCAGGAACGCCGGCAGCGCTGCACCGAAGTCGGTCCAGTCGATGTCCTTCACCTGCGCCACCATGAGCGCACCGACGACGACGAGTCCGGCGGCGGCGACCTCGAGCGGGACGACCTGGGTGAGCGGCGTGAGGAACATCGACGCCAGGAACAGCAGGCCGGTCACGACGGAGGCCATGCCGGTCCGGGCGCCCTCGCCGATGCCGGCCGCGGAGTCGATGAAGACGGTGTTCGACGACACCGAGGCGCCACCACCGGCGATGGCACCGGCGCCCTCGACGACGAGTGCGGACTTCAGGCGCGGGAAGGTGCCGTCGGGGTTCGCGACCCCGGCGGCCTTCGCGAGGCCGGTCATCGTGCCCATCGCGTCGAAGAAGTTCGTGAACACGAGGGTGAAGACGAGCATCGACGCGGCGATCGGGCCGATGCGGGTGAAGGCGCCGAAGACGTCCGCGTGCCCGACGAGGGACAGGTCCGGGACGGCGAACAGGGCGCTCGGCAGGCCGGGGGCGTTGAGGTTCCAGCCGGTGGGGGAGTCGACCGAGGTCGGGACCTTGAAGATCGCCTGCAGGATGATCGCGATGATCGTGGTCGCCACGATGCCGATGAGCAGCGCGCCCTTGACCTTGCGGGCCATGAGCGTGCCGATGATGACGAGGCCGATGAGGAACACGATCGTCGGAAGCGCCGACACGGAGCCGTCCTCACCGAGCTGCAGCGGCGGCGAGGCGTTCTTCGTGGTGCGGACGAACCCGGAGTCGACGAGCCCGATGAACGCGATGAACAGGCCGATGCCGACCGTGATCGCCGCCTTGAGCTGGGGCGGGACCGCGGTGAAGATCATCGTCCGGATGCCGGTGAGCGCCAGGATGACGATCACGACGCCGTTGATGACGACGAGACCCATGGCCTCGGCCCAGGTGACCTGGTGGACGACGCTGACGGCGAGGAACGAGTTGATCCCGAGCCCCGCCGCGATGCCGAACGGCAGGTTCGCGATGAGGCCCATCGCGATCGTCATGAGACCGGCGACGAGTCCGGTGGCCGCGGCGACCTGCGCGTTCTGCAGCCAGCCGCCGAGGACGTCCTGCGGTGCCTGGTCCTGGCTGAACCCACCGAGGATGAGCGGGTTGAGGATGACGATGTACGCCATGGTCACGAAGGAGACGAGACCGCCTCGGATCTCGCGGGGGATCGTCGATCCGCGGTGCGTGATCGAGAAGAAGCGGTCGAGGCCGGTCGCGAAGCGGTTCCGGGGTGTGGTGTCGGTCTGCGGGGCGCTCACCGATCAAGGGTAAAGGACGCTGAGTTTCAGGCATGTCACAGCATCTCCACAGGGGATGGACGGGAGGCGCGGCTCGCCTCGTCGGGGTACGTCACGCCCGGCAACCGCTCGCGTCCTCGGGCCGTGGCTGGTGTTGGATGGGCACGTGACGTCACGCATGGACCGTGCCCGCGTCGAGGCCGCCGTGCGCGAACTCCTGCTGGGCATCGGTGAGGACCCGGACCGGCCCGAACTGGAGCGCACCCCCTCCCGGGTCGCGGACGCGTACGGCGAGTTCTTCGCCGGGATCGGCACGGACGCGGTGGCGATCGCCCGCGAGGGCACCGTGCACGCCGAGGACGGCGAACGCGGGCAGCTCGTGATCGTGCGGGACGTCCGGTTCCGGTCGGTGTGCGAGCACCACCTGCTGCCGTTCACCGGGGTCGCCCACCTGGCGTACGCACCGGGCGACCGCCTGATCGGCCTCGGGACCCTGTCGCGCGTGCTCGACGCCGTCGCCTCGCGCCCGCAGTTGCAGGAGCGTCTCGGCGAGCAGGTCGCGGCGACCATCGCGGAAGGGCTCGGCGCTGCCGGGGTCCTCGTGGTGCTCGACGCGCAGCACCAGTGCGTGACCACCCGGGGTGAACGGCAGTCGGGCGCGACGACGGTGACCGTCGCGGCGACCGGCAGCCTCGCGGACGCCGCCGGGCGGGCCGAGGCGATCGCGCTGATCGGCGCCGGAGCCGGTGCGGGCACTGGAGCCGACCCCGAGGCGGACGCATGACGACCGCCCGAGCCGGGTCGCGCCTCCCGGCCGCCGCACCCGGCTGGGTGGTGCCCGAGCTGCGCAAGCCCGTCCGCACCATCGGGCGTCGCACGTTCGACTTCGACCACCGCATCGCCGTCATGGCGATCGTCAACCGCACGCCGGACTCGTTCCACGACCGCGGCGCGACCTTCGCGCTCGACCGCGCCGTCGAGGCCGCGGTCCGTGCGGCCGAGCAGGGCGCCGACTGGGTCGACATCGGCGGCGTGAAGTTCGCCCCGGGGCCGGAACTCCCCGCCGCGGACGAGATCGACCGCGTCGTCCCCGTCGTCCGGCAGCTCGCGCAGGAGTCCGACGTGACCATCAGCGTCGACACCTTCCGACCCGAGGTCGCCGCCGCCGCGATCGAGGCCGGTGCGAGCGTCGTCAACGACACCACCGGGCTGTCCGATCCGCGGATGGCGAAGGTCGTGGCGGACTCCGACGCGACGATCGTCATCACCCACTCGCTCGCCGAACCCCGCCGCCCGCTGCCCGCGCCGCCGCGGTACGACGACGTCACGGGCTCGGTCGTCGCGTTCCTCCGGGAGCGCGTGGACCGGGCGCTCGCCGCGGGCGTCCCCGACTCCCGGATCGTCGTCGACCCCGGGCACGACCTCAACAAGAACACCGTGCACACGCTCGAGCTCACCCGCCGACTGCCCGAGGTCGTCGCGCTCGGGTACCCGGTGCTCGCGGCGGTGTCGAACAAGGACTTCGTGGGGGAGTCGCTCGGGCGTCCACGAGGGGAGCGTCTGGCCGGGTCGCTCGCGGTGGCCACGGTCAGCGCGATGCTCGGCGCGCGGATCGTCCGGATGCACGACGTGGTCGAGAGCGTCGACGCGATGCGGATGGTGGAGGCGACCCTCGGGTGGCGCGAACCGGTCGAGGCGAGGCACAACACGTGAACCTCCTGCCGCCCGCGGTCGCGGAGCTGTCCGACGACGAACTGCTCGCGCTCTACTCCGAGGGTGCGGGGTCGCCGTGGCTGCGCGTGAACTTCGTGGCGACGATCGACGGTGCTGCCTCGGCCGGGGGACTCTCCGGGTCGCTCGGCGGGCCGGACGACCTCCGCGTCTTCGACCTGCTGCGCCGGATGGCCGACGTGGTGCTCGTCGCCGCCGGGACCGTGCGTGACGAGGGCTACGGGCCGATGGTCCTGCACGACGCCGACGTGGCCTGGCGCCGAGCACACGGGATGCCCGACCACCCGGTGTTCGCGATCGTGTCCGGGTCGCTGTCGCTCGACGCGGACTCCCGGGTGTTCACGGCGGCGCCCGTCCGGCCGGTCGTGCTGACGTCGGTCGCGGCTGCGCGGTCGGACCGTGGGCGGGCGCTCGCCGCGGTCGCGGACGTCGTCCCGTGCGGTGGCGCCGGTGCGCCGGACACCGTGGACCCCGTCGCGCTCCGGGACGCCCTGGTGGCGCGCGGACTCCGGACGATCCACTGCGAGGGCGGTCCGTCGTTCCTCGGCTCGCTCGTGGCGGCGGACCTCGTCGACGAGCTCACCCTGACGATCGACCCGACGCTCGAGGGCGGTGCCGCCCCCCGGATCGTCCGCGGATCGTCACCGTCGCTCCGCCGCCTGCAGCCCGCGCACGTCCTCCGCGGGGCCGGCGACGTGCTCCTCACCCGGTACCTCCGCGCCCGCATCGGTTAGGGTCGGGCCCGTGATCGACATCGTGGCGTCCGGGGTCCTCTTCGACATGGACGGGACGCTCGTCGACTCGACCGCGGTGGTCGAGGCCGCCTGGACCGGGTTCGGCCGGCGGCACGACATCGACCCGCGGACGATCCTCGCGTTCTCGCACGGCCGCCAGACGATCGACACCGTGCGGCACTTCCTGCCGGACCTCGCCGAGGCCGAGCAGCACCGCATCGTCGACGAGATGATCGCGGCCGAGGTGGACAACGTCGACGGGATCCTCGAGGTCCCTGGTGCCGCCGCGTTCGTGTCCCGCCTGGTCGACGCCGGGGTGCCGGTCGCCCTCGTCACCAGTGCACCGCGGGACCTCGCCGTGAACCGCATGCGGGCTGCCGGGGTGCACGTGCCCGAGGCGCTCGTCGCCTCCGAGGACGTCGACCACGGCAAGCCGCACCCCGACGGGTACCTCCGCGGAGCCGCCCTGCTCGGGGTGGACCCGGCGGAGTGCGTCGCCTTCGAGGACGCCCCCGCCGGGCTCGAGGCCGCGATCGCCTCCGGTGCCACCACGGTGGTCGTCGGTGCCCTCGAGGCCGACGTCACGGCGGGGCTCTACCGGGTCGCGGGGTACGACGGCATCACCGTCGACGCCGAAGGAGCCGCTTTCCGCATCCGCGGCTGAACACCTCCTCCGTCCTGCGGACACGTCCAGCGTCGCCCGGCCACCGTGGACGGTGCGGCCGGAACGACCGGGCCGCGGAAGGAGCGACCATGGCAGCCCTCGACGGCAAGAAGATCCTCGTCATCGCGACGAACTACGGGGTCGAGCAGGACGAGATCGTCGTCCCGGTCGACCAGCTGCGTGAGCGCGGTGCGACCGTGACGGTGGCGGCGCAGGAGACCGGTTCGATCCAGACCCTCGTCGGCGACAAGGACCCGGGGAAGACGGTCGATCCGGACACCACCATCGCCGGTGTCAACGCGGGGTCGTTCGACGCGCTCGTCGTCCCCGGCGGCACGATCAACGCCGACACCCTGCGCACCGACCAGCAGGCGGTCTCGCTCGTCTCGGCCTTCGTCGAGGCCGGGGCGCCCGTCGCGGCGATCTGCCACGGCCCGTGGACCCTCATCGAAGCCGGGGTCGTCTCGGGGAAGACGATCACCTCGTTCCCGTCCCTGCAGAGCGACCTGCGGAACGCGGGCGCCGAGTGGGTCGACCGAGAGGTCCAGGTCGACGGCGGGCTCATCACGTCCCGGAACCCCGACGACCTGCCGGCGTTCGTCGACGCCATCGAGTCGGCGCTCACCGCCTAGCGAGCACTCAGCCGAGTGCGACCGGGCGGGCCGTGCGGAGCACCGCGGGGCCGAGGGCGAGCACGCCGTCGGACTCCGGGTCGCACCGCACCCCCGCCCGCCCCCGCATCGCCCGGAACGCCCCCGGCGCGACCTCGTGGTCCATCCACGCGCACGGGTTCGCCGGCCGGTACCCGCGGAACAGGACGGGTTCGCGGCCGGGGCTCTGCAGGGAGAACGGTTCGCCCCGGAGCGCCTCCACGTCCGCGCCACGGAGGAAGACGTTCCGCCGGGTCGCCACCGGGTCGACGTCGACGCCCAGCTCGGCCCCGACGGCCTCGAGCGACTCGAGACCGATCACCGTCACCGAGGCGTGCACGTGCGCCCGGGACGCGAAGTAGCGGTCCCCGACGATGCCGAGCCCCGCGCGGAGTTCGACGCGGTCGCGCAGTTCGTCCGGGTCGTCGGCACGGACCGGCAGGGCGCCGTCGGCCGGTCGCCCCTCGTACCGGTGCCGCCGGGACACCAGCAGCAGCGCGATCTCGACGTCCGTCCGGTAGGGCAGGTCGCCGGGGCCGGCCACGTCGTCCAGGGAGGTCACGGCACCCACGCTAGCCGTGCCTCCAGGCCGCTCGTCTCGCCCTGACGAGACCCCGTGCGCTGCGCGGGACACCGCACGTTCCCCGAGACGCCGCGCAATCCTGCGGTGTCTCGGGTGCGCGGCGGCGTCTCGCGGACTCGGCGGCGTCCCGAGGCGCGACAGCACCCGCTGCCCCGTCCGATTTCCGCCAGTCGATGTCGGCGCCCCGTGTCAGGCTGGACCCATGTCCACCCCCGGAACCGACGCGCTGCACGCCGAGCGCTACCGGGTCGTCGCCTCGCGCGACGCCCGGTTCGACGGCCAGTTCGTCACCGCCGTGCACTCCACCGGCATCTACTGCCGTCCGTCCTGCCCCGCCAGGACCCCCAGGGAGTCCGGCGTCACCTTCTACCGGACCAGTGCGGCGGCGCACCTGGCTGGCTTCCGTGCGTGCAAGCGCTGCCTGCCCGAGGCGACGCCGGGCAGCCCCGAGTGGGACCTGCGCGAGGACGTCGCCGGGCGGGCCATGCGCCTCGTGCTCGACGGCGTCGTCGAACGCGACGGCGTCCCGGGCCTCGCCGCCCGTGTCGGGTACTCGGAGCGACAGCTGAACCGCATCATGACCGCCGAGCTCGGCGCCGGACCGAAGGCGCTCAGCCGGGCGCACCGTGCGCAGACCGCTCGCAGTCTGCTGACGTCGTCGGACCTGCCGATCGCCGACGTCGCGTTCGCCGCCGGGTTCGCCAGCGTCCGCCAGTTCAACGACACCGTCCGCGAGGTCTTCGCCGTCACCCCGACCGAGCTCCGCGCCCGACGGGTGGTCCGGCCGGCCGAGGACGGCGCTCTGCACGTGCACCTGCCGGCCCGGGCGCCGTTCGACGCGCAGGGTCTGCTCGACTGGCACGCGCTGCACGCCCTGCCGGGCACGGAACAGGTGCGCAGGGACGCCTCCGGGCGCGTCACGTCGTACGGGCGGGTGCTGGACCTGCCTGGAGGCCCGGCCTGGTTCAGCGCGTCGGCCGCGGACACCGGGACGGCCGGCTCCAGAGCAGCGGGGCGCGGCACCGGGATCGACCTGCGGGTGCGGGTCACCGACCTCTCCGACCTGCCGACACTGGTCGCGCGGGTGCGGTCGTACTTCGACCTCGACGCCGACCCCGCCGCCGTCGACGCGGTGCTCGGGGCGGTGCCCGCACTGGCCGGCGCCGTCGAGCGCGTCCCCGGCATCCGGCTCCCGGGCGCCGTCGACCCGCACGAGATCGTGTTCCGCACCCTCATCGGCCAGCAGGTCTCCGTCGCGGCCGCCCGGACCGCGCAGAGCCGACTCGTCGCGGCGCTCGGGACGCCCGTGCCCGCCACGGTGCTCGACGGCGGACTGCTCTTCCCGCGCGCTGCGACGATCGCCGAACGGGGGCACGAGGTCCTGCGCGGCCCGGCAGCCCGGGTCGACACCATCATCCGGGTCGCCGGTGCGCTCGCCGACGGGTCACTCGTCGTCGACGGCGGGCAGTCCCTCGACGAGCTGCGTGCCGGGCTCCTGGCGGTGAAGGGCATCGGGCCCTGGACGGCCGACTACGTGGCGCTCCGGGTCCGCCACCACCCGGACGTGTTCCTCCACAGCGACCTCGCCGTGCGCAACGGTGCACAGGAACTCGGGCTGCCCGGGACGGCGCGCGAGCTCTCCCTATGGTCGGAGCAGGTGGCGCCGTGGCGGAGCTACCTGACGATGCACTGCTGGCGACCGATCATCGACCGCGCGATCGCGACGGCCGGTGCGGCACACACGACGACCGCGGCACAGTCCGCTCGGAAGGACGAACGATGACCGACGCAACGATCCAGACGCTGGACACCCCGGACGGGCCCTTCACCGTGCTCGAGGACGCACAGGGCCGGGTGCTCGCCTCGGGGTGGACCGACTCCGTGGACCGCATCCTCGGCCGGCTCGCCGACAGGTACCGGCCCGAGCACATCACCGACGGCCGGGTGGCCTCGGCCGAGGCGGTCGACGCCTTCTACGGGGGCGAGGTCGAGCACGCGATGCAGGTGCCGGTGCGGCAGTTCGGCACCGAGCTCTTCGCCGAGGGCTGGCGGCAGCTGCGGCAGATCCCGGCGGGGGCGGTCCTGACGTACACCGAGTTCGCGGCGGCGATGGGCCGGCCAGACGCCGTACGGGCCGCGGCGAGCGTGTGCGCCCGGAACGCTCCGGCGCTGTTCGTGCCGTGCCACCGCGTGCTCCGGACGGACGGCACGCTCGGCGGCTTCGCGTGGGGGCTCGACGTCAAGCGGGCGTTGCTCGAACGGGAGTCGGTCGGCACGACGGCGCTGGTCTGACCCGTCGTTCTCCCCCTGGTTGCGGGTGTCGACGGGAGCGCTCCAGGCTGTCATGCTCGACACAACCGACCCGCCAGGACCAGACCCGAAGGACCCGACGCCTGCGATGCAACGCGGTCGAACCACCTTCGAGGAACCCATGGACCAGCACGTCGACCGCACGGTCGTCTCCGCCGACGGAACGGTGATCGCCGTGTCCGACGCCGGCACGGGTCCCGCGCTCGTCGTGGTGGGCGGCGCCTTCGACCACCACGGCACGCCGTACCTCACCGGCCTCGCCGACACCCTGCGCGACCGCTACCGGGTCGTCACGTACGACCGACGCGGTCGCGGGGCGAGTGGAGACACCGATCCGTGGTCGATCGACCGTGAGGTCGAGGACCTCGCCGCCGTCGTCGCCAGTGTGGGCGGACCCGTCTCTGCGCTCGGCCTGTGCGTCGGCGCGGGCGTCGTCCTGCACGGCCTCGCCGGCGGGGTCCCGCTCGACGCCGCCGTGCTCTGGGAGCCGCCGTACCGCGCGACCGTCGATCCGCACGCCGACGACGTCGTGTTCGCCGACCTCCTCGACGAGCACGTGGCGGTCGGCCGTCGCGCGCAGGCCGTCCGCGCGTTCCTCGCCCACGTGCTCGGCGTGCCGATGGGGCAGATCACCGCGCTCCGCCTGAAGGGTGCGCTCTGGCGATCGCTCGTCGTCGACGCACACGTGCTGAGTCGTGACGTCCGGGTGCTGAACGGCCTCGCGATCCCGGAGCGGGTCGCGGCAGCGGTCGGCGTCCCCGTGCTCGTCGGTGCCGGCGGCGACGGCCTGGAGTGGATGCGGCAGGCGGCCCGAGCGGTCGTGGACGCCGTCCCGGGGTCGGAGTACACCGAGGTCCCCGGACAGGGACACGTGCCCGAGCCCGCGGCGATCGGCCACGTGCTCGACCGGTTCCTCGCCCGGACCGCGGCACGCGGCTGATCCCCGGGGCTGCGAGGATGGACGTCGTGAACGCACCACGTCTCGGACTCCTGCTCGACGTCGACGGGCCCATCGCCAGCCCCGTCTCCCGCACCATCGCGATCCCGAGCATCGTGGAGGACCTCGTGGCGCTCGCCGCGGAGGGCATCCCCGTCGTGTTCAACACCGGCCGGAGCGACGCGTTCATCCGGCAGGAGGTCGTGGGGCCGCTGCTCGCCGGCGGACTCGCGGCGGGCGGCCGGGTGCACGCCGTGTGCGAGAAGGGCGCCGTGTGGTGCTCGATCGGTCCGCAGTACGAGGGCGGCATGGGCGAGCTCACCGTCGCCGAGGACCTCGCGCTGCCCCGCGACTACGCCGACGAGATGCGCGAGCTCGTGCGCGACGAGTACGCCGACCTGGTGTTCTTCGACGAGACGAAGCGGGCGATGGTCTCGATCGAGCAGCGCGTCGAGGTGCCGAACGCGACGTACCTCGCCCGCCAGCCGGAGTTCGACGAGCGGGCGATGGCCGCGCTCCAGCGCCGGGGTCTCGGTGTCCGTCGGCTCGACGACGTCCGCCCCGACGCCGACGGCGCCGTGCAGTGGCGCATCGACCCGACGATCATCTCGACCGACGTGGAGTCGGACCGCAGCGGCAAGGACATGGGGGCCGAGCGCTCCCTCGAGCTCCTCGCGCAGGACGGCGAGCTGCCGCTGGCGTGGCGCACGATGGGCGACTCCCGGAGCGACTACGCGATGGCGGACTGGCTGCACGCGCAGGGGCACGAGGTGGCGCACGTCGACGTCCGCCCGTCCGACGGGGTCCCGGCGACGCCGTACCCGGTGCTCACCGCACCCGACGGCGTGATCCACGACGACGCCGGAGCGCGGTTCCTGTCGGACTGGCGCCGGACCGCCTGAGCCGAGCCGCGCCTCCAGACGGTCACCGGATGCGCACCCGCGCGCCGCAGCGTCGGACCGCACCCATCCGCGGTATTTGCGTGACGGGTTGGTACACCAGTACTCTCGCGGGGTCCGCCGCCAGCCGATGACGGGAACCACCCCATGGCACCGAAGCTCCGCATCAAGTCGATCGAGGCCTCCCTCGCTGACTCCGAGGAGAAGGGGCGCTCCCTCAAACGGTCGCTGAAGACCTTCGACATCGCGGCGATGGGCATCGCCGTCGCGGTCGGTGCCGGCATCTTCTCGGTGGGCGCGAACGCGGCCGCGAACTTCGCCGGCCCCGGCGTCATCATCTCGTTCCTGCTCGCCGCCGTCACGTGCGGCCTGGCGATCATGTGCTACGCCGAGTTCGCCTCGACGATCCCGGTCGCGGGCTCCGCGTACACGTTCACCTACGCCACGATGGGCGAGCTGCTCGCGTGGATCGTCGGCTGGGACCTCATCCTCGAGACCCTGACTGCCAGCGCCGTCATCGCGAAGTACTGGGGCATCTACCTCAGCACCGCGTTCGGCGTGTTCGGCGTCGACCTGCCCGACACGATCAAGCTCGGCCCGATCGGCTTCACGTGGGGTCCGGTGCTCATCGTCGGCATCTTCACGGTGCTGCTCGCCTTCGGCACCCGTCTGTCCAGCCGGGTGTCGGCCGTCATCACGATCATCAAGGTCGCGATCGTGGTGTTCGTCATCGTCGCCGGAGCGTTCTTCGTCAAGGCAGCGAACTTCACCCCGTTCATCCCGCCGGCGCAGCCCACGAAGGGGGCGGAGGGCAGCGTCTGGACCCAGTCGCTCGTGTCCTGGTTCACCGGGTCCGAGCCCGCGCAGTACGGCGTCTTCGGCCTGCTCGCCGCTGCGTCGCTCGTGTTCTTCGCGTTCATCGGCTTCGACGTCGTCGCGACGAGCGCCGAGGAGACCGAGAACCCGCAGAAGACCCTTCCGCGGGGCATCTTCATCGGCCTCGGCATCGTGACCCTGCTCTACGTCGGCGTGAGCGTCGTCATCACCGGCATGGTGTCGTACCAGCGCCTCGCGCAGGAGGACGCGCCCTCCCTCGCCTCGGCCTTCGACATCGTCGGTCTGCCCTGGGCGGCCGGCATCATCGCCATCGGCTCGCTCATCGGCCTGACGACGGTCGTCATGGTGCTGCTGCTCGGCCTGTCCCGCATCGTGTTCTCGATGAGCCGCGACGGGCTGCTGCCGCGCTGGTTCTCGAAGACCAACCCGAAGACGCAGACGCCCGTGCGGGTGCAGGTCGTCGCGGGTGTCGTCGTGGCGCTGCTCGCCGGCTTCACCGCGGTCGACAAGCTCGAGGGCATGATCAACATCGGCACGCTGTCGGCGTTCGTCCTGGTGTCGATCGGCATCATCGTGCTCCGTCGTTCGCGGCCGGACGCGCCGCGGTCGTTCCGGGTGCCGTGGTCGCCCGTGCTGCCGATCGTGTCGGCGGTGCTGTGCTTCTGGCTGATGCTGAACCTCGAGGTCGAGACCTGGCTCCGGTTCGTCATCTGGCTCGTGGTCGGCTTCGCCATCTACTTCGGCTACAGCCGCCGGAACAGCCGGGTGGGCAAGGGCCTGCAGTAGCGGTCTGCCGCCGGCGTTCGCGTCCGGGCATTCGCGTCCGCACAACCAGAGTCGGCTCGAACCAGGGTTTCCCGCGGTTCGAGCCGACTTCGGTTGTGCGGCGGCAGAATGCGCCACGCGCCGCCACCTCGCCGGCCTACGCGCCGAGGGCGAGCGCAGCTCCGAAACCGAGCATCACGACCGCCACGAGGCCGTCGAACACCCGCCAGGTGAGCGGCCTCGCGAACAGCGGTCTGAGCAGTCGGCCGCCGAAGCCGAGCGCGCCGAACCAGAGGCAGCTCGCGAGCACGGCGCCGATCGTCCACCACCAGCGGTCGTCCACGCCCTGCTGGTTCGCGACGGAGCCGAGGAACACGAGCGTGTCCAGGTAGACGTGCGGGTTCGCCCAGGTGAAGACGAGCATGGTCAGGACCGCCACGCGCATGGTCGGGACGATGCCCGGATGCGCGGTGCGGGTCCGTCCCGCCGCCGCCGTCGGGTGGGCGGTCACCGCCACTGCCGGTGCGGTCCACCCGGCCGCGCCGCCGTCGGTCGCAACGCGCCCTCGCGCGGACACTGCGCCCCCTCGCGCCGGGGCGCGGTGTCCGTCCGGGGGCGCGATCGTCGCCCCGGGCCCGCCCGTGTCGACGGCGGGTGCACCGTCGTCGTGCGCGTCCTGCTCGACACGCAAGGTGTCGCCCGACGGCCGGAGCGCCCGCCGAGCGGCCAGCACCCCGTAGGTGAGCAGGAACGCCGCCCCGACGAACCGGATCACGACGATCGCGACCGGGAACCGCTCGACGACGACCCCGACCCCGAGCACGCCGGCGAGGATGAGCACGCCGTCGGAGACCGCGCACACCACGACCGTGGCGGTCACGACCCGGAGCCGGGCGCTGACCGCGAGCCCGAGCAGGTACGTGTTCTGCACACCGATCGCGACGATCAGGGCGAGCCCGGTGCCGAGGCCGGAGAGCAGGGGGAGGAGTGCGGTCACGGTCCGACGCTAGGCGGCGGGCGGGATGCAGTACAGCTCACGTTCCTGATGCTGCGTAAGCTGCGCTGCATGGCCCGACTCCAGCGCGAACACCTCGAGACCCTCCTCGCTGCGGTCGACCACGGCACGCTCGACGCCGCTGCCCGCGCCCTCGCCATCACCCCGTCGGCGGTGTCCCAGCGCATCAAGTCGATGGAGCAGCAGCTCGGTCGGGTCCTGCTCCAGCGGACGACCCCCGTGCGCCCGACCCCGGACGGCGAGGTCGTCCTCCGGCACGCGCGGCAGGCGCAGCTGCTCGACGAGGAGACCGCCCGAGCGCTCGGCGGCGGTGACTCGGTCGTACCGACGATCCCCCTCGCGGTGAACGCGGACTCGCTCGGCACCTGGTTCCTCGACGCCCTCGCCTTGGTCCGGGCGGACACGGAGGTGGTCTTCGACCTGCACCGCGAGGACCAGGACCGCACGGCCGAGCTCCTGCGTGCCGGTACGGTGATGGGCGCCGTGACGGCCGAGGCGGACCCGGTCCAGGGCTGCTCGTCCGTGCCGCTCGGCATCGACCGCTACCGGGCGGTGGCGTCGCCCGCCTTCGTGGACCGCTACCTGGCCGGTGCCCGCACCGGGGCGGCCTCCGAACGTGGCCTGCTCGACCGGATGGACCGGGTGCCGCTCGTGGACTACGACCGGGCGGACGACCTGCAGCAGGGGTACCTGCGTCGGGTCCTCGGTCACGCACCGTCGGGTCCGCGGCACTTCGTCCCGACCTCGGCGGACTTCGCGCGGGCGGTGTCGCTCGGCTTCGGGTGGGGGATGCTGCCCGAGGCGCAGTGCCTCGACGCCCTGGCGCGGGGCGAACTCGTCGAGCTCACCCCGGGCCGGCGGGCGGACGTCGCGCTCTGGTGGCAGCGCTGGAACCTGGCGTCGCCGCTGCTCGAGCGGGTGACCGACGCCGTGCGGGCCACCGCGGCCGAGCGGCTGCACCCGGTCGGTCAGGCCGTCGCGCGGTAGCGGAGGCCGTCCACGAGCAACCCCACCATGAGCTGACTCTGCGCCGGGTCCGGAGCGCCGTGGCACAGGTCGGCCACCGCGCGGAGCAGGACGGGGGCGTCCACGTCGGGGCGGATGGTCCCCGCGGCGGCGGCGGAGTCGAGCAGGCCACCGAGGGCTCCGCCCAGACGGCCGATGAAGTACGCCGGGAGTGCTTCGAACGCCGGGTCGCCGGACTGCAGTGCGGCCGCCAGCCCGCGCTTCGTGGCGACGAACCCGGTGAAGCGCTGGAGCCACCGGGAGAGCGCTTCGTCCGGGGCGGACGTGGCGGCGAACTCGTCCGCGGCGTCCGCGCAGTCCTCGACCGCCTGCTGGAACACCGCCACCACGAGGTCGGACCGCTGCGGGAAGTGCCGGTACAGCGTGCCGACCCCCACCCCGGCCCGGTCGGCGATCACCTTCGCGGGCGCGTCCACACCGTCCGTCGCGAACACCGCCGTGGCGGCCTCGATCAAGGCGTCGGCGTTGCGTCGGGCGTCGGCGCGCACGGGTCCTCCTGGCAACTTGCTCTTGCGTAAACGGAAAGCCGTTCCGTATAGTTCCGGAAGGGCGTTCCACTTCGGTCCACGATACGGCACCGGAGCGCAGCACGCCATCGACAGCAGGAGGAACCGCACATGCAGTACCGCACCCTCGGCAAGACCGGCATCCAGGTCAGCCCCTTCGCGCTCGGCGCCATGATGCTCGGCACCGACGGCCGCATCGGCAACGGCGACGAGCAGGACTCGATCCGCATCGTCCACCGCGCTCTCGACGCCGGCATCAACCTCATCGACACCGCCGACCGCTACTCGCAGGGCGGATCGGAGACCCTCGTCGGCAAGGCCATCAAGGACCGCCGCGACGACGTCGTCCTCGCCACCAAGTTCAACGGCCCGATGGGCGACGACCCGAACCGTCGCGGGAACTCCCGGCGGTGGATCATGCGCGCGGTCGAGGACTCGCTCCGTCGCCTGCAGACCGACCACATCGACCTGTACCAGGCGCACCGCCCCGACGACACGGTCGACCTCGAGGAGACGCTGTCCGCCCTGACCGACCTCGTCCGCAGCGGCAAGGTCCGGGCGATCGGCAGCTCCGACTTCCCGGCGTCGATGCAGGTCGAGGCGCAGTGGACGTCCGAACGCCGCGGCCTCGAACGGTTCCGCACCGAGCAGCCCACCTACTCGATCCTCAACCGCGGCATCGAGCGTGAGGTCCTGCCGGTCGCGCAGCGGTACGGCATGGGCACCCTCGTGTGGAGTCCCCTCGCCGGCGGCATGCTGACCGGACGCTTCCGGAAGGGGCGGGACACCGACCTGGCGCGGGCCACGATGTTCCGGCACAACCAGGACGAGCGGCGCATCGACGCCGTGGAACAGGTCGCCGTGCTGTCCGAGGAGACCGGCATCCCGATGACGCACCTCGCCATGGCGTTCGCGATCGCCCATCCCGGCGTGACCAGCGCGCTGATCGGCCCGCGGTCGATGGAGCAGCTCGACGACCTGCTCGCGGGCGCCGACGTGACCCTGACGGACGAGGTCCTCGACCGCATCGACGCGATCGTCCCGCCGGGCACCGACGTCGGTCGGCTCGACCAGCAGTACAACCCGCCAGCGGTCCTCGACGCAAGCCTCCGCCGCCGCACGCCGGCCGACCGCGCTGCCGCCTGACCGCCCGCGCGGCGTCGCTCGCGCGGCGTCGCTCGCGCGGCGTCGAGGTGCGGCGCGGGTCGCAGTGTGCGAGGTTCCGCGCACGGTGGGACCGCGGCGGCCCCGCACGGTGTCCGGGACCTCGCACACTGTGCAGGGGCCGTCGCACGGTGCGAGGTCAGGTCTGGCAGCGCGGGCACCAGTAGGTGTCCCGAAGGGTGAGCTCGGAGTCGCCGAGCTCCCCGTGCCGGACCGGCGTCCCGCACCGCAGGCACGGCTTCCCCGCCCGCCCGTAGACCCAGAACCGCCGTCCGGGGCGGTCGACCCCGGTCGTCACACGGGCACTGCGGTCCCGGTTGGCCAGGATGAGCCGGCTGGCCAGGGCGATCACCCGCGCCGGGTCGTGCACCTCGGCGACCGGCCGGGTCGGCAGCACGCCCCGGAGGAAGCAGAGTTCGTTCCGGTACACGTTGCCGAGGCCGGCGAGCACCCGCTGGTCGAGGAGCGCCAGACCGATCGGGCGCTCCGGCTCCCTGGTCAGGTTCTGCAGCGCGAGGTCGGGATCCCAGTCCGGCCCGAGCAGGTCCGGGCCGAGGTACCCGACGATCTCGGACTCCTGGTCGCGTGGGACGACCTCGAGGATGCCCAGCGCGAAGCCGACCGTCGACACCCCCTCGGCGTCGAGGATCGCCCGCGCCTGATGAGCCGGTCGTCGCCACCGGTCGCCGGGGGCGTAGACGTCCCACCGCCCCTCCATCTTGAGGTGCGAGTGCACGGTCAGGTCGCCGATCCGGTGCAGGAGGTGCTTGCCGCGGGGGACGACCTCGTCGACGGTGCGCCCGACGAGGTCGAGCGTCGCGAACGCCGGCACCCGGAAGTCGCTGCGGGTGAGGACCTTCCCCGCGAGCGCCGTGTGCAGCCGTCGGGCAGCGCGGAAGACGGTGTCGCCCTCAGGCACGTTCGTCCTCAGGCACGGAGCCGGACCCCCTGCGGCGTCGCGGTGAACCCGGCTTCCCGGAGCGCAGCGCCGAGCGGCGACTCGAGCACGAAGGCGCCGTCCACGCGCTCGACCGAGAGCTTGCCGAGCCCGCTCCGGACCGACGCCGCGATGGAGGCAGCGGCGACCGAGAGGTCCGCCGGGTCGTCGGTGAACGTCAGCACGGACTTGCCGCCGCGCTCGACGTACACCGCGAGCTTCCCGTCGACCGTCGTCACGAGGGCGCCGGCCTTCCGACCCGGGCGGTGCCCGCGGGACTTCGTGGCGGTGTCGTCCGCCGGCTCGTCGGCACCGGACCCGTCGGCCGGGGCATCGCTCGGCCAGGGCAGTGATGCTCCGTACGGGTTCGCCGGGTCGGTCGCGGCCAGCGTGAGGGCCTCGCGCTTCCGGTCCGGGTCGGCGCGCTCGTCCTCGTCGAGGTCCCGGGCGTAGGTGCGGAGTCGGTCCACGGTCGGCCCGGTGGCGAACTGCGCCGCACCGAGCCCCTCGACGAAGTACCCGCGCCGGGCACGTCCGGACTCCTCGAACCGGGAGAGCACGCGGTAGACGCCCGCGAACCCGCCGCGGACGCCCTCGACCTGCACGGCACCGCGGGTCACGACCCCGTACCGCTCGAGCAGCTGTTCGGCGGTCGCGGCGGCGCGCACGGTGGCGTCCGACTCGGCCAGGGGCAGCAGGGACCAGCGGCCGCCGACCGACGGCGGGCCGGACTGCGTCGGCATCGTCGGGCGACGACGACCGCGGTACGCCCGGGCCCGCGGCGCGCTCGTGCTCTTCGCCTTGCCGCCGAGCATCGACCGCAGCGGGGCGAAGGTGTCGTTGGTGATCTGGCCCGCCCACACCAGGTCCCAGAGCGCGGTCGAGAGCGCCTGGTCGTCGGTGCTCCCCACGGCCTGCCCGAGCTGCCGGAAGAAGTAGGCGCCGCCGCCCGCGAGTGCGCCGAGCACGTCACGCTGGAGTTCGGTGGTCTCGTCGCCCGACGGCTCGGCGAGGGTCGTCGCCGCCGTGTCGGCGAGGTGCAGCCGCACCCAGCCGTCGTTGCCGGGCAGGGTGCCGCCGCCGGACCAGAGGACCTCGCCCGTGGCGGTCAGTTCGTCGAGCATGCTCGGGGCGTAGTCCGTGACGCGAGCGGGCAGCACGAGGGTCTCCCACGCGCTGGCCGGCAGTGCGACCCCGGCGAGCTGGTCGATGACCTGCAGCACGCCGTCGACGCCGCGCAGTCCGCCTCGGGTGCCGGGCGTGTGCACGTGCTGCCACGCCGGCAGGAACCGCGCGAGGGTGTCCGGCGACACCGGTTCGACCTCGTGCCGGAGCGCCGCGAGCGACTTCGTGCGGATGCGGCGGAGCACCTCGGCGTCGCACCACTCCGCGCCCTGGCGATCGGGACGGAACTCGCCCTCGACCACCCGCCGGTCGGCCACGAGCCGACGGAGGGTGTCCTGCACGACGGCGATGCCGAGTCCGAGGCGGGCGGCGGCGTCCTGCGCCGAGAACGGGCCGTGCGACCGGGCGTACCGGCCGATCAGGTCGCCGAGGGGATCGGCGACCGGTTCGACGAACGCCGTCGGGACGCCGATCGGCAGCGGCACCCCGAGAGCGTCCCGGAGGCGGGAGGCGTCCTCGATCACGGCCCACCGGGTGGCCCCCGCGTGCGAGAACGACAGCACGCGGCGGTCCCGCTCGAGTGCCGTGAGTGCACCCTGCACGGTCGTGGTCGCAGCCGAGCGGTCCGCATCGGCATCTGCTGGAGCCAGCCAGCTCCGGTCCACGACCTCGTCGAGGTCGAGCGCGCCGACGAGCCGGAGCACGTCGACGATCCCCTCGGCATCGCGGGCGCGGCGGTCCGGCGAGAGTCGCTGCAGGTCGCGTTCGACAGACGCGATCACCGCGGGGTCGAGCAGTTCGCGGAGCTCCGCCCGCCCGAGCAGCTCCCCGAGCAGGGTCGAGTCGAGTGACAGTGCTGCTGCCCGGCGTTCGGCGAGCGGGGTGTCGCCCTCGTACATGAACGCCGCGACGTACCCGAACAGCAGGGAGCGCGCGAACGGCGACGGCTGTTCCGTCTCGGTCTCGACCAGGCGGATGCGACGCCCGGCGATGTCGTCCGCGATGCCGAGCAGGGACGGCACGTCGTACACGTCCTGCAGGACCTCGCGCACGGTCTCGAGCACGATCGGGAACGACGGGTACTTCTGCGCGACCTCGAGCAGTTGCGATGCTCGCTGCCGCTGCTGCCAGAGCGGCGATCGCTGCCCGGGGTTCCGCCGGGGCAGCAGCAGCGCCCGGGCCGCGCACTCGCGGAACCGTGCGGCGAACAGCGCGGACGCACCGACCTCGTCCGTCACCAGGGCCTCGAGGTCGTCGCGTTCGAACACGAACAGGTCGGCACCAGGGGGTTCGGCGTCGGTCTCGGGGATCCGGACCACGATGCCGTCGTCGGCCGCCATCGCGTCGCCGTCGATGCCGTGGCGTTCCCGGAGTCGCGCACCGACCGCCAGGGCCCACGGCGCGTGCACCTGCATGCCGTAGGGGGAGTGCAGGATGAGCCGCCAGTCGCCGAGTTCGTCGCGGAACCGTTCGATCACGAGCGTGGTGTCGTTCGGCACGTGCCCGGTCGCCGCGCGCTGGTCGCGCAGGAAGGTCAGCAGGTTGGTGACGGCGCGTTCGTCGAGCCCGCCGGCGGCGACGCGGGCACGGGCGTCCTCGTCGGACGCCCCCTCGACCTCGCGCACGAAGGCGCCGGTGGCACGACCGAGCTCGGCGGGGCGGCCGATGCCGTCGCCCTTCCAGAACGGCACCCGGCCGGGCTGGCCGAACGCCGGGCTGACGACGACCCGGTCGTGGGTGATCTCCTCGATGCGCCAGCTCGTCGCGCCGAGGGCGAAGACGTCGCCGACGCGGGACTCGTAGACCATCTCCTCGTCGAGCTCGCCCACGCGGGAGGCCTTCTCGCCGACCATGAACACGCCGAACATGCCGCGGTCGGGGATGGTGCCGCCGCTCGTGACCGCGAGTCGCTGGGCACCCGGCCGCCCGGTCAGGGTGCCGTGGACCCGGTCCCAGACCAGGCGTGGACGGAGCTCGGCGAACTCGTCGCTCGGGTAGCGCCCGGTCACCAGGTCGAGCGTCGCCTCGAACGCGGAGCGGGGCAGGCCGCTGAACGGCGCGCTCCGCCGGACGAGTTCGAACCAGTGCTCCACGTCGACGGTGTCGATCGCGCCGGCCGCGACCGTGTGCTGGGCGAGGACGTCGAGCGGGTTCGCCGGCACCGACATCGCCTCGATCTGGCCGGACACCATCCGTTCGACGGTGACGGCGCTGTTCACCAGGTCGGCGCGGTGCTTCGGGAACAGGACCCCGCGGGAGATCTCGCCCACCTGGTGTCCGGCGCGACCGACGCGCTGCAGGCCGCTCGCGACCGACGGCGGTGCCTCGACCTGCACGACGAGGTCGACCTCGCCCATGTCGATGCCGAGCTCGAGCGAACTCGTGGCCACCACGCACCGCAGCCGGCCGGACTTCAGGTCGTCCTCGATGATGGCGCGTTGGTCCTTCGACACGGAGCCGTGGTGGGCGCGGGCGAGCACCGGCACGGAGGCGTCCGAACCGCCGCCACCGGTCTGTCCGGATGCGCCGATCACCTGCGCCGGCGGCCGTGCGTGTGCAGAGAGCCTGGCCGGGGACTGGGCACGCGGACCGGCGGACGGCAGCCCGTCGTCCGCCGGGGACACACCGGCCGGCACCAGCGCACCGTCGACGACGGAGCCGGCGGCAGCGAGGACCCGTTCCTCGTGGATCTCGTTGAGGCGCGCGGTCAGTCGCTCGGCCAACCGCCGCGAGTTCGCGAAGACGATCGTCGACCGGTGCTCCTCGATGAGGTCGACCACCCGTTCCTCGACCTGGGGCCAGATCGACCCGTTCGTCGGGGACTCGGTCGCGTCGGCACCGACCGGGGGTGCCCCGAGCTCGGCCATGTCGTCGACGGGCACGACCACGCGCAGGTCGAAGGTCTTCTGGGCGGGCGGCGCGATGATCGTCACCGGTGCACGACCCCCGAGGAACCGCGCGACTTCCTCAGCCGGACGCACCGTGGCCGAGAGCCCGATGCGCTGGACGGGCTTCTCGAGCAGGTCGTCGAGTCGTTCGAGCGACACGGCGAGGTGTGCGCCGCGCTTCGTCGACGCGACCGCGTGGACCTCGTCCACGATGACGGTGTCGACGTTGACCAGCGTCTCCCGCGCCTGCGACGTGAGCATGAGGTAGAGCGACTCGGGCGTCGTGATGAGGATGTCCGGTGGCTGTCGCAGGAGCCGCTGCCGGTCGGACGACGGGGTGTCACCGCTCCGGACGCCCACCGTGACGTCCGGCGGTTCGAGCCCGAGGCGCCTGGCGGTCTGGGTGATCCCGACGAGCGGGCTGCGGAGGTTCCGCTCGACGTCGACGCCGAGCGCCTTCAGCGGGGAGACGTAGAGCACCCGGGTCCGCTGCTTGGCGGGCGGGCGGTCCGACGCGCTGATGAGCCGGTCGATGGACCACAGGAACGAGGCCAGCGTCTTGCCGGAGCCCGTCGGCGCGATCACGAGTGCGTGCTGCCCGGTGGAGATCGCGTCCCACGCCCCGGCCTGCGCTGCCGTCGGTGCGTCGAAGGCACCCCGGAACCACTCTGCGGTGGCGGGGGAGAAGCGCTCGAGCACGTCCGTCATGGTCCGTCCCATCCTGCCCGGCACCCCCGACAACCAGCCCAGCACGACGAGGGGTTGACAGGACGATAGCTACCGATCTATCGTTAACACATCGCGATAGAGACAATACTGATCGCGAGACAACTTCGAACACCCACCAGGAAGGACTCATCATGCGCCCCATGTATGACGACAACACCAACAACCACCAGCACCCGCGCGGCCCCCGCTTCGGCGGCGCGCGGCAGCACCACGGCGCCGGCTTCCCCGGCCGCGACCGCGGTGACCACGACCACGGCGGACGCGGCGGCTTCGGCCCCGGGTTCGGGCGCGGCTTCGGCCCGGGCTTCGGCGGCCCGGGATTCGGCGGCCCCGGCTTCGGTGGCCCCGGATTCGGCCGCGAGCGTCGCCGTCGCGGCGACGTCCGCCTCGCGATCCTCGGCCTGCTGGCCGAGGGGCCGCAGAACGGCTACGCCGTGATCAAGACCATCGCCGAACGAACCGGCGGCGCCTGGAAGCCGAGCCCCGGTTCGGTCTACCCGACGCTCCAGCAGCTCGTCGACGAAGAGCTCGTGGTCTCGACGGGCGACGGTCGCACGACGCTCTTCGAGCTCACCGACACCGGCAAGGCCGAGGCCGAGGCGAAGGCCGACGAGATCGCCGCGGCCTTCGACGCACCGGGCCTCCCGGACTCCTCACGGGAGTTCGTCGAGGCGCTCCGGAAGACCATGGGCGTCCTGCACATGTACCGCACCAGTGCGACGGAGGAGCAGGCGAAGGCCGCCACGGCCAAGATCGACCAGCTCCGCAAGGACCTCCTGCAGATCCTCGCCGACTGACGTCGGAAACGGCGGACGGGAGGCACGGTGCCAGCTGGCACCGTGCCTCCCGTTCGTCGTCTGGTGGCGTCGAGAGCCGTCAGTCGCCGATGAACGCGGCCACGTCCGCCAGCTCCGCCGCGGACACCGCGTGCGGCAGCCCCTCGTAGGTGCGGTCCGTCACGGCGGTGTACGCGGCCGCCCACGCCTGCGTCCGGGCGGTGGCCTCGGCCGGGATCACCGGGTCGAGGTCGCCGTGCCCGAGGAACACCCGCGGCCGGACCTGCTCGACGGCGGTGTCGCGATCATCGGTGACGCCCGGCACGACGAACCCCCGACAGGGACACCGCGAACGCGAAGCCGTCCGGTCGTGCGCGCAGCAGCTGCAACGCCATCGAGCCACCCTGCGAGAACCCGAGCAGCCCGATCCGCGGGTGGTCGGCGGCGACGGAGTCGATCCAGTCGAGCACCCCGGACACCGACTCGTCGACCGGCTCGAGCGCGGGGGAGCCCGGGGTCCCGAGCGGGTACCAGCTGAACCCCTGCCCCCACGGCATCGGCGCACGCAGCGACGCCAGGGTCCACGACGACGGCAGCGCCGGGGCGAGTCCGAGCAGGTCGCGCTCGTTCGACCCCACCCCGTGCATGGTCACGAGGAGCGGCGTGCCCGACCGCTCGGAGGGGCCACGGGTCCACTGCACGACGTCGCGATCGATCATGTGCACGACATTAGTTGACGCATCAACCATCCCCAACCCCCGCGCCTTCCGCCGAACTCGCCGGGGCGACTGGTAGACACGGTGCATGGCCTCGCTGCGCACCCCCGACCCCGACTCCGGCTGGCTGTCCGACGAGGAGCTCGCGAACGTCCGCCGTCGACTGCCCATCTGCTACGTCGAGGCGGTCCCCGTCCGCACCGACGGCCTCGGTGTCGTCACCGAGGTGGGCGTGCTGCTCCGGGTGTCCCCGAGCGGTTCGATCGCCCGCACCCTCGTGTCCGGCCGGGTGATGTACGGGGAGTCGATCCGCACGGCGCTGTTCCGGCACCTCGAGAAGGACCTCGGCCCGATGGCGTTCCCGCAGCTGCCCTCGAGCCCGACGCCGTTCACCGTCGCGGAGTACTTCCCCCTGCCCGGCGCCTCGGTGTACACGGACGAACGGCAGCACGCGATCTCCCTGGCGTACGTCGTGCCCGTGACCGGCACGTGCGAGCCCCGGCAGGACGCCCTCGAACTGACGTGGATGAGCCCGATGGAAGCGGCGTCCGACGCCGTCGCCGACGAGATGGAGGGCGGTCGCGGGGCACTCCTGCGCGCGGGCCTCGCGTCCGTCGGTGCTCTCATGTAGCCATCTGTCGACCCGCCTCGCGCACGACGAAGCCCCCGGATCCGAATCGGACCCGGGGGCTTCGCAGCACGGTGCTGGACCGGCTTACTTGTTCTCGTTCTTGAGGCTGTCGGCCACGCCTGAAGCGGCGTCCTTGACGTTCGTGCCTGCCTGCTTGGTGTCGGCCTTGACCTGATCGGTCTTGCCTTCAGCCTTGAGGCGGTCGTTGTCCGTCACGTTCCCGACGGCTTCCTTGGCCTTGCCTGCTGCCTTCGCAGCGGCGTTCTTGACGTCTTCGATCCCAGCCATAGGCTCTCCTTCCGACAGCGGACAGTTCCCCGTCAGCCGCTTGCGCGGCATCCGGTGAAGGAGAACCTACGCGCCGGGGATCCGTCCGTGCCCAGGAGGCGTGGAGGTTGTCCCCCTGCGGGGATCAGCGCGCGGAACCGGCGGGACGGGAGGCGCGGCGCGACCCACCACGACGGTTGCCGCCCGACTCGGAACCGGCACCACGGCCGGCGGCGTAGCCGCCCTCCGAGGACCAGACCGGAGCGGACCCGCCACGGACGGTGTCGCTCGACGCGCGACGGCTGCCGCCGCTGCGGCGACCGCCGGATGCGGCAGCGGAACGCTGCCCACCGGTGGAGCCGGCCGACGCGCCGGCGCCGGCCTCGGCGGGACGACCGCCGCGACGCCCTGCACCGGAGGACCCGGAAGCCGAGCCGGTGCGCGCGGGCTGCGCCGCGCCTCCCGACCGACCGCCGCGACCACGGCGACGACCGCCGCCCGCGCTGTCGGACTCGTTCGTCCGCTGCTTGGGCTGACGCTGCTGCTGTGCCGGCTGCTCCGGCGCGACGTGGCGGACCGGAGCGACCTCGCCGACGAGCTCCGCGACGGCGGGGGAGTTCGCCGTGACCTGCTGCGGCGTGACCTTGATCGCGGCCGCACGCATCATCTGCGCGACGTCGCGACGCTCGGCCGGCATCGTGACCGTCACGACGTCACCGGACGAACCGGCACGGGCGGTGCGGCCCGAACGGTGCAGGTACGCCTTGTGCTCGGTCGGCGGGTCGACGTGCACGACGAGCTCGACGTGGTCGACGTGCACACCACGGGCGGCGACGTCGGTGGCGACGAGCACGAGGGCCTCGCCGGAGGAGAACTTCGCGAGGTTCCGCTCACGGGCGCCCTGCGACAGGTTGCCCTGCAGGTCGACGGCCGGGATGCCCTGGCTGCTGAGCTGCTTCGCGAGACGCTTGGCGTGGTGCTTCGTGCGCATGAAGAGGATGCGACGACCGGTACCGCTCGCGAGCGTCCGGACGAGGTCCTTCTTCGCGTCGGCGTCGGCGACCTCGAACAGGTGGTGGGTCATGGCCTCGACCGGGCTGGTCTCGTCGTCGACCGAGTGCATCACCGGGTTGTGCAGGAACTTCTTCACGAGCTTGTCCACGCCGTTGTCGAGCGTGGCGGAGAACAGCAGACGCTGCCCCTGCTCGGGCGTCGCCTGCATGATCTTCGTCACGCCGGGCAGGAAGCCCATGTCGGCCATGTGGTCGGCCTCGTCGAGGACGGTGACCTCGATGGCGTCGAGCTGCACGTGGCCCTGCTGCATGAGGTCGGCGAGGCGACCCGGGCAGGCGACGACCACGTCGACGCCGCCGCGGAGCGCGTCGACCTGACGGCCCTGCGAGACCCCGCCGAAGATCGTCGTGCTGTTCAGGCCCATCGCCTTGGCGAGGGGTGCGAGCGTCGCGTCGATCTGCGTCGCGAGCTCACGGGTCGGGGCGAGCACCAGGGCGCGGGGGCGACCGGCGCGGCGCTTGCGGGGGTTCGCGGCGAGCCGGGCGGCGAGGGGGATCGCGAAGGCGATCGTCTTGCCGGACCCGGTGCGGCCGCGACCGAGCACGTCCTTGCCCGTGAGCGAGTCGGGGAGCGTGTCGGCCTGGATCGGGAACGCGGTCTCCTTGCCCTGCTGGGCGAGGACGTCGACCATCGGCGCGGGGACGCCGAGGTCGGAGAAACGGATGTCTTCGGTGGTCATGGTGACCTTTCGAGCCGGAGGGTTCCGGCTGTGGGCGCACTTTCTCGCGAGGCAGCGCGCGGGCGGGATGCGCGCCAACGGGTGTGGCTGGCGCAGTCGCCGCAGCAGAGAAGCCTGGCACCTTCGGGAGGTGCTCGATCATCGGTCCGTGGACCGGGAGTTCGGGGGCGTCCGTACGACGCACGAGGCGATCGGCGCCTCGAGTACGTCCATCATAGCGTGCGAGGATCTGGGCGTGCGAGAACGGACGATCCTGGGTGCCGCTGCGATGGTCGTGGCGGCGGTGGTCGGGCTGGCCGGGTGCGCGGCCGGGACCGCTTCTCCGGGGTCGTCGTCCTACACGAACCTGCCGACCTCCGGGATCCCGGACTACCAGCTCGGCGGGGGCTACGCGCCGCCGGCCGGGGTGACGATCGTCGAGCGGGACAGCACGGACCGCCCCGCCGCTGGCAAGTACTCGATCTGCTACGTGAACGGCTTCCAGACCCAGCCCGGGGACGCCGACGCATGGCTCGACGACCACCCGTCGGCGATCCTGCGCGACGACGACGGGAAGCCGGTCTCCGACCCCGGGTGGCCGGACGAGATGCTCCTCGACACGACCACGGCGTCGGCTCGGTCCACGATCACGAAGGTCCTGACGACGTCGATCGCCCGCTGCGCCGACCGCGGGTTCGACGCGGTGGAGTTCGACAACCTCGACTCGTGGACCCGGTCGCACGGTGCGCTCACCCGTGCGGGGAACCTGGCGCTCGCTCGTGCCCTCGTGGACGTCGGGCACGCCCACGGCCTGGCCGTCGGGCAGAAGAACACCCCGCAGCTCGGGGCATCGGGCCGGAAGAGCACGGGGTTCGACTTCGTCGTCGCCGAGGAGTGCGTGGAGTACCAGGAGTGCTCGGCCTACACGAAGGCCTACGGCGGGCACGTCATCGACGTCGAGTACTCGGACAACACCGGCCGGTCGTGGTCGTCGGTGTGCGCGGACGACGACCGTCCGGCGATGACCATCCTGCGCGACCGGGACCTCGTGACGCCGTCCCACTCGGACTACGTCTTCGAGCACTGCTGACGGGGCTCCACGGGGCCGAGTCTCGGCCGAGGCGACAGTTCTCGTGCCCCCGACCCCGAGGAGTGTCGCTGGGGTCGAGTCTCGGCCGCTCGGCAGGTGTCAGGCGGGCCAGGCGTCCCGCAGGGCCGTCGCTGCCTGGTCGGCGGAGAGCCCCGCGGCGCGAGCAGCGGCGGCGAGTGCCCGCGCGGCATCGGTGACCGGTTCCGGCACGGCCGCCGGGCGGATCACCCGGGTGCCGGCACCGCGTGCGGTGTGCACGAGCCCGGACTCCTCGAGCAGCTGGTAGGCCCTCGCGACCGTCCCCGCCGCGAGACCGAGCTCGTCGGCCAGCCCCCGGACGCTCGGCAGGCGTTCCCCGTCGACGAGGTAGCCCGCAGTGATCTGCGCGGCGATCTGCGACCGCACCTGTTCGAACGGGGGGACACGCCCTCCGGCGTCGATCGCGACGAGACCCGACATGTGCTCCACCCTAGAAGTCGTACTGCTCGCCGACGGGGATCGGCACCGCGACGGTGTTGCCCGGAGGCGCGAGCGGGCACGCCCACGCCGGGTCGTACGCGCACGACGGGTTGTACGCGAAGTTGAAGTCGAGCACGAGCTCGCCGTCGTCGCCACCGAGGTCGGCGCCCTTGATCGTGTCCAGCAGGTACCGGCCGCCGCCGTACGTCCCGCGGGCCCTGCCGGCGCTGGCGTCCTTGACCGGGACGAAGACGCCGCCCGCGTAGCCGCCGTGCGACCACACGTCGAGCGTGCCGACGCCCGGCAGGACCACGACGCCGAGGCGGTCGAAGTGCACGATGCCGTCCGTTCCGGTCTCGACGTCCATCGTCAGTGGCTCGGCCGACTCGACGCGGGCGCGGAAGCGCCAGGCGGGGTCGTAGTCCGGGACGGGCAGGGACTCGAAGTCGCGGGCGTCCTCGTCGAGGAGCGGGCTCGCGGGGTGCTCGCCGAACATCGCGTCACGGGTCTCGCGCCACATCGCGTGCGCGGTCTCCGGATCGGCGGTCGCCCGGACACGGCGGTACAGGTCGAAGGTCATCCGCCGCCAGTCCACGGTGGCGAGCGTGCTGTGCACGCGGTCGTCGGTTGCCGGCTCATGCGTCTGGCTCACGGTGCGAGCGTACGCCCGTTGCGCGTCGGCCGGGAGGCGCGTGGTGCGCCCGACGGTCAGGCCGCGGCCCGACGGGGTCGCCGCCACTGCGGTGCGAGCTGCCGCATCCGGAGCGCGCGCCACTGCCAGATGACCCACATCCCCGGCCAGAGCAGGAGGCCGAGCACGCTCGGGCGCATCCGGTAGGTGAGCCGATCGACCAGCAGCGTCCTGCCGTCGGGTGTCGGTCGGACGGCCATCCGGTGCTGCATGGTCATGCGTCCGAAGAGGCCGCTCGTACCGCCACCGTTGTCGCGTTGCACGGGCACGCCCTCGACCTCGTACAGGTCGATGTCCACGTGCGTGTCGCCGCTCGGCACGAGTCCGAACGCGCTCGCGGTGATCGGGTGCGGCTGACCGGGGGCCCACCGGACCGGGAAGCCCTGCGGGTCGCGGGACCGGTAGACGAGGAACGGCTTCGTGACCGCCACCATCACCGCCGGGGAGAGCAGGGCGTCGCGTACGGCCTCGACCGGCGCGTCGAGGATGATCCGGAGGCCCACGTGCATGAGCCGACGCTACCGACGCGGCCCTGAGCGCACCGCAGACGTCCGCAGCGTTCTACATGTGAAATGCCACGTGCGAAGATGGGGATCATGCGAACGAACCGAACCGTGGTGCCCCTGCTCGTCCTGCCCCTCACCCTCGCCGTCCTGGTCGGCTGCGCCGCGGCGAGTCCACCGGAGACGACCGCACACGACGCCGGCGCTGCGTGGGCGTACGAGGGTGAGGGTGCCCCGGAGCACTGGGGCGACCTCGCGGGCGAGTACCGAGCCTGTGCCTCCGGGGAACAGCAGTCGCCGATCGACCTGCCGGAACCGAGGGGTGGCGCGGCGCTCGACCTCGTCGGGTCCGGACCGGTGCGGGGCATCACCGCCGACAACGGCCACACCGTGCAGTTCACGGCGGACGACGGTGCGACGACGGCCATCGCGGGCGCGGACCTCGACCTCGTGCAGGTGCACTTCCACGCCGGGTCCGAGCACACCACGGCGGGGGAGGCCTCAGCCGCCGAGTTCCACTTCGTGCACGTCGACGACCGCGGTGGCCTCACCGTCATCGGCGTCCTCGCCGAGCGCGGTGCGCACAACCCGGCGTACGACGACCTGGTTGCCGGTGCGACGGCGGGCGCCGGCCGGGCGAGCACCGTCGACGTCGAGGCGATGCTCCCGGCAGAGCGGTCCTTCGCGACCTACCAGGGCTCCCTCACGACACCGCCCTGCACCGAGGGGGTTCGCTGGATCGTCCTCGAGCGTGCGGTCGAACTCGGCGCGGACCAGCTCGCCGACCTCGAGGCCGCGCACATCGGGAACGCCCGCCCCGTCCAGCCGCTGGGCGACCGCACCGTCCGCCACGCACTCTGACCGCACGGTCCGGCCGCCGTCGGGTCAGGCGTGCCGGGCCGAACGGCGGCGGGAGCCCTCGGCACGGTCGTGCTGCCGCAGGCGCTCGGCCAGCGAGAGCCGCACGGTCGGCCACTCGGACGCGATGATCGAGAACACCACGGTGTCGCGGAGGGTGCCGTCCCGACCGACCGAGTGGTTCCGCAGCACGCCGTCCTGCTTGGCGCCGAGTGCTGCGATCGCCGTGCGGGACTGCGTGTTGTGCCAGTGCGTCCGGAACTCGACCGCGATGCACTGCCAGACGTCGAACGCGTGCGAGAGCATGAGCAGCTTCGCCTCGGTGTTGATGCCCGATCGCTGCGAGGACTTCGACAGGAAGGTCGCCCCGATCTCCACGCGCCGGTTCGCGGTGTCCGGGTGCAGGAAGGTCGTCGAACCCACCACCCGGCCGGTCGGGCGGTCGCGCACCGCGAACGGCACCATCCGCCCCGCGGCCTGCTCGGCGAGACGACGGTCGATCTCGTCGTCGACCTGCGCCGGGGCGGGGATCGAGGTGTACCAGGTGCGCCAGAGATCGCCGTCCGCGACCGCCGCCCGCAGGTCGTCCGCGTGCTCGGACCCGAGGGGCTCGAGCGTCACACGGTCGCCGGTCAGAGTGGGTGCGGGGGCGATCTCCATGGCATGGAATCCTACGGTCGCCGACCACGGCGAAGTCCCGACGAAGGTCCACCTGTGGAAAAGGTCAGGGTGCTCCCGGCGGCTATCGTGGCTCGGGTGGCAGCACGCACGCAGCAGCGGTACCAGGTCCGTTTCGCATGGGGGAGCGGTGGCGCGGCGCGCATCGCGACCGACGTCCACCTGATCGTCTGGATCGACGTCCTGCCGGCGACGTCAGCGGGGGCGGTGCACGGCGACCGCGAGCGCCAGCGGGCACTCCGCGCCGTCACCGCGCAGCTGCCGGACGGTCCGGAGGTCGTGCTCGGCCACCTCGGCAACGCGAGCGCGATCGCGGAACGGGTGACGCGCCTCCAGGCCGAACGCGGTGACCGCTGTGTCGTCGCGATCGTCGCCGCCGGACGCCACCACGCACCCGGCGACGATGCGGCGGAGGCCGCGGGTGAAGCGGCCGACGTGCCGGACGCACCCGACTTCGCGGTCGAGGACCTCCTGGCTGCCGGCGCGGTCGTCGACGCGCTCGCCGCGGTCGGCATCGACCACACCTCACCAGAGGCCGCGGCGGCCTGCGCGGCGTACACGGGACTGCGTCGGGCGGTGAAGCACCTCGTCAGTGCCTCCGAGGCCGCCGCGGCGCTCGGACCCGACGCGGTCCACGCGGCACTCGCCGACGGTGGCGAACTCGTCACCCTGCGGGAATCGAGCGGGCGCGCGTAGCGTTCCGGTCGTCACCCGAAGAGCGAAGGAGCACGCCATGAAGGCAGTCGTCGGAGACACCGTGATCGCCGAGGCCCCGCAGGAGGACCTCATCCAGATCGAGGGCAACTGGTACTTCCCGCCGTCGAGCGTGAAGTCCGAGCTGTTCACCGAGAGCCCCACCCAGTACCACTGCCCGTGGAAGGGCGACACCCAGTACTTCACGGTGAACGTCGACGGGCAGGCGCTCCAGGACCGTGCGTGGTCGTACCCGACGCCGATCCCCTCGTCGTTCGACCGCGTCGGCAAGGACTACTCGGGCTACGTCGCGTTCTGGAAGGACGTCAAGGTCGTCGAGTAGTCGGCCCGCGGCCCGCGGCCCGCGGCCCGCGGCCCGTCAGGTCGTCGCGCCGCTGCACAACCACAGTCGGCTCGAACCGCGGAATCGCGTGGTTCGAGCCGACTGTGGTTGTGCGCCGGCAAAGCGCACCGCGTCGCCCGCGGCCGCGCGGCGTGCGGCGTGCGCCGCCCCGGTCAGCCGGCCAGCGTCAGCGCGACGAGCGCCACGTTGAGCGCGACGATCACCAGCGCGATGACCCCCGCCACCACGCGGGTGGTCATCGCGTTGACGTCCGCCCCCATCACGCTCCGGCGTGAGGTGTAGACGACGAGCGGCACGATCGCGAACGCGATCCCGAAGCTCAGCACGACCTGGCTCACCACGAGCAGCATCGTCGCGTCGGCGTTGACCGCGAGCAGGACGATCGCCGGCACCAGCGTGACGAGCCGCCGCAGGATCAGGGGCACCCGCACGTGCAGGAGTCCGTGCATGATCTCGGCGCCGGCCATGCACCCGACCGAGGTGGAGGCGAGCCCCGACGCCAGGAGCCCCACCGCGAACAGCACGCCGACGACCGGCCCAACGTTGGCCGCGATCGCCTGCTGCGCCCCCGGGATCGAGTCCGTGCCGGAGACCCCGGGCAGCGTCGCGGCGGCGAGCACGAGCATGCAGATGTTCACGCCTCCGGCCACGACGAGCGCGAGCCCGACGTCCCACCGGGTCGCGACGAGCACCCTGCGGCGTTCCGGTCCGGCCGGGACGTCGCCGTGGCGGTCCCGGGCGAGCGCCGAGTGCAGGTAGACGGCGTGCGGCATGACGGTCGCGCCGAGCATCGACGCCGCGAGCATCACCGACTCGGAGCCCTGGAAGCGCGGGACCAGCCCGGCGACGAGTTCGCCCGGGGACACCTGCGCGAACAGCAGCCCGGCGCAGAACCCGATGGTCAGGATCGCCAGCATCGCGGTGACCACGGCCTCGAACGTCCTGGTGCTCCGTCGGCTGTGCAGGGCGAGGATGAGCATCGACACGACACCCGTGATGACGCCCCCGGCGACGAGCGGTACCCCGAACAGCAGGTGCAGGGCGAGTGCGCCGCCGATGACCTCGGCGACGTCGGTCGCCGCCGCCACGATCTCGGCCTGAGCCCAGAACAGCAGCCGCGGTGTGCGCTTCATGCGGTGCCCGAGGTGCTCCGGCAGGGACTTCCCGGTGACGACGCCGAGCTTCGCCGAGAGGTACTGCACGACGACAGCGCTGGCGTTCGCGGCGACGAGGACCCAGAGCAGCAGGTAGCCGTACTTCGCCCCGGCCGTGAGGTTCGCGGCGACGTTGCCCGGGTCGACGTAGGCGATCGCGGCGACGAACGCGGGACCGAGCAGCGTGAGGCTCGCACCACGCCGGCGCGGGGTCGCGGGGTCGCGAGTGGTGGGCGGGGTCGCCGTGTCGGTCATGCCGTCCAGCATGCCAGAGAATTCGGCACGCCGAATACTCGGATTCGGTGTGTTGAACTCAGGCGGATGCGCGACGTGCCCGGTGCGCCCGCACCTTCGCCCGGTTCCCGCAGCGCTGCATCGAGCACCACCGGCGCGTGCCACCGCGTGAGGAGTCGTAGAACACCAGTCCGCAGTCCTCCGCCGAGCAGCGGCTCAGGCGGGTGGGCTGCCCGTCCGCAGCGACGTCGTCGAAGCCGACCTCGGTGAACAGGGACACCGCGTCACGCGCGACGCTCGACAGCGCCTGCGCGAGCCGCACCCGGTTCGCCCCCGCACGACGCCGGCCACCGGGCAGGCTCGGTGGCACGTCCGGCAGTGCGGCGAACAGGTTGACGGTGTCGATGTCGTCGGGTGCGGGGCGGGTGCGCCCGGTGCCGGCACGCAGTCCCGCCGCCACCGCGGTGCGCTCGGCAGCGGTGGACGCCGGACCGGGGGCGGCGGCGACGGCCAGCCGGGCGATCGCGGCGCGGAGGGCACGGGCGTCCTGCAGCTCCCGCGCGGTGGCACCGACGTCGATCGGCTCGGTGTGGTCGGTCAGCCACTCGTCCAGGTCGGCCGGGGTCATCAGCAGCTCCCCGAGCTGGGCACGTGGCCGCCGTCCGTCCGGGTCGTCGGCGAACCCGCCGGTGTGCGCGAAGTCGAGGGCGATCCGTCCCGCGTCGAAGAACCAGGTGGAACCGGCGTCCGTCCGGATGTGCTGCCCCGTGTGCATCCGCCCAGGCTAACGGGTTACCGGCGCGCCTCCGAGCGGTCCGGCCGTCATGCGGTAGCTCGGCGCTCGGTCTCGTCCCGCCGGCGCCACGTGATCACGTTGCGAGCATCGAACCGTCTCGAACACGCGGCGCACGCCAACGGCCGCGTCGGCGTGCGGTAGCGGAAGTGCTCGTGACCGGCCGGGCAGGTGCCGATCCACGGCGCGAGTTCGCTCGCCACCGGGCCGTCGTACAGCCGCGAACCGGTGTACCCGAGCGCCGCCGCCGTCCGCCGCCAGCGCTGCCCGTGCCCCGCGCGGGGACCCGCCAGCGCGTGCGCGATCTCGTGCAGCAGCACCTGGTCGACGTCGTCCTCGGAGAACCGCACGGCCAGGTGCCGGCTCACCGTGATGCGCTTCCGGGCGAAGTCGCACTGCCCGGCGCGGGTCTTGGCGTGGTCGAAGGCGAACGACCAGCTCCCGGCCCCGAGGTGCGCCGCCATGAGGTGTTCGGCCCGGGCCCGGACCGCCTCGAGCGTCGTCACCGCAGGTCGTCGTCGGGGTCGCCCCGTCCGGCCTGGCCCTTCTGCGCGGCCCGTGCGGCGATGCGACCCCAGAGGTCGTCGGCCTCCGTCCGGGCCGCGTCCGGGGCGCCGAGCACGCGGCGGCGGATCGGCGGGACCTGCTTCACCGGTTCGGCGACACGGGTCTTCGGCTCGTCCTCCTCGGAACGACGAGCGGCGACCTCACGAGCGGTGCGGGGCTTGTCCTCCGACGGTGCGGGCTGCGCCACCGAGGCGCGGAGGGCGGCTTCCACCGCGGTCCGCAGTGCCTCGGTGCGCTCCGACGGAGCACCGGCCTGGCGGAACGCCTGGTAGGCGCGGGAGAGGGCCGAGCGGGCTTCCTCGAACCGGGACAGCTCGAACAACGACCAGCCCTCGAGCTCGGCGGCAGCACCCTCGAGCTCTGGCCACTCCTCGGTCCGTGCCGTGTCGCGTGCCATGGCGGACTCGGTGGCGGCACGCTCGTACCGGCCGAGGTCGTGCAGCACGTGCGCCCGACGGATGCGCGCGGAGACCTTGTCCGAGCGCTCGCCGGTGAACATCGTCAGCCGGAAGACCTCCTCCGCGATCACGAGCGACTCGTCCAGTCGGCCCAGCAGGCGGAGGAGTTCGGCACGTTCGGCGAGGGCCTCGGTGCTGCGGCTCTGCCCGAGGTCGCGCAGGCGCTGCTGGATCGCGTCGGCGTCGACGGCGGGGCGCAGGCTGATCGGGGCGAAGGTGCTGCCCGGGCTCACGCCGGCCGTCACGGGCGCCGCATGACGCGGTTCCCGGGCGCGGTCGAGGCGGTCGGGCTGCTGACGGTCGTCGGGCGGGAGGGACATCGGTTCGAGGGTAACCACGCCGACCCGAGAGTGCGCGGTGCCACGCGTGCCGGACGCGGAACGGCCCGCCGTGCTGGTGCACGACGGGCCGTTCGGATCTGCTCGGTCGTCAGCTCGCGCCGCTCACCGCGGCGGCTGCGGCGACACCGATGTAGGTGCCGAACGTGGCGATCGTCGCGACTACCGCGAGGATGATCGCGAACACGCCCCACCCGCGCCCACGCTTCGTGGCGACGGCGATGATGCCCTGAACGAGTGCCCAGAGGCCGAGGATGGCGGCGATACCGGCGATCACACCACCGACGCCGATCTGCGACACCACGTTCGGGTCGTTCATGAGCTGCTGCTGGAGCTGACCCTGGTCCGGCGTGGAGCCGTCGGTCGGGACGAGATCGGAGAGCGCACTGCTGTTCGCCAGCGCGGAGCCCATCACGTAGCCGCCAATGACACCGATCACCAGGGATGCGAGTCCGAGGACGAACGCCACGACCCCGACGGTCTTCTTCTTGCGCTTCGGCTCCTCGTAGCCCTGCCACGAGGGCGCCCCGGCACTCGCCGGAGCAGCCGCCGCCGCGTACGGCTGCTGGCCGTACTGCTGCTGCTGCCCGTACTGCGGCTGCGCGTCGTCCGGTCGGCCGTACTGGCCCTGCTGCTCGGCGTACTCGGTCGAGCCGTACCGCGGGGCCTCGCCCTGCGCCGGGTCCACCCGCTCGCCGTACCGCGGTGCGTCACTCGCGGGCGCTGCGCCGGCGGCGGGCTGCTGCGGGGCGTCGCCCCAGCTCGGCACCTGGCCGTCGCCGGTCCGGTCCTCGTTGCTCCGGTCGTCGTTCGTCATCGGGTGTCCCCTCGCTCGGTCGCGCACCTGCGCGGTCGTTCAGCACCATCCTGGCAGTCGCGTCCTCCGCGTGCCCACCGAACACCGGCCTGGAGGCACGGCGCCCGCCCGCCACGCGCCTCCCCTCCGCCAGGTGGTTGCGTCCGCAACGGGCGACAACGCCGATGTCGGACGACATCGCGCCTGTCGTCGCCCAGCGTGCGCAACTGTTGCGCACGCGCGGTTGCGACGAATCCGGTGTCGTACGACGTCGGGATTGTCGTTCCGAGTCGGAGCCCCACCCGCGGCCGTCAGCCGCCGAAGACGCTCCGGTTCGGCTCCGGCGACGCCACCGCCGTCTGGTCCGTCACGATCGGCGCCCCGGCGATGAACGACCGCAGCTCGGCCCCGTGCACGACCTTCGCCGGCATCGGGTCCGACGAGTACCGCCGAGGCATGTCCGCCACGGGCAGGTCCGTGGGGGACCCGAGCAGCACGATGTTCCCGAACCGTCGCCCCTTGAGCATCCCGGTGTCCGCGACCGCCGCCACCGACGGCAGCACGGCCTGGAGCGTCGAGGCCTGCCCGCGCGCGAACGCCAACCCGGCGCCGTCGGCCACGTTCACGGCGACGATCCCGGTCGGCGACAGGAACTCGGCGACTTCGCGGTAGAACTCGATGCTCGTCACGTGCGCCGGGATCTGCGAGCCGCCGAACACGTCGACGACGGCGAGGTCGACGGTGCCGCGGAGCCCGGCGGGGAGCTTCCCCAGGACCTCCCGCGCGTCGCCGTACCGCACCCGGATCGAGGCACCCCGCGGGAACGGCAGCGCATCCCGCACGTGGTCGACGAGGTCCCGCTCGAGCTCGATCACCTGCTGCCGCGAACCCGGACGGGTCACCGCGACGTACCGGGGGAGCGTGAGGGCTCCCGCACCGAGGTGCAGCGCCGTGACCGGCCCGTCCGGCAGCAGGTCGATGGCGTGCCCGATCCGCCGGATGTACTCGAACGCCAGGTGCGTCGGGTCGTCCAGGTCGACGTGCGACTGCGGGGTGCCGTCCACCACGAGCGTGAACGAGCCCGGTCGGTGCCGGTCCGGCTCGACGACCGCGTACCCCGCACCGATCCGGAACCCGTCGAACGCATCAGCCATGGCACCAATCGAACACCACCGCGATCACCACCCGCGTCCCCACCCCTGGTTGGTGTGCCCACGGAGGCCGTCGAACGAGGCTGGTGTCACCGGTCGGGACAGCCCCGCCGGACCTCGTCGAAAGGCACACACCATGTCGGTCCAGCTCGTCGCGAACATCCTCATCGGGGTCGCGCTCGTCGTGTTCCTCGGCTACCGCCAGGCGACCTGGCAGTACCTCGACCCGACCAGGATCTGGCGGACGCCGCTCGTCATGGCGATCGTCGGCGTCGTCATCCTCGCCCAGACGAAGGCCACGGTGACCACCACCGACGTCGTGTTCCTCGGCATCGAGGCGCTCATCACCGTCGGGGTCGGCCTGACCATGGGCCGCATCACGCGCTTCCGAACGGTCGCCACCCCGGACAGCAAGGGCCGCACGATCCAGTCCCGCACCGGCTGGCTCGGTGCCGCCCTGTGGCTCGTCCTCCTCCTCGTCCGCGTCGGCCTCGACGTGCTCGGCGGCCACCTCGGCGCCCACCTGCTCACCTCGACGGGCACGATCCTGCTCGTCCTCGCGCTGAACCGCGCAGCCCGCGCACTCGTCATCGACCAGCGCATCCCCCGTGGCGACCGGCAGACGCGCGGCATGATGGTCCGGTGACCCTGCTGTCCAGCCGTGACGAGGCCGACCTCCCCGGAGGTCGGCCTCGTTCGAGCGCCGCCTGGGGGCTGAACGCGCTCGGCATCGCGATCGTGGCGTTCTTCTTCGTCCGGAACGGCGTCCTGCTGGGCCTGCCGGTCTGGGTGTGGGTGCTCGGCTCGGTGGCGCTCGCCGGCTGGGCGCTTCGGGAGTTCGGTCGGTCGCCGCGCCTCGTCGCGACGGCGGGTGTCGTGATGGTCGCCGCCGGGTCCGTCACCGTGGTGCCGACGGACTCGCTGATGATCGTCCCCGTGATCGTCGGCATCGTCCTGATCGGGGCGCACCTGCGCGTGCCGGTCTGGGCCGCCTCGGTCACGGCGCTCGCCGCGATCGTGGTGGTCGCCGTCACCGCGACTGTGGAGCACGCGTCGCTCCAGTTCGTCCTCGGCACCAGCGGCGGCATGCTGCTCGGCGTCCTCATCGGCTTCAGCCGCCGGCAGTTCCGGGTCGCCGCCGAGCGGGCGCGCGAGGCCGAGCGGGAGCAGCAGCGCGCGCAGCTCCTCGCCGATCGTTCCCGGGCGGCGCGGGACATCCACGACGTCCTCGCACACTCCCTCGGCGGCCTCGTGCTGCAGCTCGACGCGGTGGAGGCCCTCCTCGAAGCGGGCAGGGTCGAGGACGCGACGACGCGTGCCGGCGAGGCCCGCACCCTCGCGGCGGACGGGCTCGCCGAGGCGCGGCGTGCGGTCCGCGCGCTCCGCGAGGACGCGGACACCGACGCCGAACCGGCCCCGTCGACGACCGCACCCGACACGACCGAGCCGAGCCGTGCCTCCAGGCCGACCACCGACCCCGGGGCGGGCCTGACGGCCCTCGTCGACGCGCACCGCTCGTTCGGTGGCGAGGTCGTGACGCAGGGTGACGAGACGCTCGCCGACCTGGACGCGGCCCACCGTGCCGCCGTGGTGCAGGTCGTCCGGGAGGCACTGAGCAACGCGCGCAGGCACGCTCCCGGCCGCCCCGTGTCCCTGTCCGTCATCCGGGACGGCGACGCCGTGGACGTCGTCGTCGCGAACCCGCTCGCCCGCGGCGGCCACGGCCTGCTCGGGATGCGCGAACGCTTCCAGGAACTCGGCAGCAGCGCCACCGTCGAGGCGGAGCGTTCGGACGACGAGTTCGTCGTGGCGATGCACCTGCCCGTCGACCCCGTCGCCGCGGACGAGGAGCGGTCGTGACCATCCGCGTGCTCGTCGTCGACGACCAGGCCATCGTGCGCGACGGCCTGGTGACGGTGCTGTCCCTGATGCCGGACCTCGAGGTCGTCGGCGAGGCCGCTGACGGCGCCGCGGCCGTCACGGCCGTCGACCGCGACGTGCCGGACGTCGTGCTGATGGACCTCCGGATGCCCGTGGTGGACGGGCCGACCGCGACCGCGCAGATCACCGCGGCACACCCGCACGTGGCCGTCCTGGTGCTCACGACCTACGCGGACGACGAGTCGATCGTCACCGCGCTCCGGGCGGGCGCCCGGGGCTACCTGACGAAGGACGCCGGTCGCGCGGAGATCGCGACGGCGATCCGTGCCGTGGCCTCCGGGCAGTCCACCTTCGACGCGACCGTCGGTGCTCGGCTCGTGGCGCAGCTCGCGGGTGGTACGGCACCAGCGCCCGCGGCACCGGTCGGGCTCCGGACGCGCTTCCCGGACCTCACCCCGCGCGAGGCCGACGTCCTCGAGCGCATCGCCGAGGGCCGGTCGAACCCGGAGATCGCCGCCGAGCTGTTCCTGACGGTGCCGACCGTGAAGTCGTACGTGAACCAGGTCTTCACGAAGCTCGGCGTCCGGACCCGGGCCGAGGCGGTCGCCCTCGTCCTGCGCTCGTAGCGGGGCGCCACCGGCTGCGCGGTGTGCGCCGTCGAACACGCGCAGTTGAATGCGTACACATGTACGGCCAGCGGACGTCAAGGCTCACCCCCTATCGTTCACCGGGTCGTCACCTCGGTGCGTCGAACCGCGCAGTGCCCCACACCTCGCGGTTCCGCACCTCGACCGTGACCGCGGCGCGCCCGTCCGGCACCCCCCACTGCCGGCTCCGCGTGCGTGCCGTCGGCGTGCGCCGGGCCTCCCCGCTCTCCTGCGCGCCGCCCGTGGCCCCGCCCTGCGCGCCGGCCATTGAGAACATTGTGTGCGCTATGTAAAATACGAGTGCAGCACACGAACCGGACCACGAATCCGCAGGAGCCCGCAGCCATGACCGACACCATGAGCGTCCCGACGTACCGACTCGTCACCGCGACCCGCACCGCCCGGCCGACGTCGGCGCCCGCGCAGACCGACCACGACCACGCGCCCACCTGGATGCGCGCGGTCGGCGGGGTCCTGCTGGTCGGCGGCCTCACACTCGTGGCAGCGGTCCTCGGGTGGCCCGGCGAGGCACCAGAAGCGGCGCTCGTCGTCCCGGGCGTGGTCGGCGTCGCGGTCGGCCTCCTGCTCCTGCTCGCCCGCACCGGGTTCACGGTGACGGACACCCACGTCGTCCTGCACTTCCGGCCGTTGCCCGCGCGACGGATCGCCCGTCGGCGCATCGTCGACGTGCGGCTCGCCGAGGCGGATGCCTCCACGTACGGCGGGATCGGGCTCCGGCTCGGTCGTGGCGTGCGGGCGCTCATCCTCACGCCGGGGCGCGGGATCGAGATCACCGACGACCGCGGGCGCGTGACGTTCGTGCGGGTCCGGCGGCCCGAGAAGGCGCTCGGAGCGCTGCGCTGACGGACGCCACGGGCGGTGCCGACGGCCGCGCTTCGTGCCGCCGGTGCAGGGAATACCGGGTCGGTCCACGGGCTTATACACGGCACTGACGAATTCGGTCAAGCCAGGACTGGACATCGCGCACGGACGCGACCTATGATGACAGTTCGCGCTCCCTGGCATCCGTGTCGTCATATTGCGGTCGACGCCCGCCCTGGTGAAGCCGGACCCGTATATGTCGGCGGGTACCGCTCACCCAGATCATCGCACATGTGTCCTCGCTCACGCGGCGGCCCGTGATCGCGTGTCTTCGAGGGGTGCGCTCAAGCGTCAATCCACTCACCTACGTGCTGCTCGTCAGTACCGGCCCGACGGGGCCTACCGGAGGTCAAACCCTTGGCTGCTGCGCCCAACGCATCCACCAACCCCAAGAACGGTCGCAACCACTCGCGACTCTCGTTCGCCAAGATCACGGACACCCTCACGGTTCCTGATCTGCTCGCACTCCAGACGGAGAGCTTCGACTGGCTCGTCGGCAACGACGTCTGGAAGGCCCGCCTCGCCGAAGGGCAGGAGCAGGGTCGCACCGACCTCGCACTGCACTCCGGGCTCGAGGAGATCTTCGAGGAGATCTCCCCGATCGAGGACCTCGGCGAGACCATGCAGCTCGGCTTCACGTCGCCCGAGCTCGAGGACCCGAAGTACTCGATCGACGAGTGCAAGGAGCGTGGCAAGACCTACGCCGCTCCGCTCTACGTCAACGCCGAGTTCATGAACCACATGACCGGTGAGATCAAGACCCAGACCGTGTTCATGGGCGACTTCCCGCTCATGACCGAGCGCGGCACGTTCATCATCAACGGCACCGAGCGTGTCGTGGTCTCGCAGCTCGTCCGCTCCCCGGGCGTGTACTTCGAGCGTCAGCAGGAGAAGACGTCCGACAAGGACATCTACTCCGCTCGCGTGATCCCGTCGCGTGGTGCCTGGCTCGAGTTCGAGATCGACAAGCGCGACCAGGTGGGCGTGCGCATCGACCGCAAGCGCAAGCAGTCGGTCACCGTGTTCCTCAAGGCCCTCGGCATGACGAGCGAAGAGATCATGGACGAGTTCCAGGGCTTCGCCTCGATCGAGTCGACCCTCGAGAAGGACGCCATCCTCACCAAGGAAGAGGCGCTCAAGGACATCTACCGCAAGCTGCGTCCGGGCGAGCAGGTCGCTGCCGAGGCCGCGCGTGCGCTCCTCGACAACTTCTACTTCAACCCGAAGCGTTACGACCTCGCGAAGGTCGGCCGCTACAAGGTCAACCGCAAGCTCGGCATCGACGCGCCGCTCAGCGACTCGGTCCTGACCGTGCAGGACATCGTCCGCACGATCAAGTACCTGGTCTCGCTGCACGCCGAGAAGACCACCCTCGACGGCGTCCGCGACGGCGAGCCGGTGCAGCTGCGCCTCGACGTGGACGACATCGACCACTTCGGCAACCGTCGCATCCGCGCCGTCGGCGAGCTCATCCAGAACCAGGTCCGCACGGGTCTGTCCCGCATGGAGCGCGTCGTCCGCGAGCGCATGACCACGCAGGACATCGAGGCCATCACGCCGCAGACGCTCATCAACGTGCGTCCCGTCGTCGCTGCGATCAAGGAGTTCTTCGGGACGTCCCAGCTGTCGCAGTTCATGGACCAGAACAACCCGCTCGCGGGTCTGACGCACAAGCGTCGCCTGTCGGCCCTCGGCCCGGGTGGTCTGTCCCGTGAGCGTGCCGGCGTCGAGGTCCGTGACGTCCACCCGTCGCACTACGGCCGCATGTGCCCGATCGAGACCCCGGAAGGCCCGAACATCGGCCTGATCGGTTCGCTCGCGTCGTTCGGTCGGATCAACTCCTTCGGCTTCATCGAGACGCCGTACCGCCGCGTCGTGAACGGTCAGGTCACCACGACCATCGACTACCTCACGGCTTCGGAAGAGGACGACTTCGTCGTCGCGCAGGCGAACGCCCCGCTCACCGACTCCTTCCACTTCCAGGACGACAAGGTGCTCGTCCGGAAGAAGGGCGGCGAGGTCGAGCTCGTCGGCAAGGACGAGGTCGACTACATGGACGTCTCCCCGCGCCAGATGGTGTCGGTCGCGACGTCGCTCATCCCCTTCCTCGAGCACGACGACGCGAACCGCGCCCTCATGGGTGCGAACATGCAGCGTCAGGCGGTGCCGCTGCTCCGTTCCGAGTCGCCGCTCGTCGGTACCGGTATGGAGGGCTACACCGCCATCGACGCCGGCGACGTCGTCACCGCCGACAAGGCCGGTGTCGTCTCCGAGGTCTCGGCCGACGCCGTGACCCTGCAGCTCGACGAGGGCGGCACGCAGACCTACTACCTGCGCAAGTTCGACCGCTCGAACCAGGGCACGAGCTACAACCACCGCGTGGTCGTCTCGGCCGGTGAGCGCGTGGAGCAGGGCGAGGTCATCGCCGACGGCCCCGCGACGGAGAACGGCGAGCTCGCGCTCGGCAAGAACCTCCTCGTCGCGTTCATGCCGTGGGAGGGCTACAACTACGAGGACGCGATGATCCTGTCGCAGAACCTCGTGAAGGACGACACGCTCTCCTCGATCCACATCGAGGAGTACGAGGTCGACGCCCGCGACACGAAGCTCGGCAAGGAGGAGATCACCCGCGACCTCCCGAACGTCAGCCCGGACCTCCTGGCCGACCTCGACGAGCGCGGCATCATCCGCATCGGTGCCGAGGTCCGCCCCGGCGACATCCTGGTCGGCAAGGTCACGCCGAAGGGCGAGACCGAGCTCTCCGCTGAAGAGCGCCTCCTCCGTGCCATCTTCAACGAGAAGTCGCGCGAAGTCCGCGACACCTCGCTCAAGGTGCCCCACGGTGAAGAGGGCACGATCATCGGCGTCAAGGTGTTCGACTCGCAGGACGGCGACGACGAGCTCGGCTCGGGCGTCAACCAGCGCGTGGTCGTCTACATCGCCCAGAAGCGCAAGATCACCGCGGGTGACAAGCTCGCCGGTCGTCACGGCAACAAGGGCGTCATCTCGACGATCCTGCCGGTGGAGGACATGCCGTTCCTCGCCGACGGCACCCCGGTCGACATCGTGCTCAACCCGCTCGGCGTCCCCGGCCGCATGAACTTCGGCCAGGTCCTCGAGATCCACCTCGGGTGGCTCGCGAAGCAGGGCTGGAACGTCGAGGGCATCCAGGAGTGGGCTTCGGCCCTCCCCGAGGCCGCCCACAGCGCGGAGCCCGGCACGAAGGTCGCCACCCCGGTGTTCGACGGTGCGTACGAGCGTGAGATCGAGGGCCTCCTCGACAGCACCCTCCCGAACCGCGACGGCGAGCGCCTGATCGGTTCGTCCGGCAAGGCGCAGCTCTTCGACGGTCGCTCCGGCGAGCCGTTCCCGGAGCCCGTCTCGGTCGGCTACATGTACATCCTCAAGCTGCACCACCTGGTCGACGACAAGATCCACGCCCGTTCGACCGGTCCGTACTCGATGATCACGCAGCAGCCGCTGGGTGGTAAGGCGCAGTTCGGTGGACAGCGGTTCGGTGAGATGGAGGTGTGGGCACTCGAGGCGTACGGCGCCGCCTACGCCCTCCAGGAGCTCCTGACGATCAAGTCCGACGACATCCTCGGCCGCGTGAAGGTCTACGAGGCGATCGTCAAGGGCGAGAACATCCAGGAGCCGGGTATCCCGGAGTCGTTCAAGGTCCTCATGAAGGAGATGCAGTCGCTCTGCCTGAACGTCGAGGTCCTCTCGGCCGACGGCCAGGCGGTCAGCCTCCGCGACACGGACGACGAGGTCTTCCGTGCCGCTGAAGAGCTCGGCATCAACATCTCCTCGCGGTTCGAGTCGTCGTCCGTCGACGACATCTGATCCCGCCCGTACTCGTAACGAATCCAGCTAGAGAGAAGAACATTGCTCGAAGCAACTTCATTTGACGCACTGCGGATCGGCCTCGCCACGGCCGAGGACATCCGCCAGTGGTCGTACGGCGAGGTCAAGAAGCCGGAGACCATCAACTACCGCACCCTCAAGCCCGAGAAGGACGGTCTGTTCGGCGAGCAGATCTTCGGTCCGTCCCGCGACTGGGAGTGCGCCTGCGGCAAGTACAAGCGTGTCCGGTTCAAGGGCATCGTCTGCGAGCGCTGCGGCGTCGAGGTCACCAAGTCCTCGGTCCGCCGTGAGCGCATGGGCCACATCGAGCTCGCCGCGCCCGTCACGCACATCTGGTACTTCAAGGGCGTCCCGTCGCGCCTCGGGTACCTCCTCGACATGGCGCCGAAGGACCTCGAGAAGGTCATCTACTTCGCGGCGTACATGATCATCGACATCGATGAAGAGGGCCGTCACGCGGACATGCCGGGTCTCGAGAACGAGATGCGCCTCGAGATCAAGAACCTCGAGGGTCAGCGCGACTCGATCATCGCCGACCGCCTCAAGAAGCTCGAGGACGACCTCGCAGCGCTCGAGGAAGAGGGCGCCAAGGCCGACGTCAAGCGCCGCACCAAGGACACCGCCGAGAAGGAGATGTCCCAGGTCCGCAAGTCGTTCGACGAGGACATCACCCGCCTCGAGCGCGTGTGGGAGGACTTCCGCAACCTCAAGGTGGGCGACCTCAAGCCCGAGGACGCCGTCTTCCACGAGCTCCAGGACCGCTTCGGGATCTACTTCGACGCCTACATGGGCGCCGAGGCGATCAAGCTGCGGCTCGAGGCGTTCGACCTGGCCGCCGAGGCCGAGGCACTGCGCCTGCAGATCGCCGAGGGCAAGGGCCAGAAGAAGATCCGCGCGATCAAGCGTCTGCGCGTCGTCAGCTCCTTCCTCGCCACCGGCAACTCGCCGGCCGCGATGGTGCTCGACGTCGTGCCGGTCATCCCGCCGGAGCTCCGCCCGATGGTGCAGCTCGACGGTGGCCGCTTCGCCACGTCGGACCTCAACGACCTCTACCGTCGTGTGATCAACCGCAACAACCGTCTCCGCCGCCTGCTCGACCTCGGTGCCCCCGAGATCATCGTGAACAACGAGAAGCGCATGCTGCAGGAAGCGGTCGACGCGCTGTTCGACAACGGTCGTCGTGGCCGCCCCGTCACGGGTACCGGCAACCGCGCCCTGAAGTCCCTGAGCGACATGCTCAAGGGCAAGCAGGGTCGTTTCCGCCAGAACCTGCTCGGCAAGCGCGTCGACTACTCGGGTCGTTCGGTCATCATCGTCGGCCCGCAGCTCAAGCTCCACCAGTGCGGTCTGCCCAAGCAGATGGCGCTCGAGCTGTTCAAGCCGTTCGTGATCAAGCGCCTCATCGACCTGTCGCACGCGCAGAACATCAAGTCGGCCAAGCGCATGGTCGAGCGTTCGCGTCCGCAGGTGTGGGACGTGCTCGAGGAGATCATCCGCGAGCGCCCCGTGCTGCTGAACCGTGCGCCGACGCTGCACCGTCTGGGCATCCAGGCGTTCGAGCCGCAGCTCGTCGAGGGCAAGGCCATCCAGCTCCACCCGCTCGTGTGTGCTGCGTTCAACGCGGACTTCGACGGTGACCAGATGGCCGTGCACCTGCCGCTGTCGGTGGAGGCCCAGGCCGAGGCCCGCATCCTGATGCTCGCCTCGAACAACATCCTGAAGCCGTCCGACGGCCGCCCGGTGACCCTGCCCGCACAGGACATGATCATCGGTCTGCACCACCTCACGACCGTCCGCGAGGGCGCCGTGGGTGAGGGCCGTGCGTTCTCCTCCGTCGCCGAGGCGATCCTCGCGAAGGACCAGGGCACGCTGCACCTCAACGCGCTGGTGAAGATCCGCATGTCCGACGTGTGGTTCGCCGAGGGCGAGGCACCGGAGGGCTACGTGCAGGGCGAGCCCGTCCTGCTCGAGACGACCCTCGGCCGTGCGCTCTTCAACGAGACCCTCCCGGCGAACTACCCGTTCGTCCAGAAGGTCACCGACAAGGGCGTGCTCTCCGCGATCGTCAACGACCTCGCCGAGCGCTACTCCAAGACCGAGACGGCCGCCGCGCTGGACCGGATCAAGGACGCCGGCTTCTACTGGGGCACGCGCTCCGGTGTGACCGTCGCCCTCTCGGACGTCGTGACGCCTCCTCGCAAGAAGGAGATCATCGCGGGCTACGAGGTCCAGGCGGCCAAGGTGCAGGGCGAGTTCGACAAGGGTCTGATCACCGACGCCGAGCGTCGCGCCGACCTGATCAAGATCTGGACGGAAGCCACGAACGAGATCGCGCAGGAGATGCGCGACAACTTCCCCGTCGACAACACCATCAACCGCATGGTGTCGTCGGGTGCTCGTGGTAACTGGCTCCAGGTCCGCAACATCGCCGGTATGCGTGGTCTGGTGAACAACCCGAAGGGCGAGATCATCGCCCGCCCGATCATCAACTCGTACCGCGAGGGCCTGACCGTGGCGGAGTACTTCATCGCCACGCACGGTGCTCGCAAGGGTCTTGCCGACACCGCGCTCCGTACCGCGGACTCCGGGTACCTCACCCGTCGTCTCGTGGACGTCTCGCAGGACGTCATCATCCGCGAGGACGACTGCGGCACGACGCGGGGCCTCGAGCTCCCGATCGCGACCGTGGGTGCCGACGGCAAGCTGGTCCGCGACCCGCGCGTCGAGAACACCGTGTACTCCCGCACCCTGGCCACCCCGGCCGTGGACGCGAAGGGCACGGTCGTCGCCGAGGCCGGTGAGGACGTCGGTGACGTCCTGATCGACAAGCTGCTGGCAGCCGGTGTCGAGAGCATCAAGGTGCGCTCGGTCCTGACCTGCGAGTCGGCCGTCGGTGTCTGCGCGAAGTGCTACGGCCGTTCGCTCGCCACGGGCAACCTCGTCGACATCGGCGAGGCGGTCGGCATCATCGCCGCCCAGTCCATCGGTGAGCCCGGTACCCAGCTGACGATGCGTACCTTCCACACGGGTGGTTCGGCCTCGGCCGACGACATCACCCAGGGTCTGCCGCGTGTCACCGAGCTGTTCGAGGCGCGTACCCCCAAGGGCGCGTCCCCGATCGCCGAGGCCCCCGGCCGCGCGACGATCGAGGACACCGACAAGGGTCGTCGCATCATCCTGACGCCGGACAACGGCGACGAGCCGTTCATCTACCCGGTGCTCAAGCGTGCGACGCTCCTCATCGAGGACGGCCAGCACGTCGAGCTCGGCGAGCAGTTCATCGCCGGCACCGTCGACCCGAAGGAAGTCCTTCGCGTCAAGGGTGTCCGTGAGGTCCAGAAGCACCTCGTCAACGGTGTGCAGGACGTGTACGGCTCGCAGGGCGTGCCGATCCACGACAAGCACATCGAGGTCATCGTGCGGCAGATGCTCCGCAAGGTCACCGTCGTCGACCACGGCGACACCGACCTGCTCCCGGGTGAGCTCGTTGACCGTTCGCGGTACAACATGCTCAACCGTGCGGCGCTGCAGGAGGGTCGCAAGACCGCTTCCGCTCGCCAGGAGGTCATGGGCATCACCAAGGCGTCCCTCGCGACTGAGTCGTGGCTGTCCGCCGCTTCCTTCCAGGAGACCACCCGCGTGCTCACGCAGGCGGCCATGGAGGGCAAGCAGGACCACCTCGTCGGCCTCAAGGAGAACGTCATCATCGGTAAGCTCATCCCCGCCGGGACGGGCCTCAGCCGGTACCGCGACGTGGACGTGAACGCGACGGAGGAAGCGAAGGCGGAGCGGTACCCGAACCGCATCTTCGCGGACGACTCGTCGTTCTCGGACGCCGACCTGAGCTTCGTCGACTTCGACAGCTTCTCGTCGGACGACTTCACGCCGGGCACCTACAACTGAGCCTGAGCTCCACCGGAACGGCCCCCGCATCCTCGGATGCGGGGGCCGTTCCCGTTGCGGCTCGCGTTCGCGACCGACAGACGGCCTGGAGGCACGGTGCGGGCTGGCACCGTGCCTCCAGGCCGTCAGGGGTGCGTCTAGAGCGCGCGGTCCGCGCCGTTGTCGCGGCCGGATCCGCGACCGGTCTCGTCGACCAGGGAGAACAGGCTGAGGACGTTGCCGTCGGGGTCGCGGACGTCGAACCAGTCGACCGCGCCGTCGACGCACTCGACGGGGCCGATGTCGATGCCGAGCGCACCGATCCGGGCGTGCTGGGCGGTGACGTCGTCGACGCCGAAGCGGACGCTGACCGGGTTCTCCTCGGCGTTCTCGTCCTCGTAGAGCTGGATCCAGATGCCGCCGACCTCGTACTCGGCGATGCCGTCGTCGGGCTCGAGGTCCGGTTCGGCGCGTTCGAACACGGCGCCGTACCAGAGGCAGGACGCTTCGATGTCGGTGACGGGCAGCCCCACGGTCACGCTCGTGATGTCCATGACTCATCATGTCCCGCGGTGGGCGTGCACGTCGAGCAGTTTCTGCCCTGGCAGGCTGGGGGCATGGCGACGCTGCGCGAACGGATCACGGCCCCTGCCCACCTCGAGCACCCGGTGCCGGTCGGTGGCTTGACGTTCCGGGCCGGGTCACGGGACGACCTCGCCGCGGTGCACGCCCTCGCGGTGGCGGCCGCGGCGGTGGACGACCCGCACGCTCGTCCCTCCACAGCCGACTTCGAGCGGACGTTGTCCACCGAGGGGCTCGACGTCGCCCGGGACACCCTCGTCGGCGTCGATGCTGAGGGGCATGTGCAGGCGTACGGCATCGTCATCGACGTCCCCTCCCGGGTCACCGCCGCGCGGGTGGTGCTCGACGGGACCGTGCACCCCGGGTTCCGCGGGCGGGGGATCGGCCGACGGGTGCTCGCGTGGCAGGTCGGCCGCGCACGCCAGCGGCTCGCGGCGCTCGACGTCGACCTGCCCGCGACGATCGAGGTCGGTGCCCCGCAGGGGGCCGGATCGCTCCGGCTCGCGGCGCGGTCCGGGTTCGAACCGACCCGGAACTGGATGGACATGCAGGTCGTCCTCGGCGAGGGCGACGGCGACGCCACGGACGTGCCGGCACTGCCGGACGGCCACGTCGTCCGTGCGGCCACCCCGGACGACATCGAGCCGCTGCGGCACGCCAAGAACGACTCCTTCCGTGACCACTGGGGCTCGCAGCCGATGGTCGAGTCCGACTGGCACGGCTTCCTCACCGCGAGCAAGAGTCGGCTCGACCTGTCGCGCGTGGTGCTCGACGCCGACGGGGCGATCGTGGCGTTCGCGATCGTCGAGGTGGACCCGGACGGCTTCGCGGCGCGCGGTCGCTCGTACGGGTACGTGCACTGGGTCGGGGTCGTCCGTGCTGCCCGGGGCCGGGGCCTCGCGCCCATCGTGCTCGACGCCTCGTTGCAGGCGATCCGGGCGGACGGCCTGTCCGCCGCGGTGCTGCACGTCGACGCCGAGAACCCGAGCGGTGCCGGGCGCATCTACGAGCGCCTCGGCTTCGTCGCGGGCGACGTGCACGTCACCGCGTCGACGGCCCTCTGACGAGGGTCGATACCCGCGGGTACCCCTGCACTGGGGTCACGGAAGACCCCCTCGCCCCCTCGTTGTGGGACTGCGGTGGCCGTTCGGCGCGGACGTAGCGTGGTCGGGCGTCGAACCCCTGCGGCGCTCGTCCCCACGTCCAGCGCGCGACCCGAAGGAGGCTCGGAGGCACATGGCCACACTGTCCGAGATCCTCATCCTCAACGGAGCCCTGCCGATCGAGCACCTCGACTCGATGACCGGCGACGAGGAGATCGACGACCGCTCGATCCGGTCGCTGGTCGACCAGGGGCTGGTGAGCGAGGCGCAGTACATCACCGCCCGCGCCGCGTCGAACAACTCCAAGACCGTCCCGCTGACCGACTACCCGGTCGACGGCACCGCGGTGTCGATGCTGCCCGCGGCGCTCTGCCGTCGCCACGGCGTGCTCGGCGTCGGGTTCGAGGGCGAGACCCTCGTCCTCGCGATGGTGAACCCGACGAACGTCCTCGCGATCGACGACGCACGCACCGCCTCCGGTCGCCCGGTGAAGCCCCTGCAGGTCGACGAACGCGACCTCGCCGCGGCGCTCGACCGCTACCTCCGTGCCGACGACGAACTGAACGACCTGACGTCGTCCCTCGAGGAAGAGGCGTCGGCCCAGGCGCAGCAGCAGGTCGACCTGACCGACGGCGCCCTCGACGACGTCCCGATCGTCCGCTTCGTGAACCTGCTCGTGTCGCAGGCGATCCAGGACCACGCGTCGGACATCCACATCGAGCCCGGTGAGCACGAGGTCCGCGTCCGCTACCGCATCGACGGCGTGCTGCACGAGATGGCCCCGGCGCCCAAGAACATCCAGAACGGTGTCATCAGCCGCCTGAAGATCATGAGCGACATCGACATCGCCGAGCGTCGGAAGCCGCAGGACGGCCGCATGTCGGTGCGCCACGGCGGTCGGCAGATCGACCTCCGCGTCGCGACCCTCCCCACCGTGTGGGGCGAGAAGGTCGTCATGCGGATCCTCGACAACACGAACACGTCGATGTCCCTGAAGGACCTCAACCTGCTCGAGCAGAACTTCCAGGCGTACCAGCGCTCCTACTCGAAGCCGTACGGGATGATCCTCGTCACCGGCCCGACCGGCTCCGGCAAGTCGACGACCCTGTACACGACGCTCAACGCGGTCGCCCGCCCGGAGATCAACGTCATCACGGTGGAGGACCCGGTCGAGTACCGGATGGCCGGCATCAACCAGGTGCAGGTCAACCCGAAGGCCGGTCTGACCTTCGCGTCCGCACTCCGCTCGATCCTGCGCTCCGACCCCGACGTCGTGCTCCTCGGCGAGATCCGCGACCACGAGACCGCGCAGATCGCGATCGAGGCCTCCCTCACCGGCCACCTGGTGCTCTCGACCCTGCACACGAACGACGCCCCCTCGGCGATCACCCGCCTGACCGAGATGGACATCGAGCCGTTCCTCGTCGGGTCCGCGCTCGACTCCGTCGTCGCCCAGCGGCTCGCCCGCCGGCTCTGCGACCGCTGCAAGGCCCCGGCGCAGTACACGCCCGCGCAGCTCGTCGCGCTCGGCTTCGTCGCCACCGAGGACACCGCCGTCCCCGAGTTCTTCGGCCCCGTCGGATGCGCGGTCTGCTCGAACACCGGGTACCGCGGCCGCATCGCCCTGCACGAGGTCATGACCGTGACCGAGGAGATCGAGCGCCTCGCCGTCTCCCGTGCGTCCAGCGCCGAGATCAGCCGCGTCGCCCAGGCGCAGGGCATGCTCACCCTCCGTCAGGACGGGTGGGAGAAGGTCAAGCTCGGCATGACGAGCATCGACGAGATCCTGCGCGTGGTCGCGTAGGCGTGGGAGTGGAACGATGACTGACTCCGTCTACGACATCTCCGTGCCCGGGGACGAACCCGTCGCCGGCTGGCACCCCGGACGCCCCGGCACCGAGGTCGGTGGCCGTCGTGCCGCGCGGCTCGCGGCAGCCGCCGCGCAGCAGCCGACCTCACCCGACCTGGAGGCACGGGTCGCGCCCGCCCCGTCGGTCCCGGTCCACGACCTGTCCAGTGACACCGCCGCGTGGCCGGCCCCGACCGGTGAGATCGCGTCGTGGCCGGCGCCCGCGGGCGACCCCGTCGCCGTGCCGGTGGCGCAGCCGCACGCCGCACCCGCCACACCACCCGCAGCCGTCCCACCGTCGACCGCGTCCTACGGGTACGCCGATGCCGTGACCCAGCACCTGCCGGTCGTGCCCGCGGAACCGACCACGGTCCTCCAGGCAGTCCACGCCCCGACCACCTACGCGCCCGCACCCGACGGGCAGGCCGAGATCAACTTCACCCGGCACGCGCGCGAGGTCGCCGACCCCGACCTCATCACCGCGCTCGCGCAGGTCGTCTACCAGGGCGCCTCCGACCTCCACCTCACCGCCGACGCAGCACCCACGGTGCGCGTCGACGGGTCGCTCCGGCCCGCCGTCCCCGGCGGCCCGTGGGCACGAAACAAGGTGATCGCCGCCCTGAAGACCCTGCTGTCCGTCGAGCAGGCCGGTCAGTTCGACCACGAGCAGGAACTCGACTTCGCGTACTCGCTGTCGCCCGAGTACCGCTTCCGCGTGAACTACTACCAGCAGCGCGGCAACTGGGGCGCGGCGTTCCGCATCATCCCCACGAAGATCAAGACCCTCAAGCAGCTCGGCATCCCCGACCACGTGGGGGAGTTCGCCAAGCTGCCGCGCGGGCTCGTGCTCGTCACCGGGCCCACCGGCTCGGGCAAGTCGACCACCCTCGCCGCACTCATCGACCTCGTCAACGAGACCCGGGCCGACCACATCGTGACGGTCGAGGACCCGATCGAGTTCATGCACGACCACAAGAAGGCGATCATCAACCAGCGCGAGGTCGGGGCGGACACGCACTCCTTCGCCGCCGCCCTCAAGCACGTGCTCCGCCAGGACCCCGACGTGATCCTCATCGGCGAGCTCCGCGACCTCGAGACCATCTCCGTCGCCCTCACTGCCGCCGAGACCGGGCACCTCGTGTTCGCCACCCTGCACACGCAGAGCGCCCCCGGCACCATCGACCGCGTCATCGACGTCTTCCCGCCGCACCAGCAGGGACAGATCCGGACGCAGCTCGCCTCCACCCTCGAAGGCGTCGTCTGCCAGACCCTCGTGCCGAAGGCCAACGGCTCCGGCCGCGTCGTCGCCACCGAGATCATGAAGACCACCCCGGCCATCGGGAACCTCGTGCGCGAGGGCAAGACCTACCAGATCACCTCCGCCATGCAGGCCGGGCGTGACATGGGCATGCACACGATGGACCAGGACCTCGCCGAACTCGTCAACGTCGGCACCATCACGCGGAAGGCCGCGATGGAGAAGGTGCACGACCTCGAGGGCTTCGACCGGCTCGTGCAGCGCGTCGAGTCCCCGTCGGACTCCTCCGCCGCCGCCATCGCCGCCTCCGAGATCGACTTCGGCGACAAGTACTCAGGAGGCCACTGATGTCGCTCGCCTACGACTACCGGGGGCGCGACGGCGCCGGCAAGCTCGTGAAGGGGCGCCTCGACGCGTCCTCCGAGGGTGCGGTCGTCCAGCGGCTCCGGGGGATGGGTGTCTCGCCGATCGCCATCACCGAGGCGAAGGCCGGCACGGGGCTGCAGACCGAGATCAAGATCCCCGGGTGCGAGAAGGGCGTGGGGCTCAAGGACCTGGCGATCATGTCGCGGCAGGCCTCGACCATGCTGTCGTCCGGGCTCTCGTTGCTCCGCGCACTGTCGATCCTCGCCGACCAGACGGACAACAAGAAGCTCAAGGAGATCCTCGGCAAGGTCCGGGACGACGTCGAGCGGGGTGTCTCGTTCTCGGACGCCGTGGCGAAGTACCCGGTCGACTTCCCGCCGATCATGATCAACATGATCCGGGCTGGGGAGACCGGCGGGTTCCTCGACCAGGCGATGGACTCCATCGCGACGAACTTCGAGAAGGAGCACAAGCTCCGGTCGACGATCAAGTCGGCGATGACCTACCCCGTCGTCGTGCTCGTCATGTCCCTCGTGGCCGTCGTCGTCATGCTGGTGTTCATCGTCCCGATCTTCCAGAAGATGTTCTCGTCGCTCGGTGGGCAGCTGCCCCTGCCGACGATGCTGCTCGTCTACGCCTCGCACGCGATGGTCTGGGTCGGCCCGATCCTGCTCGTCGCGATCGCGCTCGGTTGGTTCTGGTGGCGCGCGAACAAGAACACCGACCGTGTCCGCGGGTTCGTCGATCCGATCCGACTGCGCCTGCCCGTGTTCGGCGAATTGAGTCGGAAGATCGTCATCGCGCGATTTGCACGGAACTTCTCGAACATGATCGGTGCTGGCGTGCCCATTCTGCAGGCATTGCAGATTGTCGGGGAAGTGTCGAACAACTTCGTCGTGCAACGCGCACTCGAACGCGTTGCGGAATCGGTCCGAAAAGGTGAGTCGATCGCGGTTCCGTTGGCTGCGGAGAAGGTCTTCCCGGAAATGGTCTCCCAGATGGTCGCGGTCGGCGAGGATGCTGGATCCCTCGAGGTGATGCTCGAGAAGATCGCTGAGTTCTACGACAACGAGGTCGAGTCGACCACGGAGGCGCTGACCTCACTCATCGAGCCCTTGCTCATCGCCTTCCTCGGCGTCGTCGTGGGGGGCATGATCGTCGCGCTGTACCTGCCGATCTTCAAGATCACGTCGCTGATCCACTGAGCTCGCGGCCATAAAGACTGCCCCGCGCTCGGGGGTGGTTTGGTCAAGAATGCCCCCGTTACTGGGGGCATTTTCTTGCCCGTTGCCCCCCGTTCTCGGGATTATGCCCAGAAAACGCCGTCAATACGCTTGTCGACGGCGGCAGAGCACAGCCCCATCACCATTTCCAATCACATTCCCGAAAGAATGGAAGAAGTCATGTACTTCGCGCTCATGGGCAAGCTGGACGCTCGCCGCAACGAAATCGTCAAGGACTCCGAGAAGGGCTTCACGCTCATCGAGCTCCTCGTCGTCGTGATCATCATCGGCATCCTCGCCGCGATCGCCATCCCGGTCTACCTGGGTGTGCAGAACAACGCGAAGGACTCTGGCGTGCAGAACGACGTCTCGAACTTCAAGACCGCGGTCGTGAGCTCCTCGACGCAGAACAGCAACAACCTCCCGAACTCGGCCACGCTCGCTGTGTCGGGCGACATCTCGAACACCGCCGCGTTCGGCGCGACCGGGGCCACCACTGCGGGTCAGAAGTGGAGCGACGCCGGCGTGACCTGGTCGGATGCCGAGCAGGAACTCAAGTACGTCAAGGGGACCGCTTCGAACACGTTCTGCGTCCAGGGCAAGAGCTCGACGACCAAGACCTTCGCCGCGACCGAGACTGCTGGCGTGAAGGCCGGCACCTGCTCTGCAACTGGCACGTTCGTGGCCGCTTCCTAAAGCGCAGTCGCAGCTCAACGAGGAGGGGGTCGGCTTGCTGGCCCCCTCCTCCCGGAACGGCCGAAGGGGTGAAGAGGTGTTGACGATCCGCAACGGAGGACAGGCCTCCGACGAAGGCTTCACCCTCGTCGAGGTGATCATCGCCATAACGGTCTTCGGCATCATCATCGCAGGCGCACTGGTCGGGGTCGTGTCAGTGATGCGGATCACGTCTGACAACTCCGCCCGTGCCCAAGCGACGAACCTCGCGGCCGGAGCCATCGACACGGCCCGCATCGAAGCCCAGAACAACATCACCGGCATGGCCGGCAGCACGGACCAGCCGACGGTCGACGGTCGGCAGTACACCGTCAAGCGGACCCTCGACTGGCAGTACACCGACGGCACGACGAACCGCTGCTCGGCGGCAGCGAGCGGGACGACCGCGCAGCTCCTCTTCCTCAACGTGCACATCAAGGTGACGTGGCCCGGCATGGGATCTGCGGCGCCGGTCACGCAGGAGACCGTGTTCTCCCCCTCCACCAAGATCAACGACCCGACCCTCGGCACGATCCTCGTGCAGGTGCAGTCGATCACCGGCAGCGGCGGTGTCGGCGGAGTGAATGCCACGATCGCGCCATCGGCCTCCGTGGAGTCGAACACCGCGAAGGCGCTCTCGACTCAACCCGACGTCACGAACCAGGACGGCTGCACCGTGGCCATCAAGGTCACCCCCGGTACGTACACAGTGACGCTCGGCCCCCCGTCGGGTCAGTACCGCGACCAGGAACAGTCGGCCACCCCGACGAAGACCGTCGTGGTCAAGGCGGGACAGTCGAGTGGCGCCTCGTTCAATTACGACCCCGCCATCGCGGTGTCGATGAACTACGCGAGCAACGGCTCCGGCGCGCTCCTGCCCACGAACCTCGTGACCTCGTTCGTCAGCACCTACGGCACCTACAAGGCGACCGGCACGAGTGCGACGCAGTACCTCAGCCCCATCGGTTCCGGCTACGTCGTGTACCCGGGCGTCTACGACTCGAACGTCACCAACGCCGACACGACGACGAACCTGAACAGCTGCCTGTCGACCGATCCCACGATGTGGCCGAAGGCGAGCGACGGCCGGATCGGCAAGACGCCGACGCCCTCGGTGTCGAAGGACCAGCTCACCGCCAACGTCGCGATGGGCCTCGTGACAGTGACGATCAACAAGTCCGACACGATCCTGACCGCGAAGACGGCCGCTGCCGCGGGCGGCGACCCTGGGTGCAAGGTCGCGCAGAGCTACTCCTTCGCGCGGACGGCCACGGGGACGTCGGGCACGGTCGACGTGACGCTCGCGCTGCCGTACGGCACGTGGTCCGTCACGAGCCAGAAGACGGCCACCTCGACGCCGATCAACGTGACGGCGAAGGGGCTGCTCGGTGTGATCCTGAACTCCGGTTCGGTGACCCTCGACCCGAGGGTGTCGCCGTGATCGAACGCATCAGGTCGGTCATCCGTGGTGAGCGCCGTGAAGACGGTCTGACCCTCATCGAGCTCCTTGTGGCGATGGGGCTGTTCGCCGTGCTCCTCGCCATCGTCGGCGGCACGTTCTACTCGATCACCCGGGCGACCACGTTCGCTGCGGCGCGCGACCAGAACAGCCGGAACGCCTCCAACGCGATGAACGAGATCGTGCGTCAGGTTCGCGCGGCTGCGGACAACCCGCGCGTCGGCGCGAGTGACTCTCCGGCGTTCATCTCCGCCGGGACTTCTGCGGTGCAGTTCACGACCCTCGTGTCGACCGGCCGTGATTCAGTGCCGCAGCAGGTCACGTTCTCGGTGAGCGCTGCCGGGATGCTCACCGAGAAGATCGTCGCCGCATCCACGACGGACAACGCGTACTACACCTTCTCCGGCGCCGGGTCGACCTCGACGATTGCTTCGTCGATCGAGGTCCCTGCGGCCACTGCCACGCCGATCTTCCAGTACCTCGACATCGGGAAGACCGTACTGACACCGAACGCAGCCGGCCTGCTGACTGCGGATCAGATCGGCCAGATCGCCTTCGTCCAGGTCACCCTCCGCTTCTCGTCCACGGCGAGCACGCTCAAGAACGGCATCACCCTGCAGAACACCGTCGGGCTGCCGAACCTCCTCCAGCCGTCGGGAGACTCGACATGATCCGGCTCCGCCGCTTCTTCCACCTCGACGCCCTCCGGGACGATCGGGGCATGGCCCTGGCCATCGCCGTGATCTTCGGGACCGTCGTCGTGTTCATGATCGCGACCGCGACGTCGGTCGCCGTCGCGGGCATCAAGAAGTCCTCCACCGACTCAGACTGGAACGCCGCCTTGAGCGCTGCGTACGCGGGCGTCCAGGACTACGAGGCGCGTCTGTCGAACGACACCGGGTACACCCAGTACGGCAACCCGGCGGCTCCGTTCTCCTCGACGAGCACGGGACTCACGCTGCCCACCGGTGGTGCCACGAACACCGCGTTCGGCACCGGGACGACCGGCACATGGGCCACCGTGCCCGGCGGCGACGGGAAGTCCTTCTACCGGTACGAGGTCGACTCCTCGAAGTACTACGACACCGGGGTCATTCGGATCCGCGCCACCGGCAAGGTCGGATCATCCGTGCGCTCCGTCGTCGCGAGCATCCGCCAACAGGGCTTCATCGACTTCCTCTACTTCACCGACTACGAGATCCAGGACCCGGTGATGACGAACGTGGACGCCGCTACCTGCGTCAAGCACGCGTGGGAGGGACGGCCGACGTCGACCTCGCGAAACGTGTGCGGCGAGATCGCGTTCAGCGGTGGCGACACGATCGACGGCCCGGCGCACTCCAACGACACGATGCGCATCTGCCAGGCGACGTTCACGAGCCAGATCACGACCTCGAACCCGACCTCCGGGCTGCGGTACAGCAAGGTCGACTCGAACGGGTCGAGCTGCTTGGGGCAGAAGTTCCCGGCAGGAATCACACAGCCTGCCTTCACGTCCACCATCGGCATGCCGTCGACGAATGCGCAGCAGAAGGCCGCGACGCAGTACAACACCACTGCGACGGCGACTCGCAGCCCCGGCTGCCTCTACACCGGCCCGACGGACATCACGTTCAACGCCGACGGGACCATGACGGTCAAGTCGCCGCGGTCGATCAAGACGCAGACCGACGCGACGGACCCGACGAAGGGCCAGACCCCGACCGCCTGCGGTCTCCCCGGCACCGGCGCGGGTCAGCTCGGCTCTGCCGCGGGGGCCACCGTTCCCGTCCCCACCAACAACCTCGTCTACGTGCAGAACGTGCCGCAGTCGGGCGACGCGAACGCGACGACGACGGCGAAGCTGGCCGACGCCTGCAACACCGGGAACGGTGTCGGCTACCCGCGGACCGGCGAGACCCAGCTGAGTACCTCGCCGTGCAGCTACGGGACCCGCTCGGGGGACGCCTTCGTCCACGGCGTGCTCGACGGGCAGGTGACGGTGGCCGCGGAGAACTACCTCTACGTCACGGGCGACATGACGTACGCGGACCGCGGATCGGACATGCTCGGGCTCACCGCGACGAACGCCGTGATGGTCTGGAACCCGGTGAAGGCGGTCTCCTGCGGCTACAACAGCACGTGCTACTCGTCGATCCTCGGGGACACGGACCGCGAGATCGACGCCGCCATCATCTCGGCCGCGCACACCTTCCAGGTGCAGAACTACTCGTACGGAGGGGACCGCGGCACGCTCACGATCTACGGGGCGATCGCGCAGAAGTTCCGAGGCGTCGTGCGTTCCGGATCGAACGGGTACATCAAGGCGTACGCCTACGATGCCCGCCTCAAGCACTCCGCTCCACCGAGCTTCCTCAACCCCGTGACAACCACCTACGGCGTGACGACGATGGCGGAAGTCTCGCCGGCGTACGCGACGTCGGGTGACTGCGTGAAGAAGGTGGGTGTGTGCGTATGAGCGCGCTCCAGCAGCTCGCGGTCGTCGTCGTCGGCCTCGCCGGTCTCTTCGGCCTCCTGATCGGCTCGTTCCTCAACGTCGTGGTGTACCGGGTCCCGGCAGGCTTGTCGGTGGTGCGCCCGGCGAGTTCGTGCCCGCAGTGCGGGCACGAGATCCGCGGCTTCGACAACGTCCCGGTGCTGTCCTGGCTCGTCCTCCGCGGAGCGTGTCGTGACTGCGGCAGCCGCATCTCCGCGCGGTACCCCCTCGTCGAAGCGGCCACCGCCGCGCTCTTCTCGGTCGTCGCCGGCATGGTCCTCGCACGCGCCGCCGGGAGCGGGACGACGCTCGTCCCGACCATCGGCATGCTCGTCGTACTCCTGTACCTGATGGCGATCACCGTTGCGCTCGCGCTCATCGACGTCGACACCCACCGCCTGCCGGACAAGATCGTGCTCCCCGCGTACGCGGTGCTCGCCGTGCTCCTCACGGCCACGTCTGCTGCATCCGGGGACTGGTGGGCGCTCGTGCGCGCCGGCATCGGCATGCTCGTGCTCCTCGCCGTGTACTTCGCCCTCGCCGTCGCGGTCCCCGGCGGGATGGGGATGGGCGATGTGAAGCTGGCCGGCGTGCTCGGCCTCGTCCTCGCGTACCTCGGATGGGGACCCCTCGCAGTGGGAGCTTTCGGCGGGTTCGCGCTCGGAGCTATCTTCGCCATCGGTCTCCTCGCCGCTCGCCGCGCCAAGCGGGGGAGCGGAATTCCGTTCGGACCGTGGATGCTCGCCGGAGCCTGGCTCGGCATCGTCTGCGGCGGCCCGTTGTGGGACGCCTACACCGGCCTCATCGGCCTCACCTGAACCGCCCGGAGGAAGCGATCACCATGACGAGCAACGTCGTCGGCATCGACATCGGCAGCGTGTCCATCCGGGCCGTCGAGGTCGCCCACTCCCGGAAGGGTGTCGCCTCGATCGAGCGCATCGCGGAGGTGCCCCTGCCGGAGGGGTCGACCCAGCGTGGCGAGGTCCTCGAGACCAACACGATCGCGGGGGTCCTGCGACAGCTGTGGTCCGTCGGCAAGTTCAAGTCCAAGGACGTCGCCCTCGGCATGGGCAACCAGCGCGTGCTGTCGCGCGACCTGACCGTACCGAAGGCGCCGCTGGCGCAGATCCGCGAATCACTCCCGTTCCAGGTGCAGGACCTGCTGCCGGTCCCGGTCGGTGACGCGATCCTCGACTTCTACCCCACCGGAGAAGGCTTCAGCGATGTCGGTCCGGTCGTGCACGGGCTCCTCGTGGCGGCCGTCAAGGACGCCGTGCTGGCGAACGTCCGGGCGGCGCAGCTCGCCGGGCTCAACCCCGTGAGCGTCGACCTCATCCCGTTCGCGCTCAGTCGTGTGCTCACGCCCACCGGCTCCGCCGCGGGGACCGTCGCGCTCGTCGAGGTCGGTGGCAACACCAGCACCGTCGTCATCAGCGTGGACGGTGTACCGCAGTTCGTCCGCATCATCCCGACGGGCGGGGACGAGATGACGAAGCAGATCGCGGTGCGACTCGAGATCCCCGTCGAGCAGGCCGAGGCCGTGAAGCGGTACATCGGCATGGGTGCGCGGGCGCAGACGCCCGACGACCAGCGTGCGGCGGCGGTCATCCGCGAGGCCGCGCACGAGCTCGTCGCCAGCGTCCGGAACACCTTGAACTACTTCGCGAACACGAAGAACGACGGTCGGCCGGTGGGGCGGATCGTCCTCGCGGGTGCAGGAGGCGATCTCGTCGGCTTCCGAGAGGCGCTCGCCGACTCGACCGACGCGGACGTCGTCCACGGCGATGCCTTCGCGGGCGTTCCCCGTGCACGCGGCGTGGAAGCCTCCATCGTCGAACAACGTGGTACCTCGCTCGCAGTGGCGTGGGGCCTCGCAGCAGGGGGACGAGCAGCATGACCGAGACCCTGTCGAAGCCGGTCATCGGCTCCCGCACCAGCAAGGGGAAGCGAGCGGGGAACGCTTCGGACGCTCCCCGCGCTCCGAAGTCGACCACCAAGGCCCTCCTCGTCATCGGTGGCGTCCCCCGCGCAGACCTCCTTCCGCCCGAGGTCCTCGTCCACCGACGACAGCGCGCCAACGTGCGTCGAGCATGGCTCGGCGTGGTCGTCGTCGCAGCCGTCGTCGCACTCGGCGTCGGGATGTCCACGATGGACAACGTCTCGTCGGCGGCGCAGCTCCGCGCGGCACAGGACGAGGGCACGTCACTGCTGCAGCAACAGGGGCAGTACTCAGAGGTACGGAAGGTCGAATCGCAGACCGCCCTCGCCGAGGCCGGTCAGGCCGTCGGCGGGGCACCGGAGATCGACTGGAGTGGGTACCTGAAGAAGGTGCAGGCGTCGCTCCCGGCCGGCGTGAGCATCGTCGGCGTCACGGTGGACTCAGCATCTCCCCTGGAGAGTTACGAGCAGCCGACCACCCCGCTGCAGGGCGAGCGCGTCGCGACGCTCACCGTCGAGGCGGACAGCCCGACCCTCCCGTCGATCCCGGACTGGCTCGACAGGGTCCACGGGCTCACCGGCTTCGTCGACGCGAACGCCAACGCCGTCACCCTCAACTCGGACACGGGGCACTACACGGTCGACATGACGCTGCACGTCAACGACGAGGCGTTCGACGGCAAGTACACGGAGAAGACGAAATGACCAAGAACCGGTTGCACCTCGTGATCGCGCTGGCGATCGGCGCCGTCGTGCTCGTCGGCGGTTTCTTCCTCGGTGTCCAGCCCCAGCTCGCATCAGCTGCGTCGAACCGCGAGCAGCAGCAGTCGATCGACTCGACGAACGACACCTACCGCGCCGAGCTCGCGCGGCTCGCTGCGCAGTCGGCGAAGCTCCCGGCGATGCGACGCGAGGCCGCAGTGCTCGAGCGCTCGGTGCCGTCCTCCGCGGACACCTCGGCCTTCTACAAGGAGGTCAACGGGGTGGCTGCTTCCACCGGGGTGACCGTCAGCGGGATCACGACCTCGTGGGCAGCTGCGTACACGCCTCCGGTCGCGGAGACACCGGTGACCAACTCGACGGACGCCGCGAGCCCGTCGGCCACGGCGACCCCGTCACCCACTGCCGCTGGGACGCCGTCGACCCCCGCCGTGACGGCTCCGGTGACGAACGCGCAGATCACCGCGTCCAACTTCTCGACCATCGCGATCAGCATCGACGTCACCGGTTCGTTCGAGCAGGCACTCGCGTTCACCTCGGGCGTGCAGAACGGTGAGCGACTCTTCCTCGTGAACGACATCAAGTCGACGCGCGCCGAAACGACGGACGGCTCCGCGGCCGATGCTTCGACTGGCTCCGGAGCCACGACGTGGACGCTGTCGGGCTTCATCTACGTGCTCTCGGACGCGGCGTCGGCCCAGTCCTCGCAGAAGTCGGAGAGTGGCTCCGGGGCTGCTGCCGACGCCTCCTCGACGACCGCGTCGAAGGGCTGACGCCACCCCTCCCGAACAGGGCGCACCCCGCCACGCCGCACCCTCTTCCGCGACGCCTGTCGGTGTGCTTACGATGCTCCTGACACCGCACTCGCGGCTGCTCATCCCCCTCTCGAACGGCCGCTCGAAATGGCCGTTCCTCGTCGTGCCCGGAGTCGCGCGTGTTGGCTGGAATCGTGGAATTCCTCGGCTGGTTCGGAGCCGTAACTGTCCTTGCGGGTTACCTGCTGTTCTCGATGGGCAAGCTCCCGAACGGCCCGGTCTACCAGCTCTTCAACCTCGTCGGCGGGCTCGCCGTCGCGATCAACGTCGCGGCCCACCATGCGGTCCCGTCGACCATCGTGAACGGCATTTGGGCGATCGTCGCCGTGGTCGTCCTGGTGAAGATGGCGAAGGCCCGTCGCGCCGCGAAGCGGGGCGCACCGGCGACGACCGAGATCCCGGTGCTGCACACCGAGCCGGCGGCGACCACGGCGGTCCTGCCGGTCATCGGACCGGCGCTGCGCGACCACGAGGCGGAGGCGACCGAGCAGTCCGGAGCCGAGCCGCGCCTCCAGGCCGAACCGACGGCCACGACCGCCGCGACGGACGCGCCCACCGCCGCCGCCCCGATGACCGAGTCCATCCCGGTGATCACGGCCACGATCGCCCTCGCGCTCGTCGCAGCAGCCCAGGAGCAGCACGCACAGCAGGAGCAGCACGCACAGCAGGAGCAGCACGCACAGCAGGAGCAGCCCGGCCGGCACGAGCACGCCTGACCCTCCCGGCGGTACGATCACCGCATGTCCCGGTGGTTGATCGCGACGATGACGTCGATCCTCTTCATCGCGCTCGTGATCGCGGTGACGGGCTTCGAGGCGCTGCTCGCCGACGTCGAGATCATCTCCCAGCCCGACGCCACCCCGTACCTCGGACCCGCGATGGTGCTGGCCGGTGCGGTGGTCGTCTTCCTGGCCACCGCGGCCGGCGCCCGGGAGGGCAACCCCGGCGTCACCGGACTCGTCGCCGCTGCGACGGTGTACCTCGTGATGCTCGGCGTCGGAGCGGTCGGGTACGCCCTGGTCCGCAGTGACCTCACCGAGTTGGTGGTGTTCCCGGCGGGCTACGCCCTCGGCCCGTTCGTGGTCGGGTCGGTGGTCGTGGCGCTCCTCAGCGTCGTCGGCGGGATCGCGACGTCGCGCCACCAGTCGCGTGCGGAGCGGGTCACGACGACCGGCGGCGATGACGGTGCCCGACGGTAGGATTCCGGCAGCACCAGAGGACGACGGGGGACCGATGACCGACCAGCACCAGGCCGACGGATGGGGTTCCGTCCCGAACGTCGACGAGATCAGCGGCGAGCACGGGGCGCCCCGGCAGGCGGTGGCCCCCGTACCGGCGCGACCGCGCCGGAAGCTCGGACGCGGCCCCCTCATCGGCATCATCGCCGGTGGCGCCGCCGTCGTGCTGTTGGCCGTCGCCGGCGTGGTCGGGTACTCGGTCGGGACGTCGACGCACTCGGCGGACCGCCCGGTGCGCGCGTTCCTCGACGACCTCTCGGCAGGCAAGGTCGAGGACGCCCTGAAGACCGCCGGCATCGACCACGACAAGGGCGACGTGCTCCTGACCGACGCGGCGTACGCCAAGGCCAAGGGGCGCGTCACGGGGTACCGGATCGCCGCCACCCGCGACGACGGCGACACCGCGACGGTGACCGCCTACCTGCGGCAGGGTGGCCGCGACGTCTCGTCGACCTTCACGCTCGACAAGACCGGCACCGACTGGGGCGTCTTCCCGGTCTGGGAGCTCGAGGCCCCGAAGCTCGGCGCGGTCGACGTCAGTGTGCGTGGTCCGGCCGGCGCGAAGGTGCTGGTCGGCGGGCAGGGCGTGACCACGTCGAAGGACGGCACGGCGACCCTGACGGCGCTCCCCGGCACGTACGACGTCGCGGTCGACGGCGGCAAGTGGTACTCGGCCGACGCGACGACGGCGACGGTGGCCGGCTTCGGCGGGACGGCGTCCTCGCCGGTGTCGATGACGACGAAGCTCACCGCGGCGGGTGAGCAGTCGGCGAAGGACGCCGTGAACGCCTGGGTCGACGGCTGCATCGCCTCGACGGACGCGGCACCGAAGGGCTGCAGCTTCTACGCCTACGGCGAGGACTCCGCGTACACCTACACGAACCAGAAGTGGACGCTCGACACCCGCCCCGCGGTCTCGGTCGGCGGCTGGTTGTCGAACGGCTGGCTGGTCACCACGACGACGTACGGACGGGCGACCTTCACCGCGGACATCTCCGGCGCCGGTGGCGTGGGCACGGCGTCCGCGGGTCCGATGAACGTCAACGCGAGCGGCTACATCACGGGCTTCACCGACGCCGGTGCGACCTTCCGGTCGGCCATCGGCAACGGCTCCTCCGACACCGGTTCGTGACCCGTCTCGCCTCCGTCGCCCGGTCGGCACCAGCCTGGAGGCACGGCGCGCGCCCGCAACGCGGGCGCTCCTCCGACGCGGCGCGGCTCCACCGCCCGGCGCGGGACGACGTGCCGGGCGGGCCCCGGCGTCGCGCCCCGCGCGCTGCGCGACCACCCCGATCAGGCGTGTTCGCCCACGGCGGTCCGGACGGGCCTCCAGGGCGACGCGCCCGGATTGATTTCGCGAGGTTACGCGGGTAGGCTCTTCCGGGTGTGCGCCCTCGTGCGCGCCCGAAAAATCCGGCTCGACCAACGGTCGACCGGACTCCGTCCCCCATCGTCGTCCGCCGTCAGGCGGCAATCAGCGTGGGACGAGGAAGCCGGCGGACCGCGTCGGCCAGAGAACACGAGCAGGACCAGGAGAACAGTTGCCTACTATTCAGCAGCTCGTTCGCAAGGGTCGTTCGCCGAAGGTCACCAAGACCAAGGCGCCCGCCCTGAAGGCGAACCCCCAGCAGCGTGGTGTGTGCACCCGCGTCTACACCACCACCCCGAAGAAGCCGAACTCGGCACTGCGCAAGGTCGCTCGTGTGAAGCTCTCGAACGGTACCGAGGTCACGGCCTACATCCCCGGTGAGGGCCACAACCTCCAGGAGCACTCGATGGTGCTCGTGCGCGGCGGTCGTGTGAAGGACCTCCCCGGTGTCCGCTACAAGATCATCCGCGGCGCGCTCGACACGCAGGCCGTGAAGAACCGTAAGCAGGCGCGTAGCCGCTACGGCGCGAAGAAGGGTTGAGCCAATGCCTCGTAAGGGTCCCGCCCCCAAGCGTCCCGTCGTCGCAGACCCGGTCTACGGCGCACCGATCGTCTCCCAGCTCGTGAACAAGATCCTGCTGGACGGCAAGAAGGGCCTCGCCGAGCGCATCGTCTACGACGCACTCGAAGGCGTTTCCGCCAAGAACCAGCAGGACGCAGTCGCGACGCTCAAGAAGGCGCTCGACAACGTCCGTCCGACCCTCGAGGTCCGCAGCCGCCGCGTCGGTGGCTCGACCTACCAGGTCCCGGTCGAGGTCAAGCCGCACCGCGCGAACACCCTCGCGCTCCGCTGGCTCACCTCGTACGCCAAGGCCCGTCGCGAGAAGACGATGACCGAGCGTCTCATGAACGAGATCCTCGACGCGTCGAACGGTCTCGGTGCCGCGGTCAAGCGCCGTGAGGACACCCACAAGATGGCCGAGTCGAACAAGGCCTTCGCCCACTACCGCTGGTAGTCCCGGCACCGTCCGGGCGCCGGCGGTCATGAACCGCTGGCGCCCCGGACGGCCGCCAACCTCTCCTACAACTCTTCCGGAGGAACCCTGTGGCACAGGACGTGCTCACCGACCTGAACAAGGTCCGCAACATCGGCATCATGGCGCACATCGATGCCGGCAAGACCACGACGACCGAGCGCATCCTGTTCTACACGGGCATCACGCACAAGATCGGTGAGGTCCACGACGGCGCCGCGACGATGGACTGGATGGCGCAGGAGCAGGAGCGCGGCATCACGATCACGTCGGCCGCGACGACCTGCTTCTGGGACAACAACCAGATCAACATCATCGACACCCCCGGTCACGTGGACTTCACGGTCGAGGTGGAGCGTTCGCTCCGCGTCCTCGACGGTGCCGTCGCCGTCTTCGACGGCAAGGAGGGCGTCGAGCCCCAGTCCGAGACCGTGTGGCGTCAGGCCGACAAGTACAACGTCCCGCGCATCTGCTTCGTCAACAAGATGGACAAGCTCGGCGCCGACTTCTACTTCACCGTCGACACGATCATCAACCGTCTCGGTGCGGAGCCGCTCGTGCTCCAGCTCCCGATCGGTGCCGAGAACGACTTCGTCGGCATCATCGACCTCATCGAGATGCACGCCAAGGTCTGGCCGGGCGACGCAAAGGGTGACGTCACCATGGGCGCCCAGTACGAGGTCCAGGAGATCCCCGCGGACCTCCAGGCCCGTGCCGAGGAGTACCGCGCGAAGCTGATCGAGCGCGTCGCCGAGACCGACGACGCCCTGCTCGAGAAGTTCTTCGGTGGCGAGGAACTGACCAAGGACGAGATCAAGGGCGCGATCCGCAAGCTCACGATCGCTTCCGAGGTCTACCCCGTCCTCTGCGGCTCCGCGTTCAAGAACCGCGGTGTCCAGCCGATGCTCGACGCCGTCATCGACTACCTCCCGTCGCCGCTCGACGTCCCGCCGATGATCGGCCACGACGTCAAGGACGAGGAGAAGGAGATCATCCGCAAGCCGGATGCCTCTGAGCCGTTCTCGGCCCTCGCGTTCAAGGTCGCGGTGCACCCGTTCTTCGGTCGCCTCACCTACGTCCGCGTGTACTCCGGCTCGATCGAGTCCGGTGCGCAGGTCATCAACTCGACCAAGGGCAAGAAGGAGCGCATCGGCAAGATCTTCCAGATGCACTCCAACAAGGAGAACCCGGTCGACAACGTGACCGCCGGCCACATCTACGCGGTCATCGGTCTCAAGGACACCACCACCGGTGACACGCTGTGCGACCCGTCCAACCAGGTCGTCCTCGAGTCGATGACGTTCCCGGAGCCGGTGATCGAGGTCGCCATCGAGCCGAACACGAAGGCTGACCAGGAGAAGCTCTCCACGGCCATCCAGAAGCTCGCCGAAGAGGACCCGACGTTCCGCGTCGAGCTCAACGCCGAGACCGGTCAGACCACGATCAAGGGCATGGGCGAGCTCCACCTCGACATCCTGGTCGACCGCATGAAGCGTGAGTTCAAGGTCGAGGCGTCCGTCGGCAAGCCCCAGGTGGCCTACCGCGAGACGCTGACCAAGGTCGTCGAGCGCTACGACTACACCCACAAGAAGCAGACCGGTGGATCCGGTCAGTTCGCGAAGGTGCAGATCGCGCTCGAGCCGATGGAGGTCACGGCCGAGAAGGTCTACGAGTTCGAGAACGCCGTCACGGGTGGTCGCGTGCCGCGCGAGTACATCCCGTCGGTCGACGCCGGTATCCAGGACGCCATGCAGGTCGGCATCCTCGCCGGGTACCCGACCGTCGGCGTGAAGGCCATCCTCAAGGACGGCGCGGCGCACGACGTCGACTCGTCCGAGATGGCGTTCAAGATCGCCGGTTCCATCGCCTACAAGGAAGCCGCCCGCAAGGCCGGCCCCGCCATCCTCGAGCCGATCATGGCCGTCGAGGTGCGTACTCCCGAGGAGTACATGGGTGACGTCATCGGTGACCTCAACTCCCGTCGTGGCCAGATCGCCTCGATGGAGGACGCTTCCGGCGTCAAGGTGGTCCGCGCGAGCGTGCCGCTGTCCGAGATGTTCGGCTACGTCGGCGACCTGCGGTCGAAGACCTCTGGTCGTGCCGTCTACTCGATGACCTTCGAGACCTACAGCCAGGTCCCGGCCAAGGTCGCCGAGGAGATCATCGCGAAGAACGCGGGGGAGTAGCGCTCCAGCGCTTCTCCACAGGCGGGGGCGCCCGGCGACGGGCCCCTCGCCACCAAGTAAAGTAAAGACACACACCGCGCACCAACGGTCCCGAGCCCATCCAGGGCCGGCCGGGGGTGTCGCTTCCGAGTCCTGAGGAGGACCCCAGTGGCCAAGGCCAAGTTCGAGCGCACCAAGCCGCACGTCAACATCGGAACCATCGGTCACGTCGACCACGGCAAGACGACGCTCACGGCGGCGATCACCAAGGTTCTGCACGACCAGTACCCGGACCTCAACGAGGCCCGTGACTTCGCGCAGATCGACAGCGCTCCCGAGGAGCGCGACCGCGGTATCACGATCAACATCTCCCACGTGGAGTACCAGACCGAGAAGCGTCACTACGCGCACGTCGACGCCCCCGGTCACGCTGACTACGTGAAGAACATGATCACGGGTGCGGCGCAGATGGACGGCGCGATCCTCGTGGTCGCCGCCACCGACGGCCCGATGCCCCAGACGCGTGAGCACGTGCTGCTCGCCCGCCAGGTCGGCGTCCCCTACATCGTCGTCGCGCTGAACAAGTCCGACATGGTGGACGACGAGGAGATCCTGGAGCTCGTCGAGCTCGAGGTCCGCGAGCTCCTCGGCTCGCAGGAGTTCGACGAGGACGCCCCCGTCGTGCAGGTCTCGGCGCTCAAGGCGCTCGAGGGCGACGAGAAGTGGGTCAAGTCCGTCCAGGACCTGATGGCCGCCGTCGACGAGAACGTCCCGGACCCGGTGCGCGCCACCGACCAGCCGTTCCTCATGCCGATCGAGGACGTCTTCACGATCACCGGTCGTGGCACCGTCGTCACCGGTCGCGTCGAGCGTGGCACGCTCGACCTCAACTCCGAGGTCGAGATCGTCGGCATCCGCCCGACGCAGAAGACCACGGTCACGGGCATCGAGATGTTCCGCAAGCTGCTCGACAAGGCCGAGGCTGGTGACAACACCGGTCTGCTCATCCGTGGCCTCAAGCGCGAGGACGTGGAGCGCGGCCAGGTCGTCGTCAAGCCCGGTTCGGTCACGCCGCACACGGACTTCAAGGCGAACGCGTACATCCTGACCAAGGACGAGGGTGGGCGTCACAACCCGTTCTACGCGAACTACCGCCCGCAGTTCTACTTCCGCACCACGGACGTCACCGGCGTCATCACGCTGCCCGAGGGCACCGAGATGGTCATGCCCGGCGACACCGTCTCCATGACCGTCGAGCTCATCCAGCCGATCGCCATGGAGCCGGGCCTCCGCTTCGCCATCCGTGAGGGTGGTCGTACGGTCGGCGCCGGTACGGTCGAGGAGATCACCAAGTAACTCCGGTTACCTGCTGAAGCGGGGTCGGGCCTTCGGGCTCGGCCCCGCTTTCGTGTCCCCCGGAGCCGGCGTTTGCTCACAGTTCGCCTGCGTTCCGCGGACAACGAGCGCTCCCGCGGGCACGATGTGGGCCAAGCGGTCGGGAGGTCCGGCCATCGAGCGGTCGGTTCGCCCGGCCGGACAGGGAGGCAGCATGGCCGGCTTCGACGACATCCAGAAGAACGTGTCCGCCAAGGCGCAGGAAGTGACCGACAAGGCGAAGGCCTTCGTCGACGAGAACCGCGACAAGATCGAGGAGGCCGTCAAGAGCGACAAGGCCGAAGAGGTCTCCGACAAGATCATCCACGGCCTCGCGGACGGCATCAAGAAGGTCACCGGCGGCAAGTTCGACGAGCAGATCGACAAGACCGCGCAGAACCTCGACGACAAGATCGGGAACAACGGCGGCGATCCCGCCTGAGCCGAACGCTCCGACGACGCCCGTCCGGCACCGCGCCGGGCGGGCGTCGTCGTGCTGACGGACCCGGGTGTCGCCCACTCGGGGGTCGTCCTCGCAAAGGGGGGCACCCGTGTACCCCACACTGGGTGCAGCGGCGGTTTCCCGCAACTGGATACCGTGGAGTCGCGAGGCCGAACCGGCCCGCGTGGTGACCCGAACACCGCCGCAGCACGCACCGAGGGACCCTGCCCGCACGGTGCTGCTCCGCTGCGCTGCGCTCGGCGTCGCCCGACGACGACCCGAGAGCACTCCCGATGCGTTCTGCCCTGTTCCCTGCACGCCCGCGCGCCATCGCCATGGCGGTGGTGGTGAGTCTCCTCGCCGCGTTGCTGTCCGTGTTCGCGGTCGCCGCGCCGACGAGCGCCGCCGGATCGCTCGTGTCGGTCTCCGTCAAGGCGGACGGTTCGGTGCTGAACGGGGCACCGGCCGGCGTGACGATCACGGCGAAGAACACCACGGCCGCGGGGAGCGGTACTGCGCTGTACAACCTCGGGTACACCTACAAGCTCCCGGTGGGGGTGACGTACGTCCCGAACTCCGCGGGCACGCAGACCGGGGAACCCGTCATCACGACGCTGACCACCGCGCAGGGTGGCGGAACGCTCCTCGTGTGGTCGAACGTCTCCGACCTGGTCGCCGGGGACCAGAAGTCGATCTCGTTCTCCGTCCAGTCCGCTGATGCGTCCTGGCCGGTCGGCACGGCCTTCACCGCCGACGCGCAGGTCGCAGCGAGCACGGATGCGCGCACCCTCCCGACCTACGGCGCCACGGGGACGCCGACGGCCGGGACCGGGATCAACGCCGCTGCCGCGACGTCGAACGCCACGACGGTGTCGGCGCTGAGCATCGCGAAGGCCGAGCCGAGCCCGGAGAACGAGCTCGTCCGCGGCGTGCACGACCACCCGACCGTCTACACGCTCACGGTGAAGAACACGGCGCAGGCGCCCACCACTGGCGTCCTGGTCACCGACTACCTGCCCGCGGGACTCGAGTTCCTGCAGTGCGGCGCGATCGACAACACCACCTCGGGCGCGGAGTACACGGGTGCCCCGTCCCTCACAGCGACCACCGCGGCGAAGGCCACCGGTACCTGGGACGCCACTGCCTGCCGCACGCCGCAGAGCGTCGAGACGGCGAACACCGTCGCGGGCCAGGGCTCGTCGGTGTTCACGAAGGTCGTCTGGAACGTCGGTGACCTCGCCAAGGGTGCGACCGTCACGATCAAGTACCTGGCCGCCGTCCCGCTGCGCGAGAACACGGTGTCGTTCGCCGGCCAGCCGGGCCAGCCCTCGACGAGCTCCACCGCTCCGGCCGCCGCGTCGCTGCAGCAGGCCGCCGACCTCGACAACAACAACGGCGCGTCGACCCGGCAGAACACCGCCGACACCACCTCGAACGGCCACGGCCTCACCAACCTCGTCGACGCGCAGGGCACGTACACCGGTTCGGTCGGCGGTGGGGCGACCTCCGCGCAGAAGGCGACCGCCTCACTGACGGTCGAGGCGATGGACCTCGCGGTCGCCAAGAGCGTCTCCCCGACCTCGTTCGCGGCGGGCAAGCTGGCGACGTACTCGCTCCTCGTCCGCACCAGCGAGTACGAGTCCTCCGCCGGCATCACCCTGACCGACACGCTGCCCGACGGCCTGTGCCCGGCGTTCCCCACCGGCACCCCGACGACCGGCACCCTGCCGGCGGACTGCGACCCGTCGAAGAACGCCGCGCTGGACCAGCAGATGTCCGGTGCCACGATCGACTCGGTCGCCTACTCCGCCGCGGACGGCAGCTTCACGGTCCGGTTCCACATCGCGGACCAGGCGACGAACGCGGCGCCGACCGTGACGTACAAGGCGCTCATGCGTCAGAGCTACTCGGTGGCGGGCAGCGCTGGCCCGACGGCCGCGGGCGACGACTTCACGAACAAGGTCGCCATCGCCGGGACCTCCACCGGTGTGCACGGTGACACCGGGACGCAGCAGGTCGTCGACGACTCGAAGGCGACGATCACCTCGGACAGCCCGCAGATCGCGAAGTCGGTCCTCCCGCGCAGCACCACCTCCCCGGTGACCAGCGCGGCCGACTGCGCCGCCTCGACCGGGACGTACTCGTCGACGACGCCCGCCGACCCGTTCACCGTCAACGACCTCGTCTGCTTCCGCCTGCAGGTCGCGTTCCCCGCCGGCGTGCAGAGCCGCAACGCCACCGTGACGGACATGCTCCCCGTGGGCACCACGGCGTCCGCGGCCCAGTGGGTCGAGGGCACCGACTGGGCGTACGGCTCCGAGAGCACCGTCCCGGCCGCGCAGGTGAAGCTCACCGGTTCGAGCACGTCGATGGCGTCGTTCTCGATCGGGTCCTCCGCGACCGGCGGCACCTACGTCGACGGTGACACCGCCGGTGCGACGGTCGTCCTGTACGTCGCCGCCCGGATCGCGAAGGCCGGTTCCAGCACGACGGTTCCGGACATCACCGCGAACCTCATGAAGTTCGCCCAGCAGAACACCGCCGGTTCCGTGACGAGCCTGCGGTCCTCCGCGAACTACAAGGTCGCCGGGGTCGCCTCCGCCATCCTCGCGAAGAGCATCGTGCAGACCGGCAAGGACGCCGGCAGCCTCAGTGCCAACGTGAACCCGGCGAACACGACCGAGGGACAGCTGCTCCAGTACAAGGTGAGTGTCACGAACCCGACGGGGACCGCAGGCGGGTACCCGATCAGCAACGTCTCGGTCTGGGACGCCCTGCCCGCGGGGATCGTTTGCAGCGCGGTCGACGCATCCGCCAGCGGTGGCACCTGCACCGACACAGCACCGACGGGAGCGTCATCGACGTTCTCGAAGCGTTCCTTCATCGTGTGGACGGGCGTCGGCCCGATCGCGTCCGGCGCGACCACCGACCTGCTCTACACGATGCAGGTCCCGGCCCGGTCGTTCGCCGGCACCGCCTACAAGAACTCCGCCTCGGTCGTGCGCTTCGACACCACGGCCGACACCGGGACCGCGCAGACCTGGGTGCCCGCACCCGTCGCCGGCACGAGCGCGCACGCATCCGGTGCGACCGGATCGCAGCTCGCCGCCGTCAGCGCGGACGCGCAGCGCCAGGTGACGATCACGCCCGTCGTCGTCGCCAAGACCGGTGGGACCGACGGCGGTGCGACGAACCGGTCCGGCCTGAACGCCGTGCCGGGGCAGCCGCTCAAGTACACCTACTCCGTGACCGTGAAGGCCGGCACGAGCGTCGGAAGCGCATCGCTGGTGGACCCGCTGGCCTCGGTCACCGGGCTGAGGACGACGAGCGCCACCACGTGGACGCTGGGCCTGCCCGGGGCCGCGAACGCGGCGACGCGCGGCATGACCGACGGCGACACGACCGTCACCTACGGCGGCCAGGACTTCACGTTCACCGGCGGTGCCACGACGAACACGAACGGCGGGGGCGCGCTCGTCTTCCCGAGCGTGTTCGACAACACCACGACGGCTGACGTGACCTTCACCGTCACGGTCTCCGGGCTCGCGGTGTCCGCCGGCACCGGTGCGTACCCGAAGTCGGACGGCACGACGTTCTCGACGGCGACGATCACGAACACCACGACGTTCCGCAGCACCGACCCGGTGACGGGCACCTCCGTCGCCCCGACGAAGCAGGTCGCGGTCGGCGTCACCGCCCCGAACCTCGCGATCACGAAGACCGACGACCGGAACGGCGCCGTCGTCTCCGGCCAGGACGTCGTGACGTGGACGCTCACCGCGACGAACAAGTCGACCACGACCGACGCGCGCAGCGTCCTCGTGGCCGACTGCTTCCCGTCGTCGCTGCAGTTCACCGGCTCGTCGCGAACGGAGGTGACCCCGACCCAGGCGCAACGTGATGCGCTCGGCACGTGCGGCACCGACCGCACCCTGCACGCGTGGAACGTCGGCACGCTGGCCGCCGGTGCCTCGGCCACCGTCACGGTGACCGGCACCCTCGCCGACAAGGCCCCCGCGGGCACCAGCTACGCGAACACCGCGAAGGTCGTCGGCTCGAGCCTCGACACCGACTACGCGACGGCCGGCGCGACCTACGTCCAGACGGCCAGCGCCGACGACACCATCACGGTGGCGTCCCCGTCCGTCTCGAAGCAGCTCACCGCGCCCACCTGGTCGGACACCGACGGTTCCGCCGGTACCCCGGCCACGACGGACCCGGCGAACGGCACGGCGCTGCCGGTCCGCCCGGGTGACGCGGCGACCTACCAGGTGACGGCGACGATCCCCGCGAACGTGGCGGTCTTCGACGCCCGCCTCACGGACACGCTGCCCGCCGGTCTGACCGTCGACGGCACCCTGACCGCGACGACGTCCGACAGCACCGTCACCGCGACGGGCGCCGTCGACGCGTCGACGCGCACCGTGACCGTGTCCGTCAGCGACATCGCGACGGGGCGGCCGCAGGCCGTGGTCGTGACCGTGTCGATCCCGGTCCGCCTGTCCACGAGCGCCACCGCGGGCACGGCCCTGTCGAACACGGCCACCTTCGCGTGGGACAAGACCGCGAAGGGGACGGCCCCGACCGACGGCTCGGCGACCTCGAACCCGGCGAACGCCTCGGTCGTGGCACCGTCGCTGTCGATCGGCAAGACCGCGACGGTGCTCGGGACCACGAGCACCGCCCTCGACGTCGAGCCCGGCCAGTCCGTCCGCTACACCGTCACCGTGACGAACGCCAAGGGCGCGTCGCCGGCGTACGACACGACCGTCACCGACTGCGTGCCCGCGGGCGTCGTGGTCGACGGCGGCTCGATCTCCGACGGCGGTTCCCTGCGCACCGGCTCCGGGGACTGCGGCGGCGGCGTGATCACCTGGCCGTCGACCACCGTCGGTGGAGCCGGCGCATCCGTGCAGCACACGTACTCCGCGACGCTCGCGGAGGACGTCTCGCTGAGCGGCGCGCCGCTCGTGAACACCGCCTCCACCGGTGAGTACCGCAGTCTGGCGACCGGCGGCGCGACCTACGACGCCGTGCAGGCGAAGGCCACCGTCACCCCGGCGTTCCCGAAGGTCGCCGTCGCGAAGTCGAACGACACCCTCGGCGGCCTGTCCTACGTCGGCGTCGCCTCGGACTTCTCGGTGACCTTCACCAACACCGGCAGCGCCGCGACGAACGTCGCCGCGAAGGACGTCCTGCCGGCGAACTGGCAGTACGTCGCCGGCAGCGCCTCGCTCGCCCGTGACGGCGGAGCCGCCGCCCGGGTGGCCGACCCCACGACGGACGGCAGCACCCTCACCTGGTCGAGCCTCGGCCAGCTCGGGGCGAACGCCACGATGACCCTGCACTACCGGGCGACCCCGACCGCCGACGCGGCCACGACGCCCGGCGCCGGTACCGCGATCGCGCACACCAACCACGTCACGGCGACCGTCACGGACGCCTCGGGTGGCACCGCGTACGACGGCGGCGACGGTTCGTTCGTCTCCTACCCCGGTGGTGGTGACGACGCGACGGCCACGGCCCGGATCGCAGCGGCCGACCTCGCCCTGACGAAGACGGCCACGACCGCGAAGGTCGTCGCCGGTGCCACCACCGCGAAGGCCTGGACCATCACGGTGACCAACACCGGTGACGACGCGGCCCACGGCACCACCGTCGTGGATGCTCCGACCGGCCTGCCCACGGGGGCGACCCTGGTCTTCACGGGCAGCGGCTGGACCTGCACCCCGACCGACGGCACGTGGTCGTGCGTCAACGGCGCCACCGTCGCGAAGGGCGCCTCGTTCCCCGAGCTCGACGTCGCGCTGACCCTGCCGGCGAACGCGCCGCTGACGGCGATCCGCAACACCGCCACGATCCACCAGGGCACGGGCCAGACCTTCGACCCGGAGGCCGGGAACGACAGCGACACCGCGAGCGTGACCCCGGTCGCCATCGCCGACCTCGCGATCACGAAGACCGGCCCGTCGGAGGAGGCCCGGGCCGGTCGGACGATCTCGTGGAACCTGTCCGTCCAGAACCGTCGGGACACCACCGTGGAGAGCGTCTCCGACGCACGCGGCACGGTGACCGTCACGGACACGCTGCCCGACACCGTGACGCTCGTCAGCGCCACCTCGACCGACGCCGCGTGGACCTGTGACACGGACGACGACACCGTGACCTGCACCCGCGACGGCCTCGCGAACGGCACCACCGCCGGCGCGATCACCGTCACCGCGACCGTGCACTCGGACGTCACCGCCGCGCAGTCGATCGTGAACACCGCCGCGGTCGCCGTCGACACCACGAAGACGACCGACCCCACGACGTCGAACGACGACTCGAAGGCGACGACCGCGGTGGACGACACCACGTCGCTGACCATCGACAAGGCCTTCGGCTCCGAGGCGCTGGTCGCCGGCGACCCGGCGGACTGGACCCTCACGGTGACGAACACCGGGACGGCCGACGCCCGCACGGTGCAGGTGACGGACACGCTCGAGTCGGGCACGCGCCTCCGGTCCGACACCCCCGTCGACAAGGGGACCGACACCATCACCCAGACCGACGGCGCCTGGACCTGCACGGCCCCGGCCGCCGACGGCACCGACGTGACCTGCGTGCTCGACGGCACCCTCGCCGCCGGGAAGAGCACGACGTTCACCATCACCGTGACGACCCCGTCGTCCTTCACCGGCACCCTGGTGAACACCGCCGTGGTGACCGCGGACAACGCCGCGACCGCCCAGGACCAGGCACGGAGCGACGCCTCCCAGACGGCCGGGCTCTCGGTGACGAAGACCGCCGACGTCGGGACGGTCGACGCCGGGAAGGACGTCACCTACACGATCACGGTCGCGAACCCGAAGGGCCCGTCCGACCTGCCCGCCGGCGACGCCCGGACGCCGAGCGTCCGGGTGCAGGACACCCTGCCGGCCGGCGTGGAGTTCCGCGGCCTGTCCCCGGAGACCGAGCAGCACTGGACCCTCGAGTCGAACGCGGACGGCGTCCTGACGCTCTCCAGCACCGACGGCATCGCGGCGGGGGCCACCGACCCGAACACGATCGTCCTGACGGTGCACGTGCCGGCCTCCTTCCGGGGCTCGTCGATCGTGAACACCGCGACGGCCTCGCCCGTCACGGCGTCCGGTCCGGTCGTGCACGACGAGGCGACCGTCGACGTCACCACGCACGCCGACCTGTCGATCACCAAGCAGCGCACGAGCGCCCCGAGCGCCGACGCCGGCACGGACGTCACGTACGACGTCACCGTGACGAACGACGGCCCCTCGGACGCGCAGGACGTCTCCTGGACCGACACCCCGGCCGCGGGCATGACGATCCGGAAGGTGACGACCGACGCCGCCTGGGAGCAGGGCGCCGACGCGCGCACCTGGACGACCGACACCCTGGCGAGCGGTGCCACCGCCGTGTTCCACGTGACGGCCTCGATCGCATCAGGCACCCCGGCCGGCACGCTCCGCAACACCGCGACCGTGTCGAGCGCGACGCCCGACACGGACCCGGCGAACGACACCGCCGGCGACGACGTCACGGTGACGACGCACGCGGCCCTCGGCCTGACGAAGACCCCGGTCGCGAAGGTGGGCTCGACCACGGCCGCCAAGCGGGTCACCGCGGGTGCGGAGCAGGTCTGGCTCCTGCAGGTCCGCAACGAGGGACCGTCCGACGAGCAGCCCACCACGGTCGTCACCGACCAGCTGCCCGAGGGCCTGACGTTCACCGGCGCCTCGAGCGACGGCGCCGTGTGGACCTGCGACGGCGTCACCGATCCGACCCTCGTCACGTGCTCCCTCCCGACGACGATCGTCGCCGGGACGGACGCCCCCGGCCTGTGGATCACCACGAAGGTCGCGTCCGGCTCCACCGCCGGCACGATCGAGAACCGCGCGGTCATCACCCGGCAGGGCACCAACCCGCCGGTCGGCACGAACGACCAGCCGGTGACGAGCACGCTCGACGTCGACGAGGTGGCGAACGTGGCGATCACGATCGGCCACGACGGCACCGCGGTCATCGGCGAGGACCTGCCGGAGACGATCCAGGTCCGGAACGCCGGGCTGTCCGACGCCGACGGCGTCACGGCGACGTACACGCTGCCGAAGGGGCTGACGTACGTCTCGACCGAGGCCGACCCCGCGTGGACGGTCACCGGTGTGGTGCACGCCGCCGACGGATCGACCACGGTGTCGTTCGCCCTGACGGGGACGCTGCCGGCCGGTTCGCTCGCGCCGGTCATCACGGTGCACCAGACCCCGACGGCCGCCGCCTACCCTGGCGTGCAGCCGAGCGCGACCGTCGCGACGACCACCACCGAGACGACGCTCGCCGACAACGAGGCGGCCGACGAGCTCGCGGTCGACCCCGCGTCCAGCCTGTCGGTCACGAAGACCCACACGGGTCAGGTGGTCCGCGGCCAGACCGTCGGCTACACCATCACGGTGCGCAACGACGGCCTCACCGAGGACCCGGGCCCCGTGGTCGTCACCGACCGCCTGCCCGCCGGCCTCACCCTGGTGAGCGTGAACGACGCGAAGGCTGCGACGTGCACCACCGGGCAGACCGTCACCTGCACGCTGACGGGTCCGCTCGCGGTCGACGGCGAGGTCGCGTTCCAGGTCACGGCGAAGGTCGCGACCGACGCCCCTGACCGCATCACGAACGTCGCGACGGTGGAGTCGCCGACGACGCAGGTGGTGCCGATCGCCGGCTCCGCCAGCCCGACGGACCCGATGCGCGCCAGCGACCCGGCCCCGGTGCGCGACGCGCCGAAGCCGGCGGGCGAGCTCGCCTTCACGGGTGCGGCCGGACTCGGGCTCGGTGCGCTGATCGCGCTCCTCGCGATGGCAGCCGGTGGCGTCCTGCTGGTGACGCGCCGACGTCGCCGAGCGTGACCACCTGACGGACGGGAGGCACGGTGCCAGCTGGCACCGTGCCTCCCGTCCGTCGCCGGGCCGGGTCACAGGCGGCAGCGAGTTGTATCGAGGACGTGACACGTCTCCGCCGCTCCGCGACCAACGGTCGCGGCTACCACCGCGTCCGCAGCGGCCGTGGGTTCTCGTACCGCGACCCGGACGGCAACACCGTCACCGACGCCGCGGTCCGGCAGCGTCTCGAGGACCTCGTCATCCCGCCCGCGTGGGACGACGTCTGGATCTCGCCGTACGACAACGGCCACGTCCTCGCCACCGGGATCGACGGTGCCGGACGGCGGCAGTACATGTACCACCCGTCCTGGCGCGAGCGCATGGACCGGATCAAGTACGACCGCGCCCTCGCACTCGCCGAGTCCCTGCCGGTCGCGCGACGCGGGGTCACCATGGACCTCCGACGCCCGGAACCCGACCGGCAGCGTGCCCTCGCGGCGGCCTTCCGGATGCTCGACCAGGGTTCCCTGCGGGTCGGGTCGGAGCGGTACGCCACCGAGCACGGCAGCCGCGGCCTGTCCACCCTGCTGTGCGCGCACGCACACGTCTCCGGCGACGACATCGAGCTCGACTTCCCGGGCAAGAGCGGCCAGGAGTGGTCGTCGTCGATCCACGACCCCGACCTCGCGACGGTCATCGCGGGCATGAAGCGGCGGGGTCCGAACGCCCGGTTGCTCTCGTTCCGTGAGCGCCGCGGTGCCGAGTGGGAGCCGCTGTCCGCCGAGGACATCAACGCGTACGTGAAGGAGCGCGCGGGGGACGAGTTCACCGCGAAGGACTTCCGGACGCTGCACGGCACGGTGGCCGCCGCCGTCGACCTGGCGTCCACGGGGCCGCAGGCCTCCCAGGCGAAGCGGCGGAAGGCCGTCTCGCACGCCGTCAAGGTCGCGAGCGAGGAACTCGGCAACACCCCGACGGTGTGCCGGCAGAGCTACATCGACCCGCGCCTGCTCGACGCCTACGACCACGGCGAGACCATCGACCCCGACCGCACGCACGCGGCCGAGTCCGAGGTCCGCGCACTGCTCTACCGACAGTGACCGGGAAGGGGCCGGGATGACGTACCGTTGGACCTCGTGCCCGATCACCCCCACCCGGGCACGGAAGGACCCCCACCAGTCGTGACTGACGAGTGCATCCACGGATTCCCCACCGAGCTCTGCGACATCTGCGCCCCGCGCCAGCGCGAGGCAGCGGAGACCCCCACCCCGACCCCGCGCCGTACCCGGATCACCACCTCGCTCCGGAGCGTCCCCGGCCAGGCCGCCGCACCCGCGTCCTCGCTGCGGTCGCCGGTTCCCGACCTGCCCGAGGCGCGTGACTTCGCGTCGCTGCGGGCCCACCACGTCACCCACGTGGACAACCTCGACGACATCGTCGGCTCCGGCGCGATCCTCGCGTCGGACGCCGTGACGCCGGTCGTCGACGTCGCCTCCGCCTCCGCCCGTGCGGCGCGGGCCGAGGCCACCGCCCCGGACGGGTCCCCGGTCGCCGGTCACGTGCCGTTCACGCTCTCCCCGGACGCCACCCGCTGGGACGAGCTGCGCACCGGCGCCGAGGGCGAGCGCTGGTCCGACGCCGCGCGCCGGACCCGGGCGACGGAGTACATCATGCTCGTCGTGCCCGTGTCGGCCTTCGGCGCGTCGGTGATCGTCGCCGACCAGGACGCCGACGCCGAGGACGTGCGCTTCGCCGTCGGTCCCGAGGCCGCGACGAACCTCATCCGCCGCACGGACTTCACCGACCCGGAGATGCACGAGCTCGAGCTGCTCGCCGGGCCGAGCGTGCCGTTCTCCGCCGTCGCCGTGATCGGCGTGCCGAACGACCGCGTCCGGCAGACCGTCAAGGCCGTCCTGCAGGACCACGGCGGACACGCTCCCCGGGTGGCCGTCTTCCCGCCGTGGTTCGTCCCGCCGGTGGTCGCCGAGTAGCGTCGGCACCGACCTCCCGCACATGCCCTCCTGACCCGCTCCGGAGGGCATGCTGCGTGTCGGGGCCGACCCGAGCCTCCAGGCCGCCGATCCCCGCGGATCCGGGGAAGCGGGCCGATCCCGACACGCCCGTGAATCGCGACACGCCCGGGTTGCACGGATGCCGTGCCTATGCGAGACTTGTCCGGTTCCGAATTCCGCGTGCGTCCGCGTGCGCAGGATCACTGCTCTGGCAGTGCACAACCCCCTTGTTCAGCAGGGCTGGGTTGGGCCGCAGGCAGCAGAACACGATCGACTCCCTCGAATGCGCCTGGCCACTGCTGTGTCCGGACGTGGGGGAAGCGACATGCCCACGCTGGACGGCCCAGGTCGCCCCGCGCGGTTGACAGGAGAACAGCGGTCATCCCCAGCGGATGCGGCCGGTTGGTTCAGGAAAACAGCCAAGTCGTGCAGGAATGCACGGTGACGGCGGCGTCAGGCGGCCCGAGGGTGCGCGGCGCAGAGAGGACAAGAGACACATGGCGGGACAGAAGATCCGCATCCGGCTCAAGTCGTACGACCACGAGGTCATCGACACGTCGGCCCGGAAGATCGTCGACACGGTGACCCGTGCCGGTGCGACCGTGGTCGGCCCGGTGCCGCTCCCCACCGAGAAGAACGTGGTCACCGTGATCCGTTCTCCCCACAAGTACAAGGACTCGCGCGAGCACTTCGAGAAGCGCACGCACAAGCGGGTCATCGACATCGTCGACCCGACGCCGAAGGCCGTCGACTCGCTCATGCGACTCGACCTCCCGGCCGACGTCAACATCGAGATCAAGCTGTAAGGGGGCTGCACTGATGGCGAACTCAACCAAGACCGTCAAGGGCCTCCTCGGCAAGAAGCTCGGGATGACCCAGGTGTGGGACGAGAACAACAAGTTCATCCCCGTCACCGTGATCGAGGTCGGCCCGAACGTGGTCACCCAGATCCGCAACGTCGAGCGCGACGGCTACGAGGCGATCCAGATCGCCGCCGGCGCCATCGACCCGCGCAAGGTGAACAAGCCGGCCGCCGGTCACTTCGAGGCCGCCGGGGTCACCCCGCGTCGGACCCTCACGGAGATCCGCACCAACGACTCCGCTGAGTACACGCTCGGCCAGGAGCTCACCGTCGACACCTTCGAGGCCGGCCAGAAGGTCGACGTCGTCGGCACTTCCAAGGGCAAGGGCTTCGCCGGTGTCATGAAGCGCCACGGCTTCGCCGGTGTGTCCGCTTCGCACGGTGCGCACCGCAACCACCGCAAGCCCGGCTCGATCGGTGCTTCGTCGACCCCGTCGCGTGTCTTCAAGGGCATGCGGATGGCTGGTCGCATGGGTGGCGAGCGCGTGACCGTCCTCAACCTCACGGTGCACGCCGTCGACGCCGAGAAGGGTCTGCTGCTCGTCAAGGGCGCCGTCCCCGGTGCTCGCGGCCGCTCCGTCTTCGTCCGCACCGCCGTGAAGGGTAAGTGATCATGGCCACCACGACCGCAACCACGATCGACGTCCTCGACGCATCGGGTACCAAGTCCGGCACCGTCGAGCTCCCCGCTGAGCTCTTCGACGTCGAGACCAACGTCCCGCTGATCCACCAGGTCGTCACCGCGCAGCTCGCCGCCGCGCGTCAGGGCACCCACAAGACCAAGAACCGCGGCGAAGTCCGCGGTGCCGGTCGCAAGCCGTTCAAGCAGAAGGGCACCGGCCGCTCCCGTCAGGGTTCGGTCCGCGCTCCGGAGCACACCGGCGGTGGCGTCGTCCACGGACCGACCCCGCGCGACTACTCGCAGCGCACCCCGAAGAAGATGATCGCCGCTGCTCTGCTCGGCTCGCTCTCGGACCGCGCCCGCGGTGGCCGCATCGCCGCTGTGGAGGGCTTCGTCACGGCCGAGGTGCCGTCGACCAAGACCGCCCGCACGCTCCTCGAGAAGGTCGCGCCCGTCAAGCACGTGCTCATCGTGCTCGAGCAGGACGACGAGCTCACGCTCAAGTCGATCCGCAACCTGCCGAACGTCCACGCGCTCTCGTACGGCCAGCTCAACGCCTACGACGTGCTCAAGGCCGACGCGCTCGTCTTCAGCAAGAGCGCACTCGACGCCTTCATCGCGTCGAAGACCGCGAAGGAGATCTCCGCATGAGCGGCTTCAACAAGGACCCGCGCGACATCATCATCTCGCCGGTCGTCTCGGAGAAGAGCTACGGCCTGATCGACCAGGGCAAGTACACGTTCATCGTGGACCCCCGTTCGAACAAGACCGAGATCAAGCTCGCCATCGAGAAGATCTTCGACGTCAAGGTCGCGAGCATCAACACGCTGAACCGTCCGGGCAAGACCCGTCGCACGCGTTTCGGCCTGGGCAAGCGCAAGGACACCAAGCGCGCCATCGTGACGCTCAAGTCCGGTTCGATCGACATCTTCACGGCTGTCGGCTGAGGACCAGAGGGATAAATCATGGCTATTCGTAACTACAAGCCGACGACCCCCGGTCGTCGCGGCTCGTCGGTCGCCGACTTCGCTGAGATCACCCGTTCGACGCCGGAGAAGTCGCTGCTTCGTCCGCTGCCGAAGACCGGTGGACGCAACAGCTCCGGCCGCATCACCACCCGTCACATCGGTGGTGGCCACAAGCGCCAGTACCGCGTGATCGACTTCCGTCGTCACGACAAGGACGGCGTGGACGCCAAGGTCGCGCACATCGAGTACGACCCGAACCGCACTGCGCGCATCGCGCTCCTGCACTACGTGGACGGCACGAAGCGCTACATCATCGCGCCGAACAAGCTCAAGCAGGGCGACGTCATCGAGCAGGGCGCCGGCGCGGACATCAAGCCGGGCAACAACCTGCCGCTGCGCAACATCCCCGTGGGTACCGTCGTGCACGCGATCGAGCTCCGCCCCGGTGGCGGCGCCAAGCTCGCTCGTTCGGCCGGCGCCTCGGTGCGTCTCGTCGCCAAGGACGGCCCCTACGCGCAGCTCCGTCTGCCGTCGGGTGAGGTCCGCAACGTCGACGCCCGCTGCCGCGCCACGATCGGCGAGGTCGGCAACGCCGAGCAGTCGAACATCAACTGGGGCAAGGCCGGCCGCATGCGCTGGAAGGGCGTCCGCCCGACCGTTCGTGGTGTCGCGATGAACCCGGTCGACCACCCGCACGGTGGTGGCGAGGGCAAGACCTCCGGTGGCCGTCACCCGGTCAGCCCGTGGGGTCAGGCCGAGGGTCGCACGCGCAAGCCGAACAAGCCGAGCGACAAGCTCATCGTCCGTCGCCGTAACGCCGGCAAGAAGCGCAAGTAGGAGTTCAGAAGATGCCACGCAGTCTGAAGAAGGGCCCCTTCGTCGACGAGCACCTGCTCCGCAAGGTCGTCACGCAGAACGAGGCCAACACCAAGAACGTGATCCGCACCTGGTCGCGTCGCTCGATGATCATCCCGAACATGCTCGGGCACACGATCGCCGTGCACGACGGCCGCAAGCACATCCCGGTGTTCGTCACCGAGTCGATGGTCGGTCACAAGCTCGGCGAGTTCGCGCCGACCCGCACCTTCCGTGGTCACGTGAAGGACGACAAGAAGGGCCGTCGCCGCTAACGCGGCGACGCAGAGGAGGAACGAAATGGTGGAGTCGATCGCACGCGTGCGACACATCCGCGTCACGCCTCAGAAGGCCCGTCGCGTCATCGAGCTGATCCGCGGCAAGCAGGCCCACGAGGCGCTCGCCATCCTGAAGTTCGCCCCCCAGGGCGCTTCGGAGCCCGTGTACAAGCTGGTCGCCTCGGCGATCGCGAACGCCCGGGTGAAGGCGGACTCGACGAACAGCTTCCTCGACGAGCGCGACCTCTACGTGAGCCGCGTCTTCGTCGACGAAGGTACGACCCTGAAGCGGTTCCAGCCGCGCGCCCAGGGCCGCGCCTTCCGCATCAACAAGCGCACCAGCCACATCACGGTCGTCCTCGCGACGCCGGATGAGGTCGAGGCTGCCGCGACGAGCAAGAAGGCGAGCAAGTAATGGGCCAGAAGGTCAACCCGTACGGCTTCCGTCTCGGGATCACGACGGACCACGTCTCGCACTGGTTCACCGACAGCACGAAGCCGGGCCAGCGCTACGCCGACTACGTGGCCGAGGACATCAAGGTGCGCGAGTACCTGAAGAAGACCCTCGACCGCGCCGGCGTCGCCCGCATCGAGCTCGAGCGCACCCGTGACCGTGTCCGCGTGGACATCCACACCGCGCGTCCGGGCATCGTCATCGGTCGCCGTGGCGCCGAGGCGGAGCGCGTCCGTGGCGAGCTCGAGAAGCTCACCAAGAAGCAGATCCAGCTCAACATCCTCGAGGTCAAGAACCCCGAGACCGAGGCCCAGCTCGTCGCGCAGGGCATCGCCGAGCAGCTCTCCGCTCGTGTCGCGTTCCGTCGCGCCATGCGCAAGGGCCTGCAGGGTGCACAGCGCGCCGGTGCCAAGGGTGTCCGCATCCAGGTGTCCGGCCGTCTCGGCGGCGCCGAGATGTCGCGCTCGGAGTTCTACCGCGAGGGCCGCGTGCCCCTGCACACGCTCCGCGCGAACATCGACTACGGCTTCTACGAGGCCCGGACCACGTTCGGCCGCATCGGCGTGAAGGTCTGGATCTACAAGGGCGACATCACGAACAAGGAGCTCGCTCGCGAGCAGGCGAACCAGCGTTCGTCGCGCCCCGAGCGTCGTGGCGGCCCCCGTGGCGAGCGCGGCGACCGCCGTGGCGGCGACCGCGGTGGACGTCAGCAGCAGGCTCCGCAGGACGCGCCGGCCGGCGCAGGAGTTGAGGCGTAACCATGCTTATTCCCCGTCGAGTCAAGCACCGCAAGCAGCACCACCCGAAGCGTTCGGGCCAGGCCACCGGTGGCACCAAGGTGTCGTTCGGTGACTTCGGTATCCAGGCCCTCACGCCCGCTTACGTGACCAACCGTCAGATCGAGTCCGCTCGTATCGCCATGACGCGTCACATCAAGCGTGGCGGCAAGGTGTGGATCAACATCTACCCGGACCGTCCGCTCACGAAGAAGCCCGCCGAGACCCGCATGGGTTCCGGTAAGGGTTCCCCCGAGTGGTGGGTCGCCAACGTCAAGCCGGGTCGTGTGCTCTTCGAGCTCTCCGGCGTCAGCGAGGACATCGCCCGTGAGGCGCTGACCCGTGCAATCCACAAGCTGCCCCTCAAGGCACGCATCATCAAGCGCGAGGAGGGCGACGCATAATGGCGATCGGTTCCAAGGAGCTCCGTCCGACGGAGCTCGACACGTTCGAGAACGAGCGTCTTGCTGACGAACTGAAGAAGGCCAAGGAGGAACTCTTCAACCTCCGCTTCCAGTCGGCCACCGGCCAGCTGGAGAGCCACGGTCGTCTCCGTGCCGTCAAGCGCGACATCGCACGCATCTACACCGTCCTCCGCGAGCGCGAGCTCGGCATCCGTGCCACTCCCGCGCCCGTCGAGACCGCCACCAAGGCCAAGAAGACGACCAAGAAGGCTGAGAAGCCGGCTGAGTCGACCGAGGCCGAGACCGCCGAGGAGAAGTAATGGCGAACGAAGAGAAGACCTCCGCCGCCTCCGCTCGCGGCTACCGCAAGACGCGTCGTGGCTACGTCACGAGCGACAAGATGGACAAGACCATCGTGGTCGAGGTCGAGGACCGCGTGAAGCACGCGCTCTACGGCAAGATCATCCGTCGCACGTCCAAGGTGAAGGCCCACGACGAGCTCGGCACCGCTGGTGTCGGCGACCTCGTCGTGATCAGCGAGACCCGTCCCCTCAGCGCTTCCAAGCGCTGGCGCCTGGTCGAGATCCTCGAGAAGGCCAAGTAGGCCCCGGCCTGCTTCGGAATAGGAGACAGCAGTGATTCAGCAGGAATCCCGCCTCAAGGTCGCCGACAACACGGGTGCCAAGGAGATCTTGACCATCCGCGTGCTCGGTGGCTCGGGTCGTCGCTACGCCGGTCTCGGTGACGTCATCGTCGCCACGGTGAAGGACGCCATCCCCGGCGGCAACGTGAAGAAGGGTGACGTCGTCAAGGCGGTCATCGTTCGCACCAAGAAGGAGACCCGTCGTCAGGACGGCTCCTACATCAAGTTCGACGAGAACGCGGCAGTGATCCTCAAGGCTGACGGCGACCCGCGCGGCACGCGCATCTTCGGTCCGGTCGGTCGCGAGCTCCGTGACAAGAAGTTCATGAAGATCATCTCGCTCGCGCCGGAGGTGCTGTAAGCCATGGCGAACATCAAGAAGGGTGACCTGGTCCAGGTCATCACGGGTGCCAAGCAGGAGCGCGGCGGTGACCGTGGCAAGCAGGGCAAGGTCATCGAGGTCCTCAAGGACAAGAACCGCGTCGTCGTCGAGGGCGTGAACTTCGTCACGAAGCACGTCCGCGTCGGCCAGACGCAGCGCGGCTCGAAGACCGGCGGCATCGAGCAGCACGAGGCTCCGATCCACGTGTCGAACGTCGCCATCGTCGACCCGAAGACCAAGAAGCCGACCCGCGTCGGTTTCCGCAACGAAGAGGTGGAGAAGGACGGCGTCAAGAAGACCGTCCGCGTCCGCTACGCCAAGAAGTCGGGTGAGAAGCTCTGATGACCGACACGACTGCCGCGCCGGCGACCAAGGTCGAGCCGCGCCTCAAGCAGAAGTACAAGAACGAGATCAAGGCTGCCCTCACCGAGCAGTTCGGGTACGCGAACGTCAACCAGGTCCCCGGCCTGGTCAAGGTCGTCGTGAACACCGGCGTCGGCGAGGCCGCTCGCGACTCGAAGATCATCGAGGGGGCCATCAAGGACCTCACGGCGATCACGGGTCAGAAGCCCCAGGTCACGAAGGCCCGCAAGTCCATCGCGCAGTTCAAGCTGCGTGAAGGCCAGGCCATCGGCGCGCACGTCACCCTCCGCGGTGACCGCGCGTGGGAGTTCATCGACCGTCTCGTGACCCTCGCACTGCCCCGCATCCGCGACTTCCGCGGCCTCAGCGACAAGCAGTTCGACGGCAACGGCAACTACACGTTCGGTCTCACGGAGCAGTCCGTGTTCCACGAGATCGACCAGGACCGCATCGACCGCGTGCGTGGCTTCGACATCACCGTCGTGACCACCGCGAAGTCGGACGACGAGGGCCGCGCGCTGCTCCGCCAGCTCGGGTTCCCGTTCCGTTCTGCCGAGCAGACGGTCTAAGATACTTCGGGCGGTGCGGGCCGGCGGATTCACGTCCTCCGGCCCGCACGCACGAACACACCGATCCAGGGGAATCGCCCCGGGATCACCCGATCGCTCAGGTCGGCATTCGTGGAACGGGTGTCGAAACCAGGCGAAGAATGGACGACCATCATGACGATGACCGATCCGGTCGCAGACATGCTGACCAGATTGCGGAACGCGAACTCGGCGCACCACGACGCCGTCTCGCTTCCCAGCTCCAAGCTGAAGAAGAACATCGCTGAGATCCTCAAGCGCGAGGGCTACATCAGCGAGTGGAAGATCGAGGACGCCCGCGTCGGCGAGACCCTCACGATCGACCTGAAGTACGGCCCCGAGCGCGAGCGCTCGATCGCCGGCATCAAGCGCGTCTCGAAGCCCGGTCTCCGGGTGTACGCGAAGTCGACGGAGATCCCCCAGGTCCTCGGTGGCCTCGGCGTGGCGATCCTCTCGACCTCGTCGGGACTGCTCACCGACCGCGAAGCCGAGCAGAAGGGCGTGGGTGGGGAAGTCCTCGCCTACGTGTGGTGATCGACAATGTCTCGAATCGGACGTCTTCCCATTGACATCCCCGCTGGCGTGACCGTCTCCATCGACGGCCAGAACGTCGCGGTCAAGGGCCCGAAGGGCGAGCTCGCGCTCGTCGTCGCGGAGCCCATCCAGGCCAAGGTCGAGGAGAACCAGGTCCTCGTCACCCGTCCGGACGACGAGCGCAGCTCGCGTGCGCTGCACGGCCTGACCCGTACCCTCATCGCGAACAACATCGTCGGTGTCACCCAGGGCTACTCCAAGGGCCTCGAGGTCGTCGGCACCGGTTACCGCGTGCAGGCGAAGGGCAACAACGTCGAGTTCGCGCTCGGGTACTCCCACCCGATCACGGTCGAGCCGCCCGCGGGCATCAGCTTCGCCGTCGAGGGCAACAACAAGCTGACCGTCAACGGCATCGACAAGCAGTCCGTCGGCGAGGTCGCTGCAAACATCCGCAAGCTGCGCAAGCCCGAGCCCTACAAGGGCAAGGGTGTTCGCTACGCCGGCGAGATCGTGCGCCGCAAGGCCGGAAAGTCAGGTAAGTGATCATGGGTCTCCTCAAGACACGAGGCAAGAGCAAGTCGGCCGCCAAGGCGCGCCGTCACAACCGTCTCCGCAAGAAGATCACCGGCACCGAGGCCCGTCCGCGTCTCGCTGTCACCCGTTCGGCGCGTCACGTGTTCGTCCAGGTCATCGACGACGCCAAGGGCCACACGCTGGCCAGCGCGTCGACGATGGAGGCCGACCTCCGTACGTTCGACGGCGACAAGACGGCCAAGGCCCGTCGCGTCGGCGAACTCCTCGCCGAGCGCGCGAAGGCCGCTGGCGTCGAGGCCGTGGTCTTCGACCGCGGTGGTAGCAAGTACGCCGGTCGCGTCGCCGCGATCGCCGATGGTGCCCGTGAAGGAGGGCTGAACCTGTGAGCGACATCGCGAACACGAACGAAGACGCCAACGTCGAGTCGACCGAGGTCGAGTCGACCGAGGCCGTCGAGCCCACCGCGACCGCCGAGGCGACCGAGGCCGACACGAGCGCCAAGGCCCCCGCGGCCAAGGAGCCCGAGGTGCCGGTCGTCGAGCGTCCCGTCGAGACCGCAGCGGGTTCGGCATCGAACAACCGCGACTCCGCCGACAACCGTGGCCGCCGTGGTGGCGGGCGCGACCGTCAGCAGGGTGGCGGCCGTGGCAACGACCGCAACGGGCGGGGTGGCGACAGCCAGTTCCTCGAGCGCGTCGTGACCATCAACCGCGTCTCCAAGGTCGTCAAGGGTGGTCGTCGCTTCAGCTTCACCGCGCTCGTCGTCGTCGGTGACGGCAACGGTCTCGTGGGCGTCGGCTACGGCAAGGCCCGCGAGGTCCCGACCGCCATCTCGAAGGGTGTCGAGGAAGCGAAGAAGAACTTCTTCCGCGTCCCGCGCGTCGGCAACACCATCCCGCACCCGGTGCAGGGTGAGGCCGCTGCCGGTGTCGTGCTCCTCCGTCCGGCCGCTGCCGGTACCGGTGTCATCGCCGGTGGTCCGGTCCGCGCCGTCCTCGAGTGCGCCGGCATCCACGACGTCCTGAGCAAGTCGCTCGGTTCGTCGAACACCATCAACATCGTGCACGCGACCGTCGAGGCGCTGCAGCAGCTCGAGGAGCCCCGCGCGGTCGCAAGCCGCCGCGGTCTCCCCGTCGACCGGGTCGTCCCGGACCGTCTGCTCCAGGCCGAGGCCGCTGCTCTGCGTGCCGCGTCCGAGAAGGCAGGTGCGTGATGGCGATGCTGAAGATCACGCAGACGAAGTCCGTTATCAGCGAGAAGCAGTACCAGCGCGACACGCTCCGCAGCCTGGGTCTCAAGCGCATCGGCCGTACGGTCCTGCGTGAGGACAACGCCCAGAACCGCGGGTACGTCGCGACGGTGGCGCACCTCGTGAAGGTCGAGGAGGTCGACGCATGAGCGACGAGAAGAACGAGCGCGTGCAGGTGCTCAAGCTGCACCACCTCCGCCCGGCCGCGGGTGCCAAGAAGGCACGTACCCGCGTCGGCCGTGGTGAGGGTTCCAAGGGCAAGACCGCCGGCCGTGGTACCAAGGGCCAGAAGGCTCGTTACCAGGTCAAGGTCGGCTTCGAGGGTGGGCAGATGCCGCTGCACATGCGCACCCCGAAGCTCCGCGGGTTCAAGAACCCGTTCCGCGTCGAGTACCAGGTCGTGAACCTGGACAAGATCGCGGAGCTCTACCCCAACGGTGGCGACGTCACCGTCGCGGACCTGGTCGCCAAGGGCGCCGTCCGCAAGAACGAGAAGGTCAAGGTTCTCGGTCAGGGTGACATCAGCGTGAAGCTCACGGTCTCGGTCGACAAGGTCTCGGCGTCCGCCGCCGAGAAGATCGCGGCTGCTGGCGGCACCGTCTCCCAGTAACCCCGTCGGCGGCCCGTGCGTTTGCGCACGGGCCGCCGTTACGGTTTCCTTGACAGTGGTCGGCGTCCGCCGACCAGGTCGGTCCTGCCGACCACACCGGTGACGGTCCCTCGAGGGCCGCCGGTCCCAGAAGTTCGGAGTCCTCGTGTTCAGAGCGGTCGCGCGCATCATGCGCACCCCCGATCTTCGCAAGAAGATCGGCTTCACCCTCGCGATCATCGCGCTGTTCCGCCTGGGGTCGTACATCCCCGCGCCGTTCGTCGACTACGCCTCCGTGCAGACCTGTCTCGCCAGCGCTTCGTCGCAGCAGGGTCTCTACGACCTGATCAACCTGTTCTCGGGTGGCGCGCTGCTGAAGCTCTCGGTCTTCGCGCTCGGGATCATGCCGTACATCACGTCGTCGATCATCGTGCAGCTCCTGCGCGTGGTCATCCCGCACTTCGACGCCCTCTACAAGGAGGGGCAGACCGGTCAGGCCAAGCTGACGCAGTACACGCGCTACCTCACCATCGCGCTGGGCGTGCTGCAGTCCACCACCCTGATCACGGTCGCCCGCTCCGGTGCCCTCTTCGGCACGAACGCGTCGTCCTCCTGCTCGTCGATCATCTCGAACGACAGCTGGTACGCGATCATGCTCATGGTCGTCACGCTGACCGCCGGTACCGGCCTCATCATGTGGATGGGCGAGCTCGTCACCGAGCGCGGCATCGGCAACGGCATGTCGCTCCTCATCTTCACGTCGATCGCGGCGCAGTTCCCGTCGGCGCTCTGGGCCATCGAGCAGTCGAACGGCTTCGAGGTCTTCCTGTTCGTCATCCTCGTCGGGCTGGTCATCATGATGGCCGTCGTGTTCGTCGAGCAGTCGCAGCGACGCATCCCCGTCCAGTACGCCAAGCGCATGGTCGGTCGTCGCACGTACGGCGGCAACAACACGTACATCCCGATCAAGGTCAACATGGCCGGTGTCGTGCCCGTCATCTTCGCCTCGTCGCTGCTCTACCTGCCGGCCCTGGTCGCGCAGTTCAACCAGCCGTCGGACGGCAAGGAGCCGGCCGCCTGGGTGACGTGGATCCAGAACAACCTGACCTCGGGTGACAACTGGTTCTACATGGCCCTGTACTTCCTGCTCATCGTCGGGTTCACGTACTTCTACGTCGCGATCACCTTCAACCCCGAAGAGGTCGCCGACAACATGAAGAAGTACGGCGGCTTCATCCCGGGCATCCGGGCCGGTCGACCCACCGCCGAGTACCTCGACTACGTTCTCACCCGGGTGACGTTGCCCGGCTCCCTGTACCTCGGTCTCATCGCACTGATCCCGCTGGGCGCCCTGGCGTTCTTCGGTGCGAACCAGAACTTCCCGTTCGGCGGCGCGAGCATCCTCATCATCGTGGGTGTCGGCCTCGAGACCGTGAAGCAGATCGACTCGCAGCTGCAGCAGCGTCACTACGAAGGGCTTCTCCGTTGAGCGCACGTCTCATCATCGTCGGACCTCCCGGAGCCGGGAAGGGCACCCAAGCCGGTCGCATCGCCGAGGCGTTCGGGATCCCCGCCGTCTCGACGGGTGACATCTTCCGCAAGAACGTGGCAGAGGGCACCCCGCTCGGTGTGCAGGCCAAGGCGATCATGGACGCAGGCGACTACGTCCCGGACTCCCTGACGAACGAGCTCGTCAAGTCGCGCCTGAACGAGGCCGACGCCGAGGGCGGGTTCCTCCTCGACGGCTACCCCCGCACGGTCGGGCAGGTCGAGTACCTCGACGCGCTGCTCGCCGAGCAGGGCACGGGCATCGACGCCGTCATCCAGCTCGTCGCCGACCAGGACGAGCTCGTCGGCCGGCTCCTGAAGCGTGCCGAGGAACAGGGCCGCAGCGACGACAACGAAGAGACGATCCGTCGTCGCCAGCAGGTGTACACGGAGCAGACGGCCCCGATCGTCGCCGCGTACGGCGAGCGCGGCCTCGTGGTCGACGTCGACGGCCTCGGTGGCATCGACGAGGTCGGGGACCGGATCCAGGCGGCGCTGTCGTCGCGTGGGCTGACCGCGGGCGTCTGACCCCGCGTGGTCCGGTTCCGCAAGCCATCGATCTACAAGACCCCCGACGAGCTGCGCGCCATGGTGCGCCCGGGGTTGCTGACCGAGGCCGCCCTGACGGCGGTCCGCGACGCGGTCCGTCCGGGCACCACGACGGGTGAGCTCGACGCCATCGCCGAGGCGGTCATCCGTGACGGCGGGGGCATCCCCAACTTCCAGCTGGTGCCGGGCTACCGGCACACGCTCTGCGTGTCGGTGAACGACGAGATCGTGCACGGCATCCCCGGCGACCGGGTGTTGCAGCCCGGCGACATCGTGTCCGTGGACGCGGGTGCCGAGGTCGACGGGTGGAACGGCGACAGCGCGTTCACCGTGGTCGTGCCGGGTGGCGACGCCGGGGTCACAGCGGCTCGGCAGACGCTCTGCGACACGACCGAGCGTGCGCTCTGGCACGGCATCGCCGCGTTGGCGCACGCCAGGAACCTGCACGAGGTCGGCGCCGTCATCGAGGACGCCATCGACGAGACCGGCGCGTGGGGCATCGTCGAGGACTACACCGGTCACGGCATCGGCCGGTCCATGCACGAGGACCCGCCGGTCTTCAACTACCGCGTCCGGGGTGCGGGTCCGGCGATCCGTCCGGGGCTCGTGGTCGCGATCGAGCCGATGGTCACCGCGGGCACCATCGACAGCTCGACGGACGACGACGACTGGACCGTCCGCACGCTCGACGGTTCGGACGCCGCGCACTGGGAGCACAGCATCGCGGTCCACGCGGACGGCATCTGGGTCCTGACCGCCGCCGACGGCGGCGCTGCCGGCCTGGCCCCGCTGGGTGTGACGCCGGTCCCGATCCCGTAGGTCGCGCCTCCAGGCGGGTGCGGCGTTCGCGCCTGCCGGCCTGGAGGCACGGTGCGGCCCCGCCACGCGCCTCCCGTCCGCCGTCTGCGCACGTCCACGACGTCTGCTCGCCGTGGACCGCGAGCACCTGTCGTCGGCGTGCGCACCCGCGCGCAGCGCGCGCGGGCCGGCTCAGTTGTTGCCGACGGAGCAGGTCTCCTCGGAGGCGCTCTGCCCGGTGATCGACGAGGGCAGCGGCGTCGACGAGGCGGTCGCCGTGCTGGTTGCCGCTCCCGTGCTCGTGCCCGACGAGGACCCGCTCGACCCGGTCGAGGTGCCCGTCGACGGGGCCGTGGTCGCCGTGCCGCTCGCGCTACCGGACTCCTCGGACGCCCGCCCGGTGCTGGAGTCGGTCAACGAGGTCTTCTGGTCGTTCTGCAGCGCCACGTTGAGGGTGTGCGCCGCGTCCTGGTCGACGATGACGCGCGCACTGTCGGCGGGGTCGTCCGCGACGGGGTACTGCACGAAGAGCATGTTCGCGGTGCTCATGCCGCGGAGTGCGCCGGCGAGTCCGACGAGGGTGCGTGCCTGCGCGAGGCCGTCCGACAGGGTCATGTTCGACAGCGCGGCACCGGCGAGCTTGTAGAGGGTGATCGGGTTCGACAGGGTGCCGTCCGAGGTCACCTTCCGCAGGAGCGCCGACAGGAACACCTGCTGGGAGCTGATGCGGGCGAGGTCGCTGCCGTCGCCGACGCCGTGCCGGGTGCGGAGGAACGCGAGTGCGTCCGATCCCTCGAGGTTGTGGGACCCCGCGGTGAGGTGCAGGCCCGTGTACGTGTCGTTGATCGGTTCTGCCACGCAGACGTCGACGCCGCCGAGCGCGTTCGACATCTCGATGACGCCGTCGAAGGTGATGAGGCCGGCGTAGGGGATGCTCAGCCCGGTGAGGTTCTCGACGGTGTCGACCACGCACGAGACGCCGCCGTTCCCGAGTGCCGTGTTGAACTGCGCGGAGGTCGCGGCCGGGTACGTCGTCCCGGTCTCGGGGTTCGTGCACGCCGGGATCGGCACCATCAGGTCGCGCGGGAAGCTGATCGCCGTGAGCTGCTGGTGGTCCTGGGAGATGTGGATGAGCATCGTGACGTCGTTGCGGGCGCCATCGACGTCGTCGGCCGAGTCGAACTGCCCCACCCGGGTGTCGCTGCCGATGAGCAGGATGTTCGCGCCGCCCTTGATGGCCGTGATGTCTGCGGTCTGCGCGGTGCTCTGGTCGTCGGTGCTGAGCTTGACGGTCGACGGTGCACTGGCGAGCTGTGCGCCCGCGATGGCGGCGACGCTCGTGCCGCTCACCAGGACGACCGCGAGGGCCGAGGCGACGATCGAGGCGAGCGTCGTCCACCCGCGGCGGCGGGGGAGCCGTCCGTGGCGGGCGAGCGGGCGTCGAGTGGCGTCGGGCACGTGGTCTCCGTTCGGTGGTCCGGCGCGATCGGGCGGCGCGGACGAGGCTGCGCAGGTCACGCTAGGGTCCGGTGACATGCGGCGGCCCGGAGGCTGCCGACAAACCACTGTGGAACGCTCAGGCACGTCTGTGAAGCCCCAGACGTGGGGACTTCGCGGCCTCCACTTGGCAATCCTGGGTTTACCACATAAGATCGATCTTTGGTGTGCCATGCCTTCTTGGCGTGGCGCCCGACCCGCAGACCGGCTCGGGGATCACACCGGTAATCCAATCAAGCGACAGTGAGGCTATGGCCAAGAAAGACGGCGTCATCGAGATCGAGGGCTCGGTGCTCGAAGCTCTGCCCAACGCGATGTTCCGCGTTGAGCTGACCAACGGACACAAGGTCCTCGCGCACATCTCCGGGAAGATGCGCCAGCACTACATCCGCATCCTCCCCGAGGACCGCGTGATCGTGGAGCTGAGCCCGTACGACCTGACCCGCGGCCGGATCGTCTACCGCTACAAGTGATCCGCGAGCTGGAAAGGAACGGCTCGGCAACCCTGCCGAGCACGAAGCCAGCGAGCACGAGGAAACAACAATGAAGGTCAACCCCAGCGTCAAGCCCATCTGCGAGCACTGCCGTGTCATTCGCCGCAAGGGCCGCGTCATGGTGATCTGCAAGAGCAACCCGCGTCACAAGCAGCGCCAGGGCTAGTCCCGGCTGCCTGATGCGGATCGCCCTCGGGCGGCCTGCGCAGGAACCACAACTCAACATCGAACGCAGTACCAAGAACCGCGCGAGCGGGGACACCTCGGGTCGGAGGCCCGAGCACCGGTACTGCTCCACACCTCCATCGACAACAGGAGCAGCCATCACATGGCACGTCTAGCAGGCGTCGACATCCCGCGCGAGAAGCGCGTGGAGATCGCACTCACGTACATCTACGGCGTCGGCCGTACCCGCGCGGTCCAGGCACTCGCCGAGACCGGTATCTCCGGTGACATCCGCGTCAAGGACCTGACCGACGACCAGCTCGTCGCCCTCCGTGACTTCATCGAGGGCAACTTCAAGGTGGAGGGTGACCTCCGCCGTGAGGTCGCAGCCGACATCCGCCGCAAGGTCGAGATCGGTAGCTACGAGGGTCTTCGCCACCGTCGTGGTCTCCCGGTGCGCGGTCAGCGCACCAAGACCAACGCGCGTACCCGCAAGGGACCGAAGCGCACCGTGGCAGGCAAGAAGAAGGCTCGATAGGAGACCCCGATGGCTACCCCCAAGACTGCCGCGCGCAAGCCGCGCCGCAAGGAGAAGAAGAACGTCGCCGTGGGCCAGGCCCACATCAAGAGCACGTTCAACAACACGATCGTCAGCATCACCGACCCGTCGGGTGCCGTCCTCAGCTGGGCGTCCTCGGGTGCCGTGGGCTTCAAGGGTTCGCGCAAGTCGACGCCGTTCGCGGCGCAGCTCGCCGCCGAGTCCGCTGCGCGTCAGGCGCAGGAGCACGGCGTCAAGAAGGTCGACGTCTTCGTGAAGGGTCCGGGCTCGGGCCGCGAGACCGCGATCCGCTCCCTCCAGGCCGCTGGCCTCGAGGTCGGCTCGATCAACGACGTCACGCCGCAGGCGCACAACGGGTGCCGCCCGCCCAAGCGCCGTCGCGTCTGACGCGAGGAGCAACCGGCCGCGCCCTGCTCGTCCCCTGACGGGGTCGGGCAGGGCCCGCGGCCATTCCTGGTCGTTCGATCGCGCAGGTCATGCCGTCCTGGCAAGCGCGTGCGCGTGATCACAACTCAACAGACCCGTCGGGGCCCGGCCGGCCCCGTCGTACCGCCGAGTGTCATATAGCGGACACTCCGCCGAAAGGAATCCCACAGTGCTCATTGCACAGCGCCCCACCCTGACCGAGGAATCGATCTCCGAGTTCCGCTCGCGCTTCGTCATCGAGCCGCTCGAGCCGGGCTTCGGTTACACCCTCGGCAACTCGCTGCGCCGCACGCTCCTCTCCTCGATCCCCGGCGCGGCTGTCACCAGCATCCGCATCGACGGCGTCCTCCACGAGTTCAGCACCGTTCCTGGTGTCAAGGAAGACGTCACCGAGATCATCCTCAACATCAAGAGCCTGGTCGTCTCCAGCGAGCACGACGAGCCCATCACGGCGTACCTGCGCAAGCAGGGTGCCGGTCAGGTCACCGCCGCGGACATCTCCGCGCCGGCCGGCGTCGAGATCCACAACCCGGACCTCGTCATCGCGACCCTGAACGACACCGCGCGCTTCGAGCTCGAGCTGACGATCGAGCGTGGCCGTGGCTACGTGTCGGCGACGCAGAACCGTTCGGAGTTCAGCGAGGCCGGTCAGATCCCGATCGACTCGATCTACTCGCCGGTCCTCAAGGTCACCTACCGCGTCGAGGCGACGCGTGCCGGTGAGCGCACGGACTTCGACCGCCTGGTCGTCGACGTCGAGTCGAAGCCGGCCATCACGCCGCGCGACGCCATCGCGTCGGCTGGTCGGACGCTCGTCGAGCTGTTCGGGCTCGCCCGTGAGCTCAACACGGCGGCCGAGGGCATCGAGATCGGCCCCGCGCCGGTCGACGCCGTGCTCTCGAACGAGCTGCAGACCCCGATCGAGGACCTCGACCTGTCGGTCCGCAGCTACAACTGCCTCAAGCGGGAGGGCATCAACACGGTGTCCGAGCTCGTCGCCCTGTCGGAGACGCAGCTCATGAACATCCGCAACTTCGGTCAGAAGTCGGTGGACGAGGTCAAGGACAAGCTCACCGAGCTCGGCCTGTCCCTCAAGGACACCGTCCCCGGATTCGACGGCGCCCACTTCTACAGCGGGTACGACGAGGACGAGTCCAACAACTGACCTCGCGCTCACGCGCACGCGCGCCGCTGATGCAGCGCGCAACACTTTCACCACTGGAGAACTGACATGCCGAAGCCCACCAAGGGCCCCCGCCTCGGTGGCGGCCCCGCCCACGAGCGCCTGCTCCTGAGCAACCTCGCCAACGCCCTCTTCACGCACGGTCGCATCACGACCACCGAGACGAAGGCCAAGCGCCTCCGTCCGGTCGCCGAGCGTCTCATCACGTTCGCGAAGCGTGGCGACCTGCACGCGCGTCGTCGCGTGATCAGCATCCTGCGCGACAAGTCCGTCGTGCACACGCTGTTCACCGAGATCGCTCCGCAGGTCGAGGAGCGTCCGGGTGGCTACACCCGCATCACGAAGCTCGGTTTCCGCAAGGGCGACAACGCTCCCCTCGCGTCGATCGAGCTCGTCCTCGAGCCGCTTTCGAGCACGCCGGCCCCCGTCTCGCGCAAGTCGGCTCCGGCCGCCGCCGCGCCGGTCGAGGAGCCCGCAGCCGACGAGACGAGCACCGAGGAGGCCCCGGTCGAGGAGACCGAGACCACCGAGGAGTCCGCTCCCGTCGCCGAGGAGGCCGACACCGAGGCTGCCGCCGAGGTCGAGGAAGACGCCGCCGAGAAGGCGGACGACGCCAAGTAGCCTCAGCACCATCACGAGGAAGCCCCCGCAACGTGCGTTGCGGGGGCTTCCTCGTGTCCTGGGGGCGACCGGAAGGCGGCCTGGAGGCGCGGTGCGGGCCCGCCACGTGCCTCCAGGCCGACAGCGGCGCAGGCCGCAGAACGCGGCTCGGCCCCGTCTCCCAGCCAGGACCGGCGTAGCGTGACCGGCCGACACGACGAGAGGAAGCAATGCCGTTCGAGCACGTGGCGGGGTTGGGTACCCGCCTCTGGCGGTGGAGCCGCACCTCCGGCACGCAGCCGCGTCTGTTGCACGCGGCCAAGGCCGCAGCCGCCGCGGTGATCGCGTGGTTCATCGCACGGCACGTCCCCGGCGTCGCGGCGGAGTACCCGTACTACGCCCCGCTGGGCGCCGTCGTGGCGATGCAGACGACGGTCTTCGCGGGCATCCGGAGCGGGGTGCAGACGCTGGTCGGGATCGCGCTCGGCATCGTCATCGCCGGGTTCACGATGTGGGTCGGCGACCCGGGGTTCCTCGCCGTCGCGCTGGCCGTGGGCATCGGGGTGCTCGTCGGTGGGTTCCGGGTGCTCGGTGAGGGCAGCTCGTGGGTGTCCACCGCGGCGCTGTTCGTCCTGCTCGTCGGCGGAGCACACGCCGAGGGGTACTCGCTCGGGTACCTGGTGCAGATGGCCGTCGGCGTCGTGGTCGGCCTCCTCGTGAACTTCCTCGTGTTCCCGCCGCTGCACTTCTGGGACGCCGAGCACCGCATCGACGCGGTCAACGGGGTCCTCGCCGACCACCTCGACGGCCTCGCGGGGGTGCTCGAGGACGGGACGCGCGACGAGAAGGCGTGGGACCGGCAGCAGGACCGGCTCGACCGGGCGATCGCCGACGTGCGGTCCCGGGTGTCGATCGCGCACGAGAGTCGACGGCTGAACCCGCGTGGGGCCCTCCGCGGATCGCGCGCCCGGCTCGCGAAGGACGGTGCGCGCTTCCGAGCCCTGGAGCGGGTGGCCTGGTACACGACCGACCTCACCGAGCTCGTGGCCCGGTCCGGACCGGTGTCCGAGGGCCTCGGGCGTCCGGACCCGGCGTTCGCGGAGCCGCTGTCGAAGGCGATGCGGCAGCTGGCGTGCATGATCCGGGGCGAGTGCCCTGAAGAAGCCGGTGACGACGCGATCGCCGAGGTCGAACGAGCGCTCGACGCGTCGCGGGAGAACCCGTCGCACGTCGCGGTCACCTCGGCCGCGCTCGTCGCGCTCCGGGGGATCGTCGAGTCCGAGCGGCGTGCCACCGCGGACCTGGACACGCGGACGGGGCCGTCGGCGTTCGGGGCGCCACGCAGCTGACCCTCGACTTCATAACACGGCGGTTATAGAGTTGCGGTGTGCACGCCTTCGACGTCCTCGGTGACCCCGTCCGACGCCGGCTCACGGAACTCCTTGCCGAGGGGGACCGGACAGCCGGTGCGCTGACCGACGTCATCGGGGCGGAGTTCGGCATCTCCCAGCCCGCGGTCTCCCGGCACCTGCGCGTCCTGCGCGACGCCGGGTTCGCCACGGCGGCACCACGGGGGACCGCACGCGTCTACCGACTGGAACCCCGCGCCGTCGAGGAACTCGACCGCGCCGTCGAACGGTACCGCGCCCTCTGGCGGCAGCGGCTCGACGCCCTCACGACCGAGATCGCCCGGGGTCGTCGTGCTCCGGGCACACCGACCGACGTCCACATCGAGGAGCACTGACATGCGCACCACCGACGGCACCGTCGAGGCCTCGCCCTCCGGCGGGTACCTCATCCGCTTCGCCCAGACCTACCCGACGACCGTCGAGGACCTCTGGGACGCCGTCACCGACCCCGAACGGCTCTCGCGCTGGATGGCCCCGTACGAAGGGGAGTTCCGCCTCGGCGGCCGTTGGCTCGCGCGGTACGACGACGGCACGGTCTTCACCGAGGGGACGGTCACGGCGTGCGACGCCCCGCGCACGTTCACGACCACCTGGCACGCCAGCGAGGAGCAGGAGACGACGCTCACCGTCACGGTCGAGCCCGTGGCGGACGGCGCGGCACTCCGACTCGAGCACGACGGCGTCGGCGGGCGGGACTACGCGCCGGGGTGGCACACGTACCTCGAGCTCCTCGAACTCGACCTCGCCGGGGACCTCGACGGCATCGCGGCGTTCGACTGGGACGCGCGATACGCCGAGCTGCGGGCGCGCTACCGCGGCGAGTGACCGGGCACCGTCCGTAGACTCGGCAGCGTGCCCGAGCAGCCCCGTGTCGCCGTCCTCGGACCCGTGACGGTCGCGGGTCCCTCGGGAGTGCCGACGCCCGTGCCGGGAGCCCTCGCACGCTCGTTCCTCGTCGCGCTGGTGCTCGCACGTGGACACGCCGTGGCGACCGAGGCGCTCATCGACGAGCTCTGGGGGGACGACCAGCCACGCGGTGCACGTGCGGCGCTGCAGACCCTCGTCTCCCGGCTCCGGCGCAGCACCGCCGACGGCGTCGTCGTCTCGACCAGCACCGGGTACGCACTCGGGGTCGACCCGGGCTCGGTCGACCTCACGGCGGCCGAGCACGCGGCGTCCGGTGACGACGTCGCGACGATCCGGGCAGCGCTCGACGCGTGGCGGGGCGACCCCGGAGCGGACGTCGACGGGGACCTCGGTGCGGCGCTCGCCGACCGCGCCGTCGCTGCTCGCCGCGCGCTCCGACGCCGGCTCGGCGAACTCCTCCTCGACCGCGGGGACGCGGGCGAAGCGGCTGCGCTGTGGCTCGCCGAGTCCGAGGCGAACCCGTTCGACGAGGTCGCGGTCGCCGGGTGCATGCGCGCCCTCGCCGCGGCGGGTCGCACCGCCGAGGCGCTCGCCGCGTTCGCGACGCACCGGGACCGCCTCGCCGACGAACTCGGTGCGGATCCCTCGGCCGACCTGGTGCGGCTGAACGCCGAGCTGCTCCGCCGGTCCGCCGTCGACTCCGGTCGCGCTCGCCGGGTGGGGCTGCGGGCCGCGCCGAACACGCTGGTCGGACGACAGGAGGACCTCGCCGCCGTGACGGACCTCCTGTCCCGCAACCGGCTGGTCACGATCCTCGGTGCGGGTGGGCTGGGCAAGACCCGCCTCGCGCAGGCGGTCGCCGCCGAGGTGCCGCCGACCACCGGCGTCGTGGTGTTCGAGCTCGCGCCGATCGCCACCGCCGAGGACGTCGTCCCCGCGCTCGGTGCCCTGCTCGGGGTGGCCGAGTTCCGCTCGGCCCGGGCCTTGCGGGACGTCGTCGTCGCCGACCTGCGGGCGCGTGTCGGCCGGGCGCTCGGGGAGGCCCCGACGGTCCTGGTCCTCGACAACTGCGAGCACCTCGTCGGCGACGTCGCCGGCTTCGCCGCGGACCTGCTCGCGAGCATCCCGGACCTCCGGATCCTCACGACCTCGCGCGCCCCGCTCGCGATCGCCGGCGAGGTCGTGGCGCCCCTCGCGCCCCTGCCGGTCGAGGCCGACGGCGCCGCGGTTCGACTCTTCACGGAGCGCGCCCGGGCCGCCAGACCCGGTGCCGTGCTGCCCGTCGACACCGTCCGCCGCATCTGCACGCGGCTGGACGGGTCGCCCCTCGCGATCGAGCTGGCCGCCGCGCGGATCCGGGGGATGAGCATCGACGAGATCGAGCGCCGGCTCGACGACCGGTTCGCCCTGCTCCGGGGCGGCGACCGGAGCGCACCGGAACGGCACCGCACGCTCCAGGCGGTCATCGAGTGGAGCTGGCGCCTGCTCGACCCCGGTGCGCAGGACCTCCTGACGCGTCTGGCGCTGTTCCCGGACGGCCTGGCGGTCGACGCCGTTGAGTCCGTGGCAGCTCAGGACCGACGCGACGATGCGCTCGACGACCTCGCCGAACTCGTCGAGCAGTCGCTCGTGCAGCTCGTCGAGGTCGAGGGGGAGCCGGTCCGCTACCGCCTGCTCGAGACCGTCCGCGAGTTCGGCGCCGCACGGCTCGACGAGCGCGGCGCGACCGAGGCCGTGCGCACGGCGATGATCCGCTGGGGGCGGGACTTCGCCGCAGCCCGGAACCTCTTCACGCTCACCGGCCCGGAGCAGCTCGGTCGCTTCCGCGAGGTCCAGCGGGAGGCCGACAACCTCGTGACCCTGCTCCGCTGGAGCCTCCGCGCCGACGACGCCTCGGCGACCGCGCACGTGTTCGCCGCCCTGGGCGCCTACTGGACGCTGCGGGGCGCACACGGCGAGGTCACGGCGATCGCGTCGGACGTGGTCGCGGTGCTGCGCTCGGCGCCGCCCGCTGCCGAGGACGTCGCCGCGGTGCACGTCGGACTCGTCGTCGCCGGGGCGTCCGCGGTGTTCGACGACCGCCGGACCGCCGCGTGGGCGATCTCCACGCTCCGACGGCTCCGTCGTGTCGGGACCACGGGCTTTCCGGTGCTCGACGCGCAGGCCGCCCTGCTCCTGACCCTCGGGCGACCAGCAGCGGGCACCGCACTGCTCGAGCGGCTGCGCGACGACCCCGACGAGGGCGTGGCCGGCACCGCCAACATGCTGAGCGCGCCCTTCGCCGAGAACGACGGCGAGTTCGAGGCCGCGCTCCGGTACGCCACCCGGGCGCAGACGCTCGCGGAGCGCACCGCCGACGCGTGGACGATCGGCACCGTCGCCGTCACCATGACCCAGCTCCTCGCCCAGACGGGCCGGTACGCGGACGCCCTCGCGAACGCGGGTCGCGCGCGGGAGCAGCTCGAGCGCTTCGGCGCCGAGGACGACCTGTACGAGATCGGCTGGACCGTCGGACTGTGCTCGGCCGCCACCGGAGCCGTGGACACCGCCCGGTCGATCGCCGCCGAGCTGCAGCACCGACCGGTCGCGGGGCGTGGCGGCTTCGACGGCGACCGCTCCCAGATCGGGGTGCTCGCGGTCGCGATCGGGGCGGAGTGCCTCCGGTTCGAGGGCGACCTCGACGGCGCCGCTGCGCAGTACACGGCCGCGTGGGACTGGGTCCTGCCGCACCGGAAGGCGACGCCGCACTGGACCGTGATGGCGGGCGCGGCACGGATCGCGGCGGTCGACGAGGCGGCGCTGCGCGCGGCCGACGGAGCCGCACCGTGCCTCCAGGCCGACGAACGCGCGGTCGCTCGCCGCATCCGGATCGCCGCGCTCGTGATGATCCGCGTGCACCCGTGGTGGCTCGACCTGCCCGTGCTCGGCACGACGCTCGCGGGACTCGCCGTGGCGGCGGCGCGCAGCGGCCGCCCGGCAGCGGCTGCGCGGTGCTGGGGCACCGCGATGCGCTTCGGCACCCGGCAGGACTTCGCGGTGCTGGCCCATGCACGACTCCGGCCGCTCCTCGTCGACGCGGTCGGCGAGGGGCCGGTCGCGGACGCCGAGACGGCCTCGGCCGGATGGGACCGGACCGAGGCCGTCGCGCAGGCGAGGCTGCTGCTCGAGGAGCTCCGCTACGCCTTCCGCATGTAGGCGCGGACCGTCAGCGGAGCGAAGACCGCGACGACCACGGCGGCACCGAGCAGGCTGATCCAGAGGTCGCCGGTGACGGCGCCGTGGTTGATCAGCTCACGGACGGCGGTGATGAGGTGGGAGATCGGGTTGACCTCGGTGAACCAGCGCAGCCAGCCGGGCAGGGTGTCGGTCGGGACGAACGCGTTCGACAGGAACGTCAGCGGGAACAGCACCAGGTTCGCGATGCCCGAGACGCTCGACGCGGTGCGGGCGATCACGCCGAAGTAGGCGAAGATCCAGCTGATCGACCAGGCGACCACGATCACGAGCACGCCGGCCAGCACGACCGCCGCCGCACCGCCCTCTGGGCGGAGACCCATGATGATGCCGACCGTGAACGTGATGGCGGTGGCGATCGCGTAGCGGACGGTGTCGGCGAGCAGCGCACCGGCGAGCGGGGCGATGCGGGCGATCGGGAGCGACTTGAAGCGGTCGAACACGCCCTTGTCCATGTCCTCGCGGAGCTGGACGCCGGTCACGATCGACGACGTGATGTTCGTCTGGACGAGGATGCCGGGGATGATCACGGGCAGGTAGCTGCCGATGTCGCCGGCGATCGCGCCGCCGAAGATGTACGTGAACATCACGGTGAAGACGATCGGCATGAGCGTCACGTCGAACAGCTGCTCCGGAGTGCGTCGGACCTTCACCAGGCCGCGGTACGCCATCGTGAAGGACTGCCGGATCGTGGCGCCGAGTCCCGTCGCTCCGATCCCCGGGCGGGGCGTGACACGAGGGCTGGTGGTGGGTGCGATGGTGGTCATGCGAGGCTCGATTCGAGGTCGGCGTCGGCGGAGGCGTCGGTCGTGGCCGGCGCACCCGTGATGGTCAGGAAGACCTCGTCGAGCGTCGGCTTCTGCACGCTCATCTCGGCGAGGGAGATGCCGGCCTCGCGGAACGACACGAGCAGGTCGGTCACGCGGTCCGGGTCGGACATCGGCGCGGTGAGGCGTGAGCCCTCGGGGCTCGCCACCGCGTCGACACCAAGGGTGTTCCGGACGATCGCGCGCGCGGCGTCGAGCCGGAGGGCGTCGGTCAGCCGGAGCTGGAGCGAGCTCGAGCCGATGGAGGCCTTCAGCTCGTCACCCGTGCCCTCCGCCACCACCCGACCGTGGTCGATCACGGCGATGCGGTCGGCGAGCTGATCGGCCTCGTCCAGGTACTGCGTCGTCAGCAGGACCGTCGAACCGGTCGCGACGAGCTCCCGGATCGTGTCCCACATCTGCGCGCGGGTACGGGGGTCGAGGCCCGTCGTCGGCTCGTCGAGGAAGATGAGCGGCGGCTGCGCGATGAGGCTCGCAGCCAGGTCGAGCCGCCGGCGCATGCCGCCGGAGAAGTTCTTCAGAGGGCGGGTCGCGGCCTCGGTCAGGCCGAAGCGCTCCAGCAGCTCGACCGACTTGCGCTTCGACTCGGCACGGCTCAGACCGAGCAGCCGCGAGAAGATGACGAGGTTCTCGGTCGCGCTGAGCGTCTCGTCGACGCTCGCGTACTGACCGGTGACGCCGATCAGGGAGCGGACGAGCTGTGCCTCGCGCCGGACGTCGTGGCCGAAGACGCGGGCCTCGCCGGCGTCCGCCTTGAGCAGGGTCGCGAGCATCGAGATGGTGGTGGTCTTGCCGGCGCCGTTGGGGCCGAGCACGCCGTAGACCGTGCCGGCCTCCACGCGGAGGTCGACACCGTCCACTGCGCGGTTCGTCCCGAAGGTCTTCACGAGGCCGGTGGCCTCGACCGCGAGCGGTGTGGTGGTCATTCGCGCAGGTCCTTTCGTGGTGAATCGACGTGGGTCGTCGATGTCGAGGACGATCGTGCCGCGGGCCGCTCACGCGGCACTGACGTGGCGCTGACGTCGTCGGCCGGGGCGCGTGAGTGCGCTCGGCCCGGCGGCGCTGACCGGCGCGGGCCGGCGGTGCTGACCGGGTCGGGCCCGGCGGTGCTGACCGGGTCGGGCCCGGCGGTGCTGACCGGGTCGGCACAACCGAAGTGCGCTCGCGCCACGGAATCGCGTGGTGCTGGACGGGTTCGGTTGTGCGGACGTGCGGCGGCCGACGGACTGGAGGCGCGGCTCACCGCCGGTACGGTGGTCGCGTGGACGAGACGGCTGGCTCCCAGAGCGGTGCTTCAGTTGGTGACACCCGCTTGCGGCTGGACATCGCGTACGACGGCGCCGCGTTCTCCGGGTGGGCGCGGCAGCCCGGACTCCGCACCGTCCAGGGTGCGCTCGAGGCGGCGCTCGCCACCGTCTTCACCCGCTGGGGCGAACCCCCGCTGCTCACCGTCGCCGGCCGCACCGACGCAGGCGTACACGCCACCGGACAGGTCGCCCACGTCGACCTGTCCCCGTCGCAGTGGGAGGCCCTCGGCGCCAAGCGATCGCCGCTCGAGTCCCTCGTGAGACGCCTCAACGGCATCGCCGCGCCGGAGGGGGACGTCGTCGTCACCCGGGCCTCGGTCGCACCGGACGGGTTCGACGCCCGGTTCTCCCCGCTCTGGCGGCGCTACTCGTACCGGATCGCGGACGCCGACGCCCCGCGCGATCCACGTCGACGGGGGCACACCGTGTGGCACCCGACGCGACTGGACCCGGCGGCGATGGAGCGCGGGGCGCTGCGGTTGCTGGGGCTGCACGACTTCGCGACCTTCTGCAAGCCGCGCGAGGGCGCGACCACGATCCGGACGCTGCAGGAGTTCCGCTGGGACCGCGAGCCGGACGGCGTGCTGGTGGCGCGCCTCCAGGCAGACGCCTTCTGCCACTCCATGGTGCGCGCGATGGTGGGGGCGACCATCGCGGTCGGTGAGGGCCGCTTCGGAGCCGACCGGCTCGAGGAGCTGCGCGTCGCCGAGACCCGGACCAGCGAGTTCAAGGTCGCGCCCGCGAAGGGCCTGACGCTGACCGAGGTCGGGTACCCGGCGGACGAGGAGCTCGCCGCCCGGGCGACCCAGACGCGTGCGCGGCGCGGAGCGTCCGACGGCGACGGTAGCGTCGGGGGATGACCTCCCGCGAACCCCGCTCCGTCGTGTCCGTCGCACCCGGGGTGGTGTTCGTCGAGGGACCCGTCTCGAACTGGGTCGTCCTGGCCGAGGAGGACGGCGTCGCCCTGATCGACGCCGGCTACCCGGCCGACACCGACCTCGTGCTCGACACCGTGCGGTACGCGGGACACGACCTCGACGACCTGCGCCGCGTGTACGTCACGCACGGGCACGTCGACCACGTCGGCGGTATCCCCGGCATCCTGGCGCGGTACCCCCACGTCGAGGTGCTCGCGCACGCCGACGAGCTCGACAACGTCCGGGGGCCGTCACGGCAGCAGGTGACGCCGGCGGAGATCGGCGGACGGCTGGCATCCCCACGGGTGCTGCGGTGGTTGACCCGGGCGATCCGGTCCGACGCCCTCCGTCCCACCGCGGTGCCGTCCGCTCGGGCGTTCACCGCGGCGGACTTCGACGGGAGGGCCGTCACGCCGTTCCCCGCCGAGGGGCACACTGCCGGGTCGACCGCGTACCTGCTGCCCGCCGCCAACGCGATCGCGACCGGGGACGCGGTCGTGAGCCACCACGACACCCAGCCCGCGTCGTGGTCGCCGCGGCCGCGGATGATCACGCCGATCTTCACCGCCGACCAGGACCGTGCGCTGGAGTCCGCGCATGCGCTGCCGATCCCGGAGATCCTGCTCCCGGGTCACGGGCCGGCGGTGCACCGGGTCGGGTCGGCCTGGCTGCCGATCGGTTCCTGACGGGCTCGGAACGGGCCGAGTCTCGGCGCCGGCGACAGTGCTCGTGCACGGCGCGCGAGAACTGTCGCAGGGCCCGAGTCTCGTCCCGCCGCCGAGCGTGACGGCGCCCGACCAGCCGCCCCCGACCGGGGGTGGAACGGATCGTTCACCAGCCGGAAACCTGAGGGCCCCTGCAGGTCGGTAGCGTGCGAGCATGCACAGATCCGTCGGGCGCACTCTGCTGTGCGCCACCGCTGCCGCCGCGCTCGTCGCCGCACCACTCGTCTCCGTCTCCACTGCCAGCGCGAACCCCGCCGGCACCGGCCTCGTCATCGAGGAGGCCTACCTCAAGGGCGGCAGTGCGAACCAGCCGTTCACGAACAAGTTCGTCGAACTCGGCAACCCCACCGACACCGCCGTCAGCGTCGACGGCTGGTCGGTGCAGTACCGCGCCGCCACGAGCTCCGGTGCCCCCGCGGTGGGCAGGCTCAGCGGCTCCGTCCCCGCGCACGGCACCTACCTCGTGCAGATGGGGTCGAACGGCACGAACGGCCAGGCGCTGCCGGAGCCCGACGCCGTCACCGGTCTGAACCCCTCCGGCTCGACGGGCACCCTCGTGCTCGCCGACCAGGCGACCGCGCTGTCGCTGCCCGCCGGCGCGGTCACCACGGGCACACCGGGCGTCGTCGACCTGCTCGGGTACGGCACCTCGAACACGTTCGAGACCGCGGTCGCCACGGCAGGCACCGCGAACTCGGTCCCGGACGCGCTGACCCGCCAGGGCACGACCGACACCGACTCGAACGCGGCGGACTTCACGGTCACGTCGTCGGTCACGCCGGAGAACGCGGCGGGCGAGACCACGCAGCCGACGGACCCGACGGATCCGACCGACCCCACTGATCCGACCGACCCCGGGACACCGGCCGAGCAGGTCACCATCGCGCAGCTGCAGGGCACCGGAGACGCCTCCCCGTACGTCGGCAAGACCGTCCGCACCGACGGCGTCGTCACGGCGGTCTACGCCACGGGCGGCTTCAACGGCTACACGGTCCAGACCGCCGGCACCGGCGGGGCGCTCGACCTGGCGGAGCACACCGCCTCGGACGCCGTGTTCGTCTACTCCGCAGCCACCGCGTCGAACGTCGAGGTCGGCGACGCGGTCCGGCTCACCGGCACCGTGTCCGAGTTCAACGGCCTCACCGAGCTGACGGTCCCGTCGGCCGCGGGCCTCGAGCAGGTGCCGAAGGACGGCGTCGCGCAGCCGGTCCCGGCCACGATCACCCTCCCGCGGACGGACGCGCAGCGCGAGTCGCTCGAGAGCATGCTCGTCGCCCCGCAGGGTGACTACACGGTCGCCGACAACTACACGACGAACCAGTACGGCGAGGTCGTGCTGGCGAGCGGGAAGCAGCGCCTCCTCCAGCCCACCGAGGTCGCCCGTCCGGGCAGCGCCGAAGCGGCCGCGGTGACCGCCGACAACGCGGCGCGCACGGTCACGCTCGACGACGGTGCGAGCACGAACTTCCTCAGTGCCGCGAACCAGTCGATCCCGGTGTCCTGGCTCACCCAGGGGCCGGTGACCGTCGGTGCTGCCGCGACGTTCCGGAAGCCGGTCGTCCTCGACTACCGCAACGACGCGTGGAAGTTCCAGCCCACCGCGCCGATCACCGGTGCGACCCCGGCGGCGGACCTGCCGACGGCGTTCTCGAACGTGCGGACCACCGCGCCGGAGAACGTCGGCGGCGACGTCCGGCTCGCCGGGTTCAACGTCCTGAACTACTTCCCGACGACCGGCGACCAGCTCACCGGCTGCACGTACTACACGGACCGTGACGGCGACCCCGTGACGGTGCGCGGTGGCTGCGACGCCCGCGGTGCGGCGAACGCGGACGACCTGGCCCGGCAGCAGGTGAAGATCGTCAAGGCGATCAACGGCCTCGGCGCCGACGTCGTCTCCCTCGAGGAGATCGAGAACTCCGCACGCTTCGGCAAGGACCGCGACGCAGCGGTCGCCACCCTCGTCGCCGCGCTCAACACGGCCACCGGCAAGGACACCTGGGCGTACGCGAAGTCCCCGGCGAAGACCCCGGCGAGCGAGGACGTCATCCGCCTGGCGCTCATCTACAAGAAGGACCGCGTGCAGCCCGTCGGCGGCTCGACGATCCTCGACTCCACCGCGTTCGCCAACGCCCGACAGCCGCTCGCCCAGGCGTTCGCGCCCGTGGCGCAGAAGCCGGGCAAGGGGTCGCAGAAACCGAGCGCGAAGGACACCTTCCTCGTCATCGCGAACCACTTCAAGTCGAAGGGGTCGGGCGAGGGCGCTGACGCGGACCAGGGCGACGGGCAGGGCGCGTCGAACGCCTCCCGCGTCGCGCAGGCGAAGGCGCTCGTGTCCTTCTCGACCGCTCAGCAGCGGCAGGCCGGCACCGACAAGGTGTTCATGCTCGGCGACTTCAACGCCTACAGCCAGGAGGACCCGGTGAAGGTCCTCGACGACGCCGGCTACACCGACCTCGGCCCGACGAAGGACGCCACCGAGTGGTCCTACGTGTTCGACGGGCTGAGCGGCTCGCTCGACCACGTGTTCGCCTCGAAGGCCGCACTCCGGACCGTCACCGGCGTGGACATCTGGAACATCAACTCGGTCGAGTCGGTCGGCCTGGAGTACAGCCGGTACGACTACAACGTCACGGACCTGTACCGCGACGACGTGTACCGCGCGAGCGACCACGACCCGATCGTGGTCGGCATCGACCTGCCCGGCGTCGGCGACCCGGGACAGGGGAACCCGGGCCACGGCGGTCCCGGGCACGGCGGTCACCCGGTGGCCGACGCGCTCGCGGCGCTCGCCGCGTTGATCGCGTGGTTGCGGAGCCTGTTCGGCTGACCGACGGCATCCTGACGGACTGGAGGCGCGGTGCCAGCCGGCACCGCGCCTCCAGTCCGTCCTGTCGTGCGTTCGACAACGCGAGCCGCGTCGGGTAGGCTCTCACCTTGGTCTGCGCGCTCTGTGCGCCGGACAGTCAGATGAGCCCTCCACCGGGCCGTTCACACGGGTTCTCCTGCGTGAACACCCACCGGAGCGGGATTCACGGACTCCTCACCTCGACACGAAAGCAGCACCACTGTGACTCGTACGTTCTCCCCGAAGCCGGCAGACGTCCAGCACGACTGGATCGTCATCGACGCGACCGACGTCGTCCTCGGCCGCCTCGCCACCCACGCCGCGGCGCTCCTGCGCGGCAAGCACAAGGCCACCTTCGCCCAGCACATGGACATGGGTGACTACGTCATCATCGTGAACGCCGACAAGGTCGCCCTGACCGGTTCGAAGCTCGCGAAGAAGGTCTACTACCGCCACTCCGGCTACCCGGGCGGCCTCACGGCGACCTCCTACCCGGAGATGCTCGAGAAGCACCCGACCCGCGCCGTCGAGAAGGCGATCCGCGGCATGCTCCCGAAGAACACCCTCGGTCGCGAGCAGCTCAAGAAGCTGAAGGTCTACGCCGGCGCGGAGCACCCGCACTCGGCGCAGCAGCCCAAGGCGTACACCTTCGACCAGGTCGCACAGTAGTTCCGGCCACGACGACTTCCAAGGACTAGGTAAAACTCATGGCTCAGATCGCTGACTCCCTCGACCAGACCCCGGAGAGCTTCACCACGGAGAGCGCACCCGCCGCTGCCGAGGCTGCTCCCCGTCAGATCCTCAACGTCTCGGGCGGTGCCGTCGGGCGCCGCAAGGAGGCCATCGCGCGCGTCCGTCTCGTGCCGGGCTCCGGCTCGTTCACGGTGAACGGCCGCACGCTCGAGGACTACTTCCCGAACAAGCTGCACCAGCAGCTCATCAACGACCCGTTCAAGGTGCTCGAGCTCCTCGGCGCCTACGACGTCGTCGCCCGCATCACCGGTGGTGGCCCCTCGGGTCAGGCTGGTGCGCTCCGTCTCGCCATCGCCCGTTCGCTGAACGAGATCGACCGCGAGAACAACCGCGCCACCCTGAAGAAGGCCGGCTTCCTCACCCGTGACGCCCGCGTCATCGAGCGCAAGAAGGCCGGTCTCAAGAAGGCCCGCAAGGCTTCGCAGTTCTCGAAGCGCTAGTCGTCACCGGCTGAAGATCGCAATGCCGCGTCTGTTCGGTACCGACGGGGTTCGTGGTCTCGCCAACGGCGAGCTGACGGCCGCGCTCGCACTGGGTCTTGCCCAGGCGAGCGCGGCCGTTCTCACACACGGACACCATGCGGACGCCCGTCGGGCGTCCGGCCGACCGCGCCCTCGCGCGGTCCTGGCGCGCGATCCGCGCGTCTCCGGCGAGTTCCTCGGCGCCGCTGTCGCGGCCGGGCTCGCCTCCGCCGGCGTCGACGTCCTCGACGCCGGGGTCATCCCCACCCCCGCCGCGGCGTTCCTCGTCGCGGACATCGACGCCGACTTCGGCGTGATGATCTCCGCGTCGCACAACCCTGCGCCGGACAACGGGATCAAGTTCTTCGCAGCGGGCGGCCGCAAGCTCCCCGACGAGGTCGAGGACCGCATCGAGGCGGCCATGCACGACCACTCCGCGCCCACCCCCACGGGCGCCGAGGTCGGTCGCATCACCCGCTTCGCCGACGCCGAGGACCGCTACGTCGTGCACCTGCTCGGCACGCTGCCGCACCGGCTCGACGGCCTGCACGTGGTGCTCGACTGCGCGAACGGTGCCGCCGCCGGTGTCTCGCCCGAGGTCTTCGTGAACGCCGGGGCGAAGGTCACGCTGATCGGGGCCGACCCGGACGGCATGAACATCAACGACGGTGTCGGGTCCACCCACATCGACAACCTCGCCCGTGCGGTCCTGTCGCACGGCGCGGACGTCGGCATCGCGCACGACGGCGACGCGGACCGCTGCCTCGCGGTCGACGCCGCCGGCAACGCGATCGACGGCGACCAGATCATGGCGATCCTCGCGCTGTCGCTCAAGGAGCGCGGACACCTCGTGTCGGACACGCTCGTCGCGACGGTGATGTCGAACCTCGGACTGATCCGGGCCATGGCGGACGCCGGCATCACGGTGGAGCAGACCGCCGTGGGCGACCGCTACGTCCTCGAGAAGATGAACGAGGGCGGGTTCTCGCTCGGTGGCGAGCAGTCCGGCCACGTGATCTTCAACGAGTTCGCGACGACGGGTGACGGCATCCTCACGGGGCTGCACCTGGTCGCCGAGATGGCGCGGACGGGCAGGTCGCTGCAGGAGCTCGCCTCGTGCATGACGGTCTTCCCGCAGGTCCTCCTCAACGTGCGCGGCGTCGATCGGCACGGGCTGGCAGACCAGGGTGTGCAGGACGCGGTCGCTGCCGCCTCTGCCGCGCTCGGTGACACCGGCCGCGTGCTGCTGCGTCCGTCGGGCACCGAGCCGGTCGTCCGCGTGATGGTCGAGGCCGCCTCGCAGGAGGACGCCCAGCGCATCGCCGACGAGCTCGCCGCCGTGGTGCAGGAGCGTCTGGCGCTCGACGCGGCGTAGGCGCCGCCGGCTCGCACAACCACAGTCCGTCCGAACCGCGCGATCGTGCGGTTCGGACGGACTTTGGTTGTTCGGGACCGGTTCAAACCCGACCCCGGCCCGAACCGACCCCGGCCGCTCAGATCTTGCGGAGCAGCACCGACGACACCTTGTGGTCCGCCGCCTTCTTCAGCACGAGGGTCGCCCGGGAGCGCGTCGGCAGCACGTTCTCGATGAGGTTCGGCTCGTTGATGGCCCGCCACACCTGGGTCGCCGTGTCGATCGCGTCCTCGCGGGAGAGCGACGCGAACCGGTGGAAGAACGAGTCCGGGCTGGCGAACGCCTCTTCCTGCAGGGCGAGGAACCGGTCGACGTACCAGGCCTCGATGTCCTTCGTCTTCGCGTCGACGTAGATCGTGAAGTCGAACAGGTCGGACAGTGCGAGTCGCCCGTGCACCGGCGGCGCGAGCACGTTGAGGCCCTCGACGATGAGGACGTCCGGCTGTCGCACGACGAACTCGGCGTCCGGCACGATGTCGTAGACGAGGTGCGAGTAGTACGGCGCCCGGACCTCGGTCGCGCCGCTCTTCACCTGGCTGACGAACCGCAGCAGCGAGCGGCGGTCGTAGGACTCCGGGAAGCCCTTGCGGTCCATGATCCCGCGGCGTTCGAGCTCGGCGTTCGGGTACAGGAACCCGTCGGTCGTCACGAGTTCCACGCGCGGGGTGTCCGGCCAGCGCTTCGTCAGCTCGCGGAGCAGACGTGCGACGGTGGACTTGCCGACCGCGACCGACCCGGCGACACCGATCACGAACGGGGTGCGTCCGGCGCGTTCCCCGAGGAAGCGGCTCGTCTCGGCGTGCAGGTTCCTGGCACCGGCCGCGTACAGCGTCAGCAGGCGCGACAGCGGGAGGTAGACCTCCTGCACCTCCTGCATGTCCAGCCGGTCGCCGAGTCCGCGCAGCTGCACGATCTCGGTCTCGGTGAGGGAGAGGTGCTCCTTCGGAGCGAGCTGCGACCACTCCGCGCGCGGGATCTCCACGAAGGGGGTCGGGTGCGCGACGGTGGTCTCCGGGATCGGCATGGGAACGAGCGTACAGACGGGAGGCCCGGATCAAGTGAGCCGACCGGCTCACGTGATCCGGGCCTCCCGTCCAGTGCTCGGTGCGCGTCCGCAGGACGGGGCGCGTCAGGCGGGCAGTGCCGCCTCGATCGCGGCGATGACCTGCGGCGCGTCCGGCTTCGTGGTGGGGCGGAAGCGCGTGACGGTGCCGTCCGGTGCGACCAGGAACTTCTCGAAGTTCCACGTGACGCGGCCGGCCTTGCCGTCGGCGTCCGGGGTCTCCTTGAGGGCCTGGTAGAGCGGGTGGGCGCCCTTGCCGTTGACCTTGACCTTCTCGGACATCGGGAAGGTCACGCCCCACGTGGTGGAGCAGTACTCGTCGATCGCCTCTGATGTGCCGAGTTCCTGCAGGAACTGGTTGCTCGGGAACCCCAGGACCGTGAAGCCCCGAGGGCCGTACTCCTTCTGGAGCGCCTCGAGCTGCTCGTACTGCGGGGCGAGGCCGCACCGCGAGGCGACGTTCACCACGAGCACCGCCTTGTCCGCGTAGGCCCCGAACGTGGTGTCCTCGCCGTGCAGTGTCGTGATCGCGATGTCATCGAACCGTCCCATGTCCCAAACGTTATCCCCAGCCCTGCTGCTTCGCAGGGTGGGCGCCCAGGCAGACCGTAGGATCGATGCCATGTGTGGAATCGTCGGCTACGTCGGCAGCAACAGCAGCCAGGACGTGCTCCTCGGTGGTCTCCGTCGGCTCGAGTACCGCGGCTACGACTCGGCGGGCATCGCCGTCGTGGACGGGTCGCACGAGCTGGCATCGGCGAAGAAGGCGGGCAAGCTCCAGGCCCTCGTCGACGAGCTCGAGTCGCACCCGATCGCGGACGGCGGCACGGGCATCGGCCACACCCGCTGGGCCACCCACGGCGGGCCGACCGACGGCAACGCGCACCCGCACCTGGCGGACGGCGGCAAGCTCGCCCTCATCCACAACGGCATCATCGAGAACTTCTCCGAGCTCCGCGCCGAGCTGCAGGCCGAGGGCGTCGAGTTCCTCAGCGAGACCGACTCCGAGGTCGCCGCGCACCTCGTCGCACGGTCCTTCCGTGAGACCGGCGACCTGACCGGCGCCATGCAGCAGGCCGTGCAGCGGCTCGAGGGTGCGTTCACGCTCCTCGTCGTGCACGCCGACCAGCCGGGTGTCGTCGTCGGTGCCCGCCGCAACTCCCCGCTCGTGGTCGGCCTCGGCGACGGCGAGAACTTCATGGGCTCGGACGTCGCCGCGTTCGTCGCGTACACGCAGCGTGCCCTCGCCATCGGGCAGGACGAGATCGCCACGATCCGCCCCGACGGCGTCGACGTCATCCACTTCGACGGCACCCCGGCGACGCCGTCCGAGTTCGAGGTGAACTGGGACGCCTCCGCCGCCGACAAGGGCGGCTGGAGCTCCTTCATGGCGAAGGAGATCAGCGAGGAGCCCGAGGCCGTCGCGAAGACGATCCTCGGCCGCGTGCACGACGGCGCCGTCACCCTGTCCGACCTCGACCCGATCGCCGAGCGCCTCGCCACCGTCGACCGTGTCATCGTGATCGCCTGCGGCACCGCCGCGTACGCCGGCATCCTCGGCAAGTACGCCATCGAGCAGTGGGCGCGCGTCCCGGTCGAGGTCGAGCTCGCGCACGAGTTCCGCTACCGCGACCCCGTGCTCGACGAGCGCACCCTGGTCGTGTCGATCAGCCAGTCCGGCGAGACCATGGACACGCTCATGGCCGTCAAGTACGCGCGTGAGCAGGGTGCCCAGGTCCTCTCGATCTGCAACACCCAGGGCGCGACGATCCCGCGCGAGTCCGACGCGGTGATCTACACGCACGCCGGGCCCGAGGTCGCCGTCGCGTCGACGAAGGCCTTCATCGCCCAGGGCGTCGCGCTGTACCTGCTCGGGCTGCACCTCGCCACGCTCCGGGGCACGCTGACGGCCGAGCAGATCGCCGAGCAGGTCGCCGAGCTCGAGGGGCTCGCGCCGAAGCTGCAGCAGACCATCGACGACGCATCCGGCATCAAGGACCTCGCCCGCTGGATGGCCGACACCCGCAGCGTGCTCTTCCTCGGCCGCCACGTCGGGTACCCGATCGCGCTCGAGGGCGCGCTGAAGCTCAAGGAGCTCGCGTACATCCACGCCGAGGGCTTCGCCGCAGGCGAGCTCAAGCACGGCCCGATCGCCCTGATCGAGCCCGGCCAGATCGTCTTCGTGATCGTGCCGTCCCCGCGTGACCCGCGCTCGCTGCACCCGAAGGTGGTCTCGAACATCCAGGAGATCCGCGCCCGCGGCGCCCGGGTGATCGCGATCGCCGAAGAGGGCGACGCCGCCGTGCTGCCCTTCGCCGACGAGGTCCTGCGCATCCCGCTCGCGACGCCGCTGTTCGAGCCGCTGCTCGCGGTCGCGCCGCTGCACATGTTCGGGATGGAGCTCGCCGCGGCCAAGGGCCTCGACGTCGACCAGCCGCGCAACCTCGCGAAGTCGGTCACCGTCGAGTAGTCGGCGATGATCATCGGCATCGGGGTCGACGTGGTCGACCTGGAGCGGTTCGAGCGGGTGCTCGACCGGACGCCGGCGATGCGCGCGCGGTTGTTCACCCCGTCGGAGCTCCTCCGTGACGGGGAGCCCCGACCGATCGCGTCCCTCGCCGCTCGGTTCGCGGCGAAGGAAGCCCTGATCAAGGCCTTCGGGTCGAGTGCGGGGTTGAGCTGGCAGGACCTCGAGGTCGTCTCGGACGACCAGCGGAACCCGTCGCTCACCCTGCGCCAGGGGGCGCAGCGGGTGGCGGCGTCGCGGGGCGTCGGGTCGGTGCACCTCTCGCTCTCGCACGACGGAGGGATCGCGACGGCGTTCGTGGTCCTGGAAGGAACAGGGGAACAGGCGTGAGTGCGTTCACCGGCATCACCCTCGACAGGGAGGCCCTGATCGCCAACTACGGTCGGGTCGCCGAACAGGTGGCCCCGTCGGGCGTCATCGCGGTCGTCAAGGCCAACGGCTACGGGCACGGCGCGGCCGAGGCGGCGCAGGCCTTCGTGGACGCCGGCGCCGAGTGGCTCGGCGTCGCGGACATCGACGAGGCGATCGCGCTCCGGCGGGCCGGCATCGACGAGGGGGTCCGGATCCTCGCGTGGCTGCACGCCCCCGACGAGGACTTCCGTCGCGCGGCCCGCTACGGCATCACCCCGGCGGTGTCGAGCGTGTCGCAGCTCGCCGCAGCCGCTGACTCCGAGGTCCCGGCGGTGCACATCTGCGTCGACACGGGCCTGAGCCGCAACGGCGCGGTCGAGTCCGAGTGGGCAGAGCTCTTCGCGACCGCCGGGCGCCTGGCCCGCGGTGGCAACCGCACCCGCGTCGAGGGACTCATGTCGCACCTGGCGAACGCCTCGCGCGCGGACGACCTCGACCAGGACGCCGCACTCCAGCGAGCGCTCGACGGGCTCGCCGCGAACGGCATCGTGCCCGACATGGTGCACCTCGCCGCCAGCGCCGCGGGCCTCGCCGTCCCGGAGACCCGTCACGACGTCGCCCGGGTCGGTCTCGCGCTCTACGGCCTCAGCCCGTTCCCGGACCGCACGTCCGCCGACCTCGGTCTGCGTCCGGCGATGCGCGTGACGGCCGCGGTCCTCCGGACGGTCCCGGTCCGGGCCGGCGAGGGCGTCAGCTACGGCTACACCTGGCGTGCGGAGACGGACACGAGGCTCGCGGTCATCGGCCTCGGCTACGCGGACGGCTTCGACCGCGACTTCGGCAACCGCGTCTCGGTCCGCATCGGCGACCGGACGTTCCGGGTGGTCGGTCGCGTGGCGATGAACGCGATGCACGTCGACATCGGCGACGCCGACGTGCAGGTCGGCGACGAGGCCGTGCTCTGGGGCGACCCGGCGAACGGGGACCCCGCGGTCGAGGACTGGGCTGCGGCCGTCGGCACGATCAACTACGAGGTGGTCGCCCGGGTCGGCCGCAGCGTGGAACGGAGGACGACGTGAACGCGCCGCTGCGCCGGGCCGAGATCGACCTCGACGCCTACCGCGCCAACCTCGACCTGGTCCGGGAGTGGATGGACCCCGTCGAGCTCATGGCGATCATGAAGGCCGACGCCTACGGGCACGGCCTCGAACCGATCGCCCTCGCCGCGGTCGACGCCGGCATCCGGTGGATCGGCGTGCTCACGGTCCCCGCGGCCCTGCGCCTGCGGTCGATCGGTGTCAGCGAGGACGTGCACCTCTTCACGTGGCAGCACGACCCGGCCCTGGACTTCCGCGACGCGATCGACTCGGCGGTCGACCTCGGCGTCTCGAACGTGCCGGAGCTGCAGCGCGTCATCGACGCCGTCGACCAGCGTCCCGCACGCGTGCACCTCGGGTTCGACTCGGGCCTGCACCGCGACGGCGCGACCCCGGAGACCTGGCCGGCGCTCGTGTCGCTCGCGCTGGACGCGCAGCGGGCCGGCCGCATCGAGGTCGTCGCCGCGTACACCCACCTGGCGGAGTCGTCGGACCAGGACGACACCGACGCCGTGGCGCTCTTCGACGCCGCCGTCGAGCGGGCCGACGACCTCGGGCTCGACATCCCGACGGAGCACGTCGCGGCGTCGCTCGCCGGGCTCGAGCGCAAGGAGTTCCGCAAGGACATGGTCCGGATGGGCGCGAACCTGTTCGGCATCCCCGGTGCCGACGGCGTCTCCGCCGCCGACCTCGGACTCGAGCCCGTCATGACGCTCACCGCCTCGGTCGCGAAGACCAAGCGGGTGCCCGTCGACACCGGCGTCTCGTACGACTACACCTACCGCACCACCACGGAGACGACCCTGGCGCTCGTACCGGTCGGGTACGCCGACGGGGTGCCGCGGCTCGCCCAGGGCCGGATCGAGGTCGCGATCGGCGGCACGCGGTACCCGATCGCCGGTCGTGTGGCGATGGACCAGTTCCTGGTCGACGTCGGCGACGACGACGTCCGGACCGGCGACGCCGTCACCCTGTTCGGCACGGGGGAGCACGACGAGATGACGGTCCTGGAGTGGGGCGAGGCGCTCGGCACCATCGGCGAGGAGATCGTCTGCCGCATCGGCTCCCGTGTCCCGCGGGAGTACCAGGGCCACAGCGTCGAGGGGCACGTCGCGGAGTACCTCCGGGGCGAGCGGTGACCGACGCCCGCGTCCTGCTCGACACCGCCGTCGCGACGACCGACGAGATGGGTGCACTCGGCGCCCGGCTCGCCGCGGTCCTGCGCGCCGGGGACCTCGTCGTGCTGACGGGTCCCCTCGGCGCCGGCAAGACGACGCTCACCCGGGGGCTCGGTGCCGCGCTCGGCGCCCGTGGTCAGGTGTCCAGCCCGACCTTCGTGCTCGCCCGCACCCACCCGACGACGTCCGGACCCGACCTCGTGCACGTCGACGCGTACCGGCTGTCCGACCCGCTGGAGCTCGACGACCTCGACCTCGACTGGGACGCCTCGATCGTCGTGGTGGAGTGGGGCCGCGGCTTCGTCGACGGCATCTCGGACAGCGTGCTCGACGTCGAGATCGTGCGCGCGACCGGAGCCGACGCGGGTGCTCCGGACGACGACGCCGACCCGGACGACGTCCCCGACGAGCCCCGCCGGGTGGTCGTCACCGCCACCGGACCGCGGTGGGCGCACGTCACGCTCTAGCTCGTGGCGCCGGGTTCGTCCCTCGATGGAACCGATCGACCCCGACCGGACACCAACTGGGAAAGGGACCGGAACGGGGAAGCACACGGTGGACGACGAAGGACTGTGGCGCGCAGCGCGGAACGGTGACCCGCGCGCCTACGAGCAGGTGTACGAACGACACCGCGACCGGGTGTTCGGGCAGGCCGCACGGCTGTTGCGCTCCCGGATCGAGGCGGAGGACGTCACCGCGCTGGTGTTCCTCGAAGCCTGGCGGCGCCGCGCGGACGTCCGGGTCGTCGACGGGTCGGTGCTGCCGTGGCTGCTGGTGACCACGAACAACGTCGTCCGGAACGTGGCACGGGCGGCACGCCGTCACCGTGCCGCGATGGACCGCATCGCCTCGCTCGCCCCGATCCGCGCCGAGGCCGAGGAAGCCTTCGACGACGTCGACTCCGGCCCGGAGCGGTCGGCGGTGCGGCACGCGCTCGCTGCGCTCCGTCCGCCGGACCGCGACGTCCTGGTCCTCTGTGTCGTCGGCGAGTTGTCGATGGAGGCGGCCGCTGCCGCGTTGGGCGTACCCGTCGGCACCGTGAAGTCCCGCCTCTCCCGCGCGAAGCGCCGGCTCGCCGATCGACTCGACGGGTCCGCGGTCAGCGCCGACCCGCTCAGCGGTCTCACGTCGAAGGAGGAAGCACGATGAACGACGTCCGGTTCGACCCGCAGCGGGACGCCGCGATCCGCACGGTCCTCCGCGACGAGGTCACGGCATCCCGCACAGGGGGCTCCCTCCGTCGACTCCGCATCGTCGTCGCGATCGTGGTGGCCGGGCTCCTCGCACTGGGCGGCGGCGGGTACGCGCTCGCCGCCGCACACCCCGAGCTCTTCGGCCCGAGAGCCGCTGCCCCCGATGCCCCGACCAGCGCCCCAGCGCCGGAGTCGTCCGGGCCGGTGGGGTCGCCGATCGTCCCCACCGAGGAACCGGCGGCTCCCCGCTCGACCCCGCCCGCGGTCGCTCCGTCGCCGAGCCCGCTGCCGACGGCCGCCGTGCCGCGCATCGTGACCCCGACCGACGGCACGACCACCCCCGGCGGCGCGATCACGATCTCCGGCACCGGGACGCCCGGATCGCACGTGTACCTGACGGAGTACTGCACGCTCGCGCCGCCGGCCTGCACCGTGCCCGAGGAACTCGGTCAGCCGGGGCAGCCGCAGATCGTCGTCGGCGCGGACGGACGCTGGAGCACGACCACGTCGATCGTGCCGCCGCAGACGCTGACGTTCCGCCTCGCCGCCAGCGCAGCGTTCGTCAGCGCGGACGGATCCACCGTCGGCACGGGCTCCGGCTCGTCGCCGGAGCGCCGGTTCACCGTGACCGGATCGGCGGGATGAGCCCTCGGGCGGGAGCGGTCGTGGGGGGCGCTCCCGCCCGGGGCGAGGAGGGCGACGACACGCCTACGATGGACGGGTGCTGCTCGCCATCGACACCTCCGCCGGGACCTCCGTGGCCGTCGTCGACCCGGCCACCGGTCAGGCCCCCGCGACGCGGAGCACCGAGGACAGCCGCCGTCACGCCGAGGTGATCGGCCCGTTCCTCGCCGAGGTCCTCGACGAGGCCGGCATCACCGGAGCGGACGTGACCGGCGTCGTCGCCGGCATGGGACCTGGTCCGTTCACCGGCCTCCGCGTCGGCATCGCCGCCGCCCGCACCTTCGCCGCGGCACGCGGCGTCCCGTTCTTCCCGCTGGTCAGCCACGACGCCGTCGCGGCCGACCAGCGTGCGTCCGGTCGGGGCGGCGCGTTCGTCGTCCTGACGGACGCCCGCCGGCGCGAGGTCTACTGGAGCGCCTACGACGAGACCGGCACGCGCGTCGCCGGTCCGGGACTCGCGAAGCCGGACGACCTCGACGAGGCGATCCGTGCCTCCAGGCCGGACGCCGTGGGCTGGGACCGCGTGACCGTCGCGTCCATCCCGGCCTGGAGGCTCGGCGCGCTCGCCGCGGACCGGCTCGCCTCCGGGACGCCCTTCGCCCAGGACACGCCCCTCTACCTCCGCGACCCCGACGTGACCCTGCCGGGCGCGCCGAAGCGGGTGAAGCAGTGACCCTGCCCGACGGGCTGCGCCTGCGGCGCGCCCACCCGCAGGACCTCGACGACGTCATGTGGCTCGAGCACACGTCGTTCCCGACGGACGCCTGGTCGGCGTCGCAGATGTCCGGCGAGCTGTACTCGCCGCACGGGTACTACGTCGTGGTCGAGACCACCGAGGGCGGCGCCCCGACGATCGTCGGGTACGCCGGACTGTCCTCGCTCGCGGGCAACCCCGTCGCCGACGTCCAGACCATCGCGGTCGCGGCCGAGCAGCGCGGGAAGGGCATCGGCCGGGTGCTCTTCACCGAGCTCCTCGCCGAGGCCCGACGCCGCGGCGTGCACGAGGTCTTCCTCGAGGTCCGCGCCGACAACCCCGTCGCCCAGGCGATGTACACCGCGTTCGGGTTCGAGCGGATCGCCGTGCGTCCGCGCTACTACCAGCCGGACGGGGTCGACGCGTGGGTGATGCGGGCAGCGCTGGAACCCGCGGCACCGTCACCGACGTCGACCGTCGGCTCGATCGGGCAGGAGGCCCTCGATGACCGCAGCTGAACCCCTCGTGCTCGGCATCGAGACGAGCTGCGACGAGACCGGCGTGGGCATCGTGCGGGGGACCACCCTGCTCGCGAACGTCATCGCCTCGAGCATGGACGAGCACGCGCGCTACGGCGGCGTCGTCCCCGAGGTCGCCGCGCGGGCGCACCTCGAGGCGATGACCCCGACGCTGTCCGCCGCGCTCGAGCAGGCCGGCGTCACCCTGGACGAGCTCGACGCCGTCGCGGTCACCGCCGGCCCGGGCCTCGCGGGTGCGCTCATGGTCGGGGTCGGCGCCGCGAAGGCGCTCGCCGTGGCGACGGGCAAGCCGCTGTACGGGGTGAACCACCTGGTGGGGCACGTCGGCGCCGACGTCCTGCGGTCGGACGGCTCCGAGATCGAGCTGCCGACGGTGGCGCTCCTGGTGTCGGGCGGGCACACCTCCCTGCTGCTCGTGCGCGACCTCGTCGGCGACGTCGAACTCCTCGGCGAGACGATCGACGACGCGGCCGGCGAGGCGTTCGACAAGGTCGCCCGGCTGCTCGGCCTGCCGTACCCGGGCGGGCCGCAGATCGACCGGGCCGCGGCCGACGGCGACCCGGCCGCGATCCGGTTCCCCCGCGGGCTCACGCTGCCGAAGGACATGGCCGCGCACCGGTACGACTTCTCGTTCTCCGGGCTGAAGACCGCGGTGGCGCGGTGGGTCGAGCGCTGCCGTGACGAGGGGCGCGAGGTCCCCGTGGCCGACGTCGCCGCCAGCTTCCGGGAGGCCGTGGTCGACGTCCTGCTGACGAAGGCCCTGAACGCCTGCAGGGACACCGGGGTCGACCGGCTGCTGCTCGGCGGGGGCGTGGTGGCGAACGCTCGGTTGCGTGCCGTGGCCGAGGAGCGCTGCGCCGCGGCCGGGGTCGCGCTCCGGATCCCGCCGTTCGACCTCTGCACCGACAACGGGGCGATGATCGCGGCCGTCGGTGCCCGGCTCGTCGCCGAGGGCCATGCACCGAGCGACCTCGGCATCGCGGCGGACTCGACGCTGCCGGTGACGACCGTCCAGGTCTGAGGCCACGGTCGCGCTCGAGCAGGTCGAGCCGTCCGCGCGTTCGGACCCAGGTCCCACCAGTGTGGGAGGATTCACAGGGCACCGACGACCGAGGTGCCGAGAGGGGTGGACGGTGTCCGATCAGAACCAGTGGCCGAAGCCGGGCGAATCGACGCCGGACGGTGGGGCCTCCGCGAACCAGCCGGCTCCCGAGCAGGGCGCGCCGTCGAGTGCTGCGCAGCCCGAGTTCGGCCAGCCGCAGCAGTACGGTGCGTCCGCCCCCGAGGGATCCTCGGAGGCGCCGCAGAACCCGTACGCGGCTCCGAGCAACCCGTACGCGGCTCCGGGGCAGTCGGGCCCGCAGGGCCAGCCGGGCTACGGCGCACCGCAGAACCCCTACGCGGCACCGCAGAACCCGTACGCGGCTCCGAGCAACCCGTACGCCGCCCCGCAGCAGCCGAACGCGAACCCGTACGGCGCCCAGCAGGGATCGAACCCGTACGCGGCGCCGGCCTACGCTCCGGGTGGGTACCAGCCCTACGCGCAGCGCCCGAAGACGAACGTGCTGGCGATCCTGTCGATCGTCTTCGCCTTCGGCGGCATCATCATCTGGCCGCTCATCATCCTGACGAGCCCCGCCGGCGCGATCATGGGGCACATCGCCCTCGGCAAGATCAAGCAGTCGGGTGAGGGCGGACGGGGCCTGGCGCTCGCCGGTGTGATCGGCGGCTGGGTGCTCACCGGCCTCTTCATCCTGATCGTCGGGCTGTTCGTCATCATCGGTGTGGCCGCGGGCACGTCGAGCAACTACGACTACGACTCGGGCGCCTTCATCGGCTGACCCGGCCGTCCGCACGACCAAAGTGGCCTCGCACCGCGGAATCCCGCGGTTCGAGGCCACTTGCGTTGTGCGGAACCGGCTCGCACCGCGACCGCGACCGCGACCGCGACCGCGACGCGACCCGGGCGGAGCGCCCCGCGCCCTACCCGGCCCCGTCGGTGAGCCGCTCGCACAGGATCGCGGTGTGTCGTCCCTCCAGGCGGGTGAGCACGAGCGTGACGCGACCGCGTCCGCGCAGCCGCAGCCGCTTCCGGAACTGCGCCGGGTCGACGTCGACGCCGCGCTTCTTGATCTCGACGGTGCCGACGTCGTCGGCGGCCAGTCGCGCGGCGAGCTGCTTCACGTCGAGCGGCAGCGTGTCGACGACCCGGAAGCCCTGCGCGAACGGGGTCGTGACCGCCTGGTCCGAGGTGACGTACGCGATGCCGTCGGAGAGCATCCGGCCGTCGATCGATCGCGCGAGGTCGCCGATGAGCCGGGCCCGGATGACCGCGCCGTCGGGCTCGTAGAGGTACGCACCGAGCGGTCCGACCGGCTCGTCCTCGGCGTCAGCGGCACCCGTGAGCTCCGCGATGCCGTGCGACCCGATGACGGTGGCCGCGCGGCGGATGCCCGGCCGGGCGAGTGGGCCGAACCAGAGGGCGAGTTCGACGACCTCGCGGTCGACCGAGGTCCACTGGGCCTCGGCGGTGTCGGGGATCAGGTCGCGGTCGACGCCCGGACCGAGCTTCACGCCGGTCGGGGTCGTCGTCGCGCTCGCGAACACGGTGTCGAGCGACGGGGACCAGTCGTCCGGGTCGGCCAACCGCTTCGTGTTCGTGTGCCCGGAGGTCCGCCGCGCCGGGTCCATCCAGACGCCGTCGACCCGCGACAGGTCGAACGCCGCTGCGTCGCCGAGTTCGACGCGCGCACCCGGCCAGAGCGCGAGGTTGTGGGTCGCGACGGCCGCGGTCACCTCGTCGCGGTCGACCGCGGTGACCTCGAGGTCGAGCGCGGCCATCGCCATCGCGTCCCCGCCGATGCCGCACCCGAGGTCCGCGACGCGCGTCAGCCCGGCCGCTGCGAAGCGCCCGGCGTGCTGCGCGGCGACCTGCAGCCGGGTGGCCTGTTCGAGACCGGCCTCGGTGAAGAGCATGCGGGCGGCGAAGTCCCCGAACTTCCCGCGGGCCTTCTGCCGGAGCCTGGCCTGGGTCAGCACCGCCGCCACGAGCCCGGGGTCGTGACCCTCGGACCGCAGCCGGGAGACGACCCGGACGATCTCACCACCGTCGGACACGGCCGGGGTACGGTCGAGCAGGGCCATCCCCTCGGGGGTCAGCAACTGGGCGAGATCGGCGGCTTCCACCCGACGATCCTCCCAGGTCGCCGAGAGCCCGGTCGGACGTTGGCACTCGGATTGACCGAGTGCCAACGACGCCCTAGAGTTGGGGCAGTTGGCACTCTCCTGTGCGTAGTGCCAACCCGGTTTTCATCTGTACCGAGTCTGTACCGAGAAAGAAGAGGTCACCGTGGCCGTCAGCATCAAGCCGCTCGAGGATCGCATCGTCATCCGCCAGGTCGAGGCGGAGCAGACCACTGCTTCCGGTCTGGTCATCCCGGACACCGCGAAGGAGAAGCCCCAGGAGGGCGAGGTCGTCGCCGTCGGACCGGGTCGTATCGACGACAACGGCAACCGCGTCCCGCTCGACGTCGCCGTGGGTGACAAGGTCATCTACTCGAAGTACGGCGGCACCGAGGTCAAGTACTCGGGCGAGGACCTCCTCGTCCTCTCGGCCCGCGACGTCCTCGCGGTCATCGAGCACTGAGACTCGTTCTCTGCTGCGAACGCCCCGTTCGGCTCCGGCCGGCGGGGCGTTCGTGCGTCTGCGCGTCCGGTGCGTGGTTGCGTTCAAGCCGCCTGGGCCCACGTCGCCGGTTCCGACGCGACGCGCCAGCGGCGTGGCGGCCGTGCCGATGGGGAGAGGCGCGGTGTCCGTCCGCAGCGTCGGTGCCGGTTCCTAGGATGGTTCCGTGAGTGAACCGACCCCGGCGCGCCCGGTCCGCAGCGAGGCATCCGTCGGCGTCGTGCAGGCGATCATCGCCTACGGCCTCTGGGGTCTCATGCCCCTGCTCTTCGCCGCGATGGCACCGGCCGGCGCGTTCGAGATCGTCGCCTGGCGGGTCGTCTTCGGCCTGGTCTTCTGCGCCGTGGCGATCGCCGTGACCCGGTCGTGGCTCCGGACCCGCACCCTGATGGCCCAGCGTCGGGTGATGCTCGTGATGGGCCTCGCGGCCGTGCTCATCCTGGTGAACTGGACCGTGTACGTGGCGGCGACGACCACCGGCCACACGGTCGAGGCCGCGCTCGGCTACTTCATCAACCCGCTCGTCACGATCGCGCTCGGCGTGGTCGTGCTCCGCGAACGCCTCCGTCCGCTGCAGTGGACGGCGGTCGGCATCAGCGTCGTGGCGGTCATTGTCATCGCGGTGGGCTACGGACGGATGCCGTGGATCTCGCTCGCGCTGGCGTTCTCGTTCGGGCTCTACGGGCTCGTCAAGAAGCGCGTCGGCGGCACGGTGGACGCGCTCTCCGGGCTGACGATCGAGACCGTGTGGCTGCTGCCGATCGCGGTCGTCGCACTCGTGGTGCTCGGGGTGACGGGCCTCGGCGGCGGGGTGACGTTCACGAGCGAGGGCTGGGTGCACGTCCTCGTGACGGTGCTGACCGGGCCGGCGACGGCCGTGCCGCTCCTGCTGTTCGCGTCGTCCGCCCGTCGCGTGAGCCTGTCGACGCTGGGGCTGACGCAGTACCTCGCGCCGATCATGCAACTGCTCGTCGGCGTCGTCGTGCAGCACGAGCCGATGTCCGGCGCCCGCTGGTTCGGCTTCGGGATCGTCTGGCTGGCCCTGGTCATCCTGACGGTCGACTCGTTCGCCGCCGCGCGAGCGGCCCGCCGCCGGACGCTCGCACCCGCGGTGGCCGGCCCGGCCTGACGGCCCCGCACCGCGCCTCCAGGCCGTCGATCGTGACCCGAGTCTCGGCGTGAGCGACACTTCTCGCGCTTCGAAGCCCGCGGGACGTCGCCGGGCCCGAGTCTCGGCTTCGTGAAGCCGAGACTCGGGCCCGATGTGGGACGGATGGTGCGTGTTACTTCTTGACCGAGCCCTGGATCGCGCTCTGGTAGACGGGCTTGTTGTCGCCGTCGAACTTGTAGATGCCGATGTAGGCGCTCGACGGGTCGTTGTTGTCGTCGAACGGACCGATGCCCGACGGACCCGTGTAGTGGATGTCCTCACCCTTGTCGAGCAGGGCGACGCAGTCCTTGAACGTCGAGCACTCGGTGCCGCCGTCGGCTCCGGACACCGCGGCCATGTTGGCCTGGATGGTTCCGGAGTCCGTGCCCTTGCCCTTCACCGCGGCGAGGGCGGCGAGGACCGTGGCGTCGTAGGACTCCGCCGCGTACGAGTAGTCGGCGAGGTCCTTGCCCGAGGACTTCTTGTAGTACGCCGCGAGCTGCGCCTTGAACTCGTCCTTCGGCGAAGCACCGGGGATCGTGCCCTGTGCGCCGGTCAGCGTGCCCTTGTCGAAGTCCTTCGAGTAGTCCGCCGTGTTGCCGTCGGACATGTAGATCTTCGACATGTCGGCGGCCTGGGACTTCAGCTCGGGGATGATCGACTTCGTCTCGTCGAACGCCAGGATGACGATCGCGTCGGGCTTCGTCGCGAGTGCCGCGGTGACCTCGGAGGAGAACGTCGTCTGGCCGGGCGGGAACTCCTGGCCCTTGCCCTTGCCGCCGTAGACGACCGATCCGCCGGAGTCCTCGATGGCCTTCTGGACGGTGTTGCGGAGGCCGGTGCCGTACGTGTCGTTGAAGACGAGGAACGCGACCTTGGCGTTGCCGTCGCCCGTGACGAGCTGGCCGAGCGCCGAACCCTGCACCGAGTCCGGCGGAGCGGTCCGGTAGTAGTACGACGAGTAGCCCGACAGGTCGGACGCGGTGTTGGCCGGGGAGATCTCCACGATGCAGTTGCTCGTGAGCTGGTCGATGACGTTCAGCGTGACGCTGGAGGACTCGGCGCCGATCGCCACCGGGACCTTCGCGTTCACGAGCTTCGTCGCGGCCGAGCTCGACACGGTCATGTCGTTGCTGTCACCGGAGTCGGTGGCGGGGTCGATCGTGACGTCCTTGTCGAGCACACCGCCGGCGGCGTTGATGTCCTGCACGGCGAGTCCGACACCGGACTCCGCGGGCGGGTTGAGGTACGCCAGCGAACCGGTGAGCGGGAGGATCGTGCCGATCTTCAGGGCGTCGGTGCCGGGGGTGTCGGGGGCCTTGCAGCTCGCAGCGGGGTCCTTCTTCGCGCCGCTGGACGCGGAGTTGGACGGGGACGCGCTGCCGCTGGTGGAACAGGCGGCGAGCAGGAGCGCCGCCGCTCCCGCCACTGCCAGTGCCGTGGTGGCACGGGTGGTTCTGATCATCCGTGGAGCCCTTTCTCTGCGCGGAACCTCAGGTCCCGCTGGGGATGTGAGAGAACGTAGGGTCACGGTGTTTCAGCCGCGTGACGGGGCGGTACGCAAAGTGTTTCGTTACCCAGCCGTGACGCGGAGTGTGCGGCGCTTCGGCCCCGGCAGCCCCGGCGGCGAGACGCCCCTTGGCGCGCGAGACACCGCCCGATCCCTGAGACTCCGCGGGATCTGGCGGCGTCTCGGTGGGGGCGCGGTGTCTCGGTCGAGCGCCGGTGTCTCGCTCCAGCGGAACACCGCATCATCCCCGAGGCGCGGGCGGGCGACGGGGCGCAGCGCGGAGGACCGGGAGCCCAGCGGCGATGAGGACGGTGGCGAGCTTCGCGGGATCGACCGCTTCGGACATCGTCCACCGAGCGACTCCGTGGACCGAAGCGTGCCGGCGGAGTGCATCCTCGCGGAGCTTCTCGCGCCAGAGCGTCTCCGCGTCGTCGTAATTCACACGCCCGTCGAACTCGCCGACGATCCCGTGCTCCGGCCACCAGAAGTCGACCCGGTACTGCCCGTTCGGAGTGTCGAACTCGTGTTGCAGGACCGGGGTCGGCAACCGGAGCTCCCGGACCTGGACCCGACTCGCCGACTCGCCGGGGGACTCGGCGAGCGGGTCGGCGAACCGGACGGCGTCGATCGCCCGGCTGCTGCCACGGAGGCCACGCAGCGGTGCGAGCGCGTCGAGCAGCTGCGGCTTCGTCAGCCGGCCGAGGCGCAGCACGTGGTCGAGCACGATGACCGCGTGCACGAACGAGACCGATCGGATCACGTCCACGACCGTGCGGAGCAGCGACGTGACCGTGATTCCGTCCAATCGCACGACGTCGTCCCGCCGGAGGGTGCCGACGTGCCGCACCACGCCCGGCCCGCAGTGCGTCTTCCGGCGCCGGACGTCGATGAGGTGCAGCCGACCGTCATCGCGGTCGAAGTCGGGCAGCCCCCAGAGTGCCGCGGCCGACCGGTGGGACACGACGCCGTCGACGTCGATCCCGACGGCGTCCGTGCGCGCACGAACGACCAGGCGTCGGCGCTCGAGCGGGGTCAGCGCGAGCCAGTACGATCGCTCGACGGCACTGCCCGGGAACAGGCGGACGGGGTCGCGCAGGGACCCTGCTGGTCGGACGAGCACGGCGCGGTCGATCGAGTGCATGCGCCGAGCGTTGCCGACCCGAGCGGCGGCGACGTGCGCCTCGGGGCGGACTGTGGAGAGCCTCCAGGCCGTCTGCGGTGTGGAGGACTGCCGAGACGCCGCGTCCCAGCCGAGACACCGCCGACGACGCGAGGCACCGCGCGGTACGAGACGCCCCCGACCAAGCGAAACGCCGCCGGACCCACGAGACACCGCGGGATCCGGCGGTGTCTCGCGCGTCAGGCGGCGTCTCGACGCAAACGCGGCGTCTCGTCTCAGTGAGACGAGACGCCGCGCGGCACGACGGGCGGAACCCTAGCGGCTGTAGTTCGGCGCCTCGACGACCATCTGCACGTCGTGCGGGTGCGACTCCTTCAGCCCCGCCGGGGTGATCCGGACGAACTTGCCGCGGGCCTTGAGCTCCGGGATCGTCCGACCGCCGACGTAGAACATCGACTGCCGCAGGCCGCCGACGAGCTGGTAGACGACGTTCGACACCGAGCCGCGGTACGGCACCTGGCCCTCGATGCCCTCGGGCACGAGCTTGTCGTCCGAGGGGACGTCGGCCTGGAAGTACCGGTCCTTCGAGTACGAGGTCTTCTTCCCACGGGTCTGCAGTGCGCCGAGGGAGCCCATCCCGCGGTACGCCTTGAACTGCTTGCCGTTGACGAAGACCAGGTCGCCGGGGGACTCGTCCGTGCCGGCGAGGAGCGAGCCGAGCATCACGGTGTCGGCACCGGCGACGAGGGCCTTGGCGATGTCGCCCGAGTACTGCAGCCCGCCGTCGGCGATGACCGGCACGCCGGCCTCACGCGCGGCGAGGGAGGCCTCGTACACGGCTGTGACCTGCGGGACGCCAACACCGGCGACGACGCGGGTGGTGCAGATCGAGCCGGGGCCGACGCCGACCTTGACGGCGTCCACACCGGCGTCGATGAGCGCCTGGGCGCCCTCACGCGTGGCGGCCTGGCCACCGATGATGTCGACCGCGGCGAACGCCGGGTCGGCCTTGAGCCGTCGGACCATGTCGAGCACGCCGGCGCTGTGGCCGTTCGCGGTGTCGACCACGAGGACGTCCACACCGGCCTCGAGCAGGGCGGTCGCGCGCTGCCAGGCGTCACCGAAGAAGCCGATCGCAGCACCGACCCGCAGGCGGCCGGCGTCGTCCTTGGTGGCGTCCGGGTACTTCTCGCTCTTGTCGAAGTCCTTCACGGTGATGAGGCCGCGGAGCTTGCCGGCCTCGTCGACCAGTGGGAGCTTCTCGATCTTGTGCTCCGCGAAGATCGCGACGGCGTCGTCCGGGTCGATGCCGACCGGGGCCGTCACGAGCGGGGCCTTCGTCATGACGTCGCGCACGAGCGTGGTCTGCTGCTCGAACGGCGCCACGAAGCGCATGTCGCGGTTGGTGATGATGCCGACGAGGGTGCCGTCGCCCTCGACCACCGGCAGGCCGGAGACACGGAACTGTCCGCAGAGCGCGTCGACCTCGGCCACGGTGGCGTCCGGCGTGGTGGTCACCGGGTTGGTGATCATGCCCGACTCGGAGCGCTTGACCTTGTCGACCGCTGCGGCCTGGTCGGCGATCGACATGTTGCGGTGCAGGATCCCGATGCCACCCTGGCGCGCCATGGCGATGGCCATGCGGGCTTCGGTCACGGTGTCCATCGCCGCGGAGAGCAACGGGACGTTGACCGTGATGCGCTTGGTGAGCCGGGACGCGGTCGACGCCTCGCTCGGGATGACGTCGGTGTACCCCGGCAGGAGCATGACGTCGTCGTACGTGAGTCCGATGAATCCGAACGGATCCGGCTGGTCCATGGGTCCCCTTCGTGGGCGAGGTGAAGTGTCGAGACACCGGGAACGCTGCGGCGGGTTCCGGATAGACCATGGTAACGCGCACGCGCTCTTCCGCATTCCGTCGTGCGGGCACCTGTGGACAGCCTGGAGGCACGGTGCGGCCCCGGCGGTCCGGCCGCCGTGGTCCTTCCTCCACAACGTCACAGTTGCGGCACGAATCACACAGGGAACGTGATGGAAACACGGGTGTCACACAATCCCCATAGCGTCACTCGACATCCGAACGAGAGGCTCTTCCGTGGGATCCATCACTCCTCCGGGACCGGCGCAGCTGCGCCGGTTCCGCCTCCGCCCGGGGCGTGGGCGACCGGTCATCATGGCCGTCCTCCTCGCTGCGTTCCTGGCGACCTTCCTGATCGACTGGGCGGTGACGCTGCCGGCGGTCGGCGCCACCTCGGCCCCGACCGCGAGCGCCTCGGCGAGCACCGCACCCGCCACCGGCCAACCGTGCACGGTCAGTCCGACGAACGGCTGCATCCAGGGCACGATCACCGACTCCGACCGGAAGTCGGTCGAGGGCGTCGCCGTCGACGTCACCGGGCCGGGCGGGTTCGCGCAGACCGCGACCACCTCGGACACCGGCCGGTGGTCCGTGAGCGTGACGACCGCGGGCAGCTACACCGTCGCCGTCGACCAGGACACGCTGCCGAAGGGGCAGTACCTGACGAACGCGGCGGACGCGAAGCGCACGGTCAGCGCGAGCCTGAACGCGAACGTCGGCCAGATCTTCCAGCTGTCCGACCAGCAGGGCGTCGTCACGAACGACGACGCCACGAGCGTCACGCCGCAGCGCGCCTGGCAGCAGTTCGCGTCCGGCATCCGGCTCGGGCTCCTCATCGCCCTGGCGTCGGTGGGCCTCTCGCTCATCTACGGCACCACGGGGCTGTCGAGCTTCTCGCACGGTGAGCAGGTGACCCTCGGCGGGCTCCTCGCCTACCTGTTCGCCAACCAGCTCGGGTGGAACATCTGGCTCACCGGGATCGTCGTCACGCTGCTGTGCGCGGCGACCGGGTACCTGCAGGACGCCGGCATCTGGCGGCCGCTCCGGCGCAAGCGGATCAGCCTCACCCAGCTCATGATCGTGACGATCGGTCTCTCGATCGCCGCCCAGTACGCGTTCCAGTACTTCTTCGGCGCCTCGACGGTCCGGATCCAGCAGGGCAACCCGGAGACGATCCGGTTCGCCGGCGTCACGCTGACCGTGCAGTCCTACGTGGCGATGGCGATCGCGCTCGTCGTGCTCGTCGCCACCGGCCTGTTCCTGGCGAAGACCCGGTTCGGCCGTGCGACCCGGGCGGTGTCGGACAACCCGGCCCTGGCGAGTGCGTCGGGGATCGACGTCGACCGGGTCATCCGGTTCGTGTGGACGCTCGCCGCCGGCCTCGCGGGGCTGTCCGGCGTGATGCTCGGGCTCGTCCTCAACGGCGTGAACTGGCAGACCGGTCTCCAGCTGCTCCTGCTGATGTTCGCGTCGGTCACCCTCGGCGGTCTGGGCACCGCCTACGGTGCGCTCGTCGGGTCGATGATCATCGGCATCGTCGTCGAGCTGACCAACCTGGTGCTCCCCGGTGACTTCAAGTACGCCACCGCCCTCGTCATCCTCATCCTCATCCTGCTGTTCCGGCCGCAGGGCATCTTCGGCCGCGCCGAGCGGATCGGCTAAGGGAGCGCCGCCATGGACTACATCCTCAACCTGCTGTCCTCCCTCACCCAGGAGGCACTCGCCCCGACCACGGCCGCGTTCGCCCTCGCCGCGATCGGTCTCAACGTCCACTTCGGGCTCACCGGACTCGTGAACATGGGCCAGGCGGCGTTCCTGCTGCTCGGCGCGTACGGGTTCGCGATCTCCATCACGAACGGGTTGCCGTTCGTGATGGCGATCCTGGTGGCGCTGCTCGTGTCGATCGTGTTCGCGATCATCCTCGGCATCCCGACGCTGCGGCTCCGCGGCGACTACCTGGCGATCGTGACGATCTCCGGTGCCGAGATCATCCGGATGGTGGGACGCTCGAGCCTGCTCACCACGACGACCGGCGGCTCGAACGGCATCACCGGGTCGAGCTACCGCGACCCGTTCAACGCCCTCAGCCCGCTGCCCGACGGCACCACGACGATCCTCTGGTTCACGTACTCGAACAACGGCGTCAACGGCTGGTGGATCCGGATCGCGGCGTGGGGCCTCGTCGCCCTGTTCACGCTCGTGCTCTTCCTGCTCATGCGCAGCCCCTGGGGTCGCGTCGTGAAGGCCATCCGCGAGGACGAGGACGCCGTTCGCTCCCTCGGCAAGAACGTCTACTCGTACAAGATGCAGGCGCTCGTGTTCGGCGGCGCGCTCGGGGCGCTCGCCGGGATCATCTACGTCCTGCCGAGTTCGGTGCAGCCGGACGCGATGGGCCGCTCGATGACGTTCTTCATCTGGACGGCGCTCATCCTGGGCGGCGCTGCGACGGTGTTCGGTCCGGTGCTCGGCGCCGTGCTCTTCTTCGTCGTCCGGCTCTTCATCCGCACGGTGGCCGGCGACTTCATCCCCAACTCGATCATGAACGCCCAGCAGGCGGAGCAGTTCTCCTACGTGCTCGTCGGCGTCGCGCTCATGCTCCTCATCGTGTTCCGTCCACAGGGCCTCCTCGGCAACAAGAAGGAGCTGACGTTCAGTGTCTGAGACGTACGCCCACCCCAAGTCCGACCCGATCCTCACCGTCGACACCGTCACCCGGCACTTCGGCGGGATGACCGCGGTGGACGTCGACCACCTCGAGGTCCAGCGCGGGTCCATCACGGCCCTCATCGGTCCGAACGGCGCCGGCAAGACGACGTTCTTCAACCTGCTCACCGGGTTCGACAAGCCGAGCGCCGGCGCCGTCACCCGATTCGACGGGGCGACCCTGCAGAAGACCAGCGCGACGCACATCGCGAACCGCGGCATGGTCCGCACGTTCCAGCTCACCAAGGCGCTCAGCCGGCTGACGGTGATGCAGAACATGCTGCTCGGCGCCCGTGACCAGCCGGGCGAGAACTTCTTCGCCGCCCTGGTCAAGCCGGTGTGGGCGAAGCGCGAACGGGAGATCACGGCGAAGGCCGAGGAACTCCTCGCCCGCTTCAAGCTCGACACGAAGGCGGACGACTACGCGGGATCCCTGAGCGGCGGGCAGCGCAAGCTCCTCGAGATGGCCCGGGCGCTCATGTCCGACCCGACGATGATCATGCTCGACGAGCCGATGGCCGGCGTGAACCCCGCGCTCACCCAGTCGCTGCTCGGCCACATCCAGTCCCTCCGAGACGACGGCATGACCGTCCTGTTCGTCGAGCACGACATGCACATGGTCCGGCACATCTCGGACTGGGTCGTCGTGATGGCCGAGGGCAAGGTCGTGGCGGAGGGACCAGCCGACACCGTGATGGACGACCGGGCCGTCATCGACGCCTACCTCGGGGCCCACCACGACACCGACCTGGGCGACGACTCGCTCCTCACCGAGGAGACCTACGAGGAGCTCGCCGAGGAAGTAGCGGAAGAAGACGAGCAGGAGGCGACCCGATGACCGACGCAAGCGACCCCACGAACGCGAGCAGTGCCTCCAGTCCGGAAGCGACCCCGGCGACGGGGGCCGGCACGGCCACGCTGGAACGCGAGCCCGTGCTCAGCGCGAAGAACCTCGTCGCCGGCTACCTGCCGGGGGTGAACATCCTGAACGGCTGCGACCTCGACTGCTACCCGGGCGAGCTCATCGGCATCATCGGCCCGAACGGTGCCGGGAAGTCGACGCTCCTCAAGGCGCTGTTCGGCCTCGTGTCCATCCGTGAGGGTTCCGTCACGCTGCAGGGCGAGGACATCACGAACCTCAAGGCGAACAAGCTCGTGCAGGCCGGCGTCGGCTTCGTCCCGCAGACGAACAACGTCTTCCCCTCGCTGTCGATCGAGGAGAACCTGCAGATGGGGCTCTACCTCCGGCCCCGGAAGTTCGCCGAACGCCTCGAGGTCATCTACGACCTGTTCCCCGTCCTCGGTCAGCGCAAGGGCCAGCGTGCCGGATCGCTGTCCGGCGGCGAGCGGCAGTCCGTGGCGATGGCGCGGGCGCTGATGATGGACCCGAAGGTGCTGCTGCTCGACGAGCCCTCCGCCGGGTTGTCGCCGGTCCGCCAGGACGAGACGTTCATCCGCACACGCCGGATCAACAAGGCCGGTGTGTCGATCGTCATGGTGGAGCAGAACGCGCGACGCTGTCTGCAGATCTGCGATCGTGGGTACGTGCTCGACCAGGGGAAGAACGCGTACTCGGGCACCGGGAAGGAGCTCGCCGACGATCCGAAGGTCATCGAGCTGTACCTGGGGACGCTCGCCAAGGACGTCGACTCCGCTCGCTGAGCGGTCGGAGTCGGCCGCAGACGTCGACTTGCTCGCTGTGCGGGCGGGTCGACCGCGGGTGTCGCTGTGGGGGCGGCATCCGCACCGAGGAGGGTCGTGCGAAGTCGCTGATGCGCCGCACGGCCCTCCTCCCACGTGGCGACGGTGTCTCGCGGTGCGCACACGCCGCGAACGTGTCGAGACACCGGCCGGCGGCCGAGACACCGCCGGATCCCGCGGCGTCTCGCGGTGCGCGCGGCGTCTCGCGACGAGCGCGGTGTCGCCCACACCCGGCCTGGAGGCACGGCTCGCCCCCGCCTCGTCGGTATCGTTCCGCACGTGCGTACCCCCCGCCCCCTCGTGCTCGATGCCCTCGTCTGGCTCGTGTTCGCCGCGCTCTTCATCGGGGCGGCCCTGCTCGTGAAGGTGGCGGCGGCGCTCCTCGGGGTCCTGATCGTTCTGGCGCTCCTGCTCGGACTCGTCCTGCGCGCCCTCCGCAAGCGCCGGGCCCGCCCGCGCCCACCGCGCTGACGCCCGCACGGTGCGAGGCCGGCGTGCACGGGACGCGTCCCGGGAGCGCAGGGTGCGAGGTCCCGCGCTCCGTGCGACCCGCGGGACCTCGCACACTGCGCGACACCTCGCACCGTGCCGAGACCTCGCACGGTGCGACCCCGTCCGACCTTGCACGGTGCGACCCCGCCCGCCCGCGCCCACCCGGGTCACGCGCACGGCACGACCGCTAGGCTTGCCGGGTGAGTGAAGTCGAGATCGGTGCAGGCAAGCGCGGACGTCGGGCGTACGCGTTCGACGACATCGCGGTGGTCCCCTCGCGACGGACGCGTGACCCGCGCGACGTGAACGTGCAGTGGTCGATCGACGCGTTCACGTTCGAGTCGCCGATCCTCTCGGCCCCGATGGACTCCGTCGCCTCGCCGGCCACGGTCATCCAGATGGGCAAGCTCGGCATGCTCGGCGTGCTCGACCTCGAGGGGCTCTGGACCCGCTACGAGGACCCGACGCCCTACTTCGACGAGATCAAGGCGCTCACCGACGGCAACGTCACGAAGCGCATGCAGGAGATCTACTCCGAGCCGGTCAAGGCCGAGCTGATCACCGCGCGTCTCGCCGAGATCCGCGCCGCGGGCGTCCCGGTCGCCGGCTCCCTCAGCCCGCAGCGCACGCAGGAGTTCTCGCAGACCGTCGTCGACGCCGGTGTCGACCTGTTCGTGATCCGCGGCACCACGGTCTCGGCCGAGCACGTCTCGCAGAACACCGAGCCCCTCAACCTCAAGAAGTTCATCTACGAACTCGACGTCCCGGTGATCGTGGGCGGCGCCTCCACCTACACGGCGGCACTGCACCTCATGCGCACCGGTGCCGCGGGTGTGCTCGTCGGCTTCGGCGGTGGCGCAGCCTCGACGACCCGTGCCGCGCTCGGCATCCACGCCCCGATGGCCACGGCCGTCGCGGACATCGCCGGCGCTCGCCGTGACTACATGGACGAGTCCGGCGGCCGGTACGTGCACGTCATCGCCGACGGCGGTCTCGACACCGCTGGTGACGTCGTGAAGGCGATCGCGATGGGCGCCGACGCCGTGATGCTCGGTACCGCCCTGGCCCGCGCGACCGAGGCGCCGGGCGGCGGGTTCCACTGGGGCGCCGAGGCGCACCACCCGGAGCTGCCCCGAGGCCGCCGGGTCGAGGTGGGCACGATCGCCCCGCTCGAGAACGTCCTGAACGGCCCGACCCCGACGTGGGACGGCCGCGCGAACATCATCGGTGCGCTGCGCCGGTCGATGGCGACGACCGGATACTCCGACGTCAAGGAGTTCCAGCGAGTAGAAGTGGTCGTGGCGCCGTACCACCAGCAGTGACGGTGGCACCCGCACTCCAGCGCGGGTGACGCCACGGCGCCGAGCGTGACACCGCGACACGGAGGCGACGATGGCGAAGTCCAGCAGCAGCGCAATGAGGCCCGCCCGGGCCGAGAACGCGGCCCCGGGGGTCGGGTTCGACCCGTCGGCGAAGCTCGGCCCCGACGAACGCGCGGCCGCGATCGAGGCGATGAAGACCCGCGAGCTCGACGTCCTGGTCGTCGGCGGCGGGATCGTCGGTGCTGGGAGTGCGCTCGATGCCGTGACCCGTGGTCTGAACGTCGGCATCGTCGAGGCCCGTGACTGGGGTTCGGGGACGTCGAGCCGCTCGTCGAAGCTCGTCCACGGCGGCATCCGGTACCTCGAGCAGCTCAACTTCGCCCTCGTCCGCGAGGCGTTGATCGAGCGCGGACTCCTCCTGCAGCGGATCGCCCCGCACCTGGTCAAGCCCGTCCGGTTCCTCTACCCGCTCAACCACCGGGTGTGGGAGCGGTTCTACATCGGCATCGGCATGGCGATGTACGACGTGTTCAGCTGGTCCGGCGGCCGCCCTCCCGGCGTCCCGCACCACCGGCACCTCAGCCGCGGGCAGGTCCTCAAGAACATGCCCGGCCTCAAGAAGGACGCCTTCGTCGGCGGCATGACCTACTACGACGCCCAGGTCGACGACGCCCGCTACGTCGCGTCGCTCGTGCGCACGGCGGCGTCGTACGGTGCACACGCCGCCAGCCGCATCCGCATCGAGGGCTTCATCAAGGTCGGGGAGCGCGTGGTCGGGGCCGAGGCGCACGACATCCAGACCGGCGAGAAGTTCGAGATCCGCGCGAAGCAGGTCGTCAACGCGACGGGCGTCTGGACCGACGACACCCAGGCGATGATCGGCACCCGCGGACAGTTCAAGGTGCGGGCCTCGAAGGGCGTGCACCTCGTCATCCCGCGGGACCGCTTCCAGTCGAACACGGGCATGATCCTCCGCACCGAGAAGAGCGTGCTGTTCGTGATCCCGTGGGGACGGCACTGGCTCGTCGGGACGACGGACACCGACTGGTACCTCGACAAGGCGCACCCGGCGGCGACCGCGGCGGACATCGACTACATCCTCGAGCACGTGAACAAGGTCCTCGCGGTCCCGCTCACGCGCGAGGACGTCGAGGGCGTCTACGCCGGACTCCGGCCGCTGCTCGCGGGTGAGTCCGACCAGACGTCGAAGCTCAGCCGGGAGCACGTCGTCGCCCACACGGTCCCCGGGCTCGTGGTCGTCGCCGGCGGCAAGTGGACGACGTACCGCGTGATGGGCAAGGACGCCATCGACGAGGCCGTCGCCGCGATGGACGGGAAGATCCCGGGATCGACGACCGAGGACATCCCGCTCCTCGGCGCCGAGGGGTACCCCGCCGCCTGGAACCGCCGCGGCCGCACCGCCCGGTCGTTCGGGGTGCACAAGGTCCGCATCGAGCACCTGCTGAACCGGTACGGCACGCTCGCGACCGAGGTCCTCCGGCTTGTGAAGGACGACCCGTCGCTCGCCGAGCCGCTCCCCGGAGCCGACGACTACATCGGCGCCGAGGTGGTCTACGCGGCCTCGCACGAGGGTGCGCTGCACCTGGAGGACGTCCTCGCCCGCCGGACCCGCATCTCGATCGAGGCGTGGGACCGCGGTGAGTCCGCCGCCCCGGTCGCCGCGAAGCTCATGGCGGACGTGCTCGGCTGGGACCAGGAGACCACCGAGAACGAGGTGTCGAACTACCTGAAGCGCGTCGCCGCCGAGCGGGAGTCGCAGCTGCAGCCCGACGACGAGTCGGCGGACCGCGTCCGTCTCGAGGCGCCGGACATCGCGTTCGGCTTCGACGAGGACGACGTGGTCGTCGGCGGTGGCCGCTCGAGCGGCGCGGAGGGCGCGAAGGCGTCCGACGAAGCGGTGGTCGGCGAGAAGACGACGGAACCCGAGTAGACCCGGCCCACCCCGACGCGACCCGCGTCGCGAACGCGGGTCGCGCCTCCAGTCGGTCTCCAGCCTGGAGGCGCGACCCGCCCCCGTCAGGCGGCCAGCGTCCCCGACACGCGGAGCGCACGGCGTCGCTCGCCGAGCACGAGCACCAGCGGGATCGCGACGAGAGCCACCAGGCTGGTGACGTACAGGACACCGGCCCAGATGGTGTGGTCCTCCCCGCCGATGCCGTAGCCGTCGGCGACGTCCATGCCGAGCTGGAAGCCCGCGGCGAAGGCCGGGACCGCTCCGGCGGCCAGGATGCCGAGGAACCAGGCGGCGACGAAGTGCGCCTCGACGCGCCGCCACAGCGTCACGACGGCGACCACGATCGCGAGGACGACGCCGATCGACGCGATGACGACGACGCCCACCACGTCGGAGCGCACGTCGAACCCCTGCCCGTCGAGGTGCGCGTAGATCGTCGCGAGTGGCGTTCCCGGCACGGCTGCGAGCGGATCGAGCACGAGTTCCTGGACCGCGAGCAGTGCTGCGTAGACGATGACCGCCAGGACCCCGACCCCGGCGACGACCATGCGTGTTCTCCCCATGCGCGGACCCTAGCGGAACCACCCGGAACGCTGCCATGATCTGTACCGTCCAGTCGGTACCGTTCACCCGGCACCGTCCGCGCCCAGCGCAGGAGCAGCATGACCACCACCACCGCACCCGCCGTCACGGTCGACGTCGGCGCACTCGCTCCCGGCGACGTGGTCGCCGTCGCCCGGCACGGCGCCCACGTCGCGCTCGCACCCGCCGCGCTCGTCGCGATGGCCGAGAGTCGTGCCGTGATCGAGGCCCTCGCGGACGACACCGTCCCGCACTACGGCGTCTCGACCGGCTTCGGCGCCCTCGCGACCAAGCAGATCCCGTTCGACCGTCGTGCGCAGCTGCAGGCCTCGCTCGTCCGCAGCCACGCGGCGTCGAGCGGCCCCGCCGTCGAGGACGAGGTGGTCCGTGCCCTCCTGCTCCTCCGACTGTCCACCCTCGCCACCGGTCGCACGGGCGTCCGTCCCGAGGTCGCCCAGACCTACGCCGACCTGCTCAACGCCGGGATCACCCCGGTGATCGGGGAGTACGGCAGTCTGGGCTGCTCCGGCGACCTCGCCCCGCTGGCGCACTGCGCGCTCGCCGCGATGGGGGAGGGCGACGTGCGGGTCCACGGTGTCCCGATGTCGGCGGCCGAGGCGCTCGCCGCGGCGGGCATCGAGCCGCTGGTCCTCCGCGAGAAGGAGGGCCTGGCGCTCATCAACGGCACCGACGGCATGCTCGGGATGCTCGTCCTGGCGCTCGACGACCTCGGCGCACTGCTCAGCACGGCAGACCTCGCAGCGGCGATGAGTGTCGAGGGCCTGGCCGGCACGGACACGGTCTTCGCCGCCGACCTGCAGGCGCTCCGCCCGCACCCGGGCCAGGCCCGCTCGGCCGCGAACATGCGTGCCGCGCTGGACGGTTCGCCGGTGATCGCCGCGCACCGCTCCACGGGGTTCACCCGGGTCCAGGACGCCTACTCGCTGCGCTGCGCCCCGCAGGTGCACGGTGCCGCGCGGGACACCGTCGACCACGCGGCACTCGTCGCGTCCCGCGAGCTGGCGTCGGCGGTCGACAATCCCGTGGTCACGCTCGACGGCCGGGTCGAGTCGAACGGGAACTTCCACGGCGCGCCGATCGGCTACGTGCTCGACTTCCTCGCGATCGCCGTGGCGGACGTCGCGAGCATGTCCGAACGCCGGACCGACCGGTTCCTCGACGCGACCCGGAGCGGTGGGCTCCCGCCCTTCCTGGCGAACGACCCCGGTGTCGACTCCGGGCACATGATCGCGCAGTACACGCAGGCCGGGATCGTCTCCGAGCTGAAGCGCCTGGCCGTGCCCGCGTCGGTGGACTCGATCCCGACCTCGGCGATGCAGGAGGACCACGTGTCGATGGGCTGGGGTGCCGCACGCAAGCTCCGCCGGGCGGTCGACGGGCTCACCCGCGTGCTCGCGATCGAGGTCCTGACGGCGGCACGGGCGGCCGACATGCGCGGCGCCGGGACGGCTGCGCTCACCGGTGCGGTGCGCGCCGTGCTCCGGCAGCGGGTCGCGGGGCCGGGCGACGACCGCTGGCTCGCCCCCGAGATCGCGGCGGCCGTCGAGCTCGTCGCGGACCGGTCGCTGCTCGCGGCGGCACGAGGTGCCGGAACCGACTTCGCCTGACGGAATGGCCGGACGTCCGCGGTGGTTATCATCGGGGTACTCGAAAAGGGAGCCATCATGGTCGACGTCCATCGCGTCAAACTCCCCGGAGTCGGCGTGCTGCACAGCTTCTACACCGACGACGGTGGCAAGTGCGGTGTCATCACGCACCGGTCGGGGCACTCCGACCTCATCTCCTTCGCGGACGTCTCGGACGGCGCGGACAAGTCGGAGAAGGTGTCGCTGCGCCTCAGTGAGGACGAAGCACACACGCTCGCCGAACTGCTCGGCGGCACCCGGATCACCGAGGGCCTCGACAAGCTCGACGAGATCCCGGGCCTCAGCATCGACTGGTTCTCGGTCGACTACGACGACGCGATCGCCGGCAAGCCCCTCGGTGACCTGCACGACTCCGGCTTCATCGGCCTGACCGTCGTGGCCGTCGTCCGCGGCGACAGCGCCAACCCGGCCCCGTCGCCGGACTTCGTCGTGTTCCCGGGCGACACCATCGTCGTCGCCGGGTCCCCGGAGAAGGTGGCGAAGGCGTTCTCGTTCTACCGCAGCGGAGAGCTTGCGGCCGCTGCGGCCGAGGCCCCGCCGAGGAGCTAGCCCGTGCACCTGGGTGGTGAGCTGCTGACCATCGGCGGCCTGTTCCTCATCGCCTACGTCCTCGGACGACTGGGCAAGACCATCGGCCTGCCCGCGATCCCGATCTACATGATCGTCGGGCTCATCGCGAGCCCGCACACGCCGTGGATCGGGCTGAGCGTCGAGTCGCACACGATCGAGCTGATCGCGACCTTCGGCCTCATCCTGCTGCTGTTCAACCTCGGGTTGGAGTTCGACCAGGAGGAGTTCTACGGCAACGCCGGGAAGCTCCTGGTCTCGGGTGGCACGTACGTCGCCATCAACATGGGCGTCGGCTTCGCGTTCGGGTTCTCGCTCGGCTGGGGCACGCGTGAGGCCCTGATCATCGCGGGCATGACGGCGACGTCGTCGAGCGCGATCGTGACGAAGCTCCTCATCGAGCTGCGGCGCCTGGCGAACGACGAGACGCCGATGATCCTGGGTGTCACCGTGATCGAGGACGTCTTCATCGCGATCTACCTCGCGATCGTCTCCGTGGTGCTCTCCGGCGACACGAACGTCTGGGCGGTGGTCGGCAAGCTCGCGCTGGCGTTCGGGTTCCTGATCGTCATGTTCACCCTCGCCCGGTTCGCCGGCAAGTGGGTGTCGAAGCTCTTCGCGACGCGTGACGACGAGCTCTTCACCGTGCTGTTCTTCGGCCTCGCCGTCATGTTCGGCGGGATCGGCGACCTGCTCGGCGTGACCGACGCCATCGGCGCCTTCGTGATCGGTCTGCTCTGCGGTGCGACCCGCTACCGGGACCGCATCGAGCAGCTCGCACTCCCGATGCGCGACGTGTTCGCGGCGTTCTTCTTCGTGAACTTCGGCCTCGGGCTCGACCTGTCCACCTTCGGCGAGGTGCTGTGGCCCGTCCTCGGCGCCATCGGCATGACGGTCGTGCTCAACGCGGTCGCCGGTCAGCTCGTCGCCCGGATGAACGGCTTCAACGTCCAGCAGGGCATCAACACCGCCGTCATCCTGGTGAACCGTGGCGAGTTCGCGCTGATCCTCGCGACGCTGTCGGCTGCCGCCGGCCTGGAGGCACGGATCACCGCGTTCGCGGGCCTCTACGTCCTCGTCATGGCCATCCTCGGACCCCTCCTCGCCGTGAACTCGGACCGGATCGGCCGCCTCGTGGTGCGACCCGCCCGCCTCGCGCGGCTGCGCACGCGCCTCGGCGGGCGCCGGGCCGTCGCGGCTGCCGCCGCGGCCGAGGCAGCCGAGGCCGAGGCCGAGTCCGACGCCGCTGATGCCGCCGCACGCCGCGCGGAGCGCGACCGCCAGTTCGCGGAGGAGTTCGCCCTGGTGGAGGCGGCTGGCAGGGAAGAGCGGGAGAATGAGCCCTCGGAGGCGGCGTCCGAGCCCCTTCCGGCCGAGCGCCCCGAACGCCCGGTCCGCCAGCGCGATCCGGAGTACTGATACGAATGTGGGCCGTAGCCCGACGACCGAGGTGGATCGCGCTGCTGTTGCTGGCGCTCGTGCTGGCGGCGGTGTTCGCCGGGCTGGGCAAGTGGCAGCTCGAGCGGAGCATCGCGAACGGCAAGCCACTGCCGGCGACCACCGAGACGCGGAAGTCCCTCGACGCCGTGACCCGGCCGATGCAGCCCGCCACCGAGACGATGGCCGGACAGAAGGTCACCGTCACCGGCACGTTCGTCGCCGGCGACACGACCGTCCTGACCGGGCGCAGCGGGGGTGGGACGTACCAGACCGTGGGACACCTGGTCGATGCCGGGAGCGGGGCGAGCCTCCCGGTCGTCATCGGGTGGTCCGACCAGCGCTCGGCCGCCGTCGCCGGCGGTGACCGTCTGACGGACGGCGCGCGCCTGACGATCGAGGGCCGCTACTACCCGGCCGAGTCTCCCGACCAGGACACCTACGACAAGGGCGAGTACTCGGCGGTCGCGCCGGCCCGGTTCGTGAACACGTGGAAGAGCTTCGACGACGAGATGTACCTCGGCTACGTCGTCGCCGACGGCACCACCGCGAAGGCCGCCGACCTCGGCACCATCGCCGACCGCGCCCCCACGCGCGAGGTCCAGTTCGACTGGCTGAACCTCTTCTACGCCGTCGAGTGGGTCGTCTTCGCCGGGTTCGCCGTGTTCCTCTGGTACCGCTTCGTGAAGGACGCCTGGGAGCGCGAGGAAGAGGACCGCCGTGAGGCCGCTCTCAGCGTCGACGGGGCCCTCGCCGACCGACGGTAGGATGGCCGATATGGCTCTGACCGTCCGTACCCGTGACATCCCGAAGATCCCGGGCGCGGTGAAGTGGTACCGCGTCTCGGCGTACATCACGGGTGTGCTGCTGCTCGCCCTGGTGGTCGAGATGGTCATCAAGTACACGCCGCTGCACCTCGAGATGCAGCTCGGCGGCGGCGCGTTCTTCGTGCCGGAGGGCACGGCGGGCAAGGAACCAGGCACCTTCAACCTGTCGATCGGCATCCTCATCGCCCACGGCTGGCTGTACGTGCTCTACCTCTTCACCGACTTCCGTCTGTGGAGCATCATGCGCTGGAAGCCGATCCGCTTCCTGCTCATCGCCCTCGGGGGCATCATCCCGTTCATGTCGTTCGTGGTCGAGCACCGCATGCAGAAGATCGCCATGGACACCTACCACGAGCTGACCGCTGCCCAGCAGCGTGAGAAGGAGGCCGCTCGGTGAGCGAGACCGAACAGCGTCCCGTCCTCGTCGTCGACTTCGGAGCCCAGTACGCGCAGCTCATCGCGCGACGGGTCCGTGAGGCGAACGTCTACAGCGAGATCGTCCCGCACTCCATCACGGCGGACGAGGTCCGCGCGAAGGACCCGGCAGCCATCGTGCTGTCCGGTGGTCCGTCGTCCGTGTACGAAGCGGGCGCCCCGTCGCTCGACGGCGACATCCTCGACCTCGGCGTCCCCGTGCTCGGCATCTGCTACGGATTCCAGGCCATGGCGACCGCGCTCGGCGGCGAGGTCGCGCAGACCGGGCAGCGTGAGTACGGCGCGACCGACGTCACCGTGACGGGCACCGACAGCGTGCTCCTCGGCGCGCAGCCGGAGTCGCAGGTGACCTGGATGTCGCACGGCGACTCCGTGGCGAAGGCCCCGGAGGGCTTCGAGGTCCTCGCGTCGAGCGCCTCGACCCCCGTCGCCGCGTTCGCCTCCGACGAGCGCAAGCTCTACGGCGTGCAGTGGCACCCCGAGGTCAAGCACTCCGTGTACGGCCAGGCCGTGCTCGAGAACTTCCTGCACCGCGCCGCCGGGCTGCCGGGTGACTGGAACTCCGCGAACGTCATCGAGGAGCAGGTCGCACGGATCCAGGCCCAGGTGGGATCGAGCCGCGTGATCGCCGGGCTCTCCGGTGGCGTTGACTCCGCCGTCGCCGCAGCGATCGTGCACAAGGCCGTCGGTGACCAGCTCACCTGCGTCTTCGTCGACCACGGGCTCCTGCGCGCCGACGAGCGCAAGCAGGTGGAGGAGGACTACGTCGCCTCCACCGGTGTCCGCCTCGTCACGATCGACGCCGAGCAGCAGTTCCTCGACGCCCTCGCCGGCGTCAGCGACCCGGAGCAGAAGCGCAAGATCATCGGGCGCGAGTTCATCCGCACCTTCGAGGCAGCGGCCGAGGCCCTCGTGCTCGAAGCCCGCGGCGACGACGACGCGGCCGAGGTCAAGTTCCTCGTGCAGGGCACGCTCTACCCCGACGTGGTCGAGTCCGGCGGTGGTTCCGGCACGGCGAACATCAAGTCGCACCACAACGTCGGCGGCCTCCCGGACGACATGACGTTCGAACTCGTCGAGCCGCTCCGGACCCTGTTCAAGGACGAGGTCCGCGCGGTCGGTCGCGAGCTCGGGCTGCCCGAGGTCATCGTCGGCCGCCAGCCGTTCCCCGGCCCCGGACTCGGCATCCGCATCGTCGGCGAGGTCACGAAGGACCGCCTCGAGCTGCTCCGTGCTGCAGACAAGATCGCGCGCGAGGAGCTCACCGCGGCCGGCCTCGACCAGGAGATCTGGCAGTGCCCGGTCGTCCTGCTCGCCGACGTCCGCTCCGTGGGCGTCCAGGGCGACGGCCGTACCTACGGCCACCCGATCGTGCTCCGTCCGGTCTCCTCGGAGGACGCGATGACCGCCGACTGGACCCGCCTGCCGTACGACACCCTCGCGAAGATCTCGAACCGGATCACGAACGAGGTGCCCGACGTGAACCGGGTCGTGCTCGACGTCACGTCGAAGCCGCCGGGGACGATCGAGTGGGAGTAGTCCTCCCGCGTTGAAGGGGCCCGGCACGCACTGCGTGCCGGGCCCCTTCGCGTGCCGCCCGCGTGCCCCGCGCTACCGCCGAGGTTCCGAGATATCGGCACCTCGGGTTCCCACGCGCGAGTTCGTGAAACCTCGGCGGCACACCGGCGGTGTGTTGTGGAACCTCGGCGTACGGGGGAAGGAGCGGGGAGCACGGGAGCGCGACGCGGGAGCTCCCGCCCCGGGAACGACGAAGGGCCCCGGCGTGTTCGCCGGGGCCCTCCTGGTCGGAGCTAGTTGCGCTGGCTGCTCGCGATGATGGCGAGGATGCGCAGGATCTCGAGGTACAGCCACACGAGGGTGACGATGAGCCCGAACGCCGCCGTCCACGCGTAGATCTTCGGGGCGCCGCGCTGGACGCCGGTCTTGATCTGGTCGAAGTCGAGCACGAGGGAGTACGCCGCCATGATCACGACGAAGACGCCGATGATGACGCCCCACGGGATGCCGAAGAGGAAGCTCGGTGCACCCATGAGCCCGAACGCCGTCTTCGTGACGCCGGTCCACATCAGGACGAGGTTCACGAGTGAGAACGCCATGTACCCGACGATCGCGACGAGGAAGAACCGTGTGGCCCTGGGTGTCGCGCGGACCTTGCCGGAGAGGAACAGCAGCAGCGTGACGGCGAACACCCCGAGGGTGCCGAAGACGGCCTGCGTGACGATGCCCTCGAACGCACTGTTGTAGTAGCCCGAGATGCCGCCGACGAACAGGCCCTCGAAGAAGGCGTACGCCAGGACGAGTGCCGGCGACGGCTTCTTCTTGAAGGTGTTGACGAGCGCCAGGACGAACCCGACGACGGCGCCGACGATCCAGACCATCAGCGGCAGGTTCCAGCCAGCCACCGCACCGACGATGAGCACGCCGAACGCGAGCAGCGTCTTGACGATGGTGTCCTCGTACGACATGCGGTCCGTGTCGACCGTGCTGGCCGCCGGGCGGTCGTACATGTACTGCAGCTGCTCGGGCGTCATGCCGCCCTGTGCCTGCTGCGGGGTCTGTCCCCAGCCGGCCTGCTGCTGACCAGCGCCGCGCCCACCCCAGGTGTTGGGCCCCTGGTTGTTGAAGGCGGGGGACTGGTCGAAACCGGGCTTGAAGGCCATGGTGTCCTCTTCCTTGGAGATTCGAGTCCTCTCAGCCTAGGGGCGCTCGGTCGCGGAAGGCTGAGGATTCGCGGCGAGCGGAAGCGGTCCCGGAGGGCCTCGACTCCCGCAGCCTATGGGGATCTGCTGCGCGCGCGCCCCGAAGTCGTCGAGAACCAGCCGACCGCCGGACGGGACGTGCCGGACCACGGTGATCCGCGCCTCCAGGCCGCACCGCCGGGTGGACCCACGTGACCAGCGCGACCGAGATGAGCATGAGGAGCAGCCAGGCCACGATCTTCGTGGGCGCGACCGGGTGCCAGGCCGCCGCCTGCGCGGGGTAGGACCACGCGCCGGCCCAGGTGGCGACGTTCTCGGCGAGCCAGATGAACAGGGCCACGAGCCCCATCGCGACGAGGACCGGCATCCGCAGCACCGTCCGGTGGACCCGCGCGTGCATGGTCGTGGTGCCGAACAGGAGCACCACGAGCGCGAGCAGCACGTACCGGGCGTCCCACACGAAGTGGTGGCCGAAGAAGTTCGCGTAGACCAGGGCCGCGACGACCGCGAGCACCCACTGTCTCGGGAACCGGTCGAACCGCAGGTCGAACAACCGGTACACGCGCACCATGTACGACCCGACCGCGCCGTACATGAAGCCGGAGAACAGCGGGACGCCGAGCACCACCAGGACGCCGGACTGCTCGTAGGTCCACGAGCCCACGTGGGTCTTGAACACCTCCATCACGGTGCCGACGACGTGGAAGAGCAGGACGACCCGGAGCTCCCGGACCGTCTCGAGCCCGAACACGAGCATCCCGACCTGCAGCAGGACGGCGGCGACCGTGGTCACGTCGTTCCGGGACCCGACCGGGACGGTCATGTGCACGACCGCCATGGTGGCGAGCAGCAGTGCTCCGAACGTGCACGCCCAGGCCTGCTTCGCGCCGAACACCAGGAACTCGGTCAGCGCGAGCCGGACGGGTCGGTGCGGCTGGTGTCCTGCGTCGAGCACCCGGCGTGCGGCGCGGTCGATGCGGTGCTCGACGGCGGTCGAGAGGGATCGGACGGTCATGGGCCGAGCGTCCGACCCGCGGCTGGGAACGGCGTCCTGTGCGGACCCGGATGTGCCGCCCGACACACGCCAGGCCGCGGACACCACCGCCCAGTAGGGTGCGGCCATGACCCTGGTGATCGCCCACCGTGGCGCGTCCGGCTACCGTCCCGAGCACTCGCGGAGCGCGTACGAGCTCGCGGTCGCGATGGGCGCCGACGCGATCGAGCCGGACCTCGTGCCGACGAAGGACGGCGTGCTGGTGCTCCGGCACGAGAACGAGGTCTCCGGCACGACCGACGTCGCGGACCACCCGGAGTTCCGGCACCTGCGGACGACCAAGACCGTCGACGGACAGACGCTGACCGGCTGGTTCACCGAGGACTTCACGTGGGCCGAACTGCAGACGCTCCGGACCCGGGAACGCCTGCCCGCGCTGCGTCCGGGTTCGGCGGAGCACGACGGCGAGGAACCGGTCCTGCGCCTCGAAGACCTGCTCGGCATCCTGGACGCGGCACCGCGCCCGGTCGGGCTCGTCGCCGAGGTCAAGCACGCCGACTTCTTCCACCGCGCCGGGTTCCCGATGGACGAGCTGCTCGACGGCGTCCTCGGTGACGCCGGGTGGCGCGGGGACGAGCGGCTCACGGTCGAGTGCTTCGAGAAGGGCGTGCTCCGGGACCTCCGCTCGCGTGGGACGGGTGGTCGGCTCGTGTACCTCCAGGAGGCACGTGGCAGCGCCCCGGACGAGGTCGCGTCACACGGGTCGCTGGCCCCCACGTACGCCGCGGAGCGATCCGAGGACGCGCTCGCCTCGCTCGCGACCGAGTTCCACGGGATCAGCCTCGCGGTCGCCACGGTGATGGCGGGCACGGACAGCGTGGCGCTCGACGACCCGACGCCGGTGCGGAGCGCGATCGTGGACCGTGCGCATGAGGCCGGGCTCGCCGTGTACACGTGGACGCTCCGCCCGGAGAACCGGTTCCTGCCGGCGCCGCTCCGGCGTGGGGGCGAGGTCGCGGCGTTCGGCGACTGGGAGCGGTGGTTCACGTCGGTCGTCCGGACCGGACTCGACGGCGTGTTCGCGGACCACACCGACCTGGCGGTCCTCGCCCGCTCGGCTGTCGGGGGTCGCGCCTAGACTGTCCCGGACATGACGATCGTGCTCGACCCCTTCGATTCGACGCCCGAGCCGGGCGCCGGTGCCCGCGCGTACGACGACCCGTTCACCGCGGGTCTGAACCCCCAGCAGAAGGAAGCCGTCGAGTACCGCGGCGAGTCCCTGCTGATCGTGGCCGGCGCCGGTTCCGGCAAGACGAGCGTGCTCACCCGGCGCATCGCGCTGCTGCTCGCCAACCGTGAAGCCTGGCCGTCGCAGATCCTGGCGATCACCTTCACGAACAAGGCGGCAGCCGAGATGCGCGAGCGCGTGCGGGCGCTGGTCGGGCAGGAGTCCGACGGCATGTGGATCTCCACGTTCCACTCGGCGTGCGTGCGGATCCTGCGGCGGGAAGCCGAGCGGTTCGGGTTCCCGCAGTCGTTCACGATCTACGACTCCGCCGACTCGAAGGCCCTGCTCAAGCGGATCATCAAGGAGCTCGAGGCGGACTCGCTCGGGCTGACCGTCGGCGCCGCGGCGTCGAAGATCTCGAAGCTCAAGAACGAGCTGCAGGACATCGACTCGTACGCCAGGAACATCAACGCGAACGACCCGCAGGAGGTCATGTTCACCGAGGTGTTCCGCCGGTACACGAACGAGCTGCGCCGCGCGAACGCCTTCGACTTCGACGACCTCATCGGGCAGACGGTGTTCCTGTTCCGGGCGTTCCCGGACGTCGCGGCGCTCTACCAGCGCCGGTTCCGGTTCATCCTGGTCGACGAGTACCAGGACACCAACCACGCGCAGTACTCCCTGATCCGCGAGCTCACCCGACCGGTCCCGGTCGAGCAGGTGGACAAGCTCGAGGACTCCGGTCAGCACGTCGCCCGCATGCGTGAGGCCGACGGGTCGATCGCTCCGGCGTCCCTGACGGTGGTCGGCGACTCCGACCAGTCGATCTACGCGTTCCGCGGTGCCGACATCCGCAACATCGTCGAGTTCGAGCGGGACTTCCCGAACTCGAAGGTGATCCTGCTCGAGCAGAACTACCGGTCGACGCAGAACATCCTCGACGCCGCGAACGCCGTGATCGCGAACAACTTCGACCGTCAGGCGAAGAACCTGTTCACCGACGTCGGTGCCGGCGACAAGATCGTCGGGTTCACCGGGTACACCGGCCACGACGAAGCGCAGTTCGTCGCCGACGAGATCCAGCGCCTGCACGAGGACGGCACGGACTACCGCGACATGGCGGTCTTCTACCGGACGAACTCGCAGACCCGTGCGCTGGAGGAGATCTTCATCCGCTCGGCGATCCCGTACCGGGTCCTCGGCGGTACGAAGTTCTACGAGCGTGCCGAGATCAAGGACGCCATGGCGTACCTGATCACCGTCGCCAACCCGGCCGACCCGATGGCGCTCCGCCGGATCCTCAACGTGCCGAAGCGCGGCATCGGCGCCGTCACCGAGACGACCCTGCAGCGTTACGCGGACGAGCACGAGACGACGATGCGGGATGCCCTGCGCCACGCCGACGAGCTCGGGTTCGGGCCGAAGGTGCGGAACGCCATCACCGCGTTCGCCGCGCTGCTCGACGACGTCTCGTCGCGTGCGCAGACCCAGCCGGTGGTGGACACCCTCACGCAGCTGCTCGACGGGTCCGGCCTGCTCGAGAACCTCCGGAAGTCGCCGGACGCGCAGGACGCCGCACGCGCCGACAACATCGACGAACTCGTCGCCGTGACGCGGGAGTTCCAGAAGAACAACCCCGAGGGCACGCTGTCCGACTTCCTGACCGAGGTCTCGCTCGTCGCCGCGGCGGACGAGCTCGACGACTCCTCGGGCACGGTGTCGCTCATGACGCTGCACACGGCGAAGGGCCTCGAGTACGACGCGGTGTTCCTCACCGGCGTCGAGGAAGACCTGCTGCCGCACCGGATGTCGGCGAACGAGCCCGGCGGTCCGTCCGAGGAACGCCGACTCTTCTACGTGGGCATCACCCGCGCCAAGAAGTCGCTGTTCCTGTCGCTGGCGATGACCCGCGCGCAGTTCGGGGACGTCAACGTGGCGATGCCGTCCCGCTTCCTGCAGGAGATCCCCGAGGGGCTCATCGAGTGGAAGCAGTCGCCGGGCATGGCGAACAGCCGGGGCGGCACGCAGCCGCGAGCGCTCAACGCCAAGCGCGAGGGCGGCTTCGGTGGTGGCGGCGGAGGCGGCTACCGCGGTGGTGGCGGTTGGGGCGGCGGCTCGTACGACCGGGCGGCCGCTGCGGCGAAGACCCGGCCGAAGACCGAGTGGGCGAACCGGGTGTCCGGGCAGGTCCGCGACAACGGCGACATGGAGCTGGTGGCGGGCGACCGCATCACGCACGTCGACTTCGGTGAGGGCACGGTCTCGGCGGTGACCGGACAGGGTGCGAAGCGCATCGCGGAGATCGCGTTCGACACCGCGGGCCGCAAGAAGCTCCTCATCAAGATCGCCCCGATCGACAAGCTCTAGCCGGTCGGCTGAGCGTCCGTTCATCCCGCGGGTTCCCCGACGGTGTGCGTTCGGTGTGCCCCGAGCAACCTCGCGCCACGCCCGGGACCTGGGAGATCACCCTCGTTCGGGTGACAGCGAAATGCAGGTGAGGTTAGCCTTACCTAACGTGACTGACCTCATCGTGACAGCCCGTACCGAAACCCTGTCCACCGCCAACGCCGACCGCTACCGGTCGACCGTCACGGCCACGGTCGACCGACTCGCCCACCGTCTGGCGGCCGTCGATCGCCCGACGACGGACACGACCGCCCAGGAGCTCCGTGCCCGGGTGACCGGCATCGACCTCGACGCCGAACCCATCGGGACCGACCGGGCGCTCGCGGAACTCGACGACCTGTTCGTCCGGGAGGCCGTCTGGTTCCACGACCCCGGGTACCTCGCGCACCTCAACTGCCCGGTGGCGCTGCCGGCCGTCGCGGCCGAGGCCGTGCTCGCCGCCGTGAACCCCTCGGTCGACACCTGGGACCAGTCGCGGATCGGCACCGATATGGAGCGGCACGTGGTCGAGTGGCTCGCGCGCCGCGTCGGGTTCGCCGCCGGGGACGGGATCTTCACCTCCGGGGGATCGCAGTCCAACCTGCAGGCCCTCCTGCTGGCACGGGAGGCCGCGGCCACCGCGGGCGCGATCCCGCGTCCCACCGTGTTCGCGACCGCGGAGACCCACTTCAGCATCGCCAAGTCGGCCCGGCTCCTCGGCCTCGACACGGTCGTCGACGTCCCGACCGACGCCGCCGGCCGGATGCGCCCGGCCGCCCTCGCCGAGGCCGTCGTCGCCGCCCGCGCTGCCGGACGCACCCCGGTGGCCGTCGTCGCGACCGCCGGCACCACCGACCGCGGCGTGATCGACCCGCTCGAGGCGATCGCCGACGTGTGCGACCTCGAGGGCGTCTGGCTGCACGTCGACGCCGCGTACGGCTGCGGCCTGCTCGTGTCCCCGACCCGCCGGCACCTGCTCGACGGGATCGAGCGCGCACGGAGTGTGACCGCCGACCTGCACAAGTCGTTCTTCCAGCCGGTGTCGTCCAGCGCCCTGCTCGTGGGCGACCCCGCTGACCTCCGCCGCACGGCCTGGTACGCGGACTACCTCAACCCGGAGGACGCCGCCGAGCCGAACCAGGTCGACAAGTCCCTGCAGACCACGCGGCGCTTCGACGCCCTCAAGCTCTGGGCGACGCTCCGCGCATCCGGCGCCGACGCCATCGGCCGGTCCTTCGACGCCGTGATCGACCTCGCCGCAGCGACGCACGCACTCGTCGAGGAGCACCCCGACCTCGTGCTCGTCGCGCCGACCCAGCTGAGCACGGTGCTGTTCCGCTGGCAGCCCGCCGGTGTGACCGACGGCGAGGCGGACGCCCTGGTCGCCCCGATCCGTGCCGCCCTGCTCGCCGAGGGCCGGGTCCTCATCGCGAAGACCGTGATCGACGGCCGACCGTGCAACAAGCTCACGCTGCTCAACCCCGAGACGACGATCGACCAGCTGCGCGCGTCCCTCGACCACGTCGTCGCGACCGCGGCGCGGGTCCGCGCCACCACCACCGCCCCGGAAGGAGCAACGCGATGACGCACCACACGACCGACCAGCGCACCCACGACGACCGCACCTCCGACACCGTCCACGACCTCGTCGGCATCGGCATCGGCCCGTTCAACCTCGGGCTCGCCTGCCTGACCGACCCCGTCGACGACCTCGACGCGGTGTTCCTCGACGCCGCCGACGGCTTCGCCTGGCACCACGGCATGATGCTCGACGACGCCACGATCCAGGTGCCGTTCCTGGCGGACCTCGTGACGATGGCCGACCCGACGTCGCCGTTCTCGTTCCTGGCGTGGCTCAAGGAGACCGGGCGCCTGTACCCGTTCTACATCCGCGAGGACTTCCACCCCCTGCGCAGCGAGTACGACGCCTACTGCCGCTGGGCCGCCGACCGCTTGGACACGCTGCGCTGGGGCCGCCGGGTCACGGCCGTCGAGCACGACGTGACGACGGACCTGTTCACGGTGCACGCCGAGACCGATCAGGGTGCCGAGACGTACCGCGCTCACCACGTCGTCGTCGGCATCGGCACCGAGCCGGTCGTGCCGGAGCCCCTCCGCGGCATCGGCGGCCCCGCGATCCACTCCGCGCAGTACGTGCCGAACCGCGAGGGGCTGCGGACGGCGGGGAGCATCGCGGTGATCGGCAGCGGGCAGTCCGCCGCCGAGGTCTACCGCGACCTGCTCGAGGACGTCCGGCAGCACGACTACCGCCTCGACTGGATCACCCGGTCGCCGCGGTTCTTCCCGATGGAGGACACGAAGCTCACGCTGGAGATGACGAGTCCCGAGTACACGGACCACTTCCACGCGCTGCCGGAGGGCGTCCGTGACCGTCTGGGGCGCGAGCAGCGCGGCCTGTACAAGGGGATCAGCGCCGACCTGGTCGACGAGCTGTACGACCAGCTCTACCGGATCAGCGCCCGCGGTGCGGTCCCGACGAGCCTCCGCACCGAGACGAGCGTCGTCGACGCCGCGTGGCTCGCCGACCGCGGTACGTACCGGCTGACGCTCCGGCACGAGCAACTCGGCGAGACGTACGAGCACGAGGTCGAGCGCCTCGTCCTCGCCACCGGGTACGCCCCGCGGCCGACGTCGTTCCTCGACCCGGTCGAGCACCTGGTCGCGCGGGACGCACGGGGGCGGTTCGCGGTCGCCCGCGACCACCACGTCGACCGCCTCGGCGGCCGCATCTGGGTGCAGAACGCCGAGGAGCACACGCACGGGCTCACCGCACCGGACCTCGGGATGGGCGCGTGGCGGAACGCGTCGATCATCCGGTCCGTCACGGGTCGGTCGGTCTACGGCCTGGAGGAACGGATCGCCTTCCAGGAGTTCGGCCTGCCCGCCACCCGGCGGTCCACCCCGCGTCCCGTCACCGAGCGCGCGGAGGTGACGGCATGACCGTGGACGCGACCAGCGCGCCGGCGGCGCGCCGACCCGTGGGGGCCGCACCGGACCTCCTGTCCGTCGAACCCGTGGACCCGGAGCGCGACGCCGCCGTCGTGCAGTCCTGGCTCGCCCACCCGGCGTCGTCGTGGTGGGAGATGGGGCACCTCGACGTCGAGGCGGTGCGCGCGTACCTCGCCGGCGTGCAGGCGGACCCGGCGCAGGCCGCGTGGCTCGGCCGCCGCGACGGCGTCCCGGTGTTCCTCGCCGAGACCTACGACCCGGCGCACGTCCTGCTCACCGACGTCTGGGCCGCCGAGCCGGGCGACGTCGGCATGCACCTGCTCGTCGCCCCGCCGCCCGCCGATGCCCGCGTGCCCGGACTGACCAGCGCGGTCATGCGGGCGGTGGTGGAGCACTGCCGTGACGCCCTCGGCGCGCGGCGGGTCGTCGTCGAGCCGGACGTCCGGAACACCGCGGTGCACGCGAAGAACGCCGAGGTCGGGTTCCGCGTGCTCCGCGAGGTCGACGTCGACGGCAAGCGCGCCCTGCTCTCGGTGCTCGACACCGACCGGATCGGTGTGCCAGACGACGACGGGCCCGCTGCGCACCTGCGGCCCGAGCACCTCGAGCCGGCCGAGCGGCACCTCGTGGCGAAGTCCATCGCGGAGTTCACGCACGAGCGGCTCATCGCGCCCGTGCCGGACGAGGACGGCTGGCGACTGGACGCGGGGGAGTCCACCTACCGGTTCCGTGCCCGGCGGCACGCGCTCGAGCACTGGTCGGTCGATGAAGCATCGGTCGTGCGGACGATCGACGGCGAGCCCGTGCCCCTCAGCGCGCAGGAGCTCGTGCTCGAGCTCCGGGACGTGCTCGGGATCCCCGACGAGTTGCTCGGGACCTACCTGGAGGAGATCGCCTCGACCCTGGCGAGCGCCGCCGCGAAGCACCGTCGGGGCGGTCCGTCCGCCGCGCAGCTCGCCCGCGGCCGGACCGAGGGGCCCGGCCGCGTCGTCGCCTCGTTCCAGGACGTCGAGTCGGCGATGACCGAGGGACACCCCGCGTTCGTCGCCGCGAACGGCCGGATCGGGTTCGGGCTCGACGAGTTCCGCGCCTACTCGCCCGAGACGGGCGGCCGGTTCCGCTACCGGTGGCTCGCCGCACGGCGCAGCTGCACGCACCTGTCGCTCGCCGCGGACCGCACCGAGTCCGATCACTGGACGGCGGAGCTCGACGAGGCGACGCTCGCCGCGTTCCGGTCGACGCTGCACCGGCGGGGGCTCGACCCCGACGACTACGTGTGGATCCCGGTGCACCCGTGGCAGTGGCAGCACCGGATCGCCGTGACGTTCGCGCCGGACCTCGGCCGGCAGGACCTCGTCGACCTCGGTGAGGGCCCCGACGAGTACCAGCCGCAGCAGTCGATCCGGACCGCGTTCGACCGCTCACGTCCGGAGCGCTCGTACGTCAAGACGGCGCTCGCCGTGCAGAACATGGGGTTCCTGCGCGGGATGTCCCCGGCGTACATGCGGAACACCCCGGCCGTGAACGACTGGGTGGCGGCGCTCGTCGCCGGGGATCCGACGCTCGCTGCCGCCGGGTTCCAGGTGCTGCGGGAGCACGCCGCGATCGGGTACACCGGCGACGCCTACCACCGGGTGGACGTGTCATCGCCGCAGCGGAAGATGCTCGCCGCGCTCTGGCGGGAGAGTCCGCTGCCCCGGGTGACGGACGACGAACGGCTGATGACCATGGCGTCGCTGCTGCACCGCGACGCTGCCGGGAACGCCGTCGTCTCCGCGTTGATCGCCGCGTCGGGGCTGCCCGCCGACGCGTGGGTGCGGCGGTGGCTCGACGCCTACCTGCTGCCCGTCGTGCACTGCCTGACCGTGCACGACCTGGTGTTCATGCCGCACGGCGAGAACCTCGTGCTCGTCGTGCGGGACTGCGTCGTGGTGCGTGCCGTGATGAAGGACATCGGCGAAGAGGCAGCGGTGCTCGGGACCCACGACGACCGCCCGGTGCCCGAGGACATCGCGCGGATCGTGCACCCGGTGTCCGACGACGAGGCGGCGCTCGCCGTGTTCACCGACGTCTTCGACGGTGTGCTGCGGTTCGTCGCGGCGATCCTCGACGACGACGGGGTCCTGCCGGAGGCGCGGTTCTGGGAGGTCGTGGGGGAGTGCGTCGACGCGCACGCCGCCGCGCACCCGGACCGGCGGCGGCCCCTGGACCTGCGGGTGCCGACGTTCGAGCACTCGTGCCTGAACCGGCTGCAGCTGCGGAACACCCTGTCGATGGTGGACCTGGCGGACCAGTCGTCGTCGCTCATCCGCGCGGGGGCGATGCCGAACCCGATCGCCCGGTAGCGCGGCGCGGGGCCGTCGTGCCTGGCTGGGTCGGTGCGGCATCGCACGACCAACGTGCGCTCGCGCCGTGTTTTCCCGCGGTTCGGGCGCACTGTGGTTGTGCGGCAGCGCGGGCGAGCGGGCGGGCGGGCGGGCGCGGCGCGCTACGGCTGCAGCCGTGCCGCCGACCAGCCGTCAGGGCCGAGGCGGTAGCGCAGGCGCCGGTGCATCCGGTCGCGGCTGCCGTGCCAGAACTCCACCAGGTCGGGTTCGAGTCGCCAGGCCCGCCACGACGACGGTCGCGGCACGTCGTCGCCGTGCTCGTCCAGCAGCGTGTTCGCGTCGTCGATGAGGTCCTGCAGTGATCGCCCCGCGTACGGAGCGGACTGGTCGGCGACGGCGGTGGCGGCGCGTGACTTCGGCGAGCGGTCGGCGAACAGCGCGTCGGACTCGGCGTCGGAGAGCGGCACGACGGTGCCCTCGAACCGGAGCTGCTGCATGGTCTCGCGCCAGTACGCCTGCAGTGCGGCGAACGGGTTCTCGCCGAGCTGCCGGCCCTTCGGGCTCGCCGACGAGGACCCGAACACGAGCCCGACGTCGTCGAGGCGCTTGACGTCGACGGTCCGTGCCGAGACCCGTCCGTCGGCGCCGGCCGTGGCGAGCGTCATCGACAGCGGCTCGGACACGTCACCGTCCTGTGCGGCGTCGATCCACGCTCGGGCGACGGTGAGCGGTGACGCGGGCGGGTCGGTGAACTCCGGGAACGCGAAGGACGAGTCACCGGACAGCGGGGCGGAGGGCATGCGCCCAGCCAACCGCGCTCAGTCCGTCCACGTCCAGGTCGCCGGGGGACGCCCGCCGCGCGGGGCCGTGGCCGCGGCGGCGTCGGAACGGACGAGCGCCGGGTTCGTCCGGAGTGCCCGGTTGGTGTTGCCGGGATCCGGGGTCACGCCCGTCAGCTCGGCCTGCAGCAGTGCCGCGTCCGAGGTCGTGAACGTCGCACCGAGGAGCGCACGCGTCAGCGGCAGGTCGCGCCAGACCCGGGTGCGGACGTGGTCGAGTGCGGCCGCGATGATCGCGTCGTGGTCGAAGGGGAGGGACGGGTCGTCCTGGTCGGGTCGCCGCCGGACCGCGGTGCGCCGCCAGATCGCCGGCCCCCCACCCGTCGGCGGGGTGGCCACCGCCACGAAGGCGACGCTGATCGCCGCGCTGCGCGGGTCACGGTCGGGTCCGTCGAACGCGCCGATCTGCGCGAGGTGCCGGACCGACGCCGCGTCGATCCCGGCCTTGGTCCGCAGTGCGCGTCGCGCGCCGTCGGCGAGGAGTTCCGCCCCGTCCAGGAGCACACCGGGCAGTGCCTCCAGGCCGGCGTACGGGTCGTACGGCCGACGCGCGGTGGCGACCCGCAGCCCGTCGCTCGCCGTGAACGACATCGGGACGACGTCGATCGCGATGAGCGGCTGGTCGCGGGCCGCCGAGGGGGCGTCGGTCACGCCGACGCCCGGCGGGCCGCACGGTCGGTGCGCTCGCGGCGGAGCGTCGCCCGGACGTCCGCGAACGACTGCAGGACCGTGAAGCGCCCGTCCACCCACACCGGCTGGAGGAGGCTGGTCGCCTCGTCCTCCGCCGTGGCCTGGTCGGTCTGGCGGATCTCGCCGGTCGCGTCGCGGTGCAGGGCGATGCGGCCCTTCGCGCTCTTCTTGCCGCTGCCGGTCTTCGGGTCCTTCTGGATGTCGACGGGCTCGCCGTCCACCAGGGCCCACGTCGCCTTCACGGCGCTGCCGAGGTTGTCGCGGGTCATGTACTGGTACGTGTACGAGCCGATGCCGAGCACGATGTTGTCGCTCGCGTAGCCCTTCGCGGCGAGGCGCTCGTAGATGCGGCGGGCACGGTCGAGGGTGATGCTGTCGCCGTAGATCACGCCGATGTGCTGGTCGAGGACCTTGAAGCCCTGCTCGTTGACGGTGTGGCCGAAGATCTCGTCGAGGAGCTCGACGACGCCCTTCTCCTCGTGGCTGCGCGCCGGGTCGGTCAGCGCGGCGGTGTCGACACCGTGCACCGTGCCGGTGACGATGTCGACCGGGTCGCCCGAGTCGGGGCGGATCACGAGCTTGCCGTCGCGGGCCGTGATCCGGTCCTGCAGGGCGGGGAGCGTCTCCGTGACGACCTTGAACAGGTCGAAGCCGTCGCTGACGGCCGAGACGATGCCGGTCGGGTAGACGTCGAGGATCTGCTCGAACGTGGCGAGCTCGCCGTCGGCACCACGGACGCACATGACGCTGTGCTCGGTCGCGGGGACGCTCGCGCCGACCCAGCCGTTGTCGCCGGGGTAGTAGCGGTCGATGAAGTCGAGCGACGGCATCGAGTCCGTGCCGAGGAACGAGAGCAGGTGCCCGGCGCCACCGGCCGCGGCCGACTCGATGCTCGACTGCCCGCGGAAGGAGAAGTCGTGCGCGGCGAAGTCGATGCTCGCCGGGTCGGCGCCGGTGCGAGCGGCCCAGTCCTCCATGAGGTCGCGGTACTCCAGGGCCTTCGTCGCGACGGTCGACGGGTGCCAGATCGACGCCGACAGGGCGGTCTCGATGTAGTTCGGCAGCCAGAAGAACTCGTCGACGGTGTTCTCGACGGTCAGGGTCGCGACGCCGATCGGGGCGAGCGTGCCCTCGGGGAGCGCCTTGATCTCGAGCGGCAGGTAGCCGAGGCGGTGCAGGGCCCGGACGTGCTCGGTGCCGATGTGGTTCGGCCCGAAGTAGCCCTGCAGCGCCTGCTCGAACAGGTCGGCGACCAGGTCCTCGTCGGCTGCGAAGAACGGCGCCCACGCCTCGACGAGGTGGCGCTGGATGAACGCCTGCAGCCCGAAGACCACGGCGTGCGTCGACTCGGGCATGTGCGCGTTCGACCGGTTCGTCCAGTTGATGAGGATCCGGGTGGTGCCGGCGGGGTAGACCTGCCGGTGCGAGTGCTTGTAGCCGTCGACGGCGAGGAGCGGGGCGATCGGACTCGGGCCGGTCAGGCGGGGCTCGATGCCGGTGGTGCCGGTCGTGGTGGTCTCGGTCTGCGTCATCGGATCTGCTCCGTCAGGTAGGGGGTGAGTTCGATCGTTCGCAGGCCCTCGATGGCGTTCTGCGCGGGGTAGGAGTCCGTCGTGACGATCTCCCCGAAGTGCTCGGCGAGCTGCGGGGCCCGGCCGGAGAAGACGCCGTGCGAGACCCAGAGGCCGAGGCGGTCCTTCGTCAGACCCGTCGCGGCGGCGAGGCCCGTGAACGTCCCGCCGCCGTCGCAGATGTCGTCGACGACGAGCAGGCGACCGGTGTCGGGCAGTGGCTCGCAGGAGAACCCGTCGAGCTTGCCGGTGTCCGGGTTGCGGTGCTTCTCGGCGCGGTACACCGGGAGTCCGCAGGCGTCGGCGACGGCGGAGGCCCGCGCGACCGCGCCCTTGTCGGGGGCGATGATCCCGACGTAGTCGGACCCGGCGACCACGGCGTCACGGACGACCGCCTCGCTGGTGACGACGGTCAGGCGTTCGACGAGGTCGACGATCACGGGCGAGTGCGGGTCGAACGCGATGACCTGGTCGATCCCGAAGCCGTTGATGACGTCCGCGTAGACCTTCGCACCGAAGGGGAGGCCGCGGTCCTGCCGGGCACCGGGCAGGTACGGGATCAGGGCGACGGACCGGGATCCGCGCTGCCGGACGGCGTCCGCCCACATGCCGAGCACGAGGAGGTCGTCGCCGCTCGTGCCGCGCAGGGTCGCGATCTCGATGAGGTCCCCCGCGTCGGCGTCGTGCGTGACCTTGACGTGGGCTTCACCGGCGGGGAACCGCATGGTGGAGAACGTCGGTGTCGCGAGGTCTCCCCGGGTGGTCCGGGTGTTCAGTTCGACTGCCATGACCCGACCGTACCACGGTATTTGTCAGCGTGACAAATACTTGTTCGACACAGCTCGCATCGCCCGCAGCAGCAGCGGTCCCGGCAGCCGCAGCAGCCATCCCGGGAGCACCGCCCGCACGACCCGGACCAGGCGCACGGTGCGCCGGAACCGCCGACGCTCGCGCGGACCCCAGGCGAACCCGTACTGCGACCGGACGGCGTCGGGGAGCATGCCGACCGTGACGATCCGCACGAGCGGCATCGCGGCCCGGACCCACAGCGGGGCGAAGCGCGGGTGCAGCAGGTCGCGGACGACCCCGCGGGCGTCGTCGGTCACCTCGAGCCGCTCGAGTTCGGCGTCCCAGTAGCGCTCGAACGCGGCGACCGTGGACGGCCACCGGTCCGCCGGGACCCGCAGTGCCGTGCCGATCGGGGCGTACGCGTCGAGGACCGCCTGGGCGCGTCGGCCGTCCACCGGGTCGCCGAACAGCTCGTGCGCGCGCATCGCGGAGTCGTACAGGGTCGCGGCCACCCAGCGCTGCCGGTCGACCTCGTCGGCGCCGGCGACGGGTCGGTGTGCACGGTTCACGAACGCCGCCGCGGTGGCAGCGTCGTCGTCGGTGCCGATCACGACCGCGGAGACGAACATCAGGGTGTGGGCCAGCCGCTGCTGCGGTCGGCGCGCGAAGTCGGAGTGCCGTCGGACCCCCGCCGCGACGACGGGGTCGGCGATCTGCAGCAGGATCGCGCGGCCGCCAGCCGCCACCGGCGTGCTGTCGGCGAGGAACCGACGCAGGTCGCGGTCCGCGACGCGACCGGATGGCGGACGGGAGGCACGGTGCGCGTCCGGCACCGTGCCTCCAGGCCGTCGCGTGGTCACGTCCGGACCCCGCGTCGCCGTCGCAGGAACGGGACGACGTCCACCGCGATCGCCACGGCCAACGCGATCGCCCCCGCGACCAGGGCGACCACGAGAGCCGTCCCGTCGACCGTGGCACCGGTGGTCGTCACGAGCAGTGTCGCCACGAGCCAGATCGCCGGGAGCGGCCAGAGTCGCCGCGGAGCGCCGGCGACCACGCCGCCGATCACACCGACCAGCAGCAGCGGGAGCCAGCGGCCCGTCGGCTCGGAGCGGACCACGAGGTTCGCCGCGGCGGCCACGAGCAGGAGCGCGGCGATCGTGATGAGCCGCACCGCGCCGGGCATGCGACGGACACTGGCACGGGCGCGACGGAACACGGCCCGATCGTACGGGGTGTCGGTCAGAGCGGCTTGGTACCGAGGTCGTTCCCGAGGTCCGGGCGGTCCTCGTCCTCGTGCTCCCACAGGTCGGGCGACCCCTCGCCGGGCGCGCCGCCGGTCGGACCGTCGTCCGTGCCGTCGCCGGGCTGCGGGTCGACCGTCTCGCCGGCGACCGCGTCGTTCGTCACGGTCTCCAGGGACTCCTCGGCGTCGTCGAACTCGTAGGGTCCGACGTGCTCGGTGTCCACGTCGTCGTCGCGGAACTCGTCGGTTCCGTCGTCAGGGGTGATGCCGGGGTCGCTCACTGCGCGCTCCTCCTCAGGTCGGTGGACCTCTTGTCTACGCCGTGCACCTGCTGCCGTGTCCGGCGCGCGTTTCGCTCCGCGTTCACCCGCGCGTCACCTGTGGGTCACGCGGACGGGGCACACTCGCCGTGCTCGGGGGAGTGGAGCGCGGTCGCCGACGGGTGGTCGAGCGACCGCGCCTTCCCCGCCGGGGCCGGTCTCAGACGCGCTCGAGCAGCTTCCGTTCCGTCACGTCGGCGAGCGCGAGGGTGCGGTACCCGGCCGACTCGAAGAAGACGGTGAGTCGGTCGTCCTCGGTGCGCATCACCGTGCCGCGTCCCCACTCCGCGTGCTCGACCTCCGCGTCCGGCGGCCACTCGGCGTCACGGGACCCGTCGGCGTGCACGGCAGCAGCGGACCCGGACGAGCAGGTGTCGCAGTTCCCGCACGGATGCGGCAGGGAGTCGCCGAAGTACCCGAGCAGGAACTGTCGACGGCACTCCTCCGTCTCGGCGTACCCGCGCACCATCGCGATGCGGGACTCCTCGATGCGCTCGCGGGCCGCGGCCCGGTCCGCTGCCGCACGGGCTGCCGACTCGCCCGTCCGCGGTCCGCCCGGCACGCGCCGCAGTCCGTCCCGGACGTCGGCGAGCACACCGGCGTCGACCAGCGCGTTCGCGGCCCGACCGGCCGTGCGGGCCGTGAGCCCACTGGCGTCCGCGAGTTCCGAGCGTGCGAGCAGGCCCCGTGTCGGCACCGCGTCGAACACCGCACGGAGGGAAGCGGGTCGGGGGCGTCCGGACGCGAAGAACCGTCGGAGGCCCAGGTCCTCCGCACGGTAGTGCAGCGTCGCGAGTGCGGACTCCCGGTCGCGGCCCGCGCGCCCGACCTCCTGGTAGTAGGCGTCGACGGACTCGGGGACGTCGGCGTGCACGACGAACCGGACGTCGGGCTTGTCGATGCCCATGCCGAACGCGCTGGTGGCGACCACGACGTCGATCTCGCCGTCGAGGAACGCGTGGTGCACGGCCTCCCGGTCGCGTGCCCGGAGCCCCGCGTGGTACGGCTTGGCGCGGCGGCCGCTCTCGACGAGTTCGTCGGCGTACACCAGGGTCTCCGCCCGCGTGGCCACGTACACGACCCCGGCACCCTGGAGCCCGACGACCTGCCGCACGAGCGCCTCCCGTTTGCCCTCGTCGTCCTCGTGCCGGACCACCTCGAACCGCAGCTCCGGGCGGTCGAACCCGGTGACGAGGACGAGCGGGTCGCGCATCCCGAGCCGCTCGACGATCTCGGTCCGGACGGGGGAGGACCCGGTCGCGGTCATCGCCAGCACCGGCGGCCGTCCGAGCCGTTCGACCACCTCGCCGAGCAGGAGGTAGTCCGGCCGGAAGTCGTGGCCCCAGGAGGACACGCAGTGCGCCTCGTCGATCGCCACCAGGGCGACCCCGGCCGCCGCCAGTCGATCGACGACGTCGTCCTTCGCGAGCTGCTCAGGAGCGAGGAACACGTACCGGACCTCGCCCGCGTCGACCGCGTCCCACGCCTCGGTGAGGTCGCGGTGGCCCTTCGTCGCGTTGACCGTCACGGCGCGGGGCGCGTCCGGGTGGTCCTCGAGCCCGACGACCTGGTCCTCCTGCAGGGCCACGAGCGGCGAGACCACGACGACGAGTCCGTCGCGAGCGAGTCCTGCGACCTGGTAGATCGCGGACTTGCCCGATCCGGTGGGCATCACGGCGAGGGCGTCCCGGCCGGAGAGGACCGCGTCGATGACGGTCTCCTGCTCGGGACGGAGGGTCCAACCGAAGACGTCGGTGGCGCGGTCACGGAGTTCCTGGTGCACGAGACCACCGTGGCGATCCGATCCTGGGGAGCTGTCGAGCGATGCGTGCACCGGACGTCCACACTGCGGCGCTAGGCTGGCCGTCGGCCGTTGTCTCGACATCGAGCGACCCTCGACGTCGAGTGCGCGACCGGGAAACCGATGCCGATCGCACGAACCGTGCGGGAAGAAGAACAGCGTGGATCTTTTCGAGTATCAGGCCAGGGACCTCTTCGAGTCCTACGGCGTCCCCGTCCTCCAGGGGATCATCGCCGACACCCCGGAAGAGGCCAGGGCGGCCGCGGAGAAGATCGGCGGCGTGGTCGTCGTCAAGGCCCAGGTGAAGGTCGGCGGTCGCGGGAAGGCCGGCGGCGTCAAGGTCGCCAAGACCCCCGACGAGGCGTTCGAGCACGCGCAGGCGATCCTCGGCCTCGACATCAAGGGCCACACGGTCAAGCGCGTCATGGTCGCCCAGGGTGCCGACATCGCCGAGGAGTTCTACTTCTCGGTGCTGCTCGACCGCGCGAACCGCTCGTACCTGTCGCTGACCAGCATCGAGGGCGGCATGGAGATCGAGCAGCTCGCGGTCGAGAAGCCCGAGGCGCTCGCCCGTGTGGAGGTCGACCCGCTGACCGGGATCGACAAGGCGGCGGCGCTCGGGATCGCTTCGCAGGCGAACTTCCCGGAGGCACTCCGCGACCAGGTCGCCGACGTGTTCGTGAAGCTCTACGACGTCTACAAGGGCGAGGACGCCACCCTCGTCGAGGTCAACCCCCTCGTCCGCACGGGCGACGGCCAGATCCTCGCGCTCGACGGCAAGGTCTCGCTCGACGAGAACGCCGACTTCCGGCACGAGAACCACAAGGCGCTCGAGGACACCGCGAGCGAGGACCCGCTCGAGGCGAAGGCGAAGGCCCACGGGCTCAACTACGTCAAGCTCGACGGCCAGGTCGGCGTGATCGGCAACGGCGCGGGGCTCGTCATGTCGACGCTCGACGTCGTCGCCTACGCCGGTGAGCGTCACGGCGGCGTGAAGCCCGCGAACTTCCTCGACATCGGCGGCGGTGCGTCGGCCGAGGTCATGGCGAACGGCCTCGACGTCATCCTGGGTGACCCGCAGGTGAAGAGCGTCTTCGTGAACGTCTTCGGCGGCATCACCGCCTGCGACGCCGTCGCGAACGGCATCGTCGCCGCGCTGGGCATCCTCGGCGACGCGGCCACCAAGCCGCTCGTCGTCCGTCTCGACGGCAACAACGTGGAAGAGGGTCGTCGGATCCTGGCGGAGGCGGCGCACCCGCTCGTCACCGTCGCCGCGACCATGGACGATGCGGCCGAGCGGGCCGCCGAGCTCGCCGCGGCCGCGGCGTAAGGAGCGCTCAGAACAATGTCGATCTTCCTCAACAAGGACTCCAAGGTCATCGTCCAGGGCATCACCGGCGGCGAGGGCACCAAGCACACCGCGCTCATGCTCAAGGCCGGCACCCAGGTGGTCGGTGGCGTCAACGCCCGCAAGGCCGGCACCACCGTCACTCACGGTGACGTCACCCTGCCCGTGTTCGGCTCGGTGCGCGAGGCCATCGACACCACCGGTGCCGACGTCTCGATCGTGTTCGTGCCGCCGGCGTTCGCGAAGGACGCCGTGCTCGAAGCCATCGACGCCGCGATCCCGCTGGTCGTCGTCATCACCGAGGGCATCCCCGTGCAGGACTCCGCGGAGTTCTGGGCGCACGCGAAGGCCCTCGGCGGGAAGACCCGCATCATCGGTCCGAACTGCCCCGGCATCATCACCCCGGGGGAGTCGCTCGTCGGCATCACCCCGGCGACGATCACCGGCAAGGGCCCGATCGGTCTCGTCTCGAAGTCCGGCACGCTGACCTACCAGATGATGTACGAGCTCCGTGACCTGGGCTTCTCGACCGCGATCGGCATCGGCGGCGACCCGGTCATCGGCACGACGCACATCGACGCGCTCGCCGCGTTCGAGGCCGACCCCGAGACCGAGGCCATCGTCATGATCGGTGAGATCGGTGGCGACGCCGAAGAGCGCGCGGCCGACTACATCAAGGCGCACGTCACCAAGCCGGTCGTCGGCTACGTCGCGGGCTTCACCGCTCCCGAGGGCAAGACGATGGGCCACGCCGGAGCGATCGTGTCCGGGTCCGCCGGCACGGCCGAGGCGAAGAAGCAGGCGCTCGAGGCGGCGGGCGTCAAGGTCGGCAAGACGCCGTCCGAGACGGCCGCGCTGCTGCGCGAGGTCGTCGCGAGCAAGTAGCGCTCGCGTCCGTCCCGGAGCGGACTGGAGGCACGGTGCCAGCTGGCACCGTGCCTCCCGTCGTTCCCGGTGCCGGCCCGCTGCTTCTGCCGAAGTGCTCGTGCGGGCGACGGCTGCGCGTGGTGGCCCGCGTGCAGACGTCGTTGGAGCGAGCAGGTCACACCGAGGCGTGTGGCAACGCCGGACTCGACGCTCCGGCAGCGGGGTCGTTCACGAGCGAGTGACGTGGACGGGCGGCGTTCCGGCGATCGTCGCGACGACTCCGGCGGGCCACGCCGCGCGGATCTGCCGGTCGTTGCCGGAGCCGTCGACGTTCGCGTCGGCGAGGGACGAGCCGCCGTCCGGGAGGTGCAGGAAGTCGTCGACCGTGTAGGTGCCGGTCACCTTCGGCGCGACGCCCAGTTCGACGGCGACGCGGTGCAGCCACAGGTCGTCGGCCGTCGGGGCGTCGGCGAGGAACTCCGCCTCGCGATCGCGGAGGGCATCGAGCATCGTGGGGACGATCACGTGCCCCCAGTTCCCGGTCGCGAGGTGCCGCGGCGACGAAGCGCCTGGACGGGCCGCTCGCCAGTCGGCGTACGGCGCGATCCGGCCCTCGGCATCCGTGCGGACGGCGCGGGCGCGGTGCGCCGTGTTGGTGCTCGGGTCTCCGGCGTGCGCGTCGAGGAGCGTCTCGAGCCAGTCCACCGGGTACATCAGGTCGTCGTCCGCGGTGACCAGCGGCGCGACGTGGCGTTCGATCGACTGTACGTAGGGGTAGTACTTCTTGTGCGGCTTCAGGTCGACGGTCGGGTGGACCTCGAGCCCGCGGGCGATCAGCCGACGCAGGCCCGGGGTCGGGTGGGACACGACGTCGAGGTCGTCGAGCCAGAGCACGAGGCGGCCAGGTCGGACCGACCCCGCCGCGATGCTCTCGAGTGCCAGGTGGACGAGGCGGAGGCGACGGCCGTGGCTCGTCATGCTCACCGTCGGCCGCCCGGGCGTCGTGACCGGCGCGTGCGACCAGCGGTTCCGGCAGGCCAGGCGGGCCGAGCGGACGACCTTGCGGATCCGCAGACGTGTTCGAGCGAGCATTCTAGTATGTTATATCTACAATACCAACGGTGCAAGCGCGTGCTTGTCTCGACCGCCGCGCGGCACCGCCGGGTCACGCCCGTCGAGACGTATCCTCGCTCCGATGAACCGCCTGGGAACCGCACTGCTCGCCGCGATCGAGGCGGTCGTGACGGTCGGCGTCGGCCTCGGGATCGCCCTCGTGCCACTGACGCTGCTGTGGGGCTTCGAGTACGGCCTGCAGGTCGACTGGGACGTCTTCTGGAAGGCCACGGGGAGCGTCTGGCTCGTCGGGCACGGTGTCGACGTGTCGTTCCTGCTGGGGTCGGCGCTGGCGAAGTCGTCGGGCGTGAGCGGCGCCACGGACCCGATCCACGTCACGTTGGCGGCGCTGGGGTTCGCGCTCGTCACCGCCTGGCTCGCCGGACGCGCCGGTCGACGCTTCGCCGAGACCGAGCACCGGACGACGGGGCTCCTGGTCGGCACCGGCGTGGTCGCCGTCCTCGGGCTGGCCGTCGCGCTCTCGACGCGGTCCGCCGCGACCGACCCCTCCGTCTGGCAGGCGATCGTCCTGCCCGCGCTCTGGTTCGGGATCCCCGCGCTCGTCACCTCCGAGGTCTGCCGTCGTCGCCGGGGACTCCCCGCCGACCCGGTGACGCAGCGCGTCCTCGACCTGATCGACCGGATCCCGGAGGCCTGGCGGGCCGTGGTGGCCTTCGGCCTCCGTGCCGGCACCGCAGCCACCGCCGTGGTGGTCGCCGTGGCGGGCGTCGTGGTCGCCTTCCTGCTCTTCGGCTCGTTCGCCGAGGTCATCTCCCTCTACGAGCGGTCGCACGCCGGGGTCGTCGGCGGCATCGCCCTGACGGTCGGGCAGCTCGCGTTCCTGCCGGACTTCGTCGGCTGGGCGACCGCGTGGCTCGTCGGACCCGGCTTCGCGATCGGGACGGGGTCGAGCGTCTCACCGATCGGCACCACGCTCGGGCCGATCCCCGGCATCCCGGTCTTCGGTGCGCTGCCGGCCGCCGGACACACCTTCGGGCTGGTCTGGGTGCTCGTCCCCGTGATCGCCGGGTTCGCCGTCGGCGGGCTGCTCCGACCGCGGCTCGTGCAGGGGCTCGGTACCGCGAACTCCGCCCTGCACCGGGCCCTCGGCGGGGTCGCCGCGGGTCTGGTCGCCGGCGTGCTCACCGGCATGGTCGCCTGGGTCACGTCGGGCTCGTTCGGGCCCGGGCGCCTGGCCGACGTCGGACCGCACGCCCTCGTCGTCGGGGCCGTCGCGGCACTCGAGGTCGGCGTGCCGGCCGTCGTGGCACTCGCCGCCGGGAGCGACCTCGTCCGGATGCCCGACCGCGGGTGGTCCCGGGAGCGCTGGCACGAGGCCGACGACGAGCCGGACGCCACCGAGACCACGGACCGCGACGGATCCCTGCTCGCAGCGCTCGACCAGGCCGGAGCCGGGCGCACGACCGACGTGCACCGGTTCGTCGTCGAGGAGGCCCACGGTGGGGCAGCGACCACCGCCGGGGCCCACGCGGACCAGCCGACCGAACCGATCCACGACCACGCACCTGACGGCCACGTACCCGACGGCCACGTACCCGACGGCCACGCCGCCGACGGGCGCGGAGCCGACCACGTGCCGGAGCCGAGCGCGCCGGAGGAGCCGGCCCGTGCCTCCAGGCCCGAGCGCGACCCCGATGCGGACGTCGAACTGCCGGAGTGGGCACGCACCGACGCCGTCGCGGCAGCCCGCGTCCCCGACCAGCCGGAGCCGACCGCCCGTGGGGGCATCGGCTCGATCCGTGACCGCCTCCGAGGAGCGGCAGACGGCGTCCGGGGTCGTGCCGTCGAACTGCGCGACCGCGTCACCGGCGCCGACGTCGAGCGTGAGCGGCCCGCAGCCCCGGTGCCGACCGCACCGGGGACCGAGGCGCAGCCGGCGTTCCCGTGGAGCACCGAGGAGTTCGTCGCCGGTCGCGACGACGACGACGACCACGCGCCCGAGCCGCCCGCACCGGCGACGACGGCGCCGAAGTGGGACGCCACCGACCAGATCCCCGAGGACGAGCTGCCCTGGTGGCGCCGGCCCAAGGACGACCGGTAGCGACCGCCGTCGCACGACACCGGGCCCGGTAGGGTTGTCAGCGTGCTCGAACTGGTCGTCCTGATCTCCGGTACCGGCTCGAACCTCCGAGCCCTGCTCGAAGCGACCCTCGACGCCGAGTACCCCGCACGCGTCGTCGCCATCGGTGCCGACCGTGATGCCGAGGGACTCGCACTCGGCGAGGAGTTCTCGATCCCGACGTTCACGGTGCCGTTCTCCCGCTTCGACTCTCGTGAGGCCTGGGGCGACGAGCTCGCCGCCCAGATCCGCCCGTGGTCGCCCGACCTCCTCGTGCTGTCCGGCCTCATGCGCCTGCTGCCGCCCTCGGTCGTGTCCGAGTTCGGCCCGGCGATCATCAACACGCACCCCGCGTACCTGCCCGAGTTCCCCGGCGCCCACGGTGTGCGGGACGCCCTCGCCGCCGGCGTCGAGCAGACCGGTGCGAGCGTCATCAAGGTCGACGACGGCGTCGACAGCGGCCCGATCCTGGCGCAGGAACGCATCCCCGTCCTGCCGGGCGACTCCGAGTCGACGCTGCACGACCGCATCAAGCCGGTCGAGCGACGCCTGCTCATCCAGACCATCCTCGACATCGCCAACGGCACCACCGACCTGAAGGGCACCCCGAGCGCATGAGCGTGCACGCAGCCGACCCCAGCCTGTACCGCGACCGGGACCTCGTCCCCGTGCGGCGGGCGCTCATCTCGGTGAGCGACAAGTCCGGCCTGCTCGAGCTCGCCGGGGCACTCGCCGACTCCGGTGTCGAGATCGTGTCGACCGGGTCCACGGCGCAGACCATCCGCGACGCCGGGTACGCCGTCACCGACGTCTCGAGCGTCACGGGCTTCCCGGAGTCGCTCGACGGCCGCGTGAAGACGCTGCACCCGTCGGTGCACGCGGGACTCCTCGCCGACCTCCGCCTCGAGTCGCACGAGCAGCAGCTCGCCGAGCTCGGCATCGAGCCGTTCCAGCTCGTCGTCGTGAACCTGTACCCGTTCGTCGAGACGGTGGCCTCTGGTGCCGACACCGCGACCGTGGTCGAGAACGTCGACATCGGCGGCCCGGCGATGGTCCGCGCGTCGGCGAAGAACCACCCGAACGTCGCGATCGTCGTGTCCCCGTCGTCCTACGCCGAGGTCGTCGAGGCCGTCCGTGCGGGCGGGACGACGCTCGAGCTGCGGAAGCGTCTCGCCGCCCAGGCCTTCGCCCACACCGCCGCGTACGACACCGCGGTGGCGGGCTACTTCGCGAGCGACGTGGTCGCGGCCGAAGCAGCGGCACCGACCACGGCCGGCGAGATCGAGACGCCCGGCACCTTCGACGAGCACCTGTCGTTCGGCGCCGACCTCGCAGCCACGCTCCGGTACGGCGAGAACGCCCACCAGGCCGCCGCGCTGTACACGAGCGCAGCGGGCACCGGCATCGCCCAGGCGACGCAGCTGCACGGCAAGGAGATGTCGTACAACAACTACGTCGACGCCGACGCGGCCGTGCGTGCGGCCTACGACTTCGCCGAGCCCGCGGTCGCGGTCATCAAGCACGCCAACCCGTGCGGCATCGCGATCGCCCCGGCCGACGCCGCCGACCCGATCGCCGCCGCCCACGCCGCCGCGCACGCCTGCGACCCCCTGTCCGCGTTCGGCGGGGTCATCGCAGCGAACCGCCCGGTCACGGTCGCCATGGCCGAGACGGTGAAGGACATCTTCACCGAGGTGGTCGTCGCGCCGGCGTTCGACCCCGAGGCGATCGAGATCCTGTCGCGCAAGAAGAACATCCGTCTGCTCACGCTGCCGACCGACTTCGCGCTGGCCGAGCGCGAGGTGAAGCAGATCTCCGGCGGGTTCCTCGTGCAGGACGCCGACCGGTTCACGTCCTTCGACCAGTCCACCTGGACCCTCGTGGCGGGCGAGCCGGCGGACGAGCAGACGCTCACCGACCTCGCGTTCGCGTGGAAGGCCAGCCGCGCCGTGAAGTCGAACGCGATCCTCCTGGCGAACCTGGGTGCGAGCGTGGGCGTCGGCATGGGCCAGGTCAACCGCGTCGACTCGTGCCACCTCGCGGTGGACCGCGCCGGTGAGCGGGCCGCGGGGAGCGTCGCGGCCTCTGATGCCTTCTTCCCCTTCGCGGACGGCCTGCAGGTGCTCCTCGACGCGGGTGTCCGCGCAGTGGCACAGCCCGGCGGGAGCGTCCGCGACGACGAGGTCATCGCCGCCGCGACGGCCGCCGGCGTGACGATGTACTTCACCGGCGAGCGGCACTTCTTCCACTGATTCGAGGAAAGTGGTTGCGCGCTGTGAGTTCCTCTGAATAGTCTGTAAGGCTCCGCGACAGGCACGCCGACGACCTCCAACCGGGTCGGCGGCACCGCGGACACAACGGTGACGAAGACGACGACTGGAGTGACGATGAACACGACGACCGGAACCGTGGCGACGGCTGCCCGTGCGGGTCTCGTGCTCTTCGTGGGGACCGCTCCCGACGCACGACCGTTCGGCGGAGCACGCGGCGTACGCCCGCGTCCCGCCCACGCGGCCGTCGCGCCGTACCCCTACCGGGGTGCGCCCGCCGTCACGGCACCGCTGTCCGCGTAGGGCTGCCTCCCACAGCCAGCGACGAGCCGTCGGCACCGTCCGACGACGACGAGCACGCGACGAGCCGCCGCGAGACCAGCGACGGCGACGAGCACGGGCCCGCGCGAGCCCACGCCTGAAACCCGGGGGACGACTGTCTCCCGGTGCACTCCGACCGAACCGACGCCGCGACCAGCGGCGGCGGGCGACCGCGACGCCGACCGAGCACGCCCGACCAGGGCGAGCACGGCCAGGGACGCGACCGACCCGCTCGGCCGACGACCACCACGCAACGGACACCGAGCCTCCAGACCGACGGCTGCGACAGCAGCGGCCGGCCCCGGGGCCCCGGCACGACGCACGAGGACGCAACCCCCATGTCCAAGACGCCAGACCAGGCGCGCCCGTCCACCGACCGCCCTTCGACCTTCCGCGCGATCGCGCGGATCTACCCCTTCGTGAAGCCCTACCAGGGACGCATCATCGGCGGCATGTTCGCCGCCATGGGCGCCTCGCTGGTGGCGCTCGCGATCCCCTACGTCCTGCAGTGGCTCGTCGACGGCCCGCTGTCCTCGAAGGACTCCGCACAGATCTGGCCCGCGGGCCTGGGTGTGCTCGCGCTCGGCGTGCTCGAGGCGTTCTTCATCGCCTCGCGCCGACGGCTGGTGATGCGCCCGTCGACCCGCATCGAGACGAGCATGCGGAACGCGCTCTACGCGAAGCTGCAGGACCTGCCGGTGGCGTTCCACGACCGGTGGGAGTCCGGGCAGCTGCTGTCCCGCTCCGTGTCCGACCTGTCGCTGATCCGCCGCTGGCTGGCCTTCGGCGTGGTCCTGCTCGTCGTGAACATCGTGACGATCGTCGTCGGCTTCGTCGTGTTGTTCACCTTCGGGTGGCTGCTCGGACTGGTGTTCCTGGTCGCGTCGATCCCGCTGTGGATCAACGGGCTGCTGTTCGAACGCCGGTACTCCGTCGTCGCGCGCCGCAGCCAGGACCAGGTCGGCGACCTCGCGACGAGCGTCGAGCAGTCGGTGCACGGCATCCGCGTGCTCAAGGCGTTCGGTCGCGGCCGGTACAAGCTCGACGAGTTCAGTGAGCAGGCCGAGGCGCTGCGCGGCACCGAGATCGAGAAGGCCAAGGCGATCGCGGGCATCTGGCTGTGGCTGCTGCTCGTGCCCGACGTCGCGTTCGCGCTCTGCCTGCTCGCCGGCATCTGGCTCGCCTCGCAGGGGGAGCTCACCGTCGGGCAGGTGTTCGCGTTCTTCGCGACGGCCACGGTGCTGCGGTTCCCGATCGAGTCGATCGGCTTCCTGCTCTCGATGACGTTCGACACGCGCACCGCGGTCGACCGCTTCTTCGAGGTCATGGACTCCGAGAACACGATCACGGACCCCGAACACCCGGAGACGATCGCGGAGCCGCACGGTGCGCTGTCCTTCAACGGCGTGCACTTCCGGTACCAGGACTCCCCACCGCAGTTCCCCGACCTCATCAACGGCGTCGAGCTGCAGCTCCGGCCGGGCGAGACCATGGCGCTCGTCGGCCTGACCGGCTGCGGCAAGACCACGCTGCTGTCGCTCGTCCCGCGGCTGTACGACGTCACCGGTGGCTCGGTGACGATCGACGGCGTCGACATCCGTTCGCTGACCAGGGAAGAGCTGCGTCGCCACGTCGGCGTCGCCTTCGAGGACGCGACCCTGTTCTCGACGACCGTGCGCGAGAACGTCCTGCTCGGGCGCCCGGACGTCTCGGGTGCGGAGGCTGAGACGCTCATGCGCGAGGCACTCGACATCGCCCAGGCGTCCTTCGTGGACGACCTGCCGGACGGCGTCGACACCCGCGTCGGGGAAGAGGGGCTGTCCCTCTCCGGCGGGCAGCGCCAGCGGCTCGCGCTCGCCCGTGCCATCGCGGCACGGCCGTCGGTGCTCGTCCTCGACGACCCGCTGTCGGCGCTCGACGTCGACACCGAGGCACGGGTCGAGGCGGGCCTGCGCCGTGTCCTCGCCGAGACCACGTCGCTCATCGTGGCGCACCGCCCGTCCACCGTGACGCTCGCGGACCGCGTCGCGCTCATGGAGAACGGCGTCGTCACGGCCGTCGGCACCCACTCGGAGCTGATGGCCACCAACGACCACTACCGCTACGTCATCTCGTCGCTCGACGAGGACGACGCCACCGCACGAGAGGAGGCGATGGCATGAGCCAGCAGACGGAACAGAACCTGCCTGGAGGCACGGCTGGCGTCCCACAGGACGCTCCGGACGAGCAGACCGCCGCCCCCGTCACCGCGTCGATCACCACCCTGGGCGTGCGCGGCGAGGAGCGTGAGGACTTCACCAAGGCCGAGAGCAAGCGCCTGCGGCGCCGGTCCCTCGCCCTGCTCGGGTCCCTCGCCGCGCCGCTCAAGCTCCGGCTCGTGCTGCTCGGCATCGTCGTGGTGGTCTCCACCGCGGGGACGGTCGCGGGGCCGGCGCTCATCGCGTGGGGCATCGACAACGCCCTGCCGGCCGTGCTCGACTCGAACGACTGGGTCCCGGCGTTCGGGGTCGTCGCGACGTACATCGTCGTGGCGGTCCTCGGCGCGGTCCTCACCGCCTGGTACACGGTGCTCGCGGCACGCATCAGCCAGGCGATCCTGTTCGACCTGCGCAAGCGGGTGTTCCTGCACACGCAGCGGCTCTCGCTGGAGTTCCACGAGACCTACACGTCCGGCCGGATCATCTCCCGCCAGACGAGTGACCTCGACTCCATCCGCGAGCTGCTCGACTCGGGCCTGAACCAGCTCATCCAGGGCGTGCTGTACATGGTGTTCACCGCCGTCGCCCTCGTGGCGCTCGACCCGACCTCCGGGCTCGTGCTCGCGGTGTCGCTCGTGCCGCTGTGGTTCCTGATCCGCTGGTTCCAGTCGAACTCGCAGACGCTGTTCCGGGCCACCCGTGTCACCTCGGCGCGTGTGATCGTGCACTTCGTCGAGACGATGACGGGCATCCGGGCGGTGCAGGCCTTCCGCAAGGAGTCCCGCAACCGCGACGAGTACGGCGGGTTCGTCGAGGACTACCGCGTCGCGAACACGAAGGTGTTCAACCTGTTCGGGACGTTCGACCCGGTCCTCGTGCTCATCGGGAACGCCACCCTCGCGGCGGTCGTCATCGTGGGTGGCTTCCGGATCGTCGACGGCTCGCTCGAGGTCGGTGCGCTGCTCGCGGTCGCGCTGTACGCCAAGCGGTTCTTCGACCCGGCGCAGGAACTCGCGATGTTCTACAACGGGTACCAGTCGGCCTCGGCCGCGATGGAGAAGATCTCCGGCGTGCTCGAGGAACGGCCGAGCGTGCCGGACCCCGCGAAGCCGGTGAAGCTGCCGGACGCCACCGGGAGGATGGACTTCGACGACGTCGTGTTCGCGTACAACGCGGGCAAGGTCGTGCTGCCGGAGTTCGACTTGCACATCCCGGCGGGGCAGACGATCGCGCTCGTCGGGTCGACCGGTGCCGGCAAGTCCACGCTCGCGAAGCTCATGGCGCGCTTCTACGACCCGTCGCAGGGGTCGGTGCAGCTCGACGGCGTGGACCTCCGGGACATCGACCCGAAGGACATGCGTCGCGCGATCGTCATGGTCACGCAGGAGGCGTACCTGTTCTCCGGCACCGTCGCGGACAACATTGCGCTCGGCAAGCCGGGGGCCTCCCGTGCCGAGATCGAGGCGTCGGCGAAGGCGGTCGGCGCGCACGAGTTCATCATGGCGCTGCCCGACGGGTACGACACCGACGTGAACAAGCGCGGTGGCCGGGTGTCGGCCGGGCAGCGACAGCTCCTGTCGTTCGCGCGGGCGTTCATCGCCGACCCGAAGGTGCTCATCCTCGACGAGGCCACGGCGTCGCTCGACATCCCGTCCGAGCGGCTCGTGCAGGAAGGTCTGGAGACGCTGCTGGCCGACCGGACCGCGGTGATCATCGCGCACCGGTTGTCCACGGTCGCGATCGCCCACCGGGTGCTCGTGATGGAGTACGGCCGGATCGTCGAGGACGGCACCCCGGACGACCTGATCGCCGGCACCGGACGGTTCGCCCAGCTGCACGCCGCCTGGCGCGACTCGCTCGTGTAGCGGCGCTCCCGGGCTGCACCGATCGCGGTTCGCGCCCCGTCCTGGACACCGCGCCCCGTTTCCACGGAGCGCGGTGTCCGTTGCGGGGCGCGATCGCACGGCGACACGTGGTTGGCTTGCTCCATGAGCGACGACAGCGTGCAGCCCGGCGGAGTGGCCCTGCGCGACCCCTTCTACGGGGCACCCTTCACCGAGGCCGTCCGCCGGTTCTGGCGGAAGTACACCGTGTTCACCGGGCGGGCGTCCCGCGCCGAGTTCTGGTGGTGGTGGATCACGTCGCTGGCGATCGGTCTCGTCCTGCAGCTCGTGCCGCAGGCGTTCACGCCGGACACCCCGATGCTCGAGAACCCGGTCGGCTCGTACCTGTTCGTGCTGTGGGCCCTCGCGACGCTGATCGGCTCGCTCGCACTCGGCGCCCGACGCCTGCACGACGCGAACCTCTCCGGCTTCTGGCAGTTCCTGCACGTGCTCGTCGGCATCGGCTCACTCGTGCTGTTCGTCATGTTCCTGCTCCCGACGAACCCGAAGGGCGCCCGCTTCGACGCGTGACGCTGGCGTCGCGGTGCGCCGCCGCGCGGCGGCTGGTGCCGCCTCGCACAACCAAAGTCGCGTCGCACCACCGAATTCCGTGGCGCGATTCGACTTTGGTTGTGCGAAGGCCGCCCGCACCGCGGCCGGGCCGCGGGCGGGCCGCGGCCCGTCAGAACGGGTCGTCGGCGTCCGTGGCGGGGGACCAGCGGGCGCGGCGCATGTCGATCCGCCAGGTCGTCGTGCCCTGCACGAGCGGCGTCCCCTCGGCACGGTAGTGCTCGTGCGCGCGGGCCTCGTGGTGCACCGGCGGCAGCCCACCCGACCGGACCACGCGCCACCACGGAAGGTCGGACCCCTCGTGCGCCATCACCTTGCCGACCGCGCGCGACGCCCGGGAACCGAGGGCCGCGGCGACGTCGCCGTAGGTCATCACGTGCCCGGGCGGGATGAGGCGGACCACCTCGGCGACCGCGGCCCCGAAGTCGACCGCATCGTCGTCCGGCACGACTAGAGCGTCAGGACCGCGAAGTGGTCGCCGTACTGGGTCTCACGGACGACCTCGAACCCGACCGCGCGGAAGAAGGCCTCGGGGCTGTCGTCGCCGCCGGGCTCGTAGACGACGGTGAGGCGCTCGAGGCCACGGCTGCGGGCCTCGTCGGCCAGACCGTGCACCGCGAACCGACCGACACCGCGGCCCTGCGCCGTCGCGGAGACGTTCACGCGCCAGATGGCACTGCGGAGCTCTTCCTCGGAGTTGTCCTCGTCGAAGGTGCCGATGATCATGCCGACGACCTCGTCGCCGTCGAGCACGACACGGGTCCACGCCGAGCTGGGCTTCACGTCGGACTCCGCGACGCCGTACGTCGTCGGCTGCACGAACTGTTCCTGCCCGGGCTTGAGCGTCAAGGAGTTCGCCGCCGCAGCGGTCGACGCGGAGAGTTCTTCGAGGCGGAGGTCCGTCATGCCGCTCAGGGTATCCGTGCGACCCGTGCGGGGGCCAGTGAGCCGGGGAGACCGATACCGCACCGTTGCCCCGACCGGTCGGGCGTGCCGGGGCGCGGTATGGTCGCGGCATGGCAGAACATCGGCGTGGGGCGAACCTCCCGTCGATCGGCGGGTTCAACCGCACCGTCGTGCTCGACGCGGTGCGCCGCTCGCCCGACGGACTCAGCCGCGTGGAACTCGCGTCCCGCACGGGGCTCAGCGCGCAGACGGTGTCGAACGTCACGCGATTCCTCATCGAGGCGGGGATGATCGCGGAGTCCGGCACGATCGTGTCGGGTCGCGGCAAACCCCGCACCATCCTGCGGCTCGAGGCAGCGAGCCGGTACGCCGTCGGGGTGCACGTCGACCCCGCCGTCGTGACGTACGTGCTGCTCGACCTCGCCGGGACCGTCGTCGCCTCGACCACGACGTCCACGCCGACCGCGGACGACCCGTCCGAGGTCGTCCGCACCATCGCCACAGCGATCGACGGGCTCGTGCGCGACGCCGAGGTGGACACGGACGCCGTGCTCGGCGTGGGCATCGCGAGCCCGGGCCCGATCGACGTCGACGCCGGTGTGGTGCTCGACCCGCCGTTCCTGCCCCGCTGGCGGGACGTCCCGCTGCGCGACGCGCTCTCCGAGGCGACGGGCTACCCGGTGCTCCTCGAGAAGGACGTCACGGCAGCGGTCGTCGGTGAGATGTTCCTGGCGGGGGAGTCCTCGGCGCGGAACTTCGCCTTCGTGTACTTCGGCACCGGGTTCGGCGTCGGGCTCGTCGTCGACCACGAACCGGTCCGCGGTGTGGGCTCGAACGCCGGTGACGCCGGACACATCATGGTCGACCAGGGCGCGCTCGCCGGTACCCCGGACAGTGCCGGCACGCGGGGCGAGGTCGGCGCGGCCGTCGCCCCGGACCGGCTGGTGCAGATCGCCCGGGACCGCGGACTCCCGCTCGACGCCCCGTCGGACGTCGAGTCCGTGGACCGCGCGTGGGACGGCCTCGCCGCCGCGATCGACGCCGGGGACCCGGTGGCGATCGGCCTGGCGGAGGACGCCGGCACCGTGATGGGCAACGCCGTCGTCCTCATCGTCAACCTGCTCGACATCGACCGCGTGGTCTTCGGTGGGCCGTTCTGGTCGCGGGTCGCGAGCGCCGCGCTGCCGGCCGCCCGTGCGGCGATCGTCGAGTCGCCGCTGCTGGTGCCGAAGCACCCGGTGGTCGTCGACGAGAGCGACCGGGGCGCGGACGTCGCCGCCGTCGGCGCTGCCTGCCTCGTGCTCGACGCGGCGCTGTCGCCGCGCGCCAGCGCGCTCCTCATCCGGCGCTGACCGACCGACTCGCGCCGCGGGGTGGGCGCGACCACGGCCGGACTGGAGGCGCGGGTCGGCCCCGCACCGCGCCTCCAGGCCGACGGCGGTCGCGCCCACCGCTCGCGACACCTGTCGTTCACCTGGTCGCCACCGGGCGGACGCCCGGGTGCTGAACAGTCGTGCAGGTCCCCCCTGAACTCCCGAGAAGGACTCTGCATGCATCCCCGTGCCCTGCGCTTCGGCGTGATCCTGGCTGCCGGCGGTGTCGTCGCGGCCGGCCTCCTGGCGGCGACTCCCGCCTCCGCCGCCGTCGGAGACGACGACCCGAGCGTCGGTCCCGCCGCCGCGAACGGCCTGGTGGTCAACGAGGTCGAGTCGAACGGTGACGACACCGACTGGGTCGAGCTGAAGAACACCTCGTCAGCCGCGATCGACCTGTCCGGGTACGCGTTCCTCGACGACGACAGCTCGCACGAGGCGTACGTCCTGCCCGCGGGGTCGACGATCGCCGCCGGCGGGTACTTCGTCATCGACCAGCTGTCCGGCACCGCTCCCGGCTTCGACTTCGGCCTCGGCGGAGCGGACACCGCACGCGTGTACGACCCGGCCGGGGACCTCGTGCTGCGGTACTCGTGGACGACCCACGCGGCGGTCACGTACGGCCGCTGCCCGGACGGCACCGGCGCCCTCGTGGACACCACCGCGTCGACCAAGGGTGCGGCGAACGACTGCTCCTCGCCGGTGCGCATCAACGAGGTCGAGTCGGACGGCGGCACCCCGGGCGACTGGGTGGAGCTGACGAACGTCGGCACGACGTCGGTGGACCTCGGCGGGTACGTCTTCTCGGACAGTGAGGACGACCACGCGTACACGATCCCGGCGGGCACGACCGTCGCACCGGGCGGCTTCACGGTGCTCGACGAGGCGGACTTCGACTTCGGGCTCGGCAAGGCGGACGCTGCGCGGATCTTCGACCCGCAGGGGCAGCTCGTCGACTCGTACTCGTGGACCGCGCACGCCGCGTCGACGTACGGCCGGAACCCCGACGGGACCGGGGCGTTCGCCGACACGTCCGAGTCGACGAAGGGCGCCGCGAACGAGTTCGCCGGTGTCGTCACGGCCGAGGCCTGGCCCGGCGGCCCGGACGAGACCGTGCTCGACGACGAGGACACCTTCACGGGCGACCTGAGCGGCATCGACTGGACGACCTCGACGACCTCGAAGGACGGGCAGCTCTGGGCCGTGCAGAACGGCGACGGGCTGCTCTACCACCTCGTGTCGGACGGTACGGGCGGCTGGGCTCCGTCGAACGCCGCCGGCACCGAGCTGCACTACGCCGACGGCTCCGGCACCCCGGACGCCGAGGGTGTCACCGTGACGTCGGACGACCCGGGCGCGGTGTACGTGTCGACCGAGCGGAACAACGACGTGTCGTCGACCAGCCGCCCGGCGGTCCTGCGGTTCGCGACGACGTCCGGCGGGGAGTCGACGCTGAACGCCACGGACGAGTGGAACCTCGCCGCCGACTTCCCGGGGCTCGGGGCGAACGCCGGCCTCGAGGGCGTCACCTGGATCCCGGACTCCTGGCTCACCGCGCACGGTTTCGCGGACGAGCTCACCGGTGCCGCCTACGCCCCCGCCACGTACGCTGGGCACGGCGACGGCCTGTTCTTCGTCGGGGTCGAGGGCACCGCGAGCGTGTACGCCTACGCCCTGATGGCGGACGGTTCCTTCCAGCGGGTGGCCACGATCGCGACGCCGTTCTCCGTCGTCGCGGACGTCCAGTTCGACCCGACGCTCGACGCGCTCTGGGTGGTCTGCGACGACGCGTGCTCCGGCCGCACGGCGCTGTACGAGGTGACCGACGGGGTGTTCACGGCGTCGACCGTCCTCGAGGCGCCCTCCGCAGCGGACCGCACCCTGGCCAACGAGGGCTTCGCGATCTCGGGCGTGTGCACGAGCGGCTCACGGGCGACGTTCTACGCCGACGACAACGACACGGACGGGTTCTCGCTCCGGACGGGGACGTACCCGTGCGACGCGTCGACGCCGGGTGACGGTGGGACGCCGGGTGATGGCGGCACGCCGGGTGACGGTGGGACGACTCCGACCCCGACGCCGACCCCGGGTGGTGGCTCGACCCCGACGCCGACGCCTGCGCCGATCCCGGGCCCGTCGACCGCCCCGACGCCTGCGCCCGTGCCGGTTGCTCCTCCGGAGTCGTCGTTGACCGACGCGAACCGGGGCTCGGTGTCGGCACCGTCGTCGGCTCGTGCGGGGGAGACCATCACGATCACGGTCGGCACGCAGTACGCCGGTGAGCGGGTGGACGTGTGGATGTTCTCGACGCCGACGCTGCTGGGAACGGTGACGGTCGCGGCGGACGGCACGGTACGGGCGACGATCCCGGCGGATGCTCCGACCGGGACGCACCGGATCGTGGTGACGGCTGCGGACGGGACGGTCCTGGGGTGGACGACGATCCGCATCGACCCGGCGACCGGTCAGTTGGCGTTCACCGGTGCGGAGGGTCTCGGCGCGGGCACGGTGGCCGCGTTCCTGCTGCTGGCGGCCGGCGCGGGGGTCCTGCTGGTCCGCCGCCGTCGCGCGACGCGCGCCGCGGTGTGATCGGGTGAGCAGCAGTGGTCGGGGTCGTGGGGCGGACCCGACCACTGCTGCTCGCTGAACGCGGCTGGGCAGCCGACCGCCGCGCGCAGGCCACGCGCTCCCGATCGGCCCGCGAGCGACGTCGGCGCCGGGCAGTACCGTCGAGGGCGTGAGCATCGAGATCCTCCGGTACACCGCGTTCGCCTCCGAGCCGGGCGGCGGCAACCCCGCCGGCATCGTGCTGGACGCAGCAGGCCTCTCCGACGACGAGATGCAGGCGATCGCCCGCGACGTCGCCTACCCCGAGACGGCCTTCGTCGTCGGGCAGACCCCCGCCGGCCCGCACGTCCGCTACTTCTCGCCGGGCGCCGAGGTCCCCTTCTGCGGGCACGCCACCATCGCTACCGCCGTGGCGCTCGCCGAGCGGGACGGCCTCGGGCGACGGGTCTTCACGACGGCCGCGGGGGAGGTCGCCCTCGACGCGACGACGGCCCCGGACGGCACCGTGCAGGTGGCGATGACGAGCGTGGAACCGACGACGCGATCGCTCGACCCGGACCTCCGGGACCGGCTGTTCGCGCTCCTCGGGCTGACGTCCGACGACCTCGCCGAGGGGTTCCCCGTCCTCGAGTCCTTCGCCGGCAACTGGCACCCGGTGCTCGTCCTCGCCGACGAGGACCTGTTCCACCAGTTCCGCTTCGCCCCGGCGCCCCTCGCGGACCTCATGCTCGAGGCCGGCTGGTCCGGGACCGTCACGGTCCTGCACCGCACGGCGCCGCTCGAGTACGAGGCCCGCAACCTCTTCCCGGTCGGCCGCATCACCGAGGACCCGGCGACCGGTTCGGCCGCGGCGTCCACCGGGGCGTACCTGCGCGAGGTCGGCGCGGTCGGCGCTGGTGACCGCGTGGTGATCCGGCAGGGACGGCACGTCGGCCGACCGAGCGTGCTGCTCGTCGACGTCCCGGCGACGGGCGGCATCACGGTCACGGGCGGTGCCACGCTGATCCGCTGACGGACGTTCCTTCCCAGGACATCTGCGATGGGAAGTCGAATCGGGCGTACCCGGTCGGAAGTTCCGACCGGGTACGCCCGATTCGTAGCGGTACGCCTAGGAGCGCCTGGCGCGGGTGCACCCGGCGCCCGGAACCCCGGCCGCACCGTGACCGCATCGTCACGGAAAAGTCCTTGACAGCAATAAGTCAATACGGTGGACTAACTGTGCGAGCGGGCGACGGAGCCCGCCACCTGTGCAAAGGAGCACCGATGAAACGCACCCGAATCATCGCCGGACTCGCAGCCGTGGCCGTCGCCGCGGTGGGCCTGGCAGGCTGCTCGAGCTCGGGGTCCGCCTCGAGCGACACGATCAAGATCGCGTACCAGAAGTTCGGCGCCTTCCAGCAACTCGACGCCCAGATGAAGGTCGTCAAGAAGGAGTACGAGAAGGAGAACCCGGGCAAGAAGGTCGAACTCGTGCCGATCCAGGCGCAGGAGAACGACTACTACACGAAGCTCGCGCTCATGAACAAGGCGCCGGCCACCGCGCCGGACGTCATGTACGAGGACACCTTCCTCATCAAGGCCGACGCGCAGGCGGGGTACCTCCTGCCGCTCGACAAGTACACGGCGAAGTGGAAGGACTGGAGCCAGTTCTACGACAACGCCAAGCAGGCCGGTGAAGGCGTCGACGGCAAGACCTACGGCATCCCGATGGGCACCGACACCCGGGCCCTCTGGTACAACAAGGACATCTTCAAGAAGGTCGGCCTGCCGGTCCCGTGGCAGCCGAAGACCTGGGACGACGTGCTCGCCGCGGCGAAGACCATCAAGGAGAAGGACCCGGGCGTCATCCCGTTCAACCTCTACTCCGGGAAGCCCCAGGGCGAGGCCTCCACGATGCAGGGCTTCGAGATGCTCCTGTACGGCGCGGACGGCTCCGGCAACACGCTCTACAAGGACAAGAAGTGGGTCACGGGCTCGAAGCAGTTCCAGGACTCGCTCCAGTTCGTCAAGGACGTCTACCAGGGCGGCCTCGGCCCGACACCGCAGCAGGCGCTCGACAGCCAGGTCGGCACGACCATCGCGCAGACGTGGCTCCCGAAGGGGCAGCTCGCGATCGACCTCGACGGGTCGTGGCAGTCCGGCACGTGGCTGAAGTCCGGCACCGCACCGTGGCCCGAGTGGTCCGACGTGATGGGGCAGGCGCCGATGCCGACGCAGAACGGTCAGGACCCGGGCTACAACTCGATGTCCGGTGGCTGGACGCTCGCGGTGGGCAAGAACTCGAAGAACCCGCAGGCCGCGTTCGACTTCATCTCGACCTTCCTCAACCAGAAGGGCTCGCTGAAGTACGACATCGAGAACAGCCAGATCGCCGTCCGCAAGGACGTCGCCGAGGACCCGACGTACGACGCGTCCAACCCGACGTTCAAGTTCTTCTCCGGGCTCGTGGAACACACGAACTTCCGCCCGGCGACGAGCGACTACTCGCAGGTCTCGAACGCCATCCAGGTCGCGATGGAGTCGGTCATGACGGGGCAGCAGACACCGAAGCAGGCCGCCGAGGCCTACGACAAGAGCGTCATCGGCGTGGTCGGCAAGGACCACACCACCTCCGGTTGATCGCTGCGGTGACCACCTGACGGACTGGAGGCGCGACACGCGTCGCGAGCCGCGCCTCCCGTCCGATCCATCCCACCTTCGGAACCCTCTCCGCACCCGGAAGGCAACCACTGTGTCCAGCACCCCCCTCGCGCCGACGCTGTCGGCGCCCGGCGCGCCGAAGCGCACCGATCCGCCGGTCCCGCGCAAGCGGAAGCCGCTGCGGAACGTGGGACGAGCGGTCCCGCTCCTCCCCGCCGTCGTCCTCCTCGTCGTCTTCCTGCTCGGCCCGGTCATCTCGTCGTTCTACGGGTCGTTCACCAACTCGGCCCTGACCGGCGTCGGCGCCGCCGACCAGCAGTTCGTCGGCCTGAAGAACTACGTCGAGCTCTTCCAGGACCCGGACTTCCCGAAGTCCGTCATCCTCACCATCGTCTTCCTGCTTGCCTCCGCCGTGGTCGGGCAGAACGTGCTCGGCCTCGGGCTCGCGCTCCTCATGCGCAGTGCCCACAAGGCCGTCCGCGCGATCGTCGGCACCTTCGTCGTCGCCGCGTGGGTGCTGCCCGAGATCGTGGCGTCGTTCGCGGCGTACGCGTTCTTCAACGACAAGGGGACGCTCAACGAGTTCCTCGCGTCGATCGGGATCAGCGGGCCGAACTGGCTCTACACGTACCCGATGCTCGCCGTCATCCTGGCGAACATCTGGCGCGGCACGGCGTTCTCGATGCTCGTGTACTCCGCCGCCGTGCAGGAGGTCCCCGAGGAGATCACCGAGTCCGCCGAGGTCGACGGCGCCACCGGCTGGCAGCGGCTCGTGTACATCACGCTGCCCGTCATCCGCCGGTCGATCTCGACGAACCTCATGCTGACGACGCTGCAGACCCTGTCGGTGTTCACCCTCATCTACGTGATGACCGCCGGAGGCCCCGGGACGGACTCGTCCACGCTGCCGATCCTCGCCTACCAGGAGGCGTTCAAGTTCTCGCAGCTCGGCTTCGGGACGGCGATCGCCACGATCCTGCTCGTGGTCGGCGCGGTCTTCTCGATCATCTACATCAAGGCACTGAAGCCGGAGGTGGACTGATGGCCATCACTGCCCCGTCCCTCGACCAGACCACCACCCGCTCGGTGACCGCACCCGGCGCCCTCCACATGACCTCCCCGCGCGGGCGGACCATGCGCTGGGTGTCGAACATCGTGCTGCTCGTCATCGCGTTGTGCTTCGCGGTGCCGCTGCTGTGGCTCGTGCTCGCCTCGGTCGACCCCGACGCCTCGCTGTCGGTGAAGCTGCCGTCGACGTTCACGCTCGACAACTTCACGAAGGTCCTGACGCCGGAGCTGTCGTTCATCCCGCTCGCGAACAGCCTGCTCATCTCCGGCGGCACGGCCCTCGTCACCGTGGTCTTCGCGCTGCTGGCGGCCTACCCGCTGTCCCGCTACAAGATGCGCGTCAACAAGCCGTTCCTGTACGGGATCCTGTTCGGCACCGGCCTGCCGATCACGGCGATGATGGTGCCGGTCTACGCGCTGTTCGTGTCGCTCAACCTCATCGACAACGTGTGGGGCTGCATCTTCTTCCTCGCCGCGACGAGCCTGCCGATGGCGATCTGGATGGCGAAGAACTTCATGGACTCCGTGCCGATCTCCCTCGAGGAAGCGGCGTGGACCGACGGCGCCTCGATGATGACCACGCTGACGCGCATCGTCGTACCGCTCATGCGCCCGGGCATCGCCGTGGTGTTCATCTTCGTGTTCATCCAGGCGTGGGGGAACTTCTTCGTCCCCTTCGTCCTGCTGCTCTCGCCCGACAAGGTGCCCGCCGCGGTGAGCATCTTCAACTTCTTCGGGCAGTACGGGGCGGTGGCGTACGGGCAGCTCGCGGCCTTCTCGATCATCTACTCCGTGCCCGTCATCGCCCTCTACGTGCTCGTGTCACGGGGCCTCGGCGGCGGCAACGCCCTCGCCGGTGGCATCAAGGGCTGACGCCCGGCTCGCTGACCGTCCCGCTGACCGTCCCGCTTCCCGTCCTGCTGGAAAGGAACCACCTCCATGCACCACGACGAACCCCTCGTCGAAGCCCGCATCGCCCGGCTCGTCCGGGACCGCATCGACCCCGCGGTCCACCGCCGGTCCGCCCCGGTGGAGATCGCGGCGTGGACCGTGCCGGACGAACCGGTGCCGTTCGACGTCGCGGTGGCAGCCGAGTACGAGCCGTTCGCGGTCGGCGGGTCCTGGGGCGGTCGGCCCTGGGGCACCACCTGGTTCCGGATCCGCGGCACGGTGCCCGCGGACTTCGGGACGGCTCCGGGCACCACCGCGGAGCTGCTGGTCGACCTCGGGTTCACGAAGCGGCACCCCGGGTTCCAGGCCGAGGGGCTCGCGTGGCGTCCGGACGGCTCGACCATCAAGGGCGTCGAGCCGAAGAACGACACGGTCCCGATCGAGGTCGGCCCCGGTGAGTCGTTCGAGCTCTACGTCGAGGCCGCGGCCAACCCGGACATCGGCGGCGACACCTTCCAGGGCGCCACCCCGCTCGGGTCGCGCTCCACCGCCGGCACGAAGCCGATCTACCGGCTCAAGGCGCTCGAGATCGTCGAGCGCGACGACACCGTGTGGGAGCTCCAGCAGGACTTCTGGGTCCTCCGGGGCCTCATGGCCGAACTGCCGACCGACGGCACCCGCGGCGCGGACCTGCTCCGCGTGCTCGAACGCGCCGCCGACGCCCTCGACCCGGACGACGTCGCCGGCACCGCCGCGGACGCCCGCGAGGTCCTCGCACCAGCGCTCGCCGTCCCCGCCAGCGCCGCCGCACACCGCGCCGTCGCCGTCGGCCACGCGCACATCGACTCCGCCTGGCTCTGGCCCGTCCGCGAGACGATCCGCAAGTGCGCCCGCACGTTCTCCAACGTGCTCGACCTGATGGACCGCGACCCCGACTTCACGTTCGCGTGCTCCTCCGCGCAGCAGTACGCGTGGATCCGGGACGGCTACCCGACGATCTGGGCCCGCATCAAGGAACGGGTCGCCGAGGGCCGGTGGATCCCCGTCGGCGGCATGTGGGTCGAGTCGGACACGAACCTCCCAGGAGGCGAAGCCCTCGCCCGACAGTTCGTCGCGGGCAAGCGCCTGTTCCTCGAGGAGTTCGGCATCGACACCCCCGAGGCATGGCTCCCCGACTCGTTCGGCTACTCCGGCGCACTGCCGCAGATCGTCCGCGCCGCCGGCTCGAAGTGGTTCGTCACGCAGAAGCCCTCGTGGAACGAGACGAACGTCATCCCGCACACCTCGTTCCACTGGGAGGGCATAGACGGTTCCCGGGTGCTGACCCACCTGCCCCCGGCGGACACCTACAACTCGGACGTCTCCCCAGCCGACCTGCACCGCGGGGAACGGCAGAACAAGGAGCGCGGCGTCGCCAACACCTCGATGCTGCTCTACGGCTTCGGCGACGGCGGCGGCGGCCCCACCCGGGAGATGGTCGCAGCGGCCCGACGCCAGCACGACCTCGACGGCTCGCCCCGGGTCGACCTCGGCACCCCCGCACAGGTCTTCGAGGAGCTCGAGGCCGCACTGCCCACGCCGGCCGTGTGGTCGGGGGAGATGTACCTCGAGTTCCACCGCGGGACCTACACGTCGCAGATCCGCACGAAGCAGGGCAACCGACGCTCCGAGCACCTGCTGCGCGAGGCCGAGCTCTGGGCCGCGACCGCCGCCGTCCGTCTCGGGCTCGACTACCCGTACGAGGAGCTCGAGGAGGCCTGGCACACCGTCCTCCTGCAGCAGTTCCACGACATCCTGCCGGGGTCCTCGATCGCCTGGGTCTACGAGAACGCGGAGGAGAACTACCGGCTCGTCGCGGCCACCCTCGAGGGGCTCATCGGCACCGCGACGACCGCCCTGGCGAACGGCGGGGCCGCGGCGCTCGCCGGCGTCGGGGCGTCGTCGACGTCCCTCGCGGGTGGTGCCAGCGGCCTCCAGGACGCACCGACCTCCGACGCCGTCGGCGGCGGAGCATCCGTCGGGACGGTCGTGCGCTTCAACGCCTCGCCCGTCGCGGCGGGAGGGGTGACCGCCCTGGGGGGTTCGCCGACCGACGAGCCGCGAGCCGTGCCTCCCGTCCGCTCCGGCGACCACTTCGTCTTCGACACCGGCGTCGTCACCGCGACCGTCGACGCTGCCGGCCACGTCGTGTCGCTCGTCGACCACGCGACCGGTCGTGACGCCGTCGCCCCGGGGGCGGCTGCCGCGGAGTACACCGTGTTCCGGGACACCCCGAACCAGTGGGAGGCGTGGGACATCGACCGCGCCTACCAGCGCAGCGGCACCGTCCTGACGGCGACCTCGGTCGACATCGACGGTTCGTCGCTCGTCGTGCAGCGGGCCTTCGGGTCCTCCTCGATCACCACCCGGTACTCGGCGGTCGCCGGTTCCGCGGAGTTGCTCATCGAGACCGAGGTCGACTGGCACGAGCACCAGAAGCTCCTCAAGCTGGCGTTCCCGCTCGACGTCCGCGCGGCGTCTGCGTCGAGCGAGATCCAGTTCGGGCACATCGACCGTCCCACGCACCAGAACACCTCGTGGGACATGGCACGCTTCGAGACCTCGGCCCACCGCTGGGTGCACGTCGCCGAGCCGGGCTTCGGGGTCGCCGTCGCGAACGACTCCACGTACGGACACGACATCACGCGGAACACCCGGGCCGACGGCGGCACGACCACGCTCGTGCGCGAGTCGCTGCTGCGCGGGCCGACGTTCCCGGACCCGAACGCCGACCAGGGGCACCACGTGTTCCGCACGGTGCTGCGCGTCGGCGCGTCGGTGCTCGACGCGGCCGACTCCGGGTACCGGTTGAACCTGCCGGTGCGGTCCGTCGCGGGGTCGGCAGCGGTGTCGCCGCTCGTGACGGTGTCGTCACCGCAGGTGCTCGTCGAGGCCGTCAAGCTCGCCGAGGACCGCTCCGGCGACGTCGTCGTGCGGTTGTACGAGGCGTCGGGTGGCCGTGCCTCGGACGTCGGTGTGGACTTCGGGTTCGACGTCGCCTCGGTGGCGGCGGTGGACCTGCTGGAACGCCCGCTGGGGGACTCGTGGGAGTCGGGGGAGCCGGTCGTGCTCACGCTCCGACCCTTCGAGATCGTGACTCTGCGGGTGCGTCGGGCCTGAGGCAGCGGGCCCGCGCGCGAAGGACCGCGGCGCCGGACGGGACACGGGTGCGTTCCGTCCGGCGCCGTGTTGCGGTGTCCGGCGGTACCCGTCCCGCCCGCCCGCCCGGCGGATTCGGGCGTACCTGGTCGAATCGGGCGTACCTGGTCGAAAGTTCCCACCAGGTATGCCCGATTCCGCTTTGCATCGCGGCCGTCCTGGGAAAGAACGTCTCCCCTCCACAAGCGGGATGGCCTGGAGGCGCGTCCACAGTCCTCGCGATCGGCGCGGGACGCAGGTGGCTGGTCGGGCACCTTCGGTTCCATGAACGAACCGCTGCCGATCTTCCGCGCATCCGACACACACGAGACCGGACTCGACGCCACGACCCTGCGGCGCCGGACCCGACTCCCCGGACCAGGGCGGCTGGTCCGCGCGGGGCCGAACGCGTTCGTGGACGGCGCTTCATGGGACGCTGCTGGGCCGCGGCAACGGTACGTCACCCGCGTCTACGCGCGCCTCGGTCGGCTCGGCACCAGAGCGGTGGCGTCGCACCTCTCCGCCGCGGCGATCCACGGGCTGCCTGCGCTCGGCGGTTGGGCCGTCCCGGTGCACGCGACGGTCCCGGAGTCGATGTACCGCGCGAGGACCGGCGAACTGGTCCTGCACACCCGGCCCGTGTCCGACGACGAACGAGTCGAGGTCCGCGGCATCGCGGTCACCGCGCTCCCGCGAACAGTCGTCGACGTCGCGATGTCCGGGGACCTGCGCGCCGGCGTGGTCATCGCCGACGCCGTGTTGCGTCGCGGCACGAGCCTCGACGAACTGCGACGAGCAGTGAGCCCGAGTGCTCGCAGCCGGGCGCTCGCGGGTCGGGTCCTCGACCTCGCCGACGGTCGCGCCGGCTCGCCGGCGGAGTCGCTCGCGCGGGTCGTCTTCCGGGAGCTCGGACTGCCCGAGCCCGTACTGCAGCAGGAGTTCGTGGTCGGTGGTCAGCGCTTCGCCGTCGACTTCTGGTTCCCCGACCACGGCGTGGTCATCGAGATCGACGGTCGGGCGAAGTACACGCAGGAGCGCTACCTCGCCGGGCGGACACCCACCGAGGTGTTCCTCGCCGAGAAGCGTCGGCACGCGCTGCTGCTCACGGTCCCCGGCGTCCGGGTGGTCCTCCGGCTCGAGTGGGGTGAGCTGTGGGGCCTCGATGCCCTGTCGCTCCGCCTCCGGGCCGCCGGACTGCCGTGTGCGGTCCGACCGCTGCGGAGCGCCCGACCGTCCTCGTCCTGAGCCCAGCGGTGAACCGGTCCAGTCCGGTCTGACTAGCGTGGCGGCATGGCAGTGCAGGAGATCTGGCTCGTCCGTCACGGTGAATCGGTCGCCAACGTCGCTGCGGCCCGCGCCGAGGCCGCGGGGGACGACGTCATCGACGTCCAGTACCGGGATGCGGACGTCCCGCTCAGTCCCCTCGGCGAAGCGCAGTCCCGGTCGCTCGGCCAGGAGCTCGCCGACCGCGGGATCGACGACGTCCCCGTCGCGCTCTGGGTCTCGCCGTACCTCCGCGCGCAGCAGACGATCCGGACCGCGTTGCAGGCAGGCGGCCTCGCCGAACCGGAGCGTCGTGTCGACGAGCGTCTCCGCGATCGCGAGCTCGGGGTGCTCGATCTCCTCACGGTGCAGGGCGTCCGCAACCGGTACCCGGACGAGGAACGTCGTCGGCAGTGGCTCGGGAAGTACTACCACCGACCAGCGGGCGGGGAGTCCTGGGTCGACGTGGTGCTCCGGCTGCGCTCGCTCCTGGCCGACGTCGACCGGGTCGAGGGCGTGGAACGGCTGGTCGTCGCCGCGCACGACGCGGTCGTGATGCTGACCGTCGCGGTGTGTCTCGATCTCGACGAGCCGGCGCTGATGGACTTCGCGCGGACCCACGCCGTCGCCAACGCCTCGCTCACGCGACTCCGACGCGACGGCGTCGGGGCACCGTGGAGCCTGCAGGAGTTCTCCTCCGTCGGCCACCTGGACGACGACGAGGTCACCGAGCACACCGGCAGGAAGGACGACGAACGTGTCCGCTGAACCGATCACCCCGAACTTCCTCCGCGGATGGCCCCTGCCCGAGGTGGGCGCCGGGAAGTACGGCCGCGGGCAGGTGCTCGTCATCGGGGGCGCGGCGCGGACCCCCGGAGCGGCGATGCTCTCGGCGCTCGCCGCCCTCCGCGTCGGTGCCGGCAGGCTGACGCTCGCGGTCGGTCGGAGCGTCGCGAACGAGGTCGCCGTCGCCGTGCCCGAGTCCGGTGTCGAACCGCTCGACGAGGACCAGGACGGCCACGTCGCGATCGGTGCGCTCGACGGCGTCGCGGAGACCGCCTCCACCGCTGACGCCGTGCTGGTCGGGCCGGGGCTGGACGAGCCGGACGGGACGCGCGACCTCGTCGCCGGACTCGCCGACGTGGTCGGCCCGCAGACGACCGTGGTGCTGGACGCGTTCGCGCTCGGGGTGGCCGGGGACGTCCGGAACCGGCTGGAGCCGCTGCGTGGCCGCCTGGTGATGACACCGAACAGCGGCGAGGCCGAACGCCTGCTCGGTCGGGAGCCCAGCGACGACGCCGTCGCCGACGCCGTGGCGATCGCCCAACGCTTCGGGGCGGTGGTGGCGGTCGGGGACGCCATCGCGACTCCCCGGGGCCGGACGTGGCTGAAGGGCACGGGTTCCGGCGGACTCGGGACGAGCGGCAGCGGCGACGTCCTCTCCGGCGCGGTGACCGGGCTGCTGGCGCGTGGTGCCGAACCGGCGCAGGCGGTGGCGTGGGCCTCGTACGTGCACGCTGCCGCGGGCGACCGACTCGCGGTGCAGGTCGGGCCGCTCGGGTACCTGGCGAGCGAGCTGGCCACGGAGATCCCGCGCGTGTTGGTCGAACTCGGCGCGTGAGCATGCCCGATCCTTCCCAGAACACCCGCGATACCTGATGCGATCGGGCGTACCTGCCACGAACTAACGACCAGGTACGCCCGATTCCACCAGGCACGCGCGCAGCAGCACCGCCGCGCACCTACCCGCGCAGCGCCTCCACGGCCTTCGCGACCCGGCGGGCACGGGTCTCCGGGGACTTCGCCTCGGACACCGGGTCGGCCAGGGCCCGCTGCCGAGAGTTCGAGAGCGTGTCGAACGCCGCCCGCACCCCGGCCTCGTGCAGCGCCGTCTCGAGGTCCGCGGGCAGGTCGACCACCCGGGGCAGGGTGTCGACCTCGAGCGTGACGGACACGGAGTCGCCCGCGGACACCCCGGCGGCCTCGCGGTGCGCGGCGGACAGCGGCACGAGGAACTGCTCGTTCATGACCCCGACGGTCGACCGGTAGGTGTGGCCCCCGTTGACGGTGACGATCACGGCGGGACGCTTCCCGGAGCCGAGTGCCTCGATGACCGACGGCGGGACGGGCAATCCGGTGGCCGTCTTCCGTGCTTGCAGGACCGTCGTCGTGAACTGCATCCGTGCCTCCAGGCCGATCCGGACGCGACCACGCGCCCAACGTGAGCAAAACAGCAAGAGCGAGCAAACCGTACAGCCGCACCCGCTGTTCCGCCACCGTTCACCGCGCGAGCAGGTGCCGGAAACCGGCCGAGTCCACGATCGTCCCGAACCCGGACCCCGGAACCCCCCCACTCGAAAGGCACACCCCGTGCAGCACAAGCGCACCCTCGCCGGCATCGCCCTGGCCGCCGCCGCGATCGTCACCCTCGCCGGATGCTCGGCCACGAGCTCCGCCAGCACGACCAAGGACGACACCGACTGGAAGACCGCCACCAGCGCAGAGTCCGCCGGCGGCATGGACGCCCTCGTCAAGGCGGCCAAGTCGGAGGGGCAGCTCAACGTCATCGCGCTGCCGCCGTCGTGGGCCAACTACGGCAAGATCATCGACGGCTTCACCAAGAAGTACGGCATCAAGATCACCTCCGCGAACCCGAACGGCTCGAGCGCCGACGAGGTCGCCGCGGTGAAGTCGCAGAAGGGCCAGTCCACCGCGCCCGACGTGCTCGACCTCGGCAACGCGGTGCTGCAGCAGAACCTCGACCTGCTGACCGACTACAAGGTCGCGAACTGGAGCGACATCCCGGAGGACCTGAAGGAGAAGGACGGCGCCTGGACCCGCGACTACACGGGCCTGATGTCGATCGGCTACGACTCCTCGAAGGTGAAGACCGCGCCGAAGGACCTGAACGACCTGCTCGACTCCGAGTACAAGGGCAAGGTCTCGATCTCGGGCGACCCGACGCAGGCGAACCAGGCCGCGAGCGCGGTCTACCTCGCAGCGCTGGAGAACGGCGGCTCGGCGGACGACATCACGAAGGGCGTCGAGTACTTCGGCAAGCTCAAGCAGGCCGGCAACTTCCAGAACGTACTGCCGACGCAGGCGACCGTGGCCTCTGGTGAGACCCCGGTCGTCATCCAGTGGTCGTACAACAACCTCGCGTGGGGCCCGGCCGCCGGCGCGAGCGGGAACAAGAACTGGAAGACCGTGGTTCCCGAGGGCCAGGCCCTCGGCTCGTACTACTCGCAGGCCATCAACAAGGACGCCCCGCACCCCGCCGCCGCGCGCCTCTGGCAGGAGTACATCGCCAGCCCCGACGTGCAGAACCTGTACCTGCAGGCCGGCGCCTTCCCGTCCACGCTCGCCGCGCTCGAGAAGTCGGGCAAGGTCGACCAGGACGCCCTCGACGCAGCCGGCGGCGCGCCGAAGGACTACGTCGAGCTGACCGACGACCAGGCCACGGCAGCAGCCAAGGTGCTGTCCGCCAAGTGGGCCTCGACGATGGGGTCCTGACCAGCATGACCACCGCATCGGCTGGCGCGTCGAGCGCCGCCCCGGTCGCAGCGCCGACCCTCGGCGCGACGCTCGTCACGAGCGAGCAGCCGGCCGGTGCCACCACCCGCCGCGTCGCCGGACCCCGTGTCCGGCGCCGCGGCGGCGTCGCGTGGCTCGGCCTCACCCCGTTCGCCGCGTACGTCCTGCTCTTCCTCGCCGTCCCCGCGGTGATCGCGATCGGCAGTGGCTTCTTCGACGCCTCAGGCCGGCCGACGTTCGCCAACCTCGCCGCCTTCGCGGACCCGTCCGTGCTCCGCGCCTTCGGCGGTTCGTTCGCGCTGTCCGCCGTCTCCGCCGTGATCGGTGCCGTCATCGGGGCGATCGTCTGCTGGGCGCTGGCCGCACTCCGGCCCGACGGACTCGTCCGGTCGATGATCGACTCTGCTGCGAGCGTCCTCGCCCAGTTCGGCGGCGTCATGCTCGCGTTCGCCTTCATCGCGACGATCGGCGTGCAGGGGCTCGTCACCACGTGGCTGGTGTCCGCCTTCCACGTCGACCGCAACGCGACCGGTGGGCTCCTGTACACGGTTCCCGGGCTCGTGATCCCCTACGTCTACTTCCAGGTGCCGCTGATGGTGCTGACGTTCATGCCCGCCCTGGAGGGCGTCAAGGCCCAGTGGGGCGAGGCCGCCGCCACGCTCGGCGCCTCCCGCGCGACGTACTGGCGACGCATCGGACTGCCCGTGCTCGCGCCGGCGTTCTGGGGCTCGCTGCTGCTCCTGTTCGCGAACGGGTTCTCGTCGTTCGCCACGGCCGCTGCACTCATCTCGCAGGGCGGGATCGTGCCGCTCACGATCCGCGCGCAGCTCACGAGCGAGACGATCATCGGGCTGCAGAACGTGGCCGGGGTGCTCGCCTTCGGCATGGTGGTCGTGATGGCCGTCGTGATGGGTGGCTACTCGCTGCTGCAGCGTCGGGCAGCGAGGTGGCAGCGATGAGCGCGGCCGCCGGTGGGCGCACGGCCGGTTCGCGACGGCCTGGAGGCACGACTCGCGTTCCCCGCTTCGGCGCGGCTCCGTCGCGGGTCACCGCCGCGATCGTGCTGGTCGTGATCGGCCTCGTGTTCGCCGTCCCGCTCGTCGCCCTCACCCAGTTCACCTTCCGACAGGGAACGGAGGGGAGTCTGACGCTCGCGCACTACACGGCGATCGCGGACCCGGTGAACGCGGCGACCTACCAGCCGGTGTTCGACGGCCTCGGCGCCTCACTGCTCATCGCCGTCATCGCGGTGGCGATCGTCCTGCTGGTGCTCCTGCCCGCGCAGGTCATCACCGCGCTCCGCTACCCGCGACTCCGCCGGGTGCTGGAGTTCGTCTGCATCGTGCCGATCACCGTCCCGGTCGTCGTCCTCGTCGTCGGGTTCATCCCCGTGTACCAGGTCGTCGCGCAGGTGTTCGGGTCGGACGCGTGGACGCTGTCCTTCGCGATCGGCATCATCGCCCTGCCGTTCGCGTTCCGCCCGATCGCCGCCGCCATCACCGCGATGGACATGGCCGTGCTGTCCGAGGCGGCCCGGTCCCTCGGCGCCTCGTGGTGGACCGTCACGTGGCGGGTGCTCCTGCCGAACCTCCGCCGCGGCATCACGGCCGCGTGCTTCCTGACCATCACGGTCGTCCTCGGCGAGTACACCCTCGCCTCGTTCCTGTCCCGCACGACGTTCCAGACGGCGCTCGTGCTCGTGCAGCAGACCGACCCGTACGTCGCCGCGATCTTCTCGCTCGGCGCGCTCGTGTTCGGGTTCGTGCTGCTCGTCGTCATCGGCCGGATCGGCGCGCGGCGCACCGGCGAGAAGGAGTCCGCATGACCGTCACCGCCCCCGCCGCCCCGACGTCGCTGTCGTCCACGGGCGCGACCGTCGAGCTCGAGGCCGTCGAGAAGCACTACGGCGCCCACCGCGCCCTGGCCGGTCTGTCCCTCCGCGTCGAACCGGGTGAGTTCGTCTCGCTGCTCGGCCCGTCCGGGTGCGGGAAGACCACGGCCCTCCGCGCGCTCGCCGGCCTCGAGGCGATCGACGCCGGCTCGATCCGCATCGACGGCGCCGACGTCGCGAGCACGCCGGTGAACAAGCGCGACATCGGCATGGTGTTCCAGCAGTACTCGCTGTTCCCGCACATGACGGTGCGGCAGAACGTCGCCTTCGGCCTGGAGATGCGCCGGGTCCCCGCGGCAGCACGCCGCGAACGGGTGATCGACGCGCTCGACATGGTGCACCTGGCGGACTTCGCCGACCGGTACCCGCACCAGCTGTCGGGTGGGCAGCAGCAACGCGTCGCCCTCGCCCGCGCGCTCGTCACCCGGCCCCGGGTCCTGCTGCTCGACGAGCCGCTGTCCGCCCTCGACGCCAAGGTCCGGGTGTCCCTGCGCGACGAGATCCGCCGCATCCAGAGCGACCTCGGCATCACCACGGTGTTCGTCACCCACGACCAGGAGGAAGCACTCGCCGTCTCCGACCGCATCGCCGTGATGAACGCCGGGGACATCGAGCAGATCGGCACGCCCGAGGAGCTCTACCGGTCCCCGTCGTCGGCGTTCACCGCGGACTTCGTCGGGCAGTCGAACCGGCTCCGGGGCGACCTGCGCGGCGGCGACGTGTTCGTGTACGGGTTCCGCGTCCCCGCGCTCGACGCCTCGGTGGCCGACGGCCCGGTCATCGCCTACGTCCGCCCGGAGGACGTCGCCTTCGCGGCAGAGGGCGTCACCGGTACCGTCGTCGCCTCGAGCTTCCTCGGCTCGATCCGGCGCACCACGGTCCGGCTCGACGACGACACCGTCGTGACCGTCCAGCACGAGGTCGGCGACCGCCGAGCGACCGGCGACGCCGTCGCGGTGCGCCTGCTCGGCGCGCCCGTGGCGGTGGCCCCGCTCGCGTAGCGGCGTTCCGCCGCCCGCCGAGTCTCGTGGCGAGAGCCCCGAGACTCGGCCGGGGCGACAGCTCTCGCGACGAAACCGGCGAGAACTGTCGCCCACCTCGAGTCTCGGGCCGGGCCCACGAGTGGGGTCAGCGCTGGAAGCGCGTGGCCGGGTCGTCGGACAGGGCCGCCTCGATCCGTGCCCGCATGGTCGCGGGCATCTCGGGCAGGGCGTCGAGCCGGGCCCAGAACGCCTCGGTGTTCTCGCCGTCGGCGGGGAACGGCTCGCCGGACACGTACCGGCAGGCGAACACCAGGTCGAGGTACTGCGCGCGGTCGCCGTTCGTGTACGTCATCTCCGGCAGCACCTGCACCCACGCCAGGCGCTCGGCGACCGCGACGACGTCGGCTTCCTCGAGGACCTCGCGCTCGGCGGCGACCGCGGGTTCCTCGCCGGGGTCGACGATGCCCGTCACCGGCGTGAACGCGTGGTTGTCGGCACGGCGCACGACCAGGAGCTCTCGATCGGGACCCGCACCGCGCGTCACGACGGCGGTGACGCCGGTGAGCCAGAGCGGATCGTTCCCGATCTTCGAGCGGAGGGACAGGACGAAGTCAGGCGTGGGCATGTCGCCACGCTACCGACCCCACCTGTCGCGGACTGGTCATGACCAGTAGGCTGTCACCGTGGAGATCATCATCCTGCCCACGCCGGCTGAGGTCGGTCGCGTCGCCGCGGCCAAGATCGCCTCCGTCGTCGCGAAGAAGCCGTCCGCCGTCATCGGTGTCGCCACGGGGTCCAGCCCCCAGGGCATCTACGCCGACCTCAAGCGTCGGGTCGACGCCGGGGAGATCTCGTTCGCCGAGGCCCGCGCGTTCGCCCTCGACGAGTACGTCGGCATCCCGCTCGAGCACCCGGAGTCCTACGCCTCGGTGATCCAGCGTGACGTCATCGATCCGCTCGGGTTCGAGCCCTCCCGCGTCCGGGTCCCGGACGGCCGCGCGTCCGACCTCGAGTTCGCGGCGAAGGAGTACGACGCCGCGATCCGTGCCGCCGGCGGGGTCGACGTGCAGATCCTCGGCATCGGCGCGAACGGGCACATCGGGTTCAACGAGCCGACGTCCTCGTTCGCGTCCCGCACGCGCATCAAGACCCTCGCGCCGTCCACGCGCGAGGCGAACGCCCGCTTCTTCGACAGCCTCGACCAGGTCCCGACGCACTGCATGACGCAGGGGCTCGGCACCATCCTCGACGCCCGTGAGCTCGTCCTCGTGGCACAGGGGCCGTCGAAGGCCGATGCCGTCGCCGCCGCGGTCGAGGGGCCGCTGTCGTCGTTCGTGCCCGGGTCCGCGCTGCAGCTGCACGAGCACGCCACCGTCGTCGTCGACGAGGAAGCCGCGGCGGGCCTCAAGCTCGCCGACTACTACACGTACACGTACGCGAACAAGCCGGCCTGGCAGCTCTTCGAGTAGTCCGTCCGCGCTCGACCGATCAGCCGTCTGCCCGCCGCGACCACGCGGTGTGCAGGCGGCTGAGTCCTTCGTCGAGGGTCTCCGCCGAGCACCCGAAGTTCAGGCGGGCGAACCCGAGGCCCTGGCGTCCGAAGTCCGGTCCGCTGCCGAGCGCGACCTTCGCCTCGTCGACGAGCAGTGCTGCGGGGTCGTCACCCCACGGGAGCGCCCGCAGGTCGAGCCACGCGAGGTACGACGCCTGCGGCTGCCGGTACCCGGTGCCGGGCAGGACCTCCCCGAGTCGTTCGGCGAGGGTGCGGCGGTTCGCCGCGAGCTCGGTGAGCAGCGACGCGAGCCACGGCCCACCCTCGCTGAACGCCGCGACGCTCGCGGTGTAGCCGAGGATCCCGGTGCGCTCGACGACCTCGGTGGGCATCCCGTCGAACCACTCGCGGGCACGGTCCGAGGCGCCGATCATCAGGGCGCACTTCGTCCCGGCGAGGTTCCAGGCCTTGCTCGCGCTCGTCAGTGCCACACCGAGCCCTGCGGCTTCGGGGCACGAGTCGAGGAACGGCGTGAAGGTCGCGTCCGCGTGCACGAGCGGGGCGTGGATCTCGTCCGAGACGACCACGGCGCCCCACTCCGCGGCGAGGCGGGCGAGTGCGGCCAACTCGTCGCGGGCGTGCACGAGCCCGAGGGGGTTGTGCGGGTTGCAGAGCAGGACCGTGCGGGCACCGTCCGCGAACGCCCGGGCGATGCCGTCGAGGTCCATCCGCCAGCCGGCCGTCGTGTCGAACGGGTCGGCGGTGCCCTCGGGAGCGAGCAGTGGGACCTCGGTGACGGAGCCGCCGGCCTCGGCGACGTACTCCCAGAACGGCGGGTACACGGGCGGCATGATCACGACCTGGTCGCCCGGCTCGATCACCCGGCGGAGCGTCTCCACCGCCGCGACCGAGACGTCGGTGGTGGTGCGGACGAGGTCGGGGTCGACGTGCCACCCCCACCGGGCCTCGGCGAAGTCCGCGAACGCCTCCGGGAGCGCCCGGCCGTGCCCGACGTACCCCGTGTCGCCGTTCGTGACCGCGGTCACCAGGGCCTCCCGCACGGGCTCGGCGAGCATGCTGTCCATCTCGGCGACGAACATCGGCAGCACCTCCGGCGGGTAGGCCGTGTACTTCTCGCTGGTGCGGGTGCGGTTCGCATCGAAGAGGGAGACCATGACGCTCATGCGCTCATGATCGCAGGAGGTCCGGAGCCACGGCGCAGAGTCGCGCGACGACCAGAGATTCAACACACGTGTCAGAAAAGTCGTAGACTCGTGCCGTGCACAGCAGCGCGACGACCCGAGCCGTCGACCCCCGTCCGGCGCGCACCCGTGCGGCGATCTACGACGCGGTCGAGCGGCTGGCCGGCGGCGACGGCGCCGAGGTGTCGGTCAACGCCGTCACCCGGGCAGCCGGAGTGAGCCGTAGCGCGTTCTACGCGCAGTTCTCCGACCTCGACGACCTCGCCGTCGCCATGCTCGTCGACGCGTTCCGCCGGATCGGGACCGACGACGTCGCCGCCAGGGCGGACACCGTCACCGGGGCGGACGCGCACGCCCTCGCTGCGGCGTCGATCGGTCGCCTCGTCGACCACATCGCGCACCGCCGGGCGTTCTACCGGGCGTCGCTCGAGTGGCGCCTGACGTCCCGCGTGCACGAGACCGTGGTGTCGGCCTTCGCCGATCAGGTGCTCGCCACCATGCGGGTGCTCGGGGAACGGGTGCCGGCAGCCGTCGACCAGCAGGACGCGGCACGGTTCATCGCCGGCGGGGCGGTCTCGATCCTCACGGCGTGGCTGCGAGAAGACCGGCCGAGCGCACCCGAGTCGCTGGTGACGCGACTGATGACGCCGATGCCCGAGTGGCTGGTCGGGGTGGCCTGAGACAGACTTCTCTGCCGTTCGCGGCGGAGTTCGCACGCCGGACGGCGTGCCGACGTCGAAGAGGACGAAAGGGAACAGCATGAGCAGGACCTACGTGGTCACCGGCGCCGCATCCGGCATCGGCAAGGCCACCACCGAGCGACTCCGGGCCGACGGGCACACCGTCATCGGGGTCGACATCAAGGACACCGACGTGATCGTGGACCTCACCACCGCGGACGGCCGGACGACCCTCGTGCACGAGGTCTCCCAGCGGAGCGGCGGCCGGATCGACGCCGTCATCGCCGTCGCGGGGTTGGTCGCGCCGATCCCCGCCACCGTCGGGGTGAACTACTTCGGGGCGAAGGCGACGCTCGAGGGGCTCCGTCCCCTGCTCGTCGGCTCCGATGCCCCGCGCGCCGTGGTGGTGGCGTCGCTCGCCGCGCTCGAGGAGACCGACGACGGCCTCTACGAGCGGCTGCTGGCCGACGACGAACCCGGAGCGATCGCAGAAGCCGAGCGGATCGGGAACGCCGCGAACGCCGCTGGCAGCAGCCCGATCTACACCACGACGAAGAAGGCCATCGCCCAGTGGGTGCGCACCCACGCGAAGGACCCCGAGTGGGCCGGAGCCGGCATCGCCCTCAACGCCATCGCACCCGGGGTCATCGAGACGCCGATGACGGCGCCCGCACTGCAGACCGCCGAGGGTCGCGCCGCCCTCGACGCCGGCGCACCGTCCCCGTTGAACGGACCGGCAGCGCCGCCCAGTGCTCCCGCAGCCCTGCTCACGTGGCTGGCGAGCGCTGAGAACACCCACGTGACCGGGCAGATCGTGTTCATCGACGGCGGCGCGGAGAGCATCCGCCGGCCCGAGCTCGTCTGACCGGCGACACCACCACCATCCTTCGACGGTCGACGATGACCAGGAAGCAGCAACAGACCATGGCACGACTCAGCGACAAGGTCGCGATCATCACCGGCGCAGCGAGCGGGATGGGGCTCGCCGGCGCGCAGCTCTTCGCCCAGGAAGGTGCGACGGTCGTCATGACCGACGTCTCCGAAGCAGCGCTCCAGCGCGAGGCGGCCGCGATCCGGGAGACCGGCGGCAGCGTCACCGCGTCCACCCTCGACGTCACGTCACCGGACTCGTGGTCGAGCGTCGTCCAGCAGGCGATCGCCGAGCACGGACGCGTCGACGTGCTCGTCAACAACGCCGGGATCCACATCGCGAAGGGCATCCTCGAGGCGGAGCTCGACGACTGGAACACGGTCATGGCCGTCAACACGACCGGTGTGTGGCTCGGCATGAAGACGGTCATCCCGCACATGCAACAGCAGGGTGGCGGTTCGATCGTCAACGTCTCGTCGATCGCCGGGATCGTCGGCGGCCTCTCGGATGCGGGCGGTGCGGCCTACTCGGCGTCGAAGGGCGCGGTCCGCTCCCTCACGAAGCACGCGGCGCAGTGGTTCGGCAAGGACGGCATCCGGGTGAACTCGATCCACCCGGGGTCGGTCTACACCGGACTCGCGGTCGCGGCCGGCCTGAGCAAGGAGGACATGGCCGGTCAGCTGGGCGGCGAGATCCCGCTGCCGCCGCACATCGGAGAGCCCAGCGACATCGGCTACGGCATGCTGTACCTCGCCTCGGACGAGGCCAAGTACGTGACGGGGGAAGAACTCGTCATCGACGGCGGGTGGACCACGCACTAGGCACCGAGCCCGGTGCGTGCGACGGACTCGGTCGGGACCCGGCCGAGTCCGTCCGCGTTGCCCGGGCGGCGCAGGGCGGCCGACCCCGTCAGCCGAGCGGTACCTACAGCCGCAGCAAGTCGCGCAGCGGGACGTGCTCACGGCATGGCGGCGGGCGCACCGGACGTGAACAGCGACGGACCGTCCTTCAGTCCGACACGAGGTGCCGGACCGCTGCCGCAGTGACGTGTGGTGGCATCGCGTGCCCGCCCGTGAACAGCTCGGCCGTCACGACGCCCGGTCGGAACGCATCGAGGACGTGCTGCACGCCGTCGAGCGGGAACAGTGCGTCGTCCGTCCCCGCAGCCACGAGGATCGGTCGGTCGACCGCGGAGGCGACCAGGCCGACGTCGCCGGCCGCGGCGAGGCCCGGGACGAACCAGGCCGGGTTGTGCCGGATGCGAGCGGCCGCGAAGGACCTCAGTGTGCCCAGCCCGCAGCTCACGACGCCCGCCGTCAATCGGGTGTCGACGGCGAGCGCGAACAGCGCGACCTGACCGCCGAGGGAGTGCCCGATGATGCCGGGTCCGACCCCGGCCGGGTTCGTCTCGGTCATCCAGGAGGTCACCGTGGCGATGTCGGACGTGTGCTTCGCCTGCAGGCTGCTCCCGTTCGCGACGCGGAACAGCGCGTCGAGTCGTTCGTCGGCAGCCGGGTCGTCGGTCCACGCACGTCGGCGGTCCTCGAATCCGAGCAGGTCGGGGACGATCACGCGGGCTCCTGCAGCCGCGAGCGTCGCACCGTAGGCGAGCGTCGGGTCTCCTGCTCGTCCGGCGGGTTCGCTCTTGCCCGTGACGAAGTCGCCCGCGTGCTGGTGGACGGCGATCACGTCGGCACGATGGCGACCCTGCGGCGTGAGGAGCAGACACGGGATGGTGTCGCCGTCGGCGGTGTCGAGCTCGACGCGTGACCACGTGACGGATCCGTCGCGTCCGAGTGGTTCGACGCGGACCGCGGTCGGACGGAGCGAGCCCGGGGACGGCAACCCGAGGAGCTCGAGGACGCGTGCCCGTGCCGGGTCGACGCTCGACGCCGCACCCGGCCGCCGCAGTGCGGTCACGAGTCGCGGCCCTGCGCCCGTGCACGGCGCACCACGACCAGACCGATCGTCGCCGCTGTCGCCGGGAGGGCGAACGAGAGGAAGGCACCTGTCGCGATGACGTTCCCCCGCGCCGTCCGCTCCGGATCCTCGCCGGGCAGTTGCTCGATGAGCACCAGGACGGTCGTCGCGAGGGCGACGGCGATGGCCCACAGCGCGATGGTGAGCACGGTCATCCCGATCACCAACCGTCGTCGTCGCCGGTCCTGCTGGGCTTCGTCCACGCCGATCAGCCGAGCGGTCGCCCGGCACCCCAGACCCGCTGCACCTCGAGCGACGGTGACAGCGCCACGAGGTCCGCGGCGAACCCCGGCGCGATCCGCCCCAGCCGGTCGCCGAGCCCCAGCGCCGCAGCCGGCACGCTCGTCAGCGCCGCCACGGCCTCGGGCAGCGCCAGCCCCGCACGCGTGACCGCGTTCCGCAGCGCGACGTCCTGCGTCAGCGTCGAGCCGGCGATGGTGTCCGTCCCGGCGACGTGCGCCACCCCGTCCGTCACGGTCACGGCGAGGGACCCGAGTGTGTAGGAACCGTCGGCTGCACCGGCAGCGCCCATGGCGTCGGTGACGAGGGCGACGCGGCCCGGAGCGGCACGGAGCAGCATGGATGCCACGGACGGGTGCACGTGCACGCCGTCGAGGATGAGTTCGAGCGTCACCCGGTCGTCGGCCACGGCGGCGGCGATCGGCCCCGGGGCGCGGTGGTGGATGCCCGGCATGGCGTTGAACGCGTGCGTCAGCAGGGTCGCACCGGCGTCGAACGCGGCACGCGCCTGGTCGTACGTGCCGACGGTGTGACCGACGGCGACGGCCACGTCGGCCGCGACGAACTGCTCCGTCGCGGACAGCGCGCCGGGGAGCTCCGGGGCGATGGTGACCTGGCGGACGACGCCGTCCCCGGCGGAGAGGAGCTCGGCGACGGCGGACGACGACGGGTCGATCAGGAACGACTCGTTGTGGGCGCCCTTGTTGTGCGGGGAGAGGAACGGCCCTTCGAGGTGGACACCGAGCACGAGCGGGTCGTCGGCCATCACCGCACGGACCCGGTCCAGCGACGACGTGAGCGTCGGGACCGGGTTCGCGACGAGGGACAGCACCGACCGGGTCGTGCCGTGTGCCCGGTGCACCGCGAGGGCGGACGCGAAGGACTCGTCCTCGTACGCGGCGCCCGCACCGCCGTGCCCGTGCAGGTCGACGAAGCCGGGGGTCAGGACGGCGTCGCCGAGGTCGACGACCTCGTCGACCGAGGACGCCGCAGGCGCCTCGGGGCCGGCGCCGACCGCGTGGATCGTGTCGCCGACGACGAGGACCCAGCCGTCGGCAGTGGAGCCGACCGCGTCGACGACGTGGGCCGACCGGACCAGGGTGCGCCGCGCCTCCAGGCCGACCGACGGAACCGACGTCCCGACGCTCACCGCGTCTCCTTCCGGAACTGCACGACACCCGACAGGGCGGCGACCACGATGAAGACCAACCCGACCACCGGGTGCCCGATCGAGATCCAGCAGCCGCCGGCGGCGATGACCAACGCGACCTCGACGATCGTCTTGCCCACCACGTCCGTCTGGATCGGCGACGCCGGCGAGCGGAAGAAGTACCAGACCACGGCCGCGAACACCGGCGCACCGACCATGAACAGGATCGCGGGCATCGGGAACGGCCACGCGAAGTAGCCCCACGTCGCCAGCGAGAGCAGCCCGAAGGCGCAGACCACGATGCGGAGCACACCCCAGGCACCGACCCGGCGACGACGGATCGCGTGCGGGTCCGGGGTGTCTCCCCAGTCGACCGGGGACTGCGGTGCTGACATGCCTGGACCTACTTGAAGATGATGGTGCGGGCGCCGTCGAGGAGGACCCGGTCCTCCGCGATCCAGCGCACCGCCTGGGTGAGGGTGCGGGACTCCTCGTCCTGCCCGATCGACACGAGCTCGGTGGGGTCCTTGGTGTGATCGACCCGGACGACGTTCTGCTCGATGATCGGGCCCTCGTCGAGGTCACTCGTCACGAAGTGCGCCGTCGCCCCGATCAGCTTCACGCCCCGGGCGTGTGCCTGCCGGTACGGGTTCGCGCCCTTGAACCCCGGGAGGAACGAGTGGTGGATGTTCACCGCGCGGCCCTCGAGTGCCGCGCACAGCTCGGGCGACAGGATCTGCATGTACCGCGCGAGGACGACGAGTTCGATGTCGTGCTCCTCGACGGCCTGCAGGATCCGTCGCTCCATCTCCGTCTTGCTCGCGGCGTCCGTCACCGGGCGGTGCTCGAACGGCACCGAGTAGAACGACGCGAGTTCGGCGAGGTCCGTGTGGTTCGACAGCACCAGCGGGACCTCGATCGGCAGCTGCCCGCCGCGCTGCCGGTAGAGCAGGTCGTTGAGGCAGTGGCCCGCCTTCGACACGAGGACGAGCGTGCGCATCGGTCGGCCGACGACGTCGAGCTGCACGCGGGCGTCGTAGCGCTCGGCGACGGGGGCGAGCGCTGCCTCGAACGTGGCGCGGTCGACAGGGGCCATGACCTGCAGGCGCATGAAGAACGTGTTCGTGTCGACGCTCGAGAACTGCTGCGACTCGGTGATGTTGCCGTTCGCGGCGACGACCGCTCCGGAGACGGCGTGCACGATCCCGGGCTGGTCGTCGCAGACCAGGGTGAGGGTCCAGTGCGTGGCGGTCTGCTCGGTCGGGTCGGTCACCGGTTCAGGGTACCGGGATCGGGCGGCCTGGAGGCGCGGCGCGGGCCCGGCGGTCCGGCCGCGGCCAGAGGGCGGCCGGCCGGGGCGCGGGGCGCGGGGCGCCGGGCGCGGGGCGCGGGGTGCGGGGCGCCACGGTTCCGACGGCCTGCGCACAACGCAAGTGCCGCGGAACCGCGCGAGTGCGCGGTTCCGCGGCACTTTGGTTGTGCGCCGACGGGTCGCGTCAGCGGGGGAGCGACTTCGCGAGCGCGCGGTCGGCGATCGTCAGGACGCTGACGAGCACCGCGACGCCGACGATCACCCACGCGAGCACGTGCAGGTCCGGCGTGGTCGGGGCCTGGCCGAACACGCCGCCGATGAGCGAGGACGCCGCGATCGCGCCGATGTAGACGCTCGTGCGGGAGAGCCCGGCGGCGGTGCCGATGTACTCGGCCGGCACGACCCGGTACAGGGCTGCCTGGTTCGACACGGACGCCAGGGCCTGCGGGACGCCGAACAGTGCCGGTGCGAGGACGAGCAACCACCACGGCGACCCGACACCGAGGAACAGTAGCAGTGCGCCGCCGACGATCGGCACGACCGCGGCCACGATCAGCGGCCCGCGCACGGCGGTCTTCCGGGCGACGAGGAACGACGCCACGCCGGCGACGACCGCGGCGGGCAGCTGCATGTACCCGGCGACGTCACTCGGGTAGCCGGCGACGTCCTGCACCCACTGCGAGAACCCGTAGGTCATCGTGTAGGCCATCAGGTAGGTCAGGAACAGCCGCACGTAGGTGCGTGAGAGTGCGCCGTTGCGGGCGAGCAGCCGGACGTCGACGAAGGGCTTCACGGCGCGCAGTTCCCACAGGATCAGCGCCACGAGCAGGACGACCGCGACGCCCAGCAGCCACCAGAGGCCGGCCGAGACGTCGAGCAGGAACACGAGCAGCGCCGAGACGAACCCGGTCATGAGCAGCATGCCGAACGGGTCGAGCGCAGTGAGGACGGGCAGGTCCTCGTCGTTCCGCGGGCGGAGCGCGTCGGACGGCAGCCAGAGCGCCGACACGACGATCCCGAAGACCGCGAGGGGCACGTTGACGAGGAAGATCGCGTGCCACCCGAACGCCGCGATGAGTGCACCACCGAGCGGCGGACCGGCTGCAGCGGACACGAGCGACGTGATCGACAGCGCTCCGAGGACCAGCGACGGGGTCGGCTTCCCGATCCTGGTGGAGTGCTGGCGCAGGGTCGTGAGCGCCGCCGGGTACGCCGCAGAGGTCCCGATGCCGATGAGCACGCGGGCGAACACCGCGCCGCCGAAGCCGGTCAGGACCTCGGGCACGACACCAGCGACGCCGACGATGACGAGCCCCGTCAGGAACACCTTCTTCGGCCCGAACCGGTCGGCGAGCTTGCCCATCGTCGGCTGCGCGATCGCACTGGCCAGGTAGAGGGCCGCGACGAGCCAGATCGCCTGCGCCGAACCGATCCCGAGGTCACGGGAGATCGGGGCGAGGGCGACCGACACCATCGTGGTGTTGATCGGGTTGAGCAGCGGTCCGACGAGGACGGGGACGAGGAGCTTCGGGCCGAAGCCGCTGCCCTTCGGGTCTGATGCCGGGGTGACGGGTGTGGAGGCGGTTGCGGTGGACGTGGCGGTCAGTCCTTCAGGGTTCGACGACGGGGCCGAGGATGGCGATCGAGCGCGCGACGGTGGCGCGGTCGTCGGGGTCGAGTGCTGCCAGCCGTTCGGCGAGCAGGCGGGTGCGGGAGCGGTGCGAGTCCTCCCGGGCGGCGCGGCCGGCGTCGGTCGCGCTGACGATGGTGCGGCGGCCGTCCGCGGGGTCGGGGTCGCGTGTTGCCAGGCCGAGGTCGACGAGGGCCTGCACGGTCGCCCCCATCGACTGTGGGCGGACGCCCTCGGCGCGGGCCAGCTCGGCCGTCGTCGTCGCGCCGTCGCGGATCAGACGGCCGAGTACTGCCGACTGCGAGGCGGTGACGTCGTCGACCTTGCCGACGAGGGTCGTGCGTCGGATCTTGCCGTAGAGCGTGAGCAGCTCACCGGCGAGTTCGTCCGACGCGCGTGATTCCATACCGCCACGGTACTACTTCGGCAGGTGAACTTGCAAGGCAGACTGTCGATCGACGCGACCGGCGGGGCGGAGGCGAGCCGTGCCTCCCGTCCGTCAGCGCGACAGCGCCGTCAGCGCGGTGCGCTCAGTGTCTCGACCAGGTGCTCCTGCACGTACCCGAGCCAGTCGTAGACGTCGCGCAGGCCGACGCCCGCGTCGGCCTCGTACGACTGCTCCTCGGAGGCGGAGTCCACGATGCCGAGCCGGTCCGCGATCGTCAGCCGCAGGTCCGTCAGGCAGCGCAGCCAGGCCTGCTCGTCCCCGGGCTCGAACGCGCCCTCGCGCGCGCCGGTCGACCACGCGTGCACCGTCGAGGCGTTCGTCGTCTTCTGCGCGACCAGGTCCGCCTCGGTCCAGCGCCGGAACTCCGCACTCGCGTCGACGTCGTCCGGGTAGGCGTCCGGGAACATCCGCGCCGCGACCGGGTCCGACGAGAGGTCCCCGCCGAGCACCTGCTGCAGTTGCTCGGTCAGTGACGCGAGGACGGAGCGCTCGCCGGAGGACATGCCGAGGTGCACGCCGTCGGCCCGACGGACGAACGGGATCACGGGGTGGGGGCCCTGTCCACCGACGCCTGCAGGCCGTAGCCGTGCATCGCTTCGACGTGCGCCTCCATCGCCTCGCGCGGGCCGGTCGCCACGATGGCCCGGCCCTCGTCGTTCACCTGCCGCATCAACCGCTCGGCCTTCGCGCGGGGGAACCCGAAGTACTGCTGGAAGACGTAGGTCACGTACGACATGAGGTTCACCGGGTCGTCCCACACCACGGCGACCCAGGGCGAGTCCGGGCGCACGCTCGTGCGGGCGTCGGTGCGCTCGTCGACGTCGGGCGTCAGCAGGGTCATGCACCCAGGGTGACACGAACCGGCTCGCTCGGTACGATCGTCAGGTCGCGACTGGCGTTGGATGGGTCACCATCGGGAAGCGACACCTGACACGGTGCGCGGCCGTACGCCTGGGCCGCGCCCCACCGTCCACCTCGTCGTGCTCGTGCGCGACGGAACCGACAACGAGGAGTCCCGTGTCCATCACCGATCTGCCCCCCGCAGCCACCCAGTCGACGTTCAACGCCCCGCTCAGCGAGGTCGACCCCGAGATCGCGAAGGTCCTCGAGCAGGAGCTCGGCCGCCAGCGCGACACCCTCGAGATGATCGCGTCCGAGAACTTCGTGCCGCGTGCCGTCCTCGAGTCCCAGGGCTCCGTGCTCACCAACAAGTACGCCGAGGGCTACCCGGGCAAGCGCTACTACGGCGGTTGCGAGTACGTCGACGTCGCCGAGCAGCTCGCCATCGACCGTGCCAAGGCGCTCTTCGGTGCCGAGTACGCGAACGTGCAGCCGCACTCCGGTGCAAGCGCGAACGCCGCCGTCCTGCACGCCATCGCCTCGGCCGGCGACACCATCCTCGGCCTCGAGCTCGCCCACGGTGGCCACCTGACGCACGGGATGAAGCTCAACTTCTCCGGCCGGATCTACAACGCCGTGTCGTACGGCGTCGACCCGGAGACGTTCGAGGTCGACTACGACGACATCCGCGCGAAGGCCATCGAGCACCAGCCGAAGGTCCTCATCGCCGGTTGGTCCGCCTACCCGCGCCAGCTCGACTTCGCGAAGTTCCGCGAGATCGCGGACGAGGTCGGCGCGACCCTGTGGGTGGACATGGCGCACTTCGCCGGTCTCGTCGCCGCGGGCCTGCACCCGTCGCCCCTCCCGCACGCCCACGTCGTGTCGTCGACGGTGCACAAGACCCTCGCCGGTCCGCGCTCCGGCCTGATCCTGTCGAATGACGAGTCGCTGTTCAAGAAGCTCAACTCGGCAGTGTTCCCGGGCCAGCAGGGCGGCCCGCTGATGCACGTCATCGCCGCCAAGGCCACCGCGTTCCTGCTCGCCGCGACGCCCGAGTTCAAGGACCGTCAGGAGCGCACACTGCGCGGTGCTCGTCTGCTCGCTGATCGGCTCACCCAGCCCGACGCTCGCGCGGCCGGGATCGACGTGCTCACCGGTGGCACCGACGTGCACCTGGTGCTCGTCGACCTGCGCGAGTCCGAGGTCGACGGCAAGCAGGCGGAAGACCTGCTGCACGAGGTCGGCATCACCGTCAACCGCAACTCCGTGCCGTTCGACCCGCGCCCGCCGATGGTCACCTCGGGCGTCCGCATCGGTACCCCGGCGCTCGCGACGCGCGGCTTCGGGGACACCGAGTTCACCGAGGTCGCCGACATCATCGCGCTGACGCTCATGCCGAACCCGGACATCGACGCCCTGTCGGCCCGGGTGAAGGCCCTCGCCGACGCGTTCCCGCTGTACGCGTGAGCGGCACCGTGGCTGATCTGCCGCGGGCGCTCTGGGCAGGGGAGGGTTCTGCCGTCCGCATCGACGGCACCGCCCTCGCCGCCCGCACGCTCGACGACCTGAAGGTCCGCATCGACCGGCTGCACGACCACGGGTTCCGCCCGGGGCTCGGCACGATCATGGTCGGCCAGAACGCCGGGTCGGTGTCCTACGTCGCCGGCAAGCACCGTGACTCCGCGCAGATCGGGCTCGACTCGGTCCGCATCGACCTGCCGGAGACCGCGTCGGCCGCCGACATCCGCGCCGCGATCCTGCAGATGAACGACGACCCCCGGGTCACCGCGTTCATCGTGCAGCTCCCGCTGCCGCAGGGGATCGACCCGATCCCGATGCTCGAGCTGATGAACCCGGCGAAGGACGCCGACGGCCTGCACCCGACCAACCTCGGCGAGCTCGTGCTCGCAGTCCCGGGCGGTGCCGGAACGATCGACGCGCCCCTGCCGTGCACCCCGCGCGGCATCGTGGCGATGCTCGAGGCGTACGACGTCCCGATCCGGGGCCAGCACGTCACGATCATCGGCCAAGGCCTGACGGTCGGGCGTCCGCTCGGCCTGCTGCTCACCCGGCTCGAGGCGACCGCGACCCTCACCCACTCCCTGACCGAGGACGTCGCCGCCGAGTGCCGTCGGGCGGACATCATCGTCGCAGCTGCGGGCGTCGCCGGACTCGTGCAGCCGGACTGGGTGAAGCCGGGCGCGGCGGTCATCGACGTCGGCATCAGTCGGGTCGTCTCCCCGGAGACGGGCAAGGCGCGCCTGCGGGGCGACGTCGACCCCGCGGTGGCCTCGGTCGCCGGGTTCCTCTCGCCGACCCCGGGTGGCGTCGGCCCGATGACCCGCGCGATGCTGATGAAGAACGTGGTCGAGGCCGCCGAGCGCCACCTGCACTAGCGCGGCGCTCCGAACCCGCCGCACGCCCAGCTTCGGTGCTACGGTCTCGCCATGGGGGACGAACGACTGCTCACCGAGACCGTGCTGCGGCCGAGGCCGGCTCCGTCGCAACTGACGAAGGACGCCCGGTGGCTCGTCGTCATCGTGGTGCTCTGCATCGTCTTCCAGCAGCCGGGGTCGACCTGGGGCACCTCGTTCCCGCACGCCGGCCAGGAGTACGACTTCGAGTCGCACCCAGCGCTCGGGTGGACCCTCATCACGGTGGGCTTCGCGGTCGTCGGGTTCCTCGTCGCGATCGCCCGCCGCGGTGCTCGTCGGTTCGACGAGCACACCGTGATGGGTCTCGCCCTCGCCGGCGTGGTCGGGACGACGGTGCTGGTGTGGCTGCTCATGCCGGCGCAGATCGCCTGGGTGCAGTGGGCAGTGGAACACGGCTGGACGCACCCGTTCGTCATCGGGAACGTCACCGAGCACGTCCGGTACGCCGACTACGCCGGCTGAGCGGCCGCGGCGGACCGTACGCGAGCGAGTTCCGCGCCAGGCGGCACCTCTCGGGCTCCGCAGCGCGAGAAGTGTCGCTCAGCCCGAGTCTCGCGCAAGTCGAACGCGCCTGACGGACCAGTGCGGGCGGTCGCCGATCAGTCGCGCCGGGCGCCCTGCGCGGCATGCACGGTGAACACGTTCGGCTCGCGGTACCCGGCTGCGGCGAAGGCGGCGGTGACGGCATCCGCGATCGCACCACGTGCCTCCTGGTCGACCAGCGCGATCGCCGCACCGCCGAACCCGCCGCCGGTCATGCGCGCACCCACCGCACCGTGCTCCATCGCGGTGGCGACCGCCAGGTCGAGCTCCGGCACGGAGATCTCGAAGTCGTCCCGCATGGACTCGTGGGACGCGACGAGCAGGGGCCCGATCGCCCGCGGCCCGTGCTCGCGCAGGGCGCGGACGGTGTCGAGGACGCGCTGGTCCTCGGTCACGACGTGGCGGACACGACGGAAGGTCTCGTCGTCGAGGAGTTCCTGCGCGCGGGGCAGGTCGTCGACCGACAGGTCGCGCAGCGCCTCGACGCCCATCGCCGCCGCGCCCCGTTCGCAGGAGTCGCGCCGGGCCTTGTAGCCGCCGGTCGCGTGGGCGTGCTCGACGCGGGTGTCCACGACGAGGACCTCGAGCCCGTTCGCCTCGAGCGCCAGGTCGACGACGGCGGTGTCGAGCGTGCGGCAGTCGAGGAACACGACCGCGTCCTGCTCGCCGAGGAGCGAGGCGGACTGGTCCATGATCCCGGTGGGGGCACCGACGGCGTGGTTCTCGGAGTACTGGCCCACGCGAGCCAGGGTCTTCCGGTCGAGTCCGAGCTCCCACAGGTCGTTGAAGGCGAGCGCGACGCCGCACTCGATCGCGGCGCTCGAGGACAGACCAGCACCGACCGGGACGTCCGAGTCGATGAAGACGTCGAAGCCGGTCTTGTCGGACAGGTCCGCCCCGGCCTGCTCGCGGAGTGCCCACGCGATGCCGAGGACGTAGGCGGACCAGCCGTCCATCCGGTCGGGCGCCAGCTCGTCGAGCGAGAGCGACACGGGTGGGTTGTCGGCGTCGAATGCCGAGGCCACACGGAGGACCCGGTCCTCGCGCGGGGCGATCGACGCCGTGGTGCGGCGGTCGATGGCGAAGGGCAGAACGTACCCGTCGTTGTAGTCGGTGTGCTCGCCGATGAGGTTGACCCGGCCCGGCGCGGAGTACTGCACCGCGGGCTCGTACCCGTAGACCTGCTGGAACGTCATGCGCGTTCGATCCCTCCTCGGATGAACTCGGCCGCCTTCTCGGGCACGAGGTCCCCGATCCAGGCGCCCATGGCGGCTTCGCTGCCGGCCAGGAACTTCAACTTGTCCGCCGCACGACGCGGCGACGTGATCTGGAGCATCAGCCGCACGGTGTCGCGGCCGGTGTGCACTGGTGCCTGGTGCCACGCGGCGATGTACGGCGTCGGGTCGTCGTAGAGCTTGTCGATGCCGCGGGTGAGGCGCAGGTGCATGTGCGCGAGCTCGTCCTTCTCGGCGTCGGTGAGGCCTGCGAAGTCCGGCACGTGGCGGTGCGGCAGCATGTGGATCTCGATGGGCCAGCGTGCAGCGAACGGCACGAAGGCGGTGAAGTGCTCGCCGGCGAGGACGACCCGGTCGGACGCCCGCTCGTTGGCGAGGTGCTGCTCGAACAGGTCCGGTCCGAACCGCTCGATGCTCGCCAGCAGGCGCTGGGTCCGCGGGGTCACGTACGGGTACGAGTAGATCTGCCCGTGCGGGTGGTGCAGCGTGACGCCGATCGCCTCGCCCCGGTTCTCGAACGGGAACACCTGCTGGATCCCGGGCATCGCGGACAGCGCGGCGGTGCGGTCCGCCCAGGCCTCGACCACGGTCCGGGCCCGCGACTCGGAGATCGACGCGAAGGAGCCGGCGGTCTCTGGGGAGAAGCACACGACCTCGCACCGACCGACGCTGCGGAACTCGCGGTTCAGTCCGACGTCGGAGAGGGAGTCGAGCGACTCCGGCGCGTCCTGGGCCTCGAGCAGGGGGCCGAACGACGGCGACCGGTTCTCGAACACGGCGACGTCGTAGCGGCTCGGGATCTCCGACGGGTTCTCGGGGGTCTGCGGTGCGAGCGGGTCCTGGTCGGCCGGCGGGAGGAACACCCGGTTCTGCCGACTCGCGGCGATCGAGACCCACTCCCCGGTCAGGACGTCCTGCCGCATGCGGGCCGTCTCCGGCCGCGGGTCGAGCACACGCTGGTCGATGCTGCGCTCGGCGGGCAGCGTCGAGTCGGCGTCGTCGAAGTAGATGAGGTCGCGTCCGTCCGCGAGCTTCGTCACGCGCTTGGTGATCACCGCACCACCCTAGCCGCCATCCGAAGGATTGCGAAAGACTCCGGAAGCAAGCGAAACTGAGCACATGACGGACGACGACCTCTCCTTCCTCGCCGGCGCGCTCCCCGCGCCGCTGCGTCAGGACCGCATCGTCTCCATCGTCGAGGGCGCGCCCGGCATGGTCCGCACGGCCGCCCTGGCAGCGGCCCTCGGAACCAGCGAGGTGACCGTCCGGCAGGACCTCGCCTCCCTCGACCTGGAGGCGCGGCTCAGGCGGGTGCACGGCGGTGCCGTCCGCCTCGGGGCCGGTTCCGGCGAGCGTCCGTTCGAGGAGACCGCCGTGGAGCACCAGGTCGCGAAGGCCGCGATCGGCCGTGCCGGGGCCGCCCTCGTGCGCTCCGGACAGTGCGTCGTGCTCGACGTCGGCACCACGCCCGCGGCGGTCGCGTCGGCGCTGGTCGCCCGCGAGGACCTGGTCGACGTCACCGTGGTCACGAACTCGTTGACGACCGCCCTCGCGCTCGAGGCCGCGGTGCCGCGCTTCACCGTCGTGGTCACCGGCGGCACGCTGCGCCCGCTCCAGCACTCCCTCGTCGCGCCGTTCAACAACACGCTGCTGCCGCTGATCGCCGCCGACCTCGTGTTCCTGGGCGGCACCGGACTCGACGTCGCGCACGGCCTGACGAACGTGAACCTGCCCGAGACCGAGGCGAAGCGCATGCTCGCGGCCACGGCCCGGCGTACCGTCGTCGTCGCGGACGGGTCGAAGTTCGGCCGGGCCCACATCGGGGTCGTCCGCGCGCTCGAGGACATCGACGTCGTCGTCACCGCCGAGACCACGGCCGACGCCGTCGCCCCCATCCGGGCGGCCGGGGTCGACGTCGTCGTCGCGGACGGCAGCGACGGCACCGCCGGGGTCGACCCGGCACCAAAGGGAAGGAACGAGACCGCATGACCGCAGCACCCACCGGGGGTCAGTACCACCTCCGCCACGCCGGACCCGACGGGGTCGTCGAGGCGGTCGTCACCGAGGTCGCCGCCGGCATCCGGGAGCTCCGTGTCGCCGGCTTCGACCTCACCGAGCCGTTCCCCGTGTCGGAGCAGCCGCCCGGAGCGAACGGCATCGTGCTCGCGCCGTGGCCGAACCGCGTGGCCGGTGGCGTCTGGGAGCTCGACGGCAAGCGCCAGCAGCTCGACGTCTCCGAGCCGAAGTACGGCAACGCCTCGCACGGGCTGCTCCGCTTCGCGCCGTACCGGGTCGTGGACCAGACCGAGTCGTCGGTGCTGCAGGAGGCCACGATCCACCCGCAGCACGGCTGGCCCTTCACCCTCGAGACCCGGGTGCACCACGAGCTCGTCGACGACGGCATCCGCATCACGCACGAGGTCGTGAACCGCTCGGGCGTCCGGGCCCCGTTCGCGATCGGTGCGCACCCGTACCTCCGGGCCGGCGACACCCCGGCCGAGGACCTCGTCGTGACGCTCGACGCCGCGACCGCGTTCACCGTCGACGACAAGCGCATCCCGAACGGCTCCGAGCCGGTCGAGGGCACCGGTGTCGACCTCCGCGCTGGGCGACGGGCCGGGGACTCCGACCTCGACACGGCGTACACGGACATCACCCCGGACGCCGAGGGGGTGCGCCGCACCACGTTGCACGGACCGGAGGGCGACGGCGTCGAGCTGTGGCAGGACGCGTCGTTCCCGTACGTGCAGGTCTTCACCTCCCGCGAGTTCCCCCGCGGCGACGGCACCGGGCTGGCCGTGGCGGTCGAGCCCATGACGGCGCCGGCGAACGCGCTGAACTCCGGTGAGGGCCTGCGCTGGCTCGAGCCCGACGAGTCCTGGACCGGTACCTGGGGCATCCGCCGCGTCTGGTCCTGACCAGGGCGAACCGCGGCGCTCCCGGCGCGTGAGACACCGCCCGCGGCCCGAGACACCGCCTGCACGTCGAGACACCGCGAGATCCTGCGGTGTCTCGACGTTGAGGCGGCGTCTGCGCCGGCCGGCGGTGTCTCGCACGATCGAGACGCCGCCGTGTCTGCGGGGCGGACCGGGCGCACACGACGAAGGCCCCGCCGGACTCCGGCGGGGCCTTCGCGCTGCCGGGTGTCCGGCGCGGTCAGCGGGTCAGGCGCGTCGCATGCGCAGTGCCTCGACCGCGAGCGACTCGCTGGCGTAGCGGCCGACCTCCTGCGCCCACGCCGGGTCGTCCCCGCGCAGTGCGATGAAGTCCTTGCGCTGCCGGCACACGTACCCGAGCACCGCGGTGCCGGTCGCGACCTCGACGAAGTCCTTGCGGATGTGCCGGGTCGTGACCTGCGCGTTCCGGCGGAGCGTGTCGAGCAGGAGCTCGTTGCTCATCGTCGTGTTGGTCGCTGCTGCGAGCTCGACGATGCGGCGCGCGTCCCCGGTGCTGCTGGTGTGCGTGGCTTCGATGGGCTCGATCACGGTGTACCCCGTTCGTTCCTGGTGGTGCGGTGGTGCAGGATCCGTCGATCGGATCCGGGAACGACACTATCGGCGGCAGCCCAACAGTCTGCTGAACGACGACTGAACTGTCAGCCGGAATCGCAATGAGTCCGCTGTGGAGGGCTTGTACCCCGATCAGCGGATCAGGCGCACTGTTCGCGCATGCGCGGCGTGGCGAGGGCCTCGAGGGCGTCGTCGATCCGACCGGCGAGGTACCGGTACCCGGCGTCGTTGAGGTGCTGCCCGTCCCGCGCGGCGTAGCTCGCGCTGTTCGTCGTGGTGAACCACCGGCCGTCGAGGGCGTCCACGTAGGTGACCCCGGCGGCCCGGGCCCCGGCGGCGACCGCGTCCGAGATCCCGGTCGTGGTGCGGGCCAGCGGCTGCGGCGCCGAGGGTCCGATCGCCACGACGACGGCATCGGGCCACTGACGCTTCGCGGTCCGGAGCGTCCGCTCGACTCGACGTTCGAGGGTCTCGGCGCTGACGAGCCAGTCGTTCTGACTGCCCTGCACGATCACGAGTGCGGGGTCGATCGACTCGCTCCGCTCGATGCGGGACAGGTAGTTCCACCGCGTCGACTTCGTCGCGCCCGTGTTGACGTACCCGGTGCCGGGGACACCGTCGATCGTCGCGTCCCACCCGCGCTCGGCGACGAGATCCTGCGCCCAACCGTGCGTGCCGTCGTACGACCCTCGGCCCGTCGTGTACGAGTCGCCGACGATGAGCACGTCCGATCCGCGGGCGATCGCCGAGGCCGTCCGGCTCGCCGAGGCGTCGCTCGCATCGGGGACGGTCTGGCAGGCGTTCGACACGGCGGGGAGCATGACGAGGCACCCGACGACGCCGACGGCCATCGCACCGAGCGCGACGGCTGGGAACGCGCGTCGGGTTCGGCGTCGTCGTCTGGAAGGCAGCGAACGAGGACCGTCCGGCCATCCGCCGTCGGTTCGTCGGGCCACGGCCGGGATTCTACGCGGCGGGTTCCGGGCATCCGGTGAGCGGAAGCCGAGTGTCCGCGGACGAGCCGATCGCGGGGAGACGAAGGGTGGGCCCCGTGGGGCTCGAACCCACGACCCTCGGATGAAAAGCCGGTGTTCGGGAACGGGTGGGCCCCGTGGGGCTCGAACCCACGACCCTCGGATTAAAAGTCCGGTGCTCTACCAACTGAGCTAGAGGCCCTCACCCGCAAGGCTAGCGGGTGAGGGCCTCCGGTACGTCCGGTGTGGGACGAGGTCAGCTGCGCCGACCGGTGAGGGTCCGCAGCAGCCACGCGATCACCGCGATGATGAGCAGCACGATCCCGACCCACAGCAGGAACTTCAGGCTCGCGGTGAAACCACCGACGAACAGCAGGATGACCGCGATCACGGCCAGGATGATGAGCAGGGCGTTCATGGAGTGTCCTCTTCTTCACGTCCGGGAGGGGTGCCTCCCTGGCGGAGCACGGTACCCGTTGCGGGACGATTGCGTTCTCGGCGAACGGGGGACAGGGCGTGTCACCGGACGCGCCTACACTGTCGCGGTGCCTCGCGATCACCACCGTCCCGTCCACTTCACCGACCAGGAGTTCGCCGCGATCCAGGGCGGCGAGGACCCGGCGCTCGTGAACCGCGTCGCGCACGAGACCGCGAACGCCCTGCTGCACCGCGTGCGGGAGGACCCGTACCCGGCGGTCGTCGAGCGCCTGGTGACCTACACGGACGTGCACGGCATCGACGCGATCGCGGAGCTGTGGGCCCGCGTGGGGGCGCACACGCTGCCGGGGGCACTGTGGCGGATCTACCTCGTCCGTGTCGTCATCCGGCAGAACCCGGAGGAGATCGCGTACTTCTTCGAGCGCGGGACCGAGCGGATCGGCACGATCGACGAGGCCGTCGCGGGTGCCGAGCAGCCGACGGGCCCGGCGGAGATCCTGACCCTGGCGGACCGCATCCTGCACGGGTTGTACACGGGCGACCTCGCGGTGGCGCTCGACCGCGGGGCGGCGTTCTGCCGGCTGACCGCGGCGGGCGCGACGGCGGTGGCGGACGAGTCGGACCTCACGGCGGGCGAGCGTGCCAGCGAGCTGACGACGCGTGCCCTGCGGCTGACGGAACTGGCGGCCGACCTGACCGAAGCGGCGGCGCTCTGGCGTCGCGACAGCCTGGACTGAGCGGGCGGCGGGGCGGACCCGCACCGCGCCTCCAGGCAGGAACGACAAGGCGAGCAGGCCGACAGCTCCGAGCACGAGGCAACATGCCGAAAGCAGGCACAGAGAAACCGGGCCGCAGAAGCGCCTCTCGGCGCGAGGCCGCTCGAAGCGGCGAATTTTGGAGCCCGGGGCTTGCTGCGGCCCGGCGACACCGAGTCTACGAGACGTCTGCCGTGCGCACGACCGTGTTCACTCTCGGTGGACAGACCAGGTCCCGGGCGTGTGCGCAGAACGCGTGTGACCCGAACAGGGATGAGAACCGCTCCAATCCGACGGGGCGAGGGTGCCGAATCATCACCGTGACAGGCGAATCCGCCCGTCACGAAGCGAGGGTCCCGCGCGACCCGGTCCGCTCCCTGGCGGTCAATTCCCTGCGGGTCACGCGGGCCCTCGTCCTGCTCCGACACGGGTGACCCGAACCTGTGCGTCAGGACACAACGCAACCGTGAGGAGGGAAACCTGCAATGCTTGCCATCGTGGAACGCGACACCGAAGCCTGGAGCTCGACAGAGCCCACTCCGGCGTCGCCTGACGACCTCCTCGCCCGGGTGGCGACCGGCGACCAGGCGGCCTTCTCCGAGCTGTACGACGTCCTGTCCGGGCGTGTGCTCGGCCTCGTGACGCGTCTCCTCCGGGACCGAGCGCAGTCCGAAGAGGTCGCACAAGAGGTCTTCCTCGAGGTCTGGCAGCAAGCCGCACGCTTCGACCGGCAGCGGGGAACCGCCTCCAGCTGGATCCTCACCATGGCCCACCGCCGAGCGGTCGACCGGGTGCGGGCCTCACAGTCCTCGCACGACCGTGACACGAAGATCGGCATCCGCGACTTCGAGGCCGGCGTCGACGACGTCTCCGAGTCCGTCGAGATCCGGATCGAACACGAACGGGTCAGCCGGGCACTCGCGAAACTCACCGAGTTCCAGCGACAGGCCGTGCAGCTCGCCTACTACGGCGGCTACTCGCACAGCGAGATGGCCGCACACCTCGGTGTCCCGATCGGCACCGTCAAGACCCGTCTCCGTGACGGGATGATCAGACTTCGCGACGAGATGGGGGTGACGTCATGACCGAACGCCACGACGACCCTGCCCTGCTCACCGGGTCGCACGCCCTCGACGCCCTGTCGGACGACGAGCGCGAGCTGCTCGAGGCCACCTTCTCCGACGTTCCCGAGCTGCGGGCCGAAGCGGACTCGCTGCGCGAGACCGCGCTCCAGCTGGCCTACGCAGTGGACCCGATCGAGCCTCCTGCCTCGATGAAGGCGTCGCTCATGGCGAAGATCGCGTCGACGCCGCAGGCGGCGCCCGTCGCACCTGCTGCCGCTGACGCGTCGGATTCGGGTCCTGCGGCCGCCGTTCCTTCGGCCGCCGCCCCTTCGGCCTCCGTTCCGGACGCCGTCGGTGATGCCGGCCAGGAGGCACGGTTCGCCCCCGCCACGCGCCGCACCCGTGCAGGTGGCAGCGCCACTGCCGCCGCCCAGCGTCGGTGGTTCCAGCGTCCGGCAGCCGTCCTGTCCACCGCAGCCGCGGTCGCCGTGGTGTTCCTCGGTGTCGGGCTCGGCGTGGGCACGGCGTTCACGCCCTCGAACCAGCCCGGTCCGGGCACGACGCAGGCGAGCAGCGGACTCGACCGGATCTACGCGGCGTCGGACTTCAAGCGGACCACCGCGAAGGTCTCCGGCGGCGGGACGGCCACGGTCGTCTGGTCGAACTCGCTCGGCAAGTCCGCCGTGATCCTCGACGGTGTCGCCCCGGCGCCGAAGGGCAAGACGTACGAGCTCTGGTACATCGGCTCGGAGGGCACTGGAGGCAAGATCAGCTCGGCAGGCCTGATGGACGGTGCCGCCGACGGCGTGCACTCGGCGGTGCTCACGGGCACGCGGTCGCACGGTGTGACGATCGGCATGACGGTGGAGCCCGAGGGCGGTTCGGAGCAGCCGACGACGACGCCGATCATGGCGGTCCCCACCGCCTGACGCATCCCACGTCTCCCCGCTCGCCTGGCACGGTCCGCGGGCGGGGAGTTCGTCGTGCGCGAGCATCGGCACCCCGACGCGAAACGACACGACCGACGTCGTGTGACGTCGGTCGTGTCGTTCTGGGTCAGCGCCGGGTCACCCGAAGCGGCCCGAGACGTAGTCCTCGGTGGCCTGGACGGACGGGTTCGAGAACATCGTCGCCGTGTCGTCGAACTCGATGAGCTTGCCGGGGGCGCCGGTGCCGGCGATGTTGAAGAACGCCGTCTTGTCGCTGACGCGCGAGGCCTGCTGCATGTTGTGGGTCACGATCACGATCGTGTACTCCTTCTTGAGCTCCTCGATGAGGTCCTCGATGGCGAGGGTCGAGATCGGGTCGAGCGCCGAGCACGGCTCGTCCATGAGGAGCACGTCCGGCTGCACCGCGATCGCACGGGCGATGCAGAGACGCTGCTGCTGGCCGCCGGACAGGCCCATGCCGGGCTTGTCGAGGCGGTCCTTGACCTCGTTCCAGAGGTTCGCACCCTGCAGGGAGCGCTCCACGATGTCGTCGGCCTCGGAGCGGGAGACGCGCTTGTTGTTGAGCTTCACACCGGCCAGGACGTTGTCCTTGATGGACATCGTCGGGAACGGGTTCGGCCGCTGGAAGACCATGCCGACCTGCCGACGGACGATGACCGGGTCGACGCCGGCGCCGTACAGGTCGTCGCCGTCGATCTTGACCGAGCCCTCGACGTACGCGCCGGGGATGACCTCGTGCATGCGGTTCAGCGTGCGGAGGAAGGTGGACTTGCCGCAGCCGGACGGGCCGATGAACGCGGTGACGGTGCGGGGTTCGATCGTCATGTCGACGCCCTCGACCGCCTTGAACTTCGAGTAGTAGACGTTGAGGCCGTCGACCTCGATGCGCTTGGACACTGTGTTCCTTCGGGGTGGGTGGATCCGCGCGTCAGCGCGAGAGCTTGGGGGCGAAGAGGCGGGTGATGAACCGGGCGAGCAGGTTGAGCAGCATCACGATGAGGATGAGCAGCAGTGCCGCGGTCCACGCCCGGTCGACGAACGGCACCGGGTTGGCGCCCTGCTGCGAGTACTGCGTGTACGCGAACACCGGCAGCGTCATCATCGGGTTCTTGAACAGGTCGTAGTTCATGCTCGCAGTGAACCCGGCCGTGACCAGGAGCGGTGCCGTCTCGCCGATGACACGGGCGATGGAGAGCATCACACCGGTGGTGATCCCGGCGAGCGAGGTGGGGAGCACGACCTTGAGGATGGTGAGGTACTTCGGGACGCCGAGGGCGTACGAGGCCTCGCGGAGCTCCATCGGGACGATCTTCAGGACCTCCTCGGTGGAGCGGACGACGATCGGGATCATCAGGACGCTCAGCGCGACCGAGCCGACCAGGCCGAAGCGGGCACCGGGGCCGAGGAACAGCGCGAACAGCGAGTAGGCGAAGAGCCCCGCGACGATCGACGGGATGCCCGTCATGACGTCCACGAAGAACGTGATGCCCTTGGCGAGCGCGCCCGTGCCGTACTCGACGAGGTAGATCGACGTCAGCAGCCCGATCGGTACCGAGATGAGCGCCGCGAACAGGGTGATCTCGAGCGTGCCGATCAGGGCGTGGAGTGCGCCGCCGCCCTCGGAGATGACCCCGCGCATCGAGTACGAGAAGAACTCGACGTCGAAGCGGGCAAGGCCGTCGGCGAGGACCGTGTACAGCAGCGAGACGAGCGGCAGCACCGCGATGACGAAGGCCGTGATCACCAGCGAGGTGATGAGGCGGTCGACGGCCTTGCGGCCACCCTCGACGATGCGGGAGACCACGACGATGAGGACGTCGAACAGGACCGTGCCGAGGAAGAGCGCGGCGACGACGTTGAAGTCCTTGACGGCACCGCCGGCGTTGAGCAGGGCGAATACCAGGATCAGCGCGACCCAGGAGCCGACGAGGAGCAGCCACGGCACGGACTTGTGCAGCTTGCCGTTGGCGTAGACGTTGCCGGCGACGCCGGACTGACGGAGGGCGAGGGACATCGGGCAGTACCTCTCAGCTCACTCGCTTGCGGACGATGTACCGCGCGAGCATGTTGATGACCAGGGTGATGACGAAGAGGATCAGACCCGACGCGATCAGCGCGTTCAGGGCGGTGCCGGAGGCCTCGGCGAACTGGAGGGCGATGTTCGCCGCGATCGTCGAGGGGTTCAGCGAGGTGAGCATCTGGAAGGTGACGTTCGTCGACACCGACAGCACCAGGGCGATCGCCATCGTCTCACCGAGCGCCCGACCGAGACCGAGCATGATCGCGGACACGATGCCGGACTTCGCGAACGGCAGGACCGACAGGCGGATCATCTCCCAGCGGGTCGCGCCGAGGGCCAGGGCGGCTTCCTCGTTGAGGCGCGGGGCCTGCAGGAAGATCTCGCGCATGACCGCGGTCATGATCGGGATCGCCATCACGGCGAGGACGATCGACGCGGTCAGGATCGTGCGGCCGGTGCCGGAGACCTGCCCGGAGAACAGCGGGAACCAGCCGAGGTAGGTGTTGAGGAACACGTAGAACGGCTTCACGAACGGCGCCAGCACCACGATGCCCCAGAGGCCGTAGACCACCGACGGCACCGCGGCCAGCAGGTCGATGACGTAGCCGAGGAGCGGGGCGATCCGGCGCGGCGCGTAGTGCGAGATGAAGAGCGCGATGCCGAGCGAGAGCGGCACGGCGATCACGAGCGCGATGAGCGCGGACCAGACGGTGCCGAAGACGAGGGGGCCGACGTAGTCCCAGAAGTTCGCGGCCTGGTTCGGCAGGTCGCCGACCTTCGCGCTGAACGCCGGGATGCTCTGCCAGACCAGGAAGGCCGCGACGAGCACGAGCACGAAGAGGATCAGCCCGCCGGCGATGACGGAGGCGGCGGAGAAGACCCGGTCGCCGATGCGGACGACGGGCTTCGGCTTGGGGGCGACGGGGGCCACTGGCTGGGCCGGTGCGGTCGTCATGGGACTCCTGTCGGAGGAACGCCGGGGGAGGCGTCGGGTGGGGGTGTCCGGTGGTGCTGCGTCCGCTCGAACAGTGGAGCAGGACGGGCGAGGGCCCGGACGCCGGTCGATTGGGTGGGACCGGCGTCCGGGCGCTCAGGGTGCCTTACTTGATGGAGGCGACGGCCTTCGCGGCCTTCTCGGCGAGGTCGGTCGAGAGGGCGGCCGACTTGGCCTCCTTCGCGGCGGCGTCCTGCGCGTCCTTCGAGACGACGTAGTCGAGGTAGCCCTTCACGAGCTCACCCTTGTCGGCGTCCTTGTACTCCTGGCACGCGATGGCGTAGGAGACGAGCACCAGCGGCCATGCGCCGTCGGCGGTGTCCTCGCGGTTGATGTCGATCGCGAGGTCGTTGTCCTCGCGGCCGGAGACCGTCTCGGAGTCGGCGACGACCTTGGCAGCGCCCTCGGCGGAGATCTCGGTGGCCTTGTCGCCGACCATGAGCTTCGCCTTGTCGAGGTCACCGGCGCCGGAGTCGTCGATGTACGTGATCGCGTTCGAGGCGCTGGCCATGGCCGAGGCCACGCCCGAAGTGCCCTTGGCGCTGTCGCCGACCTGGTACGGGAAGGTCTGGCTCGGGGCCTCGGTCCAGACGCTCTTGGCGTTCGCCGAGACGTACTCGGAGAAGTTCTGCGTGGTGCCCGAGTCGTCTGAGCGGTGCACGACCGTGATGTTCGCGTCCGGCAGCGTCGCGTCCTTGTTCAGGTCGGCGATCTGCGAGTCGTTCCACTTGGTGATCTTGCCCGAGAAGATGCCCGCGATGGTCTTCGCGTCGAGCGTCAGGTCCTTGACGCCGTCGACCTTGTAGGCGATCGCGATCGGGGAGATGTAGACCGGGATGTCGATGGCCTTCGAGTCCGCGGCGCACAGGCCGAAGGAGCCCGAGAGCTCCTCGTCCGACAGCGCGGCGTCGGAGCCGGCGAAGTCCGCGGCACCCGAGATGAAGTTCTTGCGGCCGGCGCCCGAACCGTCGGGCGAGTAGTTGACCGTCACGCCGGAGGCGACGCTCTGGAAGCCGGCGGCCCAGGTGGCCTCGGCGGTCTGCTGGGCGGACGAACCCGAACCGGTGAGGGTGCCGGAGAGCTTCGAGTAGTCGGTGCCCGAGCTGGAGGAGGAGGTCGCGGTGCTGCCCGCGTCCTCGTTCGCCGCGCACGAGGAGAGCACGACCGCGCCGGCGATCGCGATTGCCGCGACCGTACCGATTCGCTTGATGTTCACAGGGGTCCCTTCGGGAATGTCAGTGCAGGTGGGACCGCTGCTGGTCCCGTGGGTCGGTGCCGACCCGGGAGCGACTGTAGGGACGCGAAGTGACGGGGATCACGCTCGCTGGTGAACGGAAGGTGAACGAGGGGTTGTGTCCGACGGGGCGGCGTGCGCGGGCGCGTGGACGGGAGCAGGATCGGGAACGTCGTGCGCTCGACGGACGCATGCATGCGCATGCGTTCACCCGGCCTGGAGGCGCGGCTCGCCCCCGGCGGTCGGCCTACGCCGAGACGGTGTTGCGGTGGGTCTCCACGGCGACGAGTCGGCCGTCGGCGATGTGCATCACGGCGAAGTCCCCGACGGAGAGCATCGCGGCGCGGCGGAGGTCGAACCGTCCGCTGTCGTCGGCCGTCGCGGTCGCGATCCGGGCGATGATGTCCGGCAGCACGGGGCCGTGCGAGCACAGGACGGTCGACTTCGCCTTCTCGAGGCGCTTCTGCACGACGCCCTTGACGTTGGCCGCACCGCGGTCGTGGGCCTCCTGGCTGATGTCCGGGGTGCTGGAGACCCCGAGGTGCGTGCGGTCGGACAGGGGCTCGACGGTCGCGAGGCACCGTGCCGCCGTGCTGCTGACGATCTTCTTCGGGCCGAACGCGGCGACGGGCGACGCGACGGCCTTGGCCTGCGTGCGGCCGACCGGCAGGAGCGGACGGGTGGCGTCGGGGCCGTTCCAGTCCGAACCGGGCACCGTCTTGGCGTGCCGGAGCGCGATGAGTGCGAAGGTGCGGTGCTCGCCGGCGGCGACGCGCTCGGCGAACCGGTCGAGGATCGCGACGTCACGGTCGTACGTCAGCCGGTGCCGGGCGTCGTCGAGGGTCACCCACTCGACCGAGGCGACCTCGTCGTTCGGGCGGAACTTGCCGGCGCGCTCGAACTCCTTGGAGGGCACCCGGGCGGACCAGTAGTGCACCACCTTGTCGCGGCCGCTCGGCAGGACGTACTCCGCGGTGCCGAGCGGAGCGCCGAGGTGGACGCGGTAGCCGGTCTCCTCGTCGATCTCGCGGACGGCCGTCGTCGGGACGCTCTCGCCCGGGTCGACCTTGCCCTTCGGGAACGAGACGTCCTTGTGGTGGTCGCGGTGGATGAGCAGCACGAGCGGGACGCCGTCCTGTTCACGCCAGACGACGGCACCAGCTGCGACGACGGGTCCTGAGGAGCCGCCGCTCACCGAGTGGAGCGCTTCCGAGCCGAGATCTTCCGCATGAGGACATTCTGCACGTCGTCGAGGGGTCGTCCGTCGTCGTCGGTCGAACGGCGCGTCCACTCGCCGTCGGACTCGAGGTGCCACGAGCTCGTCGAGTCCGCCATCGCGAGGTCGAACATGTCCTGGACCTCGTTCACGTGGGCCGGGTCGGACAGCCGCACGAGCGCCTCGACGCGGCGGTCGAGGTTGCGGTGCATCATGTCCGCCGAGCCGATGAACACGGCCGGGTCGCCGTCGTTGTGGAACGCGAAGGCACGGGAGTGCTCGAGGTACCGGCCGACGACGCTGCGCACGCGGATGGTGTCGCTGACGCCCTCCATGCCGGGCTTGAGGGAGCAGATGCCGCGCACCCAGACGTCGATCGGCACGCCGGCCTGGCTCGCCAGGTAGAGCGCGTCGATGATCTGCTCGTCCACCATCGAGTTGACCTTGATGCGGATGCCCGATGGCTTGCCGGCGCGGGCGTTCTCGGCCTCGGTCTGGATCCGCTTGAGCAGACCCTTCCGCAGGTGCAGCGGCGCCACGAGGAGCCGCTTGAACTTCTTCTCGATGGCGTACCCGGACAGCTCGTTGAACAGGCGCGTGAGGTCCTTGCCCACGGTGTCGTCCGACGTGAACAGGCCCATGTCCTCGTAGATGCGCGAGGTCTTCGGGTTGTAGTTGCCCGTGCCGATGTGGCTGTAGTGCTTGAGGGTGCCGCCCTCCTGCCGGATCACGAGCACCAGCTTGGAGTGCGTCTTCAGGCCCACCAGGCCGTAGACCACGTGCACGCCGGCCTTCTCGAGCTTGCGGGCCCACGTGATGTTGTTCTGCTCGTCGAAGCGCGCCTTGATCTCCACCAACGCCAGGACCTGCTTGCCCGCGGCCGCGGCGTCGATGAGGGCCTCGACGATGGGGCTGTCGCCGGAGGTGCGGTACAGCGTCTGCTTGATCGCGAGGACGTTCGGGTCGGCCGCCGCCTGCTCGAGGAACGCCTGCACGCTCGTCGCGAATGACTCGTACGGGTGGTGCACGAGGACGTCCTTCGACGCGATCGCGCGGAAGAGGTCCGGCTTCGTGTTCGGCTCGCCCGGCTGGAACTGCACGGGGGTCGTCGGCACGTGCTTCGGGTAGTGCAGGTCGGGGCGGTTGATCTTCGCGATCTCGAACAGGCCGCCGAGGTCGAGCGGCGACGGCAGACGGAAGACCTCCTGCTCCGTGATGTCGAGCTCGCGCACGAGCAGGTCGAGCGTCACCGGGTCCATGTCCTCGGTGATCTCGAGGCGGATCGGTGGCCCGAACCGACGACGGAGCAGTTCACGCTCGAGGGCCTGGATGAGGTTCTCGGCCTCGTCCTCCTCGATCTCGACGTCCTCGTTGCGGGTGACCCGGAACACGTGGTGCTCGAGGACCTCCATCCCCGGGAACAGGTCGTCGAGGTGGTTCGCGATGAGGTCTTCGAGCGGGATGAACCGCAGCCGACCGGAGTTGTCGTCCGGCAGCTTGATGAACCGCGAGAAGTTCTGCGGCACCTTCAGTCGCGCGAACTCCTGCCGCTGCGACTTCGGGTTCCGGACCCGCACCGCCAGGTTGAGCGACAGCCCGGAGATGTACGGGAACGGGTGCGCCGGGTCCACCGCGAGCGGCATGAGCACCGGGAAGATCTGCTCGTTGAAGTACTCGCGCATCCGGAGCCGGTCGGCTTCGTCCAGGTCGGACCAGTGCTCGACGTGGATGCCGGCGGCGTCGAGGTCGGGCTTGAGCGACTCGATGAAGGCCTGTGCGTGGCGGTCCTGCAGCTCGTGCGCCTTCTTCGCGATGTCCCGCAGCACGTCGAGCGGTGCGCGGCCGACGTTGGTCGGGACGGCGATCCCGGTGTCGATGCGGCGCTTCAGGCCGGCGACCCGGACCATGAAGAACTCGTCGAGGTTGGACGCGAAGATCGCCAGGAAGTTCGCACGCTCGAGCAGGGGCTGCGTGCGGTCCTCACCGAGTTCGAGGACGCGCTGGTTGAACCGGAGCCAGCTGAGCTCACGGTCGAAGTAGCGGTCGGTGGGCAGCGACTCGTGCTCGATCTCGACGACCTCGTCGAAGTCGTCCAGGTCCGGTGCGACGGATTCGCCGTCGAGCTGCGGTTCGGTGTCCATGCCCACATCCTGCCACCCGGTCCCTGCGCCCGGAGGGCCGCGCGTGGACGCTGTGGAAACCCGCGGTGAACGACCTGCTGTGGGGGAGGTGTGGTGGCTGTCGCTCAGGGAGCGGCGTACTGCACGTCGATCGCGTGCTGCTCGAACCCGGACCGCCGGTAGAGCGCCAGTGCCGGCTCGTTGTCGCCCTCGACGTACAGCGCCGCGGCGGTGAGCCCACGACCGGTCAGCCGGGCCGTCCCCGCGCGCATGAGCACGCCGCCGAGCCGCTGCCCCTGCAGGTCCGGGCGTACGGCGACCGCGTAGAACTCGCCGATCCCGCCCTCGACCTTGAGCCAGCACGACCCAGCGAGCTGCCCGCTGCCGTCACGCAGCAGGATCAGGTCGTCGCCGGAGAACCAGTCGTCGGCCTCGCGGGCGCGGAGGTCCTCGAGCGTCATCCGGCCCTGCTCCGGGTGGTGGGCGAACGCCGACGCGTTGAGGGCGAGCCAGTCTGCCTCGTCCCCGGGGTCCCCGGCGCGGAACGCGGACAGGGAGTACCCGGCCGGCACTGCCGGGTCCGGAGCAGCGGAGGCGATCGGCGCGCGGAGCTGCAGGAGCGTGCGGCCGGCCGTCCAGCCGAACCGCGCCGCGAGCGCCCGCGCAGCGGGGTGGTCCCCGTGCGCCCACGCGAGTCGAGGAGCCGGACCGACCACGGGGGCGGCCCCGCCGCCCGCGCCGAGCACCTGTGTGACGAGGGCCGTGCCGAGGCCGCGCCCCCGTTCCTCCAGGCCGACCGCGAGCTCGAACTCACCGTCGCGCACCACGGCGACCCCGCGCTCGTCCCCGACGACGGTGGCGCGACCAGCGCGCACGTCCACCAGGGTCTGGTCCGAGAACGGCGGCGCTTCGCCGGGGACGGCGAAGCGCGACAGGTCGACGGCCACTACTGCGCCGAGAGCCGGTCGGCCTCGTCGTCGTAGACGTTGAAGCGGTACCCGACGTTGCGGACGGTGCCGATGAGCGACTCGAGGTCGCCGAGCTTGGCGCGCAGTCGACGCACGTGCACGTCGACCGTGCGCGTGCCGCCGAAGTAGTCGTAGCCCCAGACCTCGCTGAGGAGCTGCTCGCGGGTGAAGACCCGCGACGGGTGCGTGGCGAAGAAGCGGAGGAGCTCGAACTCCTTGAAGGTGAGGTCGAGCGGCCGGCCGCGGACCTTCGCCGAGTAGCTCGCCTCGTCGATGACGACACCGGACGCCTGGATCTTCGACCCGGTCTGGTTCTTCACCGCGCGCCCGGCGGTCAGGCGGATGCGGGCGTCGACCTCGGCGGGGCCGGCGGTCTCGAGCACGACGTCCTCGACGTTCCACTCGCTGTTCACGGCGGTGAGGCCGCCCTCGGTGACGACCAGGATGATCGGCGTCGTCGACCCGCTCGTCGCGAGGATCTTGCACAGGGCCTTGGCGCTCGCGAGGTCCGTGCGGGCGTCCACGAACATGAGGTCGCTCTGCGGTGCGTTGACCAGCTGTGCGGCCTCGGCGGGCACGTGGCGGATCCGGTGGCTCAGCAGTCCGAGGCTCGGCAGGACGTCGCCGGGCGCGGCTGAGGTGAGTACCAGGAGCTGGGCCACAGGACCTCCAGTGGTGGGGGAGTCGTGCACACATCCTAGTGATGCTCGGGAAGTGTCCTGCCGTCCGAGCGGACGGTGCTCGTCCCGCCTGTCATGATGGGGCGCGTGACCGAGCCCGTGCCGCCCACCGACCAGCGTCGCCTCCGACTGACGTCCGTACTGCCGGTGTGGCTGCTCGCGATCGTCGGCGCCGTGCTCGTCCTCACCCTGACGGAGAAGGACTCCTTCGCCTGGCTCCTGCTCGTCTTCGTGCTCTGCGTGCTCGTCAGCTTCGTGCTGCAGCTCATCACTGCCACCAAGGACGGCCTGGTCGAGCGGATCAGCATCGCGTCGTCCGGGGCCTTCGTCGTCGTGCTCGTCACCGCGGTGGTGCTCCTGGCGCGTTGAGCCGGTCCGCGTAGACTCGCACCATGGATTCGCTGCTTGCGCTCGAGCTCTTCTACGTGGGCCTCCTCGGTCTGGCGTCGCTCGCGATCGCGTTCGTCTCGGTGACCGTCGTCGTGAAGCTGTTCAAGGGTCAGCGTTGATCGAACTGCCCGAGGGCCTCGCCCCCGAACTCGTCCCCCTGTCCTGGCTCGTCGGCGTCTGGGAGGGCACCGGCGTGGTCGAGTACCCCGTGGGCGACGAAGAGGAACCCCGGAACTACGAGTTCGGCCAGCGCGTGAGCTTCAGCCACGACGGCCTGCCCTACCTCAACTACTCGTCCACGACGTGGCTGCTCGACGACGAGCACACCCCGCTCGCGGCCGAGATGGGCTACTGGCGGATCGACCGTCCGTCCGAGCCCGGCGACCGCGGTCCGGCGATGCTCCTCGGCGAGGGGCCGACGCCGTTCAGCACGGTCGAGAGCGTCGAGGCGCTGCGGAACACCACGGACGGCTTCGACGTCGAGGCGGCGATCATCCACCCGACGGGCGTCAACGAGCTCTACGTGGGTCGGGTCCGCAAGGGCCGCATCGACCTCGCGACGGACGCCGTGATGCGCTCGCCGAACGCGAAGGACTACTCCGCGGCGACCCGGCTGTACGGCCTGGTCGAGGGCAAGCTCTTCTGGGCGTGGGACATCGCAGCCCTCGGCAAGGAGCTCACCTCGCACGCCTCGGGGCAGCTCGCGAAGGTCGACTGATGTCGGCGTTCGCCAGCCGTGACGGCTTCGTGGGGACCGACGCGGGTCCCGCCGCCCACTTCGGCAACCCCCTCGGCGAACAGCGTCTGCTCGCCCGCGGCCGCGCCGTCGTCGAACTCGGCCTCGGTGTCGTCACGGCGTCCGGTCCGGACCGCCTGTCGTGGCTCAACTCGATCACGTCGCAGCTCCTGCTCGGGCTCGGTGCCGGTGTCAGCACCGAGACGCTCGTGCTCGACCAGTCGGGTCGCGTCGAGCACGCCGCCCGCGTCGTCGACGACGGCTCGGTCGCGTGGCTCCTGACCGAGCCCGCCGATGCGGCACCGCTCGCCGCCTGGCTCGACTCGATGCGCTTCATGCTGCGGGTCGAGGTCGCCGACCGTTCGGCGGACTTCGCGACGATCGGTCGCTTCGGTTCGGCGGTGCTCGCCGACGACACGGTCGTCGAGTGGGTCGACCCGTGGGCGTCCGTCACGCCCGGTGGGTGGGGCTACGCCGACCCGGAGGCCCATCCCGGCTCCGACTGGACCCTGCGCATCGCCGTGGTCACCCCCGGCACCGCGGCCGAGATCGCCGCGTCGGACGTCCCCGCCGCGGGGCTCCTCGCCTTCGAGGCACTCCGGATCGCCGCCTGGCGTCCGTCGCTCGCCGACGTCGACGAGCGCACCATCCCGCACGAACTCGACTGGCTCCGCTCCGCCGTGCACCTGACGAAGGGCTGCTACCGCGGGCAGGAGACGGTCGCGAAGGTCCACAACCTCGGGCACCCGCCGCGCCGTGTCGTGCTGCTGCACCTGGACGGGTCCGACGGCGTGCTCCCGGCCCCGGGGACGCCCGTCGTGCTCGACGACAAGGAAGTGGGGCGCCTGTCGGCGTCGGGGCTGCACCACGAGCTCGGGCCGATCGGGCTCGCGGTCGTGAAGCGGTCCCTCGACCCGGCGGCGACGCTGACCCTCACCGCCGACGACGTGGTCGTGGCCGCGACGCAGGAGGTCATCGTGCCACCAGGCGCCGGTGCGACGGCGAACGTGCCGCGGCTGCCGCGCCTCGGGGCGGTCCGCCGGTCCTGAGCCGCCCGCGCTCGTGCGTCGGGCCCGAGTCTCGGTGCCAGCGACCGATCTCGCGTCATCGAGCACGAGATCGGTCGCGCAGTCCGAGGCTCGGCTCGCCCGTCGCCCCGACCGCGCCGGTCAGGCCGGCTCGACCGCGCGCGTCAGGCCGGCTCGACCGCGGCCCACGGGACGCTGAGCTCGCCGAGGCGCCAGCGGCTCACCCCGTGCAGCACCGGCCAACCCCGGTCGCGCATGCCCCGCACCGTCGCGATCCACCGCTGCCGGGGGCCGTACGTGCCGAGCGGCGCAGCGACCGCCCACGCCAGGTCGAGGTCGCGGAGGAACGCGTGCACCCGCTCGCCCGGGACGTTCCGGTGGATCAGGGCCTTCGGCAGGCGCTCGGCGACGATCGACGGCACGTCCAACCCGGCGAGCCGCAGCGACACCGTGAACGTGTGCGCCGCCCGGTCGTCGAGCGTGATCCAGGACGCCACCCGACCGACCTCGTTGCAGGTCCCCTCGACCAGTGCGCCGCCCGGTTGCAGCCGGTCCTGCATGATCCGCCAGGCACCCTCGACCGCGGACTCGTCGTACTGCCGCAGCACGTTGAACGCCCGGATCACCACCGGCCGTCGGTTCCCGGGCGTCGGGGTCTCGAACCCGCCGAGCCGGAACGTCACGCCGTCGCGGGTGCCGGCGTTCGCGAGCGCCACCCGTGCCGGCTCGATCTCGACGCCGGTCACCTCGACGTCCGGTCGCACCCGGGCCAGTCGGTCCCGGAGCTCGAGCGTCGTGGTCGGGGAGGCCCCGTAGCCGACGTCCGCCACGAGCGGGTCGTCGGTCCGTCGGAGCACCGGGAGCGTGGCGATCCACCGGTCGACACGGCGGAGCCGGTTGTACCCGGTCGTCCCGCGCGTGACGTTCCCGATCGGCATGCAGCCCAGGCTACGGCGTGGAGCACGCTCGGTAGACTCGGACGCATGACCTCCACGCTCGTCCTGCTCCGTCACGGCAACAGTGACTGGAACCAGAAGAACCTGTTCACCGGTTGGGTCGACGTCCGACTCAGCGAGTTGGGCGAGAAGGAGGCGAAGCGCGCCGGCGAGCTCATCAGCGAGTCGGGCATCGTCCCGGACGTCCTGTACACGTCGCTGCTCACCCGCGCCATCCAGACGGCCGACATCGCCCTGCTCGAGGCCGACCTCGCCTGGCTGCCCGTGAAGCGCGACTGGCGGCTCAACGAGCGCCACTACGGCGACCTGCAGGGCAAGGACAAGGCCCAGACGCTCGAGCAGTACGGCGAGCAGCAGTTCATGGAGTGGCGTCGTTCCTTCGACGTGCCGCCGCCCCCCATCGCCGACGACGCCGAGTGGTCGCAGTTCGGGGACCGCCGCTACGCCGACCTCGGGGACCAGCTGCCCCGCACGGAGTCGCTCAAGCTCGTGATCGACCGGCTGCTGCCGTACTGGGAGTCGGACATCACGAAGGACCTCGGCGCGGGCAAGACCGTCCTCGTCACGGCGCACGGCAACTCGCTGCGGGCGCTCGTGAAGCACCTCGACGGGATCTCCGACGACGACATCGCCGGCCTGAACATCCCGACGGGCATCCCGCTGGTGTACGAGCTCGACGACGAGTTCCGCCCGACCAAGCCGTCGTACTACCTCGACCCCGAGGCAGCAGCTGCCGGCGCCGCCGCCGTGGCTGCCCAGGGCGCCAAGAAGTAGACCCCGACGCACGAACGCCCCGCCTGGTCACCAGGCGGGGCGTTCGTGTGTTCGGCCTGGGGCGGGGCCCGGTTCGCGAAAGCGACGGTCTGCCGCGGACGTTCCGCCGACTTCTGTCGCTCTGCCGGGAGGAACGGATCGCCTCGCCAGCACCGTGTCGCCTCGGCGGGGTGGTCGGCTCTGCCAGCCCGAGCCGTTCACACGAAGTGCGAGGCGATCTCCTGCACCAGGGCGCCGACGTCGTACGGCTTCGTGGTGTCGACGTGCACGACGGCAGTCCCCGGGAGTCCGATCGGTTCCGCGGCGGCGCCGTGTTCGTCCCAGAACGACAGGATGCCGGCGAGGTCCCCGTGGACCTCGTGTCGCACCGGAAGGGTGCCCGGCTCGTACCGGTCGCGCAGCCGCTCTTCGGCGGTCGGCCGGTCGACGTGGCACCACACCTCGACGGCGCGTGGCGACCCTGCGGCGGCGAGCCCTGCCTCCAGGAGGTCACGGTCGCGCGACGGCAGCCAGACGGCGTCGAGGACGACCCCGTTCTCGACGGCCCGCGCCATCGACCACATGGTCTCCATCGCGATGCCGCCGAGCGGACGCGAGGCGATCATCGGGCCGACGATGTCGGCGAGGGGTTCCTTGATCCGGTCCTTCGAGAGGAACGGGCAGCCGAGCACCTCGGCGAGGGCTGCACCGATCGTGCTCTTGCCGGAACCGGGCATGCCGTTGACGATGATCGCGACCTGGGCCATGCCACGATCCTCGCAGACGTGCGGGTCGGGTCAGACCGCCGCGGTCGTGGTGGACGCGCCCGTCCAGTCGCCCGTCGCCAGGTACTCGACCTTCTTGGCGATCGACACCGCGTGGTCCGCGAAGCGCTCGTGGTACCGGGAGGCCAGGGTCGCGTCGACGGTGTCGATCGGGTTGCCCTTCCACGTCTCGCCGAGCACGAAGTCGAACACGCTGGCGTGCAGCTCGTCGACGGCGTCGTCCTCGTCGCGGATCTCCGCCGAGAGCGTGATGTCCTCGGTCGCGAGCAGGCGCGTGAGCTTCTGCGCCATCGCGACGTCGTGCGCGCCCATCTTCTTGAAGGTGCCGCGGAGGCCCTTCGGCACGACCTTCTCGGGGAAGCGCTGGCGGGCGAGCTGCGCGATGTGCTCGGCCATGTCGCCCATGCGCTCGAGCGAGGAGCTGACACGCAGGGCGGTGACGACGACGCGGAGGTCACGGGCCACCGGTGCCTGGCGGGCCAGGATGTCGATGGCGATCTCGTCGAGGCTGTTCGCCGCCTCGTCGATCTTGGCGTCGTCGGCGATCACCTCCTCGGCGAGGGCGACGTCGGAGTCGCTGAAGGCCTGCGTGGCCCGGGTGATGGCGGACTCGACGAGCCCGGCGATCTCGGTCAGTCGCTCCTGGACGTCCTGGAGTTCCTGCTGGAAGACTTCGCGCATGGGGGAGTGCCTCTCTCTGCGTACCGGTCGAGTGTCGTCAGGTCAGGTGAACGAACGGTGACGTGCGGTTGAACGCTTCGCGATCCTCCGGCGCGATCGGCCCGGACGGGGGTGAACGGGGCCCGAACCCCGCGTGACCATCCCTACACTGACGGCATGGACAACGCGTGGCTCGTGCCACTGTCGATGCTCCTCGGCGGGGTCTTCGGCGCGGGCGTCGTGGTGCTGATCATCACCGCCGAGCGCACGGCTCGTGCAGCAGACGTGGCGGAACGCACCCTGCCGGACGGCGTCGCCGCGGTCATCGCCACGATGCACAACCCGGCCGTGGTGGTCGACCCGTCGAACACCGTCGTGGCCGCGTCGCCGCAGGCCCTGACGGTGGGACTCGTGGTGCGGCGGAAGCTCGTGCACCGAGAGCTCGCCGACCTCGTCGACCGGGTGCGCAAGAGCGGCGAGATGGGTGCGGAGGACCTCGAGCTCCCCCGTGGCCGTGGGAGCGACCAGATCGGCTACCTCAGCTTCCGGGCGGCGCAGCTCGGCAACCGGTACGTCCTCGTCACCGCGGACGACCTCACCGAGAGCCGGCGCATCGACGAGGTCCGGCGGGACTTCGTCGCGAACATCTCCCACGAGCTGAAGACCCCGATCGGCGCCATCGGGCTGCTGTCCGAGACCCTCGTCGCCGCGGCGGACGAACCGCAGCACGTCCGGAAGTTCGCGGCGCAGCTCGTCACCGAGTCCGAGCGGCTGGCGGCGCTGACGAAGGACATCATCGAGCTCTCCCGCCTGCAGTCCGTCGACGCGCTGGAGAACAGCGAGGAGACGTCGATCGACCGCATCGTGCAGGCCGCCGTCGACGCGAACGAGATCGTCGCCAGGGCCCGGGACATCGAGCTGGTGCGGGCGAAGAAGTCGAAGCTCCGCGTGATGGGCGACCCCGGACTGCTGCAGATCGCGGTGTCGAACCTCATCGCGAACGCGGTCAAGTACTCCCCGGACGGCACCCGCGTCGGTGTGGGCGTCCGGTCCGCGAAGGGCTTCGTCGAGATCGCCGTCACCGACCAGGGCGTCGGCATCCCCGAAGCCGACCTCGACCGGGTGTTCGAACGCTTCTACCGCGTCGACCCCGCGCGCTCCCGGGCCACCGGCGGCACCGGGCTCGGCCTCGCGATCGTCAAGCACGTCGTCGGGAACCACGGCGGCGACGTCCGCGTCTGGTCGCAGCCCGGCAAGGGCTCGACCTTCACCATCCGTCTCCCCGAGGCGGACCCCGAACTGACCACAGCACTCGAAGAGCAACTGGAAGAGCAGCAATCGTGACCAAGATCCTCATCGTCGACGACGAGCCGGCCCTGAGCGAGCCCCTGGAGTTCCTGCTGCAGCGAGAGGGGTACGACACCTCCGTCGCTGCGGACGGCGTGACCGCGCTGTCGAAGTTCGACGCGGAGAACCCCGACCTGGTGCTGCTCGACCTGATGCTGCCGGGGCTGTCCGGCACCGAGGTCTGCCGGCAGATCCGGACCCGCTCGAACATCCCGATCATCATGCTGACGGCGAAGGACTCCGAGGTGGACATCGTCGTCGGGCTGGAGCTCGGCGCCGACGACTACGTGACGAAGCCGTACTCGACCCGGGAACTCCTGGCGCGCATCCGTGCCGTGCTCCGCCGCCGCACCGAGGACGACCCGGCGGACAGCGGGATCCTGCAGGTCGGCGGCATCCGGATGGACGTCGAGCGGCACACGGTCGCGGTGGACGGCTCCGAGACGCCGATGCCGCTCAAGGAGTTCGAGCTCCTCGAACTGCTGCTCCGGAACGCCGGGCGCGTGCTCACCCGCGGGCAGCTCATCGACCGGGTGTGGGGGTCGGACTACTTCGGGGACACGAAGACGCTCGACGTGCACATCAAGCGCATCCGCTCGAAGATCGAGCGCGTCCCGAGCGCTCCGGAGATCCTCGTCACCGTCCGGGGGCTCGGCTACCGCATCGAGGGCTGACGCGACGGGCCGCGGCCTGCGGGTCGCGCCCCGCGCGCAGCGCAACCGACCGGAGGCCCGGCGCGGGTCCATGGGACTCGCACCGGGCCTCCAGGCGGTTGCGGCGTGTGCCTACGGGTTGATCGGGACGTCCGTCGGCGTCGCGGTCGGGAGGGTGACCTCCGCCGTCGGCGTGGCGGTCGGCGCGAGCGTCGCGTACTCCTCCTGCGAGCTGGTGAGCACCGGCACGCTGGCGGAGACGCCCTCGGCGCCCGAGTACGAGAAGTAGACCTTGACGAGCGCGCCGGGCTTGGCGTCCGCACCGTCGAAGTCGAGCGTGTCGTGCTTCGCGTCGTTGGCGAGGTCGACGTGGCCGCTGGCCGGGACCTCGACGGTCTCGGTGTCGCCGCCGATCTCGACCGAGACGGTGATGTCGTCGGTCTCGTCGTTGTTCACGAGCGTGCCGATGAAGCGCGCACCCTCGCCGTCGTCGGAGATGAGCAGCGCGTTGCGGACGTCGATCTTGCCCGTCGACACGTTCACGCCGTCGGTGATCTGCTTGATCTCCGTCGTCTGTGCGGGCGACATGAACTCGCAGCCGGTGGCGCCGAGCGCGATGGTTGCCGCAACGGCGACGGACACGAGTACCCGAGCTCGCAAGAGATTCCTCCGGAAGATCACGATGTGGACCGGACGGTCCGACGACCATCCTACCGATCGGCGGGAGTGCCAGGTGTTAGGTGCCCCTTACCCGAAAACTGCTTGTGGTAAACTGGGTGCCTCGGAACGGAGCCTGATACATGCAATTCGAGGTCGGCGAGACCGTGGTCTACCCCCATCACGGGGCGGCAACCATCTCTGAAGTCAAGACGCGCGTCATCAAGGGCGAGGAAAAGGTCTACCTGAAGCTGCGGGTCACCCAGGGTGACCTGACGATCGAGGTCCCGGCGGACAACGTCGACCTGGTCGGTGTCCGCGACGTGATCGGCAAGGAGGGCCTCGACAAGGTGTTCGAGGTCCTGCGCGCTCCGTTCACCGAGGAGCCCACGAACTGGTCCCGCCGGTACAAGGCGAACCTCGAGAAGCTCGCTTCGGGTGACGTCATCAAGGTGTCCGAGGTCGTCCGCGACCTCTGGCGACGCGACCAGGACCGCGGGCTCTCCGCGGGGGAGAAGCGGATGCTCGCCAAGGCGCGGCAGATCCTCATCTCCGAGCTGGCGCTGGCCGAGAAGACCGACGAGGACAAGGCATCGACCGTCCTCGACGAGGTCCTCGCCTCCTGAGCGCACCGAACCACTGAACACGACCTCGACCGTTCTGTTCCCCGAAGGGGTGGACAGGGCGGTCGTCGTCGTTGCGGCGGGGTCCGGCACACGGCTCGGCATCGGCACGGCGAAGGCGTTCGTCCCCGTGGCCGGCACGCTCATGCTGGCGCGGGCGCTCGAGCCGTTGTTCGCCCTGGCGTCGCCGACGCTCATCGTCGTGGTCGCGCCCGCGGCGTTGCTCGACGACTGTCGACAGGTGGTCGCCTCGGTCGCCGGGGCCGCGGTCGCGTACACGGCCGTCGTCCCGGGAGGCGCGGATCGCCATGGCTCGGTCGAGGCCGGCCTGGCAGTCCTGCCGGACTCCGTCACCTCGGTGCTGGTGCACGACGCCGCGCGGTGCCTGACGCCGACGGCGCAGTTCGACCGGGTCTTCGACGCGGTCGCCGGCTCGCTCGCCGACGGGTCGGCGGCCGGGTTCGTCCCGGCACTGCCCGTCACGGACACGATCAAGCGGGTTTCCGGTGCCGAGGTCGTCGAGACGGTCGACCGCGCCGCCCTCGTCGGGGTGCAGACGCCGCAGGGCTTCCCGCTCGTCGCGCTCCGGCAGGCGTACGCGGTGTCGTCGCAGTCCGAGACCGACGACGCCGGGGTGTTCCAGGCGGCGGGCGGGACGGTGCGCTTCGTCCCCGGCGACGCCGACGCCTTCAAGATCACCACCCCGTGGGACCTGGCACGGGCGGAGTCGATCGTGCGGTCGTCGTCCGGTCCCCCTGCTCCACCGGACACGCGGGTCGGGCTGGGCGTCGACGTGCACGCCTTCGACGAGGCCTCGCCGTGCCGGGTCGGGCTGCTCGACTTCCCCGGCGAGGCCGGTCTCTCCGGGCACAGCGACGGCGACGCGGTCGCGCACGCGGTCTGCGACGCCCTGCTCTCGGCGGGTGGCCTGGGCGACATCGGCGGGACGTTCGGCACGTCGGACCCCGCGTACGCCGGTGCGGCTGGTGACGTCTTCGTCCGGGGCGCGGTCGGTCTCCTCGCTGAAGCGGGCATGGTCCCGGTGTCCGTCACCGTGCAGGTGATCGGCAACCGCCCGCGCATCGGCGCCCGCCGGACCGAGATGCAGGACGCCCTCGCGGCCGTGGTCGGGGCTCCCGTCGCCGTCTCCGGCACGACGACCGACGGCCTCGGGTTCACCGGCCGCGGCGAAGGGCTCGCCGCGATCGCAACAGCCGTCGTCCGGGCGTCCTGACGTCCTAGGCTTGGGGGCGTGACCGTTCGCCTCTACGACTCCCGCGCCGCTGCCGTCGTCGACCTCGTCCCGCTGGTCGACGGACACGTGAGCATGTACGTCTGCGGGCCGACGGTGCAGTCGTCGCCGCACATCGGTCACCTCCGTTCCGCGCTCGTCTACGACGTCTGGCGCCGCTGGCTGAGCCACCGCGGGTACCGGGTCACCCTCGTGCGGAACGTCACCGACGTCGACGACAAGGTGCTCGACCTCGCCGCCGGCACCGACGAGGAGTGGTTCGCCCGCGCGTACCGCGTCGAGCTCGAGTTCACGGCCGCGTACACGGCCCTCGGCATCCTGCCCCCGACGTACGAGCCGCGCGCGACCGCCAGCGTGCCGCAGATGCACGAGATCATCGAGCGGCTCATCGAGCGGGGCCACGCGTACGCGGCGGCCGACGGCTCCGGCGACGTCTACTTCGACACCGGCAGCTGGGAGTCCTACGGCGCCCTCACCCGCCAGCGTCGCGAGGACATGGTCGAGGCCACCGACGCCGACCCCCGCGGCAAGCGCGACCCGCGTGACTTCGCGCTCTGGAAGGGCGCCAAGCCCGGTGAGCCGACGACCGCGAACTGGGACTCGCCCTGGGGCCCCGGCCGTCCGGGCTGGCACATCGAGTGCTCGGCGATGTCCCGGCGCTACCTCGGTCCGGCGTTCGACATCCACGGCGGCGGACTCGACCTCCGCTTCCCGCACCACGAGAACGAGCTCGCGCAGTCGACCGCAGCAGGCGACCCGTTCGCCTCGTACTGGTTGCACAACGGCCTGGTCTCGGTCGACGGGCAGAAGATGTCGAAGTCGCTCGGCAACTCGGTCTTCGCCGCGGACATGCTCGGCTCCGCCCGGCCGATCGTCGTCCGGTACGCGCTCGGCGCCGCGCACTACCGGTCCACCATCGACCACCACGACGGGTCGCTCGCCGAGGCCGAGGCGGCGCTCGACCGGATCGCCGGCTTCCTCGCGCGGGCCCAGACCCGGCTCGAGGGGGTCTCGCTCGCCGACGCCCCGGGGGTGCCCGACGCGTTCGCGGCAGCCATGGACGACGACCTCTCGGTGCCCCAGGCCCTCGCCGTGCTGCACGAGACCGTCCGTGCCGGGAACGCCGCTCTGGACACCGACGATGCGGAAGCGGTCGGAACCGCGTACCATCAGGTGGCCGCGATGGTCGAGGTGCTCGGCATCGACCCGCGGGCCGACCACTGGTCCGGCGGTGGCCACGACGCATCGGCCGCACCACTCGCAGCCCTCGTCGAACGCCTCGTGCAGGAGCGTTCCGACGCCAGGGCGGCACGCGACTTCGCCACGGCCGACCGCGTGCGCGACGATCTCGCATCCGCGGGCATCACCATCGAAGACACCGCAGCTGGTACACGCTGGAGCATCGCCTGACAACGGCAGTGCCGGACAGGAGAGAGCAATGAAGAACGTCTCGGGGAGCAAGAAGGGTCGGCCCGGCGCCGTCCGCTCCGGCCGCAAGGGCAACAAGCAGGTCGGCTCCGGCGGCCAGGGTGCACAGGCGCTCGAGGGTCGCAAGCCGACCCCGAAGGCCGAGGACCGCCCGTACCACCCGGCCGGCAAGCGCAAGGCCGCGAAGGAGCGCTACGAGGCCGCACGCGGTCGTCACGGTGCGTCGAGCTCGCCGCAGCAGCGCACCGGCCGTCCACCGCAGCGCAAGACCGACGACTCCGAGCTGGTCACCGGCCGCAACTCGGTGCTCGAGGCACTGCGCACGAAGACCCCGTCGACGACGCTCTACATCGCGTCCCGCATCGAGGTCGACGACCGCGTCAAGGAGATCCTGGCGCTCGCCAACCACCGCGGCGTGCCGATCATCGAGCTCATGCGCCCCGAGCTCGACCGAATCACCGGGCACGACAGCGTGCACCAGGGTGTCGCGCTCAAGGTCCCCGCGTACGAGTACGCCGTCGCCGAGGACGTCGTCGAGCGCGCCTTCGCGAAGGACGAGGTCCCGCTGGTCGTCGCGCTCGACGGCATCACGGACCCGCGCAACCTCGGAGCGATCATCCGCTCCACGGCGGCCTTCGGCGGCCACGGCGTCATCGTCCCGCAGCGTCGGTCCGTCGGTGTGACGGCCTCGGCGTGGAAGACCAGTGCCGGTGCCGCTGCCCGCACCCCGGTCGCGATGGCCCCGAACCTGACGCAGACCCTGAAGTCCCTCAAGTCGATGGGGCTGTTCGTGCTCGGCCTCGACGGTGACGGCGACGTGGAGCTCGACGGCCTCGAGCTCGCCGACCGTCCGATCGTGATCGTCGTCGGTTCGGAGGGCAAGGGCCTGTCGCGCCTCGTCACCGAGACCTGCGACGCGATCGTGTCGATCCCGATCTCGAGCGCGACGGAGTCCCTCAACGCGGGCATCGCCGCGAGCGTCACCCTGTGGGAGGTCGCCCGGCGCCGTCGCGCCGAGTAGCCGAACACGGCATGCCTGCACCGAGCATGCTGCACCGAATCGGGCGTACCTGGTCGTTTGGATCGACCGGGTACGCCCGATTCCACTTTCCATCGCGGCCGTTCTGGGAAGGAACGGACGGCGCGGGGGCGGCGCGGGCCGGGGCGGCGCGGCGGGCGCAGGCGCGGGCGGCGCGCGCGTCAGACGGTGGCGCGCCAGTCCTCGACGTCGTCGGGGGAGCCCGGCGCAGCGTCCTCGACGACGGGGATCGGCAGCGTCATCGACGACGTCGGCGGGTTGATCAGCAGCCGCTCGTCACGGCGGTGCCGCAGCACGTCGTTGATGTACGCCGTCGTGGCCTCGGGGAGCGACACCGAGCGCTCCTCTTCCTGGGACATGAACCACCGGTGCTCGAGCAACTCGTGGAAGACCTCGGCCGGTTCGAGCCGGCCCCGGAGGTCCCGCGGGATCGACCGGATGACCGGTTCGAACACCCGCGACACCCACTCGTGCGCCACCATCTCCTCGTCGAGCTGGTCGCGGCCGTTGCGTGCCCGGTACGAGTCGAGGTCGTTGAGCAGCCGCCGGGCCTGGTTCTCGCCGGCGTCGAGGCCGGTGAGGCGCAGCAGGCGACGCTGGTGGTGGCCGGCGTCGACGACCTTCGGCTGGATCCGCACCTGCGAGCCGCCCTCGGTCGTGTGGATCGAGAGCTCCTCGATGTCGAAGCCGAGTGCGTTGAGTCGCTCGACGCGGTCGTTGATGCGCCAGCGCTCCTTGATGTCGAACTGCTCGGTGCCCGTCAGCTCCTTCCAGAGCGTCCGGTACTGCGCGACGATCCGGTTCGAGACGTCCACCGCGTCGGCGTTCTCGTCGAGGCGGCCGCCGGCCTCCAGGTCGAGGAGCTCGCCGGCGATGTTCACCCGGGCCACCTCGAGGTCGTTCTCGCGCTGCCCGTTGGACAGGCCGCCGGGGTAGAGCTTGCCGGTCTCGGCGTCGACGAGGTACGCCGCGAACGAGCCCGCGTCACGCCGGAACAGGGTGTTCGACAGCGAGACGTCACCCCAGTAGAAGCCGATCACGTGCAGACGGACCAGCAGCAGCGCGAGGGCGTCGACGAGGCGCGTCGCGGTCTCCGGACGGAGCGTCTGCGAGTACAGCGCGCGGTACGGCAACGAGAACCGCAGGTGTCGCGTGACGAGGACGGGGTGCAGCGGCTCACCATCAGCGCTGACCCGACCGGTGATGACGGCGACGGGGTCGACGCACGGGACGTCCATGCGCTGCAGGGTCCGGAGCATCTCGTACTCGGAGCGCGCGATCTCCTCGCCGGTCTCCTTCACGGCGGCGACGTACCCGCTGAGGTGCACGAACCGGACGAGGTGCCGCGAGATGCCCTTCGGCAACGCGACGATCGTGTCGTCCGGCCAGTCGGCGAGCGGCAGGTCCCACGGGAGGTCGAGGAGGCCGGGGTCGACCGAGGCTGCGGTGATGGACATCGAGTCGGACACGATGGGTTCCTCTGGGTGCGTGCGAGCGGTGGGACGGACGGGAGGCGCGGTGCCAGCTGGCACCGCGCCTCCTGTTGGTGGTCTTCCAGCGTTACGCGCTGACCACGGCCTTGTCGTCGAGACGCTCGCCCGACTCGGTGTCGAAGGCGTGCACGTGGCCCTGCTTCGGCGTCACCACGATGGTGTCGCCGATCGAGGGGTGCGAGCGGCCGTCGACGCGCGCGACGATGTCGACGCGCGAGCCCTTGACGTCGGCGTGACCGTAGAGGTAGCCGTCGGCGCCGAGTTCCTCGACCACGTCGACCGTGACCGGCAGGCCCTCGCCCGACTGCGCCACGACGACGTCCTCGGGGCGGATGCCGACCGTGATGTTCCCGGAACGCGCGTTCGAGAGCGTGTCGCGGTCGATCGGGTGGTTCAGCGAGCCGAACTTGATGCCGCCCTCGACCACGTCGGCCGGCAGGAGGTTCATCGCCGGCGAGCCGATGAAGCCCGCGACGAAGACGTTGTTCGGCTTCTCGTACAGGTCGCGCGGCGAGCCGACCTGCTGCAGGATGCCGTCCTTGAGCACCGCGATGCGGTCACCCATGGTCAGCGCCTCGGTCTGGTCGTGCGTGACGTAGACCGTGGTGACGCCGAGACGACGCTGCAGCGAGGCGATCTGGGTGCGGGTCTGGACGCGGAGCTTGGCGTCGAGGTTCGACAGCGGCTCGTCCATGAGGAACACCTGCGGCTGACGGACGATCGCACGGCCCATCGCGACGCGCTGACGCTGACCACCGGAGAGCGCCTTCGGCTTGCGGCCGAGGTACTGCTCGAGGTCCAGGAGCTTCGCGGCCTCCTGCACGCGGGTGGCGCGCTCTTCCTTGCCGACGCCGGCGATCTTGAGCGCGAAGCCCATGTTCTCGGCGACGGTCATGTGCGGGTACAGCGCGTAGTTCTGGAACACCATCGCGATGTCGCGGTCCTTCGGCGGGACGTCGGTGACGTCGCGGTCGCCGATGCGGATGGCGCCGGAGTTGACCTCTTCGAGGCCGGCCAGCATGCGCAGCGAGGTGGACTTCCCGCAGCCCGACGGGCCGACGAGGACGAGGAACTCGCCGTCGGCGACGTCCAGGTCGAGGGAGTCGACCGCGGGGCGGGTGCCTCCGGGGTAGAGACGGGTTGCCTTGTCATAGGTGACGGACGCCATGAGCGTTCGGTCCTTCCTTCACCGGCAGGTACGTGCCGGACGATCCGAGTGAAGCGGTTGCCCGTGCGGGCCCCGGATGGTCGCCGTCGACCATCGAGGTTCATACAACACGATCTCCGCCGGGTGCGCCAGTGTTCTCACCTGGTTGGGTGGTTCCCATGGAGCCCCGCTACGATCGGCGGGTCCGTCCGCCGAGCGGGGGAAGGCCGTGCGGACGACGACCAAGTGAGGACCAGGACGCATGACCAACCGCCCCGAGGGTGACGCCCGCGCCGCGCGGAACGAACGACGTGAAGCGGCGCGGCAGCGCGCCCAGCGAGCCCGCACCCAGCAGAAGCGTCGCCAGCGCGGCGTCCGGCTCGGGCTGCAGATCGGCCTCGGCGTCGTGCTGCTCGCGGCCGCGACGATCGTGACGCTCGTCCTCGTCGACTCCGTGCAGCCCGCCGGTCCGGGTCCGTCGAACATGTCGCAGGGCGGGATCACGATCGGGCAGGACCTCAAGGCCGTCACCGCGTCGTCCCAGTCGCCGGCGCCGACCGCCACCGACGGCTCCGGCGCGGTCCGCATCACGATGTACGTCGACTACCTCTGCCCGACCTGCGGACAGTTCGAGCAGGCCAACGGCGACTACATCGAGAGCCTCGTCGACTCCGGAGCGGCCACGGTGGACATCCACCCCATCGCCACGCTGTCGAACCGCTCGCAGGGCACGAAGTACTCGCTCCGGGCGGCGAACGCCGCCGCCTGCGTCGCGGACCGCTCGCCGAACCAGTTCTTCGCCGTGAACGCGGCTCTGTTCGCGAAGCAGCCGGACCAGGGCACGGCGGGGCTGACCGACGCGCAGCTCACCCGGGTCGTCACCGGCGTCGACGGACTGCAGCAGCGTTCCGCGATCACGAAGTGCATCGAGGACCAGACCTTCAGCAAGTGGGTCGACGAGCGCACCAGCTCGGTCGTCGGCGGCGACGTCCCGGGTTCCTCCTCGAAGGAGTTCCCCGGGGTGCCGCTCGTGCTGGTGAACGGGCAGCGCTACGAGCTCACGTCGCCGATCACGAACGACGACTTCCGCACCTTCGTGGTGACGGCGGCGGGGGCGACCGAGTCGACGCCGACGCCGACGCCGACGCCGAGTGCGACGCCGACTGGGACCGCGACGCCGGGTGCGACGCCCTCCAGCTGACCGCAGTCGTCAGAGGGACGACCCCGGGACGCTGAACGTGTCGCACGAGGTCGCCCCGCGCTGGTAGCCGCGCATGAACCAGTTCTGCCGCTGCTCGCTCGAGCCGTGCGTGAACGAGTCCGGGTCGACGCGCCCGCTCGACTTCTGCTGGATGCTGTCGTCGCCGACCGCACTCGCGGCGGACAGGGCGTCGTTGATCTCCGCGCGCGTGATCGGCTCGAAGAAGGTCTCCCCGTTCGCGTCCGTCGTGTTCGCGGCGTCCCCGACCCAGGCGCCGGCGTAGCAGTCCGCCTGCAGCTCCACGCGGACGCTGCCCGACGAGGCACCGGTCCCCGACCGGTCCGTGCTGGCGAAGGCGCCCTGCAGCTGCTGGATGTGGTGGCCCCACTCGTGCGCGACGACGTACATCTGGGCGAGCGGACCGCCGGACGACCCGTACTTCGACTGCAGGTCGTCGTAGAACGCGGTGTCGAGGTAGATCGCGCGGTCCGGCGGGCAGTAGAACGGACCCGTCGCCGCCGAGGCCTGCCCGCACCCGGTGTCGGTCGCCCCGGTGAAGAGCACGAACCCGGGCGAGGTGTAGGAGATCCCGAGCTTGCCGGCCTCGGACGTCCAGTACCCGTCGAGCGACTCCGCAGCGCCCTCCATCCGGCACTCCACCTTGAGGTTGGCGTCCCGGCCGGTGCGGCACTCGCTCGCCGCGTCGACGGTCTCGCCCTGCTGCTGGATCTGCGTCGTGCCGCCACCGCCCACGAGCTGACTGATGTCGACCCCCGTGAACTGGGCGACGAGGAACACCACGATCGCGCCGACACCCACCGCGCCGCCGCCGATCGCCGCACCCCGGCCACGGCGCGTGACCTTCCCGCCCTTGAGCTGCGAGTCCTCGTTGAACGTCATGCCCCGAATGTACGGCCCGGAGGTGCGCCGCGTACCGTCTGGGGCGTCGGTGATCCCGACACCTGTCGGACAACCTGGAAGGAACCACACCATGGCCACCCCCATCAGCACCGTGATGAGCCCCGCCCGTTACGTCCAGGGCAAGGACGCGATCACCCGCGTCGGCGAGTTCGTCGCGCCGATCGGGAAGCGCCCGCTCATCGTCGCCGACGACGTCGTCTGGGGGATCGTCGAGTCGGCCGTCCGGACGAGCTTCGACGCGGCCGGGCTGCCGGTCGAGCGGGTCGGGTTCGGACGGTTCGCGACGCCGCAGGCCATCGACGACCTCGTGACGAGGATCGGCGAGACCGAGGCGGACGTGATCGTGGGCCTCGGTGGTGGTTCGGCCATCGACGCGGCAAAGGCCTCGGGGCACCTGGCGGGCATCCGGTGGGCGAGCGTCCCGACGGCGGCGAGCACCGACGCCCCGACCTCCGCGCTCGCCGTCGTCTACTCCGAGGAGGGCGAGTTCATCGAGTACCGCTTCTTCCCGCACAACCCGGACCTCGTGCTCATCGACACGAAGCTCGTCGCGAACGCGCCCGTGCAGTTCCTCGTCGCGGGCATCGGCGACGCGCTCGCGACGTGGGTCGAGGCCCGTGCGGCGAAGCGCGCGCACGCCGACACCATGGCCGGTGGGCTGCAGACCGAGACGGGCGTCGCGCTCGCCGAGCTGTCCTGGAAGCTGCTGCACGAGAACGCCCTGCAGGCCATCGAGGCGGTCAAGGCCAAGGTCGTCACCCCCGCGCTCGAGAAGGTCGTCGAGGCGAACACGCTGCTGTCCGGCCTCGGGTTCGAGTCCGGCGGACTGGCAGCGGCGCACGCGATCCACAACGGACTGACCGCGGCCCCGCAGGCGCACGGTCTGGCGCACGGTCAGAAGGTCAACGTCGGGACGATCGCGCAGCTCGTGCTCGAGGGCGCCCCCGCGGAGGAGATCGAGGACTTCGTCGTCTTCACCACGAAGGTCGGGCTGCCGAACACGCTGACCGAGATCGGTCTGACCGTCGACGACCGCGACGTCCTGCTCGCCGTCGCCGAGGCCGCGACCGCCGAGGGCGAGACGATCCACAACATGCCGTTCCCGGTGACGCCGGAACTCGTGGTCGACGCCCTCGTGGCGATCGAGGGCATCTCCCGGAGCATCCGCGCCGAGCACGGCCTGCCGGAGCCGGTCCTGTACCGGCACCACTGACCGGATCGGGATCAGGTGCGGACCAGCGGCTCCGTCGTCGCCAGGTCCGCACCGATCCCGACGTCCACCAGCTCGATCCGCCCGGCGAGCGTGGCTGCCGGTCCCATCAGGAGCCCGGCCTTCACCCCGCCGAACGTGACCGTGACGTCGGCGTGCAGGACGTGCTCGTCGGCGATGCCGCCCGTGTCCACGTCGATGCCGCTCGGCACGTCGACCGCGACGACGAACGGGGCGCGCTGGTCGCGCGCGAGTTCCCGGATCGCGTCGACGACCTCGCGCGCGGGGGAGCGGAGGGCCGCGGGTCCCTGCACACCGATCCCGAGGATCCCGTCGAGCACGAGGTCCGCCTCGAGCGCGGCGGCGGTCGTGACGGCCGCCGGTCCCGCGGGACCGGTGGGGTCGTCCAGGAGGCGCGCCCCGGCGTCCAGCGCCGCTGCCAGGCCCGCCTCGTGGATGCGTGAGCCGACCCGCAGGACCGCCACGCGCCTCCCGGCCGATGCGAGGCGAGCACCCGCGAACAGGGCGTCCCCGCCGTTGTCGCCGCTGCCCACCAGCAGCAGGACCGATCCCGGTCCGTCGCCCGGCCGCACGGCCGGGTCGTCGAGCAGGTCGCCGACGATCCGCGCCAGTCCGTCGGCCGCGCGCTGCATGAGGGGCTCACCCGCGTCGAGGTGCGGCCGTTCCGCCGCCCGGATCTGATCGCCTCCGTAGCCGTCCATGGGACCACAGTGCCCCGGTAGCCTGGAGGGGACATGTCACTCGTCCCCGAAGCGCCCCGTCCCCGTGCCGTGATGTCCCCTGACGGCATGAAGATCGCCACCTACGACTTCGGCGACCCAGAGGCACCGGCCGTCGTCGCCGTGCACGGGTTCGCCTCCGGTGCGCTGCTCAACTGGCACGCCTCCGGCTGGACCCGTGACCTCGTCCGTGCCGGTTACCGGGTCGTCGCCCTCGACCAGCGTGGGCACGGTGCCAGCTCGAAGCCGCGCGACCCCGGCGCGTACTCGATGGACCTGCTCGTCGCCGACGTGACCGCCGTCATCGACACGTACCTGCTCGACGACGTCGCCTACCTCGGGTACTCGCTCGGCGCCCGGGTCGGGTGGCACACGGCCGAGCGGATCCCGGACCGGATCACCCGCGCGGTGTTCGGCGGCATCCCGGACGCCGACCCGATGCGGCGCGTGCGGGTCGACCAGGCGAAGGCGTTCCTCGCCGACGGGACGCCGATCGAGGACCGCGTGACGAACGGCTACCTGACGATGGCCGGGAACGTCGAGGGCAACGACCTCGCCGCGCTCGTCGCGATGGTCGAGGGCATGCGCGACAGCATCGAACCGACGCCCGAGAACGCACCGGCGCAGCCCGTGCTGATGGCCGCGGGCAGTGAGGACGGCATCAAGGACAGCGCCGTGCGGCTCGCGGCGGCGGCGCCGGACGCCTCGTTCTTCGAGATCCCGCGACGGAACCACTTCAACGCACCGACCTCCCGTCACTTCCGCGAAGCGGCCATCGCCTTCCTGTCCGCCGCACGCTGACGGGTACTGCCAGGTCCTCGTTGTCGGAGCGGGCCGCGCGTACCGTCCCCGCCATGGACTACAGACTCCTCGGCAACAGCGGGACATCGGTGTCGACGCTGACCCTCGGCACCATGACGTTCGGCAGCGAAGCCGACGAACCCACCTCCCACACCATCATCGACACGTTCGTCGCGGCCGGCGGCACCCTGATCGACACGGCCGACGTGTACTCCGGCAACGCGTCCGAGCGGATCATCGGCCGCTGGCTCGCCGCGCACCCCACCGAGGCGCAGCAGGTCGTCCTCGCCACGAAGGGCCGCTTCCCCCAGGGCGACGGCCCGAACGACGTGGGGTTGTCCCGTCGGCACCTCCGGGTGGCACTCGACGCGTCCCTCGAGCGGCTCGGCGTCGAGCACATCGACCTGTACCAGATGCACGCGTGGGACGCCCTGACGCCGATCGAGGAGACCCTCCGCTTCCTCGACGACGCCGTCTCCGCCGGGAAGATCGGCTCGTACGGCTTCTCGAACTACCTCGGCCACCAGATCACCAAGGCGGTCTACGAGGCTCGTGCCCGGCACTTCGCGCCGCCCGTCACCCTGCAGCCGCAGTACAACCTGCTCGTCCGCGACATCGAGCACGAGATCGTCCCCGCGTGCCTCGACGCCGGGATCGGCCTGCTGCCGTGGTCGCCCCTGGCCGGCGGCTGGCTCTCCGGCAAGTACCAGCGCGACGAGGCGCCGACCGGGAACACCCGGCTCGGTGAGAACCCGCAGCGCGGCATGGAGGCGTGGGAGGCCCGGAACGGCGACGAGCGCACCTGGGCCGTCCTCGACGCGGTGTCCGCGGTCGCCGACGCGCACGGGGCATCCCGGTCGCAGGTCGCCCTCGCGTGGCTGCTCGCCCGGCCAGCGGTGACGAGCGTCATCCTCGGCGCGCGCACGGTGTCGCAGCTCGAGGACAACCTCGGCGCCGCGGACCTCGTGCTCGACCAGGCCGAGCTCGACACCCTCACCGAGGTCAGTGCGCCGCGGATCGACGACTACCCGTACGGCACGGCGGGCGTCGCGCAGCGCGAGCGGAAGATCACGGGCGGACGCTGAGCGTCGGCTGTCCGGGTTCTGCGGCTTTCCGCGAGGTTCGACGCCGGTGTGGACACTGCGTTCAGTGAGGTGTCACCATCACTGCACGACCGGCTGGTTACCGCGTCGAGCGCTCGGAACGCCCCCTGATCCGTGTTCCACGCGCCGAAGGCCCCGGGTGTTCCCACCCGGGGCCTTCGCATGCAGTGCTCCTGCACCGCGCGGGGCCGGCAGCGGGACTTGAACCCGCAACCCCCGTATTACAAGTACGGTGCGCTACCAATTGCGCCATGCCGGCTGACGCGCCCCATCCTAGCGGCGGGCGCGCCCGGTGCTCACTCGCTCGCGGGCTGCTCCGCGAAGTTCAGCGAGATCGAGTTCATGCAGTAGCGGTCGCCCGTCGGGGTGCCGAAACCGTCCGGGAACACGTGCCCGAGGTGCGACCCGCAGTTCGCGCAGCGGACCTCGGTGCGTGCCATGCCGAGGGAGTTGTCCTCGAGCAGCTGCACCGCGTCCGGGTTCACCGACTCGTAGAACGACGGCCAGCCGCAGCCGGAGTCGAACTTCGTGCCGCTCTTGAACAGCTCCGCACCGCAGGCCGCACACGTGTAGACGCCGGCGCGCTCCTCGTCGAGGAGTTCACCGGTCCAGGGGCGTTCGGTGCCGGCCTGACGGAGGACGGCGTACTGGTCCGGGGAGAGTTCCTCGCGCCACTGGGCGTCGGACTTGTCGACGTTGTACGTCATTGTTTCCTCCTGCTTCCGGCCGGGCTCTTCCGGGGTGTTCCCGACCACTTCGGTAAACTCGCCACGATGTCCGAACATTCCGTGCACCATGCCCGTTGGGACCGTCTGACGACGGACGAACTGTACGGCATCGTGGTGCTGCGGAACCGCGTGTTCGCACTCGAACAACGCGTCACCGCCGAGGACTTCGACGGCCGTGACCGTGAACCGGACACCGAGCACTGGTGGTTCGGCACGGACGCCGACGCGGTTGGGTACCTCCGGCTGATCCGTCCGGCGCCCGACGAGGTCCACCCCGACGGCGCCGAGCCGCCCGCGTGGGTGATCGGCCGGGTCGCCACCGACCCCCACCACCGTGGGAAGGGGATCGCGGCTCGGCTCGTCGCAGCGGTGCTCGAGACCCACGGGCACGACGCCGTCGTCCTGCACGCCCAGGAGTACGTCGCGGGCCTCTACGAACGCCACGGCTTCACGCGCTTCGGCGCCCCCTACGACGAAGCCGGCATCCGCCACGTCGGCATGCACCGTCCCGGTCACTGATGGACACGCGGGAGCGGTACGCCGCCTACGCGGAGCGCATCGCGGGAGCCTCGCCGTCCTACGCCGCCTGGGCGCGGTCGCTGGACGACCGCATGGTGGCCATGCTCGACGAGGTCCCGGAGTCGAAGCGGCAGCCCGAGCTGCTCTTCGCGGTCGCGCGGCGGCTGGGTGCGGATCCGGCTGATCCCGGTGCGCTGCGCGCGCTCGGCCTGGAGGCACGTCCCGCCCTGGTCGCGGCCCTCGCCTCCTCCACGGTGCAGGCCAACGACCCGCGGCGGCTCGCCCCGGTCGTCCCGCTGTTCGCGGCGCTCGCCGCACGGGTGGGCCGGCCGCTCGGCCTGGTCGACGCGGGGGCCGCGGCGGGACTCTGCTCGATCCCGGACCGCGTGACGCTCGACCACCGACGCGGGGACGCCCTCGTCCGGATCCGCACGGCGCCGAGCGACCCGTCGGTGCACCTCACCGCGGACGTCTCCGGCGTCGAGGTCCTGCCGACGACCACGCCGATCGCCGTCGGGGCCAGGATCGCCCTCGACCCGAACCCGATCGACGTCGCCGAGCCGCACGCGTTCGACCGACTCGTCGAGGCCGTCCCTCCAGAGGCGACGGACCGCACCGCCCTGATGCGCGAGGCGGCGCGCGCGACGCTCGCCGTGCCTCCAGTCCGGATCCGGGGCACGCTGCCCGGCGACCTCGACCGTGCTCTGGACGCTCTGCCGGACGGCGTCGTCCCGGTCGTCCTGACGACCGGGACGCTCGTCTACGTCCCCGGAGCGGACCGCCAGCGGTTCGTCGACGGGGTGCGCGACCGCGGTGTGCACTGGATCGCGCTCGAACGGACGGGCATCCTCAGCGGCGTCGCGGCGACCCTGCCGGACGACGTCGACCCCGCCGACCCCGATGCGTTCGCGACCGCCTCGCTCGACGGGGTGGCGATGGCCGTCTCTGACCCGTTCGGCGTGCGCGTGCGGTGGCTGCGCGATCCGAACCTGTGACCGGTCTTCGCGACAGTCCAGCGGCGTGCCAGGGTCCGGGTGATCTCCACCCCTACGATGTGCGAGACCCGTTACCTCACCGTGATCGGAACCGCAGTGACCGCCACACCCGTCGAGCTCGACGAGCTCGCCAAGCACGTGCTCGCCTTCGAGCACGACCGGGCACGGCACGACCGCACGAAGGAAGCGGAGATCCGGGTCGAGTTCGACATGACGCCGGCGCGGTACTACCAGGTGCTGAACCGTGTGATCGACTCGCCCGCGGCGCTCGCGTACGACCCGCAGCTGGTCTCCCGGCTGCAGCGGCTCCGCCACGCGCGCACCAGTGCCCGGGCGGCGCGCAGCTTCGTCGCTCCCGGCGCAGCACCCGAAGGACGTGAAGAGGAACGATGACGACGAGATACCCCCGAGACCGGTTCGACGACGTCGCCGACGGCCCGCGGGTCGGAGCGCACCGGGGCGCGCAGCGCCGAGGCCGCGGCTGGATCGCGTTCGCCTGGGCCGCCCTCGCCACGGGTGTGCTCGTCGGGATCGGGGTGCTCGTCCTCGCCCTGCTGAACGGCAGCTACTCCTTCGACGGTTCGACCTCGCCGTCGGCGTCGTCCTCGGCGTCCGCGTCGGCGACCTCGGAGCCGTCGTCGTCGCCGTCGTCCTCGGCGCCGCAGGCCCCAGCGGCCGGGACGCCCGCCGACCAGGGGGCGACGAGCGTCGTGGTCCTGAACGGCACGACGACGACCGGCCTCGCGGCGAAGGCCAGTGCCGCGCTGACCTCGGCCGGGTGGAAGGTCACGTCGACCGGGGACGCCGGCACCACCGGGACGACCGCGACGATCGTGTACTACCAGCAGGCGGCACAGGCGTCGGTCGCGCAGGGGATCGCGAAGTCCCTGGGCGTGACCGCGGTGCAGCAGTCGGCGGCCTTCCCGAATGCCGACATCAGCGTCGTCCTCGGCGCCGACTACGCCGGTTGACGCATTTGTGACGGGCGTGTTTCAGGCACGTTGATTCTTGTCGGAATCATCGTGAAAGAACGTCACACCCCTTGCCCTGTCGGCATTGTTCGGTAAGAGTCGTGCCAAGACGGCGACTGCGTCGTCCGGAACAGCACCACCGCAGGGAGCAAGAGATCATGGCCAACGGAACCGTGAAGTGGTTCAACGCCGAGAAGGGCTTCGGCTTCATCACCGTCGATGGAGGGGGCCAGGACGTGTTCGTGCACTACTCGGCAATCGACATGTCGGGCTACAAGGTCCTCGAGGAGGGCCAGGCAGTGACGTTCGACGTCGGCACCGGGTCGAAGGGGCCGCAGGCCGAATCGGTCCGTCCCGCCTGAGCGTCGTCTCCGGCGAACCACTTCGAACGCGTCGTCCCGTCAGGGGCGGCGCGTTCTTCCGTGCCGGGCTGCGCGACCGCTCGCCGGTGCGTGTCCTGGGAACTCGACCCGTGCCTCCCGTCGGTGTTGCACTCGACCCCTGCGAGTGCCAGAATCGGCGTTGGCACTCGCTCACGCTGAGTGCCAGCACGACCCCCATGACGACGTCCGGGAGGGACGAGAAACTCACATGGCAAAGATCATTGCTTTCGACGAAGAGGCCCGTCGCGGCCTCGAGCGCGGCCTCAACATCCTGGCCGACGCCGTGAAGGTGACGCTCGGCCCGCGCGGCCGCAACGTCGTCCTCGAGAAGAAGTGGGGCGCCCCCACGATCACGAACGACGGTGTCTCCATCGCCAAGGAGATCGAGCTCGACGACCCGTACGAGAAGATCGGTGCGGAGCTCGTCAAGGAGGTCGCCAAGAAGACCGACGACGTCGCCGGTGACGGTACGACCACCGCGACCGTCCTCGCCCAGGCACTCGTCCGCGAGGGCCTCCGCAACGTCGCCGCCGGTGCCGACCCCGTGTCGCTGAAGCGCGGCATCGAGAAGGCCGTCGCCGCCGTCTCCGACCAGCTCCTCCTCAACGCCAAGGACATCGAGACCAAGGACCAGATCGCCGCCACCGCGTCGATCTCCGCCGCGGACCCGACGATCGGCGCGCTCATCGCCGAGGCCATCGACAAGGTCGGCAAGGAAGGCGTCGTCACCGTCGAGGAGTCGAACACCTTCGGCACCGAGCTCGAGCTCACCGAGGGCATGCGCTTCGACAAGGGCTACCTGTCGCAGTACTTCGTCACCGACCCCGAGCGTCAGGAAGCCGTCTTCGAGGACGCCTACATCCTGATCGTCAACTCGAAGATCTCGAACATCAAGGACCTCCTGCCGGTCGTCGACAAGGTGATCCAGGCGGGCAAGCAGCTCCTGATCATCGCCGAGGACGTCGACGGTGAGGCCCTGGCCACGCTCGTCGTGAACAAGATCCGCGGCATCTTCAAGTCCGTCGCCGTCAAGGCCCCGGGCTTCGGCGACCGTCGCAAGGCCATGCTGCAGGACATCGCGATCCTCACCGGCGGCCAGGTCATCTCGGAAGAGGTCGGCCTCAAGCTCGAGAACGCCACGCTCGACCTGCTCGGCAAGGCACGCAAGGTCATCATCACTAAGGACGAGACGACCATCGTCGAGGGTGCTGGCGACGAGGAGCAGATCGCGGGCCGCGTCCGTCAGATCCGCTCCGAGATCGAGGCGACCGACTCCGACTACGACCGCGAGAAGCTCCAGGAGCGCCTCGCGAAGCTCGCCGGTGGCGTGGCCGTCATCAAGGCCGGTGCCGCGACCGAGGTCGAGCTCAAGGAGCGCAAGCACCGCATCGAGGACGCCGTCCGCAACGCGAAGGCCGCCGTCGAAGAGGGCATCGTCGCCGGTGGTGGCGTCGCGCTCATCCAGGCGTCCATCGTGCTCGACTCCCTCGAGCTCGAGGGCGACGAGGCGACCGGTGCGAACATCGTCCGCGTCGCGATCGACGCGCCGCTCAAGCAGATCGCGCTGAACGCCGGTCTCGAGCCGGGCGTCGTCGCCGCCAAGGTCCGCGAGCTCGAGTCCGGTCACGGCCTCAACGCCGCGACCGGTGAGTACGTCGACCTCGTCGCCGCGGGCATCATCGACCCGGCCAAGGTCACGCGCTCGGCGCTGCAGAACGCTGCGTCGATCGCCGGTCTGTTCCTCACGACCGAGGCCGTCGTCGCCGACAAGCCGGAGCGCACCCCCGCTGCCCCGGCCGGCGACCCGACGGGTGGCATGGACTTCTAAGCAGTCCTTCCGGAAGGGCCTCGCACGCTGCGCGTGCGGGGCCCTTCCGCGTGCGCGGGTGGGTGGGTGGGTGGGCGGGGTTCCCGAGGTTCCAAATTCTCGGCATCTCGCGTCAGCAACCCGCCAGTTGCCGCACCTCCGCAATACGCGGACGGCGTGTTGTGGAACCTCGATCGGTTGCGTGCGCTGTCCGCCTGGAGGCGCGGATCACCTCGTTCTCCACAGATGCGTCATCCAGGCCCCGGCCTGGGCAAGGAGCGCGGAACACTCGCTCCATGGGGAGTCGACCGACGCGTGTACACGAGCCGACCGGAGCGTTCCGCGTCCGTGAGGCGATCGCTGCTGGGGTGTCGCCGTCGCGGCTGACGAGACGTGACCTCGAAGCTCCCGTGCACGGCGTTCGGTCTCGAGCGGGCATTCCCATCACGACAGTCGAGGCGATCGCGCTCGTGCTCCGCGGCGATCAGTTCATCAGTCACACGACGGCCGCCGAGTTGTGGGGCGCTCCCCTCCCGCGACGACCCGGTGATGCGCTCGTGCACGTCACATCGATCGGCACCGCACCCGTGATGCGACGGCCACAGGTCACACCCCATCGACTCCGATCCGACACGTTCCGTCCCGAGCGGGTTCGAGGCATCCCCGTGAGCGGGCCAGCACGTGCCTGGTTCGAGTGCTCGTCACTCCTCTCCGAGACCGATCTCGTCGTCCTCGGCGACTACTTCGTCGGGCCGGCCGGACTCGCGACCATCGACGGGCTCCGGGCTGCGATCGTGCCCGGATCGCGGTCGTCGAAGAAGGCGAGGGCTGCGCTCGGACGGATCCGGTCCGGCGTCGAGTCACCCATGGAAACGCGGTTCCGCCTCGTGGTGATCGATGCGGGAATCCCGGAGCCGGCAGTGAACGAGGACGTCGTGGACGACGCGGGGACGTTCCTCGGACGCCCAGACCTCTCGTGGCCGGACGTCCGGATCGCGCTCGAGTACGACGGAGACCACCATCGCGAGCAGCGCACGTTCCAGCACGATCAGCGACGCTCGAACGGATTCGTGGTGAACGGTTGGATCGTCATCCATGCGACGTCGATGGATGCTGGACGCCCGACGGTCCTCCTCGAACGGCTCCGGCAGGCATTCGTGCAACGCCGACTCGAGGAAGCGCGCCGCTCAGCAGCATGACGTGAGCCCGACGTCGCGACGACCTGGACGGGGTTGGCTCGCTCTCATTCCGCCGAGGTTCCGAGACATGCCGTGTGCGCGGTGCGGGGGTACCGGAGAAGCCTACGAGCGCGTTCGAGATGCCGAGATTTTGGAACCTGGGGCGGGCGCGGCGCGGGGCGGGCGCGGCGCGGGCGTCAGGCGCCGGCGGGTGCGGCGGGCGCCGGGGCGGCGTAGTCGCGGGGGAGCAGGGGGAGCCAGACGCGGAAGGTGGCTCCGCCGCCCTCGGTGTCGAAGACCTCGACCGACCCGTGGTGCGCCGCGACGATGCCCGACACGATGGCGAGCCCCAGGCCCGAGCCACCGGTGTCCCGAGCGCGCGAGGTGTCGGCTCGCCAGAAGCGCTGGAAGATCTTGTCGCGCAGCTGCGGCGGGATGCCCTCGCCGTGGTCGATCACGTCGATGTGCGCCATGCCGCGCTCGTCGTCCACGCCGATGCCGATCTCGATCGGGTCGTCGTGCTCGGTGAACCGCATGGCGTTGCCCATCAGGTTCGTCACGATCTGGCGGATCTTGTTCTCCTCCGCCAGGACGATCGGCGGGCGCTTCGGCAGCACGACCGTGGGCAGCGGCGTCGTCTCGTCACTCGGAGCGAGGTCGCCGTCGACGCCCATCGCCCGGGTGCGACGGGCCCGCAGCCGTGCGATCGTCTGGCGGGAGAACGCGATCGGTCCGGTGGTGTTCGCGGACGTGGGGGAGACCGGAGGGGAGTCGCCCGAGCCGGAGCCCGGTGCCGACGCCGGACGGACGGCGTGCGGGACGCTCTCGCCGGTGACCGAGTCCTCGACGAGCACCTGGATCTCGCGGTCGGGGTTCGACGCCATGGTGTCGAGCGCGGAGTCGCGGGCGATGGCGACGAGGTCCACCGGCCCGAGCTCGAGCGGCTTCGACTCGTCGATGCGGGCGAGCTGCAGGAGGTCCTGCACGAGGAGGCCCATGCGCTGGGCTTCCTTCTCGATGCGCTCCATCGCCTGCGCGACGTCCTCTTCCTTGCGGAGTGCGCCCATCCGGTACAGCTCGGCGTACCCGCGCAGTGAGACGAGCGGCGTGCGGAGTTCGTGCGAGGCGTCCCCGACGAATCGACGCATCTGGTCGATGGTGCGCTGGCGGTCCTCGAACGCGGTGTCGATGCGCTCGAGCATGGAGTTCAGGGAGCGGTTGAGGCGTCCGACCTCGGTGTTCGGGGTGTCCGACTCGAGTCGCTGGTTGAAGTCGCCGGCGGCGAAGCGCGCAGCGGTGTCCTCGACGTCGCGCAACGGGTCGAAGGTCGCCGTCACGAGGAGCCGGGTGAGCATGGCGCCGAGCAGGATGACCGAGATCCCGAACCCGAGGAAGATGACTGTGAAGCGGGCGATCGTCTGGTCGGTGTCGGCGCTGGACACCGCGACCAGGACGTAGCCGGTCTCGGTGGTGCCGTTCGACTGGTCCTGCAACGACGCCGGGATGACCTGGGCACGCCACTCGTGGTTGTGCTGGCTGTCGTAGAGCGAGAAGCGGACGCCGCTCTGGGCCGCGGCCGAGAAGTCCAGCTGTCGGATGTCGGGCCGGCTGGACGCCTTCGTCTGGCAGATCCGGTCGCTGTCCGAGTTGTAGGCGGCGACGTAGGCGCTCTGCGACAGGACGACCGACAGCTTGCAGTACTGCTCGCCGTCGCTGATGTTCTGACCCTCGAGCTGCTCCGTCGTGTTCTTCACACTGGTGTCGAGCTGCGACATGAGGTAGGTCGAGAGCACCGTCATGGTGCCGAGCCCGGCGACGAGCAGGCCGAGCGCCACCAACAGGACCGTGATCCCGGTGATCTTGGTGCGCAGGGAGATCCCGTCCCACCAGCGGCTCATTCGCGTGTGCATGCTTCCCCAACGATAGACGGCGGCCGCGGGTCGAAACCCGACGGCCGCCGTGAAGACGGACCCAGAAGTCCGAGAGGCGCTACGAGGCCTTCGTCGCCTTGAGCATGTAGCCGAAGCCGCGCTTCGTCTGGATGATCGGCTCGGCCGAGTACTGGTCGAGCTTCCGACGCAGGTACGAGATGTACGACTCGACGATGCCGGCGTCGCCGTTGAAGTCGTACTCCCACACGTGGTCGAGGATCTGGGCCTTCGACAGCACGCGGTTCGGGTTGAGCATGAGGTAGCGGAGCAGCTTGAACTCGGTGGGGGAGAGCTCGATCTGCGCGTCGCCGATGGTGACCTCGTGCGTGTCCTGGTCCATCGTGAGTTCGCCGGCGCGGATGATCGCGTCCTCTTCGTCGTTCATGGTGCGACGGAGGATGGCCTTGATGCGGGCGACGATCTCGTCGAGCGAGAACGGCTTGGTGACGTAGTCGTCGCCGCCGACGGTGAGGCCGGTGATCTTGTCCTCCGTGTCGTCCTTCGCGGTGAGGAACAGGATCGGCGAGGTGTAGCCCGACGAGCGGAGGCGCTTCGTGACGCCGAAGCCGTTCATGTCGGGGAGCATCACGTCGAGGATGATCAGGTCCGGCTCTTCTTCCAGCACGGCGGAGATCGCCTGAGCGCCGTTGCCCACTGCGCGCACGGCGAAGCCGGCGAAGCGCAGCGAGGTCGTCAGGAGGTCGCGGATGTTCGGCTCGTCGTCGACGATCAGGATCTTGGGGCCATCGCTCATGGTCCTATCTTCTGACCGTTCCCTAATGGTTTCCTGGGAGCGGTGCGTGCGTCAGCCCACGGGCGCCTGGACCTGGTCGGCGTCGAGGATCGTGTAGGAGTACCCCTGCTCGGCCAGGAAGCGCTGCCGGTTCTGCGCGAAGTCCTGGTCGACGGTGTCGCGGGTCACGAGCGTGTAGAACGACGCCGGGAGTCCGTCCTTGTTCGGGCGCAGGAGTCGGCCGAGTCGCTGGGCTTCTTCCTGCCGCGAGCCGAACGACCCGGAGACCTGGATCGCCACGGTCGCGTCGGGCAGGTCGACGGAGAAGTTCGCGACCTTCGAGACCACGAGCACGTCGATCGATCCGTCGCGGAACGCCTGGTACAGCCGCTCACGTTCGTCGACGGGCGTCGCGCCGGTGATCTCGGCGGCGTCCAACGACGACGCCAGGTCGTCGAGCTGGTCGATGTACTGCCCGATCACCAGGATCTGCTCCCCGCGGTGCTTCTCGATGAGCTCCCGGACGACCGGGGTCTTCGCGGGCGAGGTGGCCGCCAGCCGGTACCGCTCGTCGTCGCTCGACGCCGCGTACTCGAGCCGGTCCTGGTGGGGCAGGTCGATGCGGACCTCGAAGCACTCGGCGGGGGAGATGTAGCCCTGCGCCTCGATCTCCTTCCACGGGGCGTCGTAGCGCTTCGGTCCGATGAGGGAGAACACGTCGCCCTCGCGGCCGTCCTCGCGCACGAGGGTCGCGGTGAGGCCGAGCCGTCGGCGGGCCTGCAGGTCGGCGGTCAGCTTGAACACCGGCGCGGGCAGGAGGTGCACCTCGTCGTAGACGATGAGCCCCCAGTCGAGGGCGTCGAGCAGCGACAGGTGCGTGTACTCGCCCTTCCGGCGGGCGGTGAGGATCTGGTAGGTCGCGATCGTGACCGGCCGGATCTCCTTGACGCTGCCGGAGTACTCGCCGATCTCGTCCTCGGTCAGGGTGGTCCGGCGGAGGAGCTCGGACCGCCACTGCCGAGCGGAGACGGTGTTCGTGACGAGGATGAGCGTCGTCGCCTTCACGGTCGCCATCGCGCCGGCGCCGACGAGCGTCTTGCCGGCACCACAGGGCAGCACGACCACGCCCGACCCCTGCGCGAAGAAGGTGTCCACGGCCTGCTCCTGGTACGGACGGAGACTCCACTCCGACGTGTCCAGGTCGATGGCGTGTGGTTGGCCCGGGGTGTAGCCGGCGAGGTCCTCCGCCGGCCAGCCGAGCTTCACGAGCTCCTGCTTGATCTGCCCGCGAGCCCACGGCAGCAGCTCGACCTCTTCCGAGGAGCGCATGTTGCCCAGCAGCGGCTTGATGCGCTTCGACCGGATGACCTCGGCCAGCACCGACGGCTCGGTCGCGGTGAGCAGCAGGACCGGCTGGAGCTCGAGCTCCTCGGACGGGGAGTTCGCGATCGCCGGAGCGTCCGGGCGCTCTTCGCGCCGGATGACGAGCCGCCCGTAGCGCGCGACAGTGTCCCGGATGTCGACCGTCACGCTCTGCGGCACGGGGAACTTCGCGAAGTGCTCGAGCGTGTGGATCATGCTCTCGGCGTCGTGTCCGGCCGCGCGCGCGTTCCAGAGTCCGAGCCGTGTGATGCGGTACGTGTGCACGTGCTCGGGAGCGCGTTCGAGCTCGGCGAAGACCGCGAGGTCGTGGCGTGCGTCCTCGGCGTCGGGGTGTGCGACCTCGAGGAGCACGGTGCGGTCGCTCTGCACGATCAGCGGTCCGTTCATGACGGATCAGCCTAGGCCGCTTGGCTGCGAACCGGCGCGGTTCGGCTCACCTGTGGATCACGCGTCGCTCTCCACAGCCACGACCAGGGAGAGCGGCAGGGTGCGTTCGACGTCGACGGCGGTGTCGCGCCCGCGGACGCGTCCGGCGGCCACCGATGTCGGGATGATCGAGAACGGTCGCTCCGTGCCGTCCGGCATCCGCACGGTCAGCCGGATCGGGGTGCGCCCGCGGACCGCGAGGTCGATCTGCCGCCCGAGCCACTCCTGCTCCGGTTCCGCGTCGCCGCGTTCGGTGGTGACGCGGAGCCGTTCCACGAGTGCGTGCGCCGCCTGCTCCGGGTTGCGTCCGCCACCGCGTTGACGGCCTGGAGGCACGGATCCCGTCGCGGGGCGGGCTGCGGCCGTCAGGACGGCCGGGTAGCGCTGGTCCTCCAGCGCCGTGTGGACGACGTGCGGTGGGTAGCGGGTCACCAGCGTCGTCAGGTCGTCCCGCTCCCACGCGAGCTGGCGCAGCTCGGCGTCGACCCCGATGAGGTCGAGTTGGTCGGCGGTGCCGTGCACGCGGCTCCCGACACCGTCCGCGCCGACGTCGACGACGATGCTGCCGTCGCGGGAGGCGACCTGGTCGACGAGGTAGGCGAGCGGCTGCGGGAGCCCGGTCGAGGACAGCCGCTCGAGCAGTGCCACCACCTCGTCACGGGTGAGTCCGGCCCGGAACGCTCGTCGGAGGGAGTCCTCGGAGATCCGGTACCGCGCCGCGAGTCCGGGGGCCTCGAGCACGGCGACGCTCCGGAGCGCGGCGTCGTCGACGGGTGCGAGCGGGCCAGGGGCGATCACGGTGAGGTCGTGCTGGAGGTACACGCCGTCGACCGTGCGCGGGAGGTCCTCGGCGGCCGGTGTCGCATCGCCGTCGAGGAGCGCTCGGCCGGTGGTCGTGACGAGACCGTCCACCGTGAGGCCGAGGGCGGTGGCGGTGCCGGCGACCTCGAGCAGCACGGCGTCGAGCCACCGGGCACCGGCGGGGTAGGCCCAACGGCCGACGGACACGAGGTCGCGGAGATCGTCCCCGGCGGTGTCGAGGACGTCGTGGAGTGCGGGGTCGAGGGACTCCCGCCACGCCGAGACGAGGGTCGACCAGCGATCAGGCCAGCTCGCCACGAGCCAGGCGTCCCCGGCGTCGGTGGTCGTCCACGTGCCGTCGCCCGGTTCGGCGAAGCCGGTGCGCTCGAGCAGCGCCAGGCGGTCCGGCACGACCTGGGCGTCGGCGCCCGCGCGTTCGCCGAGGGCCTTTGCGAGCGGGGTCCCGATGCCGCCCTTCACGAGTTCGCGGACGGCGCCGTCCGACACGGCGCGCAGGAGCTCGGCGAGCACGGTCATCGTCGCGAAGGCGTGCTCCGCGCCGGTCGTGCGGGCGCGTGCCTCGTCGACCGTCTCGGGTGGCGGACCGGCGTGACGGGGGTGACCCGTGCCTCCAGGCAGTCCAGCGATGTCCGGGTGCGCCGCCAGACGGGCCGCGACCGCGTCGTCGACGCGGCCGTCCTCGTCGGCGAGGCCGAGCGTGACCGCCGGTGCGAGGTCGTCGGCCGAGCCCGCTCCGTCACGGAGCGCGAGGAGCGTCGCGCGGGGGAGGTGCTCGATCGCGGCGTCGACGGCGTCGTCGGTGCGGAGTGCCTCGGCGAGGTCGAAGAAGTCCGAGATGCGCAGCGGGCCCGCCTCGGCGAGCACCGCCGCGGGCAGCCGCCGCGCCACGACGAGTCGTTCGAGGGCGTCGTCGGGCATCGCCCGGAGCCGGGCGGCGAGGTCTGCGGTGGTCGTCATCGTCCGCCGCGATCGTCCCGCGCGGGCCTCAGCGCGCCGTCCGGTTCGCTCGCGCCCTGCGCGTCCAGGTGATGGCGAGGAGCGTGAACACCAGCACCATGCCGATCGGGAAGCCGATGAGCGGGATCGCCATGATCACGGGCCACGGCATCGATCCCTGCGCACTCGGGGCGGTCAGCCACATGACGATCATCGCCGCCATGCAGAGGAACGCCGCGATGAAGATCCCACCGACCATGAACGCGAGGGCGCGTTCGGTACGATTGAACGTCACCGGGGGTTCCGCGGAATCCTGCGTGTTCCCGGTGGACCGGGTCGGGTTGGCCATCGACCCAGGATATCCGACGCACCACGGCCGTTCCACGACCTCGAGGAGTCCCACCAATGCCCACCGGCAAGGTCAAGTTCTACGACGACCAGAAGGGGTTCGGGTTCATCACCGGCGACGACGGCGAACCCGTCTTCCTGCACGCGTCCTCGCTGCCCGACGGCGTCACGTCGGTGAAGGCCGGATCGCGGCTCGAGTACGGCGTCGTCCAGGGGAAGAAGGGGTCGCAGGCGTTGTCCGTGCGGTTCCTCGACCCGCAGCCGTCCCTGGCGAAGATGTCACGGCGATCGGCGGACGACATGGCCGTGATCGTCGAGGACCTCGTGAAGGAGCTCGACCGCATCAGCGGGGACTTCCGGCACGGCCGGTACCCGAAGAACGGCACCCGTATCGCCGCGATCCTGCGGCACGTCGCTGACCAGTTGGACGCGTGATGACCGAGACCTCCCCCACCGCCCCGGCCCCTTCGGAGGACCTCACCGCCCTGGCGCGGAAGGCCCTGCTCGAGGTGACCCCCGAATCGACCGTCGGCGCGCCCGCCGGAACCGTCGACGAGGGGGACGGCGTCGTGTCGGTCCTCTTCGCGAACCGCATGCCGGGCTACCCCGGGTGGCGGTGGACCGTCTCCATCGCGCAGGTCGAGGGTGACGAGCCGACCGTGCTCGAGGTCGAGCTCATGCCGGGCGACGGGTCCCTCGTCGCGCCGGACTGGGTGCCGTGGTCCGAGCGGCTCGCGGAGTACCGCGCCGAGCACGACGGCGAGGCGGACGACGAAGACGCGGACGACGACGACGAGGACGCGGAGGACGCCGACGAGGACGCGGAGGACGCCGACTACGACGACGCGGACGACGACGAGTCCGATGACGACGAGTCCGACGACGAGGACGACTTCGACGCCGACGAGGACGACCTCGACGAGTCGGACGACGACGACATCGAGGGCGTGGACGTCGACGAACTCGACGACGCGGACGACGAGGACGATGACGAGAACGACGACGATGACGAGGACGAGGCCGTCGTGACCCCGCCGCCGTCCCGCGGAGCTCGTCGCCGGTCGAGCCGCGTCCGCCCGGTCGACCCCGACGAGGACCTCGAGACGGACCGGCTCGACGCCGGCGAGGTCGACCCGGAGCGCCACGGCGCCTGAGACACCGCGTCGCGCTCGAGACACGCATCGTTCGAGACACCGCATGTCCTTCGAGACACCGCCACGACGACGAAACGCCGCCCGATCGGGCGGCGTTTCGTGTGTCCGGCGGCGTCTCGCGTGCCCGGCGGCGTCTCGTCTCAGCGAAACGAGACGAACCGAGACGAGCCGAGGCGCGGCCGCGTGTCAGCGCAGCGCGTTCACCGTGAAGTCGATCGCCTGCACGAGCTTCGCGACGTCGTCCGGGTCGATCGCCGTGAACGTCGCGATGCGGAGCTGGTTGCGGCCGAGCTTCCGGTACGGCTCGGTGTCGACGATGCCGTTCTGGCGGAGGGTGGCGGCGACGGCCTTCGCGTCGATCGAGTCGTCGAGGTCGATCGTCGCGACGACCTGCGAGCGAGCGGCGACGTCGGACACGAACGGCGTCGCGTAGTCGACCGACTCGGCCCAGTCGTACAGCGTCGACGACGAGGTCTTCGTGCGGGTGTCCGCCCACGCGATCCCACCGGACTCGTTGATCCAGCGGACCTGGTCGTCGAGCAGGATCAGGGTCGCGAGCGCCGGGGTGTTCAGCGTCTGGTTCAGGCGTGAGTTGTCGACGGCGTTCTTGAGCGACAGGAACTCCGGGATGTACCGGCCGCTCGCGGCGATCCGCTCGACGCGCTCGATCGCTGCGGGGGAGAACAGTGCGAGCCAGAGGCCGCCGTCCGACGCGAAGTTCTTCTGCGGCGCGAAGTAGTAGACGTCGGTGGCGCTGACGTCGAACGCGGCTCCACCGGCGGCGCTCGTGGCGTCGACGACGGTGAGGGCGCCGGGGTCACCCGCGGCGCGGACGACCGGGGCCATGACGCCCGTCGAGGTCTCGTTGTGCGGGTAGGCGTAGACGTCCACGCCCTCGACGACCTCGAGTGCGGCGAGCGACCCACCCGGTGCCTCGACGACGTGCGGTGCCTCGAGCCACGGCGCACCGGCGGCCTTGGCGAACTTCGACCCGAACTCGCCGAAGGACAGGTTCTCGGCCCGGCGCTCGATCAGGCCGAAGGCGGCGGCGTCCCAGAAGGCGGTCGAACCGCCGTTGCCGAGGACGACCTCGTAGCCCTCGGGGACGTCGAACAGGTCCGCGATGCCCTGACGGACGCTGCCGACCAGGTCCTTGACGGGCTTCTGGCGGTGGGAGGTCCCGAGGATCGTCGCCCCGCGGGTCACGAGGGACTCGAGCTGCGCGCCACGGATCTTGGACGGTCCGCAGCCGAAGCGGCCGTCGGTCGGGAGGAGTTCGGCGGGGATGACGATGTCTGCCATGCACCGATCCTAACGAGCGGTATCCCAGCGCTCGTGACCGTGCACCGGCCGGACGGGGCGGACGCGCACGGCACGGACTTCCTTGCGCCGTGCAAGTGTTGGTCAGTGCACGTCGCCTCGAACAAGTAGGGTGGGGCGCGCTGGGCCCAGACATGAGAGGCGGACCGTGACCGATCTCGTCGACACCACGGAGATGTACCTTCGCACCATCCTCGACTTGGAGGAGGAGGCGATCGTTCCGCTGCGCGCCCGCATCTCGGAGCGTCTCGGCCACTCGGGTCCCACGGTCTCGCAGACCATCGCCCGCATGGAGCGCGACGGACTCGTCGTCGTCTCCGGCGACCGGCACCTCGAACTCACCGACGAGGGGCGCTCCCGCGCGACCCACGTCATGCGCAAGCACCGGCTCGCGGAGCGCCTGCTGTCCGACGTGATCGGGCTCGACTGGGCGTTCGTCCACGACGAGGCGTGCCGCTGGGAGCACGTGATGAGCGAGCAGGTGGAGGTCCGCCTGCTCGAGATGCTCGGCAACCCGACCGAGTCGCCGTACGGCAACCCGATCCCCGGCCTCGCCGAGATCGGTGGCCCCGCGGCTCCAGGGTTCCTCGAGGGCGTGCAGAACATCGTCGCCGCGACCGAGGGCACGGACGCCGTCGCGACCGGTGTGATCCGTCGCCTCGGCGAACCCGTGCAGTTCGAACCGGAACTCCTCCACCAGCTGCGGTCCGCCGGCGTCATGCCCGGCCGGCTCGCGAGCGTGCAGCGCGCCGGGGCCTACGTCGCCGTCCGTGTCGACGGCGAGGACGCTGGGATCGAGCTGCCCAGCGAGGTCGCGCAGCACGTCTACATCGAGCGCTCCTGACGCGCTGCCCCCGAAACTGGGGCGGACCGGTTTTCTGGCCTCTGATCAGGGCTTCTTTACCGTTCCGTTACAAACCGGCGTTTTCATCTCGACAAGGTAACGGCGTCCACGTACACTCGTCGAGTCCGCCGGCCACCCACGAGGCCCAGGACCCGTGACAGGACGTCTCGAACCCGTCTCCTGTCTCGATCGGAAACGATGACGAACGGATGGGGTTGCACGGCCGGCGATCACCCCCGCTGGCAGTGATGACGAGACGCCGGAGACATCCCTTGACGCAGACCGGTTCCGCCGCGGACGACCAGACGCCCGCGAACCCGACGAACACCGTGAACGCCACCGACGCCCCGCTCACCCGCCGGGCTGCTCGCACCGCGGAGCCCGCCCGCCGTGTGACCCCGGTCCGCGACGCCCCGCTCCCCGGCGGCCGTCGTGCAGCGCAGGCCGCCCGCACCGCCGCCACGGCGAAGGCGAGCTCCTCCGCCCGCAAGCGCCGCTTCCTCGCGCCGGTCGTGCTGACCGTCGCCGCGGGCATGTTCGGCACCGTGGCCGTCGCCCCGGCGTTCGCCGCGACGCAGCAGTCCACCGGCTCGGACGCCGCCAACGCGCAGCGCCAGATCCGCACGACCGAGGCCCAGAACTTCTCCGTCTCCGACGCGGTCGCCCTCGCCGGCACGAGCCGTGACGGCTACGGCGCCACCGCACAGTCCACGCTCGACGCCGAGGCCGCGAAGAAGGCCGCGGCCGCAGCCGCCAAGCAGGCCGCCGCCACGCAGGCCGCCCGCGCGCAGACCGCGTCGCAGTACGCCGCGTACACCGGTCCGAGTGCATCTGACTACGTCGCGACCGCCTCGGCCGCGAACACCCCGTTCTCGCTGCCGGCCGTGGTCGCCACCGCCAAGCAGTACATCGGCACCCCGTACGTCTTCGGCGGCGCCGACCCGTCGGGCTTCGACTGCTCGGGCTACGTCATGTTCGTGTACGCGCAGTACGGCATCAACCTCGCGCACTCGGTGCCGCTGCAGGACCAGGCCGGCACCACGATCCCCGAGTCCGAGGCCCAGCCCGGTGACGTCGTCATCTTCAACAACGAGGCGCACGACGGCTTCTACATGGGCAACGGCATGATCATGGACGCCCCGAAGCCCGGTGGCTCCGTCTCGATCCGCCCGATCTGGACCAGCGACTACCACATCGTCCGCTTCGGCATCTGATCCGACCGCGGGGCGTCGATCCCGTGAACATCGCCGGAACCGGCCCGTGCACCCTCGTGCCGGGCCGGTTTCTGACGTACCCTGGCGCTGCACCGGTCCGAACGGCCCCGAGCAGGGAGACCCCATGTCAGCGTTCCGCACGACCCGCACCATGGGTCGGCGCGCGCACGTCGACATATGGTCGACCACCGCCTGCGTGCACGAGCACGCCCCTGCATGACGAGAGCACTGCCCATCCGGGTGGTGCTCTTCGTGGTTCAGGGGACGTGTACGCGAGCGACGGTCACCTGCGCGGAGTCCCGGTCCGACGCACCCGCAGCGCCTGGAAGCCGTCCAGGCACGTCGGAAGGGAAACCATGCGCACTCTCGTCCTCAACGCCGGTTACGAGCCCCTCGCGGTGATCTCGTTCCGACGGGCCCTCGTGCTCGTCATGAACCAGAAGGCCGCCATCGTCGCCGCAGACCTCGAGCACCCGGTCACGGGCTCGACGTCCACCTACGACCGTCCGTCCGTCATCATCCTCACCCGGTACGTCCGCATCCCGCACTCGCGACTCGTGCCGGTGTCCCGTCGCGGTGTGCTCCGCCGGGACGCCAACCGGTGCGCGTACTGCGACCGGCACGCGACGACCATCGACCACGTGCAGCCACGTTCGCGCGGGGGCGAGGACTCATGGGAGAACCTCGTCGCCTGCTGCCTGGCGTGCAACAACACGAAGGGTGACCGCACCCCGCAGGAGATGGGTTGGCGGCTCCGGTTCCGCCCGAAGGCGCCGCACGGTGCCTCGTGGGTGGTGCGGGGCATCGAGCGTCCGCAGTCCGAGTGGGACGAGTACCTCGTGGCCGCGTAGCGGCCTGTGCGGCTGTCGCCGCATCGGACTGGAGGCACGGTGCCAGCTGGCACCGTGCCTCCAGTCCGTCTCCTGGTCGCGTCTCGGGCGGCGCGCGCGTCAGGCGGAGGGGACCGTGGTGCGCAGCTCGGGTTCGCCGGCCGCTGCGCGGCCGTTCGCGGTGCCGCGGATGAAGACCATCGCGATGAGCGCGAAGGCCAGGAACACGAACGTCGACAGTCCCGCGAAGCTGAGCAGTGGGCTGTGGTTGCTGCCGGCGACGTCGATCCCGCCGGTGGCGAGGATGGTCGAGGGGTCGGTCAGGGCGTGCAGGACGATCGGCCAGACGAGGTTCCCGGTCACGCGCAGCGTCAGGTACATCATCATCCCGAACCCGAAGGCGAACCCGACGGTCACCAGGACGGTGAGGACGGGCTGGCCGGAGAGCAGGTTCGTGGTGTGCAGCAGCGCGAACACGAGCGAGGACAGCACGGCGACGGCCCACTCGCGGTAGCCGTGGCGGCGGAGCAGGGTGACGACGATGCCGCGGGTGAGGACCTCTTCCGCGATCCCGACGAACAGTCCGGCGAGGAACGTCGTCGCGATGACGCCACCGGTGTACGCCGCCCAGTCGATGCCGAACAGGCGGAGGACGAACGTGATCACCACGAGGACGGGTGCGATCCACATCCACCACCGGCCCGTGACCGGCTGGCGTCCGAACAGCGGACGGGGCAGCCAACGGACGGAGGCAGCGAAGGCGAACAGGACGATCGAGCCGATGACCAGCGGCAGCGCCACCGCGAGGAACACGCTCAGCGGATCCCCGAACACGTCGTCGAAGTCGATCGCATCGCCGGCGGTCTTGTCGATGACCCAGCCGACGCCGAGGTAGACCGCGAGGTACACGGCTGCGAAGACGATCGCCTTCCACCAACCGCCCCGGTCCCAGAACCCGGCCCAGCCTGTCGTCCGGGCGTGACCCGTGGCAGAAGTACCTGAGAGATCGGTCGACATGAGAAAATCCTAGGGGTCCTCACCGATTCAGGTGGGGTGGTGGCTCAGTCCGTCTCCGTGCCATGCTCGAGGCATGGAGCGCCAGGGAACTCCGTCACACCTCCGCGTCCGCCCCCGGGTCTGGATCGGCTTCGCGATCTGGCTCGGCTACATGGTCGTCGTCTTCACCGTCCAACGACTCGGTGGGGTCCCGTACACCGACCTGAGCCGGAACGGACACGACCTCTTCTTCGGCGCGGGGCTCTCGCTCATCGTCGCGTCCGTCCTGCTGGCCGTCACGACCACGCTGCTCGGCTGGTGGCGGCCGGCCCTGTCGGACGAGCACCCGAGTCGACACCGGTGGCCGATCATCGTGCCGATCGCGCTGGCGCTCCTGGCCGTGCTCGGACTCACCATCACCGACTGGGCGGCCTTCGACGGGCCGTTCCTCGCGGCGTCGATCGCGCTGTTGCTCGTCGGGTTCACCGAGGAGCTCACGACCCGAGGCCTCCTGCTCACCGCCCTGCGCAGCCGGTTCGCCGAGTCGATGGTCTGGTTCCTCAGCACGGCGGCGTTCGCGGCGATGCACTCGCTCAACTTCTTCGCCGGGCAGGCCCTCGGCCCGACGCTCGCCCAGGTCGTCAACACGTTCCTGGTCGGGACCGCGTTCTACGTCCTCCGGCGGACGACCGGCAGCCTGGTCTGGCCGATGGTGTTGCACGCGCTGTGGGACTTCTCCGCCTTCTCGGCGCAGCACGGCGAGGTGTCGCCGATGACGAGCCTGGTCGGCATCCTGGAGTGGGTGATCGGCGTCGCGGCGCTGGCCGTGGTGTGGGCGACGTTCCGGGGGAGCGACCGCAGCCGGCGGATCGCCGCCTGACACATCGACGGGCGGGAGGCGCGGGTCGGGCCCGCACCGCGCCTCCAGTCCGTCAGGTGCCGACGCCGGAGTCCGCCGCCTTCGGTTGGATCAGGTGCTCTCCGTTGCGCTGACGACCCGTCGCGTCGATCGTGAACCGCACCACGTCCGGCCGGTACCGGTCGTCGGAGAACTCGAACGGCACACCGTGCTCGTCCTCCGAGGTGCGCTGGAGCCGGAGCAGGGGCGATCCGGGCTGCACGCCGAGCAGCCGGGTGTCGAGCTCGTCGGCCGCGACCGCGTCGATCTCGTGGTGCACGCCGCTGAACACGTGGCCGTGCGTGGCGAGGTACTCCGTGATGGAGCCGCCGTCGAGGTCGGCCTGGAACAGCAGCCGGCCGACGGTCTCGGTGAACGTGGTCCGTTCGAGCATCGTCGGGACGCGGTCGAGCAGGCGCAGGCGGATGAGCTGCACCACCAGGGAGCCCGGCTCGATGCGCAGCGCGCGGGCGGCCGCGTCGTCCGCGCGCTTGAGGGAGACCTGCTCGGTGTGTGCTCCCGGGTTCCTGCCGAACCCCTTCGCCCATCTCGTGAACGGGACGTACACGTCGACGGGCTGGCTGGTCTTCTGTGACACGACCCGACTGGGGCGGCCCCTGGTCGTCTCGATGAGTCCTTCGCTCCGCAGCACGGCGAGGGCGTTGCGGATCGGCCCCCGCGAGGCGTTCCAGCGCGCGCCGAGCTCGGCTTCGGTCGGGACGTCGTCACCGGGCGCGAGTGACCCGTTGATGATCTCGTCACGGAGGGCATCTGCGATCAGCTTGTACAGGACGTCGGCCACGTAGGAACCTTACTACCCGAATCACGCGCTGTACGAGGGGGTTGACCTGTCGATCTGCCGGAATCGTGTGAACGTCGGACGACAAAACGTTACGAGCGCGTGAAAACTCAGTGCTTGTCTACCTACGTGCTCGTTTGCCGTGTCACGGTGTCCACATGACCCCGACCTCTTCCTCCACCGCACCCGCGTTCGACGTCGTCGTGATCGGTGCCGGCATCGTCGGCCTCGGCCACGCGTACGAAGCCCTGCTGCAGGGCCTGAGCGTCGCGGTCGTGGATCGCGCAGGTGGTGCGGTGCACGGCGCGAGCGTCCGGAACTTCGGGCACGCGTGCATCACGCCGCAGACCGGGGAGGCCCGCGGCTACGCCACCGAGGCCCGGCGGCGGTGGTTGGACCTCGCCGATGCCGCCGGCTTCACGGCACGGGAGTCGGGCACGGTCGTGGTCGCTCGGACGGCCGCGGAACTGGCCGTCGTCGAGGAGTACGCGGCGAGCGATCCGGACACGGAGCGGCTGGACGCGCGAGCGGTCGTCGACCGTGTCCCGGTCGACCCGGGTCCCGTGGTCGGGGGAGCGTTCCTGCCGCTCGACCTGCAGGTGGACCCACGGCAGGCAGCACCGGCCATCGCCACGTGGCTCGCATCGCAGGGCGTCCGGTTCTCCTGGCGCACGACGGCCCTCACGGTGGAGTCCGGTCGGGTGACGACTTCCCGCGGCACGTTCGAGGCCGATCGCATCGTCGTGTGCACGAACCACGACGTCGACCGGCTGTTCCCGCGCCTGGCCGAACAGGCCGACGTGGTGCGCTGCCGGCTGCACATGCTCCGCGCCGACGTCGATCTGCGCTTCCCGTTGACCGTCCCGCTGCTCACCGGGTGGTCGCTGCTGCGCTACAGCGGGTTCGCGGCGATGCCGAGTGCCGGCGCGCTCCGCGAATCACTGCGCGCGTCCCTGCCCGCCGGCGTCGCGTGGGACCTGAACCAGATGTACACGTCGCCGTTCGACGGTTCGCTCATCATCGGCGACACGCACGTGCGTGACGTCGACGCTCCACCGTTCCAGGACGAGGCGGGCTTCGAGCTGGTCATCGCGGAGACCGAGCGGCTCTTCGGGGCCGAACGGATCCGGGTCCGCGAGCGGTGGCAGGGCGTCTACGCGTCGGCGCCCGGTCGGGAGTTCCTCATCGAGGAGCCGCTCCCCGGGGTCCACGTCGTCACGGTCACCACCGGCATCGGCATGACCACCGGCCTCGGGATCGCGCCGAGCGTCCTCGCACCGCGCGGCACCGCCACGTCCGTCCCCGAGTCCTCGACCGCCGTCGCCGTCTGAGCGACATCCACCTCCCAGGAGTTCCCATGGACACCAGCACCACCCCCGGGATCGAGTTCCGGAACGTCACGGTCGCCGGCAACGGCGGCGCGGTCATCCTCGACGACTTCACCCTGACCGCGGGCCGCGGCGAGGTCGTCGCCCTGCTCGGCCCGTCCGGTGCGGGGAAGACGACGGCGCTGCGTGCCGTCGCAGGGTTCGTCGCACCGACCCGAGGCAGCATCCACCTCGGCGGGAAGGACGTCACCGGGCTCCCACCGCGTCGGCGCGGGCTCGGGATGGTCGTGCAGAGCTACGCGCTGTTCCCGCACATGAGCATCGCCGACAACGTCGGGTACGGGCTCCGGGCGAGGGGCATCCCGCGTCGGGACGTCCGGCCGCGGGTGGCGGAAGCCCTCGACATGGTCGGGATGGCCGCGTTCGCCGACCGGCTGCCGCGCACCCTCTCCGGAGGACAGCAGCAGCGCGTCGCCATCGCCCGTGCACTCGCCCCACGACCGGAGGTCCTGCTGTTCGACGAACCGCTCTCGGCGCTCGACCAGCAGCTGCGGCAGGGGATGATGGCGGAACTCGCTCGACTGCACCGGGAGCTCCCCGACGTCACCATGCTCTACGTGACGCACGGGCAGAACGAGGCCCTCACGCTCGCGGACCGGATCGCGGTGATGGCGGATTCCCGTCTCGTCGAGTTCGGCACGGCCGCCCAGCTCTACCGGGAACCGAGCGCGGAGTTCACCGCCCGGTTCCTCGGCGCGTCGAACGTCCTGCCGTGCATCGCGCTGACCCGGAACACCGTGGCCATGACCGCGGCGCCCGGACAGGTGTTGGGCGTGTCGATCGATGCAGCGCGGGGAGCGGCGGTGTCCTTGTCCGTCCGCCCCCATCGTGTGCGGGTCCTGTCGGCCACCGAACACGCCACCAACGTGCTGCCGATGGAGGTCGACGACATCCAGTGGCGCGGCGCCACGCACCTCATCTCCGGAACCGTCCACGGTGAGCCGTTCTCGGTCGAGACCCTCGAACTCCGGGACCTGCCCGCGATCGGGCAGACGATCGGCGTCGGCTTCGAACCGGACGACGTGACGGTCCTCGGCGCAGGGCGCGCCCGGGTCGCGGCGAGGACGGTCGGCAGCGCCACACCGTCCGTCTCGCGGGTCGACGTCGCTGCGCAGCCCGTCGGGATGACCTCGTGACGCTCACGGCCGGACCTCAGCTGCCAGCAGCCCCGCCCGGACCGCGTCCCCCACGGCCGCGCGACGTCCCGACGGCCTGGTTCGTCGGCGCACTGCCGATCGCGGTCATGGCGATCCTCGTCGTGTACCCGGTCCTGCTCCTGATCAGCAACGCCGCGGACGACGGCAGCGGCCGGTTCTCCGTCGCCGAGTGGGGCGTCCTCTTCGGCAACCAGGTGTTCCTCGACACGATCGCCACCACCGTCCGGGTCGCCGCCATCGCGACGGTGGGCTGCATCGTCGTCGGGACGTTCCTCGCGATCGTGATCGCCTCCGTGCCCTTCCGGGGAGCGCGCTTCGTCACCGCTGCACTGAACGTCTACCTCTCGTTCCCGTCGTTCCTGATCACGCTCGCCCTGGTCTTCATCTGGGGGAACGTCGGCATCGTCAACGGTGCGTTGACCGCGGCGTCCGGAGGGACTGCGCCACCGATCCACCTGCTCGACACGCAGTGGGGTGTGATCCTCGCCGAGGTCACCTACTTCACGCCGTTCGTCGTCCGTCCGGTGCTCTCCGCGCTCGAGGTGATGGACCGCAGCCAGGTCGAGGTCGCCGAGTCACTCGGGGCGGGGCCTGCGCGCATCGTCCGGACCCTGATCCTGCCCGAGGTGGCGCCGGCGCTCCTGGCCGGTGGCGCGCTCGTCCTCATGCGCACGATGAACGAGTTCGGGATCGTCCTCTTCGCCGGCGCCAAGGACGTGTCGACGTTGCCGACACTCGTCTACAGCCAGGCGATCAGCCGGGGCAACTACCAGGTCGCCGCCATCGCCGCGCTGGTCAACATCGTGCTCTCGCTCGGCCTGTACCTGCTGTACCGACAGATCACCGCCAGAGCGCTGGGAGGAAACCGTGCTCGTTAGGTCCCGTTCCGGACGCTTCGTCGTCCACCTGATCACCGCCATCGTCATCCTCGCGCTCTTCGTCCTGCCGTTCGGCGTCCTGCTGGTCGGGGCGTTCTCGACCTCCTGGTCCGGAGCGCTGCCGTCGGGCGCCACGACGGGCAACTTCGCGACCGTGTTCACCGAGTCGGCCACGGTCGCCACGATCACCGCCTCGATCGTCTCCGCGGTGGTCTCGACCGTCGTGGCGCTCGTCGTCGCGACCACCGCCGCGCTCGCCGCACGGGACGCACCCCGGCTGCGTCGTCTGCTCGACACGCTGTTCCTGCTCCCGGTGGCGATCCCGTCCGTCGCGGTGGGCCTCGCGGTCCTCATCGCGTTCTCGTCGGGGCCCCTCCCGCTCAACGGCACCGTCTGGATCGTCCTCATCGCGCACACCGTGCTCGTGGTCTCGCTCGCCTACCAGCCGATCACCGCCGGGGTCGCGCGACTCACCCCCGCCGTCGAGGAGGCAGCCGCCGCGCTGGGAGCGTCACCGCTGCGCATCCTGCGCACCGTGACCCTGCCCGAACTCCGACCGGCGCTCGCCGGAGCCGCCGCGCTCTGCGTCGCGATGTCGATGGGGGAGCTGACCGCGTCGATGATGGTCGCCCCGCCGACCTGGCGGACCCTGCCCCTGCAGATCTTCTCGTTCACCTCACGCGGCATCCGCCTCTACGAGGGAGCCGCCCTCGCGGTGGTCCTCATGGGCATCACGCTGCTCGTCCTGCTCGTCCTGCAACGCGTCCTCGCCGGCCGCGTCCGCGTCTGACCTCCTCCCGCTCATCGACCCGATCGGACACCATGACCACGCCCCGCTGGACCCTGTTCCGCACCGTCACCGCCCTCGCCCTCACCGGCGCGACCGTCGCCGCCCTGTCCGGCTGTTCCGCCGGCAGCTCGGCCGCGAAGGCCGACAGCTCCGCCAAGACCGTCACCGTGTACACCGCCGACGGCCTCAACGACGGTGACGACTCCTACTACCAGACCGTGTTCGCCGCCTTCGAGAAGGAGACGGGCATCGACGTCAAGGTCGTCGAGGCCGGGTCCGGGGAAGTGCTCCAGCGCGTCAAGCAGGAGTCCTCGAACACCCAGGCCGACCTGCTGGTCACCCTGCCGCCGTTCATCCAGACCGCGTCGGAGGACGGCCTCCTCGCGAAGTACGCCCCCGAGGGGAGCGACGCGGTCCCCGAGTCCGACAAGGCGGCCGACGGCACCTACGAGGCGCTGGTGAACAACTACATCGGCTTCATCCGCAACACGAAGGACGTCCCCGACGCGCCGGGGACCTGGGACGACCTGCTCGACGACGAGTACCAGGGCAAGCTGCAGTACTCCACGCCCGGTGTCGCCGGTGACGGGACGGCGATGCTCATGCTGGCCCGGGAGGTCCTCGGTGCGAAGCAGTCGAACGCGTACTTCACGAAGCTGCAGGACAACAACGTCGGGCCGTCCGACTCCACCGGTGCCCTCGCCGCGAAGGTCGACAAGGGTGAGCTGACGATCGCGAACGGCGACGTACAGATGAACAACGCCCAGCAGGAGTCGATGCCGAACCTCGGCATCTTCTTCCTCGCCGGTGAGGACGGCACCCCGACGACCATGTCCGTGCCGTACTCGGTCGGACTCGTCAAGGACGCCCCGCACACCGCGAACGCGAAGAAGCTGCTCGACTTCCTCTACACGAAGGACGCGCAGGAACAGGCCACGACGGTCGCCGGCGGCTTCCCGGCACGCTCCGACGTCCACCCCACCGGCGACGAGGCGGAGAAGCTCGACGCGCTCATGGACGGCGTGGAGATCGTCCACCCGGACTGGGACGACATCGCGAAGAACCTCGACTCGTACGTGGGCGACTGGAACACCGCCACCGGCACCCTCTGATGACCACCACCGACCCCCACTCCGGAAGGACCACCATGATCGACCTCGTCGCCCTCGACATCGCGGGCACGACCCTCGACGACGGCGGAATCGTCTACGACGCCCTCCGCGCCGCCGTCGAGGAACGCGGCGCCACCGTCGCCGCCTCCGACCTGCAGACCTGGATGGGGACCGACAAGGTCACCGCCATCGACGCACTGCTCCGTCTCGGCGGAGTCACGCCGACGACCGAGCAGGTGGCCGGATCGTTCGACCGGTTCCGCGCGATCCTCCGATCCCGGTACGCCGAACAGCCGGCCGTGATCCTGCCGGGCGTCGCCGACGCCGTCCGGACGCTCCGGGGAGCCGGGGTCACGGTCGCGTTGACGACCGGCTTCTCCCGCGACATCGTCGACCTCCTGCTGGAGAGCGTGGGCTGGCAGGTCGGGGAGGACCTCGACGCGGTCGTCACCACCGACGACGTCCCGGCGGGGCGCCCGGCGCCGTACATGATCCACCGCGCGATGGAGTGGACCGGCGTCACGGACGTCCGTCGTGTCCTCGCCGCTGGTGACACGGTCGTCGACCTGCGCGCCGCGAAGAACGCCGGCGCCGTCAGTGTCGGGGTCCTCACCGGCCAGACGCCGCGCGAGGCGCTCGAGGCGGAACCGCACGACCACGTCCTGGCGTCGGTCAGCGCACTCCCCGAGCTCCTGCTCGGTGCCGAGCTGGTGACCCGGTGAGCCGCCGGAAGCAGGTCGTCGCGGTGGCGTCGACGCTCGCGCTCGCCGTGGCCGGCCTCGGCGTCGGCGCGATGCCCGCCGCTGCCGCCGCCTCGGACCAGCACGTCATCGTCGTCGGCATCGACGGACTCCGCTTCGACAAGATCGCTCCGGCGAACGCCACGAACCTCGAGGCCCTCATCGCCTCCGGGTACTCCAGCACCACCTGGCTGTACGCCGCACCGATGTCGCAGACGCTGTCCGGCCCCGGGTGGGCGACGAACCTGACCGGTGTCTGGCCCGACAAGCACCGCGTCCTGAGCAACTCGTGGGGCACGTCGAGCAACATCACCCAGTACCCCGACTTCCTCAGCCGCCTCGAGACGGCCAACCCGGCCCTCTCGACCTACGCCGCCGCGACCTGGGCACCCATCATCGACGGGTCGGCCGGTTCCCCGTTGATCACGAGCGCCGTCGACACCCGGTACGTCTCGACGGGTGACAGCGACACCGCCGCCGACGTCCTCGGACAACTCGGGAAGACCGCCGCGCCGAACGCGTCGTTCGTGCACTTCGACGACGTCGACGAGGCCGGCCACGCCGACGGCGCGGCATCGAGCGAGTACCTCGCTGCCGTGGCGGAGATCGACGGCTACGTCGGGAAGATCCGGCAGGCCGTCGCGAAGCGGCCGACGTCGGAACGGTGGTCGATCATCGTCACCGCCGACCACGGCCACACCGACGCGGGCGGTCACGGCGGCAACACTCCGCCGGAACGTTCGTCGTTCATCATCAAGACCGGACCCGGCATCACCAGGACGACCCCGGCCGTCAAGCCGAAGAACGTCGACATCGCAGCGGACGTCCTCAGCACGTTCGGTGTCCCGATCCCCGCGGCGCTCGACGGCCGTCCGCTCGCGACCGCCTCCACCGATCCGTTCGACAGCATGGTCGGATCACTCGCTCCTGCGGTGGACGAGACCGCGATCCCGGCAGCCACGAAGGGCTGGACGCACGCCGTCCCGTCCGGCTGGAGCATCGACGACACCGGCATGGGGACCGGCGGCGTCACCGAGTGGCGCGGCTGGTCGCTGACCGACGACGACTTCTGGACCAAGACCGATCCGGGCCAGGGACGCGAGACCAACGTCCGTGCCCGCGGGGTCTTCGCCGTCGCCGACTCGGACGAGTGGTCGGACAAGGCCCACACCGGCCTCTTCAACAGCCGCCTCGTCTCGGCACCGTACGCGGTCAGCGCCGGGTCCACCGCGACGATCACCTTCGGGTCCCACTACCGCAAGGAGGGCAACGAGACCGCGTCGGTCCTGGTCAGCTTCGACAACGGCGCGACCTGGACCACGGCCTCGACCCTGGCCGGCGACTCGACCGCCGCGATCCAGACCGTGCCCGTCGCCGTCCCGGCGGGCAAGACGAGCATGCGCGTCGCGTGGGCCCTCACGAACGGCGACAACAACTGGTACTGGGCCGTCGACGCGCCGCGCGTCGGCTGATCAGCACCCGGAGGACACAGCTGCCGCCGCGACGGACGGGAGGCACGGTGCGGGCCCGACCCGCGCCTCCCGTCCGTCCCGGTGCCGGACCAGGACCGTGTCGGCCGCGTCGACCGGCTGTCGGAGGACAGGCGTAGCGTGCCGCCATGGCGGAGACCCCCGAGATCGACGACGCGACGATCGACGACCTGCGTGCGCGCCTGCGCGCGACCCGCTGGCCGGACGCTCCCGCCGGGACCGAGTGGTCGCTCGGCGTCGACGTCGACGAGCTGCGCCCGCTCGTCGAGTACTGGGCGGACGGGTTCGACTTCGACGCGCACCGGGCCGCGCTCGCCGCGCTGCCGTCACGGCGGATCGCGGTGGAGGGCATCGGGATCCACCTGCTGCACGCCCGCGCCGACGCCCCGGACGCGCTGCCGGTCCTGCTCGCGCACGGCTGGCCGGACTCCGGGTGGCGGTACCGCAAGGTGCTGCCGATGCTCGTCGACGCCGGGTTCGACGTCGTCGTTCCGGACATGCCCGGCTACGGCTTCTCCGACGCACCGCCGCAGCCGATCGACGCCCGCGCGGTCGCCGGGATGTGGGCGACGCTGATGACCGACCTCGGGTACGAGCGGTTCGCGGTGTCCGGCGGGGACATCGGCACCCACGTCGCCCGGTACCTCGCGCTCGACCACCCCGACCGGGTCGTCGCCGTGCACCGGATCGACGGTGGCCTGGCCTGGCCCGGGCTCGACCCGTCGACGCTGTCGGACGCCGAGCGTGCGTTCGTCGCCGAGACCGACCGGTGGCGGACGGCCGAGGGTGCCTACGCGATGATGCACCGGACCAAGCCGCAGACCGCGGCCGTCGGGCTGAACGACTCCCCGGCGGGCCTCGCGGCGTGGATCGTCGAGAAGCTCCGGTCGTGGAGCGACTGCGACGGGGACCTCTGGTCGGTCTACACGCGGGACGAGGTCCTCGCCCTGCTCACCGAGTACTGGGCGACCGAGACCATCGGGTCGGCGATGCGGATGTACCACGCGAACGCGGCAGTCCCCGCGGAGCAGATGGCCCGGCGGGTCGAGGTGCCGTCCGGGTTCTCGATCTTCCCGGGTGACCTCGTGCGGGCGCCGAAGGAGTGGCTCGAGCGGACCACGAACCTCGTGTACCACCACGAACTCGACCGCGGTGGGCACTTCGCAGCGTTCGAGCAGCCGGACCTGTTCGTCGGGGAGCTCCGGGCCTTCCTGGAGCCGTTCCGCCGCTAGAGTGTGAGGGCCAGCCTCTGTAGCTCAATGGAAGAGCAGTTCCGTCCTAAGGAAACGGTTGGGGGTTCGAGTCCCTCCAGGGGCACAGCGTTGCCGCGGGTCGATGTACCGGCTGGACTCCCCGTACGATTGGGGCCGTGTCCAAGGTCCTGAGCAGTCTCCCCGTCGGCGAACGAGTCGGCATCGCGTTCTCCGGAGGTCTCGACACCTCCTGCGCCGTTGCCTGGATGCGCGAGAAGGGAGCGGTGCCCTGCACGTACACGGCCGACATCGGCCAGTACGACGAGCCGGACATCGACGCCGTCCCGAGCCGCGCCCACGAGTACGGCGCGGAGATCGCCCGACTCGTCGACGCGAAGAGCGCCCTGGTCGAGGAGGGCCTCGTCGCCCTGCAGACCGGTGCCTTCCACATCCGCTCCGGCGGCAAGACGTACTTCAACACGACGCCGCTCGGCCGTGCGGTGACGGGCACGATGCTCGTCCGCGCGATGAAGGAGGACGGCGTCGACATCTGGGGCGACGGCTCCACCTACAAGGGCAACGACATCGAGCGGTTCTACCGCTACGGCCTGATGGCGAACCCGCGGCTGCGCGTCTACAAGCCGTGGCTCGACTCCGAGTTCGTCGAGGAGCTCGGCGGCCGCAAGGAGATGAGCGAGTGGCTCGTCGCCCGCGGCTTCCCGTACCGGGACTCCACCGAGAAGGCGTACTCGACCGACGCCAACATCTGGGGTGCCACGCACGAGGCGAAGAGCCTCGAGGAGCTCTCGAGCGGCCTGGACATCGTCGAGCCGATCATGGGCGTCGCCGCCTGGCGTGACGACGTCGAGGTCGCGACCGAGGTCGTCAGTGTCCGCTTCGAGGCCGGTCGCCCGGTCGCGATCAACGGTGTCGAGTACGCCGACGCCGTCGCCCTGGTCTACGAGGCGAACGCGATCGGTGGCCGCCACGGTCTCGGCGCGTCCGACCAGATCGAGAACCGCATCATCGAGGCGAAGAGCCGCGGCATCTACGAGGCGCCGGGCATGGCGCTCCTCCACATCGCCTACGAGCGCCTGCTCAACGCGATCCACAACGAGGACACCGTCGCGTCGTACCACAACGAGGGTCGCCGCCTCGGTCGCCTCATGTACGAGGGCCGGTGGCTCGACCCGCAGTCGCTCATGCTCCGCGAGTCGCTGCAGCGCTGGGTCGCCTCCGCCGTCACCGGTGAGGTCACGCTGCGGCTGCGTCGCGGTGACGACTACACGATCCTCGACACGACGGGTCCGGCGCTGTCGTACCACCCGGACAAGCTGTCGATGGAGCGCGTCGGCGACTCGGCGTTCGGCCCGGACGACCGCATCGGTCAGCTCACCATGCGGAACCTCGACATCGCGGACTCGCGTTCGCGCCTCGAGCAGTACGCCGCGGCCGGTCTGATCGGTGGCGCGACGGGTGACCTCGTCGGTCGGCTCGAGTCGGGCGAGGCCGAGGAGATCCTCGGTGGCGCCGTCGTCACCTCGGATGCCGACGACGCACTGGGTCGCGCGACGGACGCCGTGTCCGAGGGTGCCGCGTTCGACTCCGGTACCGACTGACCTCGACTGCCCGACGCTGAACGACAGAGTCGACGTCGTACGACGTCGACGTTGTCGTTCCGGAGCGGGTGCACACCGAGGCACAGACCGACGGGAGGCGCGGTGCCAGCTGGCACCGCGCCTCCCGTCCGTCTGCGGCCGTGTCGAGAGCCTCAGCGCGCCTCGGCGGTCTCCACGCGCTTCTGCCGCCACGGCCGCGCCGGCTGGTCCGGCCCGTCCCACACCTGGATCGCTCCCCAGGCGGCGGCGAGCAGCGGCACCGAGATGATCGCCCCGGTGATGCCCGCGAGCACCGTGCCGGCGGTCAGGCCGATGAGGATGACCAGGCCGTGCAGCTTGAGCGTCTTGCCCATCAGGACGGGCTGGAGCAGGTTGCCCTCGAGCTGGTTGACGAGCACGACGATGCCGACGACGATCAGCGCCTGGACGGGGCCGAGCGCCACGAGGGCGACCAGCGCCGCGAGGATGCCGGCCGCGGTCGCGCCGACGATCGGGATGAACGCCGTGATGAACACGACGACGGCCAGGGGGAGCGCGAGGGGTACCCCGACGATCGCGATGCCGACACCGATGCCCACGGCGTCCACCGCGGCGACCGTCGCCGTGCCGCGGACGTAGCCGCCCAGCGTCTGGACGACGCGGTCGCCGACGCGACGAGCACGGTCGTACCGGGCACCGGTGAAGGGGCGGAGCAGGAACTCCCAGATGCGGGGACCGTCCTTGAGGAAGAAGAACAGCACGACGATCATCAGCACGAGGCCGGTGAGGAAGTTCGCGGTGGCCGAGGCGCCGGCGAGGGCTCCCGACCCGAACTGCGAGCTGGTGACGAAGTCCTGGATGCCCTTCACGGCGTCGTCGATCTGGGACTGGTCGATCGAGATCGGCAGTGTGGACGCGAAGTCCTGCAACTGGTCGAAGCCGCGCAGCGCGGACTTCTGCAGGTCCGGCCACTGCGAGATCACGGCGACGACGATGAGCCAGCCGACGAGCCCGAGCACGACGAGCACGCCGATCAGGACGGCGAGTGTCGCCAGGATCGACGGGACCCTGTGTCGGCGGAGCCACGAGACGACGGGGTGCATGGCCGACGCGATGATCAGGGCGAGCAGCACGGGGATCGTGACGACGCTGAGCGTGGCGGCGGCGTAGACGATGCCGATCGCGACGACGAGCACGACGATGAGCTGGAGGCACCGGGTCGCGAGGCCGCCGAACGAGTCGGACCACTTCTTCGTCAGGTCGGACGGTTCCGTGGTGGTGGTCGTGGTGCTGGCTGGGCTGCCGAACAGGGGCATGGGGCTCCTCGGGGTACGGGTGTGCCCGCCCACCGTACCGGGGCCATCGCGCTCCGGCCCGAGCTGCAGGGAAGTGCTCGAGGGCCGGAGCGTCGATGCTCGCAGTGGGTCCCGGCGAGGGGAGCGCCGGTCGGGTGTGACTCGCTGCTGGTGTCCACCCTAGTGGTCCGCCGAAGTGTGGACAGACAGATCGGTCTCCCCAGTTCGGGGGACTGGTGCCGAGGTGGTCGAGTGCGGGTACCGGACGGTTCTCGTGCGGATCGACCGACGACAGTACGCTGAACAGACCGGGCCGACTCAGGGTTCCGTGGTCTTGATGCTCCTCGCGGTCGCGGGGTCTGGCGCAGCGGGACGGCCCGGTCGAATCCGGGGTGCGCATCACTCCGACGAAGGGCTGGTCGCCATGACCGCCGTCACCGTTCCGTGCACGCCGCTCGTCGACCTGTTCGTCAGTTCCACCCGCACTCCGGTGGCTCCCGTCCCGGGTTCGCTGCTGGAGCTCGTCCTGTCGTAGTCGCGACCACGCGGCCGGACGCGCGCACGCGACGGACTGGAGGCGGGGGGGCCCCGGGGGCCCCGCCGCCCCCCCGCCACCAGTCCGCCGTGGCGTGCGTCCAGACCGTCAGACGGCCGCTTCTTCCAAGGTCGCGTCCGCGCGCTCCGGCGAGCCCTCCGCGAGACCGCGGGCGATCCGCCCGCGGGACGCTCCCCAGAGCACGAGGGCCGCGACGAACATGAGCACCTCGGTGACCGTGAGCGCCCAGATGATCCCGGCGAGGCCGAACCACAGGTTCCCGACGATGACGATCGGGATGAACAGCACGCCCTGCGCCATCGAGAGCGCCATCGCCGGCAGCACCATCCCGGTCGCCTGGAACAGCGAGGTGAGCAGCCCGGTGAACCCGTTCACGATCGTCGCGACGAGCTGCGCCGTCAGGATGGTCAGGCCGATCGCCAGCACCGAGTGGTCGCCGGAGAAGATCGTGAAGACCTGCTCGCGGAGGACGAACACCGTGCCGGAGAAGACCAGGACGATCGTGCCCACGGTGAAGGCTGCGCCGCGGAGTGCGGCACGCAGGCGGGCTGCGTCGCCCTTGCCGAAGGCGTAGGCGAGCAGGGGCAGCACGCCGATGGTCACCCCCATCACCAGGAACTCCGGGACCTGCGCGATGCGGACCGCGACGCCCATCGCGGCGAGCGGGTCGTCTCCGTAGGCGGCGGCGAGGTTGTTGAGGACGAGGGTCGTGACGATGAGGAACGAGGCCTGCAGGAGTTCGCTCGAGCCGATGCCGAACACGCCCTTGAGGATGTCCGGACGGAGCGTGAACCACTTCGGCGCGAAGCTGACGTTCTCGCTGTTCCGCTGGAGCCAGACGACCCAGTAGCCGATCGCGACGACGTTGCCCAGGCCGATGGCGAGCGCGGCGCCGGCGACGCCCCAGTGCAGCACGAGGATGAAGAGCACGTCGAACACGAGGTTGCCGATGGTCGACAGGACGAGGCCGACCATCGCCTGCCGTGCCGCTCCCTCGGACCGGACGATCTGCTCGAGGGCGAACGACGCGGCGAGCACCGGGACGAACGCGAGCATCACGGACACGTACGCGCTCGTGGCCGGCACCGCGGCGGCGTCGGCACCGAGCACGGCGACGAGCGGGTGCAGGAACACCAGGCCGACGACGGCGAGGACCGCACCGGTGACGACGGCGCCCCACAGTGCGAAGGAGGCGACGCGCTTGATGTCCTGCGCCTTGGCCGGGTCGTGTTCCGAGGCGCCGAGCATGCGCGACATGAGCGCGCTGCCGCCGACGCCGAACACGCCACCGACGGCCATGATGATGCCGAGGAGCGGCGTGCCGAACGTGATGGCGGCGAGCAGGGACGTGTCGTGCTGCGAACCGATGAACCCGGCGTTGATGACGTTGTAGACGGCGCTGACGACCATCGCGGCGGCCATCGGCACGCAGAGGTGCACGAGCGCGCGGGTGATCGGGGCGGCGGACAGGTACCAGCGGTTCTTCGCCGCTGCGGTGTCCTCGGGGGTCGTGGTGGTCATGACTGCTCCTTCTGGGCAGGGCTCCGCTGCCCCGGCGGTGGGTCGGGGCACGACGGGGCGCGCGGGCGGCGGGTGCCGTCGCGTGGGTGGGTGGGGCCTCCGGCGGTCGGCCTGGAGGCGCGCGGTGCGCTGGGTGGGTCGGCGCTAGCGGGTGGGTTCGGGCAGTTCGGCGGTCACCTTCTGCAGGAGTGCCTGCAGGGTGGCCCGCTCGTCCCCGTCGAGGGGCGCGAGCAGGACGTCGTCAAGGGCGATCATCGCGTCCTCGAACCCGGCGATGAGGGCGATCCCCTCGTCGGTGGCGTGCACGCGCTTCGTCCGGGCGTTCTCGGCGTCCGCGCGTCGTTCGACGAGCCCGCGACGCTCGAGCCCCTGCAGGAGGCTCGAGACGCTGGCAGCACTGGTCCGGGTGATGTCGGCGATGTCGCGCTGGATCGCCCCGGGGTTGTGCTGCAGGTACCCGAGCACGAAGGACTGCTCCTGGGTGAGGTCGCGTTCGCGGACCCACTCCTCGGCCGCCTTGCGCTGCGCCCACCCGATCCAGCGCATCTGCTGGAGGGGCGAGTCGAACCGGGGTGCCTGCTGCATCATGATCAGAACACTAACCATTCGAGTTCTAACTGTCAACGATCGAACTGTGCGCCTCGCTCGTCACACCCACGCGCCCCGAACGGGGGTATCGCCAGACGGGGGCGTGCCCCTTGTAGATTGCACAGGAACGCGGTCTCACCAACCGCCCATCCTCAGTTCGGCGACGACGCCGAGCCCACCCGAGGGGATCAGGACATGGCACGAGGACGAACGATGCGCGCACGGTCGATGCGCCCGTCCGTCGCGGCCGGGTCCCGTCGCCGTCGCCACGGGGGTGATCACCCCGGATAGCCGCGCCCGCGCGGAGCACGACGCGCACACGTGACTCCGGGCCGCCTCACCAGCGAGCCCGTCGGATCCCCCGCACCACCGGCGGGGGATGGATCAGCGGCGGAGCACTGCTCCGCCGGAGAAAGAGGCACCATGCCACGCACTGCAACACGCTTCGCGCTCCGCGCGGGCGCCACGGCCACCGTCGCGGCCGTGATCATCGGCGGAGCCACGCTCCCCGCCCACGCCGCCGCGTCCGACGCGACGCAGGCCGAAGGACGGCTCCTCGCCGGCAGCGGCACCATCGACCTCGACGACGTCGCGGCGCTCGCCGGGTCGTTCGGGGCCACGGCTCCCGGAGGTACCGCCGACGGTCAGTCCGACCCGCTCGACCTCTCGGTGCTCAACAGCATCGGGATCAACGTCCCTGGCGGCATCCAGCTGCTCGGTCAGAACGGCCTGGTGAACGTCGGCGTCGCCGGCCAGGTCGCCGCCACCGACACCACCTCGGCGGTCGCCGCCGCGGGTGCCGTCGGCGCGGACGGTGCGATCCAAGTCGGTCCGGGCACGCCCGGCGCCGGTGCCACCGTGAACCTCACCCCGCTCCTCGGCGACCTCGACGTCGACGGGGTGGTCAGCGAACTCTCCGTCGGACTCGGCGCACTGTCCGCCCGGGCGGAGGCCGACCGCACCTTCGACGGCGCGGACGTCACCACCGACTACCAGGTCGCCGGCGCACAGGTCCGGCTCGTCAGCCCGGCCGTGGAGCAGCTCGTCCAGACGCTGGACACCTCGCTCGGCACGACCGACGACACCGTGAACGCGGCCCTCGGCGAGGACGGGCTCACCACCGACCTCACCGCGTCGCTGCTCGGCCCGGTCACCACCGCCGTCAACAGCCTCGGGCTCGGGGTGCTCTCGCTCGACGACACCACGGCGCAGCTCTCGGCAGACGTCGACCTGCAGGGTGCGCTGTCCACCGTCACGCAGCAGTCCCTGACCGACGGCCCGGTCACCATCGACCTGTCCTCCGGTGTGGTCTCGATCGACCTCGGGCAGCTCTACACGCTGAACGACCTGCCGGCGAACACGACGCTGCTCGCCAGCGACACGATCAACGCGCAGATCACGGGGGCGATCTCGAACATCCTCACCGAACAGCTCCCGGCGCTCCTCACGTCGACGCTGACGAACGCGCTCGACGCCGCCGACGTGCAGCTCGTCGTCGACACCGGCGTCGACCTGCTCGGCGCGAACGTGGCCGGCCTGACCCTCACGGTCGACACCACCGTCGGCGACCTGCTCGGCACCGGTGACGGCGCCACCCTCACCGTCGCCGGCACGGGCATCCTCGGTCCGGTGCTCGGCACGCTGGACCCGCTCCTGCAGCCGCTGCTCGGCTCGACGATCGTGCCGGCGCTCACCGGCATCGTCGGCGACGTGCTCGGCGGGGACTTCGTCGCGGACACGGTGCAGGGTCTGCTCACGGCCGTCACCGGTACCGTCACCGCGCTCGACCCGCTGCTCGACATCGTGAACCAGCTCGTCTCGATCACGATCAACTCGCAGACGGCACCGGCGTTCACCGAACCGACCGCCGACTCCACCGGGGCCACCACGGTCCGGGCCGTCCGCGTGCAGCTCCTGCCGGCCGCGAACCTGGCGACCGTCGACCTGGCGACCGCGACCGTGCAGGCAGACCCCTTCGCCGGCATCGCGATCACCGCGCCGGAGGACGGCACGGACTACGCGGTGCCGACCGACGCCGACACCACCGACGTCCCCGTCACGGGCACGGCGGAACCGGGTGCCGACGTCGACGTCACGCTCGACGGTGACGACGACGGCGTCCAGTCGACCGTCGCGGACGAGGACGGGACCTGGACGGTCACGTTCCCGGACGTCGCGGTCGGTGACCACGAGGCCGTCGCGGTCGAGACCATCGGCACGCTCGTCAGCGACCCGGACTCGGTGACCTTCGCGGTCGCAGCGGCCCCGGTCGACCCGACGGACCCGGGAACCCCCGGGACCCCCGGAACCCCCGGGACGCCCGGGACCCCGGGCGGTAGCGGTGGTGCCGGCGGCGCCGGCGGCGCCGGTGGCGCGGGTGGTGCCGGCAACGGCTCCGGCGCGGGCACGGGCACGGGCGCGGGCACCCTCGCCTACACGGGCGCCGAGGTCCTGCCGCTGATGCTCCTCGCCGGTCTGCTCCTCGCAGCCGGTGGCGGCACCCTCGTCGCGCGACGCCTGCGTCGCGCCTGACCCGGACGGGCGCCGGCGGGTACCGGCGCCCGTCTCCCCGGGTCCGCGACGCGTTCGGGTCGTCGCGGACCCGCCGGTGCGGTGGTGGATGGGACCACCACCGCACCGGCACGTCCCGTCCCGTGCTCGTCCCCGCCTGTTCCCGACCTCTGTCCTCGATCCGCGAAGTGAGGCCCACCGTGCACGACCACGACACCCACCCGCTCGACCGCCACGTCGGACCGCCGCACGTCGAACGGTTCGTGCTCACGAAGGCGCAGGGGACCATCGCGGTGGTCTGCACGTGCGCGATCGGCGCCGACCACGACAACACGATCCGCCCGGTCGGAGCGGAACCCGCGCGCTGAACCCTGTGCACCGGGCGGTTGCAGCGGGATACTGGGGTGGTGCGTGAACTCCAAGCCGCCATCGCAGCGGACCTCAACGTCCAGCCGACCATCGACCCGGAGCAGGAGGTCGCCCGTCGCGTCGGGTTCCTCCGCGACTACCTGCTCACCACCGGCGCCAAGGGCTACCTGCTCGCGATCAGCGGCGGCCAGGACTCCACGCTCGCCGGCCGCCTGACGCAGCTCGCCGTCGAGTCCCTCCGCGCCGAGGGGCACCCGGCCGAGTTCACCACCGTCCGCATGCCCTACCGCGTGCAGGCCGACGAGGACGACGCCCAGCTCGCGCTGCAGTTCATCGCGGCCGACCCCGGCATCACCGTGAACATCGAGCACGGCGTCGACGGGGTCGTGCAGGACACCGCGGCCTCGGGCGTCGACCTGAGCGACTTCGTGAAGGGCAACGTGAAGGCCCGGATGCGCATGGTCGCCCAGTACGCCGTCGCCGGGCAGCGCGGGCTCCTCGTCGTCGGCACCGACCACGCGGCCGAGGCCGTGACCGGCTTCTTCACGAAGTACGGCGACGGCGGCGTGGACCTCACGCCCCTCACCGGCCTCTCGAAGAGCCAGGGCCGACAGCTCCTCGAGCACCTCGGCGCCCCCGCTCGCCTCTACGAGAAGGCCCCGACGGCGGACCTGCTCGACGAGACACCCGGCCAGACCGACGAGGCGAACCTCGGCCTCAGCTACGCCGAGATCGACGCCTACCTGCAGGGGCACGACGTGCCGCTCGAGGTCGCCGAGGCGATCGAGTCGCGCTACCGCGCGACCGAGCACAAGCGCCAGGTCCCGGCGACGCCCTTCGACGACTGGTGGCGTGCCGGCGCGTAGGCGCTCACGCGACACCGTCCTGGAGGCGCGGGGGGGGGGGGGCCCCCCCCCCGCGCCTCCCGTCTGTCCGCGCGCTCTCCTAGGATGGGACGCAACGGAACAACAGATGCGGAATCCAGGCTGCGGCCTGGTCCGGAGGGGGAGTCATGGAAGTCCTGTTCGCGCTCGGAGCCGTCCCGCTGATCATCGTGGGGATCATCGTCCTCGCGGTCATCGCGCTGGTCTACGCCAAGCTCGTCTACCGCAACGCCGGCGCGGACGAGGCGCTCATCATCACGGGCAAGCGGTCCCGCAAGGTGAAGAACTCCGACGGCACCGAGACCGTCGAGTCCGGCATCAAGGTCGTCCTCGGCGCCGGTGTGCTCGTCCGGCCGTTCTTCGAGAAGGTCGCGAAGCTGTCGCTCAGCTCCCGGGCGATCGACATCAACGTCAACGCGCAGGACTCCCGCGGCGTGACGATCGACGTCGAGGCCGTGGCGCTCGTCAAGGTGGGCGAGGCCGACGCCTCCATCCGGGCGGCCGCGCAGCGCTTCCTCGGGCAGGAGAAGAAGATCGACGACTTCGCGCGCGAGGTCCTGTCGGGTTCGCTCCGCGCCTCGATCGGTGCGACCGACGTGTCGACGATCATCCGGAACCGTGACCAGCTCACCGTCGCCGTGCTCGACGTCGCGAAGGACGCCCTGCACAGCCAGGGGCTCGACGTCGACTCCTTCGAGATCAAGGGCATCTCGGACCGCAACGAGTACATCAGCGACCTCGGTCGTGCCGAGCGCGCCCGCGTCCGGCTCGAGGCCGAGAACGCCGAGGCCCAGGCCGACCGTGAAGCGCGCGAGGCCCGTGCCACCGCGGACCAGGCCATCGCCGAGGCGGAGAACACCCTCGCGATCCGCCGTGCGGCCCTGCAGCTCGACGCCGACCGTGCGTCGGCCGAAGCGGCTGCGGCCGGCCCGCTCGCCCAGGCCCGTGCGGCGCAGGGCGTCGTGGAACAGGAGCAGCTCACCGCGCAGAAGCGTGCCGAGCTCCGTCGTGCCGAGCTCGAGTCCGAGGTGTCCGCCGTCGCCGAGGCGCAGGCGCGCAAGACCCGGGTCGAGGCCGAAGCCGCTGCTGCCGCGCAAGTCGAGACGGCTCGTGCGCAGGCCGAGGCCCGTCGCATCTCGGCCGAGGCGATCGCCGCCGAAGCCAAGGCCGAAGCCGAGGCGCGCAAGCTCGCAGCCGACGCCTCCCGTGCCGAGGGTGAGGCAGCTGCCGACGCGATCCGCGCCAAGGGTCAGGCCGAGGCCGACGCCACGAAGGCCCAGGCCGATGCCCTCGCGCAGCACTCCGAGGCCGTCCTGCGGGTCAAGGCGATCGAGACCCTGCCGAGCATCGCTCGCGAGCTCGCGGCGCCGATGGGCAACATCGACCAGCTCACGGTCGTCTCGTCCGACGGCGCCGGCGCACTGTCGAAGAGCGTCGTGAGCCAGTTCAGCGAGGTCGATGCCCTGCTCGGCACCACCGCCGGGTTCACCCTGAGCGACATCGTGAAGAGCACGACGACCGGTCAGGCTGCCGCCCGCGCGGTGGTGCGCGAACAGGCGCAGGAGTCGGTGACCGAGTAGTCGGTCGCCGGTGCGGGCGCGACGGGGTTCAGTCTTCGTCGCGCCCGTCGTCGTTCCGGTGCTCGCGCTGCTGCCCGCCGGCGTCCTCGCGTTGGCCGCGGCCGGCGTCGTGGCCGCGCGCACCGGACTCCGCGTCGCGCTGGTCCGCCAGCCGCTGCTGCCAGACGACACTGCGCGCAGCGCCCTCCAGTACGTCGTCCACGCTCCGGCCCGTCTGGGCGGCGAGGGCGCCGCTGAGCCCGGCGGTCAGGGTGCCCCCGGCTGACGCCAACCGTTCGACCACCTGCTCCTGGCGTGGGGTGAGTGGTTCGTCGATCATCTCGTCGATGGTGTCGCGGATGTTCTGTTCGCTCGCGTCCAGAGCCGCCTCGTCGCCGGAGTGCAGTGCTGCTGCCTCGCCGACGACGACGAGTCCGAGCCGCGCAGCATCGTCTTCCGGACGCTGGCCTTCGTGCTCGTCAGTCATGAGCGGGACCGTACGCTCCGCGGTGCCGCCCTTCCTGGATCATCGGGGTACCGACCACCGTCGGAGCAGCCACTCTGCTGCTGCCAGTCCCTCGGCGCGCTGGAACGCGCGGAGCGTCGGCATGTTCGGGACGGACGGTCGCGACGCCTTCTCGAAGAAGGTCCCGGCGAGCCCAGCGAGGACCGCGTCGACGGTCGCTGCGGACAGCCCGGCGAAGACCGCGTGGGTGGCGAGGTGGTGTTCGACGTCGGTCTGCTCACCGCGGACGAGCGTGTCGAGCAGGTACGTCAGCGGGTCGAACCAGTGGGCACCGACCGACGCCCACGGCCAGTCGACGACCCAGACCCGCCCGTCGGCGTCGACGAGCAGGTTGTCCGCACGGCAGTCCACGTGTGCCAGGTGCTCGCCGTCGAGGAGTCCCGCGGCCGGCCGAGCCGTGCGCGCGAGCTCGGCTGCGGCCGACGCGACGTGCGCCGGGACGACCTCCGGCATCCCGCCTGCGAGCATCCGGTCCCACGCCCCGAGCTCCTCGGCGAGCTCGTCGGCGAGCCGCGGCAGCGCCGCCAGCGGCCCGGTCGCGGGCGGCAGCGTGTCGAGCGCGTCGAGGACCGCGGTCACGTCCGAGCCGTCGAGCGTCCGACCGGGGTGCTGTCCGTCGACGTCCTCGAACACCAGCGCGATCCACTCGTCACCGGCCCCCGTCTCGTGCAACGCGTCGATCAGACGAGGCGCCTGCACGGATGCCGGCAGGTGCGCCATCACCCGTGCCTCCTGCTCGTGCAGGCGGAAGCCGTCGTCGTTCCGGGACCGCGCGAGCGTCTTCACGAACGCCCGGCGACCGTCCGCGGTGACCACACGATCGGCGCCGCCGGGGGAGTACCCGCCGGCCTGGGAGACCGCGTCGACGACCGGTCCGCCGAGGATGACCTCGATCCGTGCGCGCAGTGTGCCCGGTACGTCGCCCCAGCTCGTTCGCCCCATACCGGAGCACGGTAGCTGAGAAGCCGTTCACCAAACGTGCGCAATGGGAAAGTTTGCGTTGGTAGCAAACCTGCTCATGGTGTAAAGTTGCAGCGTCTGCAAGGTTGACCCGCCGTCATCGGCCCGCCACAACGCTCCGGCGTCCCTCGCGACCACGACCACCACACGCACCCCTGAAGGACCCCCCATGTCTACTGCCACCGCACCCGTCGAGGTGCAGCGCGGACGACAGAGCTCCCCGGCCGGCCAGCCCGGGAAGCCGATCATGTCGCACCGCCAGATCCTCCTCGTCATCTACGGCCTCATGGCCGGCATGTTCCTGTCGTCACTCGACCAGACGATCGTCGGGACGGCGATCCGCACCATCGGTGACGACCTGCACGGCCTCGACCAGCAGGCCTGGGTGACCACCGCGTACCTCATCGCGAGCACCATCACGACGCCGATCTACGGCAAGCTGTCCGACGTCTTCGGGCGCCGTCCGCTCTACATCTTCGGCATCGCGGTCTTCATCCTCGGCTCGCTGCTCTCGACGATGTCGACCTCGATGATCATGCTCGCCGCGTTCCGTGCCTTCCAGGGCATCGGGGCCGGTGCGCTGATGTCGCTGCCGCTCGCGATCATGGGCGACATCCTCGCCCCGCGTGAGCGCGCGAAGTACCAGGGGTACTTCCTCGCGGTGTTCGGCATCTCGTCCGTGATCGGCCCGCTCATCGGCGGTCTGTTCGCCGGTGCGTCGAGCATCCTCGGCATCACCGGCTGGCGCTGGGTCTTCCTGATCAACGTGCCGATCGGCGTGGCTGCACTCCTCATGGTCATCGCGTTCCTGCACCTCCCGAAGTTCGGCGACGCCAAGGCCAAGCCGCGCATCGACTGGTGGGGCGCCACCTCGGTCATCGTGACCCTCGTCCCGCTCCTCCTCGTGGCCGAACAGGGCCGCACCTGGGGCTGGGGCTCGGCCGGCGCGATCGCCTGCTACGTGATCGGCGCCCTCGGCCTCGTCGCTTTCCTCGTCATCGAGACGCTCATGAAGGACGACGCGATCATCCCGCTGAAGCTCTTCCGCTCGGGTGTCTTCTCGATGGCCACGATCCTGGGCTTCCTCGTGGGCTTCGCGATGTTCGGCGCCATGCTGACCATCCCGCTGTACCTGCAGATCGTCACGGGTCTGACCCCGACCGAGTCGGGCTTCGCGACCCTGCCGATGATCGGTGGTCTGATGATCGCCTCGATCGCCTCCGGTCAGATCGTCGCCCGCACCGGCAAGTACCGGATCTTCCCGGTGATCGGCACGGCGCTCGTCTCGATCGGCTACGTCGTCCTGACGTTCATGACGATCGACAAGCCGCTCTGGTTCCTCATGATCGGCATGTTCCTGATCGGCCTCGGCCTCGGCCAGCTCATGCAGAGCATCACCCTCGCGTCGCAGAACTCGGTGCAGCCGCGCGACATGGGTGTGGCGACCAGCTCGGCGACGTTCTTCCGCCAGATCGGTGGAACGCTCGGGACCGCGGTGCTCCTGAGCGTCCTGTTCTCGATCATGCCGGCGAACATCCTGCACGCCACGGCCGACCAGAAGAACCTGAGCAGTGCGCTCGACGCGGCGCTCGACCCGACGGTCGCCAGTGCCAAGGCGAACCAGGGGGTCATGGACCAGATCTGGAACCCGATCGTCACGCCGATCAAGCAGCAGGTGCAGTCCGGGCTCGACGCCGCGACCGCGCAGGTGACACAGGCCACGGCCGGTGCTCCCGAGGCGGTCCAGCAGCAGGCCCTCACCACTGCCGCCGACAAGGCGCACGCCAGCGTGCAGGACGGCAAGCTCGTCGTCGACTGGTCCGACTCGGCCCAGCGCACGTACTGGGTGGAGGACCTCGCGCCGACCCTGTCGAAGCAGATCGACAGGGGCACGAGCGACAAGGCGTCCTCGAGCAGCGAGACGAGCGACACGTCCTACCTCAACGGTGCGGACTCCGCGTTGACGCGGCCGTTCATGACCGGCTTCAACTCGTCGGCGGTCACGGTCTACTGGGTCGGCTTCGCGGTCATCCTGCTCGCGTTCATCCTCAGCTGGTTCTTCAAGGCGCCGCCGCTCCGCAAGAGCTCGGCACTGCAGGAGCAGGCGGACAACGACCGCACGGCGGACGACCTCGAGGTCCAGGCGGTCACGGCCGCTGACACCATGGGCTCGCCGACGGCGCCCGTCACCGGTTCGATCGCCGTCCAGCGGGGCTCGTCGGACGACTAGCCGCTCGGGGCCTCCCGCCGCAGGGGTGGGAGGCCCCGATCCGCACCAGGAGCAGCACGTGACCACCACCGAAGCACGCAGTGCCGCCACCCCGGCCGACAGCGGCCTGCGGGAGCGCAAGAAGCAGCAGACCCGCGCCGCGATCCACCACGCGGCGATCGACCTCGTCACGGACCGTGGGCTCGCCGGCGTCACGGTCGAGGAGATCTGCACCGCCGCCGGCGTCTCACCCCGGACGTTCTTCAACTACTTCCCGTCGAAGGGCCACGCGGCGCTCGGCCTGCCGACGACGACGATCCCCGGCGAGGCTCGCACGGCATTCCTCGCGGCTTCCGGACCGCTCGTGTCCGATCTCTGCGAGCTCGTCGCGCAGACGGTGAACCTCCCCGAGGACCGTCGTCGGATGAAGGCACTCGTCCAGGCTCGGCCCGAGATGGTGCCGACGATGCTGCAGTGGATGGCCGAGGCGCGGCTCGCCGTCGTCGAGGTCGCCGCCGAACGGACCGGCGCCGACTCGGCACGGACCGCCGTCACGCTCGTGATGGCCGCCGTCATCGAGGCCGCGCACCGGTTCACGGTCGCGTCGCGCGACGAACTGGCCGACCGCCTCCGCGAGGTGGTCGCCGAGATGGGGCGGCTCGCCGCCGCCTGACCAACGCGAGCACGGCCTGGAGGCGGGGGGGGGGGGCGACCCCCCCCCCCCCCCTCCCCACGCCCCCCCGGCCGGGGGGGGGGGGGCGGGCCCCCCCCCCCCCCGCGCCTCCACGCCGTTGGTGCGTTTTCACCCATGACGGGTGCGATGGAGGGTGGGAACGGGCGTACCTGGTCGAAACTTCCGACCTGCTACGCCCGAAACCACCAGCTACACCGCGCGCCACGCACCCCGCGCCCCGCCGTCCGAGACGGGGCGGCTCGCCGCCGCCTGACCAACCGTTGGTGCGTTTTCACCCATGACGCGTGCGATGGGAGGCGAGAACGGGAGTACCTGGTCGAAACTTTCGACCTGCTACGCCCGAAACCACCAGCTACGCCCCGCACCCCGCACCCCGCCCCCGCGCCCCGCCCGCCACCCCCGCAGTCATCGGGTCACTCCGGGCGGCTTGTGACCAAAACGCGACGAAGATCGCTCTTGACAGCAGAGACATCGGATGTTTCGATTACCTCGTTCGGTCGACGAAGACCGAACGGGCAGGAGACACGATGAGCCGCATCACCGGTCTGCGCGTGCGCGACGTCCGGTTCCCGACCTCGCGGGAACACGACGGGTCCGACGCGATGAACCCGGCACCCGACTACTCCGCCGCCTACGTCGAGATCACCACCGACGCCCTCGACGGGCACGTCGGCGCGGCGTTCGTCTTCACCATCGGCCGCGGCAACGAGGTGCAGGAAGCGGCGATCGCAGCCCTCCGCGAGCACGTCGTGGGCGCTGACGCCGAAGCGGTCCTCGCCGACATGGGCGCCACGTGGCGGACCCTCGTGCACGATTCGCAGCTCCGCTGGCTCGGCCCGGAGAAAGGCGTCATGCACATGGCGATCGGAGCCGTGGTGAACGCCCTCTGGGACCTCCGGGCGAAGCGCGCCGGGCAACCGCTGTGGGCACTGCTCGCGGACCTCACGCCCGACGAACTCGTCGACCTGGTGGACTTCCGGTACCTCTCCGACGCGATCACCCCGGCCGAGGCGCTCGAGCTGTTCCGGGCGGCAGAACCCCTCCGCGCCGAACGACGCCGGCGGCTGGAGCAGACCGGCTACCCCGCGTACACGACCACCCCCGGTTGGCTCGGCTACGACGACGAGAAGCTCGCCCGCCTCTGCCGCGAGGCCGTCGACGAGGGCTTCACCCAGATCAAGCTCAAGGTCGGCGGCGACGTCGACGAGGACGTCCGCCGGATGGGCATCGCCCGCGCCACGGTCGGCCCGGACATCCGGATCGCGATCGACGCCAACCAGCGCTGGGACGTCGACGAAGCGGTGGCGTGGATCGAGCGGCTACAGCAGTTCGACATCGCCTGGGTCGAGGAGCCGACGAGCCCCGACGACGTCCTCGCGCACGCCGAGATCGCCCGCCGCATCGCCCCGATCCCGGTCGCGACGGGGGAGCACATGGCGAACCGGGTGGTCGCGAAGCAGCTGATCCAGGCCCGCTCGATGTCCGTGCTGCAGATCGACGCGACCCGGGTCGCCGGCGTGAACGAGAACCTCGCGATCCTGCTCCTCGCCGCGAAGCACGGCGTCCGGGTCTGCCCGCACGCGGGCGGCGTCGGGCTGTGCGAGGCGGTCCAGCACCTGTCGATGTTCGACGCGGTCGCCCTCACCGGTGATGTCGACACCCGGTGCATCGAGTACGTCGACCACCTGCACGAGCACTTCGTGACCCCGGTCGACGTGCACGACGGGCGGTACTGGCCTCCGACCGCCCCCGGTGCCGGGACCGAGATGCTCGCCGCCTCCCTCGCCACGTACTCGTACCCGGACGGCCCGGTCTGGGCCGGTTCGACCGAGACGATCCCCGACGCGGTCCGCGTCGCCTGACCGACACACCCACACCCTCACCCGATCACCACGACGAAGTGGAGACTCCGATGCAACGACGACGGATGTTCGCCGGGCTCGCGGCGGCAGCTGCCGCGGCCCTCGTGCTCACCGGCTGTTCCTCCGGCAGCAGTGCCGGCGGGAGCCAGTCGAAGGACGCCCTGACCTGGTCCATGTGGATCGCCGGGAAGGAGGACAAGGCCGCGTGGCAGAAGGTCGCCGACACCGTGAAGAGCGAGGACGGCATCACCCTGACGATCCAGGGCGCACCGTTCGAGAACTACTTCACGAAGCTCAGCACCCAGTTGAGCGCCGGCAGTGCCCAGTGCGTCGTGAGCATGCAGTCCCTGCGTGCCGCGAACTACACGTCGTCGCTGTTGCCGCTCGACGACCTCGCGAAGCAGGACGGCACGGACCTGTCCGCGTTCGACAGCACCGCCCTCGACGGCATGAAGGTCGACGGGAAGCTCTACGGACTGCCCTACGACACCGGGCCCATCATGATGTTCTACAACAAGGACGTCTTCGAGAAGGCCGGCGTGGCCGAGCCGAAGCCGGGCTGGACCGTCGACGACTTCGAGGCAGCCGGCGCCGCACTGAAGGCCAAGGGCGTCACGATGTTCGGCTCGACGGTCAGCGACCTGAACCTCGAGTCGCTGGTCTACGGCTACAACGGCGGCCGGGTCATCACGTCCAGCGGCAAGCTCGACGCGACGGACACGAAGTTCGCGGACGGCCTCGACTGGCTCGCGAGCCTGGTGAAGAAGGGCTACGCGACCGAGGCCTCGTCGGACGGCTCGACGTCGGGCAACGACTTCGCCGCCGGCAAGGTCGCGATGTACACCGATGGTCCGTGGTCGCTCATCAGCCAGAAGGCCAAGGTGACGTTCGATCTCGGCGTCACGACGCTCCCCGCCGGGACGTCCGGCCCGTCGACCTTCGCCGCCGGCTCCGGCTTCGGCGTCTCGAAGCAGTGCAAGTACCCAGAGCAGGCGTTCAAGGCCGTCCAGACGATGACCAGCGAGAAGGTCCTGACCTCGCTCGCCGAGCAGGGTCGGGCCTTCCCCGGACGGACGGCGGCCCAGGCGGCGTGGTACTCCAGCGCGGGCATCGACGGTGCCGAGCCAGCACTCAAGGCGGCGCTCGCGAAGTCGTCACCGCTCCTCGGGAACAAGCAGAGCGACCAGCTCTCGCAGCTGTTCACGCAGTACGCCCTGCAGGCGGTGAACGGGCAGACCTCCGGCAAGGAGACGATGTCCTCCATCGCCGGCCAGCTCGGCACGCAGTGACCAGCTGAACCAGTGGTCGGACTGGAGGCGCGGGTCGACCCCGCCCCGCGCCTCCAGTCCGTCCCCACCCCACCCCAGGACCGCGCGAACGACGAGGAGGTCGTCGCATGACCACCATCCAGGACCCACCGGCCGAAGCGGCCGTCCCCGCGGTCGCGACCGCGGTCGCGGTCGGGACCGCCGCCCCACGGCGGAAGGGCGGCGACGACACGAGCGCGCTCGGGCGCCGCTCCTGGTGGGGCGCCGCGTTCGCCGCCCCGCACTCGATCGGGCTCGTCGTCTTCACCGCGTTCCCGATCGTCGCGTCCCTCGTCGTCAGCTTCATGCACTGGCCGATGCTCGGCGAACGCAGCTGGGCCGGCATCGAGAACTACGCCAGGCTCTTCGGCGACCCGGTGTTCCGCACCGTCGCCCTCAACACGGCACTGTTCGTGGTGCTGTACGTGCCGCTGAACCTCGTCGTCTCGCTCGGGCTCGCCGCCTGGCTGACGCCGCGGATCGCCGGACGGCACGTCTTCCGCGTCCTGTTCTTCATCCCGACCATCACGCCGATCGTCGCGAACGTCGTGGTGTGGCGGATGCTGTACCAGCCCGGCGGTGCGATCGACGCGTCGCTGCAGTCGACGGTCGGGGTGCACGCGCCGAACTTCCTCGCCGACGAGCACTGGGCGATGCTCGCCATCGTCGCGATGAGCGTGTGGCAGGGCTTCGGCTACAACATGCTCATCTTCTCGGCGGCGCTCGACGCCGTGCCGGAGAACCAGCTCGAGGCCGCGCAGCTCGACGGCGCGAACGCCTGGCAGACGTTCTGGGCCATCAAGTTCCCGCTCATCTCGCCGTCCGTGTTCTTCGCGACGATGATGACGCTGATCACCTCGTTCCAGGTGTTCGTCCAACCGTTCGTCCTGACGAAGGGCGGACCGGGCACGGCGACCGAGACCCTCGTGCAGTACATCTACAACACCGGTTTCCAGAACCAGCAGCTCGGCCTGGCGTCCGCCGGCGCCTGGGTGCTGTTCGTCATCATCCTCGGGATCACGGCCATCCAGTTCCTCGGCCAGAAGCGGTGGGTGCACTATGAGTGAAGCAGTCCGCGGTCGCCTCGGCGCCACGACGTCGAACCGGACGGTGAACCCCCGCGCCGTCTCCCGGACCCGCTCGGCACCACGCCCCGGACGGGTGCGGCACGCGATCGGGTACGCCCTGCTCTGCCTCGTCGCGCTGCTGTTCGTCTCGCCGCTCATCTACATGGTCGCGACGAGCCTGAAGCCAGCCGACCAGGTGTTCACCACTCCGCCGACGCTCTGGGGCCGCTCGCTCGAGTGGGACAACTACGTGCAGGCGTTCACGTACCTGCCGTTCGCGCGGTTCATCCTGAACGGGGTGTTCGTGGCGGCCGTCGGGACCGCGATCAACGTCGCCGTCGCCGTGCTCTCCGGGTACGCGTTCTCCCGGCTGCGCTGGCGTGGACGGAACACCGTGTTCCTGCTGTTCCTCGTCACGCTCATGATCCCGCAGGACGTCCTCGTCATCCCGATGTACGTGATGATGCAGGGCTTCGGCTGGGTCGACACGTTCCAGGCGCTCATCATCCCGTGGGCGTTCACGGCGCTCGGGGCCTTCCTCGTCCGGCAGTTCTTCCTCACCGTGCCCCAGGAGCTCGACGACGCCGCCCGGGTCGACGGTGCCGGAGCGATCCGCACCTTCTTCTCGGTGATGCTCCCGCTCGCCCGGCCGACCATGGCCGTCCTCGCCGTGTTCTCGTTCATCTCGTACTGGAACTCGTTCCTCTGGCCGCTCGTGGTCGTGAACGACGTCGAGGCCCACGGCACCATCCCGCTCGGCCTGCAGCAGTTCTTCGGGCAGCAGGGCTCCGAGTGGAACCTCGTGATGGCCGCCTCGGTGATCTCGATGCTGCCCACCGTCATCCTGCTCGTCCTGCTCCAGAAGCACCTCGTCAAGGGCATCGTCACCAGCGGCCTCGGCGGCCGGTGACGTGCTGCACTCCTGAAAGGAACACTGGCCACATGACCATCACCGCACCCGCATCGCCGCAGGTCGCCCCCGACGCGAACGGTCTGCCCGCCTGGTTCACCCACGACCGGTTCGGCATGTTCATCCACTGGGGGCTCTACGCCCTGCCAGCACGGCACGAGTGGGTGAAGAACCGCGAGCGGATCACCGACGCCGACTACCAGAAGTACTTCGACCACTTCGACCCGGACCTGTTCGACGCGGCCGACTGGGCCCGCCGTGCCCGTGAGGCCGGGATGAAGTACGTCGTCCTCACCACGAAGCACCACGAGGGCTTCGCGCTCTGGGACAGCGCCCTGACCGACTACAAGTCCACGAACACCCCCTTCGGTCGGGACATCGTGCGCGAGTTCGTCGACGCCGTCCGCGCCGAGGGCCTGCGGGTCGGCTTCTACCACTCGCTCATCGACTGGCACCACCCGGACTTCACCATCGACGGCGTGCACCCGCGACGGGACGACGGGGACGCGGCGATCGCGGCGCTGAACGAGGGCCGTGACATGGCCCGCTACCGTTCGTACCTCCACGGGCAGGTGGAGGAACTGCTGACCGACTACGGGCGGATCGACTACCTGTTCTACGACTTCTCGTACCGTGACAACGACCACGAGGACATCTGGGGCGGCAAGGGTCGCGACGACTGGGGATCCGAGGAGCTGCTGGCGCTGACCAGGCGGCTCCAGCCCGGCATCATCGTCAACGACCGGCTCGACCTGCCCGGCGACATCGTGACGCCCGAGCAGTACCAGCCGGACAAGCCGATGGAGGTCGACGGCGTCCAGGTGCCGTGGGAGGCCTGCCAGACCCTCAACGGCTCGTGGGGCTACGACCGCGACAACCTCAACGTCAAGAGCACCGACCTGCTCGTCCGGATGCTCGTCGACGGGGTGTCGAACAACGGGAACATGCTCCTCAACGTCGGCCCGACCGGTCGCGGCGAGTTCGACGGAGTCGCACGGTCGGCGCTCGCCGGCATGGGCGACTGGATGCGCCGGCACGACCGGTCCGTCTACGGCGCCGGTCCGTCGACCTTCACCGCGCCCGCCGGCACCGTGTACACGCAGCGCGGCAACCGGCTGTACCTGCACCTGTTCACGTGGCCGTTCGAGCACGTGCACCTGCCCGACCTCGCCGGCCGGGTGGAGTACGCGCAGCTGCTCAACGACGCGTCCGAGATCCACTACCGGGAGATCCCGCCGGGGACCCGGGCGCAGAACACCGGGCTCGGCGGGCAGCCGGCCGGGACGCTGACGCTCACGCTGCCGATCGTGCGCCCGGACGTCGCGGTGCCCGTCGTCGAGCTCTTCCTGCGCGACTGATGCAGCGCATCCTCTCGAGGACCCGACTGCGGAGCGGGATGGAGGCGGAGTACGAACGTGTGCACGCCGCCATCCCGCCCGCACTCGTCGAGCGGCTCCGGGCAGCCGGGGTGTCGAACTGGAGCATCTGGCGCGACGGGCAGGACCTCGTCCACCTCATCGAGGTCGAGGACTACCGTGCGATGCGTCGGTCCCTCGCGGACGACCCGGTGAACGCCGCCTGGCAGGACGTCGTCAACCCGCTGCTCGAGGCCGACGACGACTACTCCGGGAACGACGACGGGATCCCGCTCGTCTGGACGCTGGAAGGACAGGGATGACCGACCTCGACCTCGATCTCGACCGCGGGCCGTTCTGGTTCGGCGGCGCGGGCATCGGGAACCTGCTGCGGCCGGTGTCCGACGACGATGCCCGGGCCACGGTCGACGCCGCCTGGGACGCCGGGGTCCGCGGGTTCGACACCGCACCGCACTACGGCCTCGGGCTGTCCGAACGCCGACTCGGGGCGGCGCTCGCCGGGCGGCCCCGGTCCGAGTACCTCGTCTCCACGAAGGTCGGGCGACTGCTCGTCCCCGGTCGTGGCGACGGCGACGACCTGCAACCGGGTGGTTTCGCGGTGCCGAACGACCTCGTCCGGCAGTGGGACCCGTCACCGTCGGGCGTCCGGCGGTCCCTCGACGAGTCGCTCGGCCGACTCGGACTCGACCGTGTCGACGTCGCGTACCTGCACGACCCGGACGTGTACTCGCTGCCGGACGGGCTGACCCAGGCGCTGCCGACCCTCGCCGAGCTGCGGGACGAGGGCGTGGTCCGGGCGGTCGGCGTCGGGTCGAACTCGGTGGCCGCGCTCGAGGCCGCGGTGTCGACGGGCATCCCGGACGTCATCATGCTCGCGGGGCGGTACACACTGCTCGAACAGCCGGCGGCAGCGCTCGTCGCACGGTGCGAGGCACTCGGCGTCGCGGTGGTGGCGGTCGGCGTCTACAACTCCGGGTTGCTCGGGGTCGACCGGCCCGGAGCTAGTGCCACGTACGACTACGCGACCGCGCCAGGGACCCTCGTCGAGCGGGCGAACGCGATCGCCGACGTCTGCGAACGGCACGGCGTCACCCTGCCCGAAGCCGCGCTGGCGTTCCCGCGCCGGGCCGCGGCCGTCCGGGCGATCGCCCTCGGCGCCCAGTCCGCCGACCAGGTGCGCTCCAACGTGTCCCGCGCCGCGGCCGTCGTCCCCGAGGCGCTGTGGGACGACCTGCGCGCGGCGGGCTTGCTCGGCGGCTGACGGCGGCGTGGTCGTGCGTCGCCCCGGCCGCGGGCTGCGGGCCGCGCACAACCAAAGTCGCCCCGAACCACGGATCTGCGCGGTTCGGGGCGACTTTGGTTGTGCGGCACCCGGCGGAACCAGGGGCCTGGGACGCGCGCTGCGTCAGTTCGTGCGCGCCGAGCGACCCGCGAAGCGCGTGTAGACGAACAGCACGATGATCGAGCCGATGATCGAGCCGATGATCCCAGCCGGCTGGAAGAAGCCGTCCATCGGGTCGTGCTGGAAGATCAGGAACCCGAGGAAGCCCCCGACGAACGACCCGATGATGCCGAGCAGGATGGTCATGGGGATCGAGATGTGCTGCTTGCCGGGGATGACCAGTCGCGCGATGGCGCCGGCGATGAGTCCGATGATGATCAAGCTGATGATGAGACCGAGCACGGTTTCCTCCTCGTGGGTGCGGTTGCCGCGGCATGGTTGCCGGAGTCAGGGCCGACGTCCGACCCAACACGCCCCTGCCTGGGAGGACTGACGGGTTCGCGTCAGTCGAGGGAACGGCGGAGCCAGCGCTCGACGCCCTCGACGTGCGACACCACGAGTGCCTGCACGAGCTGCGGGTCCCGGCGGCGGATGGCGTCCACGATCGCCGCGTGCTCGTCGAGGGTGCGCTGCACCGAGCCGTTCTGCGTCAGGCCGCGCCACACCCGCACCCGCACGGTCTTGCTGGACAGGGCGTCGAGCAGCCCGGACAGGTACTGGTTGCCACCGATGCCGGCGATCGTCGAGTGGAACAGGAGGTCGTGGGCGACGAGGTCCTCGACGCCGGTGTCCTCGCCGACCGACTGCATCAGGGTCGCCAGGTCGTCGATCTGCTGTTCCGACGCCCGAGCGGTCGCGAGGACGGCGGACGCCGGCTCCAGGATGCGACGGACCTCGAGCAGGTCGACCAGGGACCGGTCGTGGTGCATGTCGACGACGAACGACACCGCTTCGAGCAGCACCGACGGCTCGAGCGAGGTGACGTAGGTGCCGTCGCCGCGCCGGACGTCGAGCACGCGGATGAGTTCGAGGGCCTTCACCGCTTCGCGCAGGCTGTTCCGTGACAGCCCCAGTGATTCGCTGAGCTCCTTCTCCGGCGGCAGGCGCTGCCCGGGCTGGAGTTCGCCGCTCACGATCATCTGCTGGATGCGCGCGATCGCGTCGTCGGTCAGCGAAGCCACGTCACCACCTCCTGGGGCCCGACCACGAGCGGACGGGACACGCTGACGATACCGGCACCGTGCCTCTCCCCACCGGCACGGCCGGTCCGCCGCTGGCGCGTCGGCCCGGAACCGGCGGCGTGGGCCCAGACCATTCGATCAGCACCATCAGGCGGGCCGGAGCCGCAGCGCCTGCATCCCGCCGTCGACCGCCAGGTCGACCCCGGTCGTGGACCGGGCGAACGGACTCGTCAGGTACGCGACCGCCTCGGCGACCTCCTCGGCCGCGACGAGGCGACCGTGCGGTTGGCGTGCCTCCAGGGCAGCGCGTTCCGCAGCCGGGTCCTCCGCGGTCGACAGCAGGCGCGCGACCCACGGGGTGTCCGCGGTTCCCGGGTTGACGGCGTTGACGCGGACGCCCTCGCGGAGGTGGTCAGCGGCCATCGCCCGGGTGAGCGCCGCGATCGCCCCCTTCGTCGCGGAGTACAGCGCGCGCTGGGGGAGTCCGGCGGTGGCGGCGATCGAGCAGGTGTTCACGATGCTGGCGTTGCCGGAGGCCCGCAGGTGCGGCAGCGCGGCGCGGGAGAGCCGCACGGTGCCGAGCACGTTGACCTCGTACACGCGGCGCCACTCGTCGTCGGGGTTGTCCTCGACCGTGCCCTGCGCGCCGATGCCGGCGTTGTTCACCAGGACGTCGAGGCCGCCGAGGTGCTCCACCGCGGCGTCGACGGCGGCGCGCACCGAGTCGTCGTCGCTCACGTCGCACGGTACCGAGAACACACCGGCGGCCGAGGACTGCAGGTCGAGCACGGCGACGGTCGCGCCGCGGTCCTGCAGTGCGGCGACGATCGCGGCACCGATGCCGGACGCGCCGCCCGTGACGATCGCCCGGACGCCGTCGTGGCTGCGCCCGCCGTCGTGGTCGCGCCCGCCGTCGGGGCCTCGCACGTCGGTCATCACGCCGCCCCGATCGTCTGTCGCTGTGCGCCGAGCCCGTCGGCCGTGAGCTCGACGACGTCGCCGGGACGCAGGTACGGGGCACCGCTCCCGAGTGCGACGCCCGCCGGGGTGCCGGTGCTGATCACGTCGCCCGGGTACAGGACCATGAACTGCGACAGGTAGCGGACGATCTCGGCGGGCCGGAAGATCATGTCGGCGGTGGTGCCGTCCTGCCGCACCTCGCCGTTGACGGTGAGCCGGAGCGCGAGGGCCGCGGGGTCGACCTCGTCCGGGGTGACCAGCCAGGGCCCGAGGGGGTTGAAGGTCTCGCAGGACTTGCCCTTGTCCCACTGCCCGCCGCGCTCGAGCTGGAACGCGCGCTCGGACACGTCGTGGGCGATGGCGTACCCGGCGATGTGGGTCGCGGCATCCTCGGCGGAGTCGCAGTACCGCGCGGTGGTGCCGATGATGATCGCGAGCTCGATCTCCCAGTCGGTCTTGGTGCTGCCGCGGGGGACGAGCACGTCGTCGTCGGGGCCGATCACCGTCATCGGGTCCTTCATGAACACGATCGGCTCGGTGGGGATCTCGGCGCCGGTCTCGGCGGCGTGGTCGCGGTAGTTCAGGCCGATGCAGACGACCTTGCCGGGGCGGGCGACGGGAGCGCCGCGTCGCAGGGCGTCGGCCTCGTCGCGGGGCAGCACCGGGAGGTCTCCGGCTGCCCGGGCGTGACGGACGAGTTCGACCGGGCCCGGGTCGGACGCCAGGAACGGTCCGCTGATGTCGCTCGTGATGCTCCGGAGGTCGAGGACCTCGTCGTCGGTGTCGATGGCCACGGGGATCTCGTTCCCGGCGGGGCCCAGTCGTGCGAACCGCATCGTTCCTCACTCTCCTGCTGCGACGGTGCAGCAGAAACATCCTATGTCTGGGTCGATGCTCCGGCAAGGTACACACGCTCGGCCGTGCCACGGAACACCGCGTCGCGCTCGTCCGGCGTCAGGTCGGCGAGTGCGTCCTGGATGGTGTGCAGGGTGTCCGCGTAGTCCGCCGCCAGGGTCGACACCGGCCAGTCGGACCCGAACAGGCAACGGTCCGGACCGAAGGTCTCGACGGCCTGCCTGGCGTACTGGGCCACGGGTTGTCGCCGCCAGTCCGGACCGGCTTCGGTGAGCAGGCCCGACACCTTGCAGACGACGTTCGGCCGGGCCGCGAGGTCGCGCATCCGTTCCCGCCACCCGGGGTCACCGGACGCGATCGTCGGCTTCCCCGCGTGGTCGAGCACGAACGACGCCTCCGGTACGGCGTCGACCAGTGTGAGCGCAGCGCGGTGTTCCCGGGCGCGGACGAGCAGGTCGAACACGAGTCCGGCCCCGGCCAGTGCACGCACTCCGCGCACGACCTCGGGACGCGCGAGCCACTCGGGATCGGGTTCGTCCTGTGCCTGGTGCCGGATCCCGACCAAGCGCGGACGGGCGATCTCGGCCAGGCGGTCGGCGACGTCCGGTGCGGTCAGGTCGACCCAGCCGACGACGCCGGCGACCGGTGCGGGCTGCGCGAGGAGCCACGCTGTCTCGCCGGGGTCGTGGACGGCCTGCACGACGATCGTCCGCGTGACGTCGGTGTCGCGGGTCGCGGTGCGGAGGTCGTCCACGTCGAACCGGCGGCGGATCGGGGCGACGGAGTCGTCCATCCAGGGGTACGGCCGGTCGGCTGGGTCCCAGAGGTGGTGGTGAGCATCGATGATCACGCGGCCATCATGCCCGATTCATCCGATGTCCGCGCGGCGCGGAACTCGGTTGGGCTCGGGCCGAGCCCCGCCCTGCCCGGCCCCGCCTGCGCACGCGTCAGACGACGCCGGCGGCCTCGAGCTCCGAGCGCAGCTCGGCGTCGGACGGCTCCACGAAGTGCTTGCCGTTCGGCAGCACCACGACGGGGATGTTCTTGCGCCCGCTGATCTCCTCGGCGCGTCCGGCGGCCGACAGGTCCGCCTCGACGTCGACGTACTCGTAGTCGACCCCGAGGGTGTCGAGCAGCGCCTTGGAACGGCGGCAGTCGCGGCACCAGTCCGCACCGAACATCGTGACCTTGTCGAAGGATGCATCGCTCATGTCCAGAGACTACGTCGGCGGGCCCGTCGGTATTCCATACGATTGGACCATGCCGCCAGGACCCGACCCCGACACCCTCGCCTGGGCGTCCGAGGCCGTCCGGCGGTTCGCAGCGGCGACGAACATGCTCGTCGCCGCACGCCGGTTCCGGATCGTCGGCGGCGACCCTCGCGACACCGCAGCGCTGCACGGTCTGCTCACCGGGCTCGGGGCCCGCGCCGCCGCCGAGCACGAACCCGTCGACCAGCTCTGGTGCCTCGGCACCCCCGACGAGTCGACCGCGGTCATCGAGCGTGAGGCCGACCGCCCCCGCGGCGCCACCCTGGTCGTGGTCGACGCCGGTCGGCACCTGCCCGCCGTCGACGAGGACGCGTTCGGGCCCGTGACGAGTGCCCGCCCCGGGGTGCTCGGCGTCCCGGTGCTGTCGGACGACGTGTTCCTCGTCTCCACGGGCCGCGACCCCGAGGACGACCCGGCCGCGGAGGCCCGCCTGCGCTGGGCCCGCCGCTCCATGCCGGTCTCCCGAGCCGTCGCCGCCGAGCTCCGGGACGGCGGACTCCTCCGCGGCACCCGGATCGGCGTCGCGATGTTCCTCGAGCCCAAGACGGCCGTGCTGAGCCTGCTCCTCCGGGACGCCGGCGCCGAGGTCGTCGTCTACGCCCACGCCGACGAGACCGACGATGCCGTCGCCGAGGTGCTGCGGCGGGCCGGACTGACCGTGCACGCGAGCAGCACCGCCACGACCGCGGAGCAGAAGGCGCTCGCCCTCGCGATGCTCGACACCCGGCCGCACATCCTGCTCGACGACGGCTCGCACCTGATCCGGCTGGCCCACCAGGAGCGCCCGGACCTGCTGCCGACGATGCTCGGTGCCGCGGAGGAGACGACGAGCGGCCTCCGCCCGCTCCGCGTGATGGCGTCCCGCGGCGCGCTCGGCATCCCCGTGGTCGCCGTGAACGACGCCCGTACGAAGACGTTCTTCGACAACCGGTACGGCACCGGGCAGTCGACGGTGTTCGCGGTGCTCGACCTGGTCGACGGGCTCACGTCCGACGCGCACCGGGTCCGGACTGGAGGCACGGCTGTCGTCGCCGGGTACGGGCACGTCGGCGAGGGGGTCGCGCTGGTGCTCGCCGCGCTCGGGTTCCGGGTGACGGTCGCCGAGACGGACCCGGTCCGCGCCCTGCAGGCGCTGTTCGCCGGCCACGCCGTCGCGCCGCTCACCGACGCCGTGCGCGAGGCCGACCTCGTGATGAGCGCGACGGGGGTGCCGGACACGATCGACCTCGGGGTGTTGCGCGCCTGCGCGGACGGCGCGGTCGTCGCCGTCGCGGGCGGGGTCGACCAGGAGGTCGCGGTCCACGCCGCGGTCGTCGACGGCGCCGCCCGGACGACGATCGGCCGGAAGGTCGAACGCCTCACGTGGGAGGACGGCCACCACGTGCTCCTGCTCGACGACGGCGGCTGCATCAACATCACCGCTGCCGAGGGCAACCCCGTCGAGATCATGGACCTGTCCTTCGCGGCGCAGCTCGGCGCCGTGCGGATGCTCCTCGAACGGGGCGACGAACTCGACCGCGCGGTCGTGCCGATCGACCCCGCGGTGGACGAGGCGACCGCCCGCGCGGCGCTCGCCGCCTTCGGGAGCCGACCCGTGCCTCCCGTCGGTCCCACCGAGCACCCGGCGGACCGCGAGCCGGACGTCCGGACCCGCCGTTTCGGAGACCCAGCATGACGGCGCATCCCGTCACCGTGCACGCGGCGCGCATCGTCGTCCCGATGACGGCACCGCCGATCGCGGACGGCGCCGTGGCGGTGCAGGACGGCCGCATCCTGCACGTCGGCGACCGCTCGTGGGTGGTCGACCAGCTGGCGAACGCGGGCACGCCGTTCACCGAGCGGCGGTGGCGCGGAGCGCTCCTCCCCGGACTCGTCAACGCCCACTCGCACCTGCAGTACACCGGCATGGCCAGTGTCGGCCGACGTCAGTACAGCGGGTTCGAGGACTGGGCGGCCGCGTTCAACGAGGACTACGCCGAACCGCACGACTGGCGTGCCGAGGCCGCCGCTGGTGCAGAGGCGTCGATCCGCGCCGGCGTGACGAGCATCGCGGACATCGTCACCGACATCGAGGCGGCGACCGTGCTCGAGGACTCGGGCCTCGGCGGGATCGCCTACTGGGAGGTGATGGACTGGGAGAACGAGGCCTGGCAGACCCACGGCCGCGACCAGGTGCTCGCCGAGCTCGAACGGGTCCCCACCACCCCAGGCGCCGGACTCTCCCCGCACGCCCCCTACTCGCTCGACGTCGCGCCCCTGCTCGAGCTGCCCGACATCGTCCGACAGCGCGGACTCCGGCTGCACCTGCACCTCGGCGAGGCCGCGTTCGAGGGTGAGCGCATCGCCCTCGGCCCGGTCCCCGGGCTGGACGGCGTCGACGGCGTCGGGCACGGCACCGACTGGCACCTGGCGAACGTGCCCTCGTTCCGGGCGATGCGCGCGCTCGGGTTCGGCGCGAGCGCGACGGCCTTCGTCGACCGGCTCGGCGTGCTCGGCCCCGACTGCCACATCGCCCACGGCGTGTACATGACCGCCGCCGACCGGGCACTGCTCCGGGCGCGCGGGACCGCCGTCGCACTCTGCCCCCGGTCGAACGGCGTCATCGGACTGGACCCGCCGCCCGTCGCCGACTACCTGCGCGAGGGCAGCCCCGTCGCGATCGGGACCGACTCGCTGTCGTCCTCGCCGTCCCTCGACCTCATGGCCGACGTCACGGCGCTGCACCGGATCGCCCGGGCACAGGGCTACGGCCACCGGGACCTGCACGAACGGCTCCTCGCGGCGGCGACCCTCGGCGGCGCGCACGCCATGGGACTCGCGGTCGGTCCGGACCGGATCGGGCACCTCGCCGTCGGGGCCCGCGCCGACCTCGCCGTGTTCGACGTCGATGCCCGGACCGTGCCCGACGCGATGGCCGAACTCGTCGAGGACGGGGCGGGCCGAGCGGTCGCGACCGTCATCCGTGGAGTGGTCCGCGCCGCCGACGGCGTGCTCACCCCGAACACCCAGGAGGAACCGTGACCGAAACCGCACCCCGACCCGGCATGGCTGCCCGACGCACGGTGGGTGGCGAGCTCATCGAGTGGCTCGACGTCCCCAAGCGTGCCGTTGCCCTCGGCATGGAGCCGCACCCCGAGGGCGGCTGGTACGTCCGGACGTGGACCTCGCCCGCGACGGTGTCGACGCCCGCGGGGGACCGGCCCGCAGCGACGCTCATCCACTTCCTGCTGCCCCCGGGCGAGGCGTCCGCGTGGCACCGGGTGACGAGCGACGAGATCTGGATGTGGCACGGGCCGGACACCGTCGAGCTGCAGCTCGGCGGGTCCGGTGACCAGCCGGAGCCCGGTGCGACGATCACCCTCGGGCCGGACGCCGGGCGCGACCGGGTGAACGACGCGCAGGCGTTCGTCCGGGGTGGTGTCTGGCAGCGGACCCTGCCGGGTGACGGCGAGGTGCTGCTGAGCTGCCTGGTCTCGCCGGGCTTCTCGTTCGAGGACTTCACGCTCGCCGACTGAGCGACGCGGCGGCGTCGCCGCGTCTCGCCGTCCCGCGGCGTCCCGCGGCGTCTCGTCTCGTCGAGACTAGACACCGCGGGTGCGCCGCCGCGCCGCGCCGGCGTCGAGACGCCGCCGGATCCCGCGGTGTCCCGCGGGCGAGACGGTGTCTCGCGACCGGTGGGGCGTCTCGCGACGGCACGTCCGGCGGACTGGAGGCACGTGGCGGCGTCGAGCCGCGCCTCCAGTCCGGTGTGCGGTCGGCTCCAGGGCGGTGTCTCGCTGCATCGAGACCGGTTCACCCGGTCGAGGCGCCGCGCCGGCGTCGAGACGCCGCCGGATCCGGCGGCGTCTCGACAGCCAGGCGGCGTCTCGGGGCGTCGGCGGAGTCTCGCCGCACTGCCGGGAGGTGCGGGCGATCACCTCCCAGCCGTGCGACCTCCGGAGTCGCGTTGGTATCCCACCGCGAAGTACACTTCGACCTGCCCCCACCCCTCGCACGAAGGCCCGACCGTGACCCGTTCCCTCCGCCTCACCATCGCCGTGGCCACCGCCGCGGTCGCCGCACTCGCGCTGTCCGCCTGCTCCGCCGGTGGCAGCAGCGCCGACGGCACCGTCACTGCCGGCAAGCTCACGATCGCGACCGGGCAGCCCGCGTACTCGCCGTGGGTCGAGGACAACAAGCCGCAGTCCGGCAAGGGCTTCGAGTCCGCCGTGGCCTACGCGGTCGCGAAGGAGATGGGCTACAGCAAGTCCGACGTGGTCTGGAAGCGCAGTACGTTCGACAGCGCGATCGCACCGGGCCCGAAGGACTGGGACCTCAACGTCCAGCAGTTCTCGATCGACGCCAAGCGCAAGAAGGCCGTCGACATGTCGAGCGCGTACTACACGACGACCCAGGCCGTCGTGACGACCCAGAAGTCGAAGGCCGTCGACCACACCACGATCGACGAGCTCAAGAAGGACGCCATCGGGGTCGCGACCGGTTCCACGAGCATCGCGTCCGTGAAGAGCGTACTCGGGGTCACCCCGCAGGTGTTCAACTCGAACGACGACGCCGTGCTGGCGCTCAAGTCGGGCCAGATCGACGCGATCGTCACCGACCTGCCGACGGCGTTCTACATGGCGTCCGCGCAGCTCGACGACGGCACGGTCTCGGCGCAGTTCCCCGCGGACGTCAAGGGCGACCAGTTCGGGTTCGTGCTGCCGAAGGACTCGGAGCTGACGAGCAAGGTCGACAAGGCCCTGAAGACGCTGAGCGACGACGGCACCCTCAAGGACCTGCAGACCAAGTGGCTCTCCTCGGAGACCAACACCCCCGTCCTGAAGTAGCCGCGTGACCGTCCCCGCCGGCGCCGGCACCCCGGTGGCCGCACCCGCGCCGAGCCAGATCGAGCTGGAACGTCGCCTCTACCGTCGGCAGCGCGGCCGCCGTTCGATCGTGGTGTCGGTCGCATCGACGGTGGTCGTCATCGCGGTCGTGTACTTCGGCGTCGTGAACACGCCCGGCTGGGCCGCGGTCCAGCAGTCGTTCTTCGACCCGCAGACGGCCATCGACTCGTTCCCGTCGATCCTCGAGGGGCTGTGGCTCAACGTCCGGATCCTGTTCTTCAGTGCGATCGGCGTCGCCGTGTTCGGCACGCTGCTCGCGGTGGTGCGGGGCCTGCGCAACCCGGTGTTCTTCCCGCTGCGGATGCTCGCCACCGGGTACACCGACCTGTTCCGCGGACTGCCGCTCATCATCGTGCTGTACCTGGTCGGGTACGGGATCCCCGGCCTCGGGGTCTTCCCGCGGCTGCCCGCCGAGGTCTGGGGCACCATCGCGATCGTGCTGACGTACTCGTCGTACATCGCCGAGGTGCTCCGCGCCGGCATGGAAGCCGTGCACCCCTCGCAGCGCCTCGCCGCCCGGTCGCTCGGGTTGTCGCACGCGAAGACGCTGCGGCTCGTGGTGCTGCCGCAGGCGATCCGGAAGGTCACGCCGGCGCTGATGAACGACTTCGTGTCGATGCAGAAGGACGTCGGCCTGGTGTCGATCCTCGGTGCCGTCGACGCGGTCCGGTCCGCGCAGATCGCCCAGGCGGAGACCTACAACTTCACCCCGTACTTCGTCGCCGGTCTGCTGTTCGTGGTGATCAGCCTGCCGCTGATCCGCGTCACGGACGCGATCGCACGTCGGCAGCAGCGGCGCGAGCAGATCGGGGGCACCGTATGAGCAGCACCGGGTCCGGCCTGGAGGCACGGATCACGCCCGACGCGTCGGGCGCGGTCCTCGAGTTGCGCGGCCTGCGCAAGGCCTTCGGCGAGCACGAGGTCCTGCGCGGGATCGACCTGACGGTGCACCGCCACGAGGTCATCTGCGTCATCGGGGCCTCCGGTTCGGGCAAGTCGACGCTGCTCAAGACGGTGAACCTGCTCGAGGGCATCGACGACGGCGAGATCCTGCTGCAGGGCACCGACATCGCCGACCCGCGGATCGACGTCGACGCGACCCGCGCCCGGATCGGTGTCGTCTTCCAGCAGTTCAACCTGTTCCCGCACATGAGCGTGCTCGACAACGTGACGCTCGCCTCGCGGCAGGTGCACGGCGTCGGCAGGGCGTCGGCGGAGGAGAACGCGCGGCGACTGCTCGAGCGGATCGGCCTCGCGGACTTCGCGGGGTCGTACCCGGACCGGCTCTCCGGCGGGCAGCAGCAGCGCGTCGCCATCGTGCGGGCGATCGCGTCCGACCCCGAGCTCCTGCTCCTGGACGAGGTCACGAGTGCGCTCGACCCGCAGCTCGTCGGCGAGGTGCTCGACCTCGTCACCGAGCTCAAGCGGCAGGGTTCGACGATCCTGATGACCACGCACGAGATGCACTTCGCGCGGAACGTGGCCGACCGGATCGTGTTCCTGCACCAGGGCGAGGTCGTGGAGCAGGGCGCCCCGGCCGACGTCCTCGACACCCCGGAGCACCCCGCGCTGGTCGAGTTCCTCTCCCGCGTCCACGCGTAGCCCAGCGCCGGGCTCGCACCGTGCGAGGCGCGCTCTCCACCGTGCGAGGTGCCGACCAGTGTGCGAGGCCCGCGGCATCCCACCGTGCCCGGAACCTCGCACACTCCGGGCGTGACCGACTACGCGACAGGGGCCGGCGAGGCGGCGGCGAGCCGTGCCTCCAGGCCGTCGTCGGCGACCGTCTCGGGGACGTGCGCCGACCGACCGGCCGGCAGGAACGCCGCGACGATCGCGCTGACCGCGACCACGGCCGCCCCGACCACCACGGCGGGCTGCGCCGCGTCGACGTAGCCGGTCGGCGTGAGCTGCCCGCCGTTGCCCGTGAAGACGGCCGTCAGGACGGCGATCCCGAGCGCGACCCCGATCTCCCGGAGCGTCGAGTTCGCACCGGACGCCTTCGCGTGGTCGTGCTGCGGCATCCGGGCGAGCACCGCCGTCGAGATCGGCCCGAACACGGCGCCCATCCCGATGCCGGCGAGCAGGAAGCCCGGCAGCAGCGTGGCGAACGTGACGTCCGCGGCCATCGTGCCGGCGATCCAGAACAGACCGGCGGACAGGAACACCATGCCGCCGGTGATGAGGACACGCGTGCCGACCCGGGGCGCGATGATCCCGGCGAGCGGGGCGACGACCATCGGCGCCAGGGTCCAGGGCATCGTCCAGACGCCGGCCTCGAGCGGGGTGCGCCCCTGCACGACCTGCAGGAACTGGATGAGGATGAACACCGCGCCGAACGCGCCGAACGAGAACGTCATCGCGACGATGTTCGCGAGGGCGAAGCTCCGGTCGCGGAAGAACCGCAGGGGCAGGAGCGGTGCCGTGGTGCGGGCCTGCCAGAGCACGAACGCGACCAGCAGCACACCGCCGCCGATCAGCCCGGTGAGCACCTCGCCGCTCGTCCAGCCGGCGTCGTTGCCGCGGACGACCCCGAAGACGACGCCGAGCACCCCGAGGCCGGCGAGCAGGACACCCACGACGTCGGCGCGGACACGGGCACCGCGGGTGTTCGGCAGCGCGAACAGCGCGAGCGGGACGGCGATGATGCCGACCGGGACGTTGAGCCAGAAGATCGCCTCCCAGCTCCAGCCCTCGACGACGGCTCCGCCGATGAGCGGGCCGAGGGCGACGCCGAGGCCGGAGATGCCGCCCCAGACGCCGATGCCGACGGTGCGGAGTCGGTCGGGGACGCTGCCGACGAGCAGGGTGAGGGAGAGCGGCATGATCGCGGCGGCGCCGGCGCCCTCGATCGCGCGCCAGACGATGAGCGACGTCGGATCGGTGCTCAGGGCGGCGAACGCGGAGGACACGGTGAAGACGGCGATGCCGGCGACGAAGAGGTGCCGTCGACCGAGTCGGTCGCCGAGGCCGACGGCGAGCAGCATGAGTGCCGCGAACGCGAGCGTGTAGGCGTTCGTGATCCACTGCAGCTCCTCGACCGAGGCGCCGAGGTCCGCGTGCACGGCGGGCAGGGCGCTCGTGACGACGAGGTTGTCGAGCGTCGCCATGAACATCGGGAGGGACGCGGCGGCGATGGCCAGCCAGACGGGGATGCGTCGTTCCATGGTGGGGGTCCGTTCGGTTTGGTAATCGGATGATTACTTACGAAGGGCGACTGTAGTAATCGACTGATAACATGTCAACCATGACTCCCTCGGCCTCTGCACCGGCTCCGGCGACGGCCGTCCGCATGCCCGCCGCGCAGCGTCGCGCGATGATCCTCGAGGCGGCACGCGGACTCTTCGGCAGCCAGGGCTACAACGGCACGACGACGGACCAGATCGCGGCGGCCGCCGGCATCAGCCAGCCCTACGTGGTGCGGATGTTCGGCTCGAAGGAAGCGCTGTTCCTCGAGGTCTTCCGCGACACCCTCGACATCCTGCTCGACGCCTGGCGGGAGACCCTCGCGCACCTCGGGCCCGACGACACCGCGGCGCACGTCATCGGCGAGCAGTTCGTCGACCTCGCGGCGAGGCGGGGGCTGCACACGCTGCTGCTCCAGGGCTTCGTGTCCGGTGCCGAACCGGCGATCGGTGCCGCGGCCCGGGCGGGGTTCCTCGAGCTCTACCGGTTCCTCCGCGACGAGGCCGGGATCGCCGACGACCAGGTCCAGGGGTTCCTCGGCAGCGGCATGATCTTCGCGATCATGCTGGCGATCGACATGCCCGCCCGGTTCGACGACGACCCGGACGCCGCCGACCTGCTGCGGGCGACGTTCGGGGCGAAGTGCGGGCAGGTGCTCGACCTCGTCCGGGGCCAGCGGGCCGCGGACGCCTAGGGCGTCAGCAGCACCTTCCCGACGACCTCGCCGTCCCGGACCCGCCGGTGCGCCTCGGCGGCCTCGGTGAGCGGCAGGACCGCGTCGATCACCGGGCGCACGCGACCGTCCGCGACGAACGGCCACACGTTGTACCGGACGGCCTCGACGATCGTGGCCTTCTCGGCGAGCGGCCGTGCGCGCAGGGTCGTGGCGCTGATCGTCGCCCGCTTCCGCATCATCGCGCCGAAGTCGAGCTCGCCCGTGCGTCCGCTGCCCGAGGCGATCACGGCGATGTGCCCGTTCGTCGCCAGGACCTCGAGGTTCCGGCCGAGGTACTCCGGTCCGACGACGTCGAGCACCACGTCGACCCCGCGACCGTCGGTGAACTCGAGCGTCCTGGCGACGAAGTCCTCGGAGCGGTGGTCGACCACGAGGTCCGCGCCGAGCTCCTCGGACGCCCGGACCTTCCGCTCGCCACCCGAGGTCGCGACGACCGTCGCCCCGAGTGCCTTCGCCCACAGCACGGCGTGCGACCCCATCCCGCCGGTGCCGCCGTGCACCAGGAGGGTCTGCCCCGGCCGCAGTCCGGCGAGCATGCCGACGTTCGAGTACACGGTGCACGCGGCTTCGGGGAGTCCAGCCGCCTCGACCAGGTCGACGCCGTCCGGCACCGGCAGCACCTGTGTGGCGGGTGCGACGACGAGCGAGGCGTACCCGCCGCCCGACAGCAGGGCGCAGACCCGGTCGCCGACCGCGAACCCGTCGACGCCGTCGCCGAGCGCACGGACCGTGCCGGAGACCTCGAGGCCGAGGACCTCCGAGGCGCCTGGCGGCGGCGGGTAGTTGCCGGCGACCTGCTGGAGGTCCGCGTTGTTCACCCCGGCGGCGACGACCTCGATGAGGACCTCGCCGGTGCCCGGCACCGGGTCGGGGAGGTCGGTGACGTCGAGGGAACCGTTGACCGGGAGGATGGCACGCATGGCGTCGACGCTACGCTCCCGGACCGTCCGGACGGCTGTGCCGGGCTCGCGATCGGCCTGCCGGACCTGTGCGTCCCCCATGTACTCTCGATGCGGATCCGTGCCCTGACCGAGGGGCACGGTCAGACCCGGGGGGACCCATCACCATGACGAAGAAGCTCGTCTCGCTCGCCACGGCCGCCATCGCCGTCGCACTCCTGGCCGGCTGCTCCACCGGCGGCTCCGGCACCGGCGCGACCACCGCCGCGAAGGAGACCCCGACCCAGTCGAAGACGGCCGCGTGCAAGGCCTTCGAGTCGAAGGTCGAGTCCGCCGCCCAGGGGCTGCAGTCCGAGGTCGCGAAGCTCCAGTCCGACCCGCAGGCCGCGGTCGCGAAGCTCAAGGAGTTCGACACCTCGCTCTCCGAGGGCGTCGACGCCGTCACGAACCCGACCGTGAAGCCCAAGGCCGAGGCCTTCCACACGGCCTACACCGACATGCTCACGCAGATCGAGGCCATCGCGAAGGACCCGCAGTCGGCCGACATCTCGAAGTTCACCGAGACGACCACGAAGGTCCAGGAGGCCGGCAACGACTTCCAGAAGTCCTGCACGGCCTGACGCGCGCCGACGGACGAACGCACCCCGCGCCTCCAGGCAGACGGCACAGCCGACCCGGAGGCGCGGGGTGCGTCGTCTACGCGGCCGCCGGTTGCGACGCGTCGAGCCTGGCGACGTCCTCCGGACGCAGCTTCACGGTCGCGGCCGTCACCGAGTCGAGGATCGACTGTGGGCGCGACGCACCGGGGATCGGGACGACGACGTCGCTCTTCTGCAGCTCCCACGCCAGAGCGACCACCTGCGGGGTGACCCCGCGGTCCCGGGCGATGTACGCGAAGTCCTCGTAGGCGGTGCCGAGTTCCGCGGCGTTCGCGATGCCGCCGAGGGGACTCCACGGCAGGAACGCGATGCCGAGCTCGTCGCAGAGCGCCAGTTCGGGCTCGCTCGAGCGGAACTTCGGCGAGAACTGGTTCTGCACCGAGGCCAGACGGCCGTCGAGCACCTCGTTCGCCGTGCGGATCTGGTCCGGGTCGGCGTTCGAGATGCCCGCCATCCGGATGACGCCCTCGTCGAGCAGCTCGGCGAGGGCCCCGACGGAGTCGGCGTACGGCACGGCGGGGTCCGGCCGGTGGAACTGGTACAGGCCGATCGTCTCGACGCCGAGGCGCTTCGCGGAGGCCTTCGCCGCCTGCTTCAGGTAGTCGGGGTGCCCGTTCTGTGCCCATGCGCCGGCCTCCGGACGGAGGTGTCCGCCCTTCGTGGCGATGAGGACGTCGTCGGCGGGACCGTGGAACTCCCGGACGGCCCGCGCGATGAGCTCCTCGTTGTGCCCCACCTCGTCGTGGGCGGCCAGGTGGTACGCGTCGGCGGTGTCGATGAGCGTGACGCCGGCCTCGAGTGCGGCGTGGATCGTGGCGATCGCCTGCCGTTCGTCCGGTCGTCCCTCGATGGACATGGGCATGCCACCCAGCCCGATGGCACTGACCGACACGTCTCCGATGACTCGTTGCTTCATGTCCCCAGCATGCGCCGGGACCGCACGTCGGTGTCCAGGGTCAGCGCCGTGCCCAGGCGGGGGCGTGCTCCGGCAACGGCCCGAACGCGATGCCCCGGGCGTAGAGCCCGCGCACCGGCGGCACCCACCGGGCGAGCAGGACGGGCAGCTTCGGCGGACCGGACTGCAGTCCGCCCGCGAACGCCCGCTCGAACACCACCCGGTGCAGCATCGCCTGCGCCGTCTGGATCGCCACGGCCGGCGGTGTCCGACGTCGCTGCACCCTGGCGAGGGTGCGGTCGAGTGCCGCCCCGCGCAGCCCCCGCTGCAGCGCCGGCGCGAGCACCGCGGCGGTCGCGACGGCGTCCTGCACGGCGAGGTTGATGCCGACGCCGCCGGCCGGGGACATCGCGTGCGCGGCGTCGCCGATGCAGAGCAGCCCCGGTCGCCACCACCGGGGCAGCCGGTCCATGCGGACGTCGAGCACGTGGACGTCGTCCATCGACGCGATCGTGTCGACGCGGTCCGCGAAGTCCGGCCGGAGCCGGGCGACCCGTGCGCGGAAGGCCTCGAGCCCCTCGGCGCGGAGGGCGGCATCGGACCCCTTCGGCGCGAAGTACGCGACCTGGTGGTAGTCCGGCCGCGGGAAGCTCAGCAGGACGTCGGTGCCGGAGAACGCCGGGACGAGCGCGGTCGTGGCGTCGCCGGGTCTGCGGGGGAGCCGGAACCACCACGTGTCGAACGGCACCGGGAAAGAGCGGGGGTGCAGTCCCGCCGCGGCGCGCAGCACGGAGTCGCGTCCGTCGCAGGCGACGACGACGTCCGCGCGGAGCTCCTGGGGTTCGCCGTCCCCGCGGTACGGGTGGAGGTGGACGCCGGTCACGACGCCGTTCTCCTCGATGGTCCCCGTCGCGGCGAGACCCATCGAGACGTCGAACGAGGGCTCCTCGCGGGCGGCGGTGACGAGCAGGTCGAGCAGGTCCCACTGCGGCACCATCGCGACGTGGTCGTACGGCGGCCGCAGCCTCGAGAAGTCACCGAGCAGCAGCCGCGAGCCGTCCGGCATCGGCAGCGAGAAGTCGTCCAGCCGTGACTGCGGCAGCGCGGCGAACCGCTCTCCGAGGCCGAGTTCGTCGAGCAGCCGGATCGTCGAGGCGTGCACGGTGTCACCGCGGAAGTCCCGGTTGAAGTCGTCGTGCTTCTCGACCACTCGCACGGCGATGCCCGCCCGGGCCAGCAGCAGGCCGAGGACCACCCCGGCGGGGCCGCCGCCGACCACCGCGACCGTCGTGCGCGAGACCGTCACCATGCCCTTGACGCTACGCCGTCCCGGACGGGAGGCGCGGTGCGGGCCCGCACCGTGCCTCCCGTCCGGCGTCCGGTCGCGTCCACCGCCGCGCATGCGTCCGCGGCCGCACGTGCGTCCGCGTCAGGCGGTGGTGCCCGACGAGCTCGAGGCCGTGCCGGCATCCGCGGCCCCCGCGAACACGACGCCACCCCACGTGATGACCGCGATCGCGAGCACGAAGCCCACCGCCGCGATCCACCAGGACGACCGCCGCCGGATCCAGGCGCCGATCGCCAGGACGACCGTGGCCACCCCGATCACGAACGCGCCGCCGACCGCGATCGCCGTGCCGCCGATGTACGCCCCCGGCGAGCACCCCGCCGAGGCGTCGCACGTCGCCGTCGCCGAGATCACCGCGATGATGCCGACGATCGCGGTGACGATCGTCATCACGGCACCGAACGCCAGCAGCAGCACGGTCGAGATCCGGTCGGCGAGCTTGGCGGGCGGGAACAGGGTCGTGCCACCGCGCTCCCACGCCGCGCGCTGCGGGTCGCCGGAACCGGGGGGAGTGGACTGCGGCGGACCGCCGGGGACGTTCGACCAGGTCATGGGTGCAGTCCTACCGCGCCTCGACGCCGAACGCCTGTGCGAGGCGCTGGATCTTCTGCGCGCGACCGAGTCGCGGCAGGTCGGAACCGTCGCGGATGACCTTCCCGCGGGCTTCGAAGTCGTCGAGGAAGTCCTGCGCCCAGGCGACGTCGGTCGGCGTGGGGGAGATCACCTCGTTGATGACCGGCAGCTGCTCGGTGTCGAGGCACAGCTTGCCGGTGAGGCCGAGCGACACCGCGACCTGCGACTGCTCGCGGAGGATCGGGTGCGACGAACCGACCGTGGGGCCGTCGATCGGGCCGGGCAGGCCACCCACGCGGGAGGCCACGACGAGCTTCGACCGCGGGTACGCCATCGCGAGCGTGTCGGCGCTCGTGCCGGTGTCGCGGCGGTAGTCGCCGGATCCGAAGGCCAGTCGGAACGCGCCCTGGGCCTTCGCGATCGACACCGACTCCTCGATGCCGACCGCCGACTCGACGAGGGCGATCACCGGGGTCTGCCCGCCGAGCCGGTGCCACGTGTCGGTGACCTGCGCGGGCGACTCCGTCTTCGCGAGCATCACGCCCTGCAGCCCGGGCAGGCCGCGGAGTTCCTCGACGTCGTCCGCCCAGAAGTCGGTCGTGACGTCGTTGATGCGCACCCACGCCTCGCCGCCGCCGGCCAGCCAGGACGCCACGGTGTTCCGAGCACCGGGCTTCGCTGCCGGGTCCACGGCGTCCTCGATGTCGAGGATGATCTGGTCGGCGCGGGAACGCTGGGCCCGTTCGAAGCGGTCAGCGGCGGTCCCGGCGACGAGGAGCCACGAGCGCGATATCTCCGCCGGGACCGATCGGCGCCGGTTCGGCCCGGAGGTGGACTCCGGTGCGGGGGTGGACGGAGCGGTGCGGTCGTCGATGGCCATGCCCCGTTGGTACCACATCGGGTCCGCGTGGATCGCATCGTGCGCCCCCGGAAACCCCGAAACCTCGGTTCATTGCCAGAGTGGCAGCCCGCTTCCGCCTACAGTGTCGGATGTGTGGCGAGCGGACAGGGTGACCGACGGTGAGGACGACGTGAACGACGACGTCCCCGTCGAGGGCGCCGACGCGCCCGCAGACGGACAGCACGACCAGCAGGGGGAGCAGGACCGACGGGGGCAGCAGGAAGAGGCCGTGGTGACGGACGAACCCGACCGCACCCTGCGTCCGGAGCTGCAGCTCACGAGTCCGCAGGCGATCAGCCTGGGTGATCCGCGCCTCCAGGCCGGGAACGCCGCAGAGCCGGTGTGGGACGTCTGGCGCAAGCAACTGACCGGTGTCGGCGGCACGAGCCCGCTCACCCACTTCGCCGACCACCCGCGCGCCCGCATCGAACTCTCGACGACGCACCCGGGCGGCCTGGCCCAGTTCATCACCGGCAAGACGACGCTCCTGTCGAGCCTGATCCGCGACGAGGTCGCGCTCCGCGCCGCCCGCATCGCCGCCGGACACGTCGAGGCGAAGGGCACCGAGCTCGCGACCGTGCGGGGCATCGACGCCGTGAAGCTCGGCATCGGCATGGCCGACTGGAAGCACGGCGACGAGCAGTTCCGCGGCCCGGTGCTCCTCCGACCGCTCGCGATCCGTCGCCACGGCCGTGACTTCGAGGTGCGCCTGCTCGGCGAGCCCGTGCTGAACCCGGGCCTCGCCGACGCGCTGCACGAGCAGTTCGGGGTCATCCTCGACGCCCAGTCGTTCGTCGCCCTGGCCCAGCAGGACGGGTCGTTCACGCCGAACCCCGTGATCGACCGGCTCCGCGGTCTGACCGCGCACATCCCCGGCTTCTCGGTGCACGCACGACTCGTCGTGTCCACGTTCGCCGAGGTCGCGTCCGGCATGGTCGAGGACACCGAGGACCTGTCCCACCCGGTCCTCGACGCCCTCGCCGGCAACCCGAGCGCCAAGTGGCAGGTCGAGCAGTCGTACCACCCGGTCGAGCAGACGCCGTCCGACGAGCGCAGCCCGGAGACGGACACGCTCCTGCTCGACGCCGACGACGAGCAGGAGAACGTGATCGCGCAGATCACGGCCGGCAACTCGATCGTCGTGAAGACCCTCCCGGGCACGGGTGGCACGCAGACGATCGTGAACGCGCTCGGCGGCCTCGTCGCCGCGAACAAGCGCGTGCTCGTCGTGAGCCCGCGCCGGGCGACCCTGCGCGGCATCGCCGCCCGCTTCGCCGAGGTGCAGTTGCCCGGTGTCGCCGTGACCCCGTCGACGCTCCGGCGTGACGTCGTCCGCGCGATCGCCCGGAACGAGAAGGCCTCCCGTCCGAACCTGCGCGAGGTCGACGACGCCCTGGTCCGACTCCGCAAGGTGCTCACGGACTACCGCGGGTCGCTCACCCGCGTCGACCCGGACTTCCGCGTCTCGGTGCTCGACTGCCTCGTCGAGCTCTCGCGGCTGTCCCTCCTGCCGGTCCCGCCGTCGACCACGGCGCGGCTCTCGAAGACGAGCGTGACGAGCATGGTCGAGGGGCGCTCACGCGTCGCCGAGACGATGGTCAGCGCCGCGAACCTCGGCGAGTTCCGCTACGGCCCGGACGACTCGCCCTGGTACGGCGCGAAGTTCTCGACGAGCGACGGTGCGCAGCGCGCCCACAAGATCGCGAAGGACCTCGACGCCGACGCCCTGCCGACGCTGCTGCGCCGCGCCCACGACCTCGTGGCGACGACGCACATGCGCCAGTTCACGACGATCAACGAGCTCGGGATCTACCTGCGCCTGCTCACCGAGATCCGGGACACCCTCGACCGGTTCCTGCCCGTCGTCTTCGACCGCTCGGTGTCCGAGCTCGTGGCCGCCACCGCCCCGCGTGGTGAGGGTGCGCCGATGTCGAGCACCAACCGTCGCCGCCTCAAGAAGCTTGCGCGCGAGTACGTCCGTCCCGGCGTGCACGTCTCCGACCTGCACGAGGCGCTCACCCGCGTCCAGCAGCAGCGCGTCCTCTGGCAGCGCTACGTCGCCGCCGGTGTGAACCCCGAGGTGCCCACCGGCATCGCGGACGTGCAGGTGCTGTTCTCGAACGTGGTGCAGGACCTGGCGCGCCTCGACGAGCCGCTGGGCCGCACCGCCCGCGAGACCCAGCTGGCGAACGTCCCGATCGACGAGCTCGTGCCGACGATCGCACGCCTGGCCGAGGAGTCCGACGTCCTGCACAACCTGCAGGAGCGCACCGAGCTCATGCAGACCCTGCGCGACCTGCAGCTCGAGCCGCTCATCACCGACCTGGCGAACCGGCACGTCCCGGACACCCACGTCCCCGCCGAGCTCGAGCTCGCCTGGTGGCAGTCCGCACTCGAGACCATGCTCGAGTCCGACCGCGCCCTGCTCGGTGCGAACACCGACATGCTCGACCGGGTCGAGGCCGACTTCCGCCTCGTCGACGACGCGCACGCGGCCGGGGTGTCCCAGGGCCTGGCGTGGCAGCTCGCCGAGAACTGGAAGGTCGGTCTCGTCGACTGGCCGGAGGAGTCCACCGCCCTCAAGACGCAGCTGAAGGAGGGCGCGATCACGTCGCGCCTCCTGCAGGACTCCGCGCCGCACCTGTCGCGGTCGATCGCGCCGGTGTGGCTCGCCTCGCCGTACGAGGTCGCCCAGATCGCGGACACGATGCCGTTCGACACCGTGATCCTGGTCGACGCCGGTGCCGTGACGATCGCCGAGACCGTCGGTGCCGTCCGTCGGGCCCGCCAGACCGTCGTGTTCGGTGACCCGGTGACGCAGACGCCGTCGCCGTTCCGGATCGCCGTCGACCCCGCGCACCGGGCACTGCAGGTCGACGAGGAGACGCTCGACGCCTTCCACGCCGACTCCGCGCTCGCGAAGCTGTCGACCCTGCTGCCGACGCTGTCGCTCACGCGCTCGTACCGCGCCGGCGGCGAGGACCTCGCCGAACTCGTGAACCGCCGCTTCTACGGCGGCCGCATCGAGTCGCTGCCGTGGGCCGGGTCGTTCCTCGGGCACGGCTCGATCGCGCTCGACTACGTCAGCGACGGCAAGGCCGTCCCGGACCCGGAGTCCGGGGCCGTCGAGAGCGTGGACGCCGAGGTGGACCGCGTGGTCCGGCTCGTCATGGACCACGCCCGCACCCGGCCGACCGAGTCCCTCATGGTCATCACCGCGTCGGCGAAGCACGCCGTCCGGGTCGAGCAGGCCGTGCTGACCGCGGCGCAGGGGCACAAGGACCTCACCGAGTTCGTCATCGGCGACCGGGCCGAACCGTTCATCGTGGCGACGCTCGAGCAGTCCGTCGCCCAGAGCCGCGACCGGGTCGTGTTCTCGATCGGGTACGGACGGACGCCGCACGGTCGTGTGCTGCGCGACTTCGGTCCGCTCGGCAAGCCCGGCGGGGAGCGCCTGCTCGCCGTCGCGATGACCCGCGCGCGCCGCTCGATGGTGATCGTCACGTGCTTCCAGCCCTCCGACATCGAGGCCGAGCGGATGGGCCACGGCACCGTCGCACTCGCCGAGATCCTCGCCGAGGTCCGTGCCCGCACGACCGCCGAGTACGTGCCGGACGACTCCGACCCGCTGCTCGTCGACCTGGCCCGCCGCCTCGAGATGCGCGGTATCCCCGTCGCGCTCGGCCACCGCGGCAAGCTCGGCCTGGTCGCCGCGCACGGCGGTGTCTGCGTGACGATCGAGACGGACGCGTCGCTCGTGAAGGGGTCGTTGCGCGAGTCGCTGCGGCTCCGCCCCGAGGTGCTCCGCCGACTCGGTTGGCACTACGTGCGCGTGCACGCGTTCCAGTTGTTCTCCGACCCGGACCGCGTCGCGAACACGGTCGCGTCGGTGCTCGGCGTCGACCGTGGCGCCACGCAGGAGATCTCGATCCCGCCGATCCCGGCCCGCCGATGACACGGCGGGCACACCGGCCCGCGGGGCCGGTGACGCCCGGGACGGACCAGCTCGTGGGCACGTGGACGCGGGCCAAGGACGCGTCGTCAGGTGTTGGCCCCGTCCGACCAGCGACCGACGGCGGCGAGACGGACGCACAGCCTGGAGGCGCGGGTCGACGCCGCAGGCGCGTCACCACCCAGCCGGTGCCGGGCTACGACCCCGCCGCGCCCGCGGAGCCGGCCCGCCACCGCGACGGGGAGAACGACGACCAGCTCCGGCGGGACGTCCCCCCGCACTGGTGACCAGGTAGCATTTCCGGAGATGACTGACACCGTGCGGGAGCGCCCCGACTGGCAGACCTGGCCGAACCTGATCTCGCTGTTCCGGCTCCTGCTGATCCCGGTCTTCGTGTGGCTCGTCGTCGCGGGACACCCCGGGTGGGCCCTCGTCGCCCTCGTCGTCATCGGCGTGAGCGACTGGGCGGACGGCTTCATCGCCCGGAGGTTCGACCAGGGCTCGAAGCTCGGCAAGGCGATCGACCCCGTCGCCGACCGTCTCGCGATCATCGCGATCGTGCTGTCCCTGGTGCTCACCGGACTGCTGCCGTGGTGGGTCGTGGCCGTCGTCGTGCTCGTCGACCTGGTGCTCGTCGTGCTCTCGAGCGTGCTGTTCCACGGCAACCCGGACCTCGACGTGACCTGGACGGGCAAGATCCGCTCGGCGCTGCTGTTCGTCGGGCTCCCGGTGCTGCTGTTCTCCGCCGTGCACACCGTCGACGAGAACGCCCCGTGGGTCCGCGTCGTCGCCCTGGTGTTCGTGTACCTCGGCACCGTCGGCCACGTGCTCGCCGGCGTCCAGTACGCCATCGCGATGTTCGCCAAGCGCCGTCGCGTGACCGCCGCGCACTGAGGCCCTGCGGGCGGATCCCCGAGTTCCGCGGTTCGGCCCGCCGCCGCATAACCAAAACCCGCCCGCACCGCGCGATTGCGTGGTGCGGGCGGGCTTTGGTTGTGCGGAAGCGCCTACAGCTTCGTCGTGCCGCCGATGCCGGGACCCTCGGGAGCGGTCGACGGTGCCGCGTGCGCGCCGGATCCCGTCGACGTGGGCACGCCGTTCTGCGAGCGGAGCAGGTCGCGGATCTCGAGCAGCACCTCGACGTCGGTCGGTGGGACGTCCTGCGGCGTCTGCTCCTCGTCGTTCTTGACCCGCTCGAACGCGACCTTCTTGAGGTGGTTCACGGGGAGGACCAGCGCGAAGTACACCACGGCCGCGACGATGACGAAGTTGAGCGCGGCGCCGATGATCGCGCCGAACATGAGCTTCGCGTCACCCCCGGAGACGGTCGGGATGTGCACGATGAGTGCCTTGTCCAGGCTCGACGCGTTGAAGACCGCACCGATGAGCGGGTTGATCAGCGCGTTGACGATGGCGGTGACGATGGCGGTGAACGCAGCACCGATGACGACTGCGACGGCCAGGTCGATGACGTTGCCGCGGAGCAGGAACTCCTTGAAGCCCTTCACGGGACTCCTTCCGGGTCGAGGACGGCCGCCGGTCGGCGACCCCACAAACCTACCGAGGAGTCGGCGCGCGGGTCAGGACGCGGCGGGCTTCGACGGGGCCGGCGTGCTCGGCTTCGACTCGGTCTTCGCCGGCGCGGGCGTCGACGACGAGCCGGACGAGCCGCTCTCCGCCTTGGGGGTGGCCCGGGAGTCCGTGCGGTAGAAGCCGCCGCCGTTGAACGTCACCCCGACCGGCGAGAAGACCTTGCGCAGCGCGCCCCCGCACGCCGGGCACTCGGTGAGCGTGGCGTCGGAGAACGACTGCTTGACGTCGAAGGCGTTGCCGCACTCCGTGCAGCGGTACGAGTAGGTGGGCACCCTAGCTCCGGAAGGTGATGATGCGCGATGGCGTGATGATGCCGTCGACGGGTTCGTCGTGGGGTTCGCGCGGGACCTCGTCGAGGTACTCCGCGTCGAAGATCACAGCATAGACGGGCGGGCGGTTCGCCATCGACCCGAGGGTCTTGTCGTAGTAGCCGCGGCCCCAACCCATCCGGACGCCGTCGTGGCCGACCGCCGCGGCGGGGGTGAGGATCGCGTCGACGTCGTTGATCGCCAGCGGTGAGAGCACCTCGCCGACGACCTCGGGCATGCCGGCCAGGCCCTCGGTCTCGGAGGTCCCGTCGCCGACGGCCCAGTCGAGCAGGCCGTCCTCGCGGGTGATCGGCAGCAGGACGCGCACACCACGCGAGTAGGCCCAGTTGAGGAACGGCCGGACGTTCGGTTCCTCGGGTGCCGAGAGGTACAGCGCGATCGACTCGACCTGCCGTTCCTCGGCGAAGCGCTGGAGGGTGGCGGTGAGCGCCTCCGTGTCGGCGTCGCGTTCGGTCGTGGTCCGGGTGCGCCGCCGCTGCCGGAGGTCGGCTCGCAGGGCACGTTTCTCGTTCCCGAGATCGGCGATCATGCGCAGGAGTCTACCGAGGGTGTCCGTTGCGGCTTCCCGCCGCCGGCCGCGCGAAGCCGTGTCCTCCGTAGCGACGACATGCCCCGTCCAGGGGTCATCCGATACCGTCACAGGCATGGGCTTCCAGATTTCGAAAGCCGTGATCCCCGCCGCCGGCCTGGGCACGCGCTTCCTCCCCGCCACCAAGGCGATGCCGAAGGAGATGCTCCCCGTCGTCGACAAGCCGGCCATCCAGTACGTGGTGGAAGAGGCAGTCGGCGCGGGCCTCACCGACGTGCTCATGATCACGGGACGCAACAAGAACGCGCTCGAGAACCACTTCGACCACGTGTCCGAGCTCGAGGAGACCCTCAAGAAGAAGGGCGACCACGAGAAGCTGCAGAAGGTGAACCAGTCCACGGACCTTGCCGACATGCACTACGTCCGTCAGGGTGACCCGCTCGGCCTCGGCCACGCGGTGCTCCGCGCCAAGATGCACGTCGGCCGCGAGCCGTTCGCCGTGCTCCTCGGTGACGACATCATCGACGCCCGCGACCCGCTGCTCCAGCGCATGATCGAGGTCCAGGGCGAGAAGAACGCCACGGTCGTCGCGCTGCTCGAGGTCCCGGAGTCGCAGACCCACCTCTACGGCATCGCGACCGTCGAGCCGACCGACACCGACGACGTCGTGAAGATCACCGGCCTCGTCGAGAAGCCGGCACAGGGCGAGGCACCCTCGAACCTGGCCATCATCGGCCGCTACGTCATCCGCCCCGAAGTCTTCGACGTCCTCGAGAAGCAGGAGCCGGGCAAGGGCGGCGAGATCCAGCTGACCGACGCGCTCATGAAGATGGCGAGCGCCGAGGAGTGGACCGGCGGCGTGTACGGCGTCGTGTTCCGTGGACGCCGGTACGACACGGGTGACAAACTCGACTACATCAAGGCGATCGTCCAGCTCGCCTCGGACCGCGAGGACCTCGGCCCCGACCTCAAGTCGTGGCTGAAGGAGTTCAACGCGGGCGAATAGTCGACCCGTCGCCGAACGGGTCCGGGGGAACCACCCCGGGCCCGTTCGACGCCCCCGGAGGAACCAGCGCGATGACGACGATCCCGACCCTGTCCCACGGGCGGGTCACCATCCGGCCCCTCCGCCTGCGCGACAGCCGCGACCTCGACGTCGCGCTCGCCACCAACCGGTCGTGGCTCCGCACGTGGGAGGCCACGAACCCCTCCGGACACGTCTCCACCGACGTCCGCGGCAGCATCCGCGCGCTCCAGGCCAACGCCCGCGCGGGTCTCGGCCTGCCGTTCGCCATGGAGCTCGACGGCCGGTTCGTCGGCCAACTGAACGTCTCCGGCATCACGTACGGCTCCCTCGCCAGCGCCTCGATCGGCTACTGGGTGGTCGAGGACGCCGCCGGTCACAACGTCACGCCGATCGCCGTCGCGATGGCGGTCGACCACTGCTTCCGCGTCGTCGGCATCCACCGCATCGAGATCTGCATCCGTCCGGAGAACGCACCGTCGCTGCGGGTGGTCGAGAAGCTCGGCTTCCGGTACGAGGGCCTGCGTCGCCGGTACATCCACATCAACGGCGACTGGCGCGACCACTTCTGCTTCGCCCTCGTCGCCGAGGAGGTCCGCGAGGGCGTCCTCGAACGCTGGGTCCGCGGGATGGTCCCGCCCGGTGTCGGCAGCGTGCCGCTCGCCGCCCGCGACGAGGCGGCGTTGCCGCTGCACACGACGCCCCGCGTCTGACCCGTCGGTCCCGTCCGCCTCGTCCCACCGAGCGGACTGGAGGCGCGGCTCGCCTCCCGTGATTTCGTCACGACACGCGCAACACGCGTCCGGCAATCACCTGCCAGGGGAACGCCCGCCCCTACCGTGTTCGCATGGCAGGTATCGGCTCCTGGGGCGGCGGCATCGTCCTGCTCATCGCGGCCGTGCTCTGGCTCGTCTACCTCATGCCGTCCTGGGCGGCCCGGCGGCAGTACCTCGCCACCGAACGGAACGCGATCCGCCTGCAGCAGACCCTCCGCATCCTCGCCCAGACGGCCGAGCTGCCGGACGAGGTCCGCGTCGAGATGAACGCCAAGTCCCTCGCCGAGGCGCAGCGCGTCGCGAAGTCGGAGGAGGCGAAGCGCACCGCGATCGTCCGTGCCCACGAGGCCGCCCGCCAGCGGGAGATCACCCGCCGGCTCGCCGAGCAGGCCCCCGTCCTCGAACGTGCCTCCTCCGTCCCCGCGCTCACCGCGATGCGGATGCGGCGTTCCCGCCTGGGCGCGACCCTGCTCGGGACGCTCGGCATCGTCGTCGCGATCGTCGTCTTCGTCGCGGCACCCGCCGCCTGGCTGGTCGGTGTCGCCGGCCTCGTCGCCGCGGGTGGATCCGCAGCGGTCCTCGCCCAGCTGCACCAGGTCGCGACGGCGCGGAAGGCGCGGACCGCGACGGCCGTGCCGGAGGCGAGCCGTGCCTCCAGGCCGACGCGCGAGTGGACGGACCCGGCGCCGCCGCTGTCCACCGAGCAGCCCGCGGAGCCCGCGCGCGACCGGAGCTGGACGCCGAACCGTGTCCCGAAGCCGCTGTACGTCGAACGTCCCACCGCTCCGGCTGCGTCGCCGGAGTCCGCTGCCGAGCTGGCCGCGCGGCTGAAGGAGCGCGTCGCCGAGGCCAAGGCGCAGGCCGAAGCAGAGGCCGCCGCGATCCGCGCTGCGGAGACCGACCCGTCGCTCGCCCGGGTGTCGCAGATGCGTCCGGACGTCGAGGAAGCCGTCGCGTCGCTGTCGGCGCACGACCAGGGGCGACTCGCTGAGCGGTTGGGGCTCCGCGCGCCCGCGTCGCCCGCTGCCGCTGCGCCGGAGAACCCGGCGCCGACCGAGCCTCCCGCGCCGCCGAGCAAGTGGGCCGGCATGGGGGTCCTCGGCGAGGACGCCTACGAGCAGGCGGACCTCGACGCGATCATGCGTCGCCGCCGCGCCGTGTGACCACTCGATTTCGGCTCGGGCGGACGCGGGTGCTAGTGTGGTCGAGTCCTTGGGGCTATGGCGCAGTTGGTAGCGCGTCTCGTTCGCAATGAGAAGGTCAGGGGTTCGAATCCCCTTAGCTCCACTCCACGACAGAAGGCCACCCGATCGGGTGGCCTTCTCTCGTTCCGGGGTCCGTCCGCGTCAGCCGGGCACGCTCTCCGTCAGGACGCCCGCCTGCGCCAGATCGGTGTGGATCGCGTTGGCGGCCTGCTCGAACGCGCGGTTGCCGCGGGAGATCCCGAGCGCGCCGCCCTTGATCGCGGACTTCCCGGAGCCGCGGAGCAGCCGGGCGACCGTCCGTCCGTCGGGAGCGACCATGATCTGCACGTCGAGGCGGGTGTGGAAGGTGCGGTCGTTCGCCATGCCGCCGATGAGCAGCGTCAGGCCCAGACTGCCGCGGGTGGCGCGCAGGGCTCCCTGTTCGCCGTCGTCGACGGTGTAGCCCTCGCGGGCGAGGGCGCCGCGGACTCGGGCGCGGACGGTCTCGGGGTCGGCTGCGACGAAGAAGTCGTGGCTCTCGGGCATCGGGTCTGATCCTCTCGACGGTGGTTCCTGCCAGAGATCATGCCGTGTCGTCGCCTACCCTGGGAAGCACCATGACTGCTTCGTTCACGCGCCGTTCCCTGCTGTCCCTCGCCGGGGTGACCGGGATCGGGCTCGCCGTTGCCGCGTGCTCGTCGGGCGACGGCGGCGGCAAGGAGGACGGCGGCAGCGGGAAGGGCAGCGCGACCCCGACCGCGAAGCCCGTCGCGAAGTCGGTCAGCCCCGCGCAGGTCCCGCTCGCCGGCGGTGTGACGATCACGGTCGCGGGCACCGGGCTGGCGGCCGTCAAGGGCGTCACGGTCGGTGGGGTCGCGGCACGCGACGTGCAGGCCACGGCGACGAAGGTGACCTTCACCGCGCCGCACCAGGCGATGTACACGGCGGGCTCCGCGGACGTGGCGCTCTTCACGTCGGCGATCACGCCGTCACCGTCGGCGAACCAGTCGTCGGACGGCAACGGCAGTGCAGCGAACGACGGGCAGACCGGAGCGACGCAGGACTCCGCGACCGCCACGCCCACGCCGACCGCCGCGCCGGTGCCGGATGCCTCGACGGCGGTGGCGACCTCGACCCTGGCGTACGCCGCGCTGACGGACGTCGACCGGCAGCTCCAGTACGCGATGGCGCACTGGAAGGACTACAACCTGGCCGAGTACGGCACCATGAACCCGATCGGCGGCGACTGCGCGAACTACGTGTCGCAGACCCTGATCGCCCGCGGGTGGGAGCAGCGCTCCGACTGGTACAACCGCTCGGCCGGAGCGGAGCACTCGGCGACGTGGACGTACTGCCCGACGATGGACCCGTGGCTGACGACGAACGCCGCCGAGTTCGGGCTCACCCGCCGTTCCCTGGACGAGCGCGACAAGGTGAAGGTCGGCGACATCGTGTTCTACGACTGGAACGACAACGACTCGCCGGACCACACCACGATCGTGTCCGAAGTCTTCACGGAGCCCGACGGCACCATCCGCATCAAGTCGGCGAGCCACAACCAGGACGGCCCGTACCGCGACCTCGACGAGATGATCACCGTGCAGCACCCGGGCGGCACCGCCTGGTTCCACACGTTCGACGCGTAGCCCGTCCGGTCCGCACGCCTCGTCGGCCGCCCACATCCGGTTCGGCGCGACTGCGCACCACCGAAGTCCGGTCGAACCGCGGAAGTGCGCGGCGCCGAACGACTTTGGTTGTGCGAGCGGCAGCGGACGCGGTGGCACGCACCGCGCGGCCGCCCGCGCGCCGCGCGGCAGCGCCCTGCGTCACGGGTACCCGAGGAACCAGAGCAGCACGATCGCCACGGGCTGCAGGCACACCCCGACCACGAGCCACGTCACCGCCCGCCGGCGCGTCCGCACGAACACGTCCGAACCGAGCAGCGGCGCCATCGGCATGAGCAGCCGTGGCAGGCTCTGCTGCGGCAGGAACACGGCGACCAGGTACAGCCCGTACGACGCGGTGAACGCCCACACGTCGACCCCGAGCGCCCGGACGTCCCGTCGCCACCAGAACCACACCGCACCCGCCAGCACGGCGACCACGAGCACGATCCCGAGCGGCCCGAGCCACGTCCCCGCCATCGTGAACCACGGGGTCAGCGGCGCGAAGTGCTGCCGCCCGACGAACCCCACCCACCACGACAGCTCGGTGTCGAGGTACGCGTTCGGTCGACCGGTCACCGCCGAGGCGACCACCGGCCACGCCAGCCCCGCTGCCGCCACCACCAGACCCGACACGACGATCGCCACGGCGTCCCGGACGGGGAGCGCCCGGCGCTCCTGCACCCACCGCACGACGAGATGGACGGCGAGTGCCACGGCCAGCGCGAGCACGCCCGGCTTCGTGAACGCAGCGACGAGCCCGAGCGGCGCCACGAGCCAGTACCGCCGACGCACCAGGGCGAGCAGCGCCCCGAAGAGCAGCAGCAGGAAGGTGCTCTCGGCGTAGGCGACCTGCAGCAGGAACCCGGTCGGTGCGAACGCGAAGAGCGCGGTCGCCCAGCGCGCCCGGTGCGAGCAGCCCACCGCCAGGACGAGTCGGTACAGCAGCACGCACGCCCCCGCGCCGGCGAGCGCCGACACCAGGACGCCGGCGACCCAGAACGACCCGCCCGTCAGGGGCATCACCACACGCACGAGTGCGGGGAACACCGGGAGGAACGCCCAGGCGTTCGGGGCGACGTGCCCGGCGTCGTCGAGCGGCAGGGTCGTCGGGTACCCGTGCTCCGCGATGATCCGGTAGAACGACGCGTCCCACGAGCCCGAGAAGGTGAAGAACGACGGGTCACGACGGTACGAGGCGAAGGCCCACCGGTTCGCGGTCGCGACGACGTACACCGTCGCGAGCAGCGCCGTGCTGACGACGCGGGACGCCAGCCACAGCAGCAGGGGAGTGGTCCACGCGCTGTGGCGCGCGTCCAGGGCCGGCCTGGAGGCGCGGGTCGTCTCCGCAGCGCTGGTCACCGGGCGATCCTCCCACGTCCACTGCCCGCGCCGACCTGCGCGTCGAGTGAGCAGCAGTGGTCGGGTCCGTCCACGGGACCCGACCATTCCTGCTCACCTGGAGGCGCGCCTCCAGACCGTCCGCGTCGCGTCAGCGACCCGTGATCGCCCGCCGGATCTGCTCGATCGGCACCTTCGGGGTGCGGTCGGCGTTCAGCAGGCCGTTCGTCTCCTGCATCGTGTCCGTCAGCTGCGTGTAGCAGGAGCCCGCCAGGAACGAGCTCGCGCGGATCGCGTCGTACAGCGCGGTGATCCGGGCGATCCAGTCGTCGCCGCTCGTGGCCGAGGTGTAGCCCCACCCGTCCTCGCGCTGCGCACCCGGCTGGTAGTTCACGCCGCCGAACTCGGTCAGCATGACCGGCTGCCCGTGGTCCGTCGCACCGCCGACCAGCACCCACCGGTCGGACGGACCCATACCGTGGAACAGCTCCGACCGCGCGGTGTCGTCGGCGTACGTCCGGGCCAGGCTCTCGCCCACGCCGTCGTAGTCGTGGATGGTGATGATGTCCGAGTTCGTGTGCTCCCACCCGTCGTTGGAGATCACCGGACGCGTCGGGTCGATTGCCCGCGTGACGTCCGCCAGCGACCGCGCGTAGGCCTGCTGTGCCGGGTCGGTGGCGATGTGCTGCACGCCCCAGCTCTCGTTCGCCGGGACCCACGTGACGATCGACGGGTGCGAGGCGTCGCGCTCGACGGCGTCCATCCACTCCCGCATGAGCCGCTGCACGGCACGCGGGGAGAACGCGTACGCACCGGGGGCCTCGCCCCACACCAGGATGCCGAGCCGGTCCGCCCAGTACAGGAAGCGCGGGTCCTCGATCTTCTGGTGGTTGCGGGCCGCGTTGAAGCCGAGTTCCTTGATGAGCTCGACCTCGCGGCGGAGTGCCTCGCGGGAGGGCGCGGTGATGTGCGAGTCCGGCCAGTACCCCTGGTTCAGGACGCTCCGGACGTCGTAGCTCCGGCCGTTCAGCAGGAAGGCGCCGCCGTCGACGCCCACCGTGCGGACGCCGAAGTACGATGCGACGGCGTCGACCGGAGTCCCGGCGCGGTCGAGCAGGGTGACGGTGGCATCGACGAGCCGCGGTGCTTCGGGGGTCCAGTGCAGTTCGTCCTCGGCCTGGCCGTTCGTCTGTCGGGCGATCGGGACCACGACGTCGAACTCGTCCGAGGTGTCGCCGAGCGTGGACTCGATCGTCGCGAGGTGCTCGTCGCGCTCGTCCCAGCGTGCCTCGACACGGAGGCGCTCGCGGCCGGTGCGCTCGCCGCGGAGCCGGACGGTCAGGCGGACGGTCGCGTGGTCGACGTTCGTCCAGCGCAGGTACTCGATCGACGCGGTCGGCACGGCCTCGAGCCAGACCGTCTGCCAGATCCCGGTGGTCCGGCGGTACCAGATCGCGTGCGGGTCCTCGTGCCAGTCCTGCTTGCCGCGGGGTTGGGTGAGGTCGTGGGGATCGTCCTCGGCACGGACCACCAGGGTGTGGACGGCGTCTGGGTCGGCGTCGCCTGTCAGCGCTTCCGTCACGTCGAGGGAGAACGGGGTGTGCCCGCCCTCGTGCTCGCCGATGAACTGCCCGTCGATCCAGACCCTGGCACGGTGGTCGACGGCGCCGAAGTGCAGCACGAGGCGCGGGGCCGTGGAGCCGAAGCCCGCTGCGTCGAGCTCGGCGCGGGTGATCGTGCGGGAGTACCAGACGACGGGGTGGAAGCCGGGCTCGTCGATGCCGGACGCCACGGACTCCGGCGGGAAGGGGACGACGATGTCCCGGGCGTCGGGGAAGCCCGCGCGCCAGGCGCTGTCGTCGCCCTCGTTGCGGAACGACCACGTGCCGTCCAGGTCCGCCCAGTGCGGGCGGAGCATCTGGGGCCGGGGGTACGAGCCGTCCTGCCGCGAGGCGAGCGGGAGGGCCAGCGAAGGGGCGGTGTCAGGTGCGGCGACGGTGCCGTCGAGCGTGCTCATGCGTCCATGCTGGCGCGCTTGTACATCGTTGTAAAGAGGGCGGCAACGATTGCACGCGTGGCCTCCGCTCGGTCAGCCGATGGCGGCCGCGCGCGTGAGGACCATGACGTCCATGCGCCCCTGCTGCACGAGCTCGCCGCGCTGGTTCCGGAGCGACACCGTCCGTTCGACGATCCCGGTCCTCCCGGAGCTCGTCAGCCGGGTGGACAGGATCTCGACCTCGCACGTCAGGGTGGCCCCGATGAACACCGGGGCCGTGAAGCGCCACTGGTCGATGCCGAGCAGTGCCACCGCGGACCCCTCGAACACCCCGGTCCGGGCGATGAGGCCGAGGCAGAGCGAGGTGCCGAGCAGCCCGTGCACGATCCGCTGGCCGTACCGGGTCTTCGCGGCGAACTCGACGTCGGTGTGGACCTGGTTGTTGTCGTTCGTCCACGACGCGAACGAGACCACGTCGGCCTCGGTGATGGTGCGACCCGGGGTCGTGAAGGTCTGTCCGGCGGCGAGGTCCTCGAGGTAGTGCGGCACCCAGTCATCCTCCCACCGGTCGCACCTCGCACGGTGCGAGGTGTCGGCACTGTGCGAGGTTCCTGGTGGTGTGCGACCCGCGGGGCCCCGCACCGTGCGCGGAACCTCGCACACTGCGTTGCGAACCGCGCACACGGCGTCGCGCACCTCGCACGGTGCGAGGTGTCGGCCGGCACACGCCCCCGGAACCGGCCCAGCCGCCGCCGCGTACGGTTCGCTGCATGAGCGACGAGGCACTCGAGCACCGCACCGCCGAGCCCACCGACCGCACGCTCGAGGGTTGGATCGCCCACCAGCGCTGGTACACGGCGAAGGGTGCGCGGCCGCGACTCCGCACGATCGCCGAGCAGGACGGCACCCGGCTCGTCATCGACGACGCACCCACCGGCCCGGTCCTCTACCAGGCACCCGTCGGGACGGCCGACGGCGAGGCCCTGCAGGACGCCACCACCGACCCCGAGTGGATCCGTGCACTCGCCGCGCGGATCGACGCCGACCCGGAGAGCCTCCGTCCGATCGGCACGGTGTCGTCCTCCCGCGTGCTCAGCGGCGAGCAGTCGAACACCTCCGTCATCTGCGACACCGAATCCGGCGAGCAGGTCATCGTGAAGGTGTTCCGGGTCCTGCACCACGGCGACAACCCGGACGTCACGACGCAGCTCGCCCTCTCGGCGGCGGGCAGCACCAGGGTCCCGCGCGTCTACGGCGCCCTGCGCAGCACCTGGCCCGACACCGGTCGGGCCGGGGGATCGGCCACCGGGCACCTCGCGTTCGCCCAGGAGTTCCTGCCCGGCCTCGAGGACGCGTGGCGCGTCGCACTCCGTGACGCCCGGCACGGCACCTCGTTCGCGACCGAGGCGGACCACCTCGGCGCCGCGCTCGCCGAGGTGCACGGCACGCTGGCCTCGGCGCTGCCGACCGAGCCCGCCGACGAGTCCCGACGAGCCGCAGCGGTCGCGACGATGCACGCCCGACTGGACGCCGCAGCACGCGAGGCCCCGGCCGTCGCCGAGCACGTCGACGCCGTCCGTGCCGTGTACGCCCGTGCCGAGCGGGTCGCGTGGCCGGACCTGCAGCGCATCCACGGCGACCTGCACCTCGGCCAGGTCCTCGCCGCCCCCGCGCCACGCGGGTGGGTGTTCCTCGACTTCGAGGGCGAGCCGCTCCGGCCCCTCACCGAACGCTCCCTGCCGGACGTCACGCTCCGGGACGTCGCGGGCATGCTCCGCTCGTTCGACTACGTCGCCGGCGCCCTGGCGCAGGACGACGAGCCGGTCGACGCGGGGGAGTGGGCCCGGTCCGCGCGGTCGGCGTTCCTGGACGGGTACCAGCGCGGCACGGGGACGGCGCTCCGCGCACACCGCGAACTGCTCGACGCGTTCGAACTCGACAAGGCCGTCTACGAGGTCGTCTACGAGACCCGGAACCGCCCCGCCTGGGTGGGCATCCCGCTCGCCGCCGTCACGCGGCTCGCGACGGCGACCGGATGACGGACTGGAGGCGCGGTGCCAGCTGGCACCGCGCCTCCAGTCCGTCTCCTGGTCACGACGGTCAGGTGACCGGACCCGTGTACTTCTCACCCGGGCCGGCGCCCGGGGCGTCCTGGATCGACGACGCCTCGCGGAAGGCGAGCTGCACGGAACGGAGTCCGTCGCGCAGCGGCCTGGCGTGCTGGTCGCCGATCTCGGTCGCGGCCGCGGTCACGAGGCCGGCGAGGGCGGTGATGAGCTTCCGGCCCTCGTCGAGGTCGGTCTGCGTCTCGGGATCGTCGGCGAGCCCGACCTTCACCGCGGCGGCGCTCAGCAGGTGCACGGCGACCGTGTTGATGAGTTCGACGGCGGGGACCTCCGAGATGTCGCGTGCTTCCTCGGCGGCGTCGTTGGGCGGGGTGTCGGTCACGGTGCTCCTCTGCTAGACTCTGTCGCGGCAGATGCTTCCGTGCGCCTTCGGGCGGGCGAACAGCATCGTGAAAGAGGAGTCTCTCCCACCCGCGGCCGTGCACCACCAGGCTACCGGGTCCCAACCGCTCCACCGGCGTCCGCGTCGGTCGGCCGTCCCGCAGGGGTCGGCGTCGGGCGGCTGCCGAACGGGTCACGATCCGTGCGTCAGATCTCCTCTCTCGTGCCGTCGTCCAGGGCAAACGCCCCGGACGGCCACCACCTGATTGAAGGAGCTCCGCATTCCCGATCCCCGTACCAACGACCGAATCCGCGTCCCCGAGGTCCGTCTTGTCGGACCCCAGGGCGAGCAGGTCGGCGTTGTCCCCATCGCCGTCGCACTGCGCCTCGCGCAGGAAGCCGAGCTGGATCTGGTCGAGGTCGCGCCGAACTCGAAGCCGCCCGTGGCCAAGATCATGGACTACGGCAAGTTCAAGTACGAGGCCGCTCAGAAGGCCAAGGAAGCCCGTCGCAACCAGGTGAACACGGACCTCAAGGAAGTCCGTTTCCGCCTGAAGATCGACGTGCACGACTACGAGACGAAGCGCAAGCGCGCCGAGGGCTTCCTCCTCGGTGGCGACAAGGTGAAGGCGATGATCCTCTTCCGTGGCCGCGAGCAGTCGCGTCCGGAGCAGGGTGTCCGTCTCCTCCAGAAGTTCGCCGAGGAGATCGCCGAGTTCGGTGTCGTCGAGTCGCGTCCGACCCAGGACGGCCGCAACATGACGATGATCATCGCCCCGCTCAAGAACAAGTCCGACGTCAAGGGCGAGCAGAACGCCAAGCGCGCTGCTCAGAAGGCCGAGCGTCGTGCGTCGGAGCACGCTGCGAAGGGCAAGGACGACGCAGACGCGCCGGCCCCGTCCGAGCAGGCCGAAGCTCCCGCCGAATAGGTCCCACCGACCGATCCCGCAACGACGCGGCTCCCCATCCATCCCACGGAAAGGCACCACCATGCCCAAGCAGAAGACCCACTCCGGGTCGAAGAAGCGCTTCAAGGTCACCGGCAGCGGCAAGATCATGAAGCAGCAGGCCGGTATGCGTCACAACCTCGAGGTCAAGTCTGCCAAGCGCAAGGCCCGCCTCAACGAGGACCAGGTCCTCGCCAAGGCTGACGCGAAGAACGTCAAGAAGCTCCTCGGCCACTGAGCCCCCGGAACGTAAAGGAATAGATCAATGGCACGAGTAAAGAGAGCGGTCAACGCCGCCAAGAAGCGCCGCGTCATCCTCGAGCGCGCCGAGGGCTACCGCGGCCAGCGTTCGCGTCTGTACCGCAAGGCCAAGGAGCAGGTCACCCACTCCCTCGTCTACGCGTACCGCGACCGTCACGCGAAGAAGGGCGAGTTCCGTCGCCTGTGGATCCAGCGCATCAACGCTGCCTCGCGTGCGAACGGCCTGACCTACAACCGCCTCATCCAGGGCCTCGGCCTTGCTGGCGTCGAGGTCGACCGTCGCATCCTCGCGGACCTCGCGGTGAACAACCCCGAGACGTTCGCGGCGCTCGTCGAGACCGCCAAGCAGGCGCTCCCGGCCGACACCTCGGCCCCGAAGGCTGCGTAGTCAGTCCTGCTGCTCGCGAAACCCCCGCCGGTCCGGCGGGGGTTTCGTCGTTCCTAGACTTGTCCCGTGAGCGATCTCCTCGAGAACCCCAAGGCCGGCCGTGTCCGTGCCGTCGCAGCGCTGTCGAAGAAGGACGTGCGCGCCGAGACGGGCCTGTTCCTGCTCGAAGGACCGCAGGCGGTGCGGGAGGCGATCGAGTACCGCCCGGAGCTCCTCCGCGAGCTCTACGTCACCCCGACGGCGGCCGCGCGCTACGCGCTCGACGACGCGCCGGTCGACACGTGGTTCGTGACGGAGCAGGTGCTCGACGCGATGGCCGACACGGTGACGCCGCAGGGCGTCGTCGCGGTGTGTCAGCAGTTCCCGACGTCGGTCAAGGACGTCTTCCCCGACGCAGGTGCCGACCTGGAGGCGCGTGGCGGCCTGCCGGGGATCGTCGCGATCCTGGAAGAGGTGCGTGATCCCGGCAACGCCGGCACCATCATCCGTGCGGCCGACGCCGCGGGTGCCGACGCCGTCGTCCTCACCGGGCGGAGCGTCGACCCGTACAACCCGAAGGTCGTGCGGTCGACCACGGGTTCGCTGTTCCACGTCCCGGTGTCGGTCGGCGTCACGCTCGCCGACGCGGTGTCCCGTGCCAGGGGTCTCGGGTACACGATCCTGGCCGCCGACGTCTCGGGCGACGACCTGCCCGAGGTCCGCGCCGACGGCATGCTCGACGGCCCGACCGCGTGGGTCTTCGGCAACGAGGCCCGTGGGCTCACGGCAGAGGACCTCGCCCTCGTCGACCGTGCCGTGAAGGTGCCGATCTACGGCAGGGCGGAGTCGATGAACCTCGCGACCGCGGCGTCCGTCTGCCTGTACGAGTCGGCGTTCGCGCAGCGCACGGCCCATCCCTCCACAGGCGCCTGACCGGGCTCGTCCTCCCCAGTCCGTCCGGTACAGGACGGCGGTATCCCAGGGGCCGGTAGGCTTGGGCCTCGTGTCAGAACCTCTCGAGATCAGCGAATCGGCCGTCGCCGACGCCGTGGACCGGGCCCTCGCTGCGGTCCGTGCCACGACGACCGTCGCCGAGCTGAAGCAGGCCAGGGCCGAGCACACCGGCGAGCAGTCCGCGCTGGCGCGGATGAACGCGTCGATGCGCAGCGTGCCGCCGGAGCAGAAGGCCGCTGCGGGCAAGCTCGTCGGCCAGGCCCGTGGGCAGGTGAACAAGGCGGTCGCCGAGCAGGAGTCCGTGCTCGCCGAGGCCGAGGAACGTGCCCGGCTCGACGCCGAGCGCGTCGACGTCACCGCGCTCCCGGTCCGTCGTGCGCACGGCTCCCGGCACCCGCTCTCGCTGCTCAACGAGACCGTGGCCGACATCTTCGTCGGCATGGGATGGGAAGTGGCAGAGGGCCCCGAGCTCGAGCACGAGTGGTTCAACTTCGACGCACTGAACTTCGACCCGGACCACCCCGCCCGGGCCATGGCGGACACGATCTTCGTCGAACCGGTCGAGCGGCACCTCGTCATGCGCACGCACACCTCGCCGGTGCAGGTGCGGTCGCTGCTCACGCGTGAGCTCCCGCTCTACGTCATCGCCCCCGGCCGCGTGTACCGCGCCGACGAACTCGACGCCACGCACCTGCCGGTCTTCACGCAGGTCGAGGGCATCGCGATCGACAAGGGCCTGACGATGGCGCACCTGCGTGGCACGCTCGAGCACTTCGCACGCCAGATGTTCGGTGCCGAGGCGCAGATCCGCCTCCGCCCGAACTACTTCCCGTTCACCGAGCCCAGCGCCGAGATGGACGTCTGGCAGCCGAACGCCAAGGGCGGCGCTCGGTGGGTCGAGTGGGGTGGCTGCGGCATGGTCAACCCGAACGTCCTGCGCTCCGCCGGCATCGACCCGGACGAGTACCAGGGCTTCGCGTTCGGCATGGGCATCGAGCGGACGCTCCAGTTCCGCAACGGCCTGAACGACATGCGTGACTTCCTCGAGGGCGACATCCGCTTCTCGCAGCAGTTCGGAACGGTGGTCTGATGCGCGTCCCACTCCGTTGGCTCGGCGAGTCCGTCGACCTCCCCGACGACGTCACCCTCGAGCACGTCCACGCGGCGCTCGTGTCGGTGGGCTTCGAGGAAGAGGCCGTCCACACCTACGACCTCACCGGCCCGATCGTCGTCGGCCGCGTGCTCGAGCGCGAGCCCGAGCCGCAGAAGAACGGCAAGACGATCAACTGGTGCCAGGTGGACGTCGGCGAGGCCGAGCCCCGCGGCATCGTCTGTGGTGCGCACAACTTCGACGTGGGTGACCTCGTCGTCGTGACGCTGCCGGGTGCGGTCCTGCCCGGGCCGTTCCCCATCGCTGCCCGCAAGACCTACGGGCACGTGTCCGACGGCATGATCGCCTCCGCGCGTGAACTCGGCCTCGGTGACGAGCACGACGGCATCCTCCGCTTCGCCGACCTCGGCATGGAACCAGCGGTCGGCCAGGACGCCATCGCGCTCCTCGGCCTCGACGACGCCGCGGTGGAGATCAACGTCACGCCGGACCGCGGGTACGTGCTGAGCATGCGCGGCGTCGCCCGCGAGTACGCGCACGCCACCGGTGCGAGCTTCCACGACCCTGTGGACCGTGTCACACCCCGGAGCGCCGAGGGCTTCGCCGTCACGATCGACGACCGCGCTCCGATCCGCGGCCGCGTCGGCGCGACGACGTTCGTCACCCGAGTCGTCCGAGGCATCGACCCGACGGCGAAGACACCGGCGTGGATGGTGTCCCGCCTGGCCCTCGCCGGCGTGCGCTCGATCTCCCTCCCCGTCGACATCACGAACTACGTCATGTTCGAGCTCGGCCAGCCCCTGCACGGGTACGACCTCGCCACGGTCCAGGGCGGCCTCGGTGTCCGTCGCGCCACGGCGGGCGAGACCCTGACGACCCTCGACGGTACGGAGCGCACGCTCGACCCGGAGGACCTCGTCATCACCGACGACCAGGGCCCCGTGGGCCTCGCAGGGGTCATGGGCGGCGCCCGCACCGAGATCTCGGACGGCACGACCGACGTCCTGATCGAGGCCGCCGGCTTCGACCAGGTCTCGATCGCCCGCACGGCACGTCGCCACAAGCTCCCGAGCGAGGCCTCCCGTCGCTTCGAGCGTGGCGTCGACCCGCTCGTCGCCGAGGCTGCGGCCAACCGCGCCGTCGAGCTCCTCGTCGAGCTCGCAGGCGGGACGGCCGACGCGCTCGGATCGACGCTCGTCGACACGACGCCACGGCCGACGGTGCCGATGCGGCTGTCGCGCCCGGCCGAGATGATCGGTGTCGAGTACACCGACGCCGAGGTCATCGACACGCTCCGCGCGATCGGCGCGACGGTCGACGTCGACGGTTCGCTCCTCACCGTCACCCCGCCGACCTGGCGTCCGGACCTCACCGACGACACCACCCTCGTCGAGGAGGTCGCGCGCATCGTGGGCTACGACCGCATCCCGAGCGTCCTGCCGGTCGCCCCGCCCGGCCGTGGCCTGACCGGTCACCAGCAGGCACGCCGTCGCGTCGCCGCCGCCCTGGCCGCGGACGGACTCGTCGAGGTCGTCACCGCGCCGTTCGTCTCGCAGGCGACGCAGGACGCCTACCCGGGGATCGACCCCGACGGCGGCCCGAGCGTGGTGCTCGCGAACGCCCTCGACAGCGAGCAGAGCCTGCTCCGTCGCAGCGGCCTCCCGGCACTGGTGGACGCGGCCCGGCGGAACGTCTCCCGCGGGCTCGTCGACGTCGCGCTCTACGAGACCTCGCGCGTGTTCCTGCCGGAACAGGGCGTCACGCTCGGCACCGACACGGTCCCGGCCGGCGCCGCCCTGCCCGACCGCGAGACCCTGGCTGCGCTCGACGCCGCCCTGCCGCCGCAGCCGTTCCACGTGTCCGCGCTCCTCACCGGCAACCGCGTCGTGAAGCAGCCGGGCGTCCAGCCCGAGCCGTACGGCATCGCGGACGCGCTCGACGTGGCCCGCACGGTCGCCTGGGCCGTCGGCGTCGAGCTGACCGTGGCGCAGACCACGCACCCGTCCCTGCACCCGGGCCGCGCGGCGTCGCTCCTGGTGGATGACACGGTCGTCGGCGTCGCGGGCGAACTCCTGCCCGAGCTGACCGAGGCCGCGGTCCTGCCGCGTGTGGTCGCGGTCGTCGAACTCGACCTCGACGCCCTCGTCGCAGCGGCGCCCGAGCTCGTCTCGGTGGCCCCGATCGTGTCCTACCCGGCGGCGACGCAGGACCTCTCCCTCGTGGTGGGCTCCGACGTCCCGGCGGGCGAAGTACTGGATGCGGTCCGGACTGGTGCCGGAGACCTGTTGGAGTATGCTCGGCTCGTGGACGACTACCGGGGCACGGGCGTGGACGAGGGACAGAAGTCCCTGACGTTCGCCCTGCGCTTCCGTGCCACGGACCGCACGCTGACCGCTGCCGAGGCCTCCGAGGCCCGTGACGGCGCTGTCCGACGTGCCGGCGAGCGATTCGGGGCGACCCTGCGCGACTGATCCCATCGGGACCAGCACCGCCCGGGGCCGCCGCCTCCGACTCTCTCGACGACCAGTCCGACCAAAGGTGGAATCCCATGTCCGTATCCGTCGCCGTGGCGGGAGCCTCCGGCTACGCGGGCGGTGAGCTCCTGCGCGTGCTCTCCGCCCATCCCGAGTTCGACGTCAGGACGGTGACGGCGTTCTCGAACGCCGGACAGCCGCTCATCGCGACGCAGCCGCACCTCCGCTCGCTGTCGCACCTGACCCTCGAGAAGACGACGGCGGAGACCCTGCGCGGACACGACGTGGTCTTCCTCGCGCTGCCGCACGGGCAGTCCGGGGCGATCACCGCGGAGCTCGGCGACGACACCCTCGTCGTGGACTGCGGCGCGGACCACCGGCTGACGGACCCCGCCGCGTGGGAAGCGTTCTACGGCGGCGACTACCACGGTGCGTGGACCTACGGCCTCCCCGAGCTCCTGCTCGCCGCACCCACCCCGGGATCGTCGGACGAGTGGCGTGACGTCGACGACATCCAGGCGCAGAGCCGTCAGCGCTCCGCACTGGTCGGGACGAAGCGCATCGCGGTCCCCGGGTGCAACGTGACCGCGGTGACCCTCGGTATCCAGCCGGGCATCCAGGCGGGGCTCGTCGAGTCGGACGACATCGTGGCCGTCCTGAGCGTCGGCCCGAGCGGCGCCGGCAAGAAGCTCGCGAACACCTACCTGGCGTCCGAGATCATGGGTTCCGCCAGCGCGTACGCGGTGGGCGGCAAGCACCGGCACATCCCGGAGATCCAACAGAACCTCGTCGTGGCCGGTGCCTCCGACGTCTCGATCTCGTTCACGCCGGTCCTCGTCCCGATGTCCCGCGGCATCCTCGCGACGACGACCGCGAAGCTCGCGCCCGGCGTCAGCGCCCGTGACGTCCGGCTCGCCTGGGAGCAGGCCTACGCCGACGAACCCTTCGTGCACCTCCTGCCCGAGGGCGAGTTCCCCCGGGTCGCCGACACCATCGGCGCGAACACGGCCCTCGTCGGTCTCGCGGTCGACGAAGCCGCCGGCCGCGTCGTCGCGGTGAGCGCCCTCGACAACCTGGCCAAGGGCACCGCCGGTGCCGCGGTCCAGTCGACGAACATCGCCCTGGGCTTCCCGGAGACCCTCGGCCTCAGCGTGGACGGAGTCGCACCGTGACCGACGCAAGCCAGCCCACCGGAACCGAGCCGAGCCTCCAGGGAGTCACCGCGGCAGCGGGCTTCCGCGCGGCCGGCGTGACCGCCGGACTCAAGACGAGCGGCAAGCCAGACGTGGCCCTCGTCGTCAACGACGGACCCGACGCCGCCGTGGCGGCGGTCTTCACGAGCAACCGTGCCCAGGCGCACCCCGTCATCTGGTCGCGCCAGGCCGTGGGTGACGGCGTGGCCCGTGCGGTCGTCCTGAACTCGGGCGGCGCGAACTGCTTCACCGGCCCGTTCGGCTTCCAGACCACGCACATGACGGCCGAGGCAGTCGGCGACGCGCTCGGCATCGGTGCCGGCGACGTCGTCGTGTGCTCGACCGGCCTCATCGGGGTCGGCGACCAGACGTTCCGCGACACCGTGCTCAAGGGTGTCGACCTCGCGAGTGCGGCGCTGTCGGCCGACGGCGGTCCGGATGCGGCGACCGCGATCATGACCACCGACACGAAGCCGAAGCAGTCGGTCGTCACCGAGGACGGCTGGACCGTCGGCGGCATGGCAAAGGGTGCTGGCATGCTCGCCCCGGGCCTCGCGACGATGCTCGTGGTGATCACCACGGACGCCGTCGTCGGTTCCGACGAACTCGACCAGGCACTCCGCGCCGCCACCCGCGTCACCTTCGACCGGGTCGACTCGGACGGCTGCATGTCGACGAACGACACCGTCGTGCTCCTGTCGTCGGGTGCCAGCGGCGTCACCCCGGAGGTCGGCGACTTCCAGGAAGCCCTGACCGCCGTCTGTGCCGACCTCGCGCGGCAGCTGCAGCAGGACGCCGAGGGCGCCAGCCACGACATCGCGATCCACGTCGTGAACGCGGCGACCGAGGACGACGCGGTGACGGTCGGCCGGAGCGTCGCCCGGAACAACCTGTTCAAGGCTGCGGTGTTCGGCAACGACCCGAACTGGGGCCGGGTGCTCGCCGCGATCGGCACCACCGACGCCGACTTCGACCCGTACGCCGTCGACGTCTCGATGAACGGTGTCCGGGTCTGCCACGCCGGTGCGCCGGACCAGCCGAGCGACAGCGTCGACCTGACCCCGCGTGACACCGACGTCCTCATCGACCTCGGGGTCGGGCCGTTCTCGGCGACGATCCTGACGAACGACCTCACGCACGACTACGTCCACGAGAACAGCGCGTACTCCAGCTGATGGCCGACGACAGCATCCTCTCGAAGGAAGAAGAACACGAACTCGCGACCGTCAAGGCCGCGACCCTCATCGAGTCCCTGCCGTGGCTGAAGCGGTTCTCCGGCAAGATCGTCGTCGTCAAGTTCGGCGGCAACGCCATGGTGAACGACGACCTCAAGCGCGCGTTCGCCGAGGACATGGTCTACCTCCGGTACGCCGGCCTCCACCCGGTGGTCGTGCACGGCGGCGGCCCGCAGATCTCGGCGGCGTTGAAGGAACAGGGCATCGCGTCCGAGTTCCGCGGCGGCTACCGCGTGACCACGACCGAGGCGATCACGGTGGTTCGTGACGTGCTCGCCGGAGAGGTCAACCGCGAGATCGTCGACCTGATGAACGAGCACGGCGACGGCCTGGCCGTCGGCGTCTTCGGTGACGGCGGCTCGCTGTTCACCGGCGAGAAGAAGGGCGTCGTCGTCGACGGCGAGCACTTCGACCTCGGCCACGTCGGCGACATCACGCACGTCGACCCCTCCGGTGTGCTCGCCGCGATCGAGGCAGGCCGCATCCCCGTCGTGTCGAGCATCGCCATCGACGACGCGCACCCGGACCAGGCACTCAACGTGAACGCCGACGCGGCCGCCGGGGCGCTCGCGATCGCCCTCAAGGCGTCGAAGCTCATGATGCTCACCGACGTCCCCGGGCTGTACCGGAACTGGCCGGACCGCGACTCGATCGTCGACCTCATCGCGGTCGAGGAACTCCGCGCGCTGCTGCCGTCGCTCGAGTCGGGGATGATCCCCAAGATGACCGCGTGCCTCGACGCCGTGGTCGGCGGGGTCGGCGGCGCGACCATCATCGACGGTCGGATCCCGCACTCGATCCTGCTCGAGGTCTTCACCCTGCGCGGCGCCGGCACCGAGGTGATCCCGGACCCGAGCCGACGAACCGAGAACCAGATGACCCACGCCGAGATCGGCCGACGCGTCGCAGCACCGTCGACGACCAGCAGTACCGGCCAACACGTGGCCAGCACGACCGAGAAGGGACAGCAGCAGTGAGCACCGAGACGCAGACCGAGACCTGGAACGACCGGTTCGGGGCGTCGCTCATGCGATCCCTGACCCCGCCGAAGATCATGCTCGAGCGCGGTCAGGGCTGCCGCGTCTGGGACGTCGACGGCAACGAGTACCTCGACTTCCTCGCGGGCATCGCGGTCAACTCCCTGGGCCACGCGCACCCCGCGCTGGTCGAGGCGATCAGCGACCAGGCCGCCAAGCTCGTGCACGTGTCGAACTACTTCGCGACGCCGCCGCAGCTCGAGCTCGCCGAACGCCTCAAGCGCATCACGGGCGCGGGTGAGGCCGGCCGCGTCTACTTCGGCAACTCGGGCGCCGAGGCCAACGAGGCAGCCTTCAAGCTCGCCCGGCTGAACAAGGGCACCGACGGTCGGAAGACCCGTATCCTCGCCCTCAAGCAGGGCTTCCACGGCCGGACCATGGGCGCGCTGGCCCTCACCGGCAAGCCCGCGCTGCAGGAGGACTTCCTGCCGATGGTCCCGGGTGTCGAGCACATCGACTCCACGGTCGCCGCGCTCGAGGAGTCGATCGACGACACCGTCGCCGCGCTGGTGATCGAGCCGATCAAGGGCGAGGCCGGCGTCGTCGACCTGCCCGAGGGCTTCCTGCTCGCCGCCCGCCGCCTCACCGAGGAGCACGGCGCACTGCTCATCCTCGACGAGATCCAGACGGGCGTCGGTCGCACCGGCAACTGGTTCGCCTTCCAGGGACACGGCTTCGAGCCCGACGCGGTCACGGTCGCGAAGGGCATCGCCGGCGGCTTCCCGATCGGCGCGCTCGTGACCTTCGGCTGGGCGTCGGACCTGTTCTCGGCCGGCCAGCACGGCTCCACGTTCGGCGGCAACCCGCTCGGCACCCGCGTGGCGAACGCCGTGCTCGCCGAGATCGAGCGCGCCGACCTCGTCGCCGGGGCCGTCACCAAGGGCGAGCGGATCCGCGCGGGCATCGCCGGGATCGCCTCACCGCTGGTGGAAGAGGTCCGGGGCACCGGCCTGCTCATCGGGGTCGGCCTGACCGGCCCGATCGGACCCGCCGTCAACGCGGCCGCCCTCGAGCGCGGCCTGATCATCAACGCCCCGAACGAGTCGAGCCTGCGCATCGCGCCGCCGCTCATCGTGTCCGACGCCGAGATCGACGAGTTCGTGTCGATCCTGGCCCAGAGCCTCGCGGCCGTCGCTGCCGAGCAGGGCACCGCTACCCAGGAGACCTCCGCATGACCCGCCACTTCCTCCGGGACGACGACCTCAGCCAGGCCGAGCAGTCCGCGATCCTCGACATCGCCGAGCAGATGAAGGCGGACCGCTGGGGCGCGAAGCCCCTCGCCGGCCCGCAGAGCGTCGCGGTGATCTTCGACAAGTCGTCGACCCGCACACGGGTGTCGTTCCACGTCGGCATCTCCGACCTCGGCGGCAGCCCGCTGATCATCTCGACGGCGAACAGTCAGCTCGGCGGCAAGGAGACCCCGTCCGACACCGCCCGCGTGCTCGAGCGCATGGTGTCCGCGATCGTCTGGCGCACCTACGGGCAGGCCGGGCTCGAGGAGATGGCGGCGAACACCTCGGTCCCCGTCGTGAACGCCCTGTCGGACGACTTCCACCCGTGCCAGCTGCTCGCCGACCTCCTCACCATCCGTGAGCACCGCGGCACCCTCGCCGGCCAGACCGTCGCGTTCATCGGCGACGGTGCGAGCAACATGGCGCAGTCGTACCTCCTCGCCGGAGCGACTGCGGGCATGCACGTCCGCGTCGCCGCTCCCGCCGAGTTCTCTCCGGCCACCGCGGTGGTGGCCGACGCCGAACGCCGCGCTGCCGAGACCGGCGGTTCGGTCCTCGTCGTCACCGATCCGGTCGCCGCGGTGGCCGGTGCGGACGTCGTCGTCACCGACACCTGGGTGTCGATGGGCAAGGAGGACGAGAAGCAGGCGCGGCTCGACACGTTCAACGGCTACCGCGTGGACGACGCACTGATGGCGCACGCCGCCGACGACGCCGTGTTCATGCACTGCCTGCCCGCCGACCGGGGCTTCGAGGTGACCGCCGAGGTCATCGACGGCCCGCGGAGCATCATCTGGGACGAGGCGGAGAACCGGCTGCACGCCCAGAAGGCCCTCCTCGCCTGGCTCCTGGCCGCGAACACCGCGAACGCGGCGACGACCGCGACCGCGGCGAACACCGCGAACGCGGCGGCGACCGCGAAGGCAGCGGCGACCGCGACCGCGGCGACCGCCTGACCGAGGGAGACCGAAGTGGCAGACCGCGTCGTCCTGGCGTACTCCGGCGGACTCGACACCTCCGTCGGCATCGGCTGGCTGCGTGACGCCACCGGCAAGGACGTCGTGGCCCTAACGGTCGACGTCGGCCAGGGCGGCGAGGACCTCGACGCCATCCGACAGCGTGCGCTCGACTGCGGTGCGGTGGAGTCGATCGTCGTCGACGCGAAGGACGAGTTCGCCGACGACCACCTCGTGCCGGCGCTCAAGGCGAACGCGCTGTACCAGAAGCGCTACCCGCTGGTCTCCGCGCTGAGCCGACCGCTCATCGCGAAGCACCTCGCCCTGACCGCCAAGCAGCTCGGTGCCGACAGCGTGGCGCACGGCTGCACCGGGAAGGGCAACGACCAGGTCCGGTTCGAGGCCGCCGTGGCCGCGATCGCACCGGACCTGACCAGTGTCGCTCCGGTGCGGGACCTCGCCCTGACCCGTGACAAGGCGATCGCCTACGCCCAGCAGCACGACCTCCCGATCGAGCAGAGCGCCGGGTCGCCGTACTCGATCGACCAGAACGTGTGGGGCCGTGCGGTCGAGACCGGGTTCCTCGAGGACCCCTGGAACGCCCCGGCGGAGGACCTCTACGCGTACACGCAGGACCCCACGGTCCCGCGCGACCCTGACGAGGTCACGATCACCTTCGAGCAGGGCGTCCCGGTCGCGATCGACGGGCAGCGCTTCAGCATGCTGCGCGTGGTGCAGGAGCTGAACGCCCTCGCCGGCAAGCACGGCGTGGGCCGCATCGACGTCGTGGAGGACCGGCTCGTCGGCATCAAGTCACGCGAGGTGTACGAAGCGCCGGCCGCCGTCGCGCTCATCGCCGCGCACGAGGAACTCGAGAGCCTCACCCTCGAGCGCGACGTGAACCGCTACAAGCGTGGCGTCGAGGCGGAGTGGGCGGACCTGGTCTACGACGGTCTGTGGTTCGGCGGCCTGAAGCGCAGCCTCGATGCCTTCGTCGACCACACCCAGCTGCACGTGACGGGTGACGTCCGGTTGCAGCTGCACGGCGGACGGGCGGTCGTGACGGGGCGGCGGTCGAGCCAGAGCCTCTACGACTTCGAGCTCGCGACGTACGACACCGGCGACGCGTTCGACCAGTCGCAGTCCCGGGGCTTCATCGACATCTGGTCGATGCCGAGCAAGATCGCCGCCCGACGCGACCAGGCCAACTGACCGAGCCCACGCACGACACAAGACGCCAGACGCCAGACGCCAGACGCCAGACGCGACCAGCGAACACACCAGCGCGAACCACCACCGAACGGAACCAGACGTGACCGACGCGAACCAGCCCGCCGGCAAGACCGACGCCACCAACACGGGCGCCCTCTGGGGCGGCCGCTTCGCCGACGGCCCGAGCGCCGAGCTCGCCGCGCTGTCCCGCTCGACGCAGTTCGACTGGCAGCTCGCCCCGTACGACATCGCCGGCTCCCGGGCCCACGCCCGGGCGCTGCACACCGCCGGGTACCTGTCGGCCGACGAGCTCGACCGCATGCTCGCGGGCCTCGACCGGCTGCTCGAGCAGCACGCCGCCGGTGACCTCCGCCCGGACGACGGCGACGAGGACGTCCACGGCGCCCTCGAGCGGTTGCTCATCGCCGACCTCGGTCCTGAGCTCGGCGGCAAGCTCCGCGCCGGCCGGAGCCGCAACGACCAGATCGCGACGCTCGGCCGCATGCACATGCTCGACCACGGGCGCCGCATCGGGCACCTGGTGATCGACCTCGTCGACGCGATCTCCCAGCAGGCGAACGAGCACCCCGCCGCGATCATGCCCGGCCGGACGCACCTGCAGCACGCGCAGCCGGTGCTCCTCGCCCACCACCTGCTGGCGCACGCGTGGCCGCTCGTCCGCGACCTCGAGCGCCTCCGTGACTGGGCCGACCGTGCGAGCGTGAGTCCGTACGGAGCCGGTGCGCTGGCGGGCAGTTCGCTCGGGCTGGACCCGTCGGCGATCGCGCAGGAGCTCGGGTTCGCCCGTCCGGCGGACAACTCGATCGACGCGACGGCCGCCCGCGACGTGGTGGCCGAGTTCGCGTTCGTGCTCGCGCAGATCGGCATCGACGTCTCCCGCCTGGCCGAGGAGATCATCCTCTGGAACACGAAGGAGTTCGGCTTCGTCCGTCTCCACGACGCGTTCTCCACCGGGTCGAGCATCATGCCGCAGAAGAAGAACCCGGACATCGCCGAGCTCGCACGCGGCAAGTCCGGCCGGCTCATCGGCAACCTGACCGGTCTGCTCGCGACGCTCAAGGGCCTGCCGCTCGCCTACAACCGCGACCTCCAGGAGGACAAGGAGCCCGTCTTCGACTCGGTCGTCCAGCTCGAGGTCCTGCTCCCCGCCTTCACCGGCATGGTCGCGACGCTCGCGTTCGACACCGACCGGATGGCGGAGCTGGCACCGCAGGGCTTCTCGCTCGCGACCGACGTGGCCGAGTGGCTGGTCCGACAGGGGGTCCCGTTCCGCGATGCGCACGAGATCTCCGGCGCGCTGGTCCGGTACTGCGAGGAACGGGGCATCGAGCTCGACGACCCGACCGACGCCGAGTACCTGACCGTCTCGGAGCACCTCACCCCCGAGGTCCGTGGCGTCCTCACGATCGAGGGCAGCGTCGCGTCCCGCGCCGGCATCGGTGGCACCGCCCCGGACCGCGTCGCGGAACAGCTCGCGTCCCTGACCCGTCGCGTCCACGACCTCGCCGAGGGCGCGCCCTTCGCACGATGACCGACCCGACGTTCGCGCTCCTGTCCGAGCCGGCGCCGGTGTCCGCACCGGCGCTGCTCGGCGCGACGATCGCGGGCAAGGGCGTCGTCCTGCGCATCACCGAGGTCGAGGCGTACTTCGGCCCGACCGACCCCGGATCCCACGGACATCGCGGTCCGACGCCGCGCAACCGGCATCTGTTCGGGCCGCCCGGCACGCTCTACGCGTACCGCTCGTACGGCATCCACACGTGCGTCAACGTCGTGAGCGCACCCGCCGGCACGTCCTCGGGATCGCTGCTCCGCGGTGCGGAGGTCATCGGCGGCATCGAGACGGCGCGCGAACGACGCGGCCCCTCCGTGCGGGACGTGGCGCTGGCGCGCGGGCCGGGCAACCTCGGCGGCGCGCTCGGCGCCGTCCTCGGTGAGGACGACGGCACCGCGCTCCTCGACGGGTCCGGTCCGTACGTGCTCACCCTGGCACCCGGCCTGGAGGCGCGGCTCGCCTCCCACGGGCCCGCTCGCGTCGTCGAGGAGCTCCTGTCCGAGAGCCTCCCCGGGGCGTCGGAGACCGGTCCGGTCCCGCGGATCGGCCGCGGACCGCGGACCGGCGTCGGCGGCATCGCCGGCGGGGCGCAGTTCCCCTGGCGCTTCTGGCTCACGGGTGACCCGACGGTGTCGACGTACCGACGTCACAAGGGCGCCCTCGACTGACGGACCCGCACCGCGCCTCTCCCACCGGCACGGCCGGCCCGCCGCTGGCCCGTCGACCCGGAACCGGCGGCGTGGGCCCGGGCCCGCGCTCGCCGCTACGATGGCTGGGTGTCCAGTGAATCCGCTCACGATGTCCTGACGCGCCAGCAGAACGACCCGACCTTCGCCTCGGTCTGGGACGAACTGCGCTGGCGCGATCTGGTGCACGTCTCCACCGACGAGACGGCACTCAAGGAGGCCCTCGACGGCGAGCCGATCACGTACTACTGCGGCTTCGACCCGACGGCCGCCTCCCTGCACTGCGGCAACCTGCTGCAGCTGCTCACGATGCGCCGCATCCAGCTGGCCGGGCACAAGCCGCTCGCCCTGGTCGGTGGGTCCACCGGACTCATCGGCGATCCGCGACCGACGGCGGAACGGACGCTGAACACCCGCGAGACCGTGGGGGAGTGGGTGACGCGTCTGCAGGGGCAGGTGTCCCGGTTCCTCAGCCCGGACGGCGAGAACGGCGTCCGGCTGGTGAACAACCTCGACTGGACGGCGCCGCTGTCTGCGATCGACTTCCTGCGCGACATCGGCAAGTACTTCCGTGTGAACTCGATGCTCAAGAAGGACGCCGTGGCCGCACGGCTGAACTCCGACGCGGGCATCAGCTACACCGAGTTCAGCTACCAGATCCTCCAGGGGCTCGACTACCGCGAACTGTTCCTGCAGTACGGGTGCACCCTGCAGACCGGAGGGTCCGACCAGTGGGGCAACCTGACCTCGGGCACGGAGCTGATCCGGCGTACCGAGGGGTCGACGGTGCACGCCCTGGGGACGCCCCTGATCACGAACTCCGACGGCACGAAGTTCGGCAAGAGCGAGGGCAACGCCATCTGGCTCGACCCGGACATGACGTCGCCGTACGCGTTCTACCAGTTCTGGCTCAACACGGCGGACGCCGACGTGATCGCCCGACTGCGGCAGTTCACGTTCCTGTCGCGTGCGGAGATCGAGCGCCTCGAGCAGGCGGTCGCCGACGAGCCCTTCCGGCGTGAGGCACAACGGACCCTCGCGTTCGAGGTGACGGCCGTCGTGCACGGGGTCGAGGCCACCCAGGCGGCGATCGATGCCTCGGCTGCCCTGTTCGGCAACGGTGACCTCGGTGCGCTGGACGCCGACACCCTCCGGTCGGCGATCGCCGAGCTCCCGGGATCGGTGGCGCTGCCCGGCGATGCCGACGTGGCCCGCGCGCTCGTCGACACCGAACTCGTGAAGTCCCTCGGTGAGGCCCGACGGGCGATCGACCAGGGCGGGGTCTACGTGAACAACGCCCGCGCGGAAGACCCGACCGCGCCGCTGTCCGACCTGGCCCTGCCCGGGGGAGTGCTCGTGCTCCGTCGTGGCAAGAAGACCCTCGCCGGCGTGACCCTCTCCTGATCGTCCTCGCCCGTCGATGCCCGGTTCCCCTGGTGGGAGCCGGGCATCGCTGCGTTCAGCCGCACGTGTTGCACAACGCGACACGCCCGGGATGTGGCCTGTCTTGGCGCACCCGCCGAACGCTGCGTATAGTTCTTACTCGTCACCCCAAAGGTGCGGCGGAGCGGCTGGAGCGAAAGCCCAGAGCACGCCGGCCCTCAAGCGGGACCATCCTCCACGGAAGTTCAGATCTGGCCTTGCGCTGGATCGCTTCGACGCCTAGGATGACTACTCCACCGGTTCTCTCCCACGGGATGAGCCACTGGGCCTCAGGGTCCGACGACACACCGGTGGTCAAACCAAGAACGAAAGCCTCTCTGGCGGAACCTCTTTCGGGGTCGAGTGGGGAGTGCGTCTGGTCCTTGAGAACTCAACAGCGTGCACATTGTCAATGCCAATTTATTGACCCCGTGCGTGATCAACTTCGGTTGTGATCGTCGGAGACAATTCCTTTTGGATT